>Ga0164241_10000109_pt1 | contig 199316 bp, 189 predicted proteins | sample OricomyardsoilBY_FD_108780 | JGI IMG/M metagenome (GOLD analysis project Ga0164241, IMG submission 108780) | Backyard soil microbial communities from Emeryville, California, USA - Original compost - Back yard soil (BY) | ecosystem: Environmental > Terrestrial > Soil > Unclassified | place... | reverse complement strand
GTCCTCGAGCGACAAGTAGAAGCGAGACTCTCCTGGGTCACCTTGGCGCCCTGAACGTCCGCGCAACTGGTTGTCGATGCGGCGAGACTCGTGACGCTCGGTGCCGAGCACGTAGAGGCCACCCGCTGCGAGCACCTCGTCGTGCTCCGCTACGACGTCCGCCTGCGCTTTGGCGAAGACCTCGTCCCACACCCTCTCGTACTCTTCGGCGTTCTCGTGGGGATCGAGTCCGCGGTTAGTCATCTCCTGCACCGCTAGGAACTCGGGGTTACCACCCAGCATGATGTCGGTACCACGGCCAGCCATGTTCGTGGCGACCGTCACCGCACCCTTTCGCCCAGCGTCGGCCACAACGCTCGCCTCTTGCTCGTGCTGCTTGGCGTTGAGGACGCTGTGGCGAATGCCGCGCTTGCGGAGCTCCTTGGAGAGCCGCTCGGACTTCTCCACGGACACCGTTCCAACGAGCACCGGCTGACCCTTGGCGTTGCGCTCAAGGATGTCCTCGATGACTGCATCGAACTTGGCTGCCTCCGTCTTGTACAGGAGGTCCGACTGATCCTCGCGGATCATGGGCATGTTCGTGGGAATCGGAATGACGCCGAGCCCATAGGTGCCGTTGAGCTCAGCAGCCTCCGTCTGAGCCGTACCGGTCATGCCCGCGAGCTTGTCGTAGAGGCGGAAGTAGTTCTGGAGAGTGATCGAGGCGTACGTCTGGTTCTCCGCCTTGATAGCCACCCCCTCCTTGGCCTCGATGGCCTGGTGGAGGCCCTCCGAATAGCGTCGGCCCTTCAAGAGGCGGCCCGTGTGCTCGTCGACGATGTCCACTTCGCCCTCTTGCACCACGTAGTCCACGTCCCGCTTGAACAGTTCCTTAGCCTTGATGGCGTTGTTCAGGAAGCCAATGAGCGGGGTGTTGGCGGGGTCGTAAAGATTATCGATGCCGAGTGCGGCCTCTACCTTTTCGATGCCGGGCTCCAGCACACCAATGGCGCGCTTCTTCTCTTCCACCTCGTAGTCAACCTCGGGTTTCATGGTGCCCACGAGGCGAGCGAACTCCACGTACCAACGATTGTTGTCGCCGGATGCGGGGCCGGAAATGATGAGTGGCGTGCGCGCCTCGTCGATGAGGATCGAGTCCACCTCATCCACGATCGCGAAGTTGTAGGCGCGGTGCACCAGCTGCTCAGGCTCCATCGCCATGTTGTCTCGCAAGTGGTCAAAGCCAAACTCATTGTTGGTGCCGTACGTAATGTCTGCGGCGTACTCGCGCTTGCGCTCGGTGGGAGTCTGACCCGCCAAGATGCAGCCCGTCTCCATACCAAGGAAGCGGAAGACGCGGCCCATCAGTTCGGACTGATACGAGGCAAGATAGTCGTTGACCGTGACCACGTGCACCCCGAGTCCGGTGAGCGCGTTGAGGTATGCGGGAAGGGTTGCGACGAGGGTCTTGCCCTCACCGGTCTTCATCTCCGCGATATTGCCAAAGTGCAGCGCGGCGCCGCCCATGATCTGCACGTCAAAGTGACGGAGGCCAAGCGTGCGGCGAGAGGCCTCGCGCACCGCCGCAAACGCCTCGGGCATGATGGTGTCGAGCGACTCGCCCTCGTTCACGCGCTCCTTGAACTCGTCCGTGAGCGCGCGGAGTTCTTCGTCCGTGAACTCGCGGTACACGTCCTCGAGGGCGTTTGTGAGCGTGACGACCTTCTCAAGGCGCCTGCGCTCGCGCCCTTCGCCGATGCGGATGATGCGGTCGATGACTGCCACTCGTACTCCTCCTTGGGTCGGGAACCATCGTAGGCGGTCAGTGGATGGTCTCGGGTTCGTCACGCTGTGGGCGCAACAAAGGGAGGCGGGTACCGGCTAGCGATACCCAGGGCCGCTCAAACGGCCCACACTGTTGTCGCCTACGCGCTCTCGCGCGACTCCACGCCGGCAACCGTTGCGAGGTGCAGCACCCCGTAGGTCCAGCCTCGGCGCCGGTATACGGCTGAAGGCAGGTCAGTTTCAACGTCGTGGAAGAGGAAGAAGTCGTGGCCAACAAGCTCCATCTGATCGATGGCATCGGTGACGGACATGGGCGTTGCCTCATGCGTCTTTGATCGAATCACGATGGGCGTGCCATCGATGGGGATCTCGCGCGTTGCGTCTGCGGGCGCTCCCTCCCATAGCTCCACTGACTCCACAGTGTCCGGCGTGATCGTGGGCACGCCCTGTGCTGGCGTTGGCACGGCACGCAGGCCCAACTTGCCCTGGTGGCGGTGCACCTTGCGTTCGTGCATCTTGCGCAACTGCGCGGTGAGCTTGGCATACGCCGCGTCGAACGCCGTCTCCCGGTCGGGAGCCGCGGCTTCCGCACGCACTACACCGCGCCCGTGCACCGTGATCTCCACGCGCTCCCTGTCGTTGGACACTCGTGGACTGCGCTCGTGGACAATTTGCACGTCCGCGCGCGTGGCTCGAGGTGCCAGCTCAGCGATCTTCCCCATGCGCTCCTCTATCCGGGTACGCAGTGGTTCGTTGACCTTTGTGTGGCGTCCAACGATGGTGATGTCCATGGCGATGCTCCTTCAACGCTTGCGTGGAAACCCCGGGGCCCCGTGGGCCCGGGTCAAGGTGGTCGTGGCGCCGTTAGCGCCTTCCGCATCACCTCCCCGGCATCGAAGAGTGGGGGACGTTTGCCGTCCTTGCCCCTACCATAACGCGCTTCTTGCGGACACGTCGCGCCGAGGTGTCGCAGCTAACACGAGCGCGCCAACAACCGGTGTTCCGGCGGCCTCCAGGGCGTCAGCCGCGCGTGCCAAAGTGGCCCCAGTCGTCATGACATCGTCAACGAGGAGCACGGGCACGGGGCCCAGCTTTCGCGTCACTCGCACCCCTGCGGCGTCCCACCTGCCAATGCTCGAGCGGCCCTTGGAGCCGCTCCCGTTTGCGGTGAGGGCTTCCTTCACTGTGGCGCCAACTGCCGGCCCGACGCTGTTGGCAAGGAGCGCGCTGATGGCCACGCCGCGCTTGCGGACCGAGCGCGGTTTGCTTGGCACAGGCACCACCGTGAGGCCGGGCGGCAGGTCCGGCCCGATTTCCGTTGCCGCTCGTGCGGCGGCGGCCGCAAAGAAGGGATCGAGGTCTCGCCTGCGGCCATCCTTCCAGATGCCTATTGCACGATGCGGTGGCCCGTCCAGTTCCGCGATGGCCCATACCGGCAGCCTCGTGCGGCCAACGACGGCGAGCCGTCCGGCGCTCTCCTCGGCGCGAAATGGCCGCTCCCACCACGGAGCGGAGCACGATTCGCACAACGGCACGTCCTCAAGTCCGCAACCGGCGCATGCCACCGGCACTATGAGGCGCGCGGCATCGTGCGCCAAGTCAACGAGAGCGGCGAGACGAGCGCGAGGCATGACAACAGCGTGGAGCACCTGACGGCGCAACGGGCACTGCTGTGGAGAACTCAGCCCGAATAGGCCAGCTCAGCGGGACCCGTGGCCACCTTTGACCACACGGTTCCCGACCTCGCAAACACTTGCTGCTTGTTGTCCACCACCACGAGCGACCGCTCGCTCTCGCGCGCCGTGATGTCCACTGCGCCGGTCACTGCCTTTTGCGACTCGGTGAGTCCCCCTACGTCCACAAGCCACAATCCGTTGCCTACGTCAACGGCGGCTTCGCCTAGCGCGGCAATCGTGAAGGCGTCCACCCACGTGAGGTCGATTGCGGGGCCAATGTCCGTGCCCACTGCGAGCGGCTCGCCAATGGTGAGCGGCTCGCCGTCTTCGCTACGGACTATCGAGGCCACCTCGAGGGTCTGCTTGCCGCCCGTGCGCGACAGCACCGCAATGCGAGCTCCATCGCGTGAGACCGCGAGCGCCTGCACGGTGGTGGCGCGCAACCAGTCAACGGGAATCTTGACGATGGTGCCGCCCTCTTTGACTGCCACGAATTCCCCGGCCGGGTCTGCGGACGCTGTCCACGTCCAGTGGTGGCGATCCACGGACGGCGCTATGAGCGCGGAACCTTCGTAGAGCGTCTGGGTCTTCATGGTCGCGCTCGGAGCGCTCGCGCCGTCTTTGGCCGCCACGAGCGAATCCACGCCACCCTTGAGTGCATCTGACGACACGAGCGTTGACCCGTTGACAATCCACGCGGCAGTGAGGTCCTCAAAGCCCTGCGCGATGCCACTTGAACCTGCGGGCAGACCGCCAACGGAGTTGGCGACCTGCCATGCGTTCTCGCCATCCCACACGCCCAGCCGGTCGTTGATGAACGCCACGGCGTCCGTGGTTGGCAACGGCGCGGGGGCAAGAGCGGCGGAACCGTCGCCGCCCAACGCCACGCCACCACTGGTCACCACCACACCAGTGGTGCCGGGAATGCTCGCAAGGGTGAGCCGCATCTGCTCTTGCGCAAGGCTGCGCTGAGCCGCATCGCCGGAGGAGGCCGGTGTGAGCTGCACTGACGCAACGCCATCCGTCACAACCACGGAATCCACGGCGAGCCCAGAGGAGGCGGGGAAGCCGGTGTGCACCGCAGGGGCAAGCCACGGTGAAGGACCTTCCACGAGTTCGCGCGCGGCCACGGTCACCGCCTTGCTCCGTTGCAGCCACCGCAGCTCCGGCACTTGGGTGGTCTCATCCACGCTCGCAAAGACCAAGTTCACTGGCATGAAGAGACGTGCAAAGTTGTCGCGTGCGAGGATCGTGCCATCGTCGAGCTCCGTGATGCGCCACTCTCCGTCCGCATTGAGTTCCAACGTGAACGAGAGCGTCTCGCGTGTTCCGTCTGCCGCCTCCGTGAGCCTGCCGGAGTCGTCGATCGTGGCGAACACCGGAATGTCGTACGTCACGGTGTTGGTGTTCTGGTCGAAGTCGGTTTGCAGCGCGGCGGAGTCGAACACCGTGACTTTCGCATTGGGATCCCACTTGGCCGCCGCAGCGGGCGTCAAGTATTCGCGGGCCACGGTGAAGTCACTCGCGAAACCCGCGCTCGAGGCACTGATGAAGCCGTTGACGATCCCCGTTGGGCTATCGCCCTCGCGCGGCCCCTCGGCAAAGGGCACAAAGGGCTTGGACGACGACACGACGCCCGCCCCCTCATTGACGGGACCGCTCGTGGGAATGGTGGTGCATGCTGCCAACGCAAGCGCCGCCAAAGCCGCGAGCGATGCGGTGCCCAGCCAGCGTCGGGCCATCATGAGGTGGTCTCTTTCAGCTCATCCCGCGGGTGCAGATCCAGCAATGGCGCCGTGCCGAGCGCCTCGAATTCGCTTTCGCGCATCGCAAGGGAAAGGGGCGCGTCCTGGCCAAGTCCACGGGACGTGCGTGGCAAGAGCAATCGGAAGCTTGCGCCTTTGTCCGGACGTCCCCATGCCTCGAGTTTGCCGCCGTGGAGCCGTGCGTCCTCCAGCGCAATCGACAGGCCGAGTCCCGTTCCTCCCATGGTGCGGGCGCGCGCGGCATCGGCGCGCCAGAAGCGATCGAAGACGCGGTCCACTTGCTGCGGGGTGAGGCCAATGCCGTAGTCGCGCACCACAACGGCCACGGCGCGGCCGTTCGACGCCACGGCAATATCCACCGGGTGCTCTTGAGCGTGCTCAATGGCGTTCGAGAGCAAGTTGCGGATGATGCGCCCAACGCGCGGGCGGTCTATGGACGCGATGTGCGCACCCTCGCCCACCCACACCCGCAGCTCCACGCCAAGCCTGCTCGCGGGGTGGGACACCGCCTCCACCTCGTCGCGCACCACATCGGTCAGCGAGATCTCTTCAAATTCAAGGCGCGCGGCGCCGGCGTCGATGCGACTGATCTCCAGGAGGTCGGCGAGCAATGTCTCGAACCGGTCGAGTTGGCCGCTCAGCAGTTCGGCACTGCGGGCTACCTCTGGCGGGAAGTCCGCGCGCGCGTCGAACAGGACGTCCGAGGCCATCCGCACAGTGGTGAGGGGAGTGCGGAGCTCGTGCGAGACGTCGGAGACAAAGCGGCGCTGCAAGCGAGACAGCTCCTCCATGCGCGTGATCTGCCGCTGCAGCGACTCCGCCATCTCATTGAAAGTGCGCGCAAGTGTGGCCATCTCGTCGTTGCCGCGCACCTTCATGCGCTCGCTCAAACGCCCCTCCGCGAGGCGCGATGCCACGCGCGCGGCGTCGCGAACGGGCCGCACGGCCTGCTTGGTGACCCACCAGGTCATGAAGACAACGAGGGCAACGAGCATCCCGGCGCCCAGTCCAAGCACGCGCTGAATGAGCGTGAGGGTCTGCTGCTCGGCGGCGAGGGGATACACAAAATACAGCTGGTACCCGCCGGCCACGCGGATATTGAGCGAGGCGCCAACCACCACGGCGGGGGAGCCGTCCGGCAACTTCACAAATTGCCACGGTTGCTTGGTGCCGTCGGCGATCGCTTCCCGCATGTCCGGCGTCAGCACCTCAACGAGGGCAAGGTTGGAGACGTTGGTAATGATGGGTACGTCCGACGTGTTGCTTGGGCTGCGTATCAACACCACCTCGCGATCGCCTCCCCCAAGCAAACGCAGCTTGTCCACGAGCGCATTGACAAGATCCTGCAGCTCGCCGGGGTTTTCCGCGGGTGACGCGTCGATGTCCGCTTGCGCGGTATCCGCATCTTGCGCGGACTGCCCAAGAATGCGGTCAACGCGAGTGTCCACGAGCCCATCGCGGATCTGCGTGGTGACGTAGGCGCCAAGCAGCGCCACCGCGCCAAAGCCGATCACGAGCGTGGTTGCCACCACCCGGAACAGCAAGGAGCGGCGCCACCGCCAAGCGAGGCGCTGCGGTGCCGCCGCGGCGGCGCCAACGGAGCGCCTGCGCAGCTTCACGACGACACGCCACCAGCCTTGTAGCCAACGCCGCGAACGGTGACCACGATCTCTGGGTTCTCGGGGTCGCGCTCGATCTTGGCGCGCAGCCGCTGGATATGAACGTTGACGAGGCGCGTGTCCGCCGCGTGGCGATAACCCCACACGTCCTCGAGCAGCACCTCGCGCGTGAACACCTGTCCCGGTGAGCGCGCGAGCGTGACGAGAACCTCAAACTCGAGAGGCGTCAGTTGGATGACCTCGCCATCGCGGGTGACACGGTGGCCCGTGACGTCGATGTCGAGGTCTCCTATGCGCACGCTTGACGGCGCCGTTGCGTCGTTGCGGCGAAGGCGCGCGCGCACCCGGGCGATGAGCTCGCGCGGCTTGAAGGGCTTGGGAATGTAGTCGTCGGCGCCGGACTCAAGGCCGAGCACCACTTCCACGGTGTCTGACTTTGCGGTCAGCATGATGATCGGCACGCCAGACTCCGCCCGAATATCGCGGCAGATATCGATTCCGCTGCGTCCTGGCAACATCAAGTCCAGTAGCACTACGTCGGGATGCGTCTCCCGGAAGATGTCAAGGGCCCGGTCCCCGTGATCACAGAACTCGGTTTCAAAGCCGTCGGCGCGCAACACGATGCCGATCATCTCTGCCACCGCGGGATCGTCGTCGACCACCAAGATTCGTGCCGTCATACAGATATTATGCCAACCTAGGCACGGCGACTCGTTCGTGCATGCGCAAGGGGGCCTGGCACGATGGGCCGTGACAGTGAGGATGGACGAGTGAATGACGCCAGCGGCGGCCACGAATGGACTGCACCAGGAAGCCCTGGCGAGCCCAGCGTCGGCGGTGTGCCCGACGCTCCACTCGCCTCTCCCCCGGCGCCCGGTTCCGCTCCGGGGTCCTATGCGCCGCCTGCCCCAACGGTGGTCACGGCCGCCGCTCCCGCGTACGTGGCGCCCACCTTCCGCTCGTGGCAGCCGGGCATCATCCCGCTGCGCCCCGTGAGTTTTGGCGAGTTCCTGTCTGTGCCCTTCAAGGCGATGCGGTACAACCGCGCGGTGGTCATCGGCGGGCCGCTGCTGTGCGTTGGCGCCGCAATGGTGCTGCTTGCCGCGGCCTTGTGGCTGGCATTTACGGACCCTTCCCTGGCGCTGACCTCGCCCACGGCACAACTCCAAGGCATCCAGGCCTCCACGGTGGTGGTTGCCATCGTCGCCTTCTTGGCTCTGATCCTCGCCGACGCTGCCGCGAGCGCGGTGGTTGCGCCCGGTGTTTCGCGAGCGGTGCTTGGCGAGCGGATCACGGTTGGCGAGGCATTCAAGGCACTGGGACCACGCGTTGGCCAGTTGCTGCTGTTGTGGCTCATCTCCTCGGTGGTGGTCCTGCTCGCCATGGTGCCCGGCGGGATCGCAATGGTGATCGGGGCGCAAAGTGGCGACGACACGACGATTGCGCTGGGGCTGCTCGCGATGTTCGCCCTTGGGGTTGTGGTGGCGCTGCCCGTGTACTTGATAGGTGCGGTGGCCCGGTGCGTCATTGTGCTTGAGCAAAAGGGCGCCATTGCGTCGATCCGCAGAACTATTGGCGTCATCCGGGGCCGCTTCTGGTGGACGGTGCTCATCGTGATCGTGACTGGACTACTCGTGGGCATCATCACCGGGATCTTCCAACAGGTATTGACGCTCGTGGGCAGCATCGCATTCGCCGTTGGAATGAGCGGGGCGTGGGTGGGCACCGCGATCTTCATTCTGGTGTTGGTGCTGGGTTCCGTGATCACGTACGTGCTCACGTACTCCTACATGGGTTGCGTCTACGTGCTCGTTTACATCGACGCTCGCATACGCCACGAGGGCTTTGACCTTGACCTGGCGCGTGCGGCCGAGTCGAGGCGCCGCTGACATGCACTGGGACATCCCGGTAGATCCCGATGCTGACACCGCGCGCGAATGGGCGTGCGATGAGCTGAGCAAACAGGAGTACCAGGGCGCCGACAGCACCAACTGGCTCGAACGCTTCATGGAGTGGGTGCAGCACTTACTCAACAATATTGGGGACGGCATTGGCGGCACGTGGGGCGGCTGGGGCACCCTCGCAGCCGTCCTCATCGGAGCGGGCCTGATCGCAGTTGTGGTGTGGCTCGTAGTGGGACCGCTGCGCCGCTCGCGGACACGGGCAGTCGCGGACGATGACCTGGGCGATCCCAACGTCAGCTCCGCCCAGTTGCTCGCCTCCGCACGCGCAGCGGCGGACGCCGGAGACTGGCGCACGGCGGTCATCGAGGCGTACAGGGCACTCATTCGTTCGCTTGCCGAGCGCGAGGTGATTGACGCAAAGCCGGGCATGACGGCGTTTGAGGCGGCGCTCGCGGCGTCTGCAGCACTCCCTCAGCTCTCACGAGACGTGGCGAATGATGCCGACGTCTTTGACGCGGTGCGCTACGGCCACCTCACCGCCACTGCAGCTCACTACGAGCACGTCCTCGCCACGCACAAGGCGGCAGGCAAAGCCAAGGTCGAGGTGCCCGCGTGAGCTTGGACGTCTACGCAGGATCCGTGGGTACCGCTCCGGTTTACACGGCGCCAGGGAAGCGGGAAAGTGTGCGCTCCCGCGCCGGCCGCGGCAAGTGGTGGATCGTGGGAATCGGTCTCGTAGTGATCCTCGCGATCTCCGTGGCCCTCACTTCGCGACCAACGGACTATCGCGCACTGTCAATCGACAACTCCACGGACAACGGCGCACGTGCCACGGCACAGATTCTGCGCGGCCAAGGCGTGGACGTGCGGCAATACGACACCCTTGCGCGAGTGCCGATCGCTGAGGCCTCGTCAACAACTCTCGTCATCGCGGGAGCTGTGTACCTCTCTGACGCTCAGATCGAGTCCCTCCTCGCCTACCCGGGCGACATCGTGTTCATGGACGTCTTCGATGAACTCGTGGAGGCGATAGATCCGGGCCTTGAGGCCACGTACAGCTTCTTGCCGGAGACCGTGGCCGCGGCGTGCGCCAACCCCGACGCCACCGCGGCAGAGACCATGCGGGTGGAGTTCTCGGGGCTCCAGCGCGTGGGCTCCACGGACGCTGAGCTGTGCTTCGCCAACCGCTCGGATGTGTTTGGGATGGCGGTGGTGCCCTCCGCTAACGGCAACCGCACCATCATGACCAACCCGCTCATCTACACCAACGGCGCGCTGCTCACGGACGGCAACGCCGCGCTCGCGTTGCGCACCGCGGGTCACCACGAGAACCTCGCGTGGTACCTCGGTTCCTACTCTGACAGCACGCTGCTCGCGGGTCCCGGCGGGCCCACGCACGGGGCCATCACGGCCGACGTCCTGCCGCCCGGCTTTGGCACCGCGGTCTATGCGCTCGCGCTCGCGGCGCTCGTTGGGGCCCTTTGGAAGGGCCGACGCTTTGGTCCCCTTGCCGCCGAGCCGTTGCCAGTTGTGGTGCGTGCGTCGGAGGCGACGCGCGGCCGTGCCCGTCTCTACCGCCGCGCACACGCTTACGGGCGAGCCACCGCGGCGCTGCGTGCGGCATCGGCGCGGCGCATAGGCGCCCGCCTGGGCGTGCCGCGCACCACCGATCGGGAAGGCATGGTCGCGGCCATTCAGCGCGCCACCGGCGAGAGCGCCTCCGAGATCGCGAAGATTCTGTATGGCCCCCCGCCAGCGAGCGAGGCAGAGATGACCACCGTCGTAGACCAACTGGACGCTCTTGAAGGAAAGGTGCACCGAACGTGACTGAAAACCCAATTCCACCAACTGAGGCAGACACCCCGCCGGAGGCCAACGTGCCAGTGGAGGCCGCGGCGCCGGAGCCAGCCGCGGAGGTAGCGCCAGCACCTGAGCCGGAGCCAGCGCCGGCGTCGGAGCCAGCCCCGGCGTCGGCCACAAGGGCGTCTTTGGCGGCCCTGCGCGCCGAACTTGGCAAGGCCGTTGTTGGCCAGGACCAAGTGGTGACGGGCCTCGTGGTGGCGCTCCTGTGCAAGGGCCACGTGCTGCTTGAGGGCGTGCCGGGCGTGGCGAAGACGCTCATGGTGCGCGCGCTCGCGCACGCGCTCGACGTGGAGTTCACGCGCCTGCAGTTCACACCGGACCTCATGCCGGGAGACGTCACCGGCTCGCTCGTCTACGACGCACGCACGGGAGCGTTCTCGTTCCGCGAGGGGCCCGTGTTCACTAACTTGCTGCTCGCAGACGAGATCAACCGCACACCCCCCAAGACCCAAGCCGCGTTGCTCGAGGCGATGGAGGACCGCACGGTGACGGTGGACGGCGAGACGCGCGCGCTGCCAGACCCGTTCCTCGTCATCGCCACCCAGAACCCTGTGGAATACGAGGGCACCTACCCGCTTCCTGAGGCTCAACTGGACCGCTTCCTGCTCAAGGTGGTGGTTGGTCTGCCTGCTCGCGAAGCCGAGGCGCAAGTGGTGCGGCGTCACGCCGAGGGCTTCAATCCGCGAGACCTCCAAGCCGCCGGGATGACCGTGGTGGCATCTGCCGCGGACATTGACGCCGCACGCGCCGAGGTGGCGGCCGTGGAGATTTCCGACGACGTTGTTGGCTACATCGTGGACATCTGCCGGGCAACGCGCGAGGCGCCGTCTGTTGCGCTGGGAGCATCGCCACGCGCGGCGACCGCACTCATGAGCACTGCGCGCGCGTGGGCGTGGATGCGCGGACGCACGTTTGTGTCTCCCGACGACGTCAAGGCGCTCGCCGCGTGGACGCTCGCGCACCGCATCTCCGTGCGCGCGGAGGCCGAGCTCGAGGGCGTCACCGCAACTGCGGTGCTCACGAGCGTGCTCGCCACGGTGCCGGTGCCTCGCTGACATGTTCATCACTGGGTGGACGGTGCTGCTGGTGGCGCTGGGAGCAATCCCAGCGGCGCTCACGCAGGACCGCAATGTGGCGTGGTACTGGTTGCTTGGCGTTGCCGTGCTGGTGACGCTCGACATCTGGATGGCACCCACGCCCCAAAAGATTGGTGCCAAGCGGCGCGTGCCGGCGTCCGTGCGGCTCACCGAGTCCGCCTCGGCCAAGCTCGACATCATCAACCTGGGCAAGCGGCGCGTACGTGGCGCCGTGCGCGATGCGTGGCAACCCTCTGCGGGAGCCTCCGACACTCGCCATCGCTTCTCCTTGGCCGCGGGCGAGGCCCTGCCGCTCACAACGCACCTCACCCCCACACGGCGCGGAGATCGCAAGTCCGTTGGCGTCACCGTCCGCACCTCCGGCCCTTTGCGCCTCGCCGGGCGTCAGCGCACGATGCCCCTGATAGATACCCTGCGCGTGCTACCCGAGTTCAAGTCGCGCCGGCACTTGCCGTCCCGGCTCGCGCGGCTGCGCGAGATCGACGGCCGTACCGCGGTGCAACTTAAAGGCGCCGGATCCGAGTTCGATTCGCTACGCGAATACGTCATGGGCGATGACGTCAGGACAATCGACTGGCGCGGCACCGCTCGCCGTGCCGACGTTGTGGTGCGCACATTCCGGCCCGAGCGAGACCGGCGCGTGTTCATCGTCCTGGACACCTCACGGCTCTCCGCGGGGCGCGTTGGTGACACCCCGCGGCTCGACGCGTCAATCGAGGCCGTGCTTTTGCTGTCCGCGCTCGCGTCGCGAGCGGGTGACCGCGTGCAGGTCACCGCGTTCGATCGTGAGGAGCACGCCCGCGCGGCTGCCACCACTGGGGCCGGGCTCATGCCTCGCCTCGCCACCGCACTTGCGCCCGTTGAGCCGCACCTCGTGGAGCCTGATTGGCCCGCCGTTGCCCGCCTCGTGCGCGAACGGCTCTCGCAGCGCGCGCTGGTGGTGCTACTCACCACGGTTGAGGTCTCGGCAATCGACTCGGGGCTCTTGGAAGCGACCGCCGCCTTGGCGCATCGCCACCAAGTGGTCATCGCGTCAGTTGCGGATCCCGAGGTGGAGCAGCTGCTCACCGAGCGCGGTTCCGTTGACGTCCTCTACGGCGCCGCAGCCGCCGCGCGCTCAGGCATCGAGGTAGACGCGGTGAGTTCGCGCTTGCGCTCGCTCGGTGCGGACGTACTGTCAGCATTGCCCGACGACCTCGCCCCCGTTCTTGCCGATCGCTACCTGGCGCTCAAGGCAGCCGGAAAACTGTAAGCCAGCCACAGCGTCGGGCAGGCGGAGCCAGCCGCGCCCGTCTCACCCCGTCTCACCCCGTCTCACCCCGTCTCACCCCGTCTCACCCCGTTGGGGTAGGTGAGGGGTGAAATAGGGCCCACAATCACCGCTGACCTACCCCAAAGTGCAGCGGGGTCGGCCGGAGCGGGGTCGGCCGGAGCGGGGTCGGCAGGAGCGGGGCCCGCCGGAGCCGTGCGAGCCGGAGGGGGCCCGGCCCCGGGGCGCCACAATGCGCCTCCGGGGCCCGTCTCACCCCGTTGGGGTAGGTGAGGGGTGAAATGGGGCCCAGAATCACCGCTGACCTACCCCAAAGTGCAGCGGAGCGGGGCCGGGCGGAGCTGTGCCGACCGGAGGGGCCCCGTCCGGGGGCGCCCCAGATCGCCTCCGGGGCCCGGCGCGCCGCTGGCACCGGACCGAATGCACCCGTAGGCGCTCTAGCCCACCACCGGCGCCACGTCCGTGGCGAAGTCGCCCTCGACGTCACCCGTGGCGCCCTCTTGCGCCGCTGCCCTGCCGGCCACAAAGATGTACGCCCAAAACGCCGTGCACGCGATGAGGCCAATGACGATCTTGAGCCACCACGGCATGGTCGATGGCGTCACGAAGCCCTCAATGAGCCCCGATGCGAACAGCGCCAGGGCCAGCCCGATGCCCACCGCGAACGTGATGCGACCCTCCTCGGCGAGCGCGCGACCGCGCGTCCTCGCACCCGGAACCAGCATGACCCAGAACAGCCTGAGGCCAGCGCCCGCTGCCACAAACACCGCGCTGAGCTCCAATAGGCCATGGGGAACGATGAGCGAGAAGAAGACGTCGAGCCCGTTCGCCTCCGCCATGATCGCGCCGGCCATGCCCAGTTGAAGTGCGGTGCCGTACATCAGATAGAGCGGGAAGAATCCGGTGATCCCAAACGCGATCGCCTGGAGTGCGAGCCACGCGTTGTTGGTCCACACTTGCGCCGCGAACGACGAGTTTGAGGAGTTTGTGTAGTACTGGGCGAACATCTCATTCGCGTACCGCGCGCGGTCTTCCGGCGTGCCAGCGAGGTCCATCGACTCGGGGTGGCTGAGCATCCATAGCGCGCAAATGAGGCCCGTGACCAGCACAGACGCGGACACGATCACTCCCCACCACCGCACCCGGTAGAACGCCGCGGGCAGCGTGCGCGTAAAGAAACGCGCAAAGTCCCCCGTGGCGGAACCATGGGCACCCGTGAGCCACACTCGCGAGGATGCGAGCAACACGGAAAGGCGCGAGATGAGGCTCGGCTCGGGTGCCGCGGAACGGATCGCCGAGAGGTCTCCGGCGGTCGATTGATAGAGCCGCGTAAGCTCGTCGGCCTCCGCGCCGCTGAGCCGGCGTCGCTTGCTGAGTGTCTTGAGCTGGGTCCAGCGCGCCTCGCGCACGGCGCTGAACGAATCGATGTCCACGCCGCTACGATGCCATAACAGCGGCGAAATGGAGGGGTGTGTGAGCGACTCGGACGAGATTCTCATTGGCGAGGGCGTTGCTCTCGAGTCGGGTGCCGCGCCCGTCACGATGCGGATGCTTTCCGGGTTGATAGACGTAGCCTTGACGTTTGCGCTGCTCATCGTGGGATTCGGAATTCTCGACGAGGCGGTGCGGGGCGTAGAGGGTGCCTGGGTGGCCGCGATTTCCGTGGCCTTCGTGTTCACCGTCTTGGTTGCGGTCCCCACCATGGTGGAGACGCTCACCCGCGGACGTTCGCTTGGCCGCCTCGCCGCCGGCCTGCGGATTGTGCGCGACGACGGCGGCCCCGTGACCCTCCGTCACGCCTTCATCCGCGCCCTCACGGGCGTGCTCGAGATCTACATGACAGCCGGGATGCTTGCAGTGGTGGTGTCACTGCTGTCGTCTCGCGGCAAGCGCATTGGCGACTATCTAGCTGGCACGTACTCCATGCGCACTCGCGGCGGCGGCGCGCGGCTCGCGCCCGTCATGATGCCCGCGCATCTCGCGGGTTGGGCCAACACCGCCGACATCGCGCGGCTGCCCGACTCCCTCGCACTCACGTGCCGCATGTTCCTTGGCCGGGCCGCGAGCCTGCGGCCCGAGTCCCGCGACCGCATCGGCCAACAGCTCGCTCGCGAGATGGCGGCCTACGTCTCGCCCCTGCCGCCTCCCGGCACCCACCCCGAGTATTTCCTTGCCGCCACCCTCGCAGCCCGCAGGGACCGGGAGTACCAGTTGGAATTGTCGCGGCTCCGCCGGGCCGACGCTGAGGCGAGTCGCGTTGGCGCCCTCCCCTTTGGCGTCATTGACGTGGAGAATTAGCGCCAGCGTTGCCCAAGGCGGCGTGTTGTCAGTAGCGGTAGTGATCCGCCTTGTAAGGCCCAGCCACAGGCACGCCCAAATAGTCGGCCTGGTCTTGGCTCAGCTCGGAGAGCCGCACGCCAAGCGCGTCCAGGTGGAGCCGCGCCACGTATTCGTCGAGCACCTTGGGCAAGCGGTGCACCCCGAGCGGATACGCGTGGAGGTTGGTCCACAGTTCCATTTGCGCCAGCACCTGGTTTGTGAAGGACGTGCTCATGACGAATGAGGGGTGCCCCGTGGCGTTGCCTAGGTTCAGCAGGCGACCCTCGCTGAGCACGATGATCGAGTGCCCGTCAGGGAAGATCCACTCGTCTACCTGGGGCTTCACGGGCTGGTGCTTGGCGCCGGAGCGAGCCAAGCCCGCCATGTCAATCTCATTGTCAAAGTGGCCCACGTTGCCCACGATGGCCTTGTCCTTCATCGCAGCCATGTGCTCTACGCGAATGATGTCCTTGTTGCCAGTGGTGGTGATGAAGAAGTCGGCGCGCTCAACGACGTCCTCGATGCGCGCCACCTCGTAGCCGTCCATCACCGCCTGCAGCGCGCAGATGGGATCAACCTCGCTCACGATCACGCGAGCGCCCTGGCCGCGCAGCGCCTCCGCAGCCCCCTTGCCCACGTCGCCATAGCCGGCAACGAACGCCGCCTTGCCGCCCATCAGCACGTCGGTAGCGCGATTGATGCCGTCAGGCAGCGAGTGGCGGATGCCGTAGCGGTTGTCGAACTTGGACTTGGTCACCGAGTCGTTGACGTTGATCGCGGGGAACAGCAACTCGCCGCGGGCGTGCATCTGATCCAACCGGTGCACGCCGGTGGTGGTCTCCTCGGAGACGCCTGCGATGCCGGCAGCCATGCGCGTGAAGCGCGTGGGGTCCGCGGCCAGCGAGCGGCGCAGCACAGCGCGCATCGCCTCAAGTTCTCCGTTGTAGGAGGGGTCTTCCTCATCGACGGGCGCGGGCACAGCACCCAAGCGCTCGTAGCGCACGCCCTCGTGCACCAAGATGGTCGCGTCGCCGCCGTCGTCCAGAATGATGGTGGGCCCGTGGTGTCCCTCCCACGTGAGGATGCGGTCCGTGTATTCCCAGTACTCCGTGAGGGTCTCTCCCTTGACGGCGAAGACCGGCACGCCGTCGGGCGACGAATAGGTGCCACGGCCCACCACCACCGCCGCAGCCGCCTCATCCTGCGTGGAGAAGATATTGCACGACGCCCAGCGGACGTCAGCTCCCAAGGCCGTGAGGGTCTCAATCAGCACAGCAGTCTGGACCGTCATGTGCAGCGAACCAGCAATGCGCGCTCCCGCGAGGGGCTGTGCGTCACCGTAGCGCTCGCGCAAGGCCATGAGGCCGGGCATTTCCTGCTCCGCGAGGCGCAACTGGTGGCGGCCGGACTCGGCGAGGGAAAGGTCAGCAACAACGTGTTCGGTCATGGGGCTAAGTGTCCCATTCCCGGACTGCGCTAGCGGTCGAGCACCGCCACGAGGCGACGGAGGGCATCCGCCATTGCGTGCAGTTGGCCCGCCTCCTCGATGCTCCCCCGTTCGAGGCGCCATTGGGCAACCGCCTCGTAGGTGCGGGCTTGCGCTAGCGCGGTGCTCTTCACGGCATCCAGGGTGGGTCCTTGCGCGGGCGCGGAATTCGCGTTGGCCTGCCAGTGCTCAAGCTCGGCGGAACCAAGGTCATCACAGCTACCGCGGTGGCCATGGGAAAGGTGACAACGAAGGGCGCGGCCATGCGGGCCCCCAGAGACATCAACTACTCGCCCACAGACGGGCCACGCTAACGCCGCAGGCGGTGTCAGTCTACGAATCGGCAGCGTCTTAGGCTGGTCCTCACGGATCACCAGGTCCATGTCCCCTCCAAAGCTTGAACGAGCGTTTGACGCAACATTGCGTTGTTGTCAGCCTGTCAGAGTTCTGAACCGTGTGTCGAGGCCCAGTATGGCGGATTTGTCACACTCGTCCGCATGGAGGCTTCAAAAAACTGCCGTTTGGCGCAAGAAAATGACGCCGTCCATGCTCTAGCAGGCAAATTGCCTGGCACGAAGCCTACTTGCTACTCGCCCTCGGCTGGCGTTTGGTTCGCTCTGCGAACGTCGGGCTCGATGAAGATGAGCCGCGCATTGGGGACGGCCGCACGAATCCTCAACTCAGCGTCGTCCATGCGCGGCGCGAGGTCGCCGAGCGTCTCCCCAGCCTCAGCCGCAACCTTGACCGTGACCAGAATGTCTTCCGGCCCAAGGTGCATGGTGCGGAGGTGGATGACGTCCGCAAAGCCGGCCGCCGCGAGCGAGGCGCGAATGGCCGCCCGGTCCTCCTCCGTGGCCGATTCGCCAAGGAGCAGCGAGCGCGTCTCGCGCGCCAGGATGATGGCGATGGCTACGAGCAGCAGACCAATGGCCGCTGTGCCAGCCGCGTCCCACATGCCGTTGCCCGTGATGAGGGTCAGGGAAACGCCAACGAGCGCAAACATCAGGCCCAGGAGTGCTCCCGAATCCTCGAGCAGCACTACGGGCAGCTCCGGGGAGCGCGAGTGACGGATGAACCCAAAGATCGATCGCGAGCCACGCGCCTTGTTGGACTCAACAAGCGCCGTGCGGAAGGACAGGGTCTCGAGGAAGATTGACACCACCAGCACAACTATCGGCACCCAGCGCCAAGCGGTGATCGGCTCGGGGTGCTGGAACTTGTGCCACGCCTCGTACAGCGCAAAGAGCCCACCGAGCGAAAACAGCAGCACCGCAACCAGGAACGCGTAAAAATAGCGGTAGCGCGCAAAGCCAAACGGATGGTCTTCATCCGCCTCGCGCCGCGAGTGCTTGCCGCCAATGAGCAACAGCACCTGGTTGGCCGAGTCGACGAAGGAGTGGATTGCTTCCGCGAGCATCGACGATGCGCCCGTGAGCACCCACGCCACCACCTTGGTGACGCCAATGCCCAGATTGGCGCCAAGCGCCGCGACAACGGCCTTTGTGGAGCCTTCTGTTGACATCTATGCCTCCCTGATGATGGCGAGCGCGCGGTCGCGAATGCTCTCCATGAGCCCCGCGTCTGCCGCCTCCACATTGAGCCGCAGGAGCGGCTCGGTGTTGGACGAGCGCAGATTGAGCCACCAGCGCGGCTCGGCGTCCCAATGGTCAATGGTCACGCCGTCGAGGTGATCGAGCGTGCACTCGTCGCCCGCGAGCGCGTTGATTACGCGTTGCGTTGCGGCGGCGGCATCAGTGACCGTGGAATTGATTTCGCCCGACGCTGCATACGGCGTGTACGGAGCGAGCAGTTCGCTGAGTGGCTGGCTTGGGGCATCGGCAGGCTGACCTCCCAGCGCGGCGAGCACATGCATCGCGGCAAGCATGCCGGAGTCCGCGTAGAAGAAATCGCGGAAATAAAAATGCGCAGAGTGCTCGCCGCCAAACACGGCGTCAAGGCGCGCCATGTCCGCCTTAATGAAGCTGTGGCCAACTCGCGAGCGCACGGGGGTGGCGCCCGCCGCAGCGAGCAGCTGAGGCACGGCGCGCGAGGAGATGAGGTTGTGGATGACCGTTGCGGAGCCCACTCGCGCAGCCTCGCGCAAGCCAACCAGGCACGTGATCGCGGATGCGGCCACTACCTCGCCGCGCTCGTCAACAACAAAGCAGCGGTCGGCGTCGCCGTCGAACGCAAGCCCAATGTCCGCGCCATGCTCGAGCACTGCCGCCTGCAGGTCCACGAGGTTCGCGGGGTCAAGCGGATTGGGCTCGTGGTTGGGAAACGAGCCGTCCAACTCAAAGTAGAGAGGGATGATCGCCAACGGCAGTTGGGGCAACCCTGCCTCGGTGCCGAGTACCGCGGGCACGGTGTACCCAGCCATGGCATTGGCGGCATCAACCACCACGCGCAGCGGGCGGATGCCCTCGAGCGGCACGAGCGAGCGCAAAAACGCGCCGTACTCGCCGATCATGTCGCGGTGGGTGACCGAGCCGCGCGCAGAGCCTGGAGTCACGCCCCCGGCGAGCAGCGCCACGGCCCTGGAGCGAACGTCGGACAATCCCGAGTTTTCGCCAACCGCGCGAGCACGCGAGCGGCACAGCTTCATGCCGTTGTATTGGGCAGGATTGTGGCTCGCCGTGACCATCACGCCTGGCAGATCGAGCGTGCCGGATGCGTGGTAGAGCCCGTCCGTTGAACACAGGCCAATGTCGATGACGTCAACGCCGCGGGCGGTGAGGCCTGCGGCCACGGCGGCGGCTAGTCCCGGACCGGTGTCTCGCATGTCGTGACCGATCACCACGGTGGCGGCACCATCGGGGAGCACGATCTCATCGGCAAAGGCGGCGCCAATGGCCGTTGCCACCTCGTCCGTGAGGTCCTCGCCCACTACGCCGCGGACGTCGTACGACTTGATGAGGCGGCTCAGGTCAGGTGCTGCTGGGGGTGTGGCTGACACGTGCCTAGGGTAGCCGGTCAGCCGTCTGCTGAGACCACCCGCAGGTGGCCACGGCGCGGCTCGGAGGCCAATGGCGGGCGCACCACAACCTCTTCCATCATGGGCGGAGTTCCCGCCTGCCGCACGGCACGCGCAAGCGCGTCGAGGTCGTCGTCACTGGGTCCGCGATCCACGAACTCCTGGTGGATGTGAATGACGTCCCATCCGCGTGGCGCGGTGAAGCGGTCGGCATGCACGGCGCACAGATCGTAGGCATGGGGCTCCGCGCTGGCTGAAAGTTGGCCAACCACAACGGTGGAGTCTTCGTAGACATACGTAAGCGTGGCCGCCGCTGCGTTGGAGCACGACGAGCGAGAACACTGACGCATTGCTATCACCCTGTGGACGCTACCCGCGGGCGCGAGCGCGGGGCCGATGCCACGCCGCCTGGGCCGCGTTACGCTCAAGCCATGACCGCGAGAGACCGCCATGGGAGAGGGCTCCGGCGCCCCCTGCACCCCCTTGGCTCCCCTGGCGCGTTGAGCCGATCAGAGGTCTTTGATGACCTCGTGCTGGACGCCGCAGAGCGGCTCGAGGCCCGCTGGGGCCGGGACTGGGGGCGCGTGGAATTTGGCACGGAAGACGTGCCGCCCTCAGACCCCTCACCGTGGGAACACGGCGTGCCGCTTGGCCGTCTCTTTCCTGCGGACCTTGGCCAGACCGCGCGCATCGTGCTTTACCGCAGGCCCATCGAGCAGCGCTGCGAACCGCATGAGTTGCCTGCTCTTGTGCGAGACGTGCTCGCCGAGCATGTGGGCTTTGTGTTGGGCAAGAGCCCTGAAGACGTGGATCCCGACTACGGGCTGGGAACGTAACGGCGCTGCTCCACCACGATGTCCACGTTGTCGATGGTGGTGCGCACGGGCGCCATGGCCGCGAGAAAGTCGCCATCGGAAACGAGCACGGACCACGCAAAAGGGCCACTCGCGGTGAGCACGGTCCCTGGGGGCACGTTCACCGGGATCGTTGCCGTGGCCCCCGCCGCCAACTGGGCGCTGCCAAGGGCGTTGCCGTCAGAGTCGGTCAGCGCAAAGGTGCCCGGCTGCTGCGCATAGACCACCACTTGCTCGTTGTAGCCAACGGCGACGGCCGAACGCTCGTTGTCGTCGGCCGCCAATTGGGCGGGGATCCACCGGAACTCTTTGGCGATGTCGCCCGCCACGCCGGCGGTGGCTGCGCGGGTGCGCGTCACCACGGCCCCGGCCACAACGTTCGCATCCGACGTGATCGTCACCGTGCCAACATCCACAGCAGGGATGGCAACTTCCACGGCCACTCCCGGCTCCAGCTTGAGCGCCGCAACGCCCTCCCAGTCAGTTTCCCCGGTTGGCGTCGAGAGCGTCATGCTCGCCGTGGCGCCCTCCGGTGCCAGCAGGCGCACGGTGGCAGTTTGGGTGGCTGAGCCAGCGGTGCCGACGCCGGGAATTGCCAGTTGGGTTCCCTGGGCCGACGCTGTGGCCCAGTCGGTTCCCGAAGGCTGGAATCCGGTGAGCCGGGAATCCTGCAGGGCAGCCACCACGCCAGTGCCCGTGGCGGTGATGTGCACGGAGAGTGCGGCAACATCGATGGTCAAGCCCTCGAGCAGCACCATCTGTTGGGCATCTGGCTCAATCGCCACTTGCCGGGTGTCCAGCTCACCGATCTCGCCATACGCGGTCACGGTGGCCTCCACGGCCACGGCCGCGGGGTTGGAAAGCACTAGCCGCGCGCTCGCGCCAACGGTTGTGGCACCCGCGACTATCCACTGGTCCGTGCGCGGCGTGGCGCAGGTCACGGCGGCAAGGCCCGTGATGTCGCCACCGGTCACGTGTTCAACGGCCGAGCCCACAATCGCATCCGACGCTTGACCGCTGCCCATAGTCCGCACGTTGCCAGTGAGGAACGTGTCGCGGCTGATCCCGGTGGCTGCTCCGCCGAGTTCGGCGTCGCTGCTGGCGCCTTTGGCTGGCGTCACGAGCGGACCGGGGCAGGCAACGTCTTGCCGCGCGGGCGCCACGGACACCGTGGTGCTCTGGCTCGCGGGAGCGTCTTGCGCGATGAGCCGCCCACCCGTCACCACGGCTGCAATGACCGCGGCGAACACGAGCACACCGGTGATGATCCGCCCGATCATGAGCGACCACCAATAATGCGCCGCTCGTGGATGGGCGCAGAGGCGACCAGCGCGAGCCCGCACGCTATCGCCGCCGCCCACCACCACAGTCGGTAGCGGCCGTCGTCAAAGCGCACGTCAAGGTGACCGCCGCCAGCCGGAACCGCGAACGCCTGCCTGCCCATCGCGTCGGGCACGCTGGCGAGTTCTTCGTTGCCTAGTTTTGCCTGCCACGCGTGATCTGCGGGGACGGCGAGGATGAGCGTGCCTGCGTCCTCCGCACCGAGGTCCGCGGTGCTCGCCGAGAAGTTCGTTGCCACCAATACCGAGGAGTGGGCTGTCGCTATCCACGCACGGCTCACAGGTTCGCCATTGCGCGTCACCGCGTAGGCGGTGCCGAGGTCACTCGCGCCCATGAGGTCAAGTGTGTCCACTTGGGACAGCCCGGCGAGCGCGCGAGGCGAGCCCGGTGTGGCGACGATGACACCGATTCCCCACGCCGCGAGGTCGTCGTCGGCGCCAACGCCGGCTCCCACAAGTGTTGCGACGGCCTGTGCCAGATCCGCTGGCGACGGCACGTCCGTGCGGCCGGGGCGCGCGAGGGCGGCGCCGTCAGCGCCAAACGCCGCAGTTCCCGTCACCGTCACGGCGCCGTCAGCATTCTCAACCGAGTACGAAACGCCGCCGTCCGTATCGGTGAGGAGCAGCACGCGCTCAGAGCCGGGCGGCAACTGCTCCAGTGCCGCAACGAGCGGCAGCACGTCCACGTTGGCCGCGGCGACGTCGCCCGCCGCGGGACGAGCGGGCCACGCCCAGGCAGCGGCGGAACCGAGAACGGCACATGCGGCCGCGCTCACCACGATCACGGCTGCCACCCTGCGCACATGGATGGCGCCGCCCGAGTGCCACGCGCCGCGCGACGCTGCGGTAGCCGCTGCGAGCGCGCCAAGGAGCGCCAACGACATTCCCGGCCCGCTCCAGCCATTGGCTGCAACTGAGCCAGCGCCATCCGGCCATGCGACCACCGTGCGTTGCGCAGCGAAAGCGGTGGCGAGGCCGAGCGCTGCCACGAGCCACCCCACGCGCACCGCACCGGGCGCCCGTCCGCTCAGCAGCGCCAAGAATGCGGCAATTATGACTGTCAGCGAGATAGCCGCGACCACACCGGCGGACGCGTACCACTCGCTGCCCCCCGGGCTCGTGTCGAGCGTCAGCAACGTGCGCAGCGGATTGTCCACAGTGCTTGCGGTGGAAGGTCCGGCATCGCGCGAAAGTATGGCGAACGCGTTGTGCAGCGATTGCGCCCGTAGGGCGGCTTGCACTCCCGGGCCAGCCACCGCGAGTGCGGGCACGGCGATGAGCACCACTCGCAGCCAACGGCGCTTGGCAAGCACGGCCACCACGGCCAAGGCCACGAGCCACGGCAACAGCAGCACGGGCGCCACGGCAACGCAGAAGGCGAGTGCGAGTGAGGCCGCCGCCGCAGCGGAGGGTGACGCGATGCGCCGCGCGGTGTATTCGTCGCCGTGAGCGAGCGCCTCGCCCCTGTGCCATCCCAGCGCGCGGGCAACTCCCACGGCCACAAGCGGAAGCGCGAGGTGCGCGAGCACAGCTCCCAGGCGCCCCTGAGCGATCGACACTAAGAAGGGAGGCCATGCCGCATACGCGAGGGCGGCCACGGCGCGCACGGACACGGCGCGCGTGGCGGCACCAGCGGCCCACCACGCGGTCAGCGCCGCGACCACGGGCGCGAAGGTGAGAAGCAGGCCTAGCCAGAGGCGCAGCCCACCAGGGAGTGCGGCAAAAGGCACGAGCGCCGCCGCGAAGCCACCATCAAGTGAAGGCGTGCCGTAGCCAACGTCTGACCATCCACTCCACGAGCGCTGCCAAAGATCGTGCCAACCCACGTCTGTCACCCCGAGCGCGGAACCAACGAGCATGCGTCCCGCGAGTAGATCGGAGAACCAGCCACCAAACACCGCGGTGGCTAGCCCCGCCGCAGTCACCACCACTACGGCGAGCATCCAGCGCCTGCGCGAGGCCGCTGCAGCGAGCTCGGCGCGGATCATGCCGGTTGGGGTTACGGCGATGCGCCAGCGATCGTGTTTGCGCAAATACCGCGCACGCACATAGTTGACAACCGTGCCAGGACTCGCAAGCAGCGCGCTCACGGCTCGTGCGCTGACGTTCGCGTGGCGGCGCGCTCGGCGGCGCGACCACGGCAGCGAGCTCAGCCTGCCAAGCAAGCGCCAAGGCACACCCAGATCCGTCCACGCCATGCGCGGCTCGTTCTGCGCCACGCGCATCAAAGCGCGGACCACCGAGGAGGCGAAGGACCACAACACCAGGAGCGGCACCAAGAGCAGTGGCGCCCACACGGCGGCGTGATACCACTCCCCGGTGCGCCGCATGGCGTACGAGGCGTGGCTGCCGCGCGTTGCCGTTTCCGGGTCCCGCTTGCCATGCAGATTGAGCTGCGCGTGACGAATCAGGGCGCCCGGCACTACAACAACGTCGTACCCCGCACGCCACGCGCGCCGGCAGAAGTCCGCGCTGCCGCCAAAGCCGCGATACGCGGCGTCGAGCCCGCCCAGTTTGGTCCAGACGTCGCGGGAGACCAAGGCACCGGCCAGCGACACAGCGAGAACATCGTCCCGGTAGTCGTATTGCCCCTGATTGATATCGAGATCGTCAACGAGGTCAACGCGCCTCGCGCCCATCCGGGACACCGTAGAGCCAAGGCTGACGAGCCGCGAGGTGTCTCGCCACCGCACTTGGGCGGCACCTACAACCGCCGCGCGCGAGCGCTTGCGCGCCGTGGCCGCGAGGCGACTGAGGACATCGGGAAGTGCCGCGCTGTCATCGTGCAGGAGCCACAAATACTCGGCGTCGTGCGACGGGACAGCGTCAAGCAGCGCTGCAACTGCTTCGCTGTACGTGGCCGACTCGGAAACTGCCGTGATGCGAACGTCGAGTCCGGGAGGCGCGGCAAGAGGCACCTCGCCTATGGTGACGAGATGCACGGAATCGGGCGCAAATTCCTGCTTGACGATGGAGTCAAACACAGCGCCGAGGTGGCGTGACCTGCCATCGGTGACCACGATGGCGCGCACAAATAGGCGTGCGGAACTCATCGCACGCTCACGCAGCCTGCGGAGTTAGACAGCGCGACGCTTGAGCTTGCGCCGCTCACGCTCGGACAGACCACCCCAGATGCCGAACCTCTCATCATTGGCGAGCGCGTAGTCGAGGCACTCGGAGCGCACGTCACACGACGAACACACCTTCTTGGCCTCACGCGTTGATCCTCCCTTTTCAGGGAAGAACGCCTCAGGGTCTGTCTGAGCGCACAAAGCGCGCTCTTGCCACGCCAGCGGGCCGTCGTCGACCGCGCTGAAAATGTCTGTAACCGACGCCAGTGTCGGTGCAGGCGTGCGTGCGTCCGAAGGTACTGACCCCTCGTAGATATTCCACATAGGCCCTCCCTTGATCGCTGGCGGGTGAACCCGCCTACGGGAATTACACCGTTGTAATCTCTCCGCGTCAAGTCGAGACTAGCGGATGCCACGAAGAAATCCCGTACCCCAGCTCATGTGCATAGTGGCAAGCACTCCGGGCAACCGCACCCAACTGCGCAGTGGGAGTTCGCGTAGGTGCGTGAGGCTAGCGAACAAAACCCCTGCCAGATAGGCGAATGGGGCAAGAAATCCCAGCGCCAGCCAGTCCAGCGTGGTGACGAGCCCCAGTAGCCCGATCGCCGTACCCGCACCCACAAATACCAACGCAACGGGCGCCGCGAGATATCTCACAGAACGAGAATCCGGGTGCACGTGCACCACTTCACGCCGCCAGCGGCCGGATTCGTAGAACTGCCTCGCGAGCGCTCGCCACGAACGTCGGGGCTCGTACGGCACCCGCATGGTTGGCACAAAATAGACCTCAAAGCCCGCGTGACGCAGGCGATAGTTGAGCTCCCAATCCTGCGCCCTGATGAAATGCTCGTCGAAGCCGCCAACGGCCTGCAGCGCCTCGCGGCGAAACGCCCCCAAGTACACGGAGTCTGCCGGGCCGGCCTCGCCCCCAACTCGGTGCCCCGCACCGCCAATGCCCCACCTCGAGGCCATCGCCACGGCAATCGCCTTGCCCAGCACAGAGTGAGACGTGGGCACCATCCTGCCCCCAACGTTGGCCGCGCCCGAGCGCACAAGTGCCGCCACAGCGTCGGCCACATATCCCTTGGGAAGCCGCGCGTGGCCATCTGTGCGCACAACTACGGGGTGGTGAGAGGTGGCAATGGCGAGATTAAGGCCCGACGGCGTGGCACCAGTTGGGTTGGAAACCAACACCACGCGGGGGTCGGCAGCGATCGACTCGGCTATCGCGTCGGTGTCGTCGGTGGAGGGGCCGAGCGCAATGACGAGCTCAAGGGGCCCGGGATAGCCGTTGTCAAGAACGGCAGCGCATGCCGCTGCGAGGTGCACTTCCTCATTGAGGACCGGCATCACCACGCTCACCGGCACGGCGGTCCCCGCGTCAAGTGGGGGGATGGCATTGCTCACGCGTTGAGGGTAGCCCGCCTGGGGGGCGCGGCACGCCTGCGCTCGGGGCGCGGCGGCAATGCTTACACTCGTGTGCCATGAGCGCCGAGCACCAGCCCACGCCCCCAGGCGTGCCTGCTCACGCGCATCGGCGCAGCCCGTCGCGCATCTATACGTGGCTCATAAGCGGTGTTGCCGCGGTAGCGGGCTTTGGACTCGTTTACGCCAATACGGTGATCGGCCAGGTGGACGACGCCCTCACTACCTCGGACAACTGGGGCCTCGTGAGCAACCCGCCTACGCCCACCGGGTCCAACGCGCCCACGGGGTCTCCTGACCCTGCGGATGCGAACGCCGGCAATGCCCTCAACATCCTGCTCATGGGATCAGACGCTCGCGATGGCAAGAACGGCAAGATTGGCGGAAAAGTTGCCGAGGGCATGCGCAACGACACCACGCTCATCATGCACATCTCCGCGGATCGCAGCCGCGTTGATCTCGTTTCCATTCCTCGCGACGCGACCGTCAAGACGCCAACGTGCAAGTACTTTGACGGCACCACCATCAAGGGGTCCACGGGCGACTTCAATGTGGCGTTTTCCAACGGCGGACGCCACGGAGACCCTGCGGAGGCTGCCGCCTGCGCCATCAACTCGGTGCAGAACCTTACGGGGCTCAAGATCGACCACTGGGCGGTTGTTGACTTCACGGGGTTTGAGGACATGATCAACGCCGTTGGCGGCGTACCCATGTGCGTGCCGGAACGGATCGTGTCCAAAAAGGCCAAGCTCGATCTCGACGCGGGCCCCCAGGTGCTCAACGGCAAGGAGGCACTGGGTCTTGCGCGCATGCGCACGGCCGAGGTGGGCAACGTATCCGGCTCGGACCTGCAGCGCATTGCGCGCACGCACCAGTTGCTGAGGCAATTGAGCCGCGTCATCTTGTCCAAGAATCTGCTGACCGACGCTGGCGAGCTCACTCAGTTCCTCAAGGCCACCGCTTCTTCACTCACCATGGACACGGGGCTCGGCAGCACCAAGTACATGCTTGGCCTCGCGTTCAGCCTGCGGAACATTGACCCAGCCGCCATCAGGTTCTACACAGTGCCGTGGAAGCTGACCGACGACTACCTCGACGTCATCATCCTCAAGAGTGCCAAGACCATGTGGGCGGAACTGCAAGCGGACCAGCCGCTTACCAAGGTGGGCAACGACAGCGCCGGGAAGGCGTGGGACAACGTCATTGACAAGTCACCGGCGCCCCTGCCAACATCCTCCGATGTAACTGAGTCGCTACTTAGCGAATGCGATATCTGACGGGGCGGGAACCTCGCGCCAATCGCGCGCGTTGTGGCGTATGAGTACTCGTATCTACTTTGCGCGCCCGTGCGCTACCCAGGAGGCCCCGTGAGCAGGACCAACCGAGCCGCGCAGCGCGCCCGGCATGGCTCCCGTGGCCCCGGCAACCGCGCGATGCGCTGGATCGCGGCTGGAACCGCAGCGGTGCTCGGCTTTGGGTTGGTCTTTGGCACCACTCAATGGGAGTTGCTCCAACACTCCACGACCAAGGTAAGCATCGAAGGCCTCGTTGGTGACGTGGCGCCCGATCCCACTGAGAGCGCCGCGCCCACCGCAACGGCGGAAGGCCCCCCCGGCGACTTGGAGGCGGGCAACGACATCAACTTCTTGCTCATTGGCTCGGACTCACGCTCTGGCACGAACGGCAAGATCGGCGGCAAGGTCGCCGGTGGCATGCGCTCTGACACCACGATGATCATGCACGTCTCCGGCGACCGCTCACGGATTGACTTCCTCTCCATTCCGCGCGACATGCGCGTACGCGTGAGTGACTGCAAGATGTTTGACGGGCACATCAAGAAAGGGTGGACCGGCAAGTTCAACATCGCGTTCTCCAACGGTGGCATGAATGGCAACGAAGCCGAGGCCGCCGCGTGCACCATGAAGACCTTGCAGGACCTCACGCACATCAAGTTCGATCACTACGCCGTGGTGGACTTTGCCGGGTTTGAAAAGATGATCAACGCCGTGCATGGCGTCCCAATGTGCATCCCCAAGAAGATCGACGACCGCCGTTCAAAGCTGCACATCAAGGCTGGCCCACAGGTGTTGAGCGGCAAGACCGCACTCGCGTATGCGCGCGTGCGCCACATCGGTGACGGCACCGACCTCCAGCGCATTGAGCGCCAGCAGGAGCTGGTCCACAACCTTTCCAAGAAGGTGTTGGGTATGAACGTGCTGACGAGCGTGCCGCAGCTCACCCTGTTGCTGAAATCCGCGGGCCAGTCGATGACGATGGACCCGGACCTTGGCTCGATCACCTATCTCCTTGGCCTCGCGTATTCCCTGCGGAACATCGACCAAGACAACATCAACTTCATGACGGTGCCGTGGATGTACGCGGGTGACAAGTCCGGTGACGTGTTGGCCAAGCCCGAGGCGAAGGCGGTCTACAAGCGCATCAAGAACGACATCCCCATGGTTGGCGGCAAGACCACCTCGGTGCGACCGACAACCCCCCATGCCACGAGTAGCACTAGCACTTCTCCCTCGGCGAAGCCAGAGCGCCAAACCGAAGACGAACTACTCGCTGCCTGCAGCAAGTAGGGCTGCGGCTCGCGCGGTCTTAAATTCCGCGCGGTCTTAGATCTCTCGCAGCGCCTCGCCCTTTTGGGTGGCGATTGCGCGGAGTTCGTCTTGGAACGCGAGCATTTGCTGACTCAGCTCTGCGTTTGCCACGCCGAGCATTCGCACCGCGAGCAGCCCCGCATTACGCGCGCCACCAATCGAGACCGTGGCTACAGGCACTCCCGCCGGCATCTGCACTATCGACAGCAGTGAATCCATGCCGTCAAGGTGCTTGAGCGGAACGGGCACGCCAATTACTGGAAGCGGCGTCACGGAGGCGAGCATCCCCGGCAGGTGAGCGGCTCCGCCAGCACCGGCGATGATGACCTTGAGGCCTCTCTCGTGAGCAGAGCGGCCGTAGGCAATCATTGCCTCCGGCATGCGGTGCGCGGAGACCACGTCCTTCTCAAAGGGCACGCCAAACTCCGCGAGCACTTCCGCAGCCGCGCTCATCACGGGCCAATCGGAATCCGAGCCCATGACGATGCCCACATCAGTCACTACACATCTCCAGTGTTAGTCAAGTCCCTCACGATATCGGCAGTCTCACGCGCGCGGCTGAGCGCAGATTCCAAATCCGCCCCTCTCACGTTGACATGCCCCACCTTGCGCCCGGGACGCACATCCTTGCCATAGAGGTGAATCTTGACGTCCGCGTGGGGGACTTCAGCGAGCGCGCCTGTCAGTTCTGTGCGCTCCCCACCCAGCACATTGACCATGACCGTCCAGGGAGCGGTGACCGCCGTGGCCCCCAGCGGCACGTTGAGTACGGCACGCAAATGCTGCTCAAATTGACTCGTGACGGCTCCGTCCATGGACCAGTGGCCGGAGTTGTGGGGACGCATCGCGAGCTCGTTGATCACCACCGCGTCCCCTACCTGGAACAGCTCAACCGCGAGCATGCCCACCACATCAAGTTGCGTGGCGATCGTTACCGCGAGGGCAGTTGCTTGCTCTGACAGCTGGACAGACAGCTCCGGCGCTGGCGCAATGACCTCGGCGCACACACCGTCCCGCTGCAGGGAGTCCACCACCGCATACGCCACCACCTCGCCGGAGGGGCGGCGCGCCACCTGTGCGGAGAGCTCCCGCGTGAACGGGACCTTCTCTTCGATCAGCAGTGGCGGGCCACCGGCAGCGGCCGCCGCGAGCCAGTCGTCGGCTTCCGCCGCCGAGCGGATGATGCGCACGCCCTTGCCGTCGTACCCGCCTTGTGCGGTCTTGAGCACGGCCACGCCCCCGTGCGCGTGGAGAAATTCCTCGATCACCTCGTGCGAAGCGGCGGGCGCCCACGCCGGATTCGGGAGCCCCAACCGGTCCATCGCGGCGCGCATCACAATCTTGTCTTGGGCGTGCGCAAGAGCAGCCGCCGAGGGCAGCGCCGGCACGCCACGCGCCGCAGCCGCCGCAAAGACCTCCGCCGGAATGTGTTCGTGCTCCCACGTCACCACATCCGCTCCCTCGAGCAGGCGAGATACAGCGTCAGCATCGGACGGCATCCCCACAACCGCCTCGTGCGCGCTGGCCGCTGCCGCAGCATCGGCAGACTCGACGAGAACTCTCAAGGTGACACCAAGCTCGGTGGCGGGACCAGCCATCATGCGTGCCAGTTGGCCGCCGCCGATCACGGCGACTATGGGGGCGGTCATGGCATAAACCTACCGGCGTATACGCTTGCCCGATGCTCGCTTGGCTCCGTTCCCACGCGGCCGAACTCGGCCGGTTTGGCGTGGTTGGCATTGCGGGAGTGGTACTCAACCTGGCCGTTTTCAACTGGTTGCGACTTGGTCCCCTGAGTGAAGATTCCACCTTCCTTGGTCAAGAGGATCGCGTGGTCACCGCCAAGGTCATCGCGACCGTGGTTTCGGTGGTCTTCGCCTGGGCTGCGCACCGCTGGTGGACCTTCCGCGGCCAGCGCACTCACCGCCCCCTTCGCGAGTTCGTCATCTTTGGGCTGGTCAACCTCGTGGCGATCGTCGCGGAAGCGGGAGTGCTCGCCCTCAGCCACTATGTGCTGGCCTTCACGAGCCTTGCGGCGGACAACGTGGCGTCCATCCTTGGCATAGGCGTGGGCACGGTCATGCGCTACGTGGGCTACAAGGTGCTCGTGTTTGCCCAGGAACCCCCGCCCGCGTTAGTGGAACTCGACGCGGAGGCGGCGGCGCCTAACGTCGGCGACGACGCGGGCTGACAACCTTCCCGTGAGGGATGACGGTGTCGAGGTCCACCATGTGGGGCACGCCCTGCAAGAACACTGCGAACACCGCGGGGACTCGCTGAGCGAGTTCCAACCGCCCGCCGTCCGCCGTCACTAGATCCCGCGCGAGCGCCAGCCCCAGCCCCGTGCCGCGTCCGCCGGTTACCTCACGCTCAAAGATGTGCGCCGCGATGTCGTCAGGCACTCCCTTGCCGGTGTCGCGCACTTCCACGACGATGGCCTGGCTGCCGTTGGACTCGCGCGCGGAGACGGACGTGGTGCCCGCGCCGTGCCGCAGCGAATTTTCCACGAGCGTGGCGATCACTTGCGCGAGTCCACCGGGGCTCGCGAACACAAGCGCCTGTGTTGGCTCAATCGTGAGCCGCCGCCCGGCGCTCTCAAAGGTTGGCGTCCACTCCACACGCTGCTGCTCAAAGATGTCTTCCAACTCAACGAGTTCGGTGTCCGCGCCGCTCGCCGTGCGGGAACGCCCAAGGAGGTCGTGGACCACTCCAACGAGCCGCTCCACTTGCTCGAGCGCCTTTTCCGCCTCTTCCTGCACCTCCGGCTGGGTGGAGGTGGCGGCTATCTCCTCAAGCCTCATGGACAGAGCGGTGAGGGGAGTACGCAACTGATGGGAAGCGTCGGACGCAAATTGGCGCTCCCCTGCAAGGCGCGCCGCCATGCGGTCTGAACTGCGTGCCAACTCGTCGGCTACGAGATCAATCTCCTCGATCCCCGTGCTTTCGAGGCGGGGACGCACTTGGCCCGAGCCAATCTGCTCCGCGCTCGCGGCAAGGTAGACGAGCGGCCGCGACAAGCGGTTCGCCTGCCAGATGGCCATGGCGATTCCCGCCAGCACCGCAATGGTGCCAACGGCAAGCACCAGCCCAACCGCGCGTGCGGCCTCCCAGAAGACGTCCCACCACGACTCATACATGAGGACCACGATCCCCGACTCCGTGACCTCGCTCGCCGAGTAAGCAGGTGAGGGCTCCGCGCCCGCCTGCACCACGGTGCCGTCGGGGAGGGTCACGGAAATGAATACGGGAGCCCCCGTGGCGTCGGAGACGTATGACTCGATGTTCGCTGTGGTGATGGCCTCGCCCGCGGTGTATCGCACCTCGAGCGCGCGGGCCGCCGTTGCGGTGCGAGCCTCAAGGTCACGCAGGGCATCGTCGCGCACCAGTTGCGCGGCGGCGATGGCGAGCGGGATGCCAAGGAACACCACGGCAACCGCGAGCGCCGAGATGGTCGCGGTGAGGACGCGACGGCGCAAGGTCAGTCGTCGTTCTCGAAGCGGAAGCCCATGCCGCGCACCGTGGTGACAAAGCGCGGCTGCGCAGCATCGTCGCCCAACTTACGGCGCAGCCACGAGACGTGCATGTCAAGGGTCTTGGACGGTGAGCCGGGCGCGGCGGACCACACCTCGTGCATGAGCTGCTCTCGCGACACAACGGAGCCTGCGTTCGCCACCAGCACGTGGAGCAGGTCAAATTCCTTGCCGCTCAACTGCAGTTCCTTGCCGTCCACGAACGCCCGGTGAGCCGCCACGTCAACCCGGACGGAACCCACCTCCACGTCGCCTTGGGCGTCACCGCCCGTGCGGCGCCGCAACAGGGCGCGCACCCGGGCAAGCAACTCTGCCAGGCGGAAAGGCTTGGTGACGTAATCGTCGGCGCCGGCATCGAGGCCAACAACGAGGTCCACCTCGTCCGCGCGCGCAGTCAGCATGAGAATGGGCACCAAGAGCCCCTTGTCTCGCACGCGGCGCGCAACATCCACGCCGTCGATGTCCGGGAGCCCAAGGTCGAGAATGAGCAAATCGGCACTATCCGCGGCCTCAACGCCGCCGCGACCGGTGCCGTGCCACTCAACGTCGTACCCCTCCCTGGCCAAAGCCCGGGTCAAGGGTTCTGAAATGGTCGGGTCATCTTCGACCAAGACAATTTTAGTCATGGGGCCACAATACTCGGGCGGCCTGACTTTGCCAGCCCTACGCGAGGCGCACCTTTTATCCGGTGCCAGCCGCAGCGTCGGGCCCCGGTATTCTTGGCGAGTGTGAGCGATGCCCCAGCGCCAGTGGCTACTCCCCAGGCCACGCGCAAGGCCAAAGCCGCCACTCGGCACCTCTGGATTGCCGGCCTTCCTGAGCGGATCGTGCACGTCACGGTTGCCTTGGCGCTGGCCTCCGGCATCACCGTGAGCCTTGGGCAGTTCCGGCCCTGGACCACGCTGCCACTCGCCGCGCTTTTGCTCGCGGGCACGTGGCGGGCATTCCGGCCGCGCGTCACCGCGCGCGATGTGCAAGGCGCCAAGTGGGCGCTTGGTGCGGCCGCGGGGTGGATGCTCCTCAACTGGGTGCTCACCTCGGAGTTCCTCATTGTTGTGCGCGACCCCGGCTTCCTCACGCTGTCAGGCGTGTGGCTCACCAACCACCCCTCCACGGACATCCCTCTGCTGGGTGCGGATCAAGCCGCCGCGCTCCACAACAATCTGCTGGCCGATGCATCACAGGCCTGGAACATCCACGGCGACTTTGTGCAGCCGCAAGGCGCCAAGATGCTGCCCGCGACCATTGCGCTAGGCGGTTGGATCGCGGGCACGTGGGGCGTGTTGGGCGCGAACATCGTCATCGGTGCGGTTGGTTTGCTGGCCATCTACGTGCTGGGCCGCAAGTTCCTGGGCCCGCGCGTTGCACTGGCCCCCATGGCCGCGGTTGGGCTCACGGTTGCGCACATCGCGCTGTCCCGCTCCGCCTACTCGGAACCGCTCACGGCGCTGCTCGTGATCGCCGGAGTCGCCTGGGCGTGGCGCGGGCTCAAGGAGCAGTCGCTGCTCCTGGTTGCGGCCGGCGGCGTCGCCATTGGCGCCACAGCTCTGGTGCGCATCGATGGCGCCATTTTTGCCGCCGGCGCCTTGGTTGGGATTGTGGTCGCCTTGGCGCTGTCCGACGCTCCCCGGGCTTGGCGCCTAACCACCGGTGTGGCGGTGGTATGCCTGCAAGCTGCGACCGTGGCGTTTGGTTATTGGTCGCTGTGGCGTTGGAGTTACGAATATGCCGCGCGGCTCGAAGATCAGATGCACTCGCTCACCAAGGCTTATGTGGTGGTGGCCGGTCTGCTGATTGTGTGGGTGGCCTCGTGGATCTCGCCGTTGCGAGGTGACCGCCTCTTGGCGTCTCCCTTGCGCGCCTTGGGCGAACTCGGTGCGCGAGTGCTCGCCGGGGCGGTGATGCTACTCATGCTCGTGCTCGCCTCGCGGCCGCTGTGGACCACGGTGCATCGCGGCACTACGGATCCCGTGGACATCTTCACCAACACCGTGGTGGAGTCCTTCCAACGCTCGCAAGGGCTGCCCATTGACCCCACCCGCACGTATGCGGAGAGCACGGTCTCGTGGGTGGCCTACTACCTCACGTGGCCCATCGTGCTGCTGGCGATCCTTGGCCTTGGTATCGCCACGTATCGCGCAGCACGGGGCCGCGGCGGCTGGGCCGTGTTCCTTGGGGCCACCCTCGCGCCGTCGCTCCTTTACTTCTGGAAGCCGGAGATTGTGCCGGACCAGATCTGGGCCATCCGCCGCTTTGAGGCGATGACCATTCCTGCCTTCGCGCTCGCGGCCACCCTTGCCGCGGTGTGGCTCGCCAAGCGCTTTGCCAATCCACATCGCAGGCGCGTGGCCACCACGTGGGCCGTGTGTCTCACCGCCCTGTTACCCATCACCACGTGGATCATGGTGACCCCGGGATTGAACCCGCCGGTGCGCGGTGCCACGCCGCTCGTGGTGCGCGAGATGGGCGGCTCGCTCACGCAACTGCAGCAGCTGTGCGCGCTCGCACCCGGCCATCCCATAGTGCTCGCGAGCACGTCTTCACACTTTGGCTCCCTGCGCGTAATGTGCGACGAGCCCGTGGTGTTGGCCCTCACGGCTCCTTCCGCGGAAGCGCTGGCGCAGATGACGGACATTTTTGGCGCGGAACCCGTTGTGCTCACGCGCGACACCACGTGGTTCACGTGGTCTGAGGACCCACAGGTGCTGGTCTCCTCCACTGTTAAGCAGGCCGGCTACCAACTTGGCGGCATCCCCAGAACCTATATAGCTCGCGATTACGAGTGGTACGCGGGGTTCGTCAACGCAGACGGCACGCTCACTCCGCTGACTCCTTAGGTGCTGGCCCTCCGGCGCTATCCACAGGCTCCATGCAGCATGCTCGCGCGGCGACCATGCTTGGCGCATGCGCATCACGGTCGAGGGACTCGAGCTTGACGTAGAGCCCGGCGTCACGGTCCGCGATCTGGTGCAGTTCGCGAGCGTGCGAGGCACGGAACTTCCCGAGCGCCCGTGGTGCGGCCCCGTCCGGTTGCTGCCAGACCATGCGGTTGGCTTGCCGCCGCTGGTTCCCTTTGCACGGCTTGGCTCCGTTCCCGGGCCCGACGCCAGGCCAGAGCCTGGCGTTCACCTCGCCGTGGTGGGGGGTCCGGATGCCGGAGCGGTGGCAACCCTTGCCGAGGGCCTCACGATAGGGCGCGGCGCGCAGGCACAGTTGCGACTTGGCGACCCAACTGTGAGTGAGGTGCATGCGCGGGTGGCTCGTGGGCGGATAGCGGACCTTGGCTCGCGCAATGGGCTCACGGTGCGCGGCAAACGCGTGATGGGCCGGGCGCGTCTTCGCGGCGGAGATGTGCTGCGATTGGGTGACAGCATCCTCACGGTGCGGGACCCTATTGACGCCGATGAGACGGAGTCGCCACGGCGTTCTGGGGTGTGGTCGCTCGCCTCTGGGGGCGCCGCCTCGCTCTCGATGGTGGTGTTTGCCATTGCCACGGGGCACTGGGTGCTGGCCGTCGCCGCTCTCGCGGTTCCGCTCGCAATGGGCGCTGCGTCACTCGCGCGATCTCGCCGCCCTGCTCCGGTACCGGCGTTCGACGTCACGGGCACGCTGGGCGTCTCCCCGCTGCCCGCGGGGGCCGTGGCCGTGAGAGGGCCGCGCGGCCTGCTGCGCGCGGTGACGCTCGTGACGGGCCGTCCCCCAGCGCAGGCACGGCATTGGGAACCCTGGATGGAGTTGCTGCCACCCGCGACCCACGCCGTGACGTGGCTAGAGGCCAGCGAGGAACCCCCGTCTTGGGTCCAGGTGCTCGTAGAGGCGGTGGGCGCCGACGTCACCGTGACGGCACAGGGGACTTCCACCGTCTCGCCGTTGCCGCTCGTGAGCGAAGCAAACGCCGAGGCCACGGCCAGGCGCCTCGCGGCGCGCGCAGACGCGTCCGCGCTGCCGCCGCGCGTCACATGGGGACAGTTGCCTTCAGCTGCTGGGGAGTTGGTGGTGAGGCTGGGCATGGGCGCGAATGGCCCGGTGGCCCTAGACCTCGTTGCCGACGGCCCGCACATACTGGTCGCGGGCACCACGGGCTCCGGGAAGTCGGAGGCGCTGCGGACCATCATCGGGTCGCTCGCGCATGATCACTCCCCCGAGGAGGTCACGTTCGCGCTCATCGACTTCAAGGGCGGGGCTGGATTGGGAGCGTGCGCGAGCCTGCCTCACGTGGGGTCTGTGCTCACGGACCTGGAACCGCACCTCGCGCGCCGCTGCCTGCTCGCGCTCGCGGCGGAGCTTGCCGATCGCAAACGCGCAGCGGCGGCCGCTGGTGCCAGCGCGTTCGACGAATGGCGCGATGGGCGCCCTCCCCGGCTGGTGGTGGTGATCGACGAGTTCCAGGAGATTGCCTCGGCGGATCGCGACTTCCTTCCGCAGCTGGCACGGCTCGCGGCCCAAGGACGGTCCCTTGGCATCCACCTGGTACTCGCCACCCAGCGCCCTGCCGGCGCGGTGGGCGCGGAGATCCGCGCCAACATCTCGGCCACGCTTGCGCTGCGCACGGCCTCGGAAAGCGAGTCGCGAGACGTCTTGGGCAGTGCCGACGCCGCACTCATCCCGGCGGATGTGCCCGGCCGCGCTGTGCTCATGCGCGGCGGTGCGATGGAGGCGGTGCAGGTTGCCATGCCACTTGCTGATCCACCTGCTGCCATTCGAGTGGTGGGTGAGGCTGGCACCGCGGGTCGCGGACTGCTCGAAGCAGCTTGCGCGCGCCACTCCGGCCGGACGACCCCGTTATGGCTCGCCCCTCTACCGGCGGTGGTGGGAGCGGCGAGGGGTGCGCCCGGATTGGCTACCCTGGGCGTCGCGGATCTGCCTGCCGCACGCCAGCGGGCACCGCTGACATGGGATCCATCGGCCGGGCCGCTCGTGGTGGCGGGTCCGCCGCGATCCGGTCGCACCTCGGTACTCACCGCGATTGGCGCCCAAGCCGAGGCTGCTGGCCTGGACGCCGTGCTCGTGCCTCCCTCCCCACGGCTCGCAGTGCGCACATTGGCACTCGCGCTCGAAGGACGCTGCTCGCTGCTACTGATCGACGACGCGGCGCGTCTGCTCAGCGGCGAACCCGACGTGGCCGACCTGCTCGCCGTAGCCATGCAGCGACTCGCGGTGGCCATGGTGGTGCCGGGTTCCTGGGGAACCCACCGGGTCACCACGGGAGCTGGCGTGCGGCTGGTGTTCACGGGACTGGGCGCAGACTTTGACGCCGCGTGGGACGTGCCGCGCGAACTGCGCGGCCTTCCGCCCCAGCCGGGACGTGTGCGCGCTCAGTCCGCCGAGGGTTGGCATGAAGCGCAACTGGCCGTGCCTGACAATTGGGAGCCCGTGCCACTTGTGCGCGAACTGCCCATTGAATGCCCGCCGCTACCAGCATCGGCCCTGGGCATTGGGGGCGACATGGCAGAGCCGGTGTTGCTCCAGCCGTTGCCCGCGGCCGTCGTTGGTCCGCCCGGCACGGAGCGCGACATGGTGGCCAAGCGGGTCGCTATGGCAACGGGCATCCCGCCCCTCGTCGCCGATTCTCCGTTCACTCTGGGTGCACCAGGGCTACCAACGCCACGGATCGTCATTGTGGTGCGGCCCACGGCTCGCTCGGTGCGGGAATGCATGGCCAATGCGCCAGCCGGCCTTGTAGACCCTCATCCGCTGCCGCTGCGCGCGGTCGCGATCATCGACGGCGTGGCGCAGGCGGTGCAAGTGGCGCCGCACGCGGGCGGCGCCTAGCCTCGCGGAAGTCCCTACGCCGGGGCGTTTGCCACAGACCGCTCTCGCCAAATGCGCACTATCGCGCAATTTGTCAGGCCCGACAAGGCGATTCCGACTATGGCGCTCAACAAGGCGAGGGCCTCTACGTTGGCACTCGACACAGCCGCGAATGCGGCCCGTGCCCCAGCGAGGACGCACAATGCAGCTCCCAATTCCAAAAGGCTTGACCACGTTGCCTTCAAACCAACGGTGGCATCCTCGTCACCCGGAGCCAACCCCGTGCATTCAGAGTCGTGTGATTTCGTGTCCGTCTCCGTCCCGCACAATGTGTTCGCCAGGGTACGGGAGCCAGATTGCAATGCCGGTATCCCAAACGACTACCTCAAGCGCACCCAAGTCCGCCAACGGCACGTCAAGATAGATCGTCTCACCGAGTTCCAACTCAAAGTCGTTGCCAATCGGCTCGAATGAAACTTTTGTCCGCCTGCGCTGCGACTCGATTTTCACAGTTGCTCGTTGGGTTCTGTTGCTCATGCCGCGCCTCCCCATTCTTCGACGATAACATCGAGCAATTTGACGCGGTCCCGTCGCTGCTTCCACGCCCCGAGCCTACTGAGACACGCGAATTCGATATCGCGCGAACCGTCACCACCACCTAACCGGGAGACGGACACTCGTCACCTGAGACGTCGATCGACGTACGTTCGCCGTCCACCCGGAACGGCGCCACGGAGGTCCAGGTGCCCCCGGGGCCGCGAACCACTACGTATCCGTCGTTCCCAAAGTCAGCGAGGAACTCGGCGGTATCAGTGCTGGCGATCGGTTGGGCTAGGTGTTGGAGGATGCTTTGGTCAGCCATCTCCTCGGCGCGAATTGAGACGATGTTGGCCGTTATTTCCGCTGGACACAGGTTCTTGACGGCGACATGTTGTGAGCCGATGGGGTCGCACCCGCTCGCCGCGAGCATCACGAGTGAGATGCCGAGCAGCGCGCGTTGTCCCGCCATCACTCTGCGCTCGAGACCGATTCACCACGCGCAAGCATGAACAGCGCCCCCGCGCCCACAATCGCGAGTACCACCGCAATGACTCCGGCAACCACCGCGTCGGCTCCAATCGCGAAGGCGCCAACAAAGCCTTGAAGCACCTGCCAGGTGATGGAGGGAGAGACGGCCCAGCGTCGGGCATGCCAAAGCCCACGGGCGAGAAAACCGAGCCCCACTGCCGCGAGCGCGGCGAGCGCCGCGAGACCCAGCGACAACCCGCGTGACTCGGCGTCGCCCACTATCGCGAACACCGCGTAGAGCACTGCAGCGATGGCAAGAACGGCCGCCTCGAGCCCAACAACCGCAGTCGCGGCAACACGAGGAGCGGTGCGGGGAGCAAAATCGGCGGTCACAGCGTTAACGCTAGCGAAGCAACTTGTGAGACACGACACAGGTGTGGACCCTTGTCACACATTCGTAACCGTGAGAACCTAGATGCAGTGCAATTGCGAGGTCGCGAGGGCAGCCCACTTTTTCCTCTGTGACTGCGCCGTGCCCCGCTCGATCTCCTAAGGAGAACCCATGGATTGGCGCAATCGCGCTGCTTGCCTTGACGTTGACGACCCCGAACTTTTCTTCCCGGTTGGCAACACTGGCCCCGCGCTCGTTCAGATTGAGCGCGCTAAGGCTGTCTGCAACTCGTGTGAAGTTCGCGAGACCTGCCTGCAGTGGGCCATGGAGCACAACCAGGATTCTGGTGTGTGGGGCGGGCTGTCTGAAGACGAGCGCCGCTCCCTTAAGCGCCGCGCAGCTCGCGCTCGCCGCGCTGCCAAGTAGCTCCTAAAGCACTGACGTTCAGCGCTTCTCGCCCACGTGCGCGGTGAGTTCCACAGTGGAACCCTTTTCACCTCCGCTCCAGGCGATCTGACCGCCCAGTTCGTTCTCGACGAGCGTGCGGACAATGCTGGATCCCAGGCCGGACGGTTCGTGGGTTAGCCCCACGCCGTCATCGGCGATGGCTACGCTCACGAGGTCGCCGTCGCGACTCGCGGTGACGGTAATGGTGCCGCGCTCCCTGCCCTCAAACCCGTGCTCAACGGCGTTGGTGATGAGTTCGGTGATGACGAGCGCGAGCGATGACGCGTATTGCGCGGGAACCAGCCCAAAATCTCCCTCACGCACAATTTGCACCTGCACTCCTGGTGACGCGACATCCGCCGCCATGCGCATTGCCCGTGCCGCCAAGTCGTCGAAGTTCACCAGCTCGTCGAGCGTTCCGGAGAGCGTCTCGTGCACCAGTGCGATGGTGGATACGCGCCGCATTGCCTCGGCGAGCGCCTCCTTTGCCTCGGGCGCCTGGACGCGTCGCGACTGCAGTCGCAACAGCGCGGCAACGGTCTGCAAGTTGTTCTTGACGCGGTGGTGAATCTCGCGGATGGTCGCGTCTTTGGTGATGAGTTCGCGTTCGCGGCGGCGCAATTCCGTGACGTCGCGGCACAACAGGAGCGCCCCAACGCGGGAGCCGTGATCGCGCACCGGCAGGGCGCGCAGCGAGAGGCACGCGCCATTGACCTCAAGGTCTGCACGCCATGCGGCACGGCCCATGACCACCATCGCGAGCGTCTCGTTGACGAGGCCCTTGTCCGTGACGAGCTCGTTCGCCACTTGGGGCAGGGACCGGTTCATGAGCGAGCCGTGCACGCCCAGGCGGTGAAAGCATGAGAGCGCATTGGGCGACGCGTACATGACATGCCCTGATGCGTCGAGGCGCAGCACGCCGTCGCCCACGCGGGGGGCACCGCGGCGGGGGCCGGTGACGGACGTGTGCACCGGATACTCGCCGTGCGTCACCATCCGCAAAATGTCGTCGGCCGCACCTTTGTAGTTCAACTCAAGCCTGCTGGACGAGCGCGACACAGCTTGAGACACCTCGCGCGTCAACACCGCGATGGCCTTGCCGTTCATCACCACCGGCAACGTGTCCTCGCGCACCGCGTAGGTATCGTCCCAGCGCGGCTCACGCGAGGCAACAATCCCGCCCTCGTCAAGAGCCCGCTGAATGTGCGCGATGCGGCCGGAAGCTGCCATGGTGCCAACAACGTCGTCCAAGTGAACTGTTGCGCCCGTGGAGGGCCGGCACTGGGCGATGGCCACAAAGCCCTCGTCAACGGCGCGCCACAGAATGAGGTCGGCAAATGACAGGTCGGCGACTATCTGCCAATCGGCCACGAGGGACGCCAGCCACTCGGCTTCCTCATCCGTGAGGGGGCCGTAGCGCTCGGCTGTCTCTCGCAGGGTTGCCACGTACGTAGCCTACGGCGCGGCACGCGGTAACCTGTCGCGGGGAGGTCACGTGGAATTCACCCACCAGCACATGTTCGCCGCCAGCCTGGACCAAGCAGTCCGGATGCTCGCGGACGAGGACTTTGCGCACGAACGCGCACGCGCCACCGGCGCGGACGACGGCGAGGCGTGGGTAGACGGCAGCGCGGACACCGCCTTCACGGTAGCTATTCGGCGCACCGTTCCCGCCACCTCCATTCCCAGCGAGTTCCGCTCCTTTGTGGGTAAAGACCTGCACGTTCGATACACCGAGGTGTGGGAGCCGCCGTCAGGCAACGACCGCATCGGCACCTTTGCCGTTGAAATTGTTGGCGCGCCCGGCCACGTTGGTGGCGCGCTTGGGCTCACTCCGCACGGCGACTCCACGGAGTTCCTGGCAACTGGCGAGGTGAAGGTATCGATTCCACTCTTTGGGTCCATGGTGGAGCGCGCGGTCATGGAAGCGGTGCTCAAGGGCCTCACGATGGAGCTCGCCCTCGCCGACAAGTGGCTCACTCGCTGACGGGGCGCCTCGCGCTCGCGTTCGCGGGCGGGTGCCTTGGAGGAGCGTTGCGCATTGGCGTTGGCCTCCTGTGGCACGACGGCGGCGGTATCCCGTGGCCGCTGCTCGTGATCAATCTGCTCGGCTCGTTCGCCATTGGCATCGTTGGCGTGCTGTGGGGCGGGCACGCCGGCTGGTGGCCGCTGCTTGGGCCCGGACTGCTTGGGGGCTTCACCACCTTTTCTGGGATCGCGGCTATGACGTGGACAACGTCAGCGAGTTTGGGAGCGTCGCTCGCTGTGTTGGGCGTGACGCTCGTGGCCTGCACAGTGGCGGCGCGCGCCGGCGTCCGTATTGGTGAACTGATGCGGCAGGCGTCATGACCACGTGGGCCTACGTTGCGGCCATCGTCGCGTGCGGCGTGGGCGCCGCGAGCCGGTACTGGCTGGGCCTCGCGCGCAAGCCCCACCAGTACCCGTGGCCAACGCTCGCCGCCAACATTGTTGGCTCAGCGGTGCTTGGCGCCGCGGCCGGTGCGGTGAGCGGCGGCGCGCCGGAGTGGGTGCTCGTGGTGCTGGGCGCCGGGCTCGCTGGCGGAATCACCACATTCTCGTCGCTCGCACTTGACGCCGTAACACTGTGGGGAAACGGCCGACGCTGGAGCTCGGTTGGCTATTTGATCGTCACCTTGGCTCTGGGTGTGGGTGCCGCATGGCTCGGCTGGACGCTAGTGGTGTAACGATTCGATAACACCCTCGTAGATCGTGGATTTAGCCGTGCACGAGGGGTGAGGATGGAGGCCGCCCGCCTCGGCGTCGGGCAGCCAACGCGAAGGAGTGTTGAACGGCGTGAGACCGTGGCGAGTGCGGCTAGCTGTGAGGCGCTCGCGCGTCCAGTGGGCATTCCTCGCCGTTGTGCTCGCGGTGTCCACACTGGCCGCCACCTTGCTCGCCACGCTCTACTTACTGTCCGTGGCAACGGAGACGTTCGCCGCGCGCGCGGCCCTCAACGAGGTCGAGGATCAAGACGTCTCCGTCACCTTTCGCATTACCCCGGACGGCTCTCTCGACGCGATCCTGGCGGGCTCCGATGCGGCAGCGGAGCAGATGTTTGGCTCGGTGCCGTACACGCGCATAGTCACCACGGAATCGAAGTGGCTTGCGGTACCGCGCGAGAATCGCCAAATTGCGCTCGCGTACCTGGCGTCCACTGATGCGCTAGCTGATCGTGTCTCCATCGTGTCTGGCAAGGAACCACAGGCACGAGGCGGCGGACCCGTTCAGGTGATCGTCCCACAGCAGTTGCTCGACAATCTCGACATTCAGGTTGGCGCAACTCTCACGATGGCGCCGTTCTCGTCGCGGAACGACAAAGTGGACTACGTCATCGTGGGGACGTACGTTGCCACGGACCTGGACGATCCCGTATGGCTTGGTGACCGATTCCGAGGGACCGGCTACAGCGCCACCACCTTGATTCCGTTCACCGACGGCAGGGGCATCACCGACGGATTTGGCCCGCTGTACACCGTGCAGGCTGACGTGGAGGCGGCGCCGCTCGAGTCGGTTACGGTCACCTACACGCCCGATTTCTCCAACACGTCGCTCTCCCAAGTGACCGATGTAGTCAACAGCACGGCGGACCTTGACCTCATCGCGACCCGTTCCATCGGTGGCGTGGCAGAACGCGTCACGGTGGCGTCGCGAGTTCAGGAGACCCTCGGTGGCGTGGTGGGGTCGCTTGCTGTCACTCGCTCCAGCGTGCTGGTTACCGGACTGCTGTTGCTTGTGCTCGCGGTGGCTGCGCTCAGTCAGACCGCTCGCCTCATGGCCGAACGCCGCTACGCCGAGCAGCACCTCATGATTGCGCGCGGTGGTTCCGGCCGCCAGATTTTCCGGCTGGGCTTCATCGAGGCGATCGCATTGGGCGTCCTAACTGCGGTCATAGCCGCGCCCCTCGCGCGGCTCACCTACTTGACCCTCGCGCGTGCTCCCGTCATGCAGGACGCGGGGATGAACGTTGATCCCGGCATTCCGCCGCTGACGTGGGTGGTCACGGGCATTGTTGGGTTCATCCTCGTACTTGTGCTGGTGGCGCCGCTCATGCGCAGGCAGACCAGCTTTGTTGACGCCGAACAGGCGCGAGCGCGGCCCGGCAAGCGCGCGGCGTTCCAGCGCTCGGGGCTCGATTTAGCGGTGCTGGTACTTGCCATACTCGCCTATTGGCAACTCAAGAACTACAAGTCCCCCATGCTTGCCACCGGCGGCGTCGCGAGGGTGGATCCGCTGTTGGCCGCCGGGCCAGCGCTCCCTCCTGGCGGGAGCGCTCGTGGCTGTGCGCCTCATCCCCCCCGCCTCAAAATTGCTCGAGGGGCTCGCTGCGCGCGGACGCAAGGCCGTGCTTCCCCTCGCCGCATGGGAAGTGGGCCGCCGCTCCGCTCGCGCAATATCGGCCATTCTGTTGTTGACCCTCGCCGTGTCAATCGGAACTTTCGCGGTCACGTTCCTTACCTCGTGGCACCAGTCGCAAGACGACCAGGCGCTTTACCAGCACCCGCCAGACGTCATTGTGTCCAACCTCGAAGCCCCTGTGCTCGCGCAGCACGGCCTCGTAGATGCGGGCGGCTATGCGCAAAGCGTCTCCCCCGTCATTCATCAGAACGTGCTCCTTGCTGGCTCGGACGATTTCAGCCACCGCCGATCAGACTTCTCTGGAAGACCGTTCGCACTCAGAGCCACGGACGACGCCGGCCTCCAGACCTACAGCGGTGGGAGGCTCGAGGAGGTGGGAGGCTCGCGCATTCCGCAGACACTCGCGGGCACCGCTCCCAGCGAAACAAATCCCATCGAGATCCCTGGCCTGCCTGGGAAGCTGCGGATGACGGCAGCGGCCACCATGTCGCGAGACATCGGTGAGGTCAGCTTGACCTTGCGCGCAGTGGTGCGCGACTCCGCCGGGATGTACCAGACCATAGAAATGAACGGCCCGGCTGTTGACGGCACCGACTACGTCCTCACGGGCAGCTTGGTGGACGTTGCTGACCTCGCCAACGTCACGGCACCCCTTTACCTCGTTGGCATCCAGGCGCAATGGGTTTCTCTCGGTTTGAACACCAACGATCCAAACTTCGACGTGACCCAACCGGTGACGCTCACCTTGTCCATCGACAACATCGAAGCGGTTGCCCCCCTGTATTCCGAACCCCTGTTTGACGTGCCGATCCCTGAGGTGGTGATGCCGTTGGCGATTCCCACGAATCTCAACTGGATCGGCACCGGCAACGGTGTTGGCATCGACTCACTGGATCCCGTGGATGACCAAATTCACGCGCGGGTCAAGACCTCGCCCGGCACGCTCGCCAACCGCGTGGTCAACCTCGCGATTACCGCCTCTGACACCGTGAGTCCCGTGCCGCTCGTTGTCACGGGCTCCGTGCTCGACGAACTCGCGCTCGAGGTGGGAGATGCCGTGGAGCTGCAGGTGGAGAGCAACATCGTGTCCGCCTACATTGCGCAGCGGGTGCCCATCGTGACCGGAGACACCGTGGGCAACGCCACGGTTGTCGCCAACATCTCAGCATTGCAAATGGGCGTCATCCAGAGCGGTGGCCGCACGGTCACGCCGTCGCAATGGTGGGCGAGCGTTGCCGACGACCACCTCGATGCGTACCGCGCCGCCTTGCCCAAGGACGCCACAATGACCGCCCAGAGCTGGCTAGCGGAGGATCTCAAGAACGACTCTCTGCGAGTGGCGATCCAGGCGGCCCTGTGGCTCGTCGCGGGTGCAGCGGTTGCGCTCGCTGCGTTGGGCTTCGCCGTTCACGCAATAGTCACCGTCAGAGCGCGTGAGATTGAATTGGCACAGATGCGCGCCATCGGTGTCTTGCGAGGCCAGTTGCTGCGCGTCGTGAGTGCCGAGAACGCGCTGCTCTCCGCACTTGGACTCGTGTTTGGTCTTGGCCTGGGCATCGCCCTCAGCTTCTTGGTGGCGCCGCTGGTATCCGTTGGGGCGGATGGCAAGCCGCCGCTACCCCCGGTCATCGTGCAGGTCCCGTGGGCTGCGCTCGGCGTGCTCGTGGGTGAAGTGGCCCTCGTACTCGCGGTGTCCATCGTGATAGTGGGCTTCATGCTGCGCCGCATCAATCCTGCGCAGATGCTGCGTCTTGGAGACGAGCGATGAGCGAACCGACCTTCATCGACGTCACGCCCCCGGCGAGCAGTCCGCGAGCGCGCAGCGGCACCTTCGGCGAATTGTGGCTGCTCGCGCGCCGCCGCATGTGGCGTGACCGCTGGCTCGTGGTCAGTTCCGTCATCATCGTGGCGTTCGCGGCAGCACTGTCGCTGTCGGGTCCGGAACTCGTTGCCCGCACAGTCGACAACGGCGCGGCCGACGTTGTCACGGCGGCGGGCGCGGATGGCGACATCGTGGTCGCGACCCAGGTTGGCAACGTCTCCGGTGACAACGTCAGCTCGATCCGCGGCATCGACGTGGGAAGCTTCGAGGAGCTCGGCGCGACCGTCGTCACCAATCTGCCGCCGCGCACGGCGTCGGTGGTCAAGAATTACGAATCCTGGGTGCTGGCCAACCAGATGCCGTTTGGGTCGTCCGCAACAGCTCAGGAGGTAGCGGACCAGAAAGAAAATGGCGGCGATCTGGTGAGGCATCCCCGCGTTGGGGACTACCTGCAGTTTGGCTACTCCCCGCAGGCGGAGTTGACGCTCGTCGAGGGATCACTGCCGCAAGACCCCCCGAGCGCTCCGGCGCCCCAGGGCACCACGGTCCCTCCCACGCAAATCGCGCTCAGTCAAGAGGTAGCAGACGCGCTCGAGCTTGGCATCGGCGACCTGGCCCGCGTCAACACCTCTGGCGGCATGGCACTTGACCTTGAGGTGAGCGGCATCGTCGCGGCGAAGGATCCCGCCGCGGAAATCTGGGAGCGGTTCCCGGAATTCTCCGCGCCCTTCCTCTCCAAAAATGCCGCGGGCGGGGGCGCTCGCCGTGGCACCGTCATGGTCTCCCAAGCCACGTTGGACAGCATGACGCGGTCACTCCGCACGCCCTTCGCCGGCTACGTGGACATTTCGATTGATCCGGACGTGATGACGCTCGCCCTGGCGCGAGCCATCCCCCGTGAGCTCAGGTCTCTCCAGACCAGCGCCAACAACCTGCTGGGCGCGAACGCCGGTGTCAATGTGAAGGTCACAACGGGGCTAGAGCAGCCTCTGGAGGAATACCCCTTGCGTGCGCGGGCTGCGGTAGCCCAACTGTCCATCATCATCGCGGGTGTGGTCTCCGTTGCGGCGGTGGTCATTGCGCTCATGGCCTCATTGCTGCTGACGCGACGCGAAGCTGACATCTCGCTCGAACGCGCGCGCGGCTCGTCCGTGCTGTCCACCGCGTTGCGACTGCTGCTCGAATCCTTCCTCGTCACCGCGCTTGGGCTCGCGCTCGGCATCGCGGCAGCCCTCGTGATCACCCCCAGCGTGTCCACGGCGAGTGGCTTGCTGAGAGCGGTGGCGCTGGTGGCGCTGCTCAGCTCGCCCGTCTCAGGGGCACTCGCAGCACGTCGCATGTGGACGGGCAAGCGCGAGCCAGCCAACCGACAGGATCGCGCAAAGCTTGCGAAGGCCCGCAAGGCACGGCGCCTCACTCTGGAGGTGCTCGCGATAGTCATTGCGGCCTTTGCCGTGGTGAGCCTCCGCGGACGCAGCGTGCTGCAGACCACAACGGAAGGCATCGACCCGTTCCTCGCAGCTACTCCCGTGCTCGTAGCGCTCGCCGTGGTGGTGGTTGTGGTGCGCCTCTACCCCATCCCCATGCGCATCATCCAGTTCTTTGCGAAGCGCACGCGCGGCGTCTCCGGCGTCATCACGTTGGCGAAGACGCGCGAGGCAATCCCCGTGCTGCCTCTCCTTGGGCTCACGCTCGCCATCGCCGTGGCGGTCTCTGGTGGCCTGCTCGTGTCATCGGTGCAAGAGGCACAGCAAGAGGCATCTTGGGATCGCGTTGGGGCAGATGTCCGCATCGATTCCGCCGTGACCTATGCGCAGGAGAAGAGCCTCAAATCCCAGGGGCTCACCGTGTCCCGCGGGCTCACCAAACCCAAGGCCTCGCTCTCATTCGGCAACGAATACGGCACGGGGTTCCTGCTCGCGATGGACGAGAACTTCCCAACCATCCTCACCATGGCCGGCGTGGAGGATGTGAGTTCGCTGCAGAAGATGTACAAGGCCGCAGCGGACGTAGCGCCCGGAGACCCCATCCCATCCCTGGCTTCCGTCAAACTGATGGACGCGGATGTGCACGAGACTGCATCTGTCTATCTGGGCCGCACCTACGTCCCCATTGACATCATCGGTGAAGCCACGGTCACGCCGGAGGGCTGGGCAGGGCCTGGCCCCTACCTCCTCATGCCGGCAGACCAATTGCTGTCCATGCCGTTTGAGCAGTCCGTTGACACCAACATCGCTTTCGTCAGCGGACCACACGCCGCTGAGCTGGTAGCGGCGGAGACTCAAATCGATCAGTCAACGGTCACGACTCGCGAGGAGTGGCTTGCTGGCATGCGCGCCTCCGCTCTGGGCGGCGGAGTTGAGCGCGCCATAGGCATCGCGGTGCTCGCCGTGGGACTGCTCGCCGCGATGGCATTGCTCGTCACCATTTTGCGAGGTGTGCGGGAACGAGGACGCGCGCTGTCGATGCTGCGCACGCAAGGCATGGGGTTCCGCTACGGCTGGTGGCTCGCCTTGGCGGAGCTCGCTCCGCTGACGCTCGCCGCAGTGATCGGCGGCGCCATCGGCGGCCTCGCGATCTTGTGGCTCCTTGGCGACAGCCTGGGACTCAAACTGCTGTCCGGCGGCCTCATGAACCCACCCGTGGTGCCCAACTGGACATTCATGGCGGTCTTGGGCGGCGGCATTTTGGTGTTGCTGTTCCTCGCGGTAGCCGTGGAGGTGCTCGCGCACCGTCGCAATAAGCTCAGCGAAGTGCTTCGCTGGGGAGAGTCCCGATGAGGGAGGAAACATGACCACAGAGACACTGACGCAGCCAACCACCGAATACGGTGCGGATGCGCTCATCGTGTGCGACAACTTGGTGCGCATTTACCAGGTGGAGAACATCGAGGTGCAGGCTCTCCAGGGCCTAGACCTGCTCGTGGACAAAGGCGAGATGATCGCCATTGTTGGGCAGTCTGGCTCGGGCAAGTCCACGCTCCTCAATGTGCTTTCCGGGCTAGATGTGCCCACGGCCGGCTCCGCGCGCGTTGCCGGCTGGGACTTGCTGCGCATGACCCACGCGGACCGCCTCACCTATCGCCGCTCCGTGGTTGGCTTTGTGTGGCAGCAGACGGGCCGCAACCTGCTCTCCTACCTCAACGCCAAAGAAAACGTCATGCTGCCCATGGCGTTTGCGGGAATCAGCGGCAAGCGGCGCGCGGATCGCGCCATGGAACTGCTCTCGGCAATGGGCATGGCGGACAAGGCTGGTCGCCGTCCCGGCCAACTCTCAGGTGGCGAGCAGCAGCGCATCGCGATCGCCGTTGCACTGGCCAACACCCCTGAGGTGATCTTTGCGGACGAACCAACCGGAGAGCTCGATTCCGCCACCGGTGACGATGTCTTTGAGGCGCTTCGCGCCGCGAATCGCGATCTTGGCGCCACCGTGGTGGTGGTCACCCACGACCATGCGGTGAGCTCCCAAGTGCAGCGCACCGTTGCCATCAGGGACGGCCGCACCGCCACCGAGGTGGTGCGCCGCACCCATGTGGACTCGGAAGGCGTCACACAGACCGTCCACGAGGAGTACGCGGTACTTGACCGCGCGGGCCGCATGCAGCTGCCCCGCGACTACCGCACCTCGCTCAAGCTCAAGGACCGCGTGCGGCTTGAGCTGGAAAACGACCACATTGGCATTTGGCCCGACGGCTCCGTCAAGAAGGTGCGCCACGAACCCCCCGCTGTGGTTGAGGAGAGCACAGCGGTTGCGGAGGGCACAGTGGTTGAGGAGGGCACAGTGGTTGCGGAGAGCACAGTGGTTGAGGAGAGCACAGCGGTGGCAGAGGCTGCTGTGGTTGCCAAGGTGGCTGAGGTTGCGGAGGTAGTTGAGGTGCCGGAAATCCCAGAGGAGGCCGCACCATCAGCGGCCGCGAGCCCCTACCTTGCGCCGCAGAGTCCGTACTTGGCGCCGCAGCGACCCGTGGTCGAGACACCGTCAAAGCCCCCCGCACCGGTAACGGGCGCGGTTCCCGTGGTCGCCGCAGAGGAGATCTCGGCAGCGGAGGTCTCGGCAGACGCGATCTCGGCAGCGGAGTCCCCATTGACGGAGACCCCAGCAGAAGCGGCCCCAGTCGCCGAGGAAACCCCGGCGCAACCCGAGTATCGGCCAAGCCCCTACGCGAACCTCTCTGCCTATGAGCCTCACGTGGACGCGCTCGCGGACCCAGAACCGTACACGCCGCTTGTGCCCGCGCCGCCGGCACCGGCAGCGCCGCCCCAGGGCGAGGCGGATCCGTATGCACCACCGCCTGAAATGACCGAACTTCCCAGGGCGCCGTGGCTTCCCAAGGAGAACGACGATGACTGACAGCCCAATGGTGAGCGTGCAGGGAGTGACCAAGACCTACGGAAGCGGCTCCGCCAAGGTGACGGCGCTGGACTCCGTGGACTTTGAGGTTGGCCGTGGTCAGCTCGTGGCACTCGTGGGCCGTTCCGGCTCCGGAAAGACCACGCTCCTCAACTGCATTGGCGGCCTTGACCGTCCAAGTGCGGGCACGATCGTCGTCAATGACATCACCGTGACCAAACTCTCGGAGCGCGGGCGAACGTCCCTACGGCGAGACACCGTGGCGTTCGTCTTCCAGACGTTTGGCCTGGTACCCATGCTGTCCGCAGCGGAGAACGTGGGGCTGCCCATGCGCCTGCGCAACACCAAGACGGGAGTTCGTGACAAGCGCGTTGCGGAACTCCTTGACTTGGTGGGCCTCGCTAAGCACATGAACCAGCGCCCTTCCGAGCTTTCCGGAGGCCAGCAGCAGCGCGTTGCCATCGCCCGCGCCCTCGTCAACGAGCCCCAACTGCTCGTGGCAGACGAGCCCACGGGTCAGCTCGACGCAGACACCGGTGACGCCATCATGACGCTCTTGCGCGAAGTGATCTCTGGGCAAGGCATGACGGCGCTGATCTCCACTCATGACCAGTCCCTCATGGACATGGCGGACAGCACCGTGCGCCTTGCCGACGGCCAACTCGTACCAGCTGACGACACCGGCTTTGTGGGGACGGGCTCGCGCGCCACGGGCTCGGAAAGCCAGGACCGCATCGTCTAAGTGGCTCGCCCCACGAGTAGCATGCGAATCGTGGGCATCAGCCGGTTGACGGGAGTGGCTCCGTCACGCGCCCAGTCCATCGACAAGGGCGAATCCGCGCGCACCAGGGCACCTCTCGAGCTGCTCGGCGGCCTAGGCGCGGCGCGCACTCGCGATCCCCTCGCTCTACTGCGCTCCCAGGAACACGATCGCGTCCCGGAACTCGTCCCCGTGCGCCACGAACGCATGAGTGCCACTCCGTTCACCTTCTTTCGCGGAGCGGCGCTCGTGATGGCCGACGACCTTTCGCAGACCGACCATTCGGGCCTCATCACCCAATTGTGTGGTGACGCGCACCTAGCCAACTTTGGAGCGTACGGCTCGCCAGAGCGTCGGCTCGTTTTTGATCTCAACGACTTTGACGAGACGCTGCCCGGCCCCTTCGAGTGGGATGTTAAGCGCCTGGTCGCTTCCATGGCAATTGCCGCCTACGACAACGGGTTGAAGACATCGCAAGCGCGCGATGCTGCCGTGGCCGCAGCGGGCGCCTACCAAGCCGCCATGGAGCACTTCGCGAGCATGCCAATGTTCGGCGTCTGGTACGCCCGGGTTGACGCGGAGGAGCAACTCGCGACCCTCGCCGCCACTGCCAACAAGAAATCGGCAAAGGTACTCACCAAGAGCGTGGAGAAAGCGCGCAAGCGCACGTCCCTGCACGCGCTGGAGAAGCTGACGGCGGTAGTGAGTGGTGAGCGTCGGTTTGTGCCGGACCCACCGCTGCTGGTGCCGGCCGAGGACCTCAGGGATCTACAGCAGATCGAGGCGCTGTATGAGTGGCTCCGCGGCCTCGTCACGCTGTACACGCACTCGCTCGCTCCGGAGCGGCGCCTGCTCATCGAGAACTACACACTCACCCATGTGGCGCGCAAAGTGGTGGGCGTTGGCAGCGTGGGCTTGCGTGCATGGGTGTTGCTCATGGAGCCGCGTGACGGGCTCGATCCCCTCTTGCTGCAGGCTAAGGAAGCCCGCCGTTCGGTGCTCGCGGGCTACCTTGGTGAGTCCGAGTACGCCAACCAGGGCGAGCGGGTGGTGGTTGGCCAGCGCATCATGCAGGCGGCGAGTGACGTGCTGCTGGGGTGGGAGCGCACCGAACGTGAGGATGGTCACGTCGACAACTACGTGCGTCAGCTCCGCGACTGGAAGTACTCGGTGGAGACGGGGGGCTTCAACGCCCAGGCGCTCTCGGACTACGGGCGGCTATGCGCCTGGACACTTGCCAGAGCCCATGCCCGCGGCGGCGATCGCATCGCGATCGCGGCTTACCTAGGCGATTCCCGCGCCTTCGCGGATGCGATGGGCGACTTTGCGCTCGCGTACGCGGACGTCACGCGGGATGATCACTCCCTGTTCACCGCGGCGCTCGCGCAATACTCCCTCTAGGACGGGGCCAGGGGCCGCGGAACCAGTTCCCAGATCCACTGCGCGGCTGTGGCTGGTTTGGCTCGTGGATCGGACTCCAGCCAGGCTGCCATCATTCCCAGGATGGCACCCGCCACGCCCGCCGAAACAAGGGCGAGCGGAGCGTCGGGCCTGGTAACCCTGCCAGTATCCGAGGCGAGCCGCTCAATCGCCGTCTCCATATGCTTGCGCAGGCGCGCCAGCACCACGCCGTATCCGGGCTCGGTAAAGATGCGGCCGTACAAATCCGCATGCTCGTCCACGTGGGCCAAAAAGTCGCTGAGCGCCGAGGGCGGTTGTGGCGACACCACGTCGATGTCCGCGAGCGTTGCGCCGGCGCGCTGCGCTACGAGGTCAAGGGCGTCGGCGAGGAGTGTCTCCTTGTCCGAGTAGTGGAGGTAAAACGTGGTGCGATTTACACCCGCATGCTGGGCGATGTCGCCAACGGAGACCTCGTCAATGCTGCGCTCACGGGCGAGCTCAAAGAGCGCGTCTTGCAGACGCTGACGAGTCTTGGCGATGCGGGGGTCCACGGCACTAGTGTGCCCCGCCCCGGATGACTTTTACAACATGTGTCGCATAAGTCTCCTCTTGGCCCTACACTGGAGACCGGCTCTGTCGCCGCGTCTCCCCAAGAAACCCAGCCCGAGAGGCTCCCCCTGTGGCTCACTTCCTGTTCCGCCTTGGCCGCGCGTCCGCGGCGCGCCCCTTTGTAGCGATCATCGTCTGGGCAATTGCTCTGGTTGGCGCGGGCGTCGCATACCTCACGCTCGGCGGCACGCTCTCCGATGCGTTCTCCATTCCCGGCACCGAGACGCAGCGCGTCAGCCAGGAGATGAGCACCGAGATTGACGGGCTCAATGGCGGCAGCGCGCGCGTGGTCTTCGAGACGCAAGACGGCTCACCCTTCACCGCCGAGCAGCAGGCGCAGATCTCCGCCGCGCTCGCCGCATCAACAAGCATCGATCACGTCACCGGCGTGGTGGACCCCTTCCAGACACAGGCGCAGCGCGAGCAAGCCGCACAGCAATTGGCCGACGCTAAGGCTCAGATCGCCGCAGGGCGCACCCAGGAGGGTGCCGACCAGGCGCAGCTTGACGCTGCCGAGGCGTTGCTGACACTCGGCGAGCAGTTGGCAAAGAATGCGGCTGGCCTCACCACGGTCTCGGAATCCGGTGCCACGGCGCTCGGCATCGTGAGCTTCGACACCGAGGTGCACGGTGTACCGCAGGACAACAAGGACGAGGTAGTAGCCGCCATCCAGGCGGTCCCCCTCGACGGCGTCAATGCGCACTTCTCAGCCGAGTTCGTGTCCGGACCTGAGGGCATCCTTGGCGCGGGCGAGATCATCGGCGTCTTCTTGGCGCTGGTGGTGCTGCTCGTCATGATGCGTGCGGTGCTGCCCGCGCTTTTGCCCATCGTCACGTCCGTGGTTGGCATCGGGATCGGCGTGGCTACCGCGCTCGCATTCTCGAGCGTTGTGGACATGCAATCCATCACCCCCGTGCTGGGCGTGATGCTCGGACTGGCCGTGGGCATCGACTATTCGCTTTTCATCGTCAACCGGCACCGCACCCAACTGAAGCGCGGAATGGCCGTGAACGAGTCCGTGGGCCTGGCGAACGGCACCGCAGGAAACGCGGTGGTCTTCGCAGGCTCAACCGTGCTCATTGCGCTGCTTGCTCTCAACGTCACGGGAATCCCGTTCATGGGCGTCATGGGCACCGTCGCGGCGTTCTGCGTGTTCGTTGCCGTGCTCATCGCGATCAGCCTGACCCCAGCCCTGCTTGGGCTCATCGGCATGCGCACCCTCAACAAGAAGGTGCGCGCCACCGCGGGCGCACCCGAGCATGCCGAGGCGCCTATTGAGCCCATGCGCACGGGCCGGGCCGTGGTTGCACTCGTTGCCGCCGTGCTCGCGCTTGGCGTGCTAGCGATCCCGCAGTTCGCGATGCGACTGGGCCTGCCCGATGGTAGCCAGGAGCCCGCGGATTCCACCCAGTACCAGGCCTATTCCATCACCGGCGCCGAGTTTGGCGAAGGGATCAACGGCCCCCTGCTCGTGACCGCCAAGCTGCCCAGCCCCGCTGCTGAGGGCGCTGAGGTAGTGGCGCAGGCCATGGTCAGCAACGCCATCATGGCGCATGACGATGTCATGGCCGTGGTCCCCGTTGGAGTCTCGGCAGACAGAGACTTCTTGGCGTTCCAGGTGATCCCGGCGGAGGGTCCCTCGAGCGCATCGACCGAGGCGCTGGTGCACGAGCTGCGCAACCGCTCTCCCCTTGGGGATGGCACGGTCATTGGCGTAGCCGGCGAGGCGAGCGGCAACATCGACATCTCGGAGAAGCTCGCCGACGCCCTGCCGCTTTATCTACTGGTGGTGGTGGGACTTTCCATCATCATCCTGGTGGTGGTGTTCCGCTCGCTGCTGGTGCCCATCATCGCGACGCTGGGTTTTGTGCTGAGCCTCTTCGCCGCGTTCGGCGCCGTCACGGCGGTGTTCCAGTGGGGCTGGGCGGGTTCGCTATTTGGGGTGCACGATCCCGGCCCCATCCTCAGCTTCTTGCCCATCATGCTTACCGGCATCCTGTTTGGACTGGCCATGGACTACCAGCTGTTCATAGCGTCGGGCATGCGAGAGGCGTACGTGCATGGCATGCCCGCCCGCACAGCCGTGGTTGCCGGGCTGCGGCACGGCCGCGCGGTGGTGACGGCCGCGGCCATCATCATGATCTCCGTGTTCGGCGGCTTTGTGTTCTCTGACATCGCGATGATCCGGCCCATGGGCTTTGGGCTCGCGATGGGAGTGCTGCTCGACGCGTTTGTGGTGCGCATGGTCATCATGCCTGCGGTGCTACACCTCGTTGGCGACGGCGCATGGTGGCTGCCGCGTTGGCTTGACCGCATCCTGCCCAATGTTGACGTTGAGGGTGCGGCGCTTGAGCGCGAGCATCCTGTGGCCGCGGCTTAACGCACCCCACAAACGACGAAGCCCCTCCCGAAGGAGGGGCTTTCGTTTTTTTCGTAGCGGGGACAGGATTTGAACCTGCGACCTCCGGGTTATGAGCCCGGCGAGCTACCGAGCTGCTCCACCCCGCGTCGGCAAGAGTTCAGTCTACCCGAGCGTTGGTGGCGAGCCAAATCGCTCTCTCGATAGACTCCGTGAATGACCACCGAAGATCCGTTCGCCGCCCCGCCGTCCGCGCCCGCAGCGACCCCCACGCCTCCTGCCCATCCCACGTACGACGCGACGCTGACGTCCGCACCCGCATTCGACGCGTACCCGCCCGCGCCGGGACAGCCGGGCTTTGGGATGGCGCCAACCCCGCCTTCGGGCATCGCCAAGGCTGCTATTGCCCTGACTGGCCTCTACGCGCTCATGAGCCTGGTGAGTGCCCTGCTCGCCAAGGGCACCGTAGAAAAGACCAAGGAGACCCTTGCCAATCCTGACGAGGCGAACCCTTTTGGCGACGTTGGGGGCTCCGCACTCAACGCTCTCAGCAGTCTCGTCATGATTGCCGCGTTCGTATTCCTCGCGCTGTGGATGACGCGCGTCCGGCGCAACCTCACGGCAGTAGGACGTCCAGCTGGGGGGCCGCCTTCAGTTGAATGGTGGGGCTGGTTTGTGCCGTTCGCCAACTTCATCCTGCCGCTGCTCGGCATGCGCGCTATTTCGCGCCGCAGCGTTGGCTGGGGACTCCTGCTGGGCTGGTGGCTACCGTTTTGCGCGGTCTGGTTGATCATGCCATTCTCCGCGAGCGCCGCCTTCCGCGCCATCGACTTGGACTCCGGCAAGCTCACTCACCCTGAGATCCTCGACTCGATCGTGCCACTCGCGTGGGCGAGCGCAGCCGCCATCGTGGTGTCGTGGCTGTTCCTGGTGCTCGTCATTCTGCGCACCAACGCGCGCCACCTGCAGGAGCCGGCAGCTTAGGGCGTTACTCGCTGCGCATTACCCGCGCAGCGTCAGGCGTCAGGAGTGGCCGAGGGGGCCGCCGAGCTGTCACCGCTCGGCGTGCCCGGCTCGCCGCCCAATCGGCGCGAGGCCGCAACGGCGTCTTCGAGCGCGGCACCGAGCCTCTTCTGTGCCTCGCCGTACGCCGCGAAGTCACCAATGGCAAGTGCATCCTGGCCATCCTGGATGGCCTGCTGGGCCTTAGTGAGCGCGGAGTCGAGCGCCTGTTGGGCGGCCTGCTGATCGGGCGATGTTGGCTCGTCCGTGCCGGGCTCGTCCGTGCCGGGCTCGTCCGTCCCTGGGTCATCCGTGCCGTTGTCATCCCCGCCTGAGGCGCCCGCGCCAAAGACCTGATCAAGAGCGCCCTGGAGCGTGTCGGCAAAGCCAACCTCTTCACCGAAGGCCACGAACACCTTGCGCAGCAGCGGCACCTTGGTGCCCTGCTTTGCTTCCACATACACCGGCTGCACATACAGCAGCCCGCCCCCAACGGGAACTGTGAGCAGGTTGCCGTCGATCACATTTGAATCGCCCTGACGCAACAGGTTCAACGTGGTCTGCGCGTCAGTGTCAGTGCTGAAGTTGTTCTGCACCTGCCCCGGCCCTGGAATGGTGGTGTCGCGCGGTAGTTCGAGCACGCGCAGCGTGCCGTAGCCATCTGACACCTTGCCTTGTGTGTCGCCCGTCTCCGAGTCAACCGCAAAGTAGCCCGTGAGGATGTTGCGCGGGTTGGTGCCACCTTGAATGAATGTGCCGGTGAGCGAGAACGAGGGTGCCTTCTGGTCCGGCATCTGCAGCGTCAGATAGTAAGGCGGCTGGTTCTGACCCTCGATCGTTGGGTCCGTAGGCACCTTCCAGAAGTCGGAGCCCGAGTAGAACGACGCGGCATCCGTCACGTGATACTGCTGCAATTGGAAACGCTGGGTCGCGAACAGATCCTCGGGGTAGCGCAAGTGGCTCATGAGGGCACCGGAAATGTCAGAGACCGGCTTGAATGATGCCGGGAAGATCTTGGACCACGTCTGCAGGATGGGGTCAGCAGGATCCCATGCGTACAGCGTGACCTCGCCCGTATAGGCATCAACGGTTGCCTTCACCGAGTTGCGAATGTAATTCAGCGGGCTCGGGGCAAGCCCCGACGTTGTGGCTGAGTCATTCCCGTAGAAGATTCCCACTGGGGTTACGGCCGCGGAATAGGGGTATTGAGACGTGGTGGTGTAACCGTCGACAACCCACACGATGCGCCCGTCAACAACTGCGGGGTAGGTGGTCTGGTCAAGCGTCAGGTAGGGCGCGACCTTTTGCACACGCTCTTGCGGATCGCGGTTGTACAGCACTTGCGAATCCGCGGTCACGCGGTCCGAGAACAAGATCTGTTCCTCACCGAATTTCACCGCGAACATCAGCTTGGCGAACAGGTTGCCGATGGACGGCCCGCCGTTGCCCGAGTACGTGGTGTTGATTTGGCCAATCGCTGAGTCATCGTCGGGGTAGTCGAGCTCCCAGGGAGTGGTGCCACCGGGCGCGCCCACGATCGAGTACGTAGGAAGATTCTGCCCAAAGTAGACCCGCGGCTCGTAGTCGCCTAAGTCTCCCGAGGAGGGGATGCCACCTTCCCAGAAGGTTGGCTGGCCGTCCAGGTTGACACGGTTGCCGTATGCGGCGACCACGCCAAATCCGTGGGTATATACCGTGGTGTCGTTGACCCAGTTGCGGTTGGCGTCGCTGATGCCGCTCAAGTTGAGCTCGCGAACCGCGATGACCGTGTCACGGATCTCATCGCCGATGCGGTAGCGGTCAACCTGCAAGGTGTCGCCAAAGTTGTAGTACTGCTTGTTCTGTTGCAACTGCTGGAAGGCCGGGGCCACCACATTGGGGTCCAGCAGGCGAATCTGGGTGGTGGTGTCTGCATCAGCGCGCAGGGCGTCGGCATCGGCCTTGGTAGTGGCGTCAAACTGAGTGACATCAACCTTGTTGATGCCGTAGGCAAAACGCGTGGCATCGATGTTGCGCTGGATGTACGGCGCTTCCTTCTCTTGCGCGTTGGGAGCCACCTGGAAGCGCTGCACGATCGCCGGATAGATGCCGCCAATGGCGATCGCGGCAACCACCATGAGGCCCACGCCCACGGCGGGGATGCGCCAATCTGGACGCCAGATGACCAGCAGGAACACGGCGCCCACCAAGAGCGCAATGCCTACGAGGATGCCTCGCGAAGGCAGAATCGCGTTGACATCGGTGTACGACGCGCCATAGAACTTCTCGCCAACCTTATTGAGCAGGCTGTAACGCTGCAGCCAATAATTGGCGGCGATGCCCAGCATGATGAGCGCGCCCATCACAGCGAGCTGAATGCGCGCGCCGCGTGAGGCGACGAACGAACGGCCCCCGCCGGAGATGCCGCCGTAGACGAGGTGCACAAAGGCCGCGAGCGCAGTGCACAGGATGAGAATCGTCAAATAGAAGGTGACGAACAGGTGCAGTACCGGAAGTGTGAAGACATAGAACGACGCGTCGAGTCCAAACTGCGGATCCTTGACCCCAAATTCCGTGGCGTTGAGCCACGCCAAGAGACTGGTCCACCGGGCGGACATCACGGCGCCAGCAATGACACCGATGAGCAAAGGCGCAATCCACATCACGGCGCGCTCGAGCGGCCGCACCTGCTCGCGATACTGATCCAATGCCGGACTGCCGCCACGTTCGGGCCGAGCGCGTCGCGCAAGCCACAGCGTGAGCCATACCGTTCCGCCAGCGAGCAGGCCAAAGATCAAGAAGATCGCTGCCCTGGCAAACCACTGCGTGCGCAGCACCTCAATAAAGCCCAATTGTGAGTACCACTGCCACTCGGTCCAGACGTTGGCGAAGGCCACCGTCAACACAATGACAATGCCCACCACCACGGACGTGACCGCAACCGGGGAGCGGCGATTCTTGGGTTCGGGGCGCGCGGCTGCGGGCCGGCGTTCGGCGTCAAACGTCAACGGGCACTTCCTTCACAGCTGCTTGGGTGTCATCAGCGTGCCACATTTAGCACGTTGCGAGCGACGAGGTGTCGCCTTTCCCAATGGCAACGATCGCTTTATAGGCGTCGTCGAGGTTGTCGACTGAGAAAACGTCCAGGCCGCTGGGAATGTTGCCCACCACCTCGTTGCAGTTCTCAACGGGCGCCAAGAAGTAGCCGGAGCCGGCGTCGTGAGCACCCCACATCTTCATGCGGATGCCTCCAATGGGTCCAACATCCCCACTCGCGGAGATGGTGCCGGTGCCCGCCACTTTGGCCCCATTGAGTTCGTCCTCTTGAGTGAGTTTGTCCATGATGCCAAGGGAGAACATGAGCCCCGCGCTGGGACCGCCAACCTCGTCGATGGCCACGGTGACGTCAATGGGCAGCGTGAATTTGGGATCCACGTAAATGCCCATGATCGCGTTGCCCTGGCCGTCGTCAGTAGTCGTGAAGGTCTCGTCCACGCGGCTGCCCTTGCGCTCTACCGTCACGGTGATGGAGTCGCCCGGCCTTTTAGCGGCCATCGCGTTGGCCATGTCCTCGTAAGTTGCAATGTCCTTGCCATCCACCGCTACCAGAACGTCGCCCTCCTGAAGGTGGCCCGCAGCATTCGAGCCGTCGGGGACCGCCGCCACGGTAATCACCGCAGGCACTGGCCGCCCCAACTCCTCAAGCGCGGCGACCGTTGCCGACTCTTGCGACGTAATCCAATCGGTCTGCGCTTGCTGAGCCACCTCGTCGGCCTGTTCCGGGGTGCCAAAGACCCACTCGCGCGGCATGACGTATTGCTTGGGCGAAACCCAGCCCGCAAGCACGCGGCCCATCGTGAAAGGGGTCTCGCCGGCGTCGGAAACAGAGACCGTGGTGAGGCGCAGTTCGCCCGTTGAGGTGTACGTGGGCGCGCCCGAAATCACCACCAAGGGTGCGCCGTCCTTCTCACCCAGCGTGTCGAAAGTGGGGCCGGGTCCGCCGATCGCATAGGCGCTCGGCATCACCGTAAGCACGGCAATGAGGATTGAGATTGCGAGCCCAGTCATGGACAGCACCGCGGCCCTGCGCTGTGCCTGCGGGTCATTGAGGAGCGGCTCGTACGGGGTTGGCTCGATGGGCGCTGGCATGCTCACAGGGTCAATCATCGCCGATGCATCCCCATGCTCATAGCGAACGCGAAGCGAATCGGTGCTCTCCGCGCGTTACTTTGGTGAAGCGCGGTGAGTGCCGCGCGCTTTTGGGAGGCCGAGTGACCACCAACGACGACACCCCGTGGATGAAGTTGCTGCGAGAGCTGTTCGGCGATGACGCGGAGCGCGCACTGGAGGAGCTTGAACACATGGGGCTCGATCCTCAGCAGATCGCCCAGGCCTCCGGCATGGCCAACTCGCCAGCAATGATGGACCACGTCCTCGCGCAAATCCGCTCGCTCATGAGTCAAAGCGTTGGCGAGGACGTCAACTGGACCCTCGCGCACGACGTTGCTCGCGGAGTGGCTGCGCAAGGCGGTGACCCAACCGTGTCCGCCGCCAAGGCGCAGGATTACCGCCAAGCCGTGAGCCGCGCGGAACTGTGGCTCGATGCCGCCACCGATTTTGATCCCTCACGCCTCGAGGCCCACGTGTGGAGCCGCGCGCAGTGGGTGGAGGCGACCATGCCCACGTGGCGCGTGCTCGCCGGTCCTGTTGCAGTGAGCGTCTCCGCCGCGCTGAACTCCGTGCTCCACGCGGAGGCAGAAGGCGAGGCCAGCGGCCTGCTCAGTTCCGTTGCGCCCACGGTGTGCGGCATGCACATGGGGCAGGCTGCGGGCCAGGCTGCGCTCGAGGCATTCGGTGGCACCGATCTTGGCATTCCGCTGCTGCCGCAACCGCGCGTTGCCTTGGTGCCGAGCGTCATCGAGGCGTTTGCCACGGGCCTCGACGTGCCGGCGGAGGAGGTCAACGCCTTCGTTGCGCTGCGCGAAGCCGCACACGTGCGCCTCTTTGGCGCGGCACCGTGGCTCGCGGGGCAGCTGCATGCGGCCATCGAGCGGTACGCGGGCGGCATCACTATTGATCTCGACGCACTTGACCGCGCGGTTTCAGAGGCCGGAGCTGGCGATCCCGCCGCGCTGCAGAAGGCGCTCACGCGCGGCATCTTCGCCTCGCACCACACCGAGGAGCAGGCGGCAACGCTTGAGCAGATTGAGACGTGGCTCGCCCTCATTGAAGGCTGGGTAGACGAGGTCACTACGGTGGCAGCCGCCCCACACTTGCCGTCGATTGGCGCGCTGCGCGAGATGATGCGCAGGCGCCGTGCAGCGGGTGGGCCAGCCGAGGACGCCTTTGCCAACCTGCTGGGGCTGGACCTCAGGCCGCGCCGCCTGCGTGACGCGTCGGCCATGTGGGGAGCCCTCACGCGCAGCGTGGGCGCAGCCGAGCGCGACGCCGTGTGGGCCCACCCAGATCTGTCTCCGCGACCCGAGCAGCTGGCAGATTGGCAGCAGTGGATTGACGCGCGTGGCGCTGGCAGCGACGACATCGACGCCGAACTGCAGCGCATGCTCGAGGGCGACGCCGAGGACTGATCCGACACGTCGAAGCGCAATTGGCGAGAAAACGGCCGTTCCCCCGTCTAGGCTTGTGCTCAAGAGGCCCCGGTGGCCACTAAGAGCGTGCGCGTGCACGCACCGATCAAGAGGAGAGCCGCATGGCTGACGAAACGTACTCTGGCGAGTTCTACTGCGTGAAGTGCAAGGAAAAGCGCAGCACGGAGGGCAAGGTCGTCATCTCCGAGAATGGCCGCCGCATGGCGAAGGCCGTGTGCCCCGTGTGTGGCACCAAGCTCAACCGCATTCTCGGCAAGGCGTAACGAGCAAGCTTCCTTAGCGGCCGTTCTCCCATCTGGGAGGGCGGCCGCTTTGTTGTGTCCGTGGACAACTGTGCGTGTGAACAACTGTGCCTGTGGACAAACCTCGCTGCGCGCGCGCTGGCTGGCACTGTTGACGCATGCGGCTGCCTCCCCACTCCCCGGTACTCGCACGGCCGGGCGCGCAGGGCGGCATCGACATCCAGGTGGGCCTCGCGAGCCCCGTTGTCCTGGAGGGTCTGGGGCTGGATGAGCGCACCTTTGTCGCGTCACTGGAGGGCGGTCGCGCCGTGCCCCCTGTGCAGGCCCGACGCTTCCCTCGCGTCATCGCCCAACTCACCAATGCAGGGGCGTGGGCACAGCCGTCCCCGCCAGTCACGGCGTCAGTGGCCGTGCACGGCTGCGGAGGGCTGGGGATGGAAATCGCCGGCGTACTCACGTCGGCAGGCTTCGCCGTGGCCATGCACGACGACGCCCGGGTGGCGGTGGAGCCGGCGGGAACCTATGCGGCGAGCGCGGACGGCACGTGTGCGGGAGCTGCCGCGGCCACGCTGAGCGAGCGCGGCGCCACGGTGCGCGTGGGAGGCGGGGGCGAGTCCGTGGTCGTCATCGTGTGCACCGGCGCCCCAGACCCCGCGTTGGTATCCGCGTGCGTCCTCACCGATGTCCCGCACGCGTTGGTGGTGTGCGACGGCGCTGGCGTGTGGGTGTCCCACCTCATGGTGCCCGGCGCGAGCGCGTGCGCGCGGTGTCGCGACATCGTGTTGACCCGCGCGGACACCGCATGGCCCGCCGTGTCGTTGCAGCTTGGCGGATGCCAGCTGGCCACGAGGCGGCCAGCGGCGCCGAGAATCGCGCTGCCCACCGCCGCAGCGCGCGTGACGGCACGCGTGGCCGGGTGGGTGGAGCGAGCCGATGTTGGCGTGGCCGAGCACATTGCCGCTGACGGCGAACTCATCCAAGTGCCCCTGGAACCTCAGCCCGAGTGCGGGTGCGGTGCCTCTGGGCCCGTGGGCGATGACGTTGCGGCGCAGCGTGCACGATGGCGCCGCTAGTGGTGGCCAACTATCTCGAGGATGTCCGCGCCGTAGTTCTCCAGCTTTGACGCGCCTATGCCGTTGACTCGCGCGAGATCGCCGAGGGTGCGCGGCCGGTCCCTCGCGATTTGCACCAATGACACGTCCACGAGCACCGTGAATGCGGGCTTGGAGGTGGACTTTGCGATGCCGAGCCGCCACTCTTTGAGCTCCTCAAAGAGGCGCGCCTGGCTCGCGTCGAGTTCCGCGAGTTGCGCGGACGCGGGCTGCCGCCGTACGGACGCGGGGCGCGCATCTGGCCATTGCCGCTCGAGGAAGCGAGTGCGCTTGCGAGTGGCCTTTCCGCCCGTCTTGCGAGCGCGTGCAAAACTGACGGCCAGGTGCTCGCGAGCTCGCGTGATTGCCACGTAGAGCAGCCGCTTCTCTTCCTCCACGGCCTCGGCCGTCTCCGCGAGCGAGATAGGCATGAGCCCCTCTGAACAGCCCACGATGAAGACCGCGTCCCACTCGAGGCCCTTGGCCGCATGCATCGTGGTGAGCGTCACGCCGTCCACGGAAGGGGCGTGCTGCGCTTGCGCGCGCTCGGCGAGGTGCTCAACGAACTCGCGCATAGTGGCCTCCCCTCCCGCAGTGACGTCCACATCGTCCGCGAGTTCCGCGAGCGCCTGCAGCGCCTCCCACCGTTCGCGGACTGCACCCCGGGCGGCCGGGGGCTGCTCTGCCCAGCCAGCGTCCATCAGAACCGAGCGGACCGCCTCACCCAAGCCAGCGTCGGGCATGCTTGTGGAGGATGTGGACACGGCCGCGCCACGCAACAAAACGATGGCCCGCTTGACCTCGTCACGGTCGAAGAACCGCTGGCCGCCGCGCACGAGGTAGCCGATACCGCGGGTGGCGAGGGCCTCCTCGAGCGCCTCGGATTGGCTGTTGGTGCGGTACAGGACGGCGATCTCGCGGGGAGCCACCCCGTGTGCGGTGAGCGCCTCAATGCGGGAGGCGACGCCCTCCGCCTCGGCAACGTCATCGTCATACGCCGTGTAGGCCGGTGCGGGGCCGTTGGGGCGCTGGGCTACGAGCTCCACGGAGCTGAAGGCACCCTCGCGCGTGCCCGTGAGTGCGTTGGCGAGCGCCACCACTTGCGGAGTGGAGCGGTAATCGCGGACCAGTCGCACCACCGTGGCGTCCTCATACTCGCGGCGAAAGTCAAGCAGATGGCGGGGGGACGCGCCCGCAAACGAATAGATGGTCTGCGCGGGGTCGCCAACTACGCACAGTTCTCGCCGCCCGCCCAGCCACTGGTCCAGCACAAACTGCTGGAGCGGGGAAACGTCCTGGTACTCATCCACAACAAAGTGCTTGTACTGGCGGCGGATCTGGTCGCCCACCTCCACGTGCCTGCCGATCATGTCCGCAAGCAGCAGCAGGATGTCCTCAAAATCCACAACCACGGCGTCGCTCTTGGCCTGTTCGTAGGCGCGCATCGCGTCAGCCACTTGCTGGGCGGTGAGCCCCGCAGGGAGGGGGCGGCCCACGTCCGCGATGCGGCGCGCGTAGTCCTCGGCGTCAACCAGGGAGACCTTGGCCCACTCGATCTCGCTCGCGAGGTCTCGCACCGTCAAGCGATCAACGCGGAGGCCAATCGAGTTGGCCGCACGGCCAACAAGCTGCGCCTTCTGGGAGAGGATCTGGGGCATCTGGCCGCCAACCACCTCGGGCCAAAAGTAGCTCAACTGACGTAGCGCCGCCGCGTGAAAAGTGCGAGCCTGCACCCCTCCCGCGCCGAGCGCGCGCAACCGATGGCGCATCTCCCCCGCCGCCCGGGCAGTGAAGGTGACCGCGAGCACCGATTGCGGGTTGTACGCGTTGACTCGCACGCCGTACGCGATGCGGTGAGTGATGGCACGCGTCTTGCCCGTACCGGCCCCCGCGAGCACGCAGACGGGACCGTGCAGGGCGGTGGCTACCTCACGCTGCTCGGGATCGAGGGCGTCGAGGATCTCTTCGGCGGACATCAGTTGCATTGTCTCAGGCAACGCAGACACGCGAGCGCCCTTCCACAGGGGGCGGCCTAGGCCAACCAGTCGTCCAGCATCCAGCGCGCGATGGAACCCGGGGGCGGGAGGATCACGTTGCCCTCCGCGACCAAAGCGGGCAGCTCCTCGCGCGTGACCCACATGGCGTCAGTGATCTCGTCGTCGTCAAGGGTGAAGTCCGGGCTCTCCACGGTTGCCTTGAAGCCAACCATGACCGACGCCGGGAACGGCCACGGTTGCGACGCTACGTAGCTGAGGCTCGCCAAGGTGAGGCTTGCCTCTTCCCCCACCTCGCGGTGGGCAGCCTGCTCCAAACTCTCGCCCGGCTCCACGTAGCCAGCCAAGTGCGAGTATCGCCGAGCGGACCAATACGAGGCATGAGCGATGAACAGCCTGTCCTCGGGGTCGGTGATCGCCACGATCACGGCCGGGTCAGTGCGGGGATAGTGCTCGCGGCCGTCCGCGTCGCAGCGCCGCACCCAGCCCCCATGAATGGGAACTGTCACCTCGCCACACAGCGCGCAGCGCGGGTGGTTCGCATGCCATGTGGTGATGGCCACGGCCGTGGTGGCCAGTTCACGGTCGCGAGCGGCAGTGGCATCGTTCTCAGTGAACCGGCGCATGAGGTCGCGCAGCCCAGTCATGCGCTCCGAGCCGATGCCGTCATCTGCCAGGCCAAACTGCTCGTCCTCGGGCACCACCGCCACAAGGTCGCGGTTGCCGTCGTGGCCCAAATACACCGTGAGCGAAGCTTGGGGTCGCTCGCCCGGTGGCAACTCCACGACCGTTCCGTCCGCGGCCAGCACTGCACCGTCGCGCACCACCACGGCCGTGGCTTGCGACATCTCGAGGTCCCGGCGCTCCGCCGCCCTGCCGATGACGAGGGGCTCGGTCAGGGGCCAGGGAATGGTCATGGCCCCAACCTAGCGGCGTGGAGCGTGGCGTGCGCCCACGTTTCCACGTACCGTGAACTCGTGCCACGCTCACCCCTCGCGCTCGCCGCACTCGCGTCCGTTGCGGTGCCCGGGCTTGACGTCTATGACGTCCTGCGCAGCCCGCACGCGGACAACGACTTTGACGTGGTCGTTGTCAAGGACGGCACCGGCACGCGCTGGATAGTGCGCGCGCCCCGCCGCCCCGCCGCGGGAGCCGCGCTGGAAGCCGAGCAAGCGCTGTTGACTGCCCTCGGCCGCGCCAACCGGCAGGGTTTGATCCAGTTTGAGGTGCCGCAACCGCGCGGCTCCGCCCTATTGGGCGCAGATGAAGGCCGCGTCATCGTCTACAGCGAGGTGCGCGGCGCTCCCTTGGTACTCGCGAGCGTTCAGCCGGGGCCCGGACTCGCCGCGAGCATCGGCCGCGCACTTGCTGAGATTCACGAGTTGCCGCTCTCGATCATCGAGGAGCAGGGGCTCCCCACGTACTCCGCGGAGGAGTACCGGGACCGCCGCCTCGCGGAGCTAGACGCCGGCATCCAGACGGGCAAGGTGCCGCCCCGCCTCGCTGACCGCTGGGAGCGTCAGCTGGAGAATGTCTCGTGGTGGCGGTTTGAGCCTGCCGTGGTGCACGGCGACATGGGTGAACAGCAGCTGCTCGTCTCCGAGGGCCAAGTCTCGGGGATCATCGACTGGATGGACGCGCGCGTTGCCGACCCCGCAGACGACATCGCATGGCTTGCCGCCGCCGCGCCACAAGACGTGCTGGAGTCCATCCTGGAGGCGTACACCGTTGGCCGCCGCGAACTCCGCGATCCCCACCTGCTTGACCGTGCGCGCCTCGCGTCCGAACTCGCGCTGCTGCGCTGGCTCATGTACGGCGTGCGCACGGACAAGCCGGATGTCATCAGCGATGGCGAAGGCATGATGCTTGACCTTGAGGCGCTGCTCTTTGACGAGCACCCTGACACCGCGGTGGACGCCTAGCCGGTAACCAGCCGCTCCAGCTGTTCCTGAGTAAGCAGGGTCTCTGGCCAGACTGTCTCGTCGGTTGCGACGTAGTAGAACGCCGCGTCCACGTCTTCCACGGCGAGCCCCTTCCACGCGGCCCACGCCACGCGATACACCGCCAACTGCACCTCCCGCGCGGCCTTCTCTGCGGCGTCGGCTGGCGGCCGTCCAGACTTCCAGTCCACCACCGTCACCCGCTCCAGCCCGCGCCCTGGCGGGAACACCGCGTCGATGCGCGAGCGAATCACCCTGCCTCCGAGCGGGAGTTCCACGTCCACTTCAACGTCGCTCGGAGTGCGCTCCGCCCACTCCGATTGCTCCCACGTGCGCTTGAGCTGCGCGAGATCCGCGTCTCCCGCCTCGTCGGGCCCAAGGTCGTCCGCCTCGATGAGGGGCACGCGTCCGTAGTGCGCCTCGATCCACGCGTGCAGCGTAGAGCCGCGGTGAGCCGCAGTGGTTGGCTCTTGCGGCATTGGTCTGCGCACAAGGTCAAGGAATGCCGCGCGGTCGCGCCGTATTGCCACGAGCGCTGAGGTAGACAAGTGCGCGGGGAGCGCAACCTCCACCGTTCCGCGCTCGGCGCGCTCCGCGAGCATCGCCGCAACTTGCGGGCCAAACGGCAGGGCCTCATCCCACTCGGCGTGCGCGGAATCGAGCACCGCGCGCGCCAATCGGCGGCGTATTGCTTGGGTGGGGGTGACGGGGCGCGGCCAGTCCATGGGTGGGTAGATCTGCTCAGGCGGGCGAGTGCCGGGCTCGGGTTGGGGATCCCAGTCACCTGCATCGGCCACTCCGGACAGGAGCAGTTCGTCAAGGAACGGGGACACCGTCTGGATTGTCACGCCACCCGCGAACCAGGACCCGCTGAGGAGCACATGATGGCGCGCGCGAGTCAGTGCTACGTAGAACAGGCGCCGCTCTTCCTCCACGGCGAACGCCCCCGCCGCGGCCTTGAAATCGTCGATGGTGGCGGCAAGGCTCGCGTGATCCGTTGCCGCTCGCCACCCCCACACGGGCAGACGCGCGGAGTCCATTCGCAAGTGCCACGGGAGGCTCGCGCCCGTCATCCACGCGCTGTCGCGATATTCGCCTTGCGACTTGCGCACCGTGGGGAATTTGCCTTCCGTGAGCCCCGGCACCACCGCGAGATCCCATTCGAGACCCTTCGCGGCGTGCACCGTCAGCACCTGCACGGTGCCCGGCTCGGGTTCCTTCACGGGCATCTCGAGCCCCGACTCCTCCTTTACCGCGGCCTCGAGCCACGTGAGCAGTGCGCCCAAGGTGGCGTGCTCGGCGCTGGCAGCGAACCCGCGCACGGCGTTGACGAATGCGTCAACCGTTCGCCGCGAGCGGCCGTTGGAGCCGGCCACCTCCGCCTCCACATCCAGCCCCCAGGTCCGCTCCGTAAACGTGACGAGTTCAGTGAGCGGCAGATACGTGTGGCGCCGGATTTGGCTCACGGCGCGGGAGAGAATGTCGAGCCGCTCCCGGGCGCTGGCGGTCAAGGAACGGCCGTCCCTGCTTGCCCAGCCAGGCGCCGGCAATTGCGCCAGGGCGTCGATGATGGACGAGCCGCCTTCGCGTGACTCGCGTGGTCCCGCAAGAAACTCCGCCCAGTCATGCAGCGCCGCGAGGTCCCCGGGCCCCAGGTTTACGCGTGCGCCACTGAGCAGGCGCATGAGCGCGTCTCCGTGAGAGGGGTCGTGCGCCACTTGCAGCAGCGCCACGAGGTCGCTGACCTCGGGAGTGTCGAGCAGCCCGCCAAGGCCCACTACCTCGTAGGGCATCCCAGCAGCGGCCAAGGCATCCACGATGGGTTCAAACTGGGCACGCCTGCGGCATAGCACCGCCATGGACAGTGGATCGGGGCGCTGGGATGACAACTCGGCTCTGCGCGCTTGCAGCCATGCCACGGCGTGCGCCGCCTCGGCGTCGAGATTCGCGCCCATGTGCGTGGCAACCGCGGGTGAACTCGCGTGCACCGTCAGCCCGGGCCGGGGACGGAGCTCCGCAACCTTGACGCCCGCGGCGTGCCGCAGCGGTGCCGATGCCACGTTGGCGGCATCGAGAATGGCGGGGTCGTTGCGCCACGACACGGACAGCGAGGCCGTGCGCACCTGCTGCGGCCCACCAAAGGCGTCCACGAATGCCTCCAGGGCCGATGCGGAGGCTCCCCTGAAGCCGTAAATGGCCTGGTTGGGATCCCCAACCGCCATCACCGGCGCTCCTTGGAACAGTCGTGAGAACAGCCGCAATTGGGCGGGCGAGGTGTCTTGGAATTCATCGAGCAGCACGGCCCGGTAGCGCGCGCGCTCGGCCGCCTGGACGGCTGGGAGTTGGGAAAGTTCGCAAGCAATCGCCACTTGGTCCGCAAAGTCAAGGAACGATCCCTTGTGCTTGCGGCTCTGGAAGTCTTCGATGAGGCTGCTGAGCGCCACCAGCCTGCGCAGGTTGGCGATGGAGCCCGCGAGCTCCTTTGTCATCACGCCAGGGATGGACTCGCCGCTCTTCTTAGGCAGCCGTGCGAACGACTCGAGCATGAGCAAGAGGTCCTCGCGCAGTTGCTTGGGCGCCACGCCGTGGTCCCGCAACTGACCAGCGAGAGACGGGATTCCGGCCGCCACCGTTGACAGCGCGGAATCGGTCTCGAGGGCGTCGGTCCACTCCTCGACCACGCGCCACGCGAGTTGCCACAGCGCCGCGCTCGTGAGCATCGTGGAATCGGGATCCACGCCCACCCGCAGTCCGTGCTCCATCGCGAGCCCCGCAGCGTATCCGTTGTAGGTGGCCACCGAGGGCGACGGCCGCTCGGGGTCGCGCACGGGCCCCTTGGGCCCTGTGGGATCAAACGCGAGCGAGATGAATCGCTCGGAACGTTCGGCGATCTCGGCGGCCGCCTTTCGCGTGAACGTCAAGCACAGAATCTCATCGGGGCTGATGTCCTCACCAAAGAGTTCGCGTGCATTGTCGAGCAGATACAGGATGCGCAGGGAGAGCGTCTCAGTCTTCCCAGAACCGGCGCCGGCTACCACGAGGGTGGGCGAAGCGTCGGCCTCAATGACAGCAGCCTGCTCCTGTGTAGGTGTCTTGGGCGCACCCACCGCGATGGCAGCCATGAGCTCGTTTGCTCCCCTGCCACGCCCCTCGATGACGCCAGGAAGTTCGCTGCTCATGAACCCACCTGCCGCCCCTGCGCGTGCGCGGGGCACGAGCGGATTACGGGGCACGAGGCGCACGTCTCGTTGATGCATGCGGGGAAGCCCTTGGCGGTCATGGTCTCCACAACGTCGGCCAGTTCCTCACGAACGGCCGCGTCATCGATGGGCGCCTGCGTCACGCGAGTACCCGCTTGGGCTGCGGAGCCGCCAACAAACACGAGCGACGCTCCGGCCACACTCTCCACGCCCTCGAACGCCCCATGGTTTGCGGCAAGTTGATAGAGCTTTAGCTGGCCATGCTCCTCGGCGTCGGCTTGGCGCACGGGCTGCCCTGTCTTGAGATCAACGACCATCACTCCGTCGTTGCTCAGTTCCAAACGATCGGCGCTGCCGCTGATCTGCGCCCGGTCAACCTCTACCAAGAACCGCTGCTCCGTGCGCACTTCAACGTCACCGCGCGCAGCGATGTACCCGGCGAGCTTCACCACCATCTGTCGCGTCTTGTCGTATTGCGTGCGCTCGGGAAGAGTGACGGGCGGCGCTCCCCACGCCTCGTCGAACGCGGTAAGCAAATCGTCCCGCGAGCCGTGCGGCAATTGCTCCGCCAAGGCATGTACCAACAAGCCCGTGTTCTGCGCCTCGCTCGATTCCCGCGTGCCCCCAACCGTCTCCAGCGCCCACCGCAGCGGGCACCGCCGGATCGCGTCGTAGCGAGACGGCGAGACCCGCACGGTGGCATCCGCCTCCCACATCCCGGCATCCGTGCTGGGTTCCGCTACCCCGTACCAGTTGGCGGGGTTGGCGGTGGTTTCGCCGAGCGCGGCAAGGCTTGCCAAGGCAAGGGCCTCTTGCCCGACGCTCTCCTCGTCTGCTCCCTCAGCAGACCCCCGTGCGGTTAGCTTCTGCGCGGCAACCGACCGGAGCCTGGCCACCACCGCACGCAAGTCCGCCACGAGTGGCTCGGCAGCCGCGTCTATTGCCTCAACCCCGGCCGCGGATTCGATCACGGGCACAAAGCGAGAAGGCAGCTGCTCGCCATCAGAGAGTGCCGTGACAATGAGTTTGTGCTTGGCACGCGAGACGGCAACGAGGAGTGAGCGAGTCTCGTCGTCCAGCACGTCGCGGCGCGCCTGACGGAGGTCCCGCTCTCCGCGGGCACGGTCCAACGCTCCTGCGGGGCCAGCGGCGAGAGCTTCCGCGAGGCGCTGCGATCCGAGCACCGAGTCCCTGAGCCGCAGATTGGGCCAAGCACCCTCGTCAAGCCCAGCGACTACAACGACATCCCACTCGCGCCCCGCCGCGGAGGCGGGCGTGGCGAAGGAGACAGCGTCTGCGCCCTGTCCCCTAGCGCCAAGCACGTCGGCGGCGAACTCTTGCGCCTCGAGGTAGTCGAGGAACGCATGGGCCGTGGCCGTTGGCAGGCGCTCGGTAAAGGTCTGCGCCGCGCGCAGCAACGCGATGACGGCGTCGAGATCGGCATCGTCCCTGGCAGAGCCAGCAAGTGCGGCCGCACGCCATTCCTCGGCCACCGCTAACTCTGCCCATGCCGCCCAAATCACGGCACCCGGCGGGGCTCCCGCCACCGCGCCCGCACGTTCCGCAGCAGCAACCGTCGCCTTGGCGGCGCGCGCGGCGAGCCGCGCCTCGGGTCCGCGCACCGTGGCGAACCGCGCGGGATCGTCAAGCGCCTCAAGCAACAACTCCGAGCTGCTGCGGTTGCCGCCACCCGCACGGTCCTCGCGCAACAGTTCGCGGCGCAGCCGCCGCAGGCCAACGGGATCAAGCCCAATGAGTCGCGAGCCCAGCACGCCGGCAGCGGATTCCTCGGTCCACTGCTCGCCCAGCGCCACCCTGAGGATCGTCAGGAGCGGTTCCACTGCGGGCTCCTTGTGGAGCGCAACTCCGTCGCGAAGGCTCTCGCACGGAACATCGGCGGCCAACAAATCAGAGCGGAGGTCTCGCAACAGCGATCGCGAGCGCGCTATAACCACCATCTGTCCCCACGGTGTGCCGTCTTCGTGACGGGCGCGGCGCAATCGCCCCGCAACGGCACGCGACTGCGCATACGAGTGCGGCGCGGTGAGCACCTCAACGGCGCCATCCGCAGCCGGCCCAGCCGCGGCGTGGACTCTGCCGGAGGCACGCGCGGAACCCACGCCAGCTACCCCAATGCGGGCTGCCAACCGCGCGGCAACCACGCCGAGCGAGCCATGTTGACGGTAGCCCGTGGTGAGTTCCAGGTGTTGAGCACGCAGGCGTGTTACCGCGGCGTCAAGCCCGTGCGGTAAGGCTCCCCTGAAGCCCTCAACGGACTGGTCCGCGTTGCCCGTCAGGAGCACACGAGTGCCGGATTCGGCGATCTCCTCAACGAGCGCCGCCGTTGCGGCGGTGATGTCTTGGTAGTCGTCCACCACGAGCACCTCCCACGGCGACGCGAGCCCCTCGGAGAGGGAATCGTGAAGTTCGTCCGCCGCGCGCGCAACGATCGCGGCGGGGTCGTAGCGCGCACCGGAATCGGCGGGGCCGGTGCGCAACTGGAGGACGTCGAGGTATTCGCGGTAGAACGTGGCTGCAGCCACCCATTCGCTGCGGCCCGCGCGCGTGCCGAGCGTCGCGAGTTCTTGCGGGGATAGATCAGCCTCCGCCGCACGCATCATGAGGTTGCGCAGCTCCTCGCGGAATCCAGGCAGTTGCAGCGACTCCGGCACCACAATTCCGCTCCAGTCCGGACCTGCGACAAGCCCAGCGCGGTGGCCCTCGAGCAACTCGCGAATGATCACGTCTTGCTCGGCGCCGGAGATGAGCGACGGGGCGGGCTCGTCACGCTCGGCGGCAGCGGTGGCGAGAATGGAGAAGGCGAGCGCGGACGGGGTACGCACCAGGGCCACTCCCGTTGGCCGGTTGACGGCTAGCGACACCGCGTCACGGAGGCGGGCGGCGGCTAGCCGCGTTGGCGCAAGCAACATGACGCGTTCGGGAGCCGCGCCGGATGCCACGGCGCGCACAACGGCCTCCACGGCCACGCGCGTCTTGCCGGTGCCGGGACCGCCCGTGGAGACAACATTGCCCGCAGCCACGGCGTTGAGCACCGCGGTTTGGTCAGCGTCAAAGGCGGAAGTCATCTGCACACTCGACCAGACGCCACTGACATGACCCCAGCCGCCTAGTCCTTGGCGGGGAACGGCCAGGGGTTGGGCGTGCACTTCTTGGGGAGCGTGCGCTGATCAACCATGAGTTCGGCCACGCCCTTCTTGCAAGCGACATCGGGCTTGCCCAGCACATGGCCGAGGCCGTGATTAAGCAGGTAGATGCGAGCATCCGTGCGCTCTTCGCCAAAGCCCGGAACGCCTTGGATCCAGTCGTACACGCTCACCACGATTGCGCCCTGCGCGGCGCATTGCACTGCCGTAGGAGCGGCGGTTGGCGAGGGAGAAGGCGATGACGACACAGTGGCTGATGGTGCCAGCACCGCGGGCTCGTGGGGCGTTGGGCACAGCGCGGCCGCGGTAAACGGACTCGCGAACACGATGCGAATGTCCGGAGCGCCCTCGGTCTGCACGTACGCGGTTGGCCCCTCCTGGCCCCAGCCTTGGGGATCGTTGAGCGCACTCATCACGAAACTCGAGAGCGTGCCGTTCGTCATCTGCAGGCCGTCCTCCACGTCAATGCGCACGTACTGGACGATGTCGGCATCGGGCGTGGTGGCCGTAGGCGCGGGAACGGGCGTGAACGTGCCGTCCGCGTGGATGGGGTACTGCAGGGTGCGCAGCCCCGCCAACCGGTCCGCGGCGTCGATGGTGCGCGTGATGGGCTCCATCGGTGGCAGTGAAACGTCAGCGGTAGGCGTCTGGGACGGGCTCGGCGTTGGCGTGGGTGTGGCTGACGGCGAGGGTGCGGTTGGCTCAAGCCAGGCCGCGAATAGACTCGTCCCCCAGCCCGCGGCAATACCCACGGCAAAAGCGACCACGATCACAATGGCAGCCGCACCAAGGCTCTTGAGGGCGATTCCCCTGCCCGCGAAAAGCCGACGGCGACCACTAGGCATGTGCCTACGATAGACGTAGTACGAGCCCCATAAGCCCTGGAGGTCAGCGTGGAAATCCGCATCGGTGTACAAAACGTGTCCCGAGAGGTGGTCGTTGAGACCGATCTCACGCCGGAGGCCATCGACAAAAAGTTGGTGGACGCCATGAACGGCGCCGCGTTCGAACTCACCGACGTCAAGGGCCGGCGGGTGTTTGTGCCCGGCACCGCCATCGGGTACGTGGAGATTGGCGAAGAGGAACGACGCCGGGTTGGGTTCGGGGGATAGCCGACAGTATGAACAGTGGCGGATAGCCGACAGTATGAACAGTGGTGGATAGTACAACAGCCGCGCGTCAGTTCGACTGGGCTCCACGTGCGGCGTCGATAGCGACACGCGCCATCATGGCGGCGCCTTCGGGCGAGTAGCTCACTACATCGACGCTCGCGCCCAGTTCGTCGTCCTGAAGGTTCTCGAGCGTCGCGAATTGCGAGTCGAGTAGCCCTGGCCCCGCGAAGTGCCCCTCGGCCTTGGCGCGGCGGCGCACCCTGTGCTCCAACTCGTGTTGCTCCGCCCACAAGTGGATGAAAATGGCGTTGGGAGCGTGCGCCCGGATGGCGTCCCTATAAACGCGTCTCAGCGCGGAGCACGCCACCACCCGATTGTCGCCTGCGGCGAGCCATCCGCCCACTCGATCGAGCCATGGCCACCTGTCGTCGTCCGTCAGGGGATCGTTGACCGCCATCTTGGCCACAGCGTCGGGCGAATGAAAATCATCAGCGTCAGCGAACTCAGCCCCGGTCTCTGCGGCGAGCCTCATGCCAACTGTCGTCTTGCCACTTCCCGTGACGCCCATGACCACTACGTGCATGCCTCACAGCCTAGGCGAGCCCCACCAGGTAGAATGATCGTGACCTGAGGTTGACCGGTCGTCATGTGAAGAGCGGCGAGAGCGCCGCAAAGAAGATGAGCGCGATCGGCTACCCGCCGTATCCGGCGCCCCCCGCGCCCTCTTTTCATTGGATTTTTCATGACCGAAACGCATGCCAGCGTGCATGTCGCGGACCGTTCGTTCGCAGACTTTCCCATCAATCCGCTAATCGCCCAGGCATTGGCCGACGCTGGGATCACCTCTCCCTTCCCCATCCAGGCGATGACGCTTCCGGTGGCACTTTCCGGGCACGACATCATTGGCCAGGCCAAGACGGGCACTGGCAAGACGCTCGGCTTTGGCGTGCCGCTGCTGCACCGCCTGGTGTCGCCCGGCGAGGCCGGATACGAGGATCTCGGCGAGGCAACCGGAAAGCCGCAGGCCCTTGTCGTTGCGCCCACGCGCGAGCTCGCGGTGCAGGTGGCTGGTGACCTCGCCACCGCATCCAAACTGCGCTCCGTGCGCATTGCCCAGATCTACGGCGGCCGCGCCTACGAGCCGCAGATCGAGCAGTTGCGCACCGGCGTGGACGTGGTTGTTGGCACGCCGGGCCGCATGATCGACCTCCTCAACCAGGGCCACCTGGACTTGCGCTACGTGCGCACCGTTGTGCTTGACGAGGCCGACGAAATGCTTGACCTTGGCTTCCTTCCCGACGTTGAGCGGCTCCTCGCCGCCACTCCGGAATCGCGCCACACGATGCTGTTCTCGGCGACCATGCCGGGCGCCGTCGTTGCGTTGGCGCGCCGCTACATGACGCAGCCCACCCACATCCGCGCCTCCGAGCCCGACGACGGCGGCGCCACCGTTAAGGCCACCGCGCAGTTCCTCTACCGCGCGCACGCTCTGGACAAGGTTGAGGTGCTCGCGCGCATCCTGCAGGCGCGCGGTCGCGGCCTGACTATCGTGTTCGCGCGCACCAAGCGCACCGCCGCGAAGGTGTCCGACGAACTCCGCGAGCGCGGCTTTGCCGCCGGCGCCCTGCATGGTGACCTGGGCCAAGGCGCGCGTGAGCAAGCGTTGCGCGCGTTTCGCAACGGCAAGATCGACATCCTCGTGGCCACCGACGTTGCCGCCCGCGGCATCGACGTTGACGACGTCACCCACGTCATCAACTACCAGTGCCCCGAAGACGAGAAGACCTACCTGCACCGCATCGGCCGTACGGGCCGCGCGGGTAAGACCGGCATCGCCGTCACCTTCGTTGACTGGGACGATATGCCTCGCTGGGGCATGATCGACAAGAGCCTCGACCTTGGCTTCCCCGAGCCGGTTGAGACCTACTCGTCTTCCCCTCACCTCTTCAGCGATCTGGACATTCCGGAGGGCACCAAAGGCCGCCTCGCCGCTGCCCAGCGCACGCGCGAGGGGCTCGACGCCGAGAAGCTCGAGGACCTCGGTGAGACCGGCAAGAAGCCCTCGGGCGGCTCTGGTGGTCACGGGGGCTCGCGCTCTGGTGGCCAGGGCGGCTCACGCTCTGGTGGTCAAGGCGGCTCACGCTCTGGTGGTCAAGGCGGTGCCCGACGCTCGGGCGGCTCCGGTGGTCAGGGTGGCTCCGGCGGTCAGGGCGCTAGCCAGGGCGCGGGCTCCAGCTCGGCCAGCACTTCGGGCGATGCACCCAAGCGCAACCGCAACCGCCGTCGCCGCCGCTCTGGTGGCGCGGCCGGGAACGCCACACCAGCGAGCGAGTAGCTAGTTGCGCTGCGCCTCGAGGCTGGCAAAAGCTTCGGGGGTGGTGAGGTTCTCACCAAGTCGGTTCAGTTTGCCTGCGCCGTGGTAGTCCGACGCCCCCGTGCGCACCAAACCCAGTTGCGTCGCGAGCGCCGCGAGGCGCTCGCGCTGCTCCGGTGAGTGGTCGCGGTGGTCAACCTCAAGGCCAGCCAACCCAGCGTCGGCCATAAGGCGGACCACGCTATCCGGGACCACCCGGCCGCGAGCGTCCGCGCCGGGGTGCGCGAACACTGGCACCCCGCCGCTGCTTCGCACGGTGGCGATCGCGTCAACAACATCGGGCGCGTAGTGCGGAACGTAGTAGCGCGAGTTGCCTGAGAGCACTTCGGCAAAAGCGTCATCGCGTGAGGCAAAGTGCCCTCCGGCCACGAGCGCATCGGCGATGTGTGGCCGGCCAACGGTGTCCGCAGCCGTCGAGTGGATCAGCACCTCTTCCCACGTAAGGGAGTAGTCCGCGGCAATGCGTTTCACAATCTGCTGGGCCCGGTCAACGCGTGCATCGCGCGTGGCGGCAAGCATCCGCGTGAACGCGGGCGCCTCCGCGTCCGGCCAGTAGCCCAAGAGGTGGATCGAGACCCCGTTGTGCCTGCAGGAGACCTCGATGCCGGGAACGAACGCGATGCCGAGCTTGGCGGTTTCGCGCCGTGCCTCGTCCCAGCCCAACGCGGAATCGTGGTCCGTGAGTGCCACAACATCGAGCCCGGCAGTTGCAGCCGCGCGCATGACGTCAGCGGGCCGCTCCATGCCGTCACTGACGGTTGAGTGAGTGTGAAGGTCGATGCGCACTCGGTCAGCCTATGTCCGAGTGCGCATCGGCCGTTCAGAACGGCAAGCGGCGACGCGCCACCAGCAGTGTGGTTCCGATGCCCATCATCGCGATGGCCGTAGCCATGAGCTGCGTGGCGCTCGCTCCCGTTGCGGCGAGGCTGTCGCTCTCAGGATCCTCGGTTTCCGTTACCACTCTGGGCGCAACCTGCACTGTGATGGTCTGCGTTGCGGTGATGAGAGTGCGCGTGGCAGCGTGCCCACGTGGGTTGCCGGGGCCCAAGGGGATGTAGCCCGTGAGTTCCACCTCGAACACCACCTGGCCCGCGGTCGCGTCCGCATCGGTTGGCACGTACACGGCGTGACACGTGACCAACGCGCCCGCAGCGACAACGCCACCAACGATGTCGCAATCTAGGGTGATGCCACTCGGGGATACCACCTTCACTTGGGCGTCGCTGAGATCAAAGAGCGCGGAGTTTGGCACCGTGAATGTGAGCTTGACGATGTCTCCGGCATGGGGCGTCACGTTGTCGGCGCCCAGGGTCCATACGACGGTTTGGCGCACCGTATCGAGATCAACGAGGTCCGCGCGGCGATCCGCCACGGAGGCAGCGGCATCCGCGAGCGAGGCGACGAGGTCGAGCAGGTGGTCGAGCCAAGCTTGCGCGTCGGTCACGGCGTTGGCAGTGGCCTCGGCCGTTTCTTGGGCGTCCGCCCGGGCTTGCTCGGCTGATGCGGCCTGCGCCTGCGCCTCTGCAAGGGCCTCTTCAGCGTCAGCGAGAGCCTGCTTGCGAGCATCGCCATCTACGGCTGTCCACGCTTGCGCCAGCACCTCCACGCGCAACTCGGCGGCAGCTTGTGTCGCTTTGGCAATGCCAAGCGCTACGCCCGCGAGAACCCTCGCTAGGCCCGTTGCGCTATCGAAAGCGGCCTGTTTGATCGCCACGTTCTCGTCGGCGGCGGTGAGCGCGGCATCTGCGGAGGCCGTCGCGCTCTCAAGATCAGATACCTTCACCGGGCGGGTATTGATCTGCGTCCACCAAGCGGGCGCCCCAAGCACCGAGGCGATAGTTTCGTCGAAGGCCGCCTGCGCGGTGTCACGGTCACTTTGCGCGGCGGTCGCGAGCGCATCCTTCTCGGCAACTGCCGTCTGGGCCGCAACAAGCGCTGTCGCAGCTTCGATGGCAGCGTCCTCGGCAGCGTCCGCGTCGTGCTGAGCCTGCGCGAGCGCGTCGAGGAGCTTGCCGTAGAAGTAGTCAAAGCGCTCGGCTTCCGCGCTGACCTCGTCCCAGTCGGCGTTGACAAAGTCTTCATCTGCTGCGGCGGCGGCCTCAAGGGCGTCGGCAGCGTAGTCATCAGGGCCGGAAACGGCGCTGGCGGGTAAGGCGAACGTAACGCCAGCAATGGCGGCAATGGACAGGCTCGCGGTGGCCGCGAGGGCGCGCTTCAAAACCATCGTTGTCTCTTTCCTCAGTAGGGCCTCCCTCCGGCCCATCGAGGCAACTCTATCGGGGAGGGCGGCTTTGCACCCGCTTAGGCGAGACGGGTTCGTCACACGTGCAACGATGGGCAGATGAGCGAAGAGACCCCCAAGAAGAAGAACGAGGCGCGGTCAACGCGGCCCAGCTCCCAGGAGTTCAAGGCCTTCATTGCAGCCCAGTGGGCCGAGCCCTCCGACGTAGCCACCACCCTGGTTGCGGCGGCGCCCTACGCGGCGGAACGCAGGCGAAGGCTCTCCGAGCGCTTCCCCGGCGTGCGCATCGTGGCACCAGCTGGCGATCTCAAACCACGCGCGAACGACACCGATTACCGGTTCCGGCCCCTGAGTGACTTCGCCTATCTCACCGGACTTGGCGCCGACCACGAGCCGGGTGCCGTGCTCGTCATGACCCCCCAGACCGCGGGCGGTCACGATGCCGTGCTGTACCTGGTGCCGCCCGCTGGCAGCGACGATGAGGGCTTCTACGCGGATCCACGCTCCGGAGAGTTTTGGATTGGCCGGCGGCCGGGGCTGGCCGAGTTCGCGGCGATGACTGGTCTCGCCACAGCTCCGTTGACGGACCTCCCGAGCGGTATCCGGCTTGCGAGTCAGCCAACTAAGGCCGTGCAGCGCGCGCTCAGCGAGATGCGCATGGTCAAGGACGCGTACGAGATTCAGCAGTTGCGGGACGCGGTGGACGCGACCATCACGGGATTCGAGCGCGTGGTTCGCGAACTCCCCCGCGCCATCGAGCACAAGCGAGGCGAGCGCGTGGTGGAGGCCAGCTTCGACGGCCATGCCCGGGAGGAGGGAAACGCCGTTGGATACGAAACGATCGCAGCGTCGGGCCCCAATGCCACCACTTTGCACTGGATACGCAACGACGGCCAGGTGAGGCGGGGAGACCTGTTGCTGCTCGATGCTGGCGTGGAGGTGGAGAGCCTGTACACCGCCGACATTACGCGCGTGCTACCCATCGACGGCGAGTTCACGGACGTGCAACGGCGGGTTTACGAGGTAGTTCTTGAGGCAGCCGACGCGGGATTCGCGGTGGCGCGGCCGGGCGCGAAGTTCATCGACGTGCACAACGCGGCGATGGACGTCATTGAGAAGCGGCTGAACGAGTGGGGAATAGTGCCGCCCGCGGAGGACGAGGACGCGAGGCTGTATCGGCGCTGGATGGTGCACTCGACGTCCCACCACCTTGGGCTGGATGTCCACGACTGCGCCGCCGCCAAGCGTGAACTTTATATGGAGGGCGAGCTGGTTCCGGGGATGGTCTTCACGATCGAGCCGGGGCTGTACTTCAAGCCCGGTGACCTCGCGGTGCCGGAAGAGTTGCGCGGGATTGGCGTGCGCATTGAGGACGACGTTCTAGTGACTGCCGACGGCGCGGAGAATTTATCGATTGCCCTGCCCCGCGATCCCGACGCGGTGGTTCAGTGGATGGCGCGGCTCAGAGGGTAGGCGGTTCAGCTAGCGAGCGCGCCCGCACCCACTCCCCTCGCCCTAAGTCACGGAGATCCTCCATGGTTGGTTGCAAAGTGCCTGGTATGCGAACGCGGGCGCCCAATATGTCCGTGACATAGGGCGGTGGGCGTAGAGGGTGTGTGGGTGTGTGGGGTGTGTGGGGGGTGTGTGTGGAGGGCGCCGCGCGTCCTACGCCGCCGCCGCGAGAATTTTGACTCCCAGCCGCATCTCCTCCGGCGGCAAGTAGAACGGCAGCCGGAACCGACCGGCCCCCGCCCCGGGAAGCACCTCAAAGGCTGACCCGGGTGCAACTGGGGCCCCACCGGCGGCAGCGCGGTCGGCAAACCGGTCCTCATTCACGCCCGGCACCTTGACCCACAAGGATGGGCCGCCGGAGGGGATCGCGTACTCCCACTCCGGCGCATACTCGGCGAGCGCGTCCGCGGTCGCGTCGAGCGACACCCGCAGTTGCTCCACGCGCCACGCCACCACCGCGTCGTAGTGATCGGTGATGAAGCGCGTGGCGAGGTGCTGGAAGAACGAAGGCGAGCCAAGGTCCATCGCCGCCTTGCGGTGGCGAAGTTGCGCGGCCAGCGTGGCGTTCGTGTGCAGCCAGCCGATTCGCAGCCCTCCCCAAAAGATCTTCGACAGGCCGCCGATCGTGATGATCGCGGAACCAGGACTGAGCGCGGCAAGCGGCGCGCGCTTCACGCCGTCAAGAGCTAGATCGCCCATGATGCGATCGTCGATGATAGTGGTGCCGCATTCGTCGGCCGCCGCGATGAAGCGCTGCGCGTCCTCGGGCTCGAGTGCATTGCCCGTGGGGTTCTGGAACGTGCTGAGGTAGGCCACGTCGGGCCTTGCCGCGCGCAACAACTTCGACGCAGCCGCAACGTCGAGGCCGCGGGTCCCCATGGGCAACCCAAGAGTTCGCGAACCCGAGGCGCTGATCGCGTCAAAGACGCCGGGGTAGGTCACGGCCTCCACGGCAACGGGCGACGACGGCCCCGCGAGCGCGGTCACCGCCAACCACACGGCCTGCTGCCCTCCTGCGGTGACCACAATCTCCTCCGGCTTAGCGCGAACGCCGTCTCGCCGCAAGAGTTCAACGATGGCCGCAATGAGCGCCGGGTCACCAAGCGACGCATATCCGTTGCCGCTCAGCACCATCGAATCGAGATCCGGACCCGGGTTGCGCAGCGCATCGATCACGACAGGGGCAGGTGGCGGGCAAGCTCCAGACAATCCAACGATGGGCCCGCTCGTGGCGTGCAGAATCTTCGAGAAGCGGTCCTGTGCGCTCAGGCCCTCGATTCCGCGGGACCGGGAACCCAGCGTGGGCGCAGCTCCCGGCCGTACGTCGAGCCATTCGTCGTCGCGCAGTTGTTGGTACGCCGCAGTGACGGTATTGCGAGAGAGGTGGAGGCACTCGGCGAGCGCTCGCTCGCTCGGAAGGCGAATGCCGTACTCGAGCGAGCCGGATTCCGCCAGAGACACGATGGCCCCCGCGAGCTGCTGATAGAGAGGCCCGGTGCCGGACTGCCAATGGTCAAGGACGGCCGCCAATTGGTCTGCTGTTGTGCGCATGGAGCCATCTCACCGCAAACTGGCACCCCACAACAAGTGCCACTCGTGCAAAAAGTGGCTCTAGAACCCCGGTGCCAGTTGGGTGCAGACTTTCCGCATGAGCACAGCGACCGAGCACTTGGACAGGGTTCACACCAATCCCACGAGCAACGCCCGCATCCGCGAGCGCATTGCCGTCACCACCGAGGCGGCGCGGCGCGCGAACTCCTACATCGCCAACGCACCCCATCGCCCCATCGCCCCATCTGCCGACGCCATTGCCGGCTTGGACGTGTTCCGCCGCCCCTTGCAGGACGCTCCCATCGCGGCACGCGAGGTGCTCGCCGAACTCGACGCCTTTGGCTCCCCCGCCACTGTGGTGCAGAATCATGGTCGCTACTTTGGCTTCGTCAACGGCGGTGTTGAGCCGGCAGCGGCGGGTGCCGCAATCCTCGCGACCGCGTGGGACCAGAATCCCGGTCTCGCCGCCGCCTCCCCGGCTGCCGCGGTGATTGATGAGGTCGCCGCGAGCTGGGTGCTCGACCTTCTCGATATGCCGGAGGGAACCGTGGCCACGTTCACGTCCGGCGCCACGCTCGCCAACTTCACGGGAATCGTCGCGGCGCGCGACGCCCTCCTCGCCCGCGCGGGCTGGAACGTCAACGAGCGTGGCATCTTTGGCGCCCCACGCATTCGCGTCATCGTGGGCGACGAGGTCCACGCCTCCGCGCTCAAGTCTTTGCGCATGGCCGGCTTTGGCCCTGGTGAGGTGGAGCGGGTGCCAACCGACGCGTCGGGCCGTGTGCTTGCCAGCGAATTTCCCACCGATACCGACGCGCTGACGCTTGTGCTGCTGCAGGCGGGCAACGTCAACACGGGCGGCTCCGACCCGTTCGCCCAGATCATCCCCGGCGTCCGCGAGCGCGGCGGCTGGGTGCACGTTGACGGCGCCTTTGGCCTGTGGGCGGCCGCGTCATCTGCCCGACGCCACCTCGTCGAAGGCGTTCAGCTCGCCGATTCGTGGGCAACAGACGCGCACAAATGGCTCAACGCGCCGTACGACTCGGGGATCATCATCGTTCGGGAGGACGCGGATCTGCGCCGCGCGATGAAGATCGAGGCTCCTTACGTGCGCACCGACGAACCCCGGCCGCTCATCCACCTCACTCCCCACATGTCGCAGCGAGCGCGCGGCGTGGAGACCTGGGCGCTCCTGGCAGCGCTGGGGCGAGACGGCGTGGCGGCGCTGATTGACCGTACGAGTGACCTGGCCGCGGACTTTGCGTCGCGCTTGGTGGAGGGGGGCGCGGAGCTGCTAGCGCCCGTGGTGCTCAACCAAGCACTCATCGCGTTTGGCGACGATGCGACCACCGATGCGGTCATCACCGCCGTGCAGGCAGAGGGCACGATGTGGGCAGGCGGAACCGTATGGCACGGGCGCCACGCGATGCGTATCTCGGTGTCCGACGCTGCCACCACGGGCGACGACGTGGCCGCGAGCGCGTCCGCCATGCTGAGGGTGTGGGACGGGCTCCGCGACTGACTGCGAGCCTCCCCGGCCGCACGCCGCGCCCGCATTACGCTGGGTCCATGAGCACGGCGAGCGAGCGTGTCTATGTGGCGCGCCTGGTGAATACGCCCGTTTTCGACCCCCTTCGCGACAACGTGGGCCGGGTACGCGACGTGGTGATGCTCATGCGTCGCGGAGTGGCGCCCACCGCCGTGGGCCTCGTGGTTGAGGTCGCGGGGCGCCGCCGCGTATTCATGCCCCTCACGCGAGTAACTTCGATCGCTCCCGGTCAGGTCATCTGCACCGGCGTCATCAACCTGCGTCGGTTCCAGGCGCGCACCTCCGAGACGTTGGCCGTTGCGGAACTCTTTGAGCGCTCTGTGAAACTCAAGGAAGACAAGTCAACGGCGTACATCGAAGACATCGCCATTGAGCCCGATCGCACCAAGACCTGGCGCATCACCAAGCTCTACGTGCGCAAGGCGGAGCGGCGCAAGGGGGTGCTTGGTTTCAGCCGACGCGGTGAGGCCATTGTCGTTGACGTTGACCAGGTCACGGGGCTGGCTCAGAGAGACAAGAACCAGGGTGCGGCTCTGGTGATTCAGCAGTTCGTTGACCACAAGCCCGCAGACCTTGCCGCCGCACTCATGGAGATGACTCCCTCTCGCTCGGCTGAGATAGCAGCCGCCCTCGATGACGAGCGGTTGGCCGACGTTCTTGAGGAGTTGCCAGAGGAAGACCAGATTGCGCTCATCGGCACGCTCAATGCCAAGCGTGCGGCCGATGTTCTGGACGCGATGGACCCGGACGACGCCGCCGACCTCCTTGGTGACCTCCCCGCTCCCAAGGCTGCGGAACTCCTGGATCTCATGGACCCCGAAGAGGCAGCGCAAGTGCGCCAACTGCTGAGCTATGCCGATGATTCCGCCGGCGGCCTCATGACGACGGAGCCCATCATCGTGGGCCCGGAAACCTCCGTGGCCACGTGCCTGGCCCTGGTCCGCAAGCAAGAGCTCGCTCCCGCGCTCGCGTCGATGGTGTTCGTGGTGCGTCCGCCACTGGAGACGCCAACCGGCAAGTACATCGGGCTGGTCCACATCCAGCGCCTGTTGCGCGAGGCGCCGCACGAGTCCATTGGCAATTACGTCGACACCGCGATCCAGCCGGTAGACCCCCAGAGCCACCTCTCAGAAGTTGCCCGCCGCATGGCCGCCTACGACATCCTGGCGCTGCCGGTTGTGGACGACGGTCACCACCTGCGCGGCGCAATCTCCATTGACGACGTGCTGGACCACTTGCTGCCCGCCGACTGGCGCGAGCAGTTTGACGAGGATCAGGCCGCGGGGGTGAACCATGGCTGAGCGCTCGCTCGACCGCCCAAAGGGCGAGAAGCGCCAGCTCCTGAGGCGGCGGAGGCCCAGCAGCAATCCCGATCGCAGCGGCCAGTGGGCCGAGGGCATTGCACGTTTCCTCGGCACGCCGAGTTTCATCATCTACCTGACGTTGTTCGTTGCGCTGTGGATCGGCTGGAACCTGCTCGCGCCCGACAACCTGGTCTTTGACCACTGGGGCTTTGTGGCGCTCACGCTCATGCTCTCGCTCCAAGCGTCGTACGCCGCGCCGCTCATCCTGTTGGCGCAGAACCGCCAAGCAGACCGCGATCGCGTTGCCGCCGAGCAGGACCGCCAGCGCGCGGAGCGCTCGCTTGCAGACACCGAGTACCTCGCGCGGGAGGTAGCGTCGCTGCGTCAGGCCATCAACGAGACGGCTACCAGGGACTTTGTGCGTTCCGAGTTGCGTGCACTACTCGAGGAAATGAAGGCTGCTGACGACGAAGGGGCCGAGCGTGACAAAGAATCACGCCCGGCCCCTCGCTCAAGCCGTTAGGACGCGGCTGCGACCGCCTGAGCGTCGTCGTTGTCCGTCTTGCGGCCGCCCCAGGCGTAGTAGAACGCCATCACAACCGTGATGCCAGCGAACACATACCCGAGCGGGTCATCGAAGTAATCCGTCAGCACTTCCTTTGGGTACTCCAACGCCAGGCGCAAGGAGTCAAGGAACCCCATGTCGAGCTCCTTCGTGATGAAGCCCGCGGTCTGCACAAAGATCGCGACCACGTACATCACGGCCGCGATGACGGCGGCGATGAGGCCGGGCACCACGCCACTCGTGTGGCCAAAGCGAGAAAAGCCAAACGCGATTGCGAAACCGATAAGCAAGCCGAGCCACAGGAACTCCCGCTCGGACAGGACCGTCACCGCTGCATAGATGAGCGCGGCCACGAGGCCAAGGCCAAAGCCCGCGGCGATGCCAACTGCAAGATTCGCGGGCTTTGCCGCAACCGGTGCGGCCGCGGCTGGCGGGGCGGTGGGTGCGGCAAGCACCTCAGGGACTGTTGGAGCTGCCGCATCTTGCGCGGTCGATTCTGTGGGAGTTGCTCCCGGGGTCTCTGCCATGGTTCTCCTTGTGAAGTGGCGCCTCGTGGCGCCTGCGCAGAATCTAGCGCACCGTGAGAGCGTTCTCTCGTACCGCCTACGATGGATGTATGCCCACCGCCGAATTGATTCGTGACGCCCTTGCCACGGTGATCGACCCCGAGATCCGCCGCCCCATCACGGAAATCGGCATGGTGCGCTCTGTTGACGTTGATGGCGAGACGGCCATCATCGGCATCGATCTCACCACCCAGGGCTGCCCCATGAAGGAACGCATCACCACGGATGTGGAAGCCGCAGCCCGCCGTGTGGAGGGCGTTGGCAACGTCCGCATCGAGCTGGGCGTGATGTCAGAAGAGCAGCGCTTGGGCCTGCGGTCCAAGCTCAGGGGCGGCAAGCCCGACCCCGTCATCCCGTTCACGCAACCGGGCAACCTGACACGGATCTATGCCATAGCGTCGGGCAAGGGCGGCGTGGGAAAGTCAACCGTCACCGCAAATCTCGCCGCCTCCATGGCCGCCGATGGCCTCAAGGTTGGCGTGCTTGACGCGGACATCTTTGGGTTCTCCATTCCCGGGATGCTTGGCGTCACGGGCCAGCCAACACGTATCGACGACATGCTGCTGCCGCCCATCGCGCACGAGGTGAAGGCCGTGTCCATCGGCATGTTCGTGCCGGAGGGGCAGCCTGTGGTGTGGCGTGGACCCATGCTGCACCGTGCCATCGAGCAGTTCCTCGCGGACGTCTTCTGGGGAGACCTCGACGTCCTGTTGCTCGATCTTCCCCCTGGTACGGGCGATGTTGCAATCACCGTGGCGCAACTGCTCCCCCACGCGGAAATCGTGGTGGTCACCACTCCCCAGTCCGCCGCGGCGGGCGTCGCCGAGCGGGCGGGAGCCATCGCCACCCAGACGTCGCAGAACGTGGTTGGCGTGGTGGAGAACATGTCATGGCTCGAACAGCCTGGCGGCGAGCGGTTGCATCTCTTTGGTGAGGGCGGCGGGCGGCAAGTGGCTGACCGGCTGGGCGCCACCCTCGGCACGGACGTGCCGCTGCTTGGTCAGATTCCGCTCGACATCATTGCGCGCGAGGCAGGCGACGCCGGAACACCCGTGGTGCTGAGCCACCCGGACAGTCCCGCGGCCGCAGAACTGCGCCGCATTGCGCGCACGTTGGGCACGCGCCAGCGCGGCCTCGCGGGCCGCAGCCTGGGCGTCACCCCCGTAGGTCGCTGACTACGCCTCGTCGCGCGGACCCCAACCCGCGATGATGGCGGCAACGAGGCCCGCGAGCACCGTGCCCGTGGCCACCGCGGGCGTTGCGAGCGCACCCAGCAGGGCGTCGTTGAAACCCGGTCCGGAAATGTTGATCATGCCGGCAATCGACTGGGACCCGATTCCCTGCAGCGTGCCCGTGACGGACATGATGTGCACGCCGAGCACCGCGCCAAGCAGTGCAGGCACCTGCGCGCGCCATGAGCGCGTCACGCTGAGGTAGCGAACGGTGAATCCAACGGCCGCCGAGACGAGCGCGCCCAGCAGTATGAGCGCCCACACGTTGGACGGACTCGGCACGAGCATCGACAACAGCAATCCAACGAGCGCGCCCACAACGAGCGCGGCAGTCAGCGGCCCCATGCGGTTTTGGCGCACGCGGTCAAGGTACGAGGGTGCCGGAACGTAGACGACAGTGGGCTCGGTAGTTGCTGGCGCTACGGGCGCCGTGGTGGGTACCGGCTCCGTAGGCTCCGAGGTGGAGTTGGGCTTGTTTGCTGGTGTGCGCGGCATGGTTCCTCCTGGTACAGGGGCTGTGGCGTGGTGACGTTATGGCCATCGTACGTTGAGCGTTGGACCGCCGTCCCGCGCTCGGTACTGGCAGAATGACGAACGTGATGCAAGGGACATCGGCTGAGGGGCCCTCGTGGCGGGTCCCTTGGACCCAGCCCGAGGGCGCCGCTCGCGCGTCGGCCGTGTTCCGCGACAGATTTGGCTATGAGCCCACGATCGTGGTGTCCGCACCGGGACGCGTCAATCTCATTGGCGAGCACACCGACTACAACGGGGGCATGGCGTTGCCCACCGTGCTCGAGCACCGCACCTTCGTGGCCGCCGCCGCCCGCGGGGACGAGACACTTCGCGTGGCTTCCGCGCACAGCGCGTCCCTCAGCGGGCCCGATGCTGTAGTTGAGGTTGCGTACAACGCGATTGCCCCCAACATGCCGGGTTGGCCGGCCTACGTAGCTGGCGTGCTGTGGGCGTTGCGCTCTCGCGGACACAACGGCCCGGGACTCGACATCGCGATCGACTCCTGCGTGCCCATTGCAGCGGGGCTGGGTTCCTCGGCGGCACTCGAGGGCGCCACGGCACTCGCGGCAAAGGAGTTGTGGGGCCTCGCTCTCACGGGCGAAGACGCCTCCGCCCAACTGGCTGCAGCGTGCGTCAAGGGCGAACGAACCGTGGTGGGCGTGCCGTTGGGGGCCTTGGATCCCTACGCGGTGCTGCTCACCGAGCCGGGGACGGCGCTCATGCTTGACTTCGCAGAGAGCCCACCCACTGCCCTGCAACAACCGTTGTACTTCCCGGAATATGGGCTGTGCCTGCTGGTGATCGACACGGGCACCACCCACGCTCACACGGACGGCCGCTACGCGGAGCGCGTGCGCGAATGCGAGGCGGCATGCGCAGCACTTGGGGTGGAATCGTTGCGCGAGGTCGCCGACGCCCCCCACGCACTCCGGCGCATCGAAGCGATCGAGGACCCTATTGCGCGGCATCGGGCGCGCCACGTGATCACCGAGATTGAGCGCACGCGCCTTGTGGCCGCGGAGCTCTCCGGCACTGCGCCCGCTCACGAGCGCTTCGTGACCATCGGCAAGGCGCTCTACCGTTCTCACGCCTCGCTCGAGGTGGATTATGACGTGAGCAGCCCCGAACTGAATGCCGCGGTGGACGCCGCGTTCCGGGCGGGCGCCTTGGGGGCCCGCCTCGTTGGTGGTGGGTTTGGCGGTGCCGCGATTGCGCTCGTGCGCAAAACTCAGGCGGAGACCACGGCGCGGCACATTGCGCAAGGGATGGTTGACGCGGGCTTTGCGGCGCCCACGTTCCTCACCGTGTGAGGGCTGGCGACTAGAGCTCGTAGTCCACAACGAGCGGGGCGTGATCCGTCCAGCGCGTGTCCCACGAGGCTTGCCGATCAACGCGCGCCGACTTCGCCGCGGCCGCGAGCGCCGGGGTGGCCAGCTGGTAGTCGATGCGCCAGCCGGTGTCAGAGTCAAACGCCTTGCCGCGCTGTGACCACCACGTGTAGGGACCATCAACTTCCCCGGCCAGATTGCGATGCACGTCCACCCAGCCCGCTTGGAACCACTGGTCCAGATACGCCCGTTCCTCCGGGAGGAATCCCGCAGACTTCAGGTTGCCCTTCCAGTTGCGGATGTCGAGGTTGGTGTGCGCCGTGTTGAGGTCGCCCATCATGACCGCGCGCTCCTGATTGACCAGGAGGTCCGCCAAGCGCAACGACACGAGGTCCAGGAACGCGTACTTGTCGTCCATTTTGGGAGTGCCCACCTCACCGGAGTGGACGTAGGTGGAAATGACGCGCAACGGCCCCGCGGGCGAGTCCACCGTTGCCTCCACCCAGCGGCCCGTGTGAGTGGCCTCGGCGCCCGCAGCTCCGAAGACATCTACCGCCACCTGCACGTCCGTGAGCGGCGTGCGAGAGAGGATGGCGACGCCCGAGCGGCCCTTGAACTCGCTTTCTTGGTGAGCGATATGCCACTCGCCGGCGAAGGATTCCTGAACCACGTCGTCGGGCGCCCTTACCTCCTGGAGGCACACCACATCTGGGGCCGCTTCCTCAAGCCAGCCCAGCATGCCTTTGCGGAGAGCGGCGCGCACGCCGTTGACGTTGACCGTGGCAATTCGCATGACGCGAGCCTATCCCCGCCCACCGACAAAGCGCCTCCCTCGCCCTCTCCCGTTCCCCGTTGGGGTAGGTGAGCGGTGAAAAGTGGGCCGAAATCACCGCTCACCTACCACAGTGCGGAAAAGGGCCGCGATGGCCCGGCGCTGCCCCCTCCCGTTCCCCGTTGGGGTAGGTGAGCGGTGAAAAGTGGGCCAAAATCACCGCTCACCTACCACAACCGGGCGGGGGTGGGGCTAGTGGCCGATGCTGCGTTCGGCCGATTCGACGACGTTCGACAGCAGCATGGCTCGGGTCATGGGGCCAACGCCTCCCGGGTTGGGCGAATACCAGGAAGCCTTGTTGCGCGCCTCCGGTTCGATGTCCCCCGCGACTCGGGACTTCCCGGTCTCAGGATCGATCACACGAGAGACGCCAACATCGATGAGCACCGCGCCGTCTTTGACCATGTCTGCCGTCACGAGACCGGGTACCCCAGCGGCGGCCACGATCACATCCGCGCCCAGCGTGTGTGCAGCGAGGTCCACCGTCCCTGTGTGGCACAGCGTCACGGTGGCGTTGACGGCGCGCCGGGTCAGCAGCAGGCCGATGCTGCGGCCCACCGTGGTGCCGCGGCCAATCACCACCACTTCCTTGCCCCGCAACGAGATCCCGTGACGCTCAATGAGTTCGATGATGCCCTTTGGTGTGCATGGCAAGGAGGAGGTGACGTCTTCCGCCATGCGCAGCACGAGGCGGCCCAAGTTGGTGGGATGCAGACCGTCGGCGTCCTTGTCGGGATCAACGAGTTCCAACACCCGATTGGCGTCCATGCCCGCCGGCAGCGGAAGCTGGACGATGAATCCCGTGCACTCAGGGTTGGCGTTGAGGCGCGCCACGGCGGCCTCAATCTCCTCCTGGGTGGCGGTTGCGGGCAGGTCCTCACGAATCGAGGCGATCCTCACCTCCGCGCAGTCCGCGTGCTTGCCGTTGACGTACCAGGTGGAGCCAGGGTCGTCACCAACAAGCAGCGTGCCGAGTCCGGGCACAACGCCGCGCGCACGCAGCGCCGTCACCCGTTGGGTCAGTTCCGCCTTGATCGCGGCGGCGGTTGCCTTGCCATCAAGAATCTGGGCGCTCATGGCGACCGCCGCTACTGCTGGAGTCCGTCGTAGAGCGGGAAGGCATCGGCGAGGGTTGCGATGCGAGCACGCAGCGCCGGAATGTCCGCACCGCCCTTGAGTGCCGTGGCGATGACGTCCGCAACCTCGGTGAACTCCTCGGCGCCAAAGCCGCGGCTCGCGAGTGCCGGCGTGCCGATGCGCAACCCGGACGTCACCATGGGCGGGCGGGGGTCAAAGGGAACGGCGTTGCGGTTGACGGTGATGCCAACTTCGTGGAGGAGGTCTTCGCCCTCTTGCCCGTTGAGGGGTGAGTTGCGCAGGTCAACCAGCACCAAGTGCACATCCGTGCCGCCGGTGACTACGTTGACGCCCGCGGCCACAGCGTCGGCCGCTGTGAGACGCTCCGCGAGAATGCGCGCACCCTCAAGCACGCGCTCCTGGCGCTCTTTGAACTCGGGCTGCGCCGCCGCCTTGAGCGCTACGGCCTTGGCAGCAATGACGTGCATGAGCGGGCCGCCCTGCTGGCCAGGGAAAACGGCAGAGTTGAGCTTGCGCGCATACTCGTCATCGCGGGAAAGAATCAGGCCAGAGCGGGGTCCACCTAGAGTCTTGTGGACCGTGGTGGAGACGACGTCAGAGTGCGGCACCGGCGACGGGTGCAGTCCAGCGGCCACGAGACCGGCAAAGTGCGCCATGTCCGTCCACAGCACGGCGCCAATCTCATCCGCGATGGATCGGAACGCCGCAAAGTCCAAGTGACGGGGGTAGGCGGACCAGCCGGCGATGATGACATCGGGCCGCTCTGCATGCGCCTGCGCGCGCACCTGCTCCATCTCAACCCGGTGGGTCTGCTCGTCGAGGCCATACGCCGCAACCTCGTACAGCTTGCCGGAGAAGTTCAGCTTCATGCCGTGCGTGAGGTGGCCACCGTGAGCAAGCGAGAGGCCCATGATCTTGTCGCCAGGGTTGATGAGGGCGTGCAACACCGCAGCGTTGGCCGTGGCACCCGAGTGGGGCTGCACGTTGGCGTAGGCCGCACCAAAGAGCGACTTGGCGCGCGCAATGGCGATGTTCTCCGCGACATCCACTTCTTCGCAGCCGCCGTAGTAGCGCTTGCCTGGGTAACCTTCCGCGTACTTATTCGTGAGCACGGAGCCCTGCGCTTGCAGCACGGAGCGAGGCACAAAGTTCTCGGATGCGATCATCTCGAGGTACGTCTGCTGGCGGTGGAGTTCGCGGTCGAGCACCTTGGCGATCTCTGGATCGAAGTCCTGCAGCGTGGCGTTCATTACGGCCGCGGTGGCGCTGGAGTCTGTTGTCATGACAGTCCTTCACTGTGGGAGCCGAGCGGCGCGGGCCGCCGGGTCGCTTTCCGGTGACCTTGGCCCAGGCGTACGACCAACAGTCTTCAGGTTTGCCGCTCCCTCGTGGTATCCCACTGCGCCAGTCGCGACGGTGGTCAGTCTAGCAAAGCGCTACCGCTCCGCACCAGCGCGCCGACGGGACGAGAAGAGGTCTTGCCAGAACCGCAGATCCATGAGGGGCCGCGTAGCCGCGACCACCGCTCGTCGGGAAAACAGCCACGCGAGGCATGCGCTCAGAATCGCTGCCGCAACCACCGCCCACCCCCCTGCGAACCAATCGGGGGCGCCATGGATATGCAACGGATAGAGGATGGCCGCCTGCAATAGATAGACAGTGAGGCTCACCATGCCGATGGCGGCGAGCGCGCTGATCGCTCTCATGGTCATCGAGATCACCGCCAGCCCCAGGACGGTTGCGATCACGAGCACTGCGGCCCGATGCTGCATGGCTGACAAGGCACTGAGGTCAAGATCCTGAGAGCTGCGGGAAAAGGCAAAGTGCTTTCGCTCCAGTGGGGCCTGACCGAGCGCTACCAACGCCGCGGAGGTCACGATGATGACTGTCGCGATGATGCGCGCGGGTAGTGACAACAGCCAATGCCACCATTGCTCGCGCCAAAGCAATCCGGCAACAAAAAACGGCAGGAATCCGACAATTCGACCAAGCGTATAGGGCACGCCTACCCAAGAAGCTCCTGCGGCGATGACGGACAGCGCCACGGCAGCTCCCAGCGCGATCGCGACGGGGATTCTCTGCAAGAGCGGCGCCGCCAGCCTCCACGCCATCAAGGCCGGGAGGTACCACAACGACCACGGCGGAACACTGAGTTTCAGCACAAAGGCGTCGCCCGTGAGGAGGGGCGCCATTAACCTCAAGATGAGGGCAAACACAATGTAAGGAAACAACAGCCGAGTAATGATCTTGACGGGAGACCATTTTCTCGAGAATTGAGTGATATAGCCGCTGATAAATACGAATGCTGGCATGTGGAACATGTATATCCACAATGTCGCGGCGTGGGCTGCGGACCCATTCATCGCTTCGAGTACATGCCCAAGAATGACAAGGACAAGGAGTGCCCCGGTGGCAGAGTCAGCACGTACGTCACGTTTGCGGAGAGAGGTGGAAGACACCGCAACATCAGGTTGCATCCATGTCCTCCTCTACCGGCTTTGGTCGCGCGCGCCATGCTCACAAAGGCGACTCCCAACATCTTGCCATGCGTCGCAGGCTGTGGCATTCGCGGCGCGGCTCAGGTTATGGTGGACCCGATGCGGAGTGGCAGTCGTGCAGGTTGCCGCATAGTCAACGAGAAGGCAACGAGGCATGAAGATCACAATTCTTAAGCCCCTAGTCACTGCAATTGTCGTCGCGGCATTGGTCGCCACAGTCGACTCAGCTGCGGTAGCGGAAGTATCCGCGCGCAAGCTCGACACTCGCAGTTTGGCAACGGCGGCCCCGTCGATCGTGACGGTGAAGGCTCCCACGTCGATCCCCAAGGGCGGGCGGCTGCACTTCACGGTAAAGACGGACCCAGACGTGGGCGGCAAGGGTCATCTCCAATGGTCAACCAACGGGACCAAGTGGAACGACGTTGGCACGTCCATTCCCATCGCGGATGGGCAAGGCGCTGGCGCACTAGTGCCCACCGGCTCGTATTACTACCGCGTGAATGTAGACGGCACCTTGAGCGATGTCTGGCGCACTGAACTCGTCAAGAAGAGCGGCTACGCCATCACTGTTGGGACGCGAACGGCACAGTTCCACAAAAACGAAGCCGCCTACTTCGTTGGCAAGGCCGTCAAGGGCGGCGTCCCGGGCGCCTTCCTGATCAAGGTGGAATACCGCTCCAGCTCAGGAAGCTGGCACAGGTTGACCACAGTCAGGGCATCCAAATCTGGCAACTTCGCGGTATCGGCTCGCCCCAATGCGAATATCTACTTCCGCGCCAAGATCGTGTCATCGTCGGGCAGCACCCTCGCCACGTCGCCCGAGGTCTTTGCGGACTATACGGGCGGCAGCAGCACGCTTGAGGAGCGCCGCGCGGTGATGGCGTGGCGCCTAGGTGCCGCAACCACGTCGGTGAGGCCAATTTCGAGCACCGAGGTGGCCGCGGCCAAGTACACGGGTGGGGCCACAAGTGCTCGAATTCAGAAGTTCAAGAATGGTTTCCTCGTTGAGGTCACGTCCACCTCCGGGACGGCGAATACGTGGGTCATCGAGGGACGGCACTTGGCAAAGTACCTTGCGCTTCACGCGTGGCACGGAAAGTTGGGGCTGCCAGAGCGGGACGCTAGGTGTCACTTGCTTGAGGAAGGCTGCATAACGTTGTTCTCCGGCGGTGCGCTCTACTCCAACTATTCCAAGACACGGACCGGCGTTGCGGTCGCGTACGGCCGCCATGAGCAAGTTGAGATCGTGGCCGCGGCCCTGCATCAGAAGAACTACGAAGAGCCCAAATGGCGCACCAACAAGTACAACAAGTGGATTAGTGGCAATCACGCGTGGTGCCAGGTGTTCGTGGCTTGGGCAACCTACGCCTCGGGCCACAAGGGTGAGGCGCCGGTTGAGTCCTACTTCCCCAACTACGTTAAGGACCTAGAGCAAAGCCCCGCTCTGATTCGGAGGCCCAGCGGCTCCCAGATTGTCGCAGGGGACATCCTCGTCTTCGACTGGGGTCTGGGCACGCCTAAGCACACCGGAATCGCCGTCAAAGTCAGCGGCAACTACGTCTACGCGATCGAGGGCAACACCACCGACGGCACGGGCGATCCGCAACGCGGCGTGTACTACCGCAAGCGTCAAATCAGCTGGATCTGGGGCATGTACCACCCCGCGGAGTACAAAGCGACAGCCAGCAGTTAGTTCTCGCCTCGAACGGCTACGTCGTCGTCATCGACGATGGCGCCGGACTCGAGCACCTTGCGCAGGTATGCGTAGGTGAGGTCGCCCGCAACCTGGTCAAACTGGTGCTCGTACCCTGCCTTGTTGTAGAGGGAAATGTTGTGCTTCGAGTTCTGGCCGGTGAACACCCACACTTCGGTGGTGGTTTCCGGTAGGTAGCCGAGTACCGCAAACAGCAGTTGAGTGCCGATGCCCTGGCCCTGCACGTCCGGAGCCACCGCCAAGCGGCCGATGGTCGCCTTGGAATCCTCAATACCCACCCGGATTGAACCGATCAGGCGATGTCCGCGCCATGCGCCAAGCGTGACGACATCCTCGGACTGCAGATCCACGATGAGCTCTTCGAGGGACTGGGTGAGCGCAGGAATGTTCGGGTCGTTGAAAATCTGGGCCTCGGCCACAAAGGCCGCACGCCTCACCGTGAGCAACTCACCCGCGTCTGGCACGGTAACCACGTCTATGCGGACCTGCTCGTCAGTCATACCTCTATCGTGGCAGTCCTGCGCCGTACTGAACAGTGACACGACGCGCAGTCCGGAAAAAGCAACGAAAACGCAACCTGCGGGCGACGCGGGGGCGCACGGGTATCCTGGGCTCTGCCCCTTCCAGCCCGCTAAGGACAACGGATGCACGTCTGCGCACACACTCACCACGGAGTGCCTTCGTGACTCGTGAATGGCCCGCGATTGCCGAGATGCGGCCCGTCTGCCAACCGGAGTCCATTCGCGGACGGCGCAATGCCGAGCACTGGACCGCGGCGCTTTTTGGGCGCACGTTCTCCATTTACCTGACGCGCGTGGCAGTGTGGGCCGGCCTCTCGGCCAACGCCGTGACCGTCATCATGATCCTGTGCGGTTGGGCAGCGGCGGCGGCCCTGCTGATTCCCGGTCTGTGGGGGCCCGTGCTCGCGTGCGTGCTGGCCCTGCTGCAGATGACGATCGACTCGATCGACGGCGAGGTGGCTCGCTGGCGCCGCACCACCGGACCACGCGGCGTCTTTCTTGACCGCATCGCGCACACCACCACGGAATCCCTGATCCCGGTCATGGCTGGCCTCGCGCTGACAATTGCCGCGCAGCCGCACGATTGGCGTTGGGCGGCACTGGGCGGCGCGGCGGGCACTCTCGTGCTCGTCAACAAGTCTCTCAATGACGCCATGCGCTTGGCGCGCGTGGAAGCGGGCATGGAACTGCCCAAGGACGAGGCGGGGGCGCGCGCGATTACGGGCGGCGTTCTCGGCGCCGCGCGGCGGGCCGCCAACTTTGTGCCGATTCACCGCATGTATCACTCGGTGGAACAGACCATCTTGATCCTCGCCGTCTCCATCATTGGAATGGTCGCAGGGTTCAACGGCCTTGCCGTTGCCCTGCTCGTCCTGGCATGCGCGCTGCCTTTTGTCATCGTTGGCCACACCACGGCCATCCTCGCCTCGGCGGCCTTGCGCAAGGCGGCGCCGTGACCCCACGCTGGTCGGCTGTTGTGCTGAGCCAGGGCACTAGACCAACTGAGCTCTCCGCCGCAGTGAACTCGCTTCTCGCTCAAACCGGCGTGACGCTCGAGGTGATCGTGGTAGGTAACGGGTGGAAAGCGTCGGGCCTGCCGCCGGAAGTAAGAACGGTGAGCCTTAAGACCAATCTTGGCGCGCCAAAGGGCCGCAATCGCGGCGTCAAACGGGCGCACGGAGAATTCCTGTACTTCCTCGACGACGATGCCGTGCTGCCGGAGCCGGCCACCCTGGCGCGCATTGAAGCGCTCTTTGATACAGATGCCACGCTCGGCGTAGTGCAGACACGCATCGAGACGCCGGACGGCGAATCCTTGCGCCGCTGGGTGCCGCGGCTGCGCAATAAGGATCCGCTGGTCTCGTCCGCGGTGTTCTCCGTGTTGGAAGGCTCAGTGGCGGCGCGCTCAAGCACGCTGCAAGCAACCCGCAACTGGCCGGGACGGTTCTTCTACGCCCACGAAGGCATCGAACTTGCCTGGCGCACCTGGGATGCCGGCTACCGCGTGGAATACCGCGCGGACCTGCGCGCCGTGCACCCTCGCGTGGAGCGAACGCGGCACAACGACCACATGTGGCAGGACGCTCGCAACAGGGTGTGGCTTGCCAAACGGAATCTGCCGTGCCCCATAGCCGTGGCGTACATCCTGGATTGGGGCGTGCTCACGCTTGTGCGCAACGTGACACACCCGCGCCACGCCTGCGCATGGATGCGTGGCGCCTGGGCGGGACTGATCACCGATGCGGGGCGACGCCGGCCCATCTCATGGGCAACGGTGTGGACCATGACTAAGCACGGCCGGCCGCCCGTCGTTTAGTCGCTAGTTGGCTGTCACTGACCAGATCCACGGCGATTTCAAGCCGAGCTTTGTGCGCACATTGTCGGCGCCGGTGATGGTTTTCTTGGTCCCAGATGACGACGTCGCAGTGACCACAAATGCCGCGGCTGTCGAGGCCGAAGACGTGCGCTGGGTCACCGCGATGGACACCACATCTGGCAAGCCAAAATCGGCGGCTGCGCTCGCTTGCGAGATCGTTGCGGTCCACGTGGCATTGGAGTTCTTGACCCGCGCATCGAGGCTCCACGGGTCAGTGACTGACCGCAAGTAGGACACTTCCGCGCTCCACACGTCCTCGCTGTCCTCGGTCTGGCCGCCTGAGGACGAGAAGTAGTAGGTGGTGGCGATCTTGCCCGCACCACCCGTGCCGTAGGTGAGCACCTGGCCCAATCCGCCGCCGTCACTGTTCGTGGCATCTACCGCAGCCACCCAGCGCTTGCCATAGACGGCGTCGGTCCCCTCGTTCTCTTTGTTCCAACCCGTGTAGTTCTGGCTCGACGAGTCGTCGTAGACGTTGCAGGCGCAAGCTGCCTTGAGGCTCGCGCCCACCGCACGGAGGGCGTAACCGCGTGCGGCGATTGCCTGCGCCTTCAGGGCCTCCGTTGACCACGAGGAAGGCATCTCCGCCACGCCGTAGAGGTACTCGGTGTTGAGTTTGAGGACGTTGATGATGTTGAGGCGTGAACTGACCACGGACAACTCCAGTTGGCCGTGGCGATACTTGCCGTTGGTTGCCACGGCGCCCGACGCAGTGGTCACCTCCACATACGGGTCTTCTGGAGAGGTGGTGTCGTAATAGGTGGTTGCCTCCCACTGGAGCGTCACCTTTGCGCCGCTTGCAACGGTGCCGTCTGCCCGCTTGACGGACACTGCGGTACCGCTGCGGCTCACCGTGAGCGCCTCGTTGTTGTATCCGGTCCACGTTGCGCTGGGCGATGTTGTACCTGCCGCATAGAACTGCATCCGCCACTTACCGTTGGCGTCGGTGCCGCTGCCCGGAGATCGCACCTTTATCACCGCGCTCGTGGTGCTGTCAGAGCCTTTGCCAAACACCTGCACTCGGATGTCACCTGCCGCGGGCACCGATTCCACTTGAGTGGCGGTGTAGTAATGGGTGAGGATTTGCGCCGCCGAATTGCCGTCGAGCGCCATGCCGTAAGCCCCGTACTGAGACATGCCAACCCCGTGGCCCCAGCCGGAGCCCCGCACAGTGAAGGAACCTGGCGCCACCGCGGGGATGACCGTCACGGTGAACGCGGGGCTCACCACTCCGCCATACGAGAAGCGATAGCTGCGCGTAGACGGTGGCCTGAGGTATGTGCTGCCTTTGCCGTCCGTCACGGTGATGAGGCGCGAATCCGTCTTCCACGTGGACCCCGACTTGTACTGCAGCCGTGCCGAGCCACTCGTGGCGGGTACGGCGGTCAGCGTTGCCTTCACGGACGAACCCTGAATTATCGACGATGCCGCCAAAGTTCCCGTGACAGTGCCGTTGACCACGGTGACCGTGAACGCGGGGCTCACCACTCCGCCATACGAGAATCGGTAACTGCGTGTGGATGGCGGCTTGAGGCGCGTGCTGCCTTTGCCGTCCGTCACGGTGATGAGGCGCGAATCCGTCTTCCACGTGGACCCCGACTTGTATTGCAGCCGTGCAGTGCCACTCGTAGCCGGCAACGCGCTCAGCGCAGCCGTCACCGAGGAGCCCTTGACGATTGATGACGAGGCAAGCTTGCCCGTGACGAGGCTCTTGACCACCTTCACCGTGAAGGCAGGGCTGATCACGCCCTTGTAGGAGAAGCGATAGCTCCGCGTAGACGGCGGCTTAAGGCGCGTGCTGCCTTTACCGTCCGTCACCGTGATGAGGCGCGAATCCGTCTTCCACGTGGACCCCGACTTGTATTGCAGCCGCGCCGAGCCGCTCGTGGCGGGCACGGCGGTCAGCGTTGCCTTCACCGAGTAGCCCTTCACGATCGTTGACGAAGCGACAGTGCCCCTCACGGTGCTGGTGGCGGCGTTCGCCTCCGACGCAACGACTGTGCCCACGAGAAGGGCAAGCGCGAGGGTGGCAAGTGCGGCCGAGAATCGCCTGAGCACCACAAAGACTCCATCTGTTACAGGATTGATCAGTGTGAATAGTGTGACAGAAGTGACTCATTCGTCAACCCCTGTGGAACGATGTACTCTCAAGCGAACGCGAGCACAAATCGCGCCGTCCCAGGAGGCACCGTGAGCACCCGCGTCATCACATTCGGCACGTTTGACGTGTTCCACATCGGCCACGTCAACATCCTCACGCGCGCGCACGACCTCGGCGACCACCTCACGGTGGGTATCTCAACCGACGCCCTGAACTTCTCCAAGAAGGGCCGCTATCCCATCTACCGCGAAGAGCATCGCATGGAGATTGTCCGCAGCCTGGACTGCGTTGACGACGTCTTCTACGAGCACTCGCTTGACCTCAAGCGTGACTACCTCATTGAACACAACGCGGACATACTCGTGATGGGCAACGACTGGGAGGGCCGCTTCGACGAGTTCAAGGACGTGTGCGAGGTTATCTATCTGCCACGTACTGCCGATGTCTCCACTACCGACATCATCCAAGCCATCCGCGATGCCGAACTCTGAGGAGACCAGTCCATGGACAACCCGGAGCGCTACGTCCTGAGCCTGTCGTGCCCAGACGGCCCTGGCATCGTGCATGCCGTCACGGGCGCCATAGCGAGCCTTGCCGGCAACATCACAGAGTCGCAGCAGTTTGGCGCCGCGGACACCGGCAAGTTCTTCATGAGGGTAGAGCTTGAGGCACAGGCTCCCGAGCAGGCTCTGAGGGATGCCCTCACTCCCGTCGCTGAGCGGTTTGGCATGGCATGGAACCTGGATCACGCGGGCCGCCCCATGCGCACCATCGTCATGGTTTCCAAGGCCGAGCACTGCCTCGGCGACTTGCTCTACCGCGAGCGCGCGGGCACCCTGCCCATCGAGATTGTGGCGGTAGTTGGCAACCACACAACGCTCGCGAGCCTCGCCGAGTTCTACGGCAAGCGGTTTGTGCACCTTCCCGTCACCGCTGACACCAAGGCTCACGCCGAGACGGCTTTGCTTGCCATGGTCGAGGAGCTTGAGGCGGAGTTGGTAGTGCTCGCGCGCTACATGCAGATCCTCTCCCCCACGCTGTCCGAGGCGCTGCGCGGCCGCGCCATCAACATCCACCACTCGTTCCTGCCCTCGTTCAAGGGCGCGCGGCCGTATCTGCAGGCTCACGACCGTGGGGTGAAGCTCATCGGCGCCACCGCGCACTACGTCACGAGCGACCTCGATGAGGGGCCCATCATCGAGCAAGACGTGGAAAGGGTTGACCACGCGGACACCCCGGAGATGCTCTCCGCGATCGGCGCCGATGTTGAGCGCCGCGCACTCGCACGTGCCGTGCGCTGGCATGCGGAGCACCGAGTGCTCCTCGACGGCCATCGCACCATCGTCTTCAACTAGCGGTTTTCACTCAACGGCGTTTGCCATGCCCGACGCCACGGTTGCGTCGAGCGCGTCACTCAGCCACGGCCCCAGGGTGGCGGCAAAAGACGCGGCGAAGTGCCCTTGGTCAAAGTTGGTGATGAGCCCGCCAATGACGGGCTCGCAGACGGTGTCGCCGCACAGCACATCGCTCAGGTCCAGCACGGTCACGGCGGGATTTGCGAGGGACTGAGCGGCCTCCACTAGCGGATCGGGCGGCAGCGCACGCTCGCGCGTGGTGGAGCAATCGCGCGAGACTTTGCTCGCGAGGCACTCGGGGATGTCGTGTGCTGGGTACGGGGTGTCGCGAATGACGAGCACCGCCTGGCCCGCGTCCACAAACCGAGCGAGCACCCTCGCATAGGAGGCGACCTGCTGGTCATACTGCTCCGCCTTCGGCACATCGGCCAAGGGCTGGTGGGTGCGGCTCGCGATCACCACGGCTTGGTAGTCGCCCGCCACAATCTGGTCAACCGCCCAGGTCTGCAACTCCAGGCAGTTCTGGTTGGTGGATGCGGAGCCAAAGTCAATGGGCACATCAACCGGGTAGCACTCCGATGCGAGGTACGTGTCGAGCGCCCAACCGCGAGCGCTCGCCGTGCCCGCAAGGGGCGGCTGCCATTGACCGGCGTGGGAGTTGCCAAGGAGCGCCACGCGTACAGCTCCGCGTGGTTCGCCGTAGTGACATACGGCTCGGCCGGTGAAGGGGCGACTGTTCCAGCAGTCGTCGTCGTAGACAGCGGGCCTGTCGTGCGCGGCCTGGACCGGAGTGGTCGCCATTGTCCTGAGCGCGCACGTTGCGTCCCGTTCCGCGCCGGCTCCGAGGCACGCGTCTCCCGCAGCGGCAGCGAGCATTGTCTCGCCGCGGCGCGCTTGCGCGTCTTGCACTGCCCAAACGGTCCCCGCAGCGGCAATGGAGATCACTGTGCACATCACCAAGAGGCCACCCGTGGCGCGGCGCGAGCCAATGAGCCGTGGTGACCGGCGCGGCACGTCTTCGAGCCATCGCTTGGACAGCGCCGCAAGCACACCGGTTCCTACCACCACCGCTACGGTGGTCCACACTCCTGGAGCCACCACGGCGGTGATTGCCACAATGAGCGGCCAGTGCCATAGGTAGATCGAGTACGACCTATCCCCAACCCATTGCATGGGTGCAGCCGCGAACACGCGCGCGCCCGCTCCCCGCAAGGCGTCGCCGCTCGCGACAACCATCGCTGCCGCCCCCAGCACCGGCACCGCAGCACGCCACCCCGGGAACGAGTCCACGTCAGCGAAGGTGACGCCCGCCACCACGATGGCCGCCGCTCCCGCCCACCACGCTCCCAATCGCAACCACGTTGGGCCGCGGCCAACCACGTGATTGTGCGCAAGGGCCACCGCGGCGCCGATTCCCAGTTCCCATACGCGCGTGACGGTGGCGAAGTACGCGAAGGACGAGCCGTGGCCCGTGAGCAGCACGGACGCTCCAAAACTCACCACGATGACCCCCACCACGGCAACGGCGATACCGCGCCGCGAGTAGCGCCGCAAAATCGGCAGCATGCACGCCGCGATGATGAGCGGCCACACAAAGTAGAACTGCTCCTCCACCCCGAGCGACCAAAAGTGCTGAACAGGCGACGGATTGTCATCGGCCGCCAGATAGTCACTCGAGAGCGCCACGAGGTTCCAGTTCTCCACCGCAAGGGCCGACGCCACGGTTGCCCTCGCGAGGGCGGCGTAGGTAGTTGCGGGGATCAGCAGCAAGGCGAGAATCGCGGTGCCGACGAGCGAGACGGTGGCTGCGGGCAAAAGCCGCCGCACCCTTCGCGCCCAAAAGTCAGCCAGTTCACCACGCGCGTTTGGCGGTCTGCGCAAAAGGTGCAACGTGATGAGGTAGCCAGACACCACGAGGAAGACGTCAACGCCGATGTACCCGCCGGGAAGCGCGGCTGGCCACAGATGGAACACCACCACCATCGCAACGGCCACGGCCCGCAGCGCCTGAATGTCGCGGCGTGGGGCTTCGCTCATGCGAGGAACGTTAGCGCCTACGCGCGCGGTCACCTCGCGATGAGCCGCGCGGGTACCGTGCTTGCGGCTGCCACCGCGGCGTCCTTGGGCACGCCGGCGGCCACACAGACCTCCACTGCGCGGTCCATGGTGAGCGTGGAACCCGCGAGAGTGTTTGTGCCTGCGACCACGGCCCGCCCATCCTCGCCCACCTCCACGGCGAGACCGCCCAACAGATAATTGCCGGCGTGAGAGGCGGCCGCCGCCATTGCATCGGTCACGAGCACCACGCGGCCGGGCGCCGCGGCGAACACCGTGCGGATGAGGGCGGGGTCAACGTGGACTCCATCCGCGATGAGCTCAATGTGCACTCGCGGATCCGCGAGCGCGGCGCCCACCGGCCCAATGGCCCGGGCGGTGATGCCAGCCATCGCATTGAACCCATGGGTGACGAGTGTGGCCCCCGCCTCGAAGGCCGCGGCTGCCGCGTCAGAGTCAGCTGTGGTGTGGCCGATCGCCACCACCGCGCCGGATTGCGCGAAGGCGCGGATCGCGTCCATCGCCCCTGGCAGCTCGGGGGCGATGGTGATCTGCCGGAGGTCGTCTCCAACGATTTCCAGGATGTCGTCAACCAGACCGGGGTTGGGGACTGCGAGCGCGGCTGGGTGGTGTGCGCCGCGCCGCTCCGGCGCCAAGAACGGACCCTCTAGGTGAATTCCCACGATGCCGGGCTCGTCCGCCATGACGGTGCGCACCACCGCAACCGCGCGCTCGAGGTCCGCGAGAGGCATGGACACGAGAGATGTCACCACCCGCGCGGTGCCGTGCGCATGGTGGGCGGCGAAGGCGGAACGCGTGCCCTCGATCGAGTCGCCAAAAGCGTGACCGCCACCTCCGTGGCAGTGAATGTCCACATAGTCGGCCATGGCTTGAGCCTAGATGCCCTGCCAGGTGGGCTTATGGCCCTGCGCCCACGTGTAGTAGTCGCGATACGCAAGAGCCTGCGCCGCTGGAGGGTCCAGGAGCACCGTGACGTGGGGGTGGAGCTGAACGACACTGCCCGGCATCGACGCGCTCAGGGGGCCCTCAACCGCCGCCGCGACCGCGCTGGCCTTGCCCTCACCAAACGCGAGCAGCACCAGGTGACGCGCTCGCAGAATGGTGCCGAGGCCCTGAGTGACGCAGTGGATGGGAACGTCGCTCAACCCGTCGAAGAAGCGGGAGTTGTCCATACGAGTGCGCTCGGTGAGCGTCTTCACCCTGGTAAGAGAGCCAAACGAGGAGCCCGGTTCATTGAAGCCAAGGTGGCCCGTGGAGCCAATGCCCAAGAGCTGCAGGTCAACGCCGCCATGGGCTATGAGCTGCTGCTCGTAGCGCTCCCCCGCCGTTTCGATGCTCGCGAGCGATCCATCCGGGACGTGCACGCGGCTCCGATCCAGCCCAAGCGGCACAGTCACCTCGCGGTCAATCACGGCGCGGTAGCTCTCCGGGTGTCCCTCCGGCAGTCCCACATATTCGTCAAGCGCGAACGCCGACATTTGCGAGAAGTCAACGCCCGCGTGGGACTGCTTGCGCAGTGCCGCGTAGACCGGCAGCGGGGTGGATCCGGTGGCGACTCCCAGCGTGAAGCCGGGCCGTTTCGCGACGAGCGCGGCAATGTGCTCGGCAACCAGCTCGCCTGCGGCCTCCGCGGAATCGAGTATGAGAATCTCAGCCATGAGCGCCGCCCATGGCTGCCCGGTCAACCTCGGCCGCCCCAACGTCCGCCGCGCCCAGCGCGGCAACGGGAATGTCCGCATCGAGGACGGTGATTCGCTCGCCCAGCTTGAGCGAGCGCAAGAAGTCGCTGCGGGCCTCCCACTCGTCAAGCGCGCCAAGGACTCCCGAGGTGAGCGCGTCACCGTGTGCGGACAGCCCACCGCCCAGCACCACGGTCTCCACGTCAAGCATGAGGACAATCGCGCGCACCGCCGAGGCAACGCCAAAGTAGAGGCCGTCGCGGATTGCCACGGCTCCCAGGTCCCCGCGCTCCGCGGCCTCAAACACGTCGCGTGCCACCGCGCCGGCAACGCCCCATTGGCGCACCAACCCGGAGCCCGATGCATAGGTTTCCAGGGCACCCGCGAGCCCGTACGCATCCACGGGCCCGGCCGGGTCCACGCTGATGTAGCCAACCTCGCCCGCTGTGCCGCGTGCTCCGCGCCACAGCCTGCCGTCAAGAATGATGCCCGCCGCGAGTCCCGTACCAAGGTTGAGGTACGCAAGCGAGGTGGCACCGCGCCCAAGATGCGCCCACGCCCCAACGGCAGCCACATTCACGTCGTTGTCGATCTGCGGCCGTTGGCCCCACTCGCGCTCGAGCGTGCCTGCTAGGTCGAGCCGCTCGATCCCAAGGTTGAGCGCAAAGGTGACCACGCCGTCGGCCACACCGCCTGGCACGCCAATGCCAATGGAAGCGACGTCCGCAAGTGCCACCCCCGCCTGCGCGAGCGTGGCCTCCACGCTTGCTGTTGCCGCTGCGACCACTTCGCTGGCGCCAAAGCCGGAGGGCGCGCGGTGGCGCGCGATGACCTCACCGTTGCTGACGAGCACAACGTCCGTTTTGGTGCCGCCAATGTCTACTCCGAGCCGCACGTGTCACGTCCAATCAAGTCCACGAGAGCCGCGCCTACCAGGCGCGACGCTCCAAACGTGGCAATGTCTAGTCCCGCGAAAGTGGGCTCCGGCCAGCCCATGTCTACCACTAGCACGTCACCGCCAAGGCGCAATTGGGCCACGGCCTCTTGCGCAGAGGGATTTCGATGCAGGTCTTTGCCAACGGCAACCACGAGCGCGCCGGACGGCACGGCGTTGGGTCGCGTGGCCGTGATGCCAGCCGCGAACGGCCCCCATGGCGTTGATCCCACGGCCATGTTGGGTTGGGCATCGAGCGCCACCCATGCCACAGGGCCGCCCGCGTGCCGTACGAGGAGCGCGAGCGCGTTGTCAGCGACGTGCCATGCACGCTGCACCTGCGCCTTTGTGAGTCCGTCCACCCGGCCCAGAGTCAGCTCTGGCGGCGCAGTGATCTCCTCGCGCTCGTGGGCAAGCTGCGCCCCCAGAGCACGCACGTGAGCCGCGGCCGCCTCCACACTTTCGGAAGGGAGGGTGCCGTCAGAGACGGCCGCGTCGATGGCGACGAGGATTGCGTCTAGCTGCTCGTCGGTGTTCTTGGTGCCAATGCACAGCAGCTCTGCGCCGGCGGCCAAGGCGGCCACGGCGGCGCCGGGAATGCCCTTGCGCGCAGAGGCCCCCGCCATGTCGAGCGCGTCAGTCACGATGACCCCAGTGAAGCCCAGCTCGTTGCGGAGCATGTCCGTGAGGATGCGCCGTGAGAACGTCGCGGGCTCATCCGCCTCGAAGGCTTCCACCACGATGTGACTCGTCATGATGGTGCGGGCGCCCGCGGTGATCGCGGCCCGGAAGGGCGCCAACTCGCGCTCGCTGAGCGTCGCCGCGTCCGTGTGGATCACGGGCAGTTGGTGATGAGAGTCAGCTGCGGTGTCGCCGTGCCCGGGGAAGTGCTTGGCGCACGAGGCGACTCCCGTGGCCTCAATGCCACGGGTCCATGCGGCAACATGCCGCGCCACCGCTTGCGGATCGGTGCCAAAGCTACGCACACCGATGACCGGGTTGTTGGGATTGGAGTTGATGTCGGCATCGGGAGCGAGCGCCAGGTTGATGCCCGCCGCACGCAACTCCCAGCCAACCTGAGCGCCAACGCGTTCGGTGAGCGCGGCGTCGTCAATACGGCCAAGCACGGCGTTGCCTGGGAATGGGGAGCCGCGATCTTGGTAGAGACGCGTGACGTCGCCGCCTTCCTCGTCCACCGCGATGATCGCCGTGGGGTTGGCCGCGTAAATCGAAGCCGTGAGGTCCGCGAGTTGGGCGCGAGAGGTGATGTTCATGCCAAAGAGGCACACCCCGCCCATCCCTCCGCGAAGGCGCTCGTCAACCCATGCCGGGAGCGTTGTGCCTTCAAAGCCCGGCAACACGACAGCGACGCTCATCCCTTGACCGCCCCGCTGACCAGGCCAGCAGTCATGCGGCCCTGCACAAACATAAAGAAGATGATCACGGGGACGGCCACGAGCGTTGACGCCGCCATGACTTGGCCCCAATCGGTCTCGCGAGTGGCGGAGGCCTGCACAAACCCATGGAGCCACAGCGGGAGGCTCTGGCTCTCATCCTTGGTGAGCAGCACCAGGGCCACGGTGAATTCGTTCCAAGCCTGCAAGAACGCGTACACGGCCGATGCGATGAGACCGGGCATGAGCAGGGGGAACGTGATCTTGAAGAACGCGCGCGAGCGGCTCAGCCCGTCCACCATCGCCGCCTCCTCGAGCTCGGCAGGAATGCCGGCAACGAAGCCGCGCAGCATCCACACCGTGAAGGGCACCACGGCCGCGATGTAGATGATGCTCACGCCCAACACCGTGTTGAGCAGGTTGACCTGGGAGATCATGCGGTACTGAGCAATGAAGAGCGCCTCCGCGGGCAGCATCTGAATTAGCAGCACGGCGAGCACAAACGACGCGCGGCCGCGGAACCGGAAGCGCGAGATGGCGATGGCCGCAAGGAAGGCGAACAGCACGGCAAAGATCACCGTGGACAACGCAATGGCTACGCTCATGCCGAGCGCGTTGAAGAACGCGCCGTCCGCGATGACCGCCTTGAAGTTCTTCCACGAGCCGCCAAACGGCAGCCACGTGGGCGTGAACCGCTGCAGCGTGCGGTTGGGCAGGAAGGACGAGTTGACCATCCAGTACACGGGGAACACCCACACGAGCGCAATCACCACGCCCAGCGTGGACAGGCCCATGCGCTTTGCGCGTCGCGCGGTCATTTGGAGTCCTCCTTCATGATGCGCCACACGTAGCCTCCCGAGACCAGAATCGTGATGATGAGCACCAGCACGGAGGCCGCGGCCGCCATGCCAAAGTGCTGCGATCCGGCTCCGAGCTTGTAGATGTAGGTGCCCAGGAGGTCAAAGTTGGTGGCCGTTGAGCCCGCGTCCTGCAGGATCGTGATCTGCGTGAACACCCTGAGATCCCAGATGATCTGCAGCAGCAACACAATGGACATCACGGGCCGAATGATGGGCAAGATGATGAGCCGCAGACGCTGGCTCTTCGTTGCGCCGTCAAGGTCTGCGGCCTCGAGCACCTCGAGCGGAACCTGCGTGAGACCCGCGTAGAGGGAGAAGGCCACGAACGGAACCGACATCCAAATGACGATGACCGAGGCGACAAAGAAGAATGTCAGCGGCTCGGCAAGCCAGTTGAAGCGATACATGTCAACGCCGGGAATCATGTCAAGCACGTAGTTGACCACTCCGCGGCGGCGGTCAAAGAGCCACGTCCACACCGTCATGGAGGCCACCACTGGCATGGCCCACGCCAGCAGCATGGACACCTGCAAGGTAAGGCGCACCGTGCGCCCAACGGCGGCCATGAGGAGCGCAATTCCAAGGCCTATCGCGAGGGTGACAGCGGCCGTCACTCCGCAGAAGATTAGGGACCGCAGCACTACCAGCCAGAACTGGCTGTCGGTGAGCAGTTCGATGTAATTCTGCAGGCCAACCCACGGGGCGGGCTTGCCAAACTGCTGCGCGAGACCGTACTCGCGCATCGAGTTGAATAGTTGCCAAGCGGTGGGGTAGCCGGTGCCGATCACAAGGATCGCTATGGCTGGCACGAGCAGCCAGTAAGGCATGCGGTTTCTGCGCGGGGCGCGCGGGACCGTGACGGTGGCCGCGGGGCGGCGGTCAGTGTCAACGCTCATGGCGACCTCCTTGTTATCGATTAAGAGTGGCAAAGGGCAGGGCTTCTCTCAGGTCGGGCCGCGGGATTGCCGCGGCCCGACCTTTGAGATGTTGGCTGGATCAGCCGTTGAGCAGGTCCGTGATCTTGGCGTCGTAATCGGCGGCCAGCGTGGCGACATCGCCACCAGCGTTGACCTTGCCGAAGAACTCCTCGAGCAGACCGGAGCCCTCAACTGCGGCCCAACCAGGGGCAGCAGGGGTGAGCTTGGAAGCCGCTGCCGACGTGCGCAGTGCCTCTGCGAACTGGTCGTCACCGAGCGAGCTCGCGTAGTCCAGGTTCGCCGGGCCAAGACCGTTCTGGCCAAGCATCTGCTGGTACTCGGGGGAGAAGATGATCTTCATCAGCTCGCGAGCACCTTCCTGGTTCTTGGACGCAGCAGAGATCGCGATGTTGGAACCACCGGCGAACACGGGGGCTACGCCACCGTCAACACCGGGAAGCACGAACACGCCGTTCTTCTCGTCGTTCCACACGTTGATGGGGTCTCCGGCGTCGTTCTCCGAAGCGTCACCAATGGACCAGTGCGCCCAACCTGGGGCAATGATCGTGGCTGCCTCCGGCTTGCCGGTGGACTCGTTGTCGTTGATGTTGACCCACGGGGTGGAGTCAAACTCCCCAACAGGAGCGTGCGACGAGTTCTTGTAGAGATCCTGGAGCATCTGCAGACCCTTGACGGAGTTGGGGTCTGACAGCGTGGATACCCACTGGTCGCCGTCCTTCTTGGCAAGGTCGCCGCCATTGGCGAAGATCCACGAGATCCCATTGCGCCAGTCCGAACCACCGAGGTAGAAACCAGACTGGTCGCTCGTCGTCAACTTCTTTGTGACGTCGGAGAACTCCTGGAGGGTGGTGGGAACTGACACGCCTGCTGCCGCGTAGAGGTCCTTGCGGTAGAAGTTGTAGCGCGAACCGAAGTAGTACGGCATCGCAAAGTTCTTGCCGTCAACAACGCCAACGTCAACGAAGGACTTGAGCAGCGAATCGCCGCCAAGCTCCGTGTACATGTCGGTGATGTCGGAGAACGCTCCAACGGTGGTGAACGTGGGTGACCACGTATTGCCGATCTCCGTGACGTCCGGAGTATTCTCGCTATCGGGCAGGGATGTGGTCAGCTTGCTAAGGGCGTCGCCCCAATCCTGCTCATCGATAGTCAGGGTGCCCCCGGTCGCATCTGCGTACTCACTCTTCAAGTAGTCGCGCAATGCGTCCGGGGTGTCACCGCCCATGAGCCAGAGCGTGATGTTCTGGCCATCGGCGGAAGCACCCGGCGTGGACGGGGTAGGGCTGTTGCTGTTGTCGTCGGACGACGAGCATCCGGCGAGAACGAGGGCACCGGCAGTCGCGAAGGCCGCGATGCCAACCATCGTCTTCTTCATACCTTGTTCCTTTTCCTTTGAGTGAGGTGCGTGACCCACACGGCCACGTCCTGTGCGGAGGATCATGAAATCCCCAGCTGTCCGGTGAGGACGGTGACCGCAGCGCCCAGCACGACGATGTCGCTGCCAAGCGTGGTCATTCGCAATGTCAGATCACCATGAAACTCGGCGATCGTCCGGTTGCGAAGCGTCTCGGCGGTGCTGTCGAGCAGCGTTCCATCGAGAAGATCAAGGGGGCCAGAAAGCACCACTTCCCCCAGGTTGAGGGCACCCACAACGGGCGCTAGCGCTATGCCAAGCCGTTCCCCCGCCTCGGCGAGAACGGCGTCCTGGCCGGCCCCCGCGTCGGCCCTATCTAGGCGAGACTGAATGCGCGGTATGGCGAGCCAGGTCTCAAGGCAGCCGTATTTGCCGCACGCACACAGGTCGCCACCGTCCGTGCCAACCACAACGTGGCCCAACTCCCCCGCCGCCGAGCGCGCGCCCTGCACCAGGGTCCCCGCGATGACTACGCCAGCACCAACACCGCGGCCGGCCCGCACCAAGATCATGTCCGCGTCGCCGGCACCAAAGGTGCGCTCTGCGAGGGCGGCAACATTGGCGTCGTTGGTGACCTGCACGGGGAGTGAACAGTGGGCGGCGAGGATCGTCTGCAGGGGTACGTCTGACCAACCCAAGTTGGGCGCCGAGAGCACGGTGCCGTGCGAGTTCACCACACCGGGGGATCCAACGCCCACGCCGAGCACGGGTGACGTTGCTCGTGACAGCAAGAGGTCAAGCAGTTCCGTGACGGCGGCAACGGCGGCGTCTCCCGCCACTCCCGCCACGTCCATGTGCTCGCGGTGCACCACCGTGCCGTCGAGGTCCATGACTGCGCCGCGGAAGATCGAGTCGTGGCTGAGGTCCAGTCCAATGATCGCGAAGCCCGTGCGATTGATGTCGAGCAGCGTGGCGGGCTTGCCTGGACGGGCGTCGTTGCGCACCCCCAGTTCAATGACGAGCCGTTGGGCAATGAGGTCAGCAACGAGGTCGGAGATGGTGACGCGCGTGAGGCCAACTTCGCGGGCGAGATCGGCGCGGCTGAGTCCCGCGGAGCGGTAGAGCGTCTGCAGTACCAGTGCGCGATTGTGGGCGCGGGCGTGCTCCGGCAACACGCGAGCTCCAGGACGCACCGATGCGGCCCAGGCGCGATGGCTGGGGCTGCGCAGCGGGGTGCCTTCGTCGCCACCCTGCACGGCCTTGGGCCGCACTGACTCTGTTGTCATGTTTGTTAGTAAAGATTACGAACAAACTCTTCGCAAGCGATGTAAACGTTTCGCGCGGAAAAAGTTACCAGTCCGTAATACAAGCGGCCTGGCGCCCTGGGGGTGACGCTGGCGGCAACCGACAGGCGGCAACCTGAGCACCACGTACCCCGCGACTGCCGGGGCCTCCCGCCGCCCACGCAGACTTGCTATCCTCAGTGCCGTGCGCACCCGACTGCGCGGGTGCTGGGGCCTGTTGTGAACGGAGAAGCAGTGGCGAGGATACGCGTGTTGCTGCTCACGAATAGGGACTCTGACAACGTTGGCGACCAACTCATCGAGGCCACCGTCATCAGTTTGGTAAAGGCCGCCTTTGCCAATCTCAACGTACGCAAGTCCGACGTATCGATTACGAGCCTTGAAGCTGGCGTCATCTCCAAGGCCTATTTGCGGACCAAGGACCCGGCACTGCTCGAGGGTGCGCGGCGCGCGATCTCAAGCGCGGACGTGGTCGTCTTTGGCGGTGCTCCCCTCTTCAACTATGCGTACCAAAACTTCTACCTGCGCACCATCACTACCATCCAGCTCGCGCAGGAATACGGCGTGCCCGTGCTGTTCTCCAGCATCGGCGTGGAGCCTTTCGATGCTGAGAATCCCAAGTGCATCGCCTTGAAAGAAGCCCTGGCTTCCCCTGTAGTTCGTCAGATCACCACGCGCGATGACTACGCGTCCCTGCAGAAGTACACCGAGGGCACCAACATCCCCATCGCGCTGGTATCAGACCCTGCAGTATTTGCAGACGTCGTGTTCAGCGGACACAAGGGGCGGCTAGCTCCCCACCCGCCAGCACCCACACTCACGAGCCGCGCCCGGCGTCTTGCCCGCACCGCCGTGGACACGGTGCAGGGACGGCAGCGCGCCAACCCCATCCGTGGCGCAAAACCCGGGCCTTCCACCAAAACTATCGGACTCGTGGTCACGCGCCCCGGCCTCTTCAAAGACAATGGCATCCGCTTCACAGCCGCCAACCAGCAAACATTTTGGCTGGACACGATCAAGCTCATTGAGGATCGAGGCTACGACTACAAGCTCTTCACCACGGGGCATTTCACGGATGAAGTGTTCCTCGACGCCATGGTGCGGTCCGAGGGCATCCCCGTGAATAAGGCAGCCATCACCGTTAATACCCCCGAGGAGCTGGTTGCGGAACTGCGGGCGTGCGAGGGGGTCATCGCCTACAGGTTGCATGCGAGCATTGCCTCGTTCGCGTACGGAATACCGTCCATTGGCCTGTCATGGAATTTCAAGGTGCCCTATTTCTACTCGACCGTTGGACTAGGCGAACGTGCTATCGCCCCCGAGCAGTGGATAGCCACAGAGGCCGTCGATGCTCTCGAACGCGCCATGGTGGAGGGCGTTCCCAAAGACGAAGCGTTCCTGGTGAGCGTCTACGAGACGCTCTTCTCCGGACTCAAGGGCATCTTCGCGCCGTCAAGCCAACAGAGCGCGTACACGTACCCGGAACTGCGCCGGCGGATGCCACGCTACAAAGGGACGAGCCACACGCAATACCGCGCCAAGGTGAACCGCAAATTGCGGCGGGCGTATGAGTCCTATCAGAAGTACTCCCTCTATTACCTCGCCGCAGAGGCGGAAAAGCGGGCGTCCCGCCAATGAGTCTCGTGAGCGGCGCGCGCGGGTCAAAGTTCAGGGTCCTGCTGTTGACCAACCGCGACTCGGACAACGTTGGCGACCAAGTCATCGAGGCAACGGTCATCAGCCTCATCAAGGCCGCATTCGCCAACCTCGACGTTGCGGCCGATCAGTTCGAGATTTCAAGCCGCGCGGCGGGCATCATCACCCGGGCGTACATGCGGACTCAGGATCCCGCGCTGCTGGCCAGCGCGCGCAAAGCCATCTCTTCAGCGGATCTGCTTGTGTTTGGCGGAGCGCCGCTCTTCAACTACACGTACCAGAAGTTCTACTTGCGCACCATTAAGACCTTGGAACTGGCGCACGAGTACAACGTGCCCGTGCTGTTCTCGAGCATCGGAGTGGAGCCCTACAACGCGGACAACCCCAAATCCGTGGCCCTCAAAGAGGCGCTCGCCCTGCCAGTGGTGCGGCAAATCACCACGCGAGATGACTATAAGTCGCTTGAGCACTACGTAGCCGGCACGGATGTCCGCATCGCACACGTTTCTGATCCCGCGGTGTTCGCGGACGTCGTCTTCGGCGACGACCGCTCCGCGCCCGCTGCGGGTGGCACAGAGAGCCGCAAGACAGTTGGCCTGGTGCCCACACGCGCAGCGATCTTCAAAGACAACGGGATTGATTTTGCCGAAGACGCGCAACTGACATTCTGGCTGGACCTCATCGCACTTCTCACCCAACGCGGATACGACTACAGGCTGTTCACCACGGGCCACTTTACGGACGAGGAGTTCCTCGAGAAGCTTGTCGCCGCCGGCGGCTTACCCCCGCACAAGGCCGCGCTGCGAGTGAACTCGCCCGAAGAATTGGTAAGCGAATTGGTCGCTTGCGACGCCGTGGTCGCCTATCGCCTCCACGCGAGCATTACGTCATATGCGTATGGCATCCCCTCGATTGGCCTTTCCTGGAATTTCAAGGTTCCGTATTTCTATGAGTCGGTGGGCTATGGAGAACGTGCCTTGGATGCCAGCCGATGGACAGCGTCGGACGTACTTCCTGCCCTTGAGAAGGCGCTCGCCGAGGGGGTAACCAAGGACCAAGAGTTCCTGGTCAGCGTGTACCAAACACTCTTTGCTGGCATCAAGGGGATCGTTGCCCCCGGCAGCCCCCACGAGCCTTACTCCTACGTGGAACTGAGAGCGAACCTGCCTGCATACGGCGGCACCAGCAAGGCCGACTACCGGGAAAAACTCGGCAACAAGTCGCGGCGTGCTGACGACTTCTACAACCGCGGCTCCGCGAGTGCCAAGCAGCCCACGGTGGCGGGGCGCATCTATCGCCGTGCCAAGCGCGCCCTGCGGAGGATTGGCTAGTTCGCTCGGACCGCGCGTCCCTTTCGTTGCTGCTTGTTACGATTGAGCCTTACCCACAGATGGGATCACCTTTTACTATGCGCCCAGATGGGAAACCCACCCTTGGCAGCGCGACCAGTCCTACCGTCCAACAGGACATCGGGGAGATAGTCGCCATGGACCTGCCATGGGATGCACTCGCAGGCAAAACCGTCCTCGTAACCGGGGCAAGCGGAATGATTCCGTCGTACGCGGTCTACACACTCCTAGCGCTCAACGACACCCGCGACCTTGGCATAACCGTGTTGGGGCTCGTGCGAAATATGGCCAAGGCACAGGCTGCGTTTTCCGAGGCTTGGACGCGGCCGGATTTTGAGCTCATCGAGGGTGACGTGCGGGAGGTTCTCGCGCTTGACCGATCCGTTGACATCGTCATCCACGGCGCGTCTCCCGCGCGGCCCTCACTCCACGCTGCGAGTCCCGTGGACACGATCCGCGCGAACGTGCAGGGCGCCTTCAACCTGCTCGATCTCTGCGTCGCCTCAGACAACGCGCAGTTTGTGCTCATGTCCTCCGCGGAGGTCTACGGACGGCAGCCTGACGACGGCGCACTCGTGGCGGAAGACAGTTACGGTGCGGTGGACATCCTCAACCCGCGCGCTTGCTACACGGAGGGCAAACGAGCTGCCGAGACCATCGCGGTCAGCTACCGCGCGCAGTACGGCGTTCCCGTCACCATCGCCCGGTTTGGGCACATCTACGGGCCAGGCATGCCATTGGACGACGGCAGAGTCCAGGCGGACTTCGCCTCCGACATCATTGCGGGCCGGGACATCACCCTCAACAGCGACGGCAGCGCCGTTCGCACGTACACCTATCTTGCTGATGCGATCGTTGGGATGTTCTACGCGGTGCTGCTTGGTCACGAGACCGCGTACAACATCGCAGACCGCAACGGGTTCATCTCCATCCGCGAACTCGCCAACGCTTTCACCGCCGCGCGGCCGCAGCTTGGTCTTTCCGTAGGTTTCAGCGAGGGTGTTGACCTGTCCAAATTCAACCCCGTGAGCGGCCAAGGTCTGGACGACACGAGGCTTCGCGGCTTGGGGTGGGCACCGCACGTTGGCCTTCACAGTGGGCTCGACCGCACCCTCGCATGGCACGAGGAACGGAATGCGGCCTCGTGACAACGCCTCAGAATCTGCCATCTCCTCAAGCGCCCCCCGCCCGTTACGAGGTGCGTGTACTTGGCATCACTTGGGAGCGCGTGCATCTGACTATCCAGGTCCAAGCGACTGCCCAACCCCACGCAGACCTCGGTAGCACGCCTTCACTCGCCTTTGAAATTGTGGACGCGGGGCGCGTGTTCCCCGTCATCTCCGCCGCGCTGGGAGATGGCCTTTTCGACCTTCACATCAACGTCACGACGTTTGCTGACCGTCGTGAGGTCCCCAACGGCACCTGGCGCATAAGGCTTGCCGTCAACGGCGAGCCGGATGCAGTGGCGACCCTCGATGTGAGCCGACTGGACCTGCTCGAGACTGCGGAGCGCGTGTTCCTCTACAACTCGAATCGGAACGCATACACGGTCACGTACGCGATTGCGGAAAATGAGATCGCGCTTGAGTTCCTTATGCGCGTATTCGAGTTCACTCGGGTGCCTGCGGCCGACGCTCGCAAGAGTCTGTTGCGCCGCGCCAGGGCCTCTGTGGCCAGCGGAGCAGCAAAGCAGCGCTACGCCCGATGGGTTTACGCCTTCTTCTCTCGCTGGATAGGACCAAAGCGCGGTCGCCTGCTGTTCGCATCGGACCAGCGCTCTGCGATGGAAGGGAACCTGCTGCGCGTGCACGAGCGGCTGGTAGAGCGCGGGCTCGCCAACCAGTTCGACATGAAGTACTCGTTCAGGCTGCCCGCCTCCACCAACTGGACCGCGACGATTCGCATCCTCTACCTACTCGCGACGAGCGAGATAGTGCTTCTCGACGACTACTTTGCGATGCTCAAAAGCATTGACGTAGACAGCCGTACCAAGATCATCCAGCTGTGGCACGCAGGAAGCGGATTTAAAGCTGTTGGGTTCAGCCGCTTTGGCCAGGCGGGCTCGCCGATGCTCGAGAATTCGCACCGCGACTACACCTACGCAATCACGGGATCCGAGCATCTCATCCCCGTGTATGCGGAGGCCTTTGGGATTGAGCCGGAGTCGGTCATTGCCACTGGCCTGCCCCGCGTTGACTGGTTTCTCGACGAGGCTCGCAGGCAAGAGTTCCGGGACGAGTTTTTTGGCGAGTACCCCGCATTCCTGGGCAAGCGCATCATCTTGTTCGCGCCCACGTTTCGCGGCCGCTCCATCAAGAGTGCGTTCTATGACTACGACTTGATCGATTTTGACGGCCTGGCGAAGGCGGTAGGGCCCAACACGGTGGTGCTGTTCCGCATGCATCATTTTGTGCGCGAACCCATCACGATCCCCCCTGAGTATGCCGACATCTTCTTTGACTTCACTCGCTACCCCAAGGGCCTCGAACTGCTGCAGGTGACGGACCTGCTGATCACCGACTATTCGTCAATCATCTACGAGTACTCATTGCTCGATCGCCCCATGCTCTTCTTTGCGCCAGACAAGCTGAACTACGCCGCAACCAGGGGATTCCACCGCGAATTCGATGACACCGCGCCGGGACGCGTATGCACTACGTTCGATGAGGTGCTCAAGGCGATCACTCGCGACGACTTTCAACGAGAAAAGGTTGCGAAGTTCCGCAGCGAGAACTTTGACCGCGTGGACACGGGGTCGGCAGATAGAGTTATCGACTGGCTGATCCTTGCAGATCCCAACCCTGGTGCACGGCACGCTTCCCACCGCTCACAGCCTGCAAAGCAGTGGGTCGAGGAACCGGAGCAAGAGCAGGAAGAAGATAACGCATGAACATCGCAGCGATTTTCGCTGGCGGCATCGGGTCGCGAATGTCCACGGCGAGCCTCCCAAAGCAGTTCCTCGAGATCCACGGGACGCCGCTGATCGTCCACTCCATTCTGCACTTCCAGAGGCACCCTCAGATCGATGGCATCGCGGTGTCGATTCTGGCGGAATGGCGCGAACACTTTGCGCAACTTGTGACTCAGTACCACCTGACCAAGGTCAAGTGGGTTGTCGATGGCGGGGCCACCGGCCAGGAGTCTCGCCACCGCGCGCTGCGTGCCATAGCGGCTGATTGCCCCAGCGACAGTGTGGTGCTGCTCCACGATGGTGTCCGTCCGCTCATCAACGCGGAAGTGATCTCAGAGAACATCCGCTCCGTTCGCGAGTTGGGACCAACCGTCACGAGCACAAAGTGCACGGAGACCATCATGTCTGCGGCCGGAAAGGTAGTGGACGAGGTGATGCCTCGTGACCACCTGTACTTGGCTCAGGCACCGCAGAGCGTCTTGCTCGAGACGGCTCTTGAGGTGTACGACAACGCCGTGGCCGAGGGCGAGGACAATTCGATCGACACAGCCACGCTGCTTCGCCGCTACGGTCACACGCTGCACCACCTAGAGGGGCCGCGCTCCAACATCAAGATCACCACTGCAGAGGATTTCTACGTCTGCCGCGCACTCTTCGATGTCATTGAGCACAATCAGATTGGCGGCTGAGCAACGCCCAGAGCTAGGCGTGGGTGCGGCGCGAATGCGCGCGCCAGTCGCGCAGCCTCTCTACTGCGGTGACGGGCCGCCACGCGTGCTTCACCGCGCTGTAGACCCGCTCCCGGCTTCGCAAGTCATTGTGGGCCAGGAACACTCGCGCCTTCGCATAGTCCGCGTCTGACACGGCGAATCCGGACCGCATTTGGTCCTCGATCGCGTCGCACAGGGCGTCGATGGAGGTCACTACGGGACCCGGAAGCTCCGTCGCGAAATCTATATGGGCCTCGCGCTTGCGGGTCATCTTCTCCAAATCGAACAAGAAGAACGCCACCGGGCGGCGCAGGAACGAGAAGTCCCAAGCAACACTCGACATATCGGTCACGAGCATCGAGCTGGTACGCAGCAAGTGCTGCACATCGGCCTCGCCAGGGTGCACCTGCTGGATGCTTGGATGTTCAAAGTACCGGGCGTATTTGCGCATGTTCGGGTGCAAAACCAACGTGATGGTCGCGTCGTGTTCAGCGAGCAGGGGGGCGAGCCGCTTAGACAGCAGAAACCCTCGCCATTGCGCAAAGTAGTCGCTCGCGAGGAACGCTTCCTCCCGCAGGAGGTCGCCTCGCCACGTGGGCATCACCAGGATCGTCCGTTGCGGCGCTGGCGGGTGGTTGAGCAGGGCGTCGAATCTCGCGAGACCCGTGACCACCACTTGGGACCTCCGGTAGCCGTAGCTTTCCACCACTACGTCGCGTTCGCGTTCGGAGGAGACAAGGAAGCGCTCTGTTGGTCGCGGCGTGCTCATGTGCCGCCCGTAGACGTGCTTCATGTTCTTCATGGCCCCGATGCCGTGCCGCATGAAAATGCGAACTCCCCGCATGGCCTTCGCCACCTGTGGGTCTCGTGACGGGTAGAGGTACTCCGCATGATGCGACCCCACAAACCGCGACGCCCGGAGCGCGAGCCGAATGTGCTCGCGAGATCCGTAATAGACTTCGTTGCCAAGCTCTGCGACCCTCTTTAAATCCGGAGAGTCGCGATCGATGACGTAGTACGCGCGGCGGCGAGGATGCTGGGTGCGGATGTAGCGAAAGAGGTGTAGCCCGTTGTCTTGGGCTTTGTAAGGAACTTCCCCCACAAGCCACACGGGACGCAACCATCGAATGGGCGCCATGAGTGGCCAGCGGCGCGCCCACTTCATCAAGAACAGGTAGTCGTCGCGCGCCAATTGCTCGCGCCTGAAGCAAAGTTGGGAACCGAGCACCGTGGCGTACGGCACCAGAAGATGGGACATCCCGTCGGCAGCGGCAACGAGAGAGCGTGCGCGCCGATTCATCACGTCTGGGTGCGCCAAGATCCGCACCGCGCGCTCGTCACCATCGGCGCCGCGGGTCACGAGGTACACGTCCACCACTTCCTCACTTGGCGGCACCGCCGCAAAGAGCGCCACGAGGTCGATCGATGCGTTGATCTGATACACGAGGCGCCCAAATTCCCGGGGAGTGCGCTCATTATCGAGGCTTGGGGCCACGGGTATTTCGAAGCTCGTCTCCGTTTGCCGCCCACGGAAGCGCAGCAGGGCCGCCGCCAACCCGTCGCGAGCGGTGGCAGCAAGGGTCAATTCGAGCGTCTCCCCCACCTGCGTAGAGCTCACGGTGGCCACCGCAATGCCCGCACTGGGCGAACGCCCAACATGCACAACCACGTTCCCATGGACCGTGATGTCCACCGCCACCTCAACGCCGTTAACGGCCTCGGCCAGCCGACGCTCTGGCCGGGAGGTGGCCAAGAACCGGCCCACCCGCTCCAGCGTCTCGCCAGCGTGGTCCACCAGCAGCAATTCAAAGGTCGCCGACGCCCCTGCCGCAGCGTCAACGAAGGTCGCGAGCGGAATGGCCACCTCAAACTCGGGACCTTGGCGATCCAACGGAACTGTGGTGACGGAGTCGATGGTGCGCGCCACCAGCGTGACAGCGGCCACCGACGTTGACACGCGTCCGCCCAGGAGGAGATTGCCCTCAACCACGTCCAGAAGGAGCCGCGCGCGCCCCGTTACTGGGCCTGCGGCGTCGCTTGTCGCCGTGCCGGTTTTTCGCTTTTTCAGCCGCGCGGCCCGGCGCCGCAACGACGCAGTTACTCGGCCGACCATGGCGGCCAACAATACACGAGCACCATTTCCCGCACCGCGACCGATGCCGGGCCTCCTGGCTTAGACGAGCCCCAACTCGCGCACCGCATCCCGCTCCTCAACCAGTTCGGTGATGGACGCGTCGAACGCCCGGCGCCCAGCAGCGCTGAAGTCCAGCCCCGGCACGATGCTCCACTTGCCACCAGCGGACGTTGCCGGGAAACCGCACACGAGCCCCTCGGGAACGCCGTAGGAGCCATCCGAGACGAGTCCGGCTGAGACCCACGTCCCCGCGGGCGTCCCCAGCACCCAATCGCGCACGTGGTCGATGGCCGCATTGGCAGCGGACGCCGCCGAGGAGGCCCCGCGCGCCTCGATGACCGCCGCGCCGCGCTTGGCCACGGTGGGCACAAACGTGTGCTCAAACCACAGCTCGTCGGCGATCATATCTTCCGCCCGGCGCGTGCCGATGTACGCGTAGCTGCTGTCCGGATACTGCTTGGCGGAGTGGTTGCCCCAGATGATGACGTTTTTCACTTGCCCGACGCTCTGGCCAGTTTTCGCGGCCAGCTGGGCTAGGGCGCGGTTGTGGTCAAGCCGCATCATTGCCGTGAAGCGTTCCGCGGGGACATCCGGCGCGTGAGCCGCCGCGATGAGCGCGTTGGTGTTCGCGGGGTTGCCCACCACGAGCACGCGGATGTCTTCCGCCGCCCCGGCGTTGATCGCCGCGCCCTGCGGGCCAAAGATGCCGCCGTTTGCTGCCAACAGATCGCCGCGCTCCATGCCAGCCCCACGCGGACGGGCGCCCACGAGAAGTGCCACGTTCGCACCATCGAACGCCGGCGTCGGGCTATCAAAAATGTCAACGCCATCCAGGAGCGGGAACGCGCAGTCTTCAAGCTCCATCGCGGTGCCCTCCGCGGCCTTGGTGGCGGCGGGGATCTCGAGCAGGCGAAGCCGCACGGGGGTGTCCGGGCCCAGCATGGCGCCGGAGGCGATGCGGAACAGCAGTGCGTAGCCGATCTGGCCGGCTGCGCCGGTGACTGTGACGTTGACGGGGGTGGTCATGAGGGACTCCGTGATTGGTGGTTAGGCGAGGCGTGCGGCGAGGCGCTCGTCGAGGGTTGCGAGGAAGGCTTCAGTGGTCTGCCAGGCCTGATCCGGCCCAACAAGTGCCGCGAGGTCCTTGGTCATGTTGCCGGCTTCAACGGCCTTGATGACAACGTCCTCGAGCGTGTTGGCAAAGCCCGTGACCTCTGGCGTGCCGTCAAGCTTGCCGCGGTGCTTGAGTCCGCCGGTCCACGCGAAGATGCTCGCGATGGGGTTGGTGGACGTTGGCTGGCCGGCCTGGTGCTGGCGGTAGTGGCGCGTCACGGTGCCGTGCGCGGCCTCCGCCTCAACGGTCTTGCCGTCTGGCGTCATCAGGACGCTCGTCATGAGGCCAAGCGAGCCAAAGCCCTGCGCCACGGTGTCGCTCTGGACGTCGCCGTCGTAGTTCTTGCAGGCCCACACGTAGCCGCCCTCCCACTTCATAGCGGCGGCCACCATGTCGTCGATGAGGCGGTGCTCGTAGGTGAGGCCTGCCTCCTTGAACTGGACGGCGAACTCGCGCTCAAACACGTCCGCGAAGATGTCCTTGAACTGGCCGTCGTAGGCCTTGAGGATGGTGTTCTTGGTGCTGAGGTACACGGGGTAGCCGCGCTGCAGGCCGTACGAGAAGGACGCGCGCGCAAAGTCCGCGATGGACTCGTTGAAGTTGTACATGCCCATGGCCACGCCGCCGCCCTCGGGCATCTTGACTACCTGGTGCTCAATGGGCGCACTACCGTCTTCCGGCGTGAACGTGATGGTCACGGTGCCGGCGCCGGGAACCTTGAAGTTGGTGGCCTTGTACTGATCGCCGTGCGCGTGACGGCCAATGATGATGGGCTTGGTCCAGCCCGGCACCAGGCGCGGGATGTTGCTGATGATGATGGGCTCGCGGAACACCACACCGCCCAGGATGTTGCGGATGGTGCCGTTGGGGCTCACCCACATCTTCTTGAGGCCAAACTCCTCAACGCGCGCCTCATCGGGCGTGATCGTTGCGCACTTCACGCCAACGCCGTGATGCTTGATGGCGTTCGCGGCGTCGATGGTGATCTGGTCGTCGGAGGCGTCCCTGCTCTCGATAGAGAGGTCGTAGTACGCGAGGTCAACGTCCAGGTACGGGTGGATCAGCCGCTCCTTGATGAACTGCCAGATGATCCGCGTCATTTCGTCGCCATCGAGTTCTACGACAGTTCCTTCGACCTTGATCTTCGCCATCAATGCTCCTATGCGATGCGTGGGTTTTCTAGGCACAAATCTAGTCCACGCCAGCCGCGCGGGTTTCCGGCCCCACGCTGGCTCGAGGTGGCAGGATGGCTGGCAGTGGGATCCGTCCCGCGTCCATACAAGGAGGAGACATGTCCGATTCCGCTGCGGCAGAAGCCGCCGAGGAGTTCACAGAAGAGTTCGAAGCCGACATTTGGGCCGATGAGCCCGCCGGCCCAAGTCTGATCAGCAAGATGCTCGCCGAGGCCGTTGGCACTTTCATCCTGGTGCTGCTTGGCGTGGGGACCGCGCTGACCGCGGGCACGTCCACCAATGGCACCGAGTCCATCGGCTTGGCGTTCGCCGTTGCGCTCATCATTGCCATCGTTGTCTTTGGCGGGATCAGCGGTGCGCACGTCAATCCGGCGGTGACACTTGGCGTGTGGCTCGCGGGACGGTTCCCGGGCCGCGACGTGGTGCCCTACATCCTTGCTCAGGTCATCGGCGGCTTGTTCGCCGGCGCCACGCTGTACATGTTCATCGCGACCCACCCCAATGTGGAGAACGCCAAAGAGGTGTACTCCACGGCGGCCATCGGCTTTGGCGACCACTCGCCGGCGGGCTTTGGCGCCGCGGCAGGTCTCACGGTTGAGGCCGTGGCCACCGCGCTGCTCGTGCTGGTGGTGCTCGCGGCTACCGCACGCACCGCAGTGAAGGGCGTCGCGCCGTTCGCGATTGGCCTCACGCTAGGCGCGCTTGTCATATTCGCGATCCCGTTCACCAACGCGGGCATCAACCCTGCGCGCGCCACCGCCACGGCCCTGCTCTCCGATTCGTGGGCGATCGCCCAGCTCTGGGCGTTCTGGGTTGCCCCGCTCGTGGGTGCCGCGATCGTTGGCCTGCTCTACCGGGCGTTCGCTCCGGTCGAGGAGATCGAGATCGTCGAGGTTGTGGAAGTCATCGAGTAGTACCCCTAGCAGTCCGCAACGGCGCCCCGCCGAATGGTGGGGCGCCGTTGCGCTCCCAGTCCCGCCGCCCCACTCCCGCCGAATTGGTGCGTGGCGTCAGGAATTCAGCCCTGAACCTGACGCCACGCACCAATTCGGGGTGGGTGGGCGGGGGTGCGGCGGGGTTAGCCCAGCGGGGTGGTTAGCCCCAGCAGCAGCAGCGCCACCCCAAGGAAGCCGAGCACCGCCGAATCGACAGCGCGTGAGCGCACCGCGAACGCTCGTGCCCCCGGCGCGTAGATACGTGCTACCGCGCCCGCTATCGCAAAGGCGCCCAACAGCAGCACGCCCGCCTGCGCATCCACGAGCACACCAAACGCGACGATTCCCGCACCTCCAAGGGGCGCGAGGATCGCAACGCGCGGTGCGGCGAGGAGAGGTTCGGAGTCAGTCATATCAGTGGAAGAAGTGCCTAGTACCCGTGTGATACAGGGTGATTCCCGCAGCCTCGGCGGCAGCGATGACCTCTTCGTCTCGCACGGATCCACCCGGTGAGACCACAGCGCGCACGCCGGCATCGATGAGCACCTGGAGACCGTCGGCAAAGGGGAAGAACGCGTCCGACGCTGCCACAGCTCCCGCAGCCCGGTCACCAGCGCGCTGCACGGCAAGGCGGCACGAATCCACCCTGTTGACCTGGCCCATGCCGATGCCAACTGCGGCACCATCGGCGGCGAGCAGTATCGCGTTGGACTTTGCCGAGCGGCATGCCCGCCACGCAAAGTCGAGGTCAGCGAGCGTGGCCGCGTCCGCCGCGGCGCCCGCTACCAATGTCCACGTGGCCGCGTCGTCACCGTCGGCATCGATGCGGTCCGCGCTCTGCAACAAGATGCCGCCACTGATGTGGCGCACGTCGCCACCGGCAACACCCCCACTGACCTCGAGCACCCGCAGGTTCTTCTTGGCGGCAAGGATCTCCAGCGCCTCGGCCTCAAATCCGGGCGCCACCACCACCTCGGTGAAGATGGGCGCGATGGAGCGTGCGGCCTGGGCCGTCACAATCCCATTGGATGCGATCACCCCGCCGTAGGCGGAGACGGGGTCCGTAGCGTGCGCCTTGGCGTGTGCCGCAGCGATGGACTCCCCCACCGCGATACCGCACGGATTGGCGTGCTTGATCACAGCAACCGCAGGCTGCGCAAAGTCGTGCGCAGCGCGCCACGCGGCATCGGCGTCAACGTAGTTGTTGTAGGACATTTCCTTGCCCTGTAGCTGCCGAGCACCCGCGAGACCAGCGGCACCAAACTCGTTCACATAGAGGGCCGCGCGCTGGTGCGGGTTCTCGCCGTAGCGCAACGACGCAACGCGCGTGGCGCTGAAGCCAACCCAGCCGGGGAAGCCAGCCGCGTCGTCGGGCGCTACAACGTTGCCCATCCATGACGCAACTGCAATGTCATACGTGGCGGTTTGGCGGAAGGCGGACGCGGCAAGGGCCTTGCGCTGGTCCAGCGTGAAGCCGCCCTGCTCAACGGCGGCGAGTACATCTGGGTAAGCGTCCGGCGTGACAACCACGGCAACACTTGGGTGGTTCTTTGCCGCGGCGCGCACCATCGACGGGCCGCCGATGTCGATCTGCTCAACGACCTCGTCCTCTGACGCCCCGGAGGCAACCGTTGCGGCGAAGGGATAGAGGTTGACCACCACGAGGTCGAACGGCTCAATTTCCAGCTCCTCGAGCTGGGACACGTGATCCGGAAGGCGGCGGTCCGCGAGGATGCCTGCGTGGATGCGCGGATGGAGCGTCTTGACGCGACCATCGAGCGACTCGGGAAACTCGGTGACCTTCTCAACCGGCGTCACGGAGATGCCCGCGGCAAGGATGGTCGCGGCCGTTGAGCCCGTGGACACCAGCTCAACCCCGGCCGCATCCAGGCCGCGCGCCAAGTCGATGAGCCCCGTCTTGTCATAGACGGAGACGAGCGCCCTGCGCAGTGGGATTCTGCTCAGCGGAATACGGTGGGTCATGAACTCTCCTGCGTCTCGATTCCGGTGGGACCAATCCGCACCGCGCGGCCGTCCACCGTCCATCCCTCGCGAACCATCCGGCCAACGGTGGAGACCACCAACTGGCGCTCCACCACCTTGATGCGCTCGTGGAGGGATTCCTCTGTGTCATTGTCCTCCACCGGTACCGCCGCCTGAGCGACTATGGGACCAGCATCCACGCCCGCATCCACGATGATCACCGTGCAGCCGCTGATCTTGGCACCACCGGCGAGGGCGTCCCGCACCCCGTGCGCGCCCGGATAGGAGGGCAGCAGCGCCGGGTGAGTGTTGACGATGCGGCCACCAAAGCGGTCAAGGCACGGGGCTCCAAGAATCCGCATGAAGCCGGCCAAAACAATCAGATCGGGCTCAAAACTCGCGATGGTGCGCGCCACCGCCTCGTCCCACAGCGCCCGGTCCGCAAAGTCCGCAAAAGCTACTACAGCCGTGGGAATGCCCGCCTCGCGCGCGATGCCAAGCCCGGCAACGTTGTCCCTATCCGCGATGACCGCGCACACTCGCGCACCGTATTCGGCAGCCGCCGTGGCGTCGAGGATGGCCTTCATGGTGGTGCCCACCCCGGAGATGAGAATCACGACTCGAGCAGGTGCCACGCGAAGAGCCTAACGGGACGGCGGCGTTGGCACCTACCCTTGAGGCATGACCACATCCACAACCGAACGCCCCACCTTGCCAAAACGGCTCCGTAGGGACTCGTTGTGGACCCTTGGAATGCTCGCACTCACGGGCTTGGCCTGGGCGTTCGGCATGCCAACGTCCTTCCTGGTGTTGCTCACGGGGCCCGCCACCATCGCCTTCGCAATTTCCGCGCTGGTGCATACGCGCGGCGTGGAAACCACGGGCGGAATCCGGATCTGGCTGTGGATCGCCATAGGGGTTGGCGGAATGTCGCTGCTGATGGGACTGGGACTCATCATCATGCGGGGGCCAATCGAACAGTTCGACGCCTGCATGGATAGGGCCATCACGGAGACCGCTCAGCGCGAGTGCAGGGTGCAGCTTGACAAGGATTACGCGGAGATCAGGGACAAATATTCCAACTACGGGACCGTCAAGAATCCCTGAGTTGCCGGCTCGGCATCGGGGACGACGCTGAGGTGGGGCGCCCGCTCCCGTCGCCCACGCACGGCGTGGGTAAGCATCAAGAGCCCGTGCGCTATGCCGTATCCCAGCAAAGCGAGCAGGGCAAAGGTGATGGCAACGGGAGTCACCTCGACGCCAACAAACGCCAGCCTGCCAGGACCCAAGGCTCCCGTAGCTACGGCGCCGAGCAACGCGACCACCACGGCGCACACCGCCACGGCCATGCCGAGTGCAGGCACGTCCGCCAGCGCGGTGCCCATGCGGCGGCGCAACGCGAGTCGCAACATCATGGCTAGCGCGACGATGGCCGCGGGAGCCCATGAAATCCATCCACCGGAAATTGTGGGGAGGGCGCCAAAAATAGGAAAACTGGGGACGGCGTCGGCCGCAATCTCGCTTGGCGAATATACGCTGCCCTCGCCCACCGAGAAGCCCGGCCCGGTGATCCAGCCCAGCATCCATACGGAGATGTTGGGGGCGTAGAGCGCTTCGCCGAACGCGAGCGCCACGCCGCCGAGCGGATCAATCCCGAGCGCCGCCACGGAGTCGGCGATGCGGCCCCGGCCCAGGTAGGTGAAGCCGCCAGCGACAACGGCGGCCACGCACAGGCTCGCGGCCACGGTGGCGAGACCAAGCCGCAATCCTTGCCGTACCGCGATAGCGATGCGCGGCACCCAGCCAAACTCCGCGCCGTGCGCACGCCAGATGCCCGCCGCCACCGAGGGGCCAGCAATGACGAGGGAGATGACCGCAGTCCGCGCGGTGTGGGCCACGGGCTCGGGGTAGCCACGCATGGCGGCAATCTCGGCCATGCATACGAGCCCTACGTAGGTGCCCGTGGCCACGGCCCAGCTGGCCCACGATTTGGTGCAGAAGCGGCGCGCAATGGCCGCGAGGATGAAGCCAATCAGCACCGTGAGCCCAAGCGGCGCGAGCGTGAAGGCAACGCCCTCCACGATGAACGGCACGCCGTGAGCCATGAGCCACAGGCGCACCGAGAGCTTGGTGACGTTCATCCAGTCGATCGCCGCCGAGCCGTTGGCGGTTGGTGCCGCCGCGGCCGCCGCGAACGCGGGCGTGATGACCACAACGAGGCCCAGCACGGCGGCCTGCACGCCCGTGAGCGCGCCGCCAACCCAGCCAGGCGCGCCCGCGAGCACCGCTTGCAAGCGGGATTGGGGGCGCGAATGTGGGTGCACTGCCGTCACCTGGCTATCGTCGCTTGCGATGGGCCCGCGCAGTGGCACCGGCGCGCGGTGAGGTTGATTAGGGCGTCAGCTCAGGATTTCGCGCATGAGGTTGGCGGTCTCGGAAGGCGTCTTGCCCACGCGCACACCGGCAGCTTCGAGCGCCTCCTTCTTGGCCTGTGCCGTTCCGGAGGAGCCGGAGACGATGGCGCCAGCGTGGCCCATCGTCTTGCCCTCTGGCGCCTCGAAGCCGGCAACATAGCCCACCACGGGCTTAGTGACGTGGTCGCGAATGTACGCGGCCGCACGTTCCTCGGCGTCGCCGCCAATCTCGCCAATCATCACAATCGCCGCGGTGTCTGGGTCATTCTCAAACGCCTCGAGGCAATCGATGTGGGTGGTGCCGATGACGGGGTCGCCGCCAATGCCAACGCACGTGGAGAAGCCAAGGTCGCGCAGCTCAAACATCATCTGGTAGGTGAGCGTGCCGGACTTGGACACGAGCCCAATCTTGCCGGGGCCCGTGATGTTGGCAGGGGTGATGCCCACGTTGGACTGGCCCGGCGTGATGAGACCTGGGCAGTTGGGGCCAATGAGGCGCGTGCCCTTGGACTGCGCGTACGCGAAGAATTCCGCGGAGTCCGCCACGGGCACACCCTCGGTGATGATCACCACGAGTGGCACGCCGGCGTCGACGGCCTCAATGACGGCGGACTTGGTGAAAGCGGGGGGAACAAAGACCACCGAGACGTCGGCGCCCGTGGCGGCAACGGCGTTGGCCACCGTGCCGAACACGGGGACGGTCACGCCCGGGAACTCCACCTGCTCGCCCGCCTTGCGCGGGTTGACGCCGCCAACGATCTGCGTGCCGGAGGCGAGCATGCGCGTGGTGTGCTTCATGCCCTCGGAGCCGGTCATGCCCTGGACGATCACCTTGGATGCTGCGGTCAGAAAGATTGCCATGTGAGTAACTCCTTATGCTGCCGCGGCGGCGAGCTCAGCGGCCTTGGCCGCGGCGCCGTCCATGGTCTCGACGATGGTCACGAGCGGGTGGTTGGCCGCGGCGAGGATCGCGCGGCCCTCCTCAACGGCGTTGCCGTCCAGGCGGACTACCAGGGGCTTCGATGCCTCGTCGCCCAAGGTCTCCAGGGCACCCACGATGCCATTGGCCACCTCGATGCACGAGGTGATGCCGCCAAAGACGTTCACAAAGACCGACTTAACTTGCTCATCGTTGAGGATGACGTCCAGCCCGTTCGCCATCACGGCGGCCGATGCCCCACCGCCAATGTCGAGGAAGTTCGCTGGCTTTTGGCCGCCAAACGCCTCGCCCGCGTAGGCGACAACGTCGAGCGTGGACATCACGAGCCCCGCGCCGTTGCCGATGATGCCCACCGAGCCATCGAGCTTCACGTAGTTGAGGTCTAGCGCCTTGGCCTTCGCCTCGAGGGGATCTGCCGCGGTTGCGTCTTCCAACGCCGCGTGGTCCGGGTGGCGGAAGTCTGCGTTCGCGTCGAGCGTCACCTTGCCGTCGAGGGCGATGATCGAGCCGTCCTCCGTGCGCACCAGCGGGTTGACCTCCACGAGCGTGGCGTCCTCTTCGCGGTAGACGGTCCACAGCTTCTGGATGACCTCGGCAACGGGGCCAGCGAGCTCCGCCGAGAAGCCAGCGGCCGCGACGATCTCCGCCGCCTTTGCCGCGTCAATGCCAACTAGAGGATCCACCGCAACCCTCGCCAGAGCGTCGGGCCGCTCAACGGCGAGCTGCTCAATGTCCATGCCGCCCTCAACTGAGCACATGGCCAAGTAGCGGCGTTCCGCCCTGTCGAGCAGTACGGAGAAGTAGAACTCTTCCGCGATGGCGGCGCCCGCGGCGACCATCACGCGGTGCACCGTGTGGCCCTTGATGTCCATGCCCAGGATCGCTTGTGCGGCGGCCTCCGCGTCATCAGGAGTCTTCGCTACCTTCACGCCGCCTGCCTTGCCGCGGCCGCCAACCTTCACTTGCGCCTTGACGACGGTGAGGCCGCCCAGCTGCTCGGCTGCGGCTCGCGCCTCGGCGGGGGTGGTGGCGACGATGCCGGGCAGCACGGGTACGCCGTGCTTCTCAAACATGTCGCGCGCTTGGTACTCGAAGAGGTCCATGAAAGTCCTTAGCGGCGTGGCTGGGCGCGGATCGCGCGCCGGGTTTACCTGCCTAGCCTAGTAGGGCCCGACGTTGTGGTTGCGTCCCGCTTCACGAGGGCTAATGGGCACGCACCAAGCTAAACGGCACCAAACTTGACCGCGGTATCGCGAATGGAGCGGGCCGACGCTGTCAGAGTTGCGCGCTCGTGTGCAGACAGCGGAACCTCCACGCGCTGCACCACTCCCTGCCTGCCAACTATCGCGGGAAGGGACATGCACACCTCGCCCACGCCCGGAAAGTCGGTGAGGGTGGAGATGGGGAGCACGCGGTGCTGATCGCCGAGCACTGCCTCCACGATGCGCGCTCCAGCCGCGCCAATCGCGTAGTTAGTAGCGCCTTTACCAGCAATGATGGTGTACGCGGACTGCACAACGTCACGGTGGATGCGCGCCCGCACGTCATCGGTCATGACCACCACCCCGTTCTCGTCAACCCACTCCAGCAGCGACACCCCGCCAATGGTCGCGGACGACCACAGCGCCACCTCGGAGTCTCCGTGCTCGCCGGCGATGTAGGCGTGCACATTGCCAACGGCCACATTGACCTCGCGCGCGATTTCGTGGCGCAGCCGCGACGAGTCCAGCACCGTTCCCGAGCCGAACATGCGCTCGGGGCTCATGCCCGATTTCTTGATGGCCGCGTACGTGACCACGTCAACGGGGTTTGTCACGAGAACAAAGATGGCATTGGGCGCCGCCTCAATGAGCGGGGGAATCACCTTGTCCATGAGCGCAATCGTGGCGCCAGCAAGCTCCATGCGACTCTGACCCGGCTGCTGTTTGGCGCCTGCGGTGACGACCACAACGTCGGACCCTTCGACCACGTCGATCTGGTCCGAACCAATGACCTTTGCCTCCGGCATGAACTGAATGCCGTGGGCGAGGTCCAGAGCCTCCGCCTCGACCTTCGCCTTGTTGATGTCGAAGAGCGCAACGGTGCGGGCAAATCCGCGCATGAGCCCCGCGTAAGCGAGGGTGGAGCCAACAGCCCCCGCTCCAACGATTGACACTTTCGAGGTCTTCGCGTCCATGCGCGTCAGCCTAGCTGGCGGTGGCTGTCAGGCAACGTCGAAAGACTGCCAGCCGCCTCAGTCGTTAGTGAGACTCTACAACTTGGTCAGCGCATTGAATCGGAGACTCAGGCGCTTCACTTCCGAGCCAAAATCCACCTTGGCAACCGTGTTCTTGCCCGAGCCTTCCACCGCGATCACGGTGCCAAGCCCAAACTTGTCGTGGGTGACGCGGTCGCCCACCTCAAAACCAACATCGCCCGACGCTCCCCCGGCTCCCGCATTGATTCCTGGCGGGCTCGGTGGCACAGACCGCGAAGACACTGCGCCTACACGTCCGTAGATGTTGCCGTCATCGCGATCCTGGTTGGAACCGTAGCCCGCAGACCCGTACCCCATGGAACTCCACGCTCCTGAGCGGGACGAACCGCGGTCCGAGCGAGCACGCAGCGTTGCCATGGAGGTTTGCGAACGAGACCACTCCACGAGGTCCGTTGGAATCTCCTCCACAAAGCGCGAAGGCGGGAAGTATTGCGGGGCACCAAAGCTCGCGCGCAGCTCCGCGCGCGTCAGATACAGCCGCTGCCGCGCCCGAGTCACCCCCACGTAGGCGAGCCGCCGCTCCTCTTCAACGTCTTTGGCGCTGCCCGATTCCAGAACGCGGGCGTGCGGGAAGGTACCGTCCTCGAGGCCCGTGAGGAACACCACCGGGAACTCGAGCCCCTTGGCCGTGTGAAGCGTCATCATGGTGACCACGCCACCACCGCTCTCGGGGTCCGGCACCTGGTCCGCGTCCGCCACCAGCGCCACCTTCTCCAGGAAGTCCGCGAGGGAGCCCTCTGGATTCTCCTCGTTGAACTCACGTCCAACGGCAACCAGTTCCATGATGTTCTCAATGCGGCTCGCGTCTTGGGGATCCTCGGAGGCACGCAACGCGGCGAGCATTCCGGAGCGGTCCGCAATGGCGTCCAGCACGCCAGCCGCACCGTTGTCGCGCGCGAGGTCCCGGAGGTCGTCCATGAGGGCAACGAATGCGTCGATGGCCGCAACGGACCGGTTGGCGATCCCTGCTTCCGAGGCAAACCGCAGTGCACGGCCAAAACTCAGCGCATTTTCGGAACCCAACCCAGCGTCGGGCCCAGGGCCTGAATTTGCACGTCGGCGCAACGCGTCCACGCCCTCTATTGCTACGTCACCTATGCCGCGCTTGGGCACGGCGATGGCGCGGCGTGTGGCGATGTCGTCGTCCTCGTTCACCACGGCCGCGAGGTACGCGAGCATGTCCTTGATCTCTTTGCGCTCGTAGAAGCGCGTGCCGCCAACCAACTTGTAGGGCAGCTCGGCGCGAATGAAGCGCTCCTCGAGTGAACGGGACTGGGCGTTCGCGCGATACATGACCGCAACGTCGGACGGTGAAAACTCGCCCGTTGCTGTGAGCCGCTTGATCTCATCGGCGATGAAGCGCGCCTCGTCTTGCTCGGTGTCCGCAACGTAGCCCGTGATGCGCTCGCCCGCACCCGAATCCGTCCACAGGTTCTTTGGGCGGCGGTCCTGATTGTTGGCGATGACCGCGTTGGCTGCGCTGAGGATGGTCTGCGTGGAGCGGTAGTTCTGCTCCAAGTGGATGACTTCCGCTTGCGGGTAGTCCTTTTCAAACTCGTTGATGTTGCGAATAGACGCGCCTCGGAAGGCGTAGATGGACTGATCCGCGTCACCGACCACGGTCAGCTCGCCTTGTGGCAAAGTGGGGTCGTTGTCCGGCCCAACCAGCTCCTTTACCAGCATGTATTGCGCGTGGTTGGTGTCCTGGTACTCGTCCACGAGGATGTGCCTGAAGCGCTCGCGATAGCGCCTGCCAACCTCGTCGTTGTCCTGAATGAGCCGCACCGCCTTGACGATGATGTCGTCAAAGTCCACGGCATTCGCCGCCTCGAGCCGGCGCTGATACTCCGGGTACGCGATGGCCGCAGCGTGGTCCAGGCTGTGCCTGCTGACGCCCTCTGCAGCCGCAAAGGCAACTTCCGGTGAGATGAGCTCGTCCTTGAATCGGCCGATGCGCCCCAGGATCGACTTGGGTGTGAACTTCTTTGGATCCAGTTCCAACTCGCGCATGACGAGCTTCATGAGGTTGACGGCGTCCGCGGTGTCGTAGATGGAGAACGAACTGGTGAGCCCCGCGAGCTCGTGATCCGCGCGCAGCATGCGCACGCATGCGGAGTGGAACGTGGAGACCCACATGAAGCGCGCCTCGGGGCCCACGAGCGCGGAGACACGCTCCCGCATCTCGCCTGCGGCCTTGTTGGTGAAGGTGATCGCGAGGATCTCGTGCGGCCGCGCGCGTCCTGATTCCAGCAAGTACGCGATGCGATGCGTCAGCACGCGCGTCTTTCCGGAGCCCGCTCCGGCCATGATGAGCAAGGGCGATCCCGAGTGCAGAACTGCCTGCGCCTGGTGCGGGTTCAGCCCTCTGACGAGCGGGGATTGGGAAGTTTCGAAGAGGGCATCCATGACCCGATGAAGTCTAGGCGTTGCCTCCCACACGGCTTGCGCCGCGGCGGCTTTGCACCGTCAGCTTGCGACGGCCACCAAGCCGTAGTGCTCAAAGTCGTTCAAGGCTCGCTCCGCGGCCGAGCGGACTTCCTCGTCGGCGTCGTACTTTGCGAGGCCAAGCAGCGCACGCCACACCTCGCGGTCCGCGGGCGCCTGACCCGCCTTGGCCAAGATCGAGAAGCAGGTTGCGAAGGTAGCGCGCACACAGGCGCGCTCATCTCTCGCGAGCCCAACGAGTTGGGGCACCAGCTGCGCAAGGGCACCCACCCGCTCTGCTCGCATCGCGTCACGCAAGCGAATGGCGTCCGCGTCTGCTGTGCTCGAGGGCCACTGGTACGGATGCTGCCCATTCCAGAAGGCGATCGCGCGTTGCGGATCCCCGGCGTTGCGCGCGTAGACCCTTGGCAAATAGGCGATGTCTATGCGCCGTGAGTCACTTTGCGTGCTCACGGTGTGACGTATGTCACGTTTTGGCATGTCCACAGGATACTCAGCGGGCGCGCGTTGGCAATAGGTCATTTTGAGGCGTGGGGCGCACCCAGGAGCGCGCCGCGCACCCAACTCCTAGGCGATCCCCCTGCGTGCCGCCCAGTGCGCCAACTCATGGCGGTTGGACAGTTGCAGCTTGTGCAGCACTTTGCCCACGTGCGTCTCCACGGTCTTCACGGAAATGAAGAGCTTCTGCCCCACTTCGCGATAGGTGTATCCCCTGGCAATGAGGCGCATGACTTCTTGCTCACGGGCGGTCAGCTTGTCGAGGTCCTCGTCCGCAGCCGCCACCTCGCCTCCCGCCGCATTGAAGGCGTCGAGCACAAAGCCCGCAAGGCGAGGTGAGAACACAGCATCCCCCGAGGCCACCCTGCGCACGGCGTCGGAGAGATCGGGGCCGGAGATGGATTTGGTGACGTAGCCGCGAGCGCCTGCCCGCACCACCGCCACCACGTCCTCCGCGGAATCAGAGACCGAGAGCGCAAGCACCCGCGGAGGCTCGTCGCCACCAAGGATTTCTGCGAGCACGTCCAGCGCTCCACCGCCTGTACCGCCTGGCAGATGCACGTCCAGGATGACAACGGTGGGCCGCGTCACGCGCACCGCCTCGATCGCTCCCTCCACGTCCCGCGCTTCGCCTACTACTTCAATGTCGGCCTCAAGCGATTGCCGCACGCCCACCCTGATCACGTCATGATCGTCAACAACAACTACTCGCACGCTCATCGCTGTTCCTCTCGCGGCACGGAAATGGTCACTTCTGTGGATTCGCCTGGTGTGGACCGTACGCTCGCATCTCCACCCGCACGGCGCACACGCCCAATGATCGAGTTGCGGATCCCCAGCCGGTCTGCAGGGAGCGCCTCGGGGTCAAAGCCCGGCCCAGCGTCGCGCACAAAAATCTCGTAGGCCTTCGCCGTGAGTTCGGCGTAGACGGATATTGGCCCGATGCCGTGGCGGGCAGAGTTGGTTGCCGCCTCTTTCGCAGCACTCACCGCGGCGGCGAGGGGCGCGGTGGTTGGCGTGTCACCCACGCTCACCACTTCAATGGCAACACCAAAGGCGTCTTCAACCTCGTTCATCGACGCGCCGAGCGCTGCGGACACGGACTCGGACGTGGAACGTCGCTCCTGGTAGAGGTAGGCGCGGAGGTCGCGCTCTTGGGATCGCGCTAGCCGTGACACGGTTTCCGGCTCGGTCGCATGAGCGCGGATGAGCGTCAAGGTCTGCAGCACCGAGTCGTGCAAGTGAGCGGCGATCTCGGCGCGCTCAAACTCGCGCACCCTAATCTCTCGCTCCACATTCACCTGGCGAATGAGCCGCAGCCACCATGGCGCGAGGAGAAGTGCCGTGGCGACCACCGAAACGAGCACCGTCACCCACGTGCGCTCCAATTGCGATTGAGTGAAGCGACTCACGGCGAACAGCCACACTGCGAATGCGGCGGCCAACAAGCCAACAACAATGCGCAACCATGCGTCGCGCGAGGCGAGGGACATGACGTCGGTGCGCCGCGTATCCCCCGTGACCACGGCTTCGAGGGGGCTCCACACGAGCACGAGCGCCGCCGAATAGACGATGAGCGGGATGAGCCACGGCGGGATGCGTTTGTCATCGTCCGCGCCAATGGCGAGCACCACCGCGGTGCCCACCATCGCCAAGCCAACGAGCGCGCGCCACCACACACGGGGGGCCGAGGGCCGCTCGAGCGGGCGCGCAACGCGCGCTGCACGCGGCGCGCGGGGAGAGGTGGTCACCCGCCAATGGTCACACAGCGCTCACCCCGTCAGGGGGCATCAGGGGGAGATTTCAGGGTGCCAATCAGGGAGATACCTCATGGCGGGGCCAACCGAGGGAGCCGCACACTGGTTGGGAGTTAACCGACTAAGGAGCAACTGTGTCCACCGAGCCCGGCCAAGAACCCACCAGCGAGGCAGCGTTCTTCACGACCATCCGGTCGTGGGGACTCGTGAGGTCCGATCATCGCGTCGCGGGCGGCGTGATTAGCGGCGTTGGGTCACGCATCGGCCTGGCGCCTACGCCTGCGCGCATCATCTTTGTGGTCATCGCCATCTTCACGAGTGGCCTCGCGCTCCTCGCGTATGCCGCCGCGTGGGCCCTACTCCCAGACACCAAGGGCACCATCGTCATCCAAGATTTTGGCCGTGGCCGCCCCAACGTGGGCGCGCTCGTGGTCATCGCAATCCTCGCGATTGCGGGCTTCGCAAGCCTGGATAACATCGGGAAGGGCGGTCCATGGAATTGGCAAAATGGTCCGTGGATCGGGTTTGATGGCCAGTTTGGCGACTTCATGGGGCGCCCTGCGCAAGTGCTCGCCGTGATCCTCGCGGTGGTCATCCCCCTCGTAATCCTTGGCGGCATTGCGGCACTCATCGTGTGGGCCGTTCGCTCGTCCAAGAACGCGGACCGCTCCGCCCAAGGCTTTGCTCGTATGCCCGACGGCTCCCTCCCCACCGCGCCCGCGTCACCTCAAGCGGGAGGTGAGGAGGGCGCTGCAGCACCACAGCCTGCGGACGCGCCAATTGAGACGGCGACGTTTGCCGCCCAGGCCGCCCCAGCGTCGGCCACTTACGCACCGCCCGTCTATACGGCGCCCCCAGCACCGCGAAGCCCGCGCGTGCGCGGACCCGGCGCAATGGGTTATCTCATGGCGCTCGCGTTGATCCCCATTAGCGCTGCTGCGGTGCTGTACTTGCACTCCACGGATCAGCTTGCGGTGTATGCGCCGATTGCCGCAGGGACCATCTATGTAGCTGGCCTTGGGCTCATCCTCATCATCACGGCGCTGCGTGGACGCAAGCTGGGCTTCCTGGGATTCGTGTCCGTCATCGCCCTAATTCCCGTGGGTCTCAGCATCGCCTTCGCCACCGACATTCGCGAGCAGTACGCCACCGGCGGCGAGTGGCGGGGCTGGGTGCACGAGGAATTTGGGCCCCAATGGGACGCGGCACCCGAGCCGAGCTACAGCGAAGAAGTCCCGCCGCCCGCGTTCGATCCGAGTGCCCTGTTCACCGATTACACGACCGTGGTCATCGCCGGCCAATGCGAGTTGGTTGACCAGGTGACCCCGTCCCAGATTGACGGAAATGTGAGCCTCTCCGAACTGACGGGGCCGATGAGCGTCACCATCGCCACCGCGTCCACGCGCGTGGTGATTCCAAGCGGAACCAATCTCGTCATCAAGGCGCCACCGGAAACAGGCTATGAGCGTCCCATCGGCGTCACGTGGCTGGATCGCGACGTGACGTGTGGCCTCACTGCCGGAGTGGGGTCAGTGGTCACCCTGAATAACCCCGACGCGCCAGTGGTGACGTTGGAGCTTAGCGACACCGCCCCTGTCGATTCATTCAACATCTACATCGAGGAGAACTGACATGCGCGAACGCCGTCTAAGCGCCGCCCAGCGCGTCACCGGAGTGGTGTGGGGGCTCATCGTGTCCGGCGCCGCTGTCACCGCAATGGTTGCCCTCAGCGGCACCCCCGTAGACCTCACCAACGTGGCGATCGTTGCGCTCTTGGTGTTGGGTGGCTGGCTACTGCTGTCGGCGCTGCTTTCCGCACGCCCACGCAAGGCACCAAGCCTCGCTGACGCTGTGGTTGAAGACAGCGCAGTGGTTGAAGACAGCGCTGTGGTTGAAGACAGCGCTGTGGTTGAGGAGAGCGCAGTGGTTGAAGACGCTGCCGAGACCAAGGGCGACTAAGCGACCACCCTGTCTCGCCCACCCTGTTTGGCTCGGTAGAGCGCACTATCCGCCGCCGCGATCGCGGCGACGGGGTCCGCGTCCTTGAGGGGTGCGATTCCTATCGACACGCTCACGTGATGCGGGGGACCCTGGGTGCACGGCACGGGGCTCTCGGTGACCCGGCGGCGAAGCCGCTCAAAGATCGTCACGGCTTCATGAGGCGGCAGGTCCACGAGCACCATGAACTCCTCCCCTCCCCATCGCGCCACGAGGTCGTTCGCGCGCACCGCGTCCACGAATAGCGCGGCCACATGCCGCAGGGCGTCGTCGCCACAGTTGTGGCCCCACTCATCGTTGAGCGCCTTGAAGTGGTCCATGTCCGCTATGCCAATGGTCGTGGTGCGGCCATCCAAAGCGCCCGTCTCGAGCCGCTCCCATGCGGGGCGACGGTTGGGAAGGCCCGTGAGCGGGTCCGTGGTGGCGATGAGGTCTGCGATGCGCAGTGACTGATCAACGAGGCGGCGCGACGCGCGATTGACTCGCGTCAGTTCCAGCGCGAGCGCAAACAGCGCGACTGTCATGACGGTGCGGTTGAAGGTGTTGAGCGCGGCAGTCTGATCGGTGGGCAGCGGTGCCCATGAGTGCGCCCTGGTGAAGTACGCCTGAATGACGACGATTCCAATGACCAGCAGCACCACACACACTATGCGGGCGCGGTTGTGGCCCTCGGGAATGGTCACCATGACACCTAGGGCACCGATGAAGAGATAGGAGCCAAACCCTGCGTCAACGGAAAAGGCGGAAGCAGCGATGAGCACAGGAACGATGGGCATCACTTGGGCCATCACGCCGGCCGCGTAGCGATGGCCCAGCAACGCGAGAATGATGGCGAGAACGTCGCCCGCAGCGAGCGCAAACGACATCCATCCCAGCCAATCGGGGATGTTGGTCTCGTTGATGTAGTAAAGCCCCAGGCCCACGGCAACCGCCGCGCCCCCCAACAAATATGCAACGAGGGTTATGAGTTGGCGACGCGACTCGGCGGCGCGATCCCCCCACAATTGGAGGCGCGCCGCGTCAAGTTCGCCGGTTATTCCGATGTGGGCTCACACTCCCTTGTACCAGGTAACTTTGAGGTTACATGGCGAGCGCGTTGAATGCGCCTACTACTCCCACTCGATGGTGCCCGGCGGCTTTGACGTCACGTCCAGCACCACGCGATTTACTTCGCGCACCTCGTTGGTAATGCGAGTGGAAATGCGCTCAAGCACGTCGTAGGGAACGCGCGTCCAATCGGCCGTCATGGCATCCTCAGAGGACACGGGTCGCAACACGATCGGGTGACCGTACGTGCGGCCGTCCCCCTGCACCCCAACGGAGCGAACGTCGGCTAGGAGCACCACGGGGCATTGCCAGATGTCGCGATCCAAACCCGCTGCCGAGAGCTCGGCCCTCGCAATAGCGTCGGCCGCTTGCAAGATGTCGATGCGTTCCTGGGTGACCTCGCCGATGATCCTGATGCCAAGTCCTGGCCCGGGAAACGGCTGTCGCCAGACGATCTCCTCGGGCAGCCCTAATTCGAGGCCAACGGCCCGCACCTCGTCCTTGAAGAGCGCGCGCAGCGGCTCTACGAGGTCAAACTTCAAGTCGTCGGGAAGTCCGCCAACGTTGTGGTGGCTCTTGATGGTGGCCGCGCCCTCGCCGCCGCCGGACTCCACCACATCCGGGTACAGGGTGCCTTGCACCAAGAAGCGCACCTCGGAGCCGAGCCCAGCATCAAACACGAGCGCCCGCGCCCGCTCCTCGAAGGCACGGATGAACTCGCGGCCAATGATCTTGCGCTTGGTCTCCGGGTCCGTGACGCCCGCGAGCGCGTCGAGGAAGCGGGCACGCTCGTCGGCAACTACAAGGCGCACGCCAGTTGAGGCAACGAAGTCACGTTCCACCTGCTCCGCCTCGCCCGCGCGCAGCAGACCGTGGTCAACAAAGATGCAGGTGAGCTGGTCGCCAACGGCGCGTTGCACAATCGCGGCAGCAACAGCGGAGTCAACACCGCCGCTGAGCCCACAAATCACGTGCGCAGTCCCCACCTGAGCGCGGATCGCCGCCACTTGCTCCTCGATCACGCCTGCGCTGGTCCACTCGGGCGCTATGCCTGCAATCCGGTACAAGAAGTTTTCGATGGCGTCCTGACCAAGAGGCGAATGCTTGACCTCGGGGTGCCATTGCACGCCGCTCATGCGCCGCGAGACGTCCTCGAACGCGGCAACGGCAGCGCCTTCCGTGGAGGCGAGCACCGTGAAACCATCCGGCGCGCTATGCACGGAGTCACCGTGGCTCATCCACACCTGCTGCTCGGTGGGGCTGCCGGCCAACTGTTCCCCGGCGTGGGCCACCGTTGCCACGGTGCGGCCGTATTCACGCAAACCCGTCTGCGCCACCGTGCCACCGAGCGCGGCCGCCATCGCCTGAAATCCGTAACAAATGCCCATCACGGGCACCCCGGAGGTGAACAGGGCGGGGTCAATGGCCGGCGCGCCCTCCTCGTAGACAGAGGACGGACCACCGGACAGGATCACCGCCGCAGGGTTCTTGGCGAGCATCTGCTGGGCCGTCATCGAATGCGGAACGATCTCCGAATACACGTGCGCCTCGCGCACACGGCGTGCAATGAGCTGGGCGTATTGCGCGCCGCAGTCAACAACCAAAACAGGACGGTGCGCTGTGGTCACGCGGCAACCTCCGGCGCCGCTGCCTCAGGATTGGCCCCGCCACGCACCTGCTGCTCCACGCGCCGTTCAACAATGAAGGACAGGAACGGCACCACGCCACCAAGCGCCATGGTGATGAGCCGGCCAAGCTTCCACTTCTGCACCACCCACAAGTGGGCACACGTGAAGATGTAGATCATGTAAATCCAGCCGTGCACAATGCCCACGAGCGTGGCGAACGAGTCAAAGCCCTCGTCGCCGCTCAGCACCGTGTACTTGAGCAACGTGACCACACACAGCAGCAGCAACATGGAGCCGGTCACAAACGCCATGACCTTGTAGCGCATCAGCACGCCGCTCACCTTTTGCTGCAAAGGGACTTCACTCACGGCGCTGGCTCCTTACACGGTGTGGTTTTCACTACTGGCGTTGCGCCCATTGTCGCGTATCCACCGCACGGCGATGAACACCGCGAAGCCTCCAAAGACCCACCATTCCAGCGCGTAGAGGAGCGAGCGAATATTGAGGTGCTGCTCCGGCGGCGGGGGCGGCAGCGCCTCCCAGCTTTGCGTGCCCGCGAAGTCCGCGAATACCACCGAATACAGCGGGGACGGCCAGGTCTGCGCAAGTTCGCTGGGTGAGATGGTGTCGCTCCAGACAGTCCCTGGTATCGCCTCGCCAGCAGTGCCCGACGCTGGGGTTGCCTCCTCCGGCGCGCGCAGGTATCCGCTGAGGGTGACGTGGGCAGGGCCGTCGTCTGGCCCCATGGGGGAAGCGGCTGGCCGCCACCCCACGATGACCGCGAGAGTTGCTGGGTTTCCGGTGCCCGTGGCGTCCGCGTCAACCGTGAGCGCCCGCACCAGCAGCACGGCATCGTTGCCGTCAACGGAGCGACCGCTGATGAGCACCGCGTCCTCGTCCGCCCAGGTGCCGCTCACGCTCACCTGGCGACCTATGGCGGTGCCGGCCCGTGTTGCGGGGGCTGCCACGTCCGCGATCGGCACGCTCGCTTGGGGCGCCACGGTGACTGCTCGCTCTTGAGCGCGCGTCCACTGCCACCAGCCCAGCGCGCCGCAGACCACCACAGCGAGGAGCGCAAAGCACGTGACACCAATGCGCGCGGCAACGCTCGCAGGTTGCCGCGGCATCTCAGTCTCTGTCAACGGAGCCCGCCTCGCCGCCCACCACAAGGTTGCGGCCGGATGCCTTCGCCTCGTACAGCATGGCGTCCGCGAGGCGCAGCATCTCCTCTTTCGCGGCGAATTGGCGGCCGTGCGCAACCCCCGCAGAGATGGTCACACGCTCGGCGATGCCGTCCATCGTGTATTCGTCCTCGATCTCCGCGCGCGTGCGGTCCAGGAGCTCCACCGCCTCGGCGAGTGAGACCTGCGGGATGACAACGAGGAACTCCTCGCCGCCCCAGCGGGCCACCGTTCCGCGCTCGCCCAGGGAGCGTCCAATGGACCTCGCGACATTCGAGAGCACCACGTCGCCGGCCCCGTGTCCCAGCGCGTCGTTGATGCGCTTGAAGCGGTCAAGGTCGATGAGCGCGAGCGCGTATGGCCCCTGCCGCGCGGCGGCGGCCATCACGGGGGCGATGCCCCGGCGGTTGAGGGCCTCCGTGAGCGAGTCGGTGCGCGCGGCGGTCTGCGCTTCCGTGAGCAGCACCTCATTGCGGCCGCGCTCACGCCGGAAGTAATAACTGTTGAAGGCCGCGATTGTGTACAACAGCGCCAGCGTCGAGAGCACGTTGAGCAGTGCCAAGCCATGGATGGTGCGCCCCGTGACGTCCGCGCTGGGCACCGCAAAACTGGGCATAACGTAGATGGCTCCGAGGACCACCGCGCCCACCAAGGCAACGGCAATCCGCAGCGCCCAGCGTCGGGCAGGAAGCAACGCAAAAGCCAGCGCGGGTATGGCAAGCAACTGCAGCTGAAACGCCGCCCCCCGCGTGTAGATGCTGGCGAGGTAGCCAAACTCCATGATGGGCGCAAGCAAGCCCAGCAGGCTTGCGAGCAGAGCCATGCCGAGCCGGTTGAGCCACATCCCGGCAGCCCACGTCAGGATGAGCGCCAGGTGGGTGGCCAACGGTGCAGGCGTGGGACCGCCGAGGACGCCAAGCACCACTAGCCAAGGCAGGTTGGCGGCAATCGCGAGGATGAAGAAGTGATTGGACGCGGAGATGGCGCGGGAATCGTCAGGATGGCCAACGTCGGTGCCGAGGCGCGACAACGTATTCCACGTGGTCAGCGCCCCTCGCCGCGCCCGCATCAGCATCCGTGAAGTCTATTGGTCGGCACTCGGCACGGGAACGGCTTGTGCAACAGCCAGCACGCGGCCCAACGCTGTAGGGACCTTTGGCGCGTACCGTCGCCTGGGTTCGTGGAATGCTGGGCTCGTGACTCGCAGCATCTACATCACCTCCACGGAGGGCGAATCCGGCAAGTCGACGGTGGCGCTAGGCATCACCGCGGCGCTTGGTCGCTCGGTGGGCAGGGTAGGCATTTTCCGCCCCGTAGCGCGCGTAGCCGACGGTTCCGACTACGTGGTGCAGCTGCTGCTTGCGCACGACGGCGTAGACCTCACCTACGAAGAGTGTGTTGGCGTGACCTATGAGGACGTCCATGCGGACTCCGACGCCGCGCTGGCGACCATCGTGGCTCGCTATCACGACGTCGCGCGGCGTTGCGACGCGGTGGTCATCGTTGGCACGGACTACACGGACGTATCCGGGGCAGCGGAATTCGAGTTCAATGCGCGCATTGCCGCCAATCTCGCGGCACCCGTTGCGCTCGTGGTGCATGGCACGGACCGCACGCCCGCGGAGATTGCGCAAGTGGCAGAGCAGGGACGCGCGGAGCTGGAACTCAATCACGCGCATGTGGTGGCGATTTTTGCCAACCGCTGCGATCCCGCACAACTCGACGCGATCGTAGAGGCACTGCCTGCGGACGTGCGCATGGGCGCGCTTCCCGCGGACCCCGTGTTGGTGGCGCCGCTCATCAGCGAGCTCATCGCCGCCACTGGCGCGGAGTTTGTCTCCGGCGATCCCGAGCTGCTCAGTCGAGAGGCGCGCGCGATTCTCATTGGCGCCATGACCACGGAGCACTTGCTTGAGCGGCTCGAAGACGGCGCGCTCGTCATCGCCGCCGGTGACCGTGACGACACCCTGCTGGCGCTGCTGAGCGCCCACCGCGCAGGCGGCTTCCCCGCGCTCGCCGGCATTCTGCTCACGGGCGGATTCACTCCCGCGCCCTCCGTCACGAGGCTCCTGGAGGGCATGCGCTCCCCGCTGCCCGTGATGCGCACCAGTTCGGGCACGTTCAAGACGGCGATGCGGGCTTACCGCACGCGAGGCCGGCTCACTCGCGACAGCCGCATCAAGGTGGACACCGCGCTCGCCATGTTTGAGAAGCACGTGGACGCCGCTGCGCTACTGGCCGTGCTCGATGTAGCGCGCACCAACGTAGTCACGCCGCTCATGTTCGAGTTTGACCTGCTGGACCGCGCCCGCTCGTCTAAGCGCCGCATCGTGCTCCCCGAGGGAAATGATGATCGCATCCTGCGCGCCGCCGCACGGCTGCTCACGCGCGACGTCTGCGACATCACGCTTTTGGGCGAGGAGCTCGAGTTGCGGACCAGGGCGGGTGAGCTTGGGCTCGACATCTCGCGCGCAACCGTGATTTCACCCGCCGACAAGGAGCTGGTAGACCGCTTTGCAGCGGCGTATGCGGAGGCACGCGCGGCAAAAGGTGTGACCTACGACCAAGCACGCGACCAGGTTCAGGACGTCAGCTACTTTGGCACGATGATGGTGCGCGAGGGGCTAGCCGACGGCATGGTGTCCGGCGCAGCGCACACCACCGCGCACACCATCACACCTGCCTTCCAACTCATCAAGACCCCGCCAGGCGTCTCGATTGTCTCCTCGGTGTTCTTCATGTGCCTCCCCGATCGCGTGCTGGTTTACGGCGACTGCGCCGTCAACCCCGATCCCACTGCGGAGCAACTCGCGGACATCGCGATCTCCTCGGCGGAAACGGCCGCGCTGTTCCACATCGAGCCCCGCGTGGCGATGCTCTCCTATTCCACTGGCGAATCGGGAACCGGCTCCGACGTGGACAAGGTGAGGCTCGCTACGCAACTGGTACGGGAGCGTCGGCCCGATCTACTGGTTGACGGGCCCATGCAATACGACGCCGCGGTGGAGCCAACTGTCGCCGCAACCAAGGCTCCGGACTCCCCCGTTGCCGGGCGCGCAACAGTGCTCGTCTTCCCCGATCTCAACACCGGCAACAACACCTACAAAGCCGTGCAGCGCTCGGCCGGCGCGGTGGCGGTTGGGCCCGTTCTGCAGGGGCTGCGCAAGCCCGTCAACGATCTCTCGCGAGGGGCACTTGTGCAAGACATCGTCAACACCGTTGCCATCACGGCCATCCAGGCGCAGCAGCTTGCCGCCGAGGCGGGCGCGTGACAATCACGCGGCATGGGCTCGCCCTGGTGCTCAATTGCGGCTCGAGCTCCATCAAGTACCAAGTGATCGATACCCGCTTTGAAGAGCCGCTCGCGGTTGGCCTAGTTGAGCGCGTGACGGATCATGCGGTTGGTGTTGCCGAGGTCATCGACAGCCTTGAACACAACGACGCGGTGGACCTTGCCGCTCTGGAGGTTGTGGGCCATCGCGTGGTCCAGGGTGGCGACGAGTTCACCGCGCCCACCATCATTGACGACGCCGTGGAGCGCGGCATCGCGTTGCTCGCAAGCCTCGCGCCGCTGCACAATCCCGCCCACGCCGCGGGCATTCGAGCTGCGAGGGCAGCCTTCCCCCATTTGCCACACGTCGCCATATTCGACACCGCGTTCCACCAGACCATGGCGCCAGAGGCGTACATGTATGCGCTGGATCGCCACGTGGCGGCCGAGCACGCCATTCGCCGGTACGGCTTCCACGGCACGTCCCACGCGTTCGTGGCGCGCGCCACGGCGGAGGCCATGGGCGTTGACGTCCGCGCCATCAACCAGATCGTGTTGCACCTTGGCAACGGGGCGTCGGCGTGCGCGGTCAAGGGCGGCCTCTCGTTCGACACGTCCATGGGACTCACCCCCCTCGAGGGACTCGTGATGGGCACCCGCACCGGCGACATTGACCCCGCGGTGGTGGCGCACCTCTCGCGCGCTGCTGGCATGACGATCGATGAGATTGACGCGCTGCTCAACAAGAATTCGGGGATGCTGGGGCTCACGGGGTACTCGGACATGCGAGACGTGCACGCCGCGGCGAAGCGCGGGGACCACAACGCTCAGCTTGGGCTGGAGATCTACTACCGGCGCATCCGCGGCTACGTTGGCCGCTACTACGCGCTGCTTGGGCACCTTGATGCGATCTCCTTCACGGCGGGCGTTGGCGAGAACGATGCTGCGGTGCGGCTCCACTCGCTGGCCGGGCTCGAGGAACTTGGCATCGTGGTGGACCCCGAGCGCAATGCGGGCAGCAAGAAGGTGCCCACGCTCATTTCCGCGGACGCGTCGCGCGTTCAGGTGTGGGTCATCCCCACCAATGAGGAGCGCGAAATCGCCGTGCAGTCGCTCGCGGCGATCGCGCAGCGCTAGCTTGGCCACTCGCCGTTAAGGACCTACGACCCGGCAGTTATTCCTGGTAGGTCATAGGCTGGCATGAGTACATCCCCACCAACGGAGGACTCATGAACGCCACCCCCTGGACCCGCAACGCACCGCCGGTCTCAGACCAGGAAATCGACCAGATCGACCAGTGGTGGCGTGCCTCCAACTACCTCTCCGTTGGCCAGATCTACCTCCTCGACAACCCGCTGTTGCGGGAGCCGCTTACTCGCGACCACGTGAAGCCGCGCCTCGTTGGCCACTGGGGCACAACGTCGGGCCTCAACTTCTTGTATGCCCACCTCAACCGCATGATCAAGGCGCGTCAGCAGCCAACGATGTACATCATTGGACCGGGACACGGCGGGCCTGGCCTGGTGGCGGCGAGTTTCCTCGATGGGACGTATACGGCCACGTATCCGGACATGTCCTACGACCGGGCGGGCATTCAGCGCCTCTTCAAGCAGTTCTCGTTCCCCGGCGGCATTCCCTCCCACGTGGCGCCGGAGACGCCCGGCTCGATCCACGAGGGCGGCGAGCTTGGGTATGCGCTCTCGCACGCGTATGGCGCCGCGTTCGACAACCCGGACCTCCTGGTAGCGGCGATAGTGGGCGACGGCGAGGCGGAGACCGGCCCACTCGCCACGTCATGGCATTCCAATAAATTCATCAACCCCGCGAGCGACGGCGTGGTGTTGCCGATTCTGCACCTCAATGGGTACAAGATCGCCAACCCCACTGTGCTCGCGCGCATCCCCGAGGAGGAGCTCGTAGCGCTCATGACGGGGTACGGCCACAAGCCGCACCTGTTCACGGCGGGCTTTGACGACGAGTCCCACGAGTCGATTCACCGCCGCTTTGCTGCCGTGGTGGACGACGTGCTCAACGAGATCGCGGCCATCAAGGCCGAGGCGGCTCAGAACCCAGAGATGGACCGGCCGATGTGGCCCATGATCGTGTTCCGCACGCCCAAGGGTTGGACGTGCCCGCCGGAGATCGACGGGAAGAAGACCGAGGGCTCGTGGCGGGCGCATCAGGTGCCGCTTGCGTCTGCGCGCGACACCCCCGAGCACCTCGCGGTGCTGGAGGACTGGCTGCAGTCCTACAAGCCGGACGAGCTCTTTGACGAGGCGGGCGCGCCGCTTGCCTCGTACACCTCGCTCGCGCCGGAGGGTGACTTGCGCATGAGCGCCACCCCGCACGCGAACGGCGGAATGCTGTTGCGCGACCTTCGCCTGCCGAACTTCCGCGACTACGCGGTGGATGTTCCCGTTCCCGGCTCCGCGGTGGTGGAGGCCACGCGCGTACTCGGCGACTGGGTGCGCGACGTGGTGAAGAACAACATGGAGAACTTTCGCATCTTTGCGCCGGACGAGTTGGCGTCAAACCGATTTGGCGCCGCGCTCGAGGTGACGAACCGCGTGTGGATGGGCGAGATCTACGACACGGATGACAACCTCGCGAAGAGCGGCCGCGTCATCGAGATGCTGTCCGAGCATCAATGCGAGGGCTGGCTCGAGGGCTACCTGCTCACCGGACGTCACGGCATGTTCACTTCCTACGAGGCATTCATCCACCTCGTGGACTCGATGTTCAATCAGCATGCCAAGTGGCTCAAGGTGTCACGCGAGCTACCGTGGCGCAGGCCCGTGGCGTCGCTTAACTATCTGCTCTCCTCGCACGTGTGGCGCCAGGACCACAACGGGTTCTCTCACCAAGACCCCGGCTTCATCGACCACGTGATCAATAAGAAGGCGGAAGTGGTGAGGGTGTACCTGCCGCCGGACGCCAACACGCTGCTCAGCACATGGGACCACTGCTTGCGCTCGCGCGACTACGTCAATGTGGTGGTGGCTGGCAAGCAGCCGCAGGCGTCGTGGCTCACCATGGACCAGGCCATTGACCACTGCACGCGCGGGCTTGGCATTTGGGACTTCGCGTCCAATGTGAAGACGGGTGAGGACCCCGACGTTGTGCTCGCCGCTGCGGGTGACGTTCCCACTCTCGAGGTGCTCGCGGCGATCGACATCATCCGCGAGGAGTTGCCAGACCTCAAGGTGCGCATGGTCAACGTGGTTGACCTCATGCGGCTGCAGCCGGAGAAGGAGCACCCACACGGGATTTCCGATCGCGAATGGGATGAGCTCTTCACCACAGACAAGCCCATCATCTTCGCCTACCACGGTTACCCGTGGCTCATCCATCGCCTCACCTACCGCCGCCATGGACACGAGAATCTGCACGTGCGCGGCTACAAGGAAGAGGGCACAACCACCACGCCGTTCGACATGGCAATGCTCAACGACATCGACAGGTATCACCTGGTAATCGACGTCATTGACCGTGTTCCCGGGCTGGGTTCGCGTGCGGCGTCACTGCGCCAGAAGATGTTCGATGCTCGCCTTGCCGCCCGTCGCTACGCTCGCGAAAACGGTATTGACGATCCCATCGTGAACGACTGGGTATGGCCCGATGCTCGCGGGGTCGTTGATTCCCACGTGGACGCGGTAGCGGCGACGGGTGGGGATAACGAGTAGGGCTAGTAGCCCACCGACACCGGCACACCATCCTCATCCACGTCCACGGTGACGGCCGCCGCGTTGCGCTTTGGTGCCGTCTTGTAGTGGGTGAGGTAGATCGCCGCGCCCGTAAAGAGCAGACCGCCCACGAGGTTTCCAAGCACCACCGGAATCTCGTTCCACAGGAAGTAGTCGGCCCACGTGAAGTCCGCGCCCAGCATGATGCCCACGGGGAACAGGAACATGTTCACCACGGAGTGCTCAAAGCCCATGGCGAAGAAGAGCACAACGGGAAGCCACATCACCACGATCTTGCCCAGCACGTCCTTGGCGATCATGGCGCCAACCACTCCGGTGGAGACCATCCAGTTGCACAGCATGCCGCGCGTGAATACGGCCATCCAGCCGCCCGCGCCGTGCTCGGCGTAGCCGAGCGTGCGGTCGTGGCCAATGGCGGCAAGTTTCTGGCCGTATTCGGCAAACTGATTGCCCGCATCGTCGATGCTTGTGCTGAATCCGTAGGTGATGAAGATCGTCACGAGTGCCGCGACCGTCAGCGCGCCCAGAAAGTTTCCGCCAAAGGTGAGGCCCCAGTTACGGAGCACCCCCTTGATGGTGACGTGGTCGCGTTTGGCGATGAGCGCGAGCGGGGCGAGCACAAACACGCCCGTAAGCAGGTCGTAACCCAGGAGGTACAGCAGCACAAAGCCAATGGGGAACAGCAGCGCGCCAATGAGCGGCTGCCCCGTGTCCACCGTGACCTTGACGGCGAATGCGGCGCCGAGCGTGAGCATTGCGCCCGCCATGAACGCGCGCACCAAGGTGTCCCGCGTGGACATCCAGATCTTGGACTCGCCGGCCTCGATCAGCTTCACGGCGAGTTCTGGCGGGGTTACGTAGGTCATGGGGACTCCTAGGGTGCATGCAGGTAGCTCTTGCTTGCCCGACGCTAACAACCGGGGATTTCGACCTCAGCACAGTGCGGGTTCGGGTTAGTTAATTTCTCTGCACGGTGGTGATGCGTGCGTTGTGAGAAAGCGCCGGGGTGGCGGTCTGGGCCGCGACCGCGCCCCGTCGTCCCCGGCCCCGTGACCGCCAAGAGGGACTCATTGCCCATGAGTCCCTCTGGACCGTGAATTTTCACGCTCCAGAGGGACCGAGCCCGCCCACGTGTCACCAAACGAGCGCCACCCCAGCCTCCGCGACCGCCCCGGCCTGCCGCATCTGCCTTGTCATCCCCCGCCGCTGGACACCTCCCCCGCCGCCTTGTCCGCCCCCGCCGCCGGACCCCTCGCCCGCCGCCTTGTCCTTCCCTGCCCCGTGACCGCCAAGAGGGACTCAGTGCCCGTGAGTCCCTCTGGACCGTGAATTTTCACGCTCCAGAGGGACCGAGCCCGCGCACGTGTCACCAAACTGGCGCCTCGCCAGCCGCCGCGTCGGCCGGGTGGTGAACCGGACGGGTGAGCCGCCGCGTCGGCCGGGTGGTGAACCGGACAGGTGAGTGGCCGCGGTGCGCTCGACCGTGAACTTGAGCGGCGCGCTAAAGCCCGCGCAGATACTCCCGGATGAGCGCGACACCAGCCATCGCGGCCTCGTCGCCGTGCATTCGCGCGGCGGCGCGCAACTCGCGCGCGTCGTAGCCCCAACGCTCCAGGTCCCCGGCGTGGCCTATGAACCACCGTTCCATCGCTTCCGGATCGGCTTCTGGATGGAACTGGAAGGCGAGAGACCGCCCGTAGGCAAACGCCTGATTGGGGTTCGCCTCGCTGTTCGCGAGCGCAACCGCACCATCGGGCACCGAGAAAACATCTTGATGCCAATGCAGCACCGGCGCCCCGGCGAGGTGGCGAAGAGGGGTGGCGGCAGCGTCGGGCAAGAGGCGCAGAGGTGACCACCCAACCTCCCTGTTGCCACGCGACAACTCGCCACCCAGGGCCAAGGACATGAGCTGCGCGCCCAGGCAAATGCCAAGTGTCGGTCTGTCCGCCGCGAGCCGTGCGGCAAGAACCGCGCGAATGTCGGCGAGGTACGGGTACTGCTCGTCACCATCCGCGTCGATAGGCGCGCCAAGGCAGATAGCCAAGTCGGCGTCGGCAAATTGGGAGACCTCGTCGACGCCTGCCTCGAGGTAGCGCACGTCGTAGCCGTGGGCGCGGATCTCCGCCTCCCAGGTGCCGAGGTCTTCAAAGGCCACGAATCGGACCACGTCGCAGCGCATGGCGACAGGCTATCGCCCCGGCTCGCAGGACCGGGCGCAGGGCAGGGCGCAGAACTGGGCGCAAAAAAGGGAGGCGAGCACTATGTGTGCCCGCCTCCCCTTTTGCGCGGTCTAGCTGAGGTGGAACAGCGGGCCGACGATCGTCAGGCCCAAGTCCGCGCCCTCCGCTGCGAACAGCAGGAAGAACGCGAGAGCGCCGCCCAAGAGGCCAACGTTCTTGTTAAAGGAAGTGCGGTCCGCACCCTTAGCCTGGGCGTCGCTCTCCTTCCAGTACGCGTGCATGAAGAGCGTGACGGGGATGAGGGTCACGAACACCAGCAGCGCGCCAAGGTCACCGTAGATGCCCAGCAGCACCATCAGTGCGCCAAGGCCCATCGTGATGCCGGAGAGAATGACGCCAACCTTGCCACCCGGGGCGCCCTTGTATTGCGCGTACTGCGCCATGGTGGACGCCTTGGAGATGTGCCCCCATGCACTGAGCAAAAAGATGAAGGCGAAGAGAATGCGGGCAATGAGAAAAACGGCGTCCATGGTATCCCTTGATAAGTTGATTGTTCAACTAACTCTAAACGGAGTCAGTTGATGTGTCAACAAAGTCCAACCGTGGCGCATTCCCGCTCCTACGATGAGGGCATGACAGACGGTCTCGCGGCACACTGGGAAGAGCGCTACCGCGAACGCGCGCAACGCTGGTCAGGGGAGGCCAACCCGACGCTCACTGCAGTAGTCGCCCCACTCACCCCGGGCGTGGCAATAGATCTGGCGTGCGGGGAAGGCGCGGACGTGCTGTGGCTTGCGTCGAACGGCTGGATTGCAACGGGCGTGGACATCTCCCCCACGGCGGTTGAGCGCGCGCGGGCCGCTGCCGCTGGTGTTCCCGGTGCCGCCTATGTGGCCGCTGACCTTTCGGAGTGGTCCCCGGAGGGGCCAGCGGACTTGGTGTGCAGCTCGTTCATGCACTCCGAGGTGGAGTTCCCGCGCACCGAGCTCCTGCGCCGCACGGCCAGCTGGGTTGCCCCCGGCGGCCACTTCCTCACCGTCACTCACGCCGTGGCACCGTGGTGGCACGAGTCCGCGCACGAGCACGGCGCACACATGCTGTCGCCCCAGGAGGATCTCGCGGCGATCGCGTTGAATGAGGCCGAGTGGGAGATCGTGGAGTTGGGGACCCGCGATCGCGAGGCCGTCAGCCCAGCTGGCGAGCCGGGCGTGCTCCACGACGGCGTGATCCTCCTGCGCCGGGCTGCGTGATTCGCCTAAGCGCAATCAGTCGCGCCCTCCAGCGCGACTACCCTTGACGCCGTGGCTCACCTCTTAGGCGCCGAGGCGCTTCACCTCGACTTTGGCACCGGCACCGTCCTCGACTCGGTCTCGATAGGCCTCGACGACGGCGATCGCATCGGCGTGGTGGGTGGCAACGGCGCGGGCAAGACGTCGCTGCTCAAGCTCCTCGCGGGCAAACTTGCCCCGCACGCAGTTGATGGGCGCAGTGGCCGCGTAACCATTGCCCGCGGCACCCGCATCGGCGTCCTCGATCAGGACGACGCCGTGGATCCGTCGCTCACGGTGATCCAAGCGATAGCCGGCGAGGCGGACGAACACGAGTGGGCGTCGGACCCCCGCACACGCGACGTCATGGCCGGGCTGGTGCCAGACCTCCCGGCCGACGCCGTGGTTGGCACTCTCTCTGGCGGCCAGCAGCGACGGGTTGCGTTGGCCCACGTGCTGGTTGGCGACCACGACGTGATCTTCCTCGACGAGCCAACAAACCACCTCGACGTTGAGGGCGTGACGTGGCTCGCGGACCATCTCAAGCGACGCTGGGCGGGACGCAACGGCGCGCTGCTTGTGGTCACTCACGACCGCTGGTTCCTGGATGAGGTCTCCACCCAGACGTGGGAGGTGCACGACGGCGTTGTGGACCGTTACGAGGGAGGATACGCCGCGTACGTGCTGCAGCGGGTGGAGCGAGACCGCATCTCCAACGTGACTGAACAGCGCCGCCAGAACCTCATGCGCAAGGAGCTCGCGTGGCTCCGCCGCGGTGCGCCAGCACGCACCTCCAAACCCAAGTTCCGCATCGACGCCGCCAACGCGCTCATCGCGGACGTACCCCCCATCCGCGACACCATTCAGCTGGCGCGCATGGCCACGGCGCGCCTGGGAAAGGATGTGGTGAGCCTCATCAACGCGGGCGTCACGTACGGCACGGGCGATGAGGCGCGCGAGGTGCTGCACGGCATCGAATGGCACATCGGGCCGGGCGAGCGCACGGGCATCCTTGGCGAAAACGGCGCTGGCAAGTCCACGTTGCTCAAGCTCATCACGGGCGAGCTTGAGCCAACCAAGGGGCGAGTGAAGACCGGCATCACCGTGCGGGTGGCGGCGCTGAGCCAGCGCCTGGAAGAGTTGGATGAGGTCCAGGAGGAGCGCGTCTCCGCGGTGGTCAAGCGCTACTCCTCCATCAAGATGTCCGATGGCACGGAGATGACGCCCGGGCAACTGCTTGAGCGCTTTGGCTTCACTGCGATGCAGCTCAAGACGCCCGTCAACCGCCTCTCCGGCGGTCAACGCAGGCGCCTGCAAATCCTCATGGTGCTGCTGAGCGAGCCCAACGTGCTGGTGCTCGACGAGCCCACCAACGACCTCGACACCGACGTCCTCGCGGCGCTGGAAGATTTGCTCGATTCATGGCCCGGCACCCTCATCGTCGTAAGTCACGACCGCTACCTCATGGAGCGCATAACGGACCAGCAATACGCGGTGCTCGACGGCGGATTGCGCCATCTACCAGGGGGAGTAGACGAATACGTGCGGCTCTCGCGAGAGCGGCGAACGGCGTCGGGCGGCGTCGGCAGTTTTGGCGGGCAAGCGGGAACCAAGCACACCAAGGGGCCCGACGCTGTAGCTGTGCCTGCCGTTGTGGTAGATCCGGGGCGAAGTGGCGGCGACATTCACCCTGCATCTACCCCAAAGAGCAACTTGAGCGGGTCTGAGCGGCGCGTGCTCGCGAAGGAGCAGCAGGCGGCCGAGCGGCGGATGGCGAAGATCGTGCAGCTGAAGCGCGAGCTTCATGACCGGATGGCCGCGCACGATCAGTCTGACCATGAGGGCGTGGCCGCCATGACGCAGCAGTTACGCGCGCTCGACGACGAGAACTCCACGCTCGAGCTTTCCTGGCTCAAGCTGAGCGACGCGCTCGACACTTAGCCAACGCCGCAGGTAAGAGGGCTCGCCCCGCACGACAGCATGCAAGCGCCTTCCGGAACCTCGGCATGGGTGCCTCCGACGCTATGCATCGGCCGCGGTCGCGGCTGCGGCCGACAGCTCACCGCGCCTACGGCACTCGCAGTATTCGCAACGGGTCACGGTATGCGGCGTAGGCGGCGATCGGCGCGCTGGTGATGAGCGTTAGCAGAACGGCCAGGCCAGCGACCCCCGCCACGAACTCCCATGTGGGCAGCGAGCCAGCAGTGGCCGCGACGGCGGCGACCCCCGCGCCGGTTCCCACCGCGGTGCCGATGACGGCTCCTATCGCCGCCTGTGCGAGAAGCGTGGCGACGAGGGCCGAGCGGGTGGCGCCTAGCGCTCGGCGACGGCCAAACTCCCGGCGCCTAGAAACGACGGCGGAGAGCACAGTGACGGCGATGATCACCGCGCCGACACCCATGACTACGGCCATCAACTGCCGGGAGGCGGCGCCGAGGCGGCCAGCGATGACGTCCCTCAGCGCGATCGCACCCTTGGGGGTCTCCACTGTGAGCGCCGTGGGATTGAGGGCGGGCGTCGAGGTCGTTAGGACGCCCTCAAGGCGATCGATTACCGTGACGTCGCTCGCCAGCACGTAGACGTAGCGCAGCGTTTTCACGTCGTCGGGTTGCGCGGCAATGAGAACTGTGTCGTTCAAATTCGCCAGTGGTCCGGTGGCTTTGAAGACGCCAACCACGCCCACCGGGTCGGCGTTCGGGTCAGCCGCCGAACGGACCCTCCCAAGGCCGGGTCCAAGATTCAGTCCGTCCGTCGCCCCTAAGCCAACGATAGCTTCGCCTGGGAGGGGAGGCCGCCCCTGCACCAAGGTGAAGTCCGGAGGCAAGTCGCCAACCATAGCCCGGGCGGCGAATGGCGATGCGGGCAACGCGGGATTCACCACGTCCGCGGCGGCACCCAAGCCGAGCGTCCAGGCGACGTCGGAGAGCCTGGCCAACTCGGCTGGCGCCTCGGGCAAAATGCCAGCCACACCGCCGTCGTCCGAGATGACGATGAGGCGCGTCCCGGCGGAGTCGATCTGGCCCACCACCTGCGCCTCATTCGCCGCGGCCTGGCCGGTGGTGACGAGGATCGAAAAGCTTACGCTGGCCAGCACCAGCACGAGCGTAATCGTGGTCGCCAACTGCGCTCGAGCGCCGGCGACGGCATCCCTGATCAACGCTGCGGTGCGCGGAACGCCCGGCCACGACCCCGCAGCCCGCGCGTCGCGAGTTTCTGTGCTCATGGGGTCGCCCGCGAGCCGACCTCGGCGCCGCCGTCAGCGGCGAGCCGAATCTCATGGTCGGAGCGGCTCGCGAGGCTCTTGTCATGGGTCGCGAGGATCACGGTGCCGCCGTTCTTGGCGTGGTCCACCAGCGCCTCCCACACGACCTCGGCGGAGGCGTCGTCGAGATTGCCCGTGGGCTCATCCGCGAGCACCACGCGCGGATCGGTGAGCAGGGCGCGGCAGATCGCCACCCGTTGGGCCTGCCCGCCGGAGATCTCTCCCGGCCGGTGGTCCGCCCTGTGCTCCAAGCCAAACCGGGTCAGCATCGCACGCGCCCTACTCGCGGCATCGTCGTGTGACATGCCCGCGAACAGGCCGGAGTCGCAGACGTTCGCCAGCACCGTTCGTGAGGGATCGAGCAGGGCGTCCTGGAAGACGAATCCCACCTGCGCGGCGCGGAGCCTCGATCGGGCTACGTCTGGGAGGTTCGACGCCGCGCTGCCATTCCAGAGGACCTCGCCGCCCGAGGGCCGGATCATGAGCGCGAGCAAGTAAAGCAGGGTGGACTTGCCGGAGCCCGAAGGCCCCGTGAGGGTCGTGACCGCGCCAATGGGAATGTCGACCGTCAGATTGTCGATCACCGCGGCACCATTGGAGCGATAGGCGAAGGTAAGGCCACGCGCACCGACAACGGTTCGCGCTTCTGGACGCGCCGCGAAACCTGCGGCCATGCTCATGGCGCAGGCGTCCAAGTCTCGGCGGGAGAGCCCCCGCTCGGAGACGCAGGGGTGCCCGCGAGGACCACGGTGGTGCCGTCCTCCACGCCCGCGAGGACAACGCTTCCCTGACCTTGGCCAACAATGGTCACCGGGACGTGGGTGCCGTCCGTCAGTGCCACATAGGGGTCTCCGGCCGCGGTGAAGCCCACGGCGGCGGCCGGCACTCCCGGGCCCGTCACCGAGGGAATGAGTATCTGCTGCGCCGGATAGACGGCCTCCGCCGGGATAAGCGACACTTGGTAGCACTTGTCGGCGCAAATGGAAGTGCCGTCTTGTCGTGTGAGGGTCAGCATCGTGTTGTTCGACTGGTCTACCTGGGAATTCGCAATCACCGTCTTTACCGTCTCGTCACCGAAGGTCACCTCGATGGGCAGCGACGGGTCATACATGGAACCCGAGGGAATCGTGGCGATGAATTCTGGCTCCCGGTCTAGCACGGACAGCACCACGTCTCCGGGGTTGAGGCGTTTGCCCACCTGGACGTCGTCGGCCACCCGCAGCCGCGCCGGCAGCCTTGTGGCGAATACAACGTCGCTCGCGCGCACAATCCCGTCCGTCTCCACGCCCAACTTCGCCTGCCACAACTGCACGGCGCGCTTCGTGACCGGGCCAAAGTCGCCGTCGGCCGAGCCGTCGAGGTACCCAAGTTCAATGAGGAAGCGCTGCACTTGCGCAACATCGGCCCCGTGTTCACCCTGGGACAGGTCGCGGAAGGCGGGAACCTCGCCCACGGCGGCCACCACCGGTCGCAGGTCCACCGAGTAGAGGCGGTCACCCAAGTTGGCGGTGTCGCCGTCCGCCACATCGAGCGACGTCAGCACGCCCGACGCCGCGCCCACCCCGAACGGGCGAGCGGCCCACGACGCAGAGACGGCTACGGGCATGGATTGGCCCACGGTCGTCTCTGCGACCTTGACCGTCGCTGGCGCATCCGCGGCCTCGTCAACATGCGGAGGCGCGAACGCCCATCTTCCGAAGATCAGGCCTAAAGCCAGCGTGACGACCAAGGCAAGCACCCATGGCCACGTACGCGCGAGCCCAGTGGCGCCCTCGTCGGTCAAGAATCCCCCGTCGGAGCCAGGACTTCGAAGTTTGGTCCGGACTGCGGGCACGCATTGGCTAGTGCAAACAACTTGTCTTTCGCGAGTGAGTTCGTCGCATTCACGAGTTCGGCGTATGGATTCCACGCAGATTGCCAGTCGGAGTCTTTCCACGTGTCGAAAGTGGGCGGTTCAGAAACGTCAAACCCGTGCGCGACGATGCAGGCGCGTGTGTCGAGCATCCGTTGGTACGCAGTGTCTGTGAGCGTCTTGTCGGCGAGGTGTTGGGGCAAAGGAAAGCGAGCGTTGCAATCGGCCGCCGCCTTTTCGAGAAGGTCTTGAGTCGCCGAGTCTTGCGGAAGGTCCACGAACCCAACGGAGCCGCCCATGGTCTTTACGGCCTTGAGCCCATGCTCGCTGTAGCACGAGATCTGACCGTCCTGGAATTTCTCATTCTCTTGACGCACCTGCGCCATCCACCCGGGCTCCACCCACCCCGGTGACGCGTCGAGGCCGGGCGCCTTTTGAGCGCATCCTGAAACGGCGACCAGCGCGAGTCCCAGCGCGAGCATAGTCACCGAGCCGGATCCGACTCGCCGCGTCACGTGCCGCAGAAGCCGGAGCCTGAGGTAGCTCCGGAGCCATTGACGGACCAGCTACCCGAATACGAAGCGCCCTTCACCGTGATGCTAAAACCGGTCGATGTCGTCGAATCCGTGTATGAGTGTCCAGGAGCGGACACGGTGATCGGACCCGAGCCGCCTTTGTAACCGGTGGCCTTGACGAAGGTGCCGCTCGGACAACTGAGAGTTCCGCCCCACGTGCCGGCATTGGCAGTTCCTGCCGCCAATGGAACTGCCGCGATCACAAGAGCAAAGGTGCCTGCGGCTATTCGAGTCCTGCGCGACAATGCGTGCACGTTTACCCCTCCGATATTCGGTGGCATCGTTGCCCCGCGAAACGATCATGCAATAGAAAACGTTTTCGTGCAACGGCAAAACAAGCGAGGATCGCAGATTAATGCGGCTGATATGGGCTGACTACTACGTCTACCCGCTGGAACTCCTTGAGGTCGCTGTAGCCAGTGGTTGCCATTGACCGCCGCAGGGCTCCCATCAGGTTCGTGGTGCCATCTGCCGTTGTACCAGGACCAACGAGGATTTCCTCGAGAGTCCCAACGGTGCCAACGTGCACGCGTTCGCCACGCGGCAGAACGGGGTGGTGAGCTTCCGGACCCCAGTGCAGGCCGCGACCGGGCGCCTCCTCGGCCCGCGCAAGCGCCGCGCCAACCATCATCGCGTCCGCACCACATGCGATCGCCTTCACCATGTCACCGGAGCGGCCGATGCCGCCGTCGGCGATCACGTGAACGTACCGGCCCCCAGATTCGTCAAGGTAATCGCGACGAGCTGCCGCGGCGTCGGCCACTGCTGTTGCCATGGGCGCGTGAATGCCAAGTGACTGGCGCGTGGTCTGCGCCGCGCCGCCGCCAAAGCCAACCAAAACGCCAGCCGCGCCGGTGCGCATGAGGTGCAGTGATGCCTGGTAGGTGGAGGCGCCGCCAACGATGACGGGAACGTCGAGCTCGTAGATGAACTTCTTGAGGTTGAGCGGCTCCTCGGCGCCGGAGACGTGTTCCGCGCTCACGGTGGTGCCGCGGATGATGAAGATGTCAACGCCCGCCTTGAGGACGGTGCCGTAGAACTCCTGGGTGCGCTGCGGGCTGAGGGCGCCCGCAACGGGCACGCCCGCCGCGCGAATCTCTTGGAGGCGCGCCGTGATGAGCTCGGGCTTGATGGGCTCGGCGTAGATCTGTTGCATGCGGCGCGTGGCATTTGCGCCCTCAAGCGCGGCGATCTCTTCAAGCTGCGCAGTTGGGTCCTCGTAGCGCGTCCACACGCCTTCAAGGTCGAGGACGCCGAGGCCGCCGTGCTGGCCCAATTGGATGGCCGTGGCCGGGCTCATGACGGAGTCCATGGGGGCGGCGATTACGGGGATCGAGAACTCGAATGCGTCGATCTGCCAGCGAAGAGACACGTTCTGGGGATCGCGCGTGCGGCGCGACGGCACAATTGCGACGTCGTCAAAGGAATAGGCGCGGCGCCCGCGCTTTCCGCGGCCAATCTCGATCTCGTTGCTCACGGGGTAAGCCTACCGGCGTGTCCCAGCCACGGCGTCGGGCCTGTTGTTTGGCTCCGTACCCGGTGACTGATCCTCCGCCCCGTGCTCGCGGCGGCGCACCCGTGTCACACCTTCGTGCCAGGCTTGGTGCATGACCTGGCTAGACAACCCCATGGTGGGCTTCGACACGGAAACCACCGGCATCTCCACCGCCACCGACCGCATCGTGACCGCGGCGCTCATCACGCGCACTGGCGGCGACGTCAGCACCCGCACGTGGCTCATCGACCCCGGAATTCCCATCCCCGAGCGCGCCACGGAGGTCCACGGCATTACTACGGAGCAAGCACGGCAAAACGGCCAGCGCCCGGCCGACGCCCTGGCTGAGATTGCCGAGATTCTCGCCTCCGCGCTGGCTTCCGGGGTGCCCGTGGTTGGCTTCAACGTGCAGTACGACTTGAGCATTTTGGAGGCGGAGTTGGCGCGGAATGGGCTGCCGACTCTCGCCGAGCGGTTGCCTGGCGGCATCCGGCCCATTGTGGATCCGCTCGTGTTGGACCGCCACCTCGATCGCTACCGTCGCGGTAAGCGCAAACTCATCGACATGTGCGAGACGTACGGCGTTGCCGTCATTGCCGACGACCTCCACGCGGCCGACGCCGACGTTCTGGCCACTCTCGACCTGGTGCAGGCCATCGCGGTTCGCTATCCCGCGCTCGGCACCGTTGAATTGCGAGACCTGCACGATCAGCAAGTGGAAGCGCATCGCGTGTGGGCGCTGCACTTTGCGAGCTACCTCGCGGGCAAGGGCATCACTAACGACGTGCCCAGCCCGGAGTGGCCCGTGTGCGGGCTCGCGGTCCAAGCCAGTTCCGCGTCCACATTCTGAAGAATTTCGCACGTTTCCAGTGCGCGCGTTCGCACTGGTAGAGGGGTAGATTCGGAGGCAACGAAAGAGGTCACAATGACGTGGTCTGCTCCCGTTGGTGAGGGCCCCCTCGCCGACGCACGCGCCCAACTTGCCGCCGCCGTCGGGCATCTTGGTTACGACGACGGCACCCACCAGATGCTCGCCACCCCGCGGCGCGAACTGCAGGTATCGGTTCCCCTGCGCCGGGACGACGGCAGCATCGCCGTGTACTCGGGGTACAGGGTGCAACACAACTTCAGCCGCGGCCCCGCAAAGGGCGGCTTGCGGTTCGCGCCCAATGTTGACCTCGACGAGGTGCGCGCGCTCGCCATGTGGATGACGTGGAAGTGTGCGCTCGTGGACGTGCCGTACGGTGGCGCAAAGGGCGGGGTGGCCTTTGAGCCGCGCACCCACTCCAATCTTGAGTTGGAGCGTGTTACCAGGCGCTATACCTCGGAGATCTTGCCGATCATCGGCCCCGAGGTGGACATCCCGGCGCCCGACATGGGCACCAATGAGCAGACCATGGCCTGGATGATGGACACCTATTCCACGTCCGTTGGGCACACGGTTCCCGGAGTCGTGACAGGCAAGCCCGTGAGCCTGGGCGGGTCCCTGGGGCGCGCCGCAGCCACCTCACGCGGCGTGGCGCACATTGCGATTCTGGCGATGGAATCGCACGGGATAGCCGTGGTGGGTTCGAGTGCCGCGGTCCAAGGATTCGGCAAGGTGGGCCGCGACGCAGCCCGCTTCCTCGCGGATTCAGGAGTTGCAGTTCGTGCCATCTCCGACGTTGACGGCGCCATCTACAACGAGGCCGGTTTGGACGTTGTTGCGCTGTGCGCTCACGTGGACGCCGGCGGCGCAGTCGCGGACTTCCAGGGCGGCGAGCCAATGGACGGCGGGGAGTTACTGCTGCTGGACGTGGACCTCCTGGTGCCCGCCGCGCTCGAAGGCGTCATCACGGGCGACAACGCCAGCGCGATCAAAGCGCGACTGGTGGTGGAGGGGGCAAACGGACCTACCACCAAGGCCGGCGATGCGATCCTCACGGACCGCGGCGTGGTGGTGGTGCCGGACATCCTCGCCAACGCGGGCGGCGTGATCGTCTCCTACTTTGAGTGGGTGCAGGCGAACATGGCGTACCAGTGGACCGAGCAAGAAGTGAACGGTCGGCTCAAGGAGCGCATGACCAAGGCGTGGAGGGACGTGGTCGCGTTCTCCGGCGATCGCGGAATGACGTACCGCGAGGCCGCTACCGTGCTCGCCGTGCAAAGGGTGACGGAGGCACACCGCTTGCGCGGGCTGTACCCGTGACCCTGACTAGTTGCGGCCCGAGTAGTTGGGCGCCTCCACCGTGACCTGAACGTCGTGCGGGTGGGACTCCTTGAGCCCCGCCGGCGTGATGCGCACAAACTGGCCCTTGGCCTGCAAGTCCGGGATGGTCGCGGCGCCAACGTAGAACATCGACTGGCCCAGCCCGCCAACGAGTTGGCGCACCACGGAGGACAGCGGACCCTTGTAGGGAACGCGACCCTCGACGCCCTCGGGGATGAGGTCGTCGTCGCTGGGGGCGTCGGCCTGGAAGTAGCGGTCCTTGGAGTACGAGACCCGGCCACGCGAGGACAGCGCGCCCAGCGAGCCCATGCCGCGATAACTCTTGAATTGCTTGCCGTTGACGAGCACCAGGTCTCCCGGGGTCTCTTCGCAGCCCGCGAAAAGCGAGCCGAGCATCACGGATGATGCCCCGGCAACCAGCGCCTTGGCGATGTCACCGGAGTACTGGAGCCCGCCGTCGGCGATGACGGGGACGCCGTGCGGCGAGGCGGCAACGGCGGCCTCGTACACCGCGGTCACTTGCGGCACACCAACGCCAGCCACCACGCGAGTGGTGCAAATCGAACCCGGCCCAACGCCCACCTTGACGGCATCCACCCCAGCCTCAACCAAGGCGGCGGCGCCGTCACGCGTGGCGACGTTGCCGCCAATGACCTGCACGTGGCGCGTTGCTGGGTCCGACTTGAGGCGGCGGATCATGTCGATCATGGCGCGAGCGTGACCATGCGCGGTGTCTACCACCAGCACGTCCACCTCGGCCTCTACCAGGGCGGTTGCGCGTTCCCAGGCATCGCCAAAGAAGCCAACGGCGGCGCCAACCAAGAGCCGGCCCTCGCCATCCTTGGAAGCGAGCGGGTACTTCTCGGTTTTGACGAAGTCCTTCACGGTGATGAGCCCCGTGAGGCGGCCATCGGCGTCAACGAGAGGAAGCTTCTCCACCCGATGCTTGGCGAGCAGCTCCGAGGCCGCGGCATTCGAGATACCTTCCGGCGCCGTGATGAGCGGCATGGGGGTCATCTGCTCGCTGACCAGGCGCGACGCGAACTCGGACGGATTCACAAAACGCAAGTCGCGATTGGTGATGATGCCCAGCAGGCGGCGGTCGTGGTCCACCACCGGCAGTCCGGACACCCGATACGTGGCACACAGCGCGTCGAGCTCGGCGAGCGTGGCGTCCGGTCCAACCGTCACGGGATCAGTGATCATCCCGGATTCGGAGCGCTTGACGATCTCCACGTGGTGCGCTTGATCGGCGATCGAGAGGTTGCGATGGAGCACGCCAATGCCCCCCAGGCGGGCGAGCGCAATCGCGAGCCGCGCCTCGGTGACGGTATCCATGGCTGCGCTCACGAGCGGCACATTGATGCTCAGTTCGCGCGTGAGTCGAGTGGCCGTATTGACCTCTGAGGGGATGACATCGCTCTCGCCGGGAAGCAGCAGAACGTCGTCGTAAGTGAGTCCGGTATAGCCGAAAGGGTCGTTCGGGGCGGGCATCATTGCACGATTCTACAGGCCCGTCTAGTCCCAATTGGGCACCGAAAATTGGCACTTGGCATTCCCGCCAGAAGGGGGTAAGAATGGCACTAAGCGGTCCGCGACGTCGAGGATCTTCTGGAGGCGAAGCGTCCGCTGCATGGTGTTTCAAACCACGCGACGAGAGACAATGACGCCTCCCGTTGCCCTAAGCGAATTAGGGGACTTAATGGACGCGGTGGCCAAGTTGCCAGCACCGACCCAAGACCAGTGGGAATGGCAGTACGAGGGATCGTGCCGCGAGGCAGACCCGGAACTGTTCTTCCATCCGGAGGGGGAAAGAGGCTCAGCTAGGCGCCGCAGGGCGGAAGCAGCAAAGAAGTTCTGCGCCCGCTGCCCCGTGCTGGAACTGTGCCGCGAACGGTCGCTGGATGCGCGGGAGCCGTTCGGTGTGTGGGGTGGCCTCAGCGAAGACGAGCGGCATGCGCTTCTCGCCGGCCGCATGAAGCGAGCGAGCTAGCCTCACAGACGAAGCGAGGGGCTTCAGTCAATTGACTGAAGCCCCTCGTCGTCTGCTGTGCGTGACTTAGGAAATCACGGCGAGCAGGTCGCGTGCGGAGAGGATCAGGTAATCCTCACCCGCGTACTTGACCTCGGTGCCGCCGTACTTGCTGTAAATCACCTTGTCGCCAACGTTGACGTCAACCGGAATGCGGTTGCCGTGCTCGTCAATACGACCCGGGCCCACCGCCACGACTTCGCCCTCCTGGGGCTTTTCCTTGGCGGTGTCCGGGATCACGAGGCCAGACGCCATGGTGGTCTCGGCTTCAGCCGACTTCACCACAACCTTGTCCTCAAGAGGCTTGATTGAGACCGACACTGCGGACCTCACCTTCCACGAGTAGTTCCGGACATGATGCGCCTATTCCGTCGATGCCGTCGCGGGGGTCATACGAACGGAGCGCTGGCTCTACGAGCCGCAACCAATTTAGCACTCTGACCCTGCGAGTGCTAACCCAGTATCGTTCGCCTGCCGTGAAACGATGAGCTCATGGACGCCGCCGACGCTCGCCTTGCCGTAAGCCCAGCGTGCCGGGCCCTTACCGACGCGATAGGTGACTATGACGGCAAAACGGCGCTCAGCGTCGGGCAGCGTTTGCGGGCCGAGGGTGCGGCGCCGGAACTGGTAGCCGCCGCGCTCACCCAGGCGCGCTTGCGGGCCCACGCTCGGGGAAAGTTTGGCGAGTTTGCCGCCGGCATGGCTTTCCATCAGGAAGGGCTCGAGCAGGCCACGCGGCTTGCCGTGGCCGCTTTGCATGCCCGACGCTACCTGGAGGCTGGGCTGCAATCCGTCGCCGATCTCACGGCCGGGTTGGGCGCCGATTCGATGGCCATGGCGGCGCTCGGTCTACAGGTGACCGCGGTGGAGCGGGACGAGGCAACCGCGCTACTCGCGGATCACAATCTGCGGCACTGGCCAGGCACCCGAGTGGTCAACGCGGACGCGCTCGAGGTTGCGCTCCACCTGGGCGCGGATGCGTTCTTTGCGGATCCTGCCAGGCGCAATGCGCGAGGGCGCCGCCATGATCCCGCTGACTATGCGCCTCCCCTCGACCCGTTGTTGGCCTTGCGTGACGCCGTTCCCGCGCTGGGGCTCAAGCTGGGGCCAGCCGTGCCGCATGACGCGGTGCCGCCGGGTGCGGAGGCGCAATGGGTGAGCGTTGACGGAGATGTGGTGGAGCTTGGCGTGTGGTGCGGTCCGCTCGCGCGGCACGAGGGCCATGGGGCGCTCGTGATTCGTGGGGGCGCGGCGCACGAGTTGGTAGGGGATCTCCATCGCGGCGAGGTGCGCGAACTTGGCGAGTTTGTGGCGGAGCCGGATGGCGCGGTGATTCGCGCGGGACTCGTTGGGGCGCTTGCCGACGAGGTGGGAGCCGGGCTGCTCGATGCGAGCATCGCGTATCTGACGGCGGATGCCGCGGTTGAGAGTGCCTTTGCGCGGTGGTTCCGCATTGAAGCGGCCATGCCCTTTGACGTGAAGCGCCTCGCCGCCGCACTGCATGCGCGCGGAGTGGGGGCGCTCGAGATCAAGAAGCGTGGGGTTGACGTGGTGCCGGAGCGGCTGCGGGCGCTACTGAAGCTGCGCGGCACCGGGTCCGCAACGGTGATTCTCACGCGCGTGGCCGGGAGGCACACGGCGCTCATCGCCCAGCCGGTTTAGCTCCCCTCGCGCTGTGAGGACCTCAGGCCGGGCGAGGGCCTCATTCCCGGCCCAGTGTCCTCACAGCGCGCGTCGGCCGAGCGCGGGGAGCGAGCGCGCAGGCGCGGGACGCCGCGCGGGGGCGGGACGCCGCGCGGCCAGCTCCCACGCCCGGTTTAGCTCCCCTCGCGCTGTGAGGACCTCAGGCCGGGCGAGGGCCTCATTCCCGGCCCAGTGTCCTCACAGCGCGCGTCGGCCGAGCGCGGGGAGTGAGCGCGCGGGCCGAGCGCAGCACGTGGCCGGGACCCCGCACTCCGCGAGCTGCGGCTACGCGCTCAGCGCGAGCCCTACCGCGAGCGCAATCATCACTACTGCAATGAGGGCGTCGAGCACGCGCCACGCGCGTGGCGTCCCAAGCACTGGGGCGAGCGCTCGCGCACCGAAACCCAGCGCCGTGAACCACGCGATCGACCCCGTGATGGCACCTGCGGCGAAGGCCCACGGCAACTCATGACCAGCACCTACGGTGCCCATGAGGAACACCGTGTCGAGATACACGTGCGGGTTGAGCCACGTCAGGGCGAGGCACGTGAGCGCCACCGATCCCGCGGTTGCCGCCGCAACGGCGCCGCCAGTAGAAGCTTCGAGCACAGCGGGGCGCCAAGCACGACGCGCGGCCATGAGCCCGTATACGAGCAAGAATGCCGCACCACCCCAGCGCACAATGGTGAGTAGCAGTGGATGCGAACTCACCACCGCGCCCATGCCGGCGATGCCCGCGATGGTGAGCACGGCGTCGGACACTGCGCAGATCGCCACCACCAAACCCACGTGTTCGCGCCGCAAGCCCTGCCTGAGCACAAACAGGTTCTGGGCACCAATGGCGACGATGAGCGACAGCATCAGCCCAAGGCCGGCAAGGTATGAGCTCACGCAGAACACTCCGCATACGGCAACTTGAGCGCCACGGGCCACGTGCCACGAGCGGGAACGTCACCGGCGAGAACGGCGGCCAACGCGCGCAACTGCTCGGAGCCCTCACCCCAAATCGCTACGTAGGCCTTGGCGTGGGATGCGGGCAAACCCCACGGGCCACCCATAGCGACCACAACGTCGGCCTTGGCGTGGCCCCTGTCCCCGCGCACCAAGGCAACGGTGGTGCCGCCTTTGCCCACCTTCACTCCGTGGTCACGAAGGGCCTTCGCGAGCGCCTTGCGTTGCGCCGCCGTCCCCCCAACAATGGACACGCTCTCCCCCACGAGCGCGTCGCAGTCCTTGGCCGCAACCACGATGGAGCCCTCGACAAAATCGCGGGGCCGGCCGGGCGCGACCGCATCTTGCGCGTGGTACCCCCACCGGGAAGCGAGGATCACGTGTGCCGCAGCGTCGTCGAGGCGGGCGCGGTCAAGCGAACCCTTCTCAACCGCCCCGACCAAGGCGTCTATCGCGGCATCCGTGTTCGCGGGCATGAGCACCAGGTCCGCCCCCGCGCGAATCGCCGCTACGGTCGCCGCCCCCGGCTTGTAACGGTCCGTGATGGCTTCCATGTTCATGGCGTCCGTCACGATCAGCCCGGTAAACCCCAGCTCCTCCCGCACGTACGCGTAGGCCCGCGGGTTCACGGAGGCGGGCGCCTTCCCCCACTCAGGGACGCGGATGTGGGCCATCATGATCGCCGGCGCGCCAGCATCAATCGCAGCCTTGAACGGCACAAAGTCGCGTTCGGCAAGGGTGGCGACGTTCGCCTTTTGGCGGGGCAGCCCAGCATGCGAGTCCACCGTCACGGATCCGTGGCCCGGGAAGTGCTTGAGCACCGGCAGCACACCGCCGGAGTCGAGTCCCTGCCATGCGGCCACCACCGTGTCAGCAACATCTTGCGGATCGCTTCCTGCGGATCGTGTGCGGATGGTCGGGTCCTTGAGGCCAATGGTCACGTCGGCATCGGGCGCCATGTCCATCGTGAAGTTCAGTTCGCGCATCTGCGCGCCGAGGCCCGCGTAATAGGCGCGCACGCTAGATGAGTCGCCGTTGGCGCCCGCCGCCATGAATGCCGACACGTAGCCAATCGCAGGGCGCAGCCGCTGCACCACGCCACCCTCTTCGTCGGTCGCAATGACAACGGGCCAGTCGCGCTTGGGGTCTGCAGTTTGTATGGCCTGATTGAGCGCGAGCACCTGCTTGGCGCTCGTGACCGCACCGCCCATGATCAGCACGCCCGCGAGGTGCCGCGACTTCACGAGTTTGGCGGCCGCCGCCGCGTCAGGGTGCGAGATGTCCGCCATGATGACCTGCCCCGCAACGTCCTCAAGGCTCAACGCCTGCGCGTCCATCAGCGCCGCGTCCCAGTCGTCTTGGGACGGCCCCCACGCGAGGTTCGGCACCTTGGGCGTGGGGCTGGGGCTATGGGTGCCCGACGTTGTGGTTGGCTCTCCCGGAGGCGTTGCCGAAGACTGGGGAGGGGATGGCGGTCGCGCGCTGACCCACCAGCCGGTCCCCGCCACGGCGATGACGACGGCGGCCAGCGCAACCCCTAAAGTGGTGCCGCGCTTCACACCATCACGGTACTCAGCGGCATCGAGGAGTCCACCCCAATGCTGAGTCGAGACGGCTCGGCTCCCCGCCTGACCAGTGCGGATCCCAAAGCGGCGATCATCGCGCCGTTGTCCGTGCAGAACTTGATGGGCGGGATGCGCACGTCCACGCCGGCCTCCGCGCCGCGCGCAGCCGCGAGTTCTCGCAGCTGCGAGTTGGCGCTAAAACCTCCGCCAATGACAAGAGTTGACACCCCGTGCTCGCGGCACGCGCGGAGCGTCTTGGCGACCAGCACGTCAGCCACGGCGGCAGCGAAACTGGCGGCAACGTCGGGCACTGGAACCTCGCGACCGGAGTCGCGGCAGTTCTCCACCCAGCGAGCAACGGCGGTCTTGAGGCCGCTGAACGAGAAGTCGTAGGCGTGATCTGCCTGGTCTTTTGGCAAGGTCAGGGCGCGGGGGAAACGGATCGCCTCGGGATCGCCTTCACGCGCGAGCCGGTCAACATGCGGGCCGCCGGGATACGGCAGCCCCAGCAGGCGACCCACCTTGTCAAACGCCTCGCCAGCGGCGTCGTCGAGCGTGTGGCCCAGCTCGGTGACACCCAGCGGATTGCCTGTCTGCGCGCCTTCCTCGAACAAGAGCAGCGACGTGTGGCCGCCGCTCACCACGAGCGCCATGGTGCGCTCGGGGAACTCGCCGTGCACCAGTTCGTCAACCACCGCATGCCCAATGACGTGGTTGACGCCGTAGAGCGGGCGATCCAGCGCGAGCGCAAGTGCCTTGGCTGCGGACGCGCCAACGGTGAGCGAGCCAACCAGCCCGGGGCCGGACGCCACCGCGATGGCATCCACATCGCTGAGCGATGCTCCGGCGCGCGCCAGCGCGGCATCAAGCGTTGGCACAAACGCCTCGAGGTGCGCTCGCGACGCCACCTCCGGCACAATCCCCCCAAATCGCGCGTGCTCGTCCATGGACGAGGCGACAACGTCCGCGAGCAGTTCCGTGCCGCGCACGAGCGCAACGCCGGTCTCATCGCACGTGCTCTCGATGCCAAGGACTAGTTCCACGCCATTACCCTAACCGCGCCAATCCGGGTCATAGCCGCAACCGCATCACGAGGCCGTCAACGTCTTCCGGTTGGTAGTAACGCGGGCGGATGCGCACGTCCTCAAATCCGTACTCGCGATACAGCGCGAGCGCGGGTGTGTTCTCCACCGACACCTCAAGCCACGCGTCCGGAGCACCGAGCGACCGCGCTTCGGCAAGAAAGTCATCCATGAACGCCCGCGCCACCCCATGCCGCCTCGCGTCCGGAACAACCGCCAGATTCATGAGGTGAAACGCGTCCCCCTCAAAGCCGTAGACCGCGTATGCCACCAACTCGCCGTCCAGCTCCGCGCCGCGATAGCGCGCGCTGCCGTGGATGAAGTCTGCGCGAATGAGCGCCTCCGACCACGCCGCCGGCCCAAAGATCGCCACCTCTTGCTGGGTCACCCACGCGAGGTCCTGCTCCGTGAGGTCCCGCAGCCGTAGCGACGGCGCGCCAATCATGCGCTCGGCACCCCGTGGACGTCCGGGCGGCGCAGATACAGCGGTTCCGTGGGCATTTCCGTGCCCGACGCTCTGGCCGCGTTCGCCACTCGGACCAAGTAAGCGGGGTTTGGGTCGGCGGCGGTTCCGTTAGCGAAGACGTCCGGGTACAGCGCCGTCCCGCGGCCTACGGCCGCGGCCGCTTGGGGGACGTCTGCTGGTACGGCAACTGCGGGTCCATCCACCCGCACCCCGTCCCGGTAGGTGGCCCAATAGACCTCGCGGCGGCGCGCGTCCGTGACAACAACGCACGTGCCAAATTCCGCGCCCAGCGCGTCAAGCGAACACACTCCTTCAACCGGGATGTTCCACGCGTAGCCAAGGGTGCGTGCCGTGACGAGGCCCACCCGCAGCCCCGTGAAAGTGGCCGGCCCGGTGCCAACCACGATGCGCTCGGGCAGTGCCCCGGCGTCCGCGAGCACCGCCTCCACCATCCCGGCAAGCAACTCGGCATGGCCACGCGGCGCAAACTCGCTTCGCGACGCAACCACGTCCGTCCCATCGACGGCGGCCACGGCGATAGCCCCAGAGGTGTCAATCGCGAGGATCATGCGGCGCTCCCAAAATCTACGTTCGCCCAGCGCGCGCCATGGCCTTCAAGGGTCACGGTGCGATCCCCGCCGTCTGCCGCGTCCAGATCGAACTCGCCGCCACGCGCGCGCGCAATGTTCACGTGCAGCCGGTCCTCGGACAGCGCGCTCGCGGAGTCGCCCCACTCCACCACCGTCACAGAACCTTCGAGGGTGGCGTCCAGGTCAAGATCGTCGAGCTCCGCCAAGGAGCCCAGCCGGTAGGCGTCCACGTGCACTAGGGATGGGCCACCCACGGTTGAAGGATGCGTGCGCGCAATGATGAACGTGGGGCTCGCGATGGGACCGCGCACGCCAAGCGCCTCGCCCAGTCCCTGCGTGAAGGTCGTCTTTCCCGCGCCCAAATCTCCCGTCAAGATCAGCAGATCTCCGGCGCGAACGTGAGGCGCAACAACGGTGCCGGCAAGAGACCGCATGGCCACGGCGTCGGGCACTACAAAACTGCTCACGGCGCCACTCACACGCCCGCCTTGGGGCGCAGACCGCCAAACCGGCACACAATCTCGTAGTCGATGGTGTCGAGCGCGTTGGCCCAATCGCGAGCGCTGGGGCCTCCGGGCCCAATCAGGGTGACGACGTCGCCAACGACGCACTCCGTCGCAGGCCCCAGGTCCACCACAAACTGATCCATGCATACGCGGCCCGCAATGGTGTAGCGCCGGCCGCGAATGGACACCTCGGCCACGTTACCTGCCGAGCGCATGATGCCGTCCGCATAGCCCGCATCCACGAGGCCCAAGGTGGTGGGCATGGGCGTGACGTACTCGTGGCCGTAGCTCACGCCCTGGCCTGCAGGCACGTCCTTGACGAGCACGAGCTCAGACGTCACGGACATGGCGGGCTCCAGGCCCCAATTGGCGCCGTCAGGATCCGCCACCGGTGGGAGACCGTAGACCGCAATCCCTGGCCGTACCAGGTCAAAGTGCAGGTCCGGCCGCGTCAGCGTGGCCGCGGAATTCGCGAGGTGACGCAGTTCCACCTCAAGGCCGTAGGTGTCCAGCAGCGCGGTCGCGGAGCGGAAGATATCCGTCTGCGCGTCTATGGTGGGATGCCCCGGCTGGTCTGCCCACGCAAAGTGGGACCAAATGCCAACGAGCTTCACGAGACCCTCGCGCTGGGCGGCCGCGATGAGGTCCATGAGACCGTCGAGCCGCGACGGCTGCACGCCCTCGCGCCCAAGCCCCGTGTCCACGCACAAGTGCAGCCTCGCTACGAGGCCGTGCTCGCGCGCAGCGGCGAGGATGACCCCCAGCACATCCGGCGAGGACACCGAGAGGTCAATACCCGCGGAAATCAGTTGCTCGGCGGCCACTTCCGGCCCGTAGAGCCACGTGAAAATGTGGCCCTCATCGCCGGCCTCGCGCAGCTCCAACGCCTCGTCCGGCTGCGCCACGCCAAGCCACGTTGCCCCGCCGGCGCGCGCCGCAGCCGCCGCGGGGAGCAAGCCGTGACCATAGGCGTCGGCCTTGATGACGGCCATCACCTGGGCGTCGCCCGCGCGCTGCACCAGAGCGGCAACATTGCGCGCGATCGCGCCGTAGTCCACGCGAATCGCAATCCTGCTCATGCACCCTCTCCAATAACAACCGCCGACGCGATGCCCGCGTCGTGTGACAGCGACAGATGAAAGTGGGTGATGCCCAGTTCCGCTGCCCGCGCGGCTACCGTGCCGCGCACCACAAGCGTTGGTTTGCCCGACGCTTCACTCACCACTTCTGCGTCGTGCCAGTTGAGCCCGCCGGGGCTCGCAAGGGCCTTCGCGAGCGCTTCCTTTGCGGCCCAGCGCGCGGCAAGGCTCGCGGTGCTGCGATTGCGCTCATCCACGGTGAAGACGCGCTCCACGAAGCCGGGTGATCGCGTCACTGCGTGTTCAAAGCGCGCGATTTCCACCACGTCAATGCCGAGCCCAAGGATGCTCACGGCGTTACTCGACCGTGACGGACTTGGCGAGGTTGCGGGGTTGGTCAACATCGTGACCCTTGGCGCTTGCGAGTTCCAGCGCCAACAAATGCAACGGCACCACGGTCAGCAAGGGGGCGAGCAGCACGGGCGCGCGGGGCACGTAAAAAACCTGCTCCGCGTAGTCGGCTGCAACCTCGTCGCCTTCCTCGGCAATGACGAACGTACGAGCGCCGCGGGCGCGCACCTCTTGGACGTTGCTCACGACCTTGGAGTGCAGCGATTCACGGCCACGCGGGCTGGGCAGGATGATGACTACGGGCTGGCCCTCTTCTACGAGAGCGATGGGACCGTGCTTGAGCTCGCCGGCCGCAAAACCCTCCGCGTGGATGTACGCGAGTTCCTTGAGCTTGAGTGCGCCTTCGAGCGCAATGGGGTAGCCAACGTGCCTGCCGAGGAACAATACGGTGCGCTCGTTCGCGAGCGAACGGCCCACCTCGCGAACCGCGTTGGACGTATCGAGTACCCACTGGATCTTGGCGGGGATGCTGTCTAGTTGCCCCAGGAGCGCCGCAATCTCATCAGGGAACTTGTTGCCTCGCAGTTCCGCGAGGTACAGACCCAAGAGGTACGCGGCGGTGATTTGCGCCACGAAGGCCTTGGTGGAGGCCACCGCAATCTCCGGGCCGGCGCGCGTGTAGAGCACGGCATTGGCCTCGCGCGCAATTGTGGAGCCCTGGGTGTTGACGATGGCGATGACGTTGGCGCCCTGCTGTTGCGCGTGGCGCACAGCCATGATGGTGTCCATCGTCTCGCCCGATTGACTGATTGCTACAACCAGGGTGCGTACGTTGACCACGGGGTCGCGATAGCGGAATTCGTGGGCCAGCTCCACCTCTACGGGGATGCGGGTCCAGTGTTCAATGGCGTACTTGGCCACCGAGCCTGCGTACGCCGCCGTTCCGCACGCAATGATGACTATCTTGTCCACGGCGTTGAGAACGGACTCGTCAACGAATCCCGCGTCCAGTTGCAGCTTGCCGCGCTCGTCGATGCGCCCCCGCAGGGTGTCCGCAACAGCGGCGGGCTCCTCGAAAATCTCCTTCTCCATGAAGGTGGCGTAGCCGCCCTTCTGGGCCGCCTCCGCGTCCCAGTCCACGTGGTACGGCGTGCGCGAGACTACGTCGCCATTTGCGTCAGTCACAACCACAGCGTCGGGCGTAATTTCTACAACTTCGTCTTGACCTAGTTCCAAGGCTTCACGCGTGTACTCAATGAATGCCACCACATCCGAGGCGAGAAAGTTCTCGCCCTCACCAAGCCCAACGACGAGCGGGCTATTGCGCCGCGCGCCTACCACCACGTGGGGCTCGCGCGAGTCAACGGCGAGCAGCGTGAAGGCGCCCTCGAGTTCCCGGACTATGGTGCGCATCGCCTCGGTGAGCGACTTGCCCGCGTCCACCTCGCGCGCCAGCAGGTGGCCCGCAACCTCGGTGTCCGTCTCGGACTGGAAGATGAACCCCTCCCCTGCGAGATCCGTGCGCAGCGTTGCGTAGTTCTCGATGATGCCGTTGTGGATGATCGCGATTCGTCCATCGGCAGACAGGTGCGGATGCGCGTTGGCGTCCGTTGGCGCGCCGTGGGTAGCCCAGCGGGTGTGGCCAATTGCGGCGGTGCCGTCACTGAGCGGGTGATCGGCGAGCTCCTTGGAGAGGTTGACCAGTTTGCCTGCGCGCTTGGCTACGTCGAGACGCTGGGGGTCTTCCGTGACAATCGCGATGCCTGCAGAGTCGTAGCCGCGATACTCGAGCCGCGCAAGGCCACTCATCACCACGCCCTGCGGCCTGCCGCTGGCATCGCCCGATCCCACGTATCCGACGATTCCACACATGGCTGCCAGTCTAGTTGGTGCACTGCGGTACACGGCCTTGGCCCGTGCCCACGTACGGCGAGTGCTGTGCGTGCGCCACAATGGTTCAGTGAGCGCGCCCGACGACACCCCGTTCCTGACGCTGGATCGCAACGAATGGTCTGCCCTCGCCGCAGCCACTCCCCTCCCCCTCACGGAGGCGGACATCGCGCGCGTGCGCGGGCTCGGCGACCCCATAGACCTGGGCGAGGTGGACACCATCTACCGGCCGTTGTCACGCCTGTTAGACCTCTACTCCGAGTCAGTCGGCCGCCTCCACGACGCCACGAGCGAATTCCTAGGCGAGCGCGCTGGGCGTACGCCATTTGTCATTGGCATCGCCGGCTCAGTTGCGGTAGGCAAGTCCACCACCGCGCGAGTGTTGCGCGAGCTTATGGCGCGCTGGCCCGGTTCTCCCCGGGTTTCCCTTGTCACCACGGATGGATTCCTCTACCCCAATGCCGTGCTGGACGAGCGCGGGCTGCTGGACCGCAAGGGCTTCCCGGAGTCGTATGACCGGCGCGCCTTGCGGAGTTTTGTGTGGAAGGTGAAGTCCGGTGTGGCGAAGGTTCATGCCCCCGTCTACTCGCACATCACCTACGACATCGTGCCCGATGCCACGGTGACCATCGAACGGCCAGACGTGCTCATCGTCGAAGGCCTCAATGTGCTGCAGCCGCCATACCGCCGCTCGGTGGGCGGGTTCTCGCACGCGATCAGCGACTACTTTGACGTCTCCATCTATGTGGACGCGCACCAACCAGACGTGCGCCGCTGGTACGTGGAGCGCTTCCTTGAATTGCGGCAGACGGCGTTTGCACGGCCGGACTCGTACTTCCGCACCTACGCGGATCTCAGTGATGACGAGGCGATCGCCAAGGCGGGACAGATCTGGGACACCATCAACGCGCCCAACCTGGCGCGCAATATTGCGCCCACGCGGTCGCGCGCAACGATCATCCTGCGCAAAGGCGCCGATCACTCGGTTGAATCGGTGAGCCTCAGGAAGCTGTGACGCTGCGGATCTGAGCCCGCTAGCGCCTGCGCGCCACCAATGTGAAGGTCAGTGGGAGGAGTTCGCGTTGCGACGGCGGAAACTCAAAGTCGCCGTCCGCGCGCTCCACCATGAACTCCGAGAACCTCCACGGCAGCGTCTGTCCCTCGTCAAACCACACCAGCTCCAGTCCCGCCGCGAGGATGACTTGCAGCACTTCGGAAACGGGGTGCGGAAACTCGTAGGTGCGCTGGTGCGTGATGGTGCCCTCACCCACGTAGCTTTCATCGGCATCCCACACTTGAGCGCGACCGTTCGCGAAGTACCGGAAGCGCGTGGTGAGCGCCTCGAGTCCCTCATCGAGCGAATACAGCGCGGGGTGGCCGTCGCGGATGTAGAAAAGGCCGCCGGGGCGCAACAGTGCCGCAACTTGCTCCGCCCAGCGGCTGATGTCCGCGAGCCAGCCAATGGTGCCGATGCTCGTGTAGACCACGTCAAACTCGCGGTGGGCGCCCAGCGCTTCGGTGACTGCGGCGCGCGCCTCCAAGACGTCGGCGTGAACCCACTCGGCAGCGATCCCTATCGAGGCGGCAAGTTCCGCGCCAGCGGCGAGCGCGGGCTCAGAGAAGTCCACTCCCACCACGCGCGCGCCCGCGCGTGCCAGGGACACGGTGTCCGTGCCGATGTGGCACTGCAGATGACACAGCTCCAGTCCCGCGAGACCAGCGGGCAGGAATCGTTCCAGCACGGGCAAGTCCACGGCCACTACCTGGGAGATGTGGGTGGGATCGCTTCGGTACGCCTCTAGGTCATACCCGCCATTGGTGTGGATCTCCACACGGTCGTTCCAGTTCGCGAGGTTCGCGGCCCGCGCGTCTTCCCAAGCGACCTCTACGTCATCACCCACGAATTCCTCGGCCATGCCCAAATTCTACGGTGAGACGCTCAGCCCTACCCGTGATTGGGCTCTTGCGAGGAATCCTCAGCCGGAGCGTCGGGCACGCTGACTCCAAAGCGAGCGAGGATGCGGTCGATAAGCCAACCGAGCGCCACACCGCCAACCACGCCAACGAGAATCGACAACAGCAGGTTGTCGATGAGCGCGGCGGCCCACACCCCGATCGCCACGGCGTAAGACGCCCAGATTACTGCTGCGATGGCGTCGAAGATCATGAAGGTGCGCCGCGGGAAGGCGAGCGAGCCGGCGGTCAGGTTGACGGCAACCCTGCCGAACGGGATGAAGCGGGCGGCGATGATGATCGCGGCGCCGCGGTTGTGGAGCGCGTGATCGGCCCAGTCAAGGGTGTGCTGGCCGCGGGTGGAGCGGAACAGGCGGAAGGACCGCAAGTGAATCTTGGTACCCACTTGGTAGGCGATCTGGTCTCCGCACCACGCGCCGGCGGCCGCGGTGAGCCAGATGAGCGGGAGCCACGGAGTACCGGAGCTCTTCCAGGCGGCAGACGCAGCGATGACCACGGACTCCGAGGGCACAACGGGGAGGATGCCGTCCACCGTGGTCAGCACGTACACCCACACGTAGATCCAGGCGGACTCCATGGCCGCGATCACAACGTCCTCGATGCTCGAGCTGAAGTGAACGACCCAGTCCCAGATGCTCATGACAGGGCCAGTCGTTCCCGCACCACCGCCGCAAGCTCGTCGGCGTAACGCTGCGCCTCATCTTGCGTTGTTGCCTCCACCATCACGCGTACCAGCCTTTCTGTGCCCGACGGCCGGAGCAGCACCCTGCCCCCGTCACCCAAGTGCGCGCGTACCTTGGCAACGGCCTCGCCAAGCACGCGATCCGTGTGGACGCGAGCGCGATCACAGTTGGGAACGTTGACTAGCACTTGCGGCAGCGTTTCAATCCCCGCGCTGAGGTCCGCGAGCGCACCGCGCTCGGCAACCTGCGCGGCGAGCACCAGCGAGGTAAGCACGCCGTCACCCGTGGTGGCGTAGTCCGTGAGAATCACATGGCCGGATTGCTCTCCGCCAAGCGTGTAGCCGCCCTCGCGCATGGCCTCGAGCACGTAGCGGTCGCCCACGGCGGACTCGATGATCGTGATGTCCGCCGCACGCATGGCGCGGTGCAGGCCCAGGTTGCTCATCACGGTGGCTACGAGGGTGTTGTGGTACAGCGCCCCAGAGCGGTGCATGGCTAGAGCGAGGAGGCCCATGATTTGGTCGCCATTGACGATGCCGCCGGCCGCGTCCACAGCGAGGCAGCGGTCCGCGTCTCCGTCATAGGCCACGCCCAGGTCCGCGCCCAGGTCAACTACTGCGGCGCGCAGGCCGTCAAGATGCGTGGACCCCACGCCGTCGTTGATGTTGAGACCGTTGGGGGCCACGTTGATGGCGTGCACCTCGGCGCCCGCGGCGGTGAGCGCGGCTGGCCCCACCGCCCAAGCTGCGCCATGCCCAGCGTCCACCACTATCTTGACTCCGGCAAGCGGGCGGTCAACACCCGCAAAGGAAGCCGCCGCCGCAACCACGTGAGCCACGTATTCCGCGCCGAGCTGCGGAGACGGAACGATGGTGCCAACTGCTCCGGCCGTGGGCCTTTCCCACGGTTCGCCAAGGCGAGATTCGATGGCCTCTTCAACGGCATCGTCCAATTTGTGACCACCGCGTGCAAAGAATTTGATGCCGTTGTCCGGCGCGGGGTTGTGGGACGCGGACAGCACCACGCCCAGGTCAGCCTCGGTGAATGCCGTCAGATATGCGATGCCGGGCGTGGGAAGCACGCCAACGTCAATGACATCAACGCCCGCAGACGCAAGACCGGCCGCAACCGCCGCACTCAGGAACTCGCCTGAGATGCGGGTGTCGCGGCCGATGACTGCTTGGGGCCGGTGACCGGAGAACTCGCCACGCTCGGCGAGAACGTGTGCGGCGGCAACAGCGAGATCCACTGCGAGTTCCGCAGTGATGTCGCGGTTGGCTACACCGCGGACTCCGTCCGTCCCAAAGAGCCGCGCCATGCGCGGAACCTTAGCGCTTCGAGTACTGCGGTGCGCGGCGAGCCTTCTTGAGTCCGGCCTTCTTGCGCTCCACGACGCGAGCGTCGCGGGTCAGGAAGCCGGCCTTCTTGAGGGCGGGGCGGTTGTTCTCTTCGTCGATCAGGTTGAGCGCACGAGCCACACCAAGGCGCAGTGCGCCAGCCTGGCCGGAGGTGCCGCCACCAACGATGCGGGCGTGGACGTCGAACTTGCCCTCGATGTCGAGGAGCGCGAACGGCGAGTTCACGAGCTGCTGGTGCACCTTGTTGGGGAAGTACGCGTCGAGCTCGCGACCGTTGATGGTCCACACGCCGGTGCCGGGGACCAGGCGCACGCGCGCAACGGCCTCCTTGCGGCGGCCAAGGCCACCGCCCGGGTTGATCGCGGAAGCACCCTTGCCGCGAACGGGCGCGGTCTCAGAGGTGTACTCGGTGGCCTCAATGGCCTCGTCGTTCTCGATGGTCTCGGTCACGTCAGTCACTGTGTCTAATCCCTATTCCTGCGCGCTACTGCGCGACCTGCGTGATCTCAAACGCCTGCGGCTGCTGCGCGGCGTGGGGGTGCTCAGAGCCTGCGTAGACCTTGAGGTGGTTCAGCTGCTGAGCAGCAAGCTTGTTGCGGGGCAGCATGCCCTTGACGGCGTTCTCGATGACCCGCTGCGGGTTCTTCGCGAGCAACTCGCCGATGGGAACGGCGCTGAGGCCGCCCGGGTAGCCGGAGTGGCGGTAGACCATCTTGTCGGTGGCCTTGGCGCCGGTCAGGGCAACCTTCTCCGCGTTAATGACGATGACAAAGTCGCCGCCGTCAACGTGGGGCGCAAACGTGGCCTTGTGCTTGCCGCGGAGCAGGCCAGCGACCTGCGAAGCAAGGCGACCGAGGACCACGTCAGTGGCGTCGACGACGTACCAGTTCTTGGTAACGTCGGCCGGCTTGGGGGTAAACGTGCGCACTGTAAAGCCCTAACTATCGTGAAGTGTGAGCGGCGACGAATCACCGCGAGGTTCGGTCGGCAGGTCCTGCGGTGGTGCTAGAGAATCACCGGTCCACGTGGAACGCACAACGAGGATCCATCATACCGGCGAGCATGCCGTTGGGTCAATCCGGACCACATGAGCCCCTTACACCCTTGGGAATCAATCAAGGGTGCGACGCGCTCTCGTGAGCTCTGCCCGCGCACCCACCTCGGCATCGGGAGGGTAGACCACCTCTTCGAGCGTCAACCCATGCGGCTTGGCCACCTTAATCGCGTCGGACCGCCCAAGGGAACTGGCCACGCCCGCGAGCCAATCCTGATCCCTGCGCCCATAGCCCACTGGCAGCAGCGCGCCAATGAGCGCGCGCACCATCGAGTGGCAAAACGCGTCCGCACGCACCGTTGCCACCACGAGGCCCGTATCGGGCCCTTCCGTGACCCGCGCCCAGCTGAACTCCGTCAGCAGCCGCACCGTGGTGGCGCCATCTCGGGGGCGGCAGAACGGGGCAAAGTCCCTAAGGCCCGTAAGCATGCCCGACGCTGAGTTCAGTGCGTCAACATCGAGGGCTTTGTCCAGCGCGAGTACGTAACGGCGCGTGAGCGGGTCCACGGCGGTAGCGGAATCGCGAACCCGGTAGGCGTAGCGCCGTTCAAGAGGGCTGAAGCGAGCGTCGAAGCCTTCCGGAGCCACATCGATGTGATGCACCCTGATGTCTGCGGGCAACACCCCGTTGAGGCGCCTGAAGAGCCCCTGCTCCGGTGTCTTTGGCTTGTGACCGGGCATGCGCAGCCATTCTGCGAGCGGCAAGTCAACATGCGCCACCTGGGCACGCGCGTGAACGCCAGCGTCAGTGCGGCCGGCCACGGTGACGCGAATCTGCTCGGCGCGCATGATGCGCGCGAGCGCTCCTTCCAGTTCACCTTGGATGGTGCGCAGCCCCGGCTGAATGGCCCAGCCGGCAAAATCCGTGCCGTCGTACGCGAAAACGAGACGGGCCCGCACGACTTCATGAGTCATGGGGCCCGCCTCGTTCACTGGTTTCGCTGATGCGAAGAGATTACTTCTTGTCCTCGTCGGCACCCTCGGCGGGCGCCGCGGCGGCCTCAGGAAGTTCGGAGACCTCCTCGGCGACGTCCTCAGCACCCTCAGCGGGAGCGTCGGCGTGAGCGCCAGGCTTGGCCTCTTCGGCGATCGTCTCTTCTACAGCCTCGTCGGTGACGGGAGCGGTCTCTTCGGCAACTTCCTCAGCCACAGCGTCGGCCTTCTTAGGAGCCTTGGCAGCCTTAGGGGCGGCCTTGGAAGCGGCCTTGGACGCCTCCTTGACAACCGCCTTCTTGGCGGGCGTGCCGAACTCAACGAGCTCGATCACTGCGAGGGGAGCGTTGTCGCCCTTGCGCGCGCCCACCTTGGTGATGCGGGTGTAGCCGCCGTCACGCTCGGCGTAGCCAGGAGCGATCTCGGTGAAGAGCTTGTGGACTACGCCCTTGTCTGGGATGGTGCCCATGACGCGGCGGCGCGAGGCGAGGTCGCCGCGCTTGGCGATGGTGATGAGGCGCTCCGCGTGGGGGCGCAGGCGCTTGGCCTTGGTGACCGTGGTGGTGATGCGGCCGTGCTCAAAGAGGCTCTGCGAGAGGTTCGCCAGGATCTGACGCTCGTGTGCAGGACCGCCGCCGAGACGGGCACCCTTGGTGGGGGTAGGCATTGTTGTACGTTCCTTCTTTAGTCTTCGGAGCCGGAGAAGTAGACACCTGCGGCGGAGCGGTCATAGTCGACAACGCCGTCCTTGAGCGCAAAGCCCAGCTCGGCAAGCTTTTCCTTGACCTCGGTGATGGACTTCTGGCCAAAGTTGCGAATGTCCATGAGGTCCGCCTCCGAGCGAGCGGTGAGCTCGCCAACGGTGTGGATGCCCTCGCGCTTGAGGCAGTTGTACGAACGCTGCGTCAGGTTGAGTTCCTCGATGGGCTGGTTGTAGTCCTCCTCGAGCGCCTCGTCGGTGTCCGACGGGCCAATCTCGATGCCCTCTGCGAACTCGTTGAGGCCCTTGGCCAGCGAGAACAGCTCCACAAGCGTGGAACCGGCAGATGCCACCGCGTCGCGGGGGGTGACGGAGTTCTTGGTCTCCACATCAAGGATCAGCTCGTCAAAGTCGGTGCGCTGCGCAACACGCGTGGCCTCAACCTTGTAGGTGACCTTGAGAACGGGAGAGTAGATCGAGTCAACGGGAATCTGACCGATCTCGGCGTCGTAGCTCTTGTTGAGGGCGGCAGGCACGTAGCCACGTCCACGCTCTACCGTGAGCTCAACCTCAAACTTCGCCTTGGAGTTCAGCGTGGCGATGTGCAGGTCAGGGTTGTGTACCTCAACACCGGCGGGAGGAGCGATGTCGGCACCCGTCACGGCGCCAGCACCCGACTTGCGCAGGTAGAGGGACACGGGCTCGTCGTGCTCGGAGGAGACCACGAGGTTCTTGAGGTTCAGCAGAATCTCGGTGACGTCTTCCTTGACACCGTCGATCGTGGTGAACTCGTGCAGCACGCCGTCAAAGCGCACGGACGTGATCGCGGCGCCGGGGATGGACGACAGCAACGTGCGGCGGAGCGAGTTGCCGAGCGTGTAGCCAAAGCCAGGCTCAAGTGGCTTGAGCGAGAACTGCGAGCGGTTGTCAGAGATGACCTTCTCAGTCAGGGTGGGGCGCTGTGCAATAAGCACGGTTCTTTCCTTTCCGAGCATCCACTATTTGATGCTCGAGGGTCCGGCGGCGCTCGCCGTCGGGGTAGATATGAAGTTTGGGGGCTACTGGCAAGTGCCCGACGCTGTGGTGGCCACAGCGTCGGACCTCACCTTGCGACCGGTGGGGCCGCGGCAAAGCTAGTTGTGAAGGCGCTGCGCCTAGTTGCGACGACGCTTTGGCGGGCGGCAACCGTTGTGTGCCTGCGGGGTGACGTCCTTGATGGAGGTCACTTCGAGGCCAGCGGCCGTGAGCGAGCGGATCGCGGTGTCGCGACCGGAGCCCGGTCCCTTGACGAACACGTCGACCTTGGTCATGCCAGCATCCTGGGCGCGGCGAGCCGCGGCCTCTGCTGCCATCTGGGCGGCGTAGGGCGTGGACTTGCGCGAACCCTTGAAGCCAACCTGGCCGGAAGACGACCAGGACACCACGGCGCCCGAGGGGTCCGTGATGGAGATGATCGTGTTGTTGAACGTGGACTTGATGTGCGCCTGACCGTGAGCAACGGTCTTCTTGATCTTCTTGCGCGGCTTGCGAACGGGAGCAGCCATGGCTTACTTCTTCCTTCCGGCGACGGTCTTCTTGGGTCCCTTGCGGGTGCGCGCGTTGGTCTTGGTGCGCTGACCGCGAACCGGCATGCCACGACGGTGGCGCAGGCCCTGGTAGTTGCCGATTTCAACCTTGCGGCGGATGTCAGCCTGAACCTCGCGGCGCAAGTCACCCTCAACGGTGAAGCTCGCCTCGATGAAGTCACGGAGAGCAACAAGCTGCTCGTCCGTGGCGTCCTTGACGCGCAGGTCAGGGCTGATGCCGGTGGCTGCCAAGATCTGCTGTGAACGGGTACGGCCAATGCCGTAGATGTAAGTGAGCGCGATTTCCATGCGCTTTTCGCGCGGAATATCGACGCCGACGATGCGTGCCATATCTTCTTCTGATCTCCATCAGTAATCGAAGGTCTGACGCTCAGGCTTCCCGCTTATGGTCTGTTGTGCGGGCCTCGGCCTTCGAACCGAGGGTGACTGCGTTGCCTGAACGAGGTCTATTTATTTGTCTAGCCTTGACGCTGCTTGTGGCGCAGGTTTTCGCAGATGACCATAACTCGGCCGTTACGACGAATCACCTTGCACTTGTCGCAGATGGGCTTGACGCTGGGCTTAACCTTCATGGTTCTTTCTTACTTGTAGCGGTAGACGATGCGGCCGCGTGAAAGGTCATATGGACTGAGCTCCACCACCACGCGGTCCTCTGGGAGGATCCTGATGTAGTGCTGACGCATCTTTCCTGAGATGTGAGCGAGGACGAGGTGACCGTTCGTCAGTTCCACACGGAATGACGCGTTCGGCAATGCCTCAACCACGGTGCCCTCAACCTCGATGACGCCGTCCTTCTTGGCCATGACTCCACTAACGTTGTTGGTTGGGAATGTGGGCGCGCAAAAACGCCCGACCGACAACTATACGGCACTTTGGGGCCCCGCTCAAGCCGCCTTTTAGAGCAAGGTCACAGGTAGATGCCGCGAAGCCGCTCTTCGGCGGCGGTGGCCACTTGTTGCGTGTGGTGATCTGCCAGGTTGCGCACTACTGAGGACGGCGTGCGCGGATTCGAAATAACCGCGAGCAGCACCTCTGCGCGGTGGTCGTGCCCCAGCGAGATGAGCGCTCCCGCGGGACAATCCATGCGGCGCGCCACCGCGGCCCGCACCGCCGGCTCACGGTGAACGGCGAGTGACAAGAGTTCCGTGGACGTCACGTCCTCGATTTTGGCGCGCTCAAGCGCTACCTGCAGATCTTCTGTTGAGATAGTCACGACCCAACCTCCCCTTGGGCCGCCGTTGGCCCGTTTCCTCAGCCTAGCGCGATTGGCATGCGCGGTGCGTTAGGTCTTGGGCTTAAATCCCCGCACCGGGGCGGTCCGGGTGGGGGCGGGGGCGCCCGGTGTGGAGTGAGGCGCGAAGATTTGCGCCACGGCGGGCGGGGCTGGTTGGGGTGGCACCGGTGCTGGTATTTGGTCCGACGCTGGGGCTGGGTACCCCGGCAACGGCACCACGTGCTCCGCCAGTTCCGGCGTGTGCACGTCTTCCCTTGCGGGTATCGCCGGAGCGGGGTCGTCGAGACGCGCCGCGGCCGCCGCTCTCACCGCCGCCTTCTTGTGAAACGCCAGTGCCTCCACCATCTCCGGTGGCAGCGCAGGGTTCGCGAGCAGTGCGATCAGCACGTCCATGGAGTGGTCGGTAGAGAGGTACGCCATGACGGTGCGCTGCGCGCTGGGGTTGCTCGCGACCTGTGCACGCACCTCGGGTGAGTGGTCGTGCGCGAGGGTGACCATGAGGCCCAATGGACAGTCCCGGCGTGAGGCGATGGTGGCGCGCACTAGGGTGTTGCGGCTGGATCCCAGCACCATAATGTGCGCCCGGTTGAGGTCTGGCTGCAGCGCCACTTGCACCTCGGCGCTTGCGCCAGGCGCGTAGTTGAATCCGCGTGCCATGTCCGCCCCAAACTCGGACCCAGGGAGGTCCGTTGCAGTCTGGAGACTATTGGCGAACCGTTTCGACCGCCGTCATGGCAGGTAACAGCCGTGTTAACAGTGCTGCGGGTGTGAAGAACCCGACACCAGGGTGTTACCCAACGGGAACGGGGACAACACCAAACGATCGGAGGCCCTCAGCCCCACCGTCGGACGCCGTCAGCACCCAGATGCCGTTGGCGTGCACCGCAACCGAATGCTCCCAGTGCGCGGCGCGAGAGCCGTCCGCCGATACGACCGTCCAATCGTCCGCGAGCACGCGCGTCTGGGAGGTGCCGCGCTGGAACATCGGCTCGATGGCCACACACAAGCCCGGCCGCACCTTCGCAAGCCTGCCGCGCACCCGGTAGTTGAGGACATCGGGCTCCTGATGCATCGCGGTGCCAATGCCGTGCCCGACGTAGCCATCGATGGGGTGCAGGCCCGCAGCATTAGCAACGTCCTCAACCGCCTCACCCACGTCGTTGAGGCGCGCGGCTGTGGACAGCGCGGCGATGCCAGCCCACAGCGCCGTTCGCGTGGCGTCGCTCAAGGCGACGTCGGCTGGATCGGGGTTGTTGCCCAGCACCACGGTGATGGCGCTATCGCCGTGCCATCCGTCAACAACGGCACCGCAATCTATCGAGACCACATCCCCATCGCTCAGCACTCGCTTGCCGGGGATCCCGTGCACCACCTCGTCATTGACTGACACACAGGAACTGGCGGGGAAGCCGTGGTAGCCAAGGAAGTTGGACGTAGCGCCCGCCTCCGCGATCACCCGCGCGGCGGCTGCGTCCACATCTGCGGTGGTGGCGCCTATCACGGCCGCCTCGCGTGCCGCGGCGAGCGCGGCCTCAACCACCACACCCGCGCGCGCCATGATGCGCATCTGGTCTGGTGTCTTGTACTCAATGCCCATCAGGCGACGCTCACTCGAACTGTGGTTGTTAGGAAAGTGCGGCGATGATTCGCGCGGTCACTTCGTCAATCTCGCCAAGGCCGTCCACCTGCACCAGCAGGCCGCGGCCGTCATAGAACGCGGTGAGTGGTGCCGTCTGCTCTGCATAGACCTCGAGGCGAGTGCGGATCACGTCTTCCGTGTCATCCGCGCGGCCCTCAATCGACGCTCGCTTCAGAATGCGCTTGGTGACCTCGTCCATGTCGGCCGTAAGCTCCACCACCGCGTCAAGGCTCACATCGAGCGCTGCGAGCATCGCGTCCAGCTCAACCGCCTGGTCCGGATTGCGAGGGTAACCATCGAGCAAAAACCCAGCCGCAGCGTCGGGCTGGGACAAGCGATCCCGCACCATGGCATTGGTGACCGAATCCGGAACCAACCCACCCGCGTGCATGATTTCCTGCACCTGCTTGCCCAGTTCCGTGCCGCCCTTGACGTTGGCGCGGAAGATGTCCCCGGTGGAAATTGCCGGAATCCCAAAATGGGTGGCGAGGCGCGCGGCTTGCGTGCCCTTTCCTGCACCGGGGGGGCCCAGAAGGATCGTCCGCATTACTTGAGGAATCCTTCGTAGTGCCGCTGCTCAAGTTGCGACTGGATGCGCTTGACGGTGTCGAGTCCAACGCCAACCAGAATCAGGATCGAGGTTCCACCGAACGGAATGTTGGTGTTCACCCCCATCGCCACGAAGGCGAGCATGGGCGCCAGCGCCACGAGGGCCAGATAGATGGAACCGGCCGCGGTGATGCGCGAGAGCACGTACGAGAGGAAGTCGGCCGTTGGCTTGCCTGGGCGAATGCCGGGGATGAAGCCGCCGTACTTCTTCATGTCGTCTGACACCTGATCAGGGTTGAACGTGATGGCGGTGTAGAAGTACGCGAAGAACACGATCAGCAAGACGTACAGCAGCATGTGCAGCGGCTGCGAGGTAGATGCGATGTTGTTCTGCATCCAGGCGATCCAGCCTGGCGGGTCATCGCCGGCGAACTGGGCGATCACCATGGGCAGCGTCAGCAAGGACGACGCGAAGATGACGGGGATAACACCAGCCATGTTGATCTTGAGCGGGATGTAGGTGCTCGAGCCGCCGAGCGTCCGCCGGCCAACCACGCGCTTGGCATACTGCACGGGAATTCGCCGCTGACTCTGCTCAACGAACACCACCACAGCGACCACGGCAAGCACCAGCAACGCGAGTAGCAAGGTGTTCGTGGGGCCGTTCGACGAGCGCCAGATGGAACCGATGTTCGCAGGGAAGGCCGCCGCAATGGACAGGAAGATCAACAGCGACATGCCGTTGCCAACGCCGCGTTCGGTGATGCGCTCTCCAAGCCACATCACGAAGACGGTGCCGGCGGTCATGACGAGCACCATCATCGAGATGGTCTGCCATGACTCGTCGGGAACAATTGGGTACGCACAGCCCGGGAAGAATTGTCCGCTGCGTGCGAGAGTCACGTACGAGGCGGACTGCAGAGCTGCAAAGCCCACCGTGATGTAGCGCGTGTACTGGGTCAGCTTTTCCTGACCCTCCTGGCCTTCGCGGTAGAGCGTCTCGAAGCGCGGAATGAGTACGCGCAAGAGCTGCACGATGATCGACGCCGTGATGTACGGCATGATCCCGAGCGCAAAGAGCGACAAGTGCAGCAGCGCGCCACCTGCGAACAGGTTGAGGATGTCAAAGGCGGAGTTGCTGGAGGTGGTCTTTGCACACTCCTGAACAGCTGCGTAGTCCACGCCGGGTGTGGGGATAGCCACACCGAGGCGGTAGACCGCAAGGATGCCGAGGGTCAGCAGCAGCTTCTTGCGCAGGTCCGGCGTGCGGAATGCACTGATGAAACCGCTGAACATCAATCCTCCAGTTGTGGGGGCCGGTTAGTGCCGGAACGGGTCCGTCCCATCGTTGGGGCGGACCCGAGTTCCGACTCTAGCCCTCGTTGACCGCGCCGCCCGCGGCTTCGATCTTGGTCTTCGCTGACTGCGAAACGCGGTCTGCGTCAACAATGGTCACCTTGACGGAAATGTCGCCGTCGCCCAGCACCTTTACAGGCTGGTTCTTGCGCACGGCGCCCTTCGCAACGAGGTCGGCCTTCGTTACCTTGCCGCCCTTGGGGAACAGCTCGTTGAGCTGCGCCACATTGACAACCTGGAATTCAACCTTGAACGGGCTCTTGAAGCCACGAAGCTTGGGAATGCGCATGTGGATGGGCGTCTGACCACCCTCAAAGTTCGCGGGCACCTGGTAGCGGGCGCCTGTTCCCTTGGTTCCACGTCCGGCCGTCTTGCCGCGCTTGCCGCCCTCACCACGACCCACACGGATCTTCTTAGCGTGAGCGCCCGTTGCGGGACGCAAGTGGTGAAGCTTGAGCGTCGAGACCTTCTCCTCGCCCGTAGCGGGCTTGGCGGCAGTCTTCTTGGCGGCAGGCTTACTAGCGGCCGACGCTGCGGCAGCAGGAGCCTTGGCAGCTGGCTTCTCGGCGGCCTTGTCGGCAACCTTGGCAGCAGCAGCCTTGGGCTCGGCCTTGGCGGCAGCGGCCTTTTCAGCGGCGGGCTTCTTGGCAGCAGCAGCCTTGGGAGCGGCAGCGGCCTTTTCAGCGGCGGGCTTCTTGGCAGCGGCAGCCTTGGGAGCGGCAGCGGCCTTGGCCGTCGTCGCAGCCTTAGCCGCAGGCTTCTTGGCGGGGGCCTTCGTAGCCTTGTCAGCGTCGGCCTTTGCGGCGGGCGCCTTCTTAGCTGGGGCCTTCTTCTCTTCGGCCATTAGTCAACCTCCTCCACGGCGACCAAGTGCTCGATCGCCTTGACCATCCCGCGAATTTCGGGACGGTCTTCCTTAACGACAATGTCGCCGATGCGCTTCAGACCGAGCGACCGCATGGTCTCGCGGTGCTGCGGCTTTACGCCGATGACAGAACGCTTCTGCGTAACCTTCAGGCGGGCCATCACTTCACCCCTGCAGCCTGAGCGCGCAGCATTGCCGCGGGGGCAACCTCTTCAACGCTCTTGCCACGGCGCGCGGCCACGGCCTCGGGACGCTCGAGGCGCTTGAGCGCGTCGACCGTCGCGTGGACGATGTTGATGGCGTTCGACGAGCCGAGCGACTTGCTCAGCACGTCGTGGATGCCTGCGCACTCGAGCACCGCGCGCACCGGACCACCGGCGATAACACCGGTACCGGGGGACGCGGGGCGCAAGAACACGACTCCGGCCGCAGCTTCACCCTGCACAGCGTGCGGGATGGTGCCCTGAATGCGGGGCACGCGGAAGAAGGAGCGCTTTGCCTCCTCGACACCCTTCGAGATGGCGGCAGGCACCTCCTTCGCCTTGCCGTAGCCGATGCCGACGTTGCCTTCGCCGTCGCCCACGACCACGAGGGCGGTGAAGCTGAAGCGACGACCACCCTTCACGACCTTGGAGACACGGTTGATGGTCACGACGCGCTCGACGAACTTGTTTTCCGGCTCTTGGCCGCGACGGTTGTTGTCGCGACGGCCGCTGTTGTTGTCAGCCATGTTGTTTCCTCTACACCTTGTGCGCGGCCCGCCCTAGAGGGCGAGACCGCCCTCTCGTGCGCCGTCGGCCACTGCCGCAACGCGGCCGTGGTACTTGTTGCCGCCACGATCGAAAACGACCTTGTCGATGCCTGCGGCCTTGGCACGCTCGGCGACCAGCTGGCCAACCTTCGACGCCTTGGCCGTCTTGTCGCCCTTGAGTGCCCGAACGTCGGCCTCGAGGGTCGATGCGGCTGCCAGGGTGGTGCCCTTGGTGTCGTCGACGATCTGCGCAACCATGTGGCGCGTGGAGCGGGTCACAACGAGACGGGGACGGGCGGGCGTGCCTGAGATCTTCTTGCGCAGGCGGAAGTGACGACGCTTGCGCTGGATCGTCTTGCCCTTGCCTTTGATTGCGAGAGTCATGGCTACTTACCTGTCTTTCCGGCCTTGCGGCGAACCTGCTCGCCCGCGTAGCGGACACCCTTGCCCTTGTAGGGCTCAGGCTTGCGAATCTTGCGAATGTTGGCCGCAACCTCACCAACCTGCTGCTTGTCGATGCCCGACACCGAGAACTTGGTGGGGCCCTCCACAGCGAAGGTGATGCCGGCCGGAGCCGAGACGTGCACGGGGTGCGAGAAGCCAAGAGCGAACTCCAGCGTCTGGCCGTTGAGCGCCACACGGTAACCCGTGCCGACGATCTCAAGCTTCTTCTCGTAGCCGTCCGTAACACCGGTGACCATGTTGGCAACCAGGGTGCGAGTAAGGCCGTGCAGCGACTTGGAGATGCGCTCGTCGTCGGGACGCTTCACCTCAACGCCCTGCTCGTTCTTCTCCACCGTGATGGGGCTAGCGACCGTGTGGCTCAAAGTCCCCTTGGGGCCCTTGACCGTGACGAGTGCGCCGTCGATTGTGATGTCCACGTTCGCGGGAACCGCTACGGGCATCTTTCCAATGCGTGACATGTGTCTACCTCCCGCTTACCAGACGAACGCGACGACTTCGCCGCCAACGCCTTGCTTTTCCGCCTGACGGTCGGTGAGCAAGCCGGACGAGGTGGACAGGATGACCACACCAAGGCCGCCAAGGACCTTGGGGAGGTTGGTCGACTTTGCGTAAACGCGAAGGCCGGGCTTGGAAACACGGCGGATGCCCGCGAGCGAACGCTCACGGTTGGGGCCGTACTTCAGGTTGAGGGTGAGCGTCTTGCCCACCTCGGCGTTTGCCACAGAGGAACCGGAGATGTAGCCCTCAGACTCGAGGATCTTGGCGATGTTCGCCTTGAGCTTCGAGTGAGGCATCGACACGGTGTCGTGGTACGCCGAATTTGCATTGCGCAGACGCGTGAGCATGTCTGCGATCGGGTCAGTCATTGTCATGAGTATGTGAACTCTTTCTCGTCATGGTTTCCCGCTGGGGGACCTGCGACGTTGGGATTTACCAGCTGCTCTTGGTGATGCCGGGCAGTTCGCCTGCGTGGGCCATCTCGCGGAAGCAAATGCGGCACAGGCCGAACTTGCGGTACACCGAGTGCGGACGTCCGCACTTCTGGCACCGGGTATATCCACGAACAGCAAACTTGGGCTTGCGGGCCGCCTTGTTCTTCAGCGCGGTCTTGGCCATGTCACTTCTCCTTGAAGGGGAAGCCCAGCTGCTTGAGCAGCGAGCGACCCTCGTCGTCGGTGGTAGCGGTCGTGACGATGGTGATGTCCATGCCTCGCACGCGGTCGATCTTGTCCTGGTTGATCTCGTGGAACATCGACTGCTCGTTGAGACCGAACGTGTAGTTGCCGTGGCCGTCAAACTGCTTGGGGCTCAGGCCACGGAAGTCGCGGATACGGGGAAGCGCGATCGACAGCAGACGGTCGAGGAACTCCCACATGCGGTCGCCGCGGAGCGTGACGTGGGCGCCAATCTCCTGGCCCTCGCGAAGCTTGAACTGCGCGATGGACTTGCGGGCCTTGGTGACCTGCGGCTTCTGACCGGTGATCGCGGTCAGATCCGCGATGGCGCCGGTGATGAGCTTGGAGTCACGAGCGGCCTCGCCAACACCCATGTTGACAACGATCTTCGAGAGACCGGCAACCTGGTTGACGTTGGCGTGGCTGAACTCCTCGACGAGAGCCGGCGCGATCTCGGCGCGGTAACGCGCCTTGAGGCGTGGCTGGTCAGCCGTGTTCTTGGTGTCAGTAGCGGCAGCCATCAGACGTCCTTACCCGAGCGCTTGGCGACGCGAACGCGCTGTGTGCGCGTGCGTCCGTCTCGCTCGACCTGCTCAGTGCGGTACCCAACGCGGGTGCCCTTCTTGGTCTCGGGGTCAACCAGCATCACGTTTGAGATGTGGATGGGAGCCTCGATGTGGATGATGCCGCCAGACTGGTTGTCGCGGCGAGTCCCAGGCTTAACGTGCTTGGTAACGCGTTGCACACCCTCGACGATCACTCGCTCGGAGTCCTTGAGCACCTCGAGCACGCGGCCCTGCTGACCGCGGTCACGGCCTGCGATGACGACAACGAGGTCGCCCTTCTTGATCTTCGCCATGTGACTAGATCACCTCCGGTGCCAGCGAGATGATCTTCATGAACTTCTTGTCGCGCAGCTCACGGCCCACGGGGCCAAAGATGCGGGTGCCACGAGGGTCACCATCAGTGTTCTTGAGGATCACCGCAGCGTTCTCATCAAAGCGGATGTAGGAACCGTCGGGACGACGGCGCTCCTTGGTGGTGCGAACGACGACGGCCTTGACGACCTCGCCCTTCTTGACGTTGCCACCGGGGATGGCGTCCTTGACGGTGGCGACAATGGTGTCGCCGATCCCGGCGTAGCGACGGTGCGAGCCGCCGAGCACACGGATGCAGAGAATCTCCTTGGCACCCGTGTTGTCGGCAACGCGAAGTCGCGACTCCTGCTGAATCATGTCTGTGTCTCCTGTCGTCTGGTTCTCGCCGCGCTAGCAGCGAGCCTGGTCGAACCTTCTACTTAGCCTTTTCGGCGATTTCGACCAAACGCCACCGCTTGGACGCGGACAGCGGGCGGGTCTCCATCACCACGACAAGGTCACCAATGCCGGCGGCGTTGGCTTCGTCGTGTGCCTTGATCTTGGACGTACGGCGCATGACCTTGCCGTAGAGAGGGTGCTTAACGCGGTCCTCGATCTCTACGGTGATGGTCTTGTCCATCTTGTCTGACGTCACGTAGCCGCGACGAACCTTGCGCTGCGCGCGGTGTTCGGCGGTCGCCGTCGTGTGCTTCTTGGTAGCCATGTGTATTCCTTACTCGGCCTTCGCGCTCGGCGCGGTCCTGATGCCGAGCTCACGCTCGCGCAGAATCGTGTAGATGCGAGCGATGTCGCGCTTGACCGCCTTGAGACGGCCGTGGTTCTCCAGCTGGCCCGTGGCGGACTGGAAGCGCAGGTTGAATAGCTCTTCCTTTGACTTCTTGAGCTCCTCGAGGAGTCGCTCGTCCCCCATGGCGTCCAGCTCGGCGGGAAGCAGTTCTTTGGTACCGATAGCCATTAGATGTCACCACCCTCACGGGTCACAAAACGGGTCTTCATGGGCAGCTTGTGCTGAGCGCGGCTCATGGCCTCACGGGCCAACTCCTCGGGAACACCAGCGAGCTCGAACAGAACGCGTCCGGGCTTGACGTTGGCGATCCACCACTCAGGCGAACCCTTACCGGAGCCCATGCGGACCTCGGCAGGCTTCTTGGTCAAGGGGCGGTCGGGGTAGATGGTGATCCACACCTTTCCACCACGCTTGATGTGACGGGTCATGGCAATACGAGCGGCCTCGATCTGGCGGTTCGTAACATACGCGGGCTCAAGAGCCTGGATGCCGAAGTCGCCGAATGCCACTTGCGTGCCACCGGTGGCAGCGCCCGAGCGTCCCGGGTGGTGCTGCTTGCGGTGCTTGACTCTACGGGGAATAAGCATCTCTAGCCTTCCTTCCCAGCCTCGGCCACGGGGGCGTTGGCGGCAGCGGCGTCAGCGGCAGGCGCGTCGGCAACGGGGGCATCGGATCGGGGACCGGAGTCACGGCGAGGAGCCGAGCCACGAGCGCCACCACGGTCGCCACCACGGTCGCCACCGCGGGCATCGCGGCCACGCTGTGGTGCACGAGGAGCCTTGGCCTGCTCAGCAGCCCACTCCTTCTCCGTCATGTCGCCCTTGTAGATCCACACCTTGACACCGATGATGCCGAACGTGGTCTTGGCCTCGAAGAAGCCATAGTCGATGTTGGCGCGCAGCGTGTGCAACGGCACACGACCTTCGCGGTAGAACTCCGAGCGCGACATTTCCGCGCCGCCCAGACGGCCCGAGCACTGCACCCGGATGCCCTTGGCACCAGCGCGCATCGAGGACTGCATCCCCTTGCGCATGGCACGGCGGAACGAAACGCGCGAGGCGAGCTGCTCCGCGATGCCCTGAGCAACCAGCTGGGAGTCCAACTCGGCGTTCTTGACCTCGAGGATGTTCAGCTGCACCTGCTTGCCCGTGAGCTTCTCCAGGTTTGCGCGCAGCTTGTCGGCCTCGGCGCCGCGGCGACCGATGACGATGCCGGGACGCGCGGTGTGGAGGTCAACACGCACACGCTCGCGGGTGCGCTCAATCTCCACCTTGGACACGCCGGCACGCTCCAGGCCCTTGGCCATGAGCTGACGGATCTTGACGTCCTCGTCCACGTAGTCGCGGTAACGCTCGCCCACCTTGGTGGAGTCCGCGAACCAGTGCGACCGGTGGTCCGTGGTGATGCCCAGGCGGTAGCCGTGGGGATTAACCTTCTGGCCCATTACTTGGCACCTTCCTTGACAACTGCGGGTGTCGCAACGATCACCGTGATGTGGCTCGAGCGCTTCAGAATCTGGTTCGCACGTCCCTGAGCACGCGGCTGAATGCGCTTCATCGTGGGGCCTTCGTCAACGAAAATCTCCTTGACGATGAGCTCACGCTCGTCGAAACGCTCGCCAGCAGCATCGGCCTTCTGGCGTGCGTTGGCGATCGCAGACTCAATGAGTTTGCGAACCGGCTCGGCAACTGCCTGCGGCTGGAACTTCAGCGACGTGGCGGCTTCAACAGCGTTCTGACCACGGACCAGGTTCACGACGCGGCGAGCCTTCTGGGCGGTCACGCGGAGATACCGCGTCTGCGCCTTGGCTTCCATATCTTGCTCCTCTTATCCTCGCGCGGGCGCCTTAGCGGCGGCCCTTGCGGTCGTCCTTGATGTGGCCCTTGAACGTGCGCGTTGGGGCGAACTCGCCCAACTTGTGCCCAACCATCGACTCGGTGACGAACACCGGGACGTGCTTGCGGCCGTCGTGCACGGCAAAGGTGTGGCCAAGGAAGTCGGGCGTGATGACCGACCTACGTGACCAGGTCTTGATGACGTTCTTGGTACCGGCTTCGTTCTGGACATCCACCTTCTTCTGGAGGTGGTCGTCTACGAAGGGGCCCTTCTTCAGACTGCGTGGCATATCTCAGGCTCCCTATCGCTTGTTCTTGCCGGATGAGCGGCGACGAACAATGAGCTTGTCGCTTTCCTTGTTCTGCTTGCGGGTGCGGCCCTCAGGCTTGCCCCACGGGCTGACGGGGTGGCGACCACCGGACGTCTTGCCCTCACCACCACCGTGCGGGTGGTCAACCGGGTTCATGACAACACCGCGAACGGTTGGGCGCTTGCCCTTCCAGCGCATGCGGCCTGCCTTGCCCCAGTTGATGTTGGACTGCTCGGCGTTGCCAACCTCGCCCACGGTCGCGCGGCAGCGCGCGTCGACGTTGCGGATTTCGCCCGACGGCATACGCAGCTGGGCGTAGGGGCCATCCTTGGCGACGAGGCGAACCGAGGCACCAGCGGAGCGGGCGATCTTGGCGCCGCCGCCTGGCTTGAGCTCGATGGCGTGAATGACCGTACCGGTGGGGATGTTGCGCAACGGCAGGTTGTTGCCTGGCTTGATGTCGGCACCTGCGCCGGCCTCAACCTTGTCACCCTGGCCCAGCTTGTCGGGCGCGATGATGTAGCGCTTCTCACCATCTGCGTAGTGCAGGAGGGCGATGCGCGCCGTGCGGTTGGGGTCGTACTCGATGTGCGCAACGGTCGCGGGAACGCCGTCCTTGTCGTGACGACGGAAGTCGATCACGCGGTAGGCACGCTTGTGACCGCCACCCTGGTGACGAGTGGTGATGCGACCGGTGTTGTTACGGCCACCCTTCTTGGGCAGCGGACGGGTCAGCGACTTCTCGGGCGTCGTGCGAGTGATCTCCACGAAGTCGGCGACGGAGGAGCCACGACGGCCCGGCGTCGTCGGCTTGTATTTGCGAATAGCCATGAGGATTCCTTACCTAGCCAACCTGGCCGAAGATGTCCAGGGTCTCACCGGCACCGAGGGTGACGATGGCGCGCTTGACGTCCTTGCGCTTGCCCATGCCAAAGCGGGTCCGCTTGACCTTGCCCTTGCGGTTGATGGTGTTCACGGACAGGACCTTGACACCAAAGATCTGCTCAACGGCGATCTTGATCTCGGTCTTGTTCGAACGGGGGTCCACCTCAAAGGTGTACTTGCCGTGGTCCATCAGCGAGTAGCTCTTCTCCGACACGATGGGTCGGATCAGGATGTCGCGGGGGTTCTTGTTGATCTGCGTCATGTCAGGCCTCCTCGACCTCTGACTCGGTCGCTACGGCCTTCGCCTGCTTGCCCTTTGCGGGGCCAGCGACGAATGCCTCAAGCGCGCCTGCCGTGAAGACGGTGTCGTCGTTCACGAGCACGTCATAGGTGTTGAGCTGGTCAACGGCGAGCACGTGGACGCTCGCTGCGTTGCGCAGCGACTTCCACGCGGTCTCGTCGCCACGCTCGAGCACCACGAGTGCGCGGCGGCCTGCCGTGAGGGCAGAGATAGCGGCGAGTGCGGACTTGGTGGACGGCGTCTCGCCGGTGACTACGCCCTTGAGGACGTGGACACGGCCGGCCCGAGCGCGGTCAGAGAGGGCACCGCGGAGCGCAGCGGCCTTCATCTTCTTGGGGGTCCGCTGCGAGTAGTCACGCGGCTGTGGGCCGTGGACGGTGCCACCGCCAGCGAACTGAGGAGCACGGGTGGAACCCTGACGGGCGCGGCCGGTGCCCTTCTGTGCGTGCGGCTTGCGGCCACCACCGGACACCTCGCCACGAGTCTTCGTGGCGTGCGTACCCTGACGAGCGGCCGCGCGCTGGGCGACAACCACCTGGTGGATGAGCGGGACATTGGCGTCAACATCGAAGATGTCTGCAGGAAGTTCGGCGGTGCCGGTCTTCTTGCCCTTCGCGTCCACGACGTCGATAGTGAGATCAGCCATGGTGATCACGCACCCTTCACAGCGGAGCGGATAAGGACAACGCCGCCCTTGTTGCCGGGAACCGCGCCCTTGATCAGCACGATGCCGTTCTCTGCGTCCACCGAGTGGACCGTGAGGTTCTGGACGGTCTTGCGGGCGTTACCCATGCGGCCGGCCATCTTGATGCCCTTGAACACGCGAGACGGCGTGGACGCGCCACCGATGGAGCCGGGCTTGCGGTGGTTGCGGTGAGCACCGTGGGAGGCGCCAACACCGTGGAAACCGTGGCGCTTCATGACACCAGCGGTGCCCTTGCCCTTGGTTGTGCCGGTGACGTCCACCTTCTGGCCAGCCTCGAACACGTCGGCAGCGATCTCCTGGCCGAGCGAGTAGTCAGCGGCGTTGGAGGTGCGTACCTCGGCAACGTGACGGCGAGGCGTGACGCCTGCAGCTTCGAAGTGGCCCGCGAGCGGCTTGGTCACGCGACGCGGGTCGACGGCGCCAAACGCGAGCTGAACGGCTTCGTAGCCGTCCCGTTCTGCGTTCCGCACCTGAGTCACGACGTTGGTGTCTACCTGGACAGCGGTGACCGGCACAATGCGGCCATCGGCGTCCCACACCTGCGTCATGCCCAGCTTCGTACCGAGCAGGGCCGTAACGGCCTGCTGGGCATTGGAAGTCGTAGTCATGATTGATAAGTCCTTTGTGAGGGCTGGAGGGCTAGAGCTTGATCTCGATGTTCACGTCTGCCGGCAGGTCAAGACGCATGAGCGAGTCGACTGCCTTGGGCGTGGGGTCCACGATGTCGATGAGGCGCTTGTGGGTGCGCATCTCGAAGTGCTCGCGGGAGTCCTTGTACTTGTGGGGCGAACGGATAACAACGAACACGTTCTTCTCCGTGGGCAGCGGGACGGGTCCCACAACCGAGGCACCTGCGCGCGTGACCGTCTCAACGATCTTGCGGGCGGACGAGTCGATGACCTCGTGGTCATAGCTCTTCAGCCGAATGCGGATCTTCTGTCCCGCCATGGCGTGTTCTGCCTTTTCTCTCGTACAACTTTTGGTCTACACCCCCGACCCCCGCGCTCGGGCGTGTCGCGCGTCTGCGACGCGCGCACACCCCAGCCGGTTTTTCACGGCGATTCGTGGGTGAGTGGTGGCCGCCCAAAAGGGCAACCTGAATATTGTGCCAGACGGGGGGCCTAGGCGCAAACCAGGGTCACAGACCCAGCCCCAGCGTCGGCCCCTTTGCCCGACGCTGTGGTCGCCTGCCGCCCAAACCTCGCCAGTACCCCGGCTGGGACAGCGCGAACCACCCCCGCCAACGCAACGAGGGCCCCCGGCCTAAGCCGGAAGCCCTCGCGCGTAAGTAATCGGGTGATTACTTGATGATCTTGGTCACCGTGCCTGAGCCGACCGTACGGCCGCCCTCACGGATCGCGAAGCCCTGACCCTCTTCGAGGGCGATGGGCTGAATCAGCTCAACCGACATCTCGGTGGTGTCGCCAGGCATGACCATGTCGGTGCCCTCGGGCAGCGTGATCACACCGGTGACGTCCGTGGTGCGGATGTAGAACTGCGGACGGTAGTTCGTGTAGAACGGGTTGTGACGGCCGCCCTCGTTCTTGTCAAGGATGTAGACCTTGCCCTCGAACTGGGTGTGCGGGGTGGTGGTGCCGGGGGCAACCACAACCTGGCCGCGCTCAACGTCCTCGCGCTTGGTGCCACGAAGAAGAAGGCCACAGTTCTCGCCGGCCCACGCCTCGTCCATCTGCTTGTGGAACATCTCGATACCGGTGACCGTGGTCTTCTGCGGCTCGCGGATGCCGAGGATCTCGACCTCCGAGTTGATCTTGAGCTTGCCGCGCTCGATCTTGCCGGTGACGACGGTGCCACGACCGGTGATCGTGAAGACGTCCTCGATTGGCATGAGGAAGGGCTTGTCCATGTCGCGCACGGGCTCGGGGACGTTCTCGTCCACGGCGTCCATGAGGTCAGAGACGGTCTTGACCCACTCGGGGTCACCCTCAAGAGCCTTCAGCGCGGAGACGCGGACAACGGGAGCGTTGTCGCCGTCGAAGCCCTGAGCCGAGAGCAGTTCACGAACCTCGATCTCGACGAGCTCGAGGATCTCTTCGTCGTCGACCATGTCGGACTTGTTGAGAGCAACGAGCAGGTACGGCACACCAACCTGGCGGGCGAGGAGCACGTGCTCACGCGTCTGAGCCATGGGACCGTCGGTCGCGGCAACCACGAGGATTGCGCCGTCCATCTGGGCGGCACCGGTGATCATGTTCTTGATGTAGTCCGCGTGGCCTGGTGCATCCACGTGGGCGTAGTGACGCTTCTCGGTTTCGTACTCGATGTGCGCAATGTTGATGGTGATACCGCGCTCGCGCTCTTCGGGGGCCTTGTCGATGTCAGCAAACGGCGTGAACGGGTTCACGTCCGGGTACTTGTCGTGCAGGACCTTCGAGATCGCAGCGGTGAGCGTCGTCTTACCGTGGTCAACGTGGCCGATGGTGCCGATGTTGACGTGCGGCTTGTTCCGCTCGAACTTGGCCTTAGCCATGGTCGCTTCCTCCTGGATTGTTTCTTCAGACTCGGGTAGTTACTTGGCACCGTGTGGAGCGTTCGTCCCTACTGGTCGTTATTGTTTCTTATTTTCAACCGGTGGGACTACTCGCCCCGGGTCTTTGCGATGATCTCCTCGGCAACATTGCGAGGAACCTCGGCGTAGCTGTCGAACTGCATCGAGTACACCGCACG
>Ga0164241_10000108_pt1 | contig 203189 bp, 192 predicted proteins | sample OricomyardsoilBY_FD_108780 | JGI IMG/M metagenome (GOLD analysis project Ga0164241, IMG submission 108780) | Backyard soil microbial communities from Emeryville, California, USA - Original compost - Back yard soil (BY) | ecosystem: Environmental > Terrestrial > Soil > Unclassified | place... | reverse complement strand
TCGTCCACCGACGGCGAACCGGGGTCGATGGCGCGCGCCATCGCCGCGCACAGCGTGGCGTCGCCATACAGCGTGCGGAATTCCTGTTCGGCCTGGCCGTACCAGCGCAGCGCCTCCTGCGGCAGGCCCAGGCTGGGGCGGCCGCTGTGGTCGTTGAAATGCGCCATGTTGGTGGCGATGTTGGCGCGCAGCTCCAGCACGTTGGCGCGGCCGATGTCGGGCAGCCGCTCGGCCAGCGCTTCGGTGCTGCGCTGTGTGGCGTGTTCCAGCACTGCCAGCCCGGCGCCAGGCTGGCCCTGGTTGCGCAGCATGTTGGCCTGGGTCAGCAGCGTGATCAGGTGCTGGCTGACGAACTGCCAGTCGTGCCGCTTCAGCGCCCACACGCGGTCGGCCAGCGCCAGCGCGCGCGTCACCGTGGCCGTGGCCTCGGCCGCGCGCTCCGGGCCGGCGAAGGTCGGGTTGCCCTGGATCTGCGCCAGCCGGCCCAGCGCCAGCGCCACCAGCACGATGAGGTCGGCGTCGTCGGGCGCTATGGCCAGCGTGACGTCGAGCGAGGCCACCGTCTGCCGCAGCATCGCCTCCTGCGCCCGCGCACCGCCGGGCAGATGGCTGATGGCGTCGCCATAGCGGAACACGAGTTCACTCGCGATGTGTTTGACGCCGGCGAGCTGGCGCCGCGCTTCGTCGCGCGCCAGCGCGGCCTGGCGGCCCTGCAGCAGCGCCAGGCCGAGGCCGGCGGCGAGGCCGATGACACCGAGCGCCGCCGCCACGCGCTCGTGCAGCAGCGCCGCCGCGAGGCCGCTGAACAGGCCGACGCCGCCCAGCACACCGGCCAGCACCGCCCAGCGGTTGCGGCGCACGAACTTGCCCAGCACATAAGCGGCCTGCGGCGCGCGCGCGCTCACCGGGTGGCCGCTGAGAAAGGCCTGCACGTCGGCGGCCAGCGCATCGACGCTGGCATAGCGCCGCTCGGGCGGCTTCTCCAGCGCCTTCAGCAGGATGTTGTCGAGGTCGCCTTCGAGCCGCTTGCGTGTGTGCAGCCACTGCGGGTCCACCGTCTCGTCGGCGCTCAGCCGGCTCGGCCGGGTGGGCGCGTCTTCGAGCACGCTGCGCGCCGCTTCGGCCGCCGTCGTCGCATGGCGGCCGGTCGGGCGCACGCCGGTCAGCAACTGGTACAGCAGCACGCCCAGGCTGTAGATGTCGGTGGCCGTGCTCACCGGCTCGCCGCGCACCTGCTCGGGGCTGGCGTAATGCGGCGTGTAGGGACGCACGCCGCCCAGGGTGATCTGCATCGTCGCGCCGTCGGCGCCGGCCGCGCCTTCCAGCGGGTCAAGCGCCTTGGCGATGCCGAAGTCCAGCAGCTTGACCTGGCCGTCGCCATCGACGAGCACGTTGCCGGGCTTGAGGTCGCGGTGCACGAGCAGGTTGCGGTGCGCATGCGCCACCGCATCGGCAAGCTGCAGAAAAAGCTTCAGCCGCGCCTCCAGCGCCAGGCCGCGCACCGCCTCGTCGATGGGCCGACCCTGCACGTGTTCGAGCACGAAGTACGGCAGGCCGTCGTCGCTGGCGCCGGCGTCCAGCAAACGGGCGATGTGCGGGTGGCTCAGCCGCGCCAGCGCCTGGCGTTCGAGCGCAAACCGCCGCAGCACCGCGCTGCTGTCCATGCCGCGCTTGAGCAGCTTGACGGCTGCCACGCCGTCGAAGCTGCCGTCGGCGCGGCGTGCTTCGTAGACTTCGCCCATGCCACCGCTGCCCAGTCGCGCGGTGATCTGCCACGCGCCCAGACGCTGGCCGATGCGACCACTGTCGGCGCTGCCGGCAGCGTCGGCCCCGTCCATCGTTTTGTCGCCGGGCAGCGCCCATGTCAACGGCGGCGCGGCCAGGAAGTCGTCGTCGTCAGCGGCGTGCGCCAGCAGCGAATGCACTTCGGCCGCCACCTCGGCGGCGGCGTCCTGCGCCTGCAGCCAGGCGTCGCGCGCGTGCGGCGGCTGCTGGCGCGCCGCCGCATACAGCGCACGCACCTGCGTCCAGTGTTCGGCGCGCGCGGGCACGGCGCGCCGGCCTTCAGCGCGCGGCGGCCAGGCTGGCCACCATGGCGTCGAGCGCGTCGCGGATCAGCGCCTGATAGGTGCTGCGGTAGGCGTGCTCGCTGCTCGCGCTGACGACGCTGTGCCCGCTGCGTTCGGCGCCGCCGCCGATCAGCCCGCTGAGGAAGTTGCCCGCGGTCTGCTTGTCCTTGTCGCCCTGGCTCTGGGTGTCGCGCATCTCGAAGATGTTAGTCGCTGCCACCAGCGGCTCCTTCAGAACCACCGCGCCCGAATGCCCCATGCGGTGGCTCATGCCGAAGGTGCGTGCGCCGCTGCGGTTGACGATCTGGATCTGCGTCTCTTCGGGGAAGAGCAGCGGCTTGGCCTCGATCGCCGCCTTCGCGCCCAGCCCGGCGAAGATGCGCAGGCCGCCGTTTTTGGTTGCCGACACGCTGCCGAAGCTGGCCAGCACGTGCACCTGCAGCAGCGTGGCGTCGAGCGCCGCCGCCAGCTCCCCCTGCTGGCGGCCGATGCCCTGGTTCTGCGCCTCGATGCGCTGCGAGAGGTCGCCGCGCGCGATGCCCGAATCGAAGTGCGCGCGCATGCCTGCCGGTGCGACGATCTGGCTGATCTGCATGCCGCCCTGCAGCAGCTTCTCGTCCTCCACGCGGTACGGCGACGCATGACCATACTTCTCGTCCAGCGCCTGGAACAGCGGCTGTGCCGCCAGCGCGGCCGGCTCGACGAGCTCGAAGCCGGCCTGGCGCAGCGCCGCCAGCAGATCCTGGTAGGCCTGTTGCGTGATGGCCTGGCGCGTTTCGTCGGAGATGCCCTGCAGCTCGGCCGTCATGCGCGCCGTGTTGCGGCCCGAGCGGCCTTCGCCGTAGAGCTGGGTGTAGAACTCGACGTCGAAGCGCTCGATCGCCACCCGCTTGCTGCCCTTGATGGCGTCGACGTTGTCGCTGTCGATCACCGGCGCCGCCCGTGCCGGGTCGGCCAGGCCCGCGCTCAGACAGGCCGCCAGGCACATCGCCAGACACGCCGCGCCCATGCGCGCGGCGCGCGTGCCGGGTTGCAAGACGGCCTTCATTGGCGCACGAGCCCGGTGCAGCTTGCCAGCGTCTGGAAGGGCCGCGGATCGGTGATGCGCGCATCGGCCGAGATCTGGTCGCCCAGGCCGAGCGAAGGCTGCGCAGCGACGATGCTGAACGACATCGACAAGGTGCTGCCGTCGGCACGCAGGTCGGCCGTGCTCAGCGACTGCGCGTTGATCGTCGGCTGCAGCACCACCACGTCCTGTTCGTCGCCGCCCAGCGTGCCGCTGACATCGACACTGCCCGACACCAGATGCAGCGTACCCGTGCTGCCGACGCTGACGCTGCAGGTGTCGTTGGCGTAAACGCCCACCAGCGCGCTGTCGAAGTCGCCTGCGTTGGCACCGTTGAGCACCTGCACCGACGCGCTGCCGGCGCCCGCACTGTGCGGGTTGGGCAGCGTGCAGCTCAGCGCGCCGTCGTTGTCGGTGGCGGTGGCCTGCGCGACGTAACCGCGCACGACCTCGATCGTCACCACCGAGTTGCTGTCGAAGTCGAACGCCATGGCCTTGCGGATGGTGTTGATGCTGAGGATCAGGTCGCCGACATCGCCGCTCATCGTCGCCGCGATGCGGCGCCCGCCGACGCTCACCGACAGCGTGCCGCCGCTCGTGGCCTCGATGGCGCAGCTCTCGCCGTAGGTGCTGGCCTGGCCCGTGGGCGCGGTGCGGCCCAGCGTGCCCGGAAAACTGCCCACCAGCGGCGCCACGTCGGCCGCCTGCGCATTGCCCTTGGCCACCAGCACGATGGGGCCGCTCTGGCCGCCGGTCGTGGGCTCGCCCGGCACGTCGATGCCGACGCCCGGCACGCTGATGCCGTGGCCGCCCGCGCCGGCGCTCAGCACGTCGTTCAGCAGTTGTGAATAGCTGGTGCCGCTGGCCTGCAGACCGGCGGCAAAACCTTCGAGCAGCGCGTCGTAGGCATCGTCGGCGGTGGCCGCAAACGGCGTCGTCAGCGGGTCGAAGGCGGTGCCGGGCGGCAGCGTGTAGCCGCCATCGGCCAGCGCTTGCAACAACTGCGTGCGCGCGGCCTCCAGCGTGGCGCCGAGTGCGGGCGCGTGGCTGGCGTCGAGCGCTGCGAACCAGGCCTCGGGCGGCAGCGCGGCGGCCAGGGCCACCGTGAGGTCGGTCAACGGCGTGACGTTGACGACGCCGGCCGCGGCGGCATACGAATGCAGCATCTGCGTGAAGGCCGCGCCGGCGACCGTGCCGCCGCTGATCTGCAGGGCACACGGCAACGCGGCGGCGGAGCCGAGCGTCAGCGTCCACTGGCCGTTGGCGTCGGTGATGGCGGGCGTCACGGCGTCGGCGCTGCTGCAATGCGCGCTGACGCTGGCGCCGACCACCGGCGTCCCGACGGCCGCGGTGCCGCTGATCGAAACGCTGGCGGGTGTCGGCGGTGCTGCCGGCGGTGCCGGTGCGGGATCGTCGCCGCCACCGCAGGCGGCCAGGGTCAGGCCGAGCAGCGCCACGGCCCAGGGCCGGTGGTGGGTGAGTGCTTGAGAGCGCATGAGCTGTCCTTCGGGGTTGGGGGTCTCATGCGCTTACGCAAGGCGGCGCGCCCAAAAAGCTCACGCTTGCGAAAAAAAGGGCGCCGGGACTGCTTCCCGCCGCCTTCACAATGGGCTGACCGCATGGAAACCGACCTCCAGACCGTCACCGCCTGGCTCACCGGACAGGAAGGCAAGGCCCCCCCGCTCACCGACGCGGCCTTCCATGCGCTCTATGCCGATCTGCGCCGGCTCGCCGCGAGCCACATGCGGCGCGAAAACGCCGGCCACACACTGAGCGCGACCGCGCTGCTGCACGAAGCCTGGTTCCGCATGGCGGCGCAGCAGACCCCCGAATGGAAGAACCGCTCGCACTTCCTGGCCATCGCGTCGACGATGATGCGGCGCATCCTCGTCAGCCACGCGGTGGCCAAGCAGGCGCAAAAGCGCGACGCCGAACTGGTGTCGCTGACGCTGTCGGAAACCGAGCAGCTCGGCGCCCAGCAAGCCCCCGACGTGTTGGCCGTGCACGAGGCGCTGCTCGCTTTTGCCGCCGTCGACGAACGCGCCGCGCGCGTCGTCGAGCTGCGCTTCTTCGGCGGCCTGGCCAACGACGAAGCGGCCGCGGTGCTGGGCGTGTCGCTGGCCACCGTGAAGCGCGACTGGGAGTTCGCGCGCGCCTGGCTGCGGCGCGAACTCGCGGCTGCTTAGCGCTTGGCGAGCCACACCAGCCGGTGCGTGCGCAGCAGCGGCAACATGTTGAAGAGGCCATAGAACGCCGGGTGCCAGCGGCACACCACACGCGCCAGCGGCGGCGCCAGCGTCACGCGCTGCACATGCATGCGCGCCTGCGGGAACAGCGCCTGCACGCGGCGCAGCGGCACGCCGCGCACGTCGCCGTTGCGCGGGTTGTCGAGCACGAAGTCGTACCACAGCACGGCGCCGCCTGGCCGCAGCCACGACCACATCACGTCGGCCAGGCGCTGCTGGAACGCGTCGTCCAGCAGCGACGAGAACACCGTGCTCTGCAGCACGATGTCCTGGCTCGCCGGCGTGATGGGTGCGTGCGTCGCATCAGCCGCATCACCCAGCCAGACCGCGGTGGCGGCCGGCAGCGCATGGCGCGCCAGCGCATGGCGTGCCGGCAGCAGTTCCAGGCCGGTGAGGTGTTCGGGCGCAAAGCCCAGGCGCAGCAGTTCGAGCAGGTTGCCGCCGCTGCCGCAGCCGACCTCGGTCAGGCGCAGCGCGCCCAGGTCGCCGATGCCGGCGGCGTGGAAGGCGCGCAGCATCGCGCGCTGGCGTTCGTGCAGCGTCTGCCAGACCTCGGGGCGCAGTGCGCTGTAGCGGTCGCCGGCATCACGCCGGGCATAACGTTCGGCTACCGCGCGCGTCTCGTCGTTCATCGCGTCGGCGCCATGATCGCGTCCAGGAAACGCTGCGCCAGCACCGGATACGTGTGGTGGGCGAGCACGAAATGGCGGCCGCGTTCGCCCATTGCGGCGCGCGTTTCGGGTGTGAGCGCCGCCAGGCGACGCAGGCCGTCCGCGACGGCCGCCGCGTCCTGCGGCGCCACCGTGAGGCCGCAGCCAGCCTCGGCCACCGGGTCGTTGCCGGCGTCCACCGAATGCAGCACCGCGCAGCCGGCCATCATGTAGTCCATCAGCTTGTTGGGCGCGATGCCGAAGCGGTAGATCGGCACCCGCTGCCAGCCGATGTAGGCGATGTCGACGGCGGCCAGGAAGGCAGGCACCTGGGCTTTCGGAATCGGCGCCAGCAGCGTGACGTTGACGAGCCCCTCGTCGGCGATGCGGCGCGCCAGGCGCTGCTGTTCATGGCCGCTGCCGACGAGCACGAAGCGCAGCGCCTCGCCGCGCAGCAGCGCGGCGGCGTCGAGCAGGGTGTCGAGCGCGTTCGGCGCACCCATCGAACCTGCATAACCCACCACCGTAGCGGCGATGCGGCGCGCCAGCGCCTGCGCCACGTCGTCGCGCAGCGGCAGCGGCGCATGCTGCCATTCGTCGAGCGTGATGCCGTTCGGCACGATGTGCAACTTGTGCAGATCCAACCCGCGCGAAGCCATGTGCGCGTGCACACGGGGCAGCATGGAGATCACGACATCGGCGTCGCGGTAGGCCGCGTCTTCGGCCGCCTGGCACAGCACGATGAAGGGGTGGCGCGGCGACATGCCTGACAGTTCGATCGGGCTCAGCGGCCAGAGGTCGTGCACTTCGTAGACCAGCCTGGCACCGGCACGGCGCGCGATGCGGCGTGCGACCCAGATGTCCATCGGGTAGGTGCTCGATGCGATCACGACATCGGGCGCGAACGCTTTCACCAGCCGCGCCGCATCGGCCCAGACCTGGCGCACAAAGGCCCAGATGTTGAGCACGCGGCCGATGCCGTTGCCGCGGTACGGTGGCGTGCGATACCAGTGGTATTCGATGCCGTCGACGAGCTCGTCGCCCGGCCGCGGCTGTGTCGCGCGCACATGCGAATGGTCGGCCGCCAGCATCTGCACGCGGTGGCCCAGGCGCACCCATTCACGCGCCAGGTAGTAGGGCCGGAACTCCATGCCCAGCGCCGGGCTGCCGGCGTAGTGGTTGATGTAGAGGATGTTCACGCCGCCAGCGCCTGCAGCCGGGCCACGAAAGCCGCCACGCAAGGGCCGAACAGCGCATGCCGCGCGACCCAGTCGCGGTTGGTCGCCGCGATGGCGTCGGCGCGTGCCAGCAGCGCCTGCAGGCGCTGCGCGTCGGGCTGCTCGCCATCGGCGACGATGAGGCCGTTGTCGCCATCACGCACCAGCTCACGATTGGCCGCCAGGTCCGAGAGGATGGGAATGCAGCCGTGCGCCATCGCCTCGATCACCGAGACCGAGACCGAGTCGCTCAGCGGCAGACTGACGAACCAGCGCGCCGCCGCGTAGTGCGGCGCCATCGCCGCGGCATCGAGCCGGCCGACGAACTGCGTGCGCGGCGGTGCCGCGGCCTGCAATGCCGCGCGCAGCGAGCCGTCGTTCGCCACCACGAGTTGGGCATCGGGCCACGGCAGTTGACGGAACAGCGCGAGCACACGCTGTGGCGCGTAGATCGGCTCCAGGCCGCGGTTGGCGAAGAGCAGATGATCGAGCTTGGGCGGCGGCGGCGGCGGCATCGCCTCCAGCCCGAACGGGAACACCATCACCTCGCGCGCGCCGAGTTCGCGCATGCGCGTGGCCATCACCTGCGAGTCACTCGTCGTCAACGCGCAGGCGCGCAGCACCGCCTGCGTCAGCAGACGCAGCGGCGCGCTGTGCTGCGGCGTCACGAGCACGTCGCTGCCCCAGGCCGATCCGACGAGGCGCGCGCGCAGCCCGCCCAGGCGCCGCGCCAGCCAGGCCAGCGTGCCGTGCGACGTCAGGTAGTGGGCGTGGATCCAGTCGGCGTCCACGCGGCGCAGCCAGCGCGTCAGCCGCAGCAGCGTCAACAGCAGCGCGGCGTTGCCACCGGCGGCGTCCGGCGTGGTGGCCAGCGCGAGGCGGCGTTCGGCTTTGACCAGGCCGTCGAAGCCGGGCGCGAAGCCACGGCTCGATGCCGACCAGAGCTCGATCTGCGGCAGCGCTGCCAGCGCGCGCGCCCACTTCAGCAGGTGCGGGCTCTCGGCGTCGCCGAACAGCACCAGCCTCATGCACCAGGCCGCGCCCAGGCGTCGTAGGCGGCCTGCGCTTCGGGGTGCGCGGCCAGCCACGGCGCGTCGGCGTCGCGCGTGTCGCCCAGCACACGCGCCGGCTGGCCACCGACGATCGCGAAGTCGGGCACCTCGCCGTCCACATAGCTGTAGGCGCGCACCAGCACACCACGCCCGATGCGCGAGCCCGGCGCGATGACGCTGTGCGGGCCGATGAAGCAGTAGGCGCCGATCTGCGTGCGCTGTCGCACATAGGCCGGCGGATCGGCCGCACCCCAGTAGTTGCGCCCCGCCAGGCGCAGCGCCTGGTGGCTGGAATGCGTGAGCAGCGCGCAGTGCGTGGTGATCTGGCAGCCTTCGCCGATGCTCAGCCCGCCCGATGCGTCGAGCAGGTTGAACGGGCCGACGTAGACGTGGTCGCCGATGTCCAGCCACTCGGGATTTTCGATACGCGTCGCGCTGCTGATGCGGGTGTGGGCGAGCCACGTGCCGTCATCGCGGCGCCAGCCGTAGAACATGCGCGGGCCCAAGCACTTGCGCCACCACCGCTGCAACCATTCGCGCATCGCCTTCAGCTCCCTCCGCGGCGTGATGCTAGCGCCGTCAGGTCGGCCAGCAAACGCCGGCCCGGCAGCAGCACGGCGCGCGCCGGCAGCCGTGCATGCGAAGCAAAGCGCAGCGCGAGCACGAACACGGCGGCCGTGTACGACAGGCTGGCCGCGAGCGCCGCACCCGCCGTACCCATGCGCGGCACCAGCAGCCAGGCCAGCAGCGCGTTGAGCAGCAGCGACAGCGCCGCCACCTGCGCCGGCACCTGCGGTTGACCGGCATGATTGGTGAAGTAAGCCGACAGCGCCGACGCACCGCCGAACAGCAGCGCCCCCGGCAGCAGCCAGCCCAGCGGCGCCAGGCTGGCCGCATACGCCGGCCCCAGCAGGCGCGGCACGATCAGGCGCGCAGCCCCCCACAGCAGCGGCGCCACCAGCAGCAGCGCCGCCAGGCTCAGGTGCACCACACGCAGCGTGGTGGCCGCGGCGCGTTCGCGGTCGGGCGTGCCGATGCGGCCGTACACCGCCTGCGTCAGCGAGCCGGAGACGAACCACAGCAATTCGGCGACGACGACAGCGATCGAATAGACGCCGGTCGCCGACAAGCCGAGCAGGCGTTCGGTGACGAACAGCCCGACGCGATAGTTCAGCAGGCCGATCAGGTTGCTCAGGCCGATGGTGGCGATGAACGGCAGTTCGGCGCGCAACATGCCCAGGCGCGGCGCCGCCAGCCGGCCGCCGCGCCACAACACCCACAACACCGTGGCGCCGGCCAGCACCTTGGCCAGCACCCAGGCCGCCAGCACCTGCGGCAGCGAGCGCGCCTGCAGCCACGCCAGCGCCGCCAGCCCGAGCAGCGTCAACGCCGGCGGCGCGAGCGACACTGCGGCCATCGGCGCCATGCGGCCTTCGCCGAGCCAGACGCCGGCCAGGTTGGGCGCCAGCAGCAGCACCGGCGCGGCCAGCGCCAGCAGCCACAGCATCGAATACGCCGGCGGCGCGAACACCGACAGCGCCCACAGCACGCCGCCGGCGAACAGCCCGATGGCGATGCAGCACCCCACCACCGCGCCCAGCAGTTCACGCGGCTGCTCGCCGTGGTGCGAGATGCGCCGCGCCAGCGCGATGCCGAAGCCCGACAGCAGCGCCAGCAGCACGCCTTCGACGCTGGTGAAGAGCGCGAACGCGCCCTGCTTGTCGGTGCCCAGGCGCGCGGTGAGCGTCGTGATCGCCAGCACCAGGCCGACGGCGCCCAGGCGTGCCGCCAGATTGATGGCGGTGCCGCGCGCAACGGCGCCACGGCTCATCGGCGCAGCGTCACACGCACGATGTCGCCGCGGCCGAGCAGGCGCGAGACGCCCAGCGACACCTTGTTGCGCCACCACCAGCCGTCGCCCGCCACGCCTTCACAGCGCCACGCCACGACATGCAGCCCGGCGCGTTCGGCGGCGCGTTGCAGCGTCGCGCGGCTGAACATGCTCAGGTGCCACGGCGGCGTCATCAGGTGCCAGTCGACGCCGCGCGCCTGCGCGTAGGCGCTGCCCCAGTCGCCGGTGCTCAGCACGAGGCAGCCACCGGGCCTGAGCACGCGCGCCGCCTCGGACAGCAAAGGCACGGGTTCGGGCACGTGTTCGATGACGTCCCACAGCGTGATGACGTCGAAATGTGCCGCCGGCAGACGCGCCTGCTGCAGCGTGCCGGTGAACACCGGCAGCTTCAGACGTTCACGCGCGTAGGCCGAGCTCCAGGCCGAAAATTCGACACCCTGCACCTCGTAGTGCGCCTGCGCTTCGGCGAGGAAAAAGCCGGCCGCGCAGCCGACATCGAGCAGCCGCCCGCGGCGCGGGATGCGCGGCGCGAACGTGCGCAGCCACCACAGCATGCGCCGCGCATGGGCGCGGCGTGCCGCCTGCTGGCCGATGTAGTCGGCGAACACGGCGTCGCTGCCGCCGCTGTAGTAGCTCTGGTCGTAGAGGGCGTCGAAGTTGATGCGGGCCGGGTCTTCGCCGACGTAGACCAGGCCGCAGGCGCGGCACTCCACCATTGCGTGGCCGTCCTTGTGGAACAGCAGTTTCGGGTTCGCGCTGGCGCAGACGACGCAGGCGCGGTGTTTCACGCCAAGGCCCGGCGCAGCGTTTGGACAACCCGGTTCTGGTCGGCTTCGGCCAGGTCGGCGCTCATCGGCAGGCTCAGCACACGCGCGGCCAACCGGCTGCTGACGGGGCAGCCGTCGGCCGTGCCCCAGCGCGCGTAGGCCGGCTGCCGGTGCAGCGGCTTCGGGTAGTGCACCGCCGTCGGCACGCCGGCTGCCTTCAACGCTGCCTGCACCGCCGCGCGTTCGTCGAGCATCACGGTGAACTGCGCCCACACCGAATTGCGGTCGGGCCGCAGCGCCACCTGTTCCACGCCCTGCAGCAGATGCTGGTAGCGGGCGCCGATCTGCGCGCGGCGCTGCAATTCCCAGTCGAAGCGTTCGAGCTTGGCGAGCACCACCGCACACTGCAGCGTGTCCATGCGGCCGCCGACGCCCAGCCGCGTGTGCGTGTAGCGCGCGCTCTGGCCGTGCACGCGGATCTCGCGCGCCGCCGTCGCCAGCGCGTCGTCGTCGGTGAAGAGCGCGCCGCCGTCGCCATAACAACCCAGTGGTTTGCTCGGGAAAAAACTCGTGGCGCCGAAGGTGGACAGCGCACACGAGCGCCGGCCCTGGTACAGCGCGCCGAAGCTCTGCGCCGCGTCTTCGATCACCGCCAGGCCGTGTTTTGCGGCGAGTGCGTTGATCTCGGCCATGTCGGCCACCTGGCCGTACAGGCTGACCGGCATCACGGCACGTGTGCGCGCCGTGATCGCAGGTTCGATCAGCGACGCATCGATGTTGCAGGTGTCGGCTTCGACATCGACGAACACCGGCGTCGCGCCGGCGAGCACGATCATCTCAGCCGTCGCGGCGAAGGTGAACGGCGACGTGATGACCTCGTCGCCGGGCTTGAGCTCCAGCGCCAGCAGCGCGATCAGCAGCGCCTCGGTGCCGCTGGCCACGCTGATGCAGTGGCGGCTGCCGGTGAACGCGGCGAGCGCCGTTTCGAGCTCCTGCACCTCGGGGCCCATGATGTACTGGCCGTGGTCGAGCACACGCTGGATGCGTTCGTCGATGCGGCTCTTCAGCGCCGCGTACTGGGTCTTCAGGTCGGTGAACTGCATGGGCTGAGCACGTCGCCTTCCAGGCGGTAGGTTTCGCCGGTGGCCGGGCACGTGGCCTCGCCGTGGCCGGACGGCGGCAGCGCCAGGCGCTCGCCGTGGCGGCTCATCCAGCCGATGCGGCGTGCCGGCACGCCCACCACCAGCGCAAAAGCCGGCACGTCGCGGCTGACCAGCGCACCGGCGCCGACGAAGGCATATTCGCCGACCGTGGTGCCGCAGACCAGCGTGCAGTTCGCGCCCAGCGTGGCGCCGCGCCTGACGAGCGTGCGCCGGTATTCATGCTTGCGCGGCACCGCGGCGCGCGGGTTGAAGACGTTCGTGAAGACCATGCTCGGGCCGCAGAACACGTCGTCCTCCAGCGTCACCGCGTCGTAGACGGAGACGTTGTTCTGGATCTTCACGCGGTCGCCGATCAGCACGTCGTTGCCGACGAAGACGCCTTGTCCGAGCGAGCAGCCGCGGCCGATGCGTGCACCCGCGCTGACGTGCGCGAAGTGCCAGACGAAGCTGCCGTCGCCGAGCAACGCGCCGTCGTCGACGATGGCGCTGGGGTGGATCGTTGTGGCCACTGCGCGCGCTGTCAGAACACCAGCGGCAGGCCGACACGCACGCCGTCGCGCGCACTGCGGTAGGCGGCGATCACGACCTCCAGCGAGCGCAGGCCTTCGTAGCCGTCGACCTCGGCGTTCTTTTCGCCGCGCAGCGTGGCGATGACGTTGTCGTAGTACAGCGGGTGGCCGGGGCCGTACACCGACGCCGTGCTGTAGCTCGCGCTCGTGACTTCGTCGTCTTCGGGCCGTGCATCGTCGAACTGCCAGTGCTGCACCTCGTTGACGGCGACGCCGCCGATGCGCACCGTGCCGCGTTCGCCCAGGATCGTGATGCTGCCTTCGAAGTTCCTGCCATACGTGAGCATCGTGACGTTGATGCTGGCCAGGCCGCCGCTGCGCAGCCGCAGCGACATCACGCCGCTGTCTTCGGCCTCGATGTCGCGCGCCAGCGTGGCGGTGTAGGCATGCACGTTGTCGACCGGGCCGATCAGCCAGTCGACCATGTCCACGTAGTGGCTGGCCTGGTTCAGGAACGCGCCGCCGTCCAGATCCCAGCGGCCGCGCCAGGGCGCGGCGTCGTAGTAGCTTTGCGGGCGCGTCCAGAAGACGTTGACGTTGGCCATGTGGATGCGGCCGAACCGGCCCGCCAGCACCGCCTGCTTCAGCCGCTGCAGCGTCGGGTTCAGGCGGTTCTGCTTGACGACGAAGAGCTTGACGCCAGCGTCGCGGCAGGCGCGCACCATCGCCATGCCTTCGTCCCATTTGGTGGCCATCGGCTTTTCGGTCAGCACGTGGCGGCCGGCGGCGGCGGCGCGCATCGCCTGGCGCGGGTGCAGGCCGCTGGGCGTGGCCAGCACGACGATGTCGGCGTCGCTCTCGGCGAGCATCGCGTCGAGCGACGCGAAGCCGCGGGCGCCGGTTCTCCCCACCGCGGCGGCCAGCGCGTCGGGCCGGTGGTCGCAGACGGCCACCAGTTCGGCACGTTCGGCGTGCTGGCGCAGCGCCTCGAAGTGGTTGGCCGAGATGCGGCCGCAGCCGACGAGCGCAAAGCGCAGCCGGCGGTCGACGATGGGCAGGTGGTGCGTCATGGAGCCCGCCATTTTACGGGTGCGCCTAAAATTGCAGCAGCTTCAACGACCCGAACATGAGCGAAGAAAACCCACTGATCACCGAGCGACGCGAAAAGCTGCAAAACCTGCGCCAGGCGGGCGTGGCCTTTCCGAACGACTTCAAGCCGACGCACCATGCGGCCGACCTGCACCACAAACACGGTCAGGTGGCGAACGAAGAACTCGAACCGCAGGCCGTGAAAGTGGCGCTGGCGGGCCGCATGATGTTGAAGCGCGTGATGGGCAAAGCCTGCTTTGCGACGCTGCAGGACGGCTCGGGCCGCATCCAGCTCTACATCACGCAGGACGCGGTGGGCGCCGACGTGCTGGCCGCGTTCAAACACTGGGATCTGGGCGACATCATCGGCTGCGAGGGCACGCTGTTCCGCACCCGCAGCGGTGAACTCTCGGTGAAGGCAACGAAGGTGCGGCTGCTCACGAAGAGCCTGCGCCCGCTGCCCGACAAGTTCCACGGCATGGCCGACCAGGAACAGAAGTACCGCCAGCGCTACGTCGACCTCATCAGCGACGACGACGCACGCGCACGTTTCGTGGCGCGCAGCAAGGCCGTGAGCGCGATCCGCAACTTCATGGTCGAGCACGGCTTTCTCGAGGTCGAAACGCCGATGCTGCACCCGATTCCGGGCGGCGCCAACGCCAGGCCCTTCGTCACCCACCACAACGCGCTCGACCAGCAGATGTTCCTGCGCATCGCGCCCGAGCTGTACCTCAAGCGGCTGCTGGTGGGCGGTTTCGAGCGCGTGTTCGAGATCAATCGCAACTTCCGCAACGAAGGTCTGAGCGTCCGCCACAACCCCGAATTCACGATGATGGAGTTTTATGCGGCCTACTGGACGCACCATGATCTGATGGATTTCACCGAAGCCGTGCTGCGCCACGCCGCGCGGGCCGCCAGCGGCAGCGCGGCGATCAGCTACGCGGGCCGGGCGGTCGAACTCGACAAGCCTTTTGCACGCCTGTCGGTGCGCGATTCGCTGGTGCGGCATGCGGGGCTGAGCGAGGCCGAAGCCGGCGATGCGCAAGCGATCCACGCGCGCCTGAAGACCCTGGGCGATGAACCGCCCGCGCACTGGACGCTGGCCGAACTGCAATTCGGCCTGTTCGAGGCCGTGGTCGAGGAACAGCTCTGGCAGCCGACCTTCATCATCGACTACCCGGTGGAAGTCTCGCCGCTGGCGCGCGCGTCCGACAGCAACCCGGCGGTCACCGAACGCTTCGAGCTCTTCATCACCGGGCGCGAAGTTGCCAATGGCTTTTCGGAACTGAACGACGCCGAAGACCAGGCCGCGCGCTTCGCGGCGCAAGCCGCGAACAAGGAGGCCGGCGACGAAGAGGCGATGTACTACGACGCCGATTTCATCCGTGCGCTCGAATACGGCATGCCGCCGGCCGGCGGCTGCGGCATCGGCATCGACCGCCTGATCATGCTGCTGACCGACAGCCCGAGCATCCGCGACGTCATCTTGTTTCCTGCGCTGCGCCGGGAAGGCTGATGGCCAGGCGGTTGATGTCGCTGACGGCACCGCTGGCGACGCTGCCCGAAGTCGAAGCCGCGATCTGGCGCGAACTGGCGGCGGCGCTGCGCACGCGCGGCCACGCCTGGCGCCAGGCGGTGCTGGCGACGACCGACGGCACGGCCGGCGATGCGCGCACGGTGATCGTGCGCGAGGTCGACGCCGCGGCACGCACGCTGACCGTCTATACCGATGCGCGCAGCGCGAAGGCGGCCCAGGTCGAGGCGTTCCCGCAAGGCACGCTGGTGTTGTGGTCGGCGCCGCTGGGCTGGCAGCTCAGGCTGCGCGTGCAGCTCGCGCTGCAGGTGCAGGGTGACGCGGTGATGTCGCGCTGGGAGCGTTTGAAATCGTCGGCGGCGGCGGCCGACTACCGCTCGACCGTGGCACCGGGCAGCCAGGTGGCGGCGCCTCGGGTGGCCATCGGCGAGCAGTCGCACTTCGCACTGCTGACGGCCCGCGTGCAGGCCGTCGACTGGCTGGAGCTGCACGCCGACGGGCATCGGCGTGCATGCTTCGACGCCACGGGCCAGCACTGGCTGGCACCGTGACGGCGCCGTTTTACTTGACGGCGTAGATCGACTGCGCGGCGTGCGGCTGGCGCTGCGTCGACAGCGCGAACGAGCCGCTGTCTTCACGGTAGAACGTGCTGGCGTAGCTGCGGTCGCGGTCGCCCTTGACTTCGGCGCGGGTCTTCACCGACTTCGTCACGAACAACGGGTTGTAGCTCATCGAGTAGACCTTGGTCGAACCGTCGGCGCGTGCCTGCAGCAGTTCCTGATACACCTGCGCACGCGTCTTCAGCGACGGCACGTCGGCGGTGTGGTCGGGCGTGATTTCATCCGCGAAGGCCGCGCCGGCAGCGGCCAGCGACAAAACGGCGACGAGCGGGTAAGCAAAGTAGGACAGCTTCTTCATGATCTTCAATTCCATTTCGCATCCGAGAGGGTGAGGGGCCGTCTGTCGGTGGATGCATGACCGGCGTGGTCCATGGGTTGAACTCTAGGGTTTGCCCTGGGATTGAAAAAGCATCGATGTTGCAACGCAGCATTCACGGATTGGTCAATGGTGGCGGGCCCGAGCCGAAAGCCCCAAGCCCGAAAACGACAACACCCGCCGAGGCGGGTGTTGTCGGCGGCGCTGCCGTGCGGTCAGCGCTGTTTGAACGCCGGCTTGCGCTTCTTGACGAAGGCGTCCATGCCTTCCTTCTGGTCTTCGGTGGCGAACAGCGCGTGGAAGACACGGCGCTCGAACATCACGCCGTCGCTCAGACTGCCTTCGAAGGCGCGGTTCACGCATTCCTTGGCCATCATCACGCTCGGCCCGCTCTTCGTGTTGATGGCGTTCGCGGCGGCAAAGGCTTCTTCGAGCAGCCGATCGGCCGCCACCACGCGCGAGACGAGGCCGGCACGCTCGGCTTCGGCGGCGTCCATCATGCGCGCCGTCAGCACCATGTCCATCGCCTTGCTCTTGCCCACCGCGCGCGGCAGGCGCTGGGTGCCGCCGGCGCCGGGAATGATGCCGAGCCTGATCTCCGGCTGGCCGAACTGCGCGCTGTCGGCCGCGATGATGAAGTCGCACATCATCGCCAGCTCGCAGCCGCCGCCGAGCGCGAAGCCGGCCACCGCCGCGATCACCGGCTTGCGCACGCGGCGCAGGGTCTCCCAGTTGCGCGTGATGTAGTCGCCCTTGTAGACGTCCATGTAGCCAAAGGTGGCCATGGCGCCGATGTCGGCGCCCGCCGCAAACGCCTTCTCGTTGCCGGTGATGACGATGCAGCCGATGGCGTCGTCGGCGTCGAACGCGAGCAGCGCCGCGCCCAGTTCGTCCATCAGCGCGTCATTCAGCGCGTTGAGCTGCTGCGGCCGGTTCAGCGTGCAGACGCCGGTACGGCGTTCGCCGTCGCCTTGCACGCGGGTGAGGATCAGGGGCTCGGTCATCGAAGGTCCTTCGGGGTCGTGATGCGTCGATTGTTGCGTGCGCCCGCGCCCCGCGCCACTTCAGCGCCCCGGTGCCTGCATCGGCAGCCGGCTGATCAAGAGGTCGGCGTAGTTCTCGCTGTCGGTGTGGATGGTGATGCGCACCGGCAGGTACTGCAGCGACGGCGCGATCCACATCTCGGCCGTCATGTCGCCCCCCGGTCGCGGCGGGCGTTGCGGCTTCACATGCACGGTTTCGATCTCGCCCACCGGCGTCTGCAGCGTCTCGCGCGCCACCACTTCGTAGGTCCACGGCTCGACGTGGCGCGCCAGCGCCAGCGGCAACGTGATCACGCGCCCCGGCTCCAGCAATTGTGGATGCAGGGTGAACAGCCACGTGAGCTGCACGAACTGGCTCGCCGCGTCCTGCACGCCCTGCGGACGCGGTACGAGTTTGCCGTTGGCCAGCCGGATGACGTCGGCGTCCAGCGTCACCGTGGCATGGCGCGGCGCGCGCAACGCGATGCGCGTCTCCTCGTCGTACAGATGCGGCTGCAGCCCCTGTTCGGTGAGCTCGCCGTCGCTCATCAGGTGGCGGCCGGCGATGGGTGCGAAGTACGGGCCGATGCTGACGTCCAGATGAACCTGGTAGCGCGTGCCGCTGCGCACCCACTCCACCTGCGCCTGGCCTTCGACCGGGCCGCGGTAGTAGCCGTTCAGCGTGTACGACAGGCGTGTCGACGGCGGCCATTCGAAGGCCGCGGCGGCCGACGGCACCGACGCCATGGAGGCCGCTGCGGCCGCTGATGGCGCCGAGGCCACCGCATCCGGCGCAGGCAGTTCCGCCGCCATGGCGGAGGCGGCAGAGGCGGCGGATGCCGGGGTTGGCGGCGCCGAAGCTGCGTCGTTGGCTGCCAGCAGTTCGGCTGCGGATGCCGCGGGTTCGGGCGCTGGCGCAGGCTCTGACGCGGGCGCGGAAGCCGCCACTGCGGCAGGTGTGGATGGCGCCGGAGCCCGCGGCGCCGACGCCGCCGCGAGCAGGGGGGGCGCTGCCGCCGGCGCGCGACGCGCGCGGCGCCGCGGCGCACGCGGCGCCACCGCCGGCGGCGCGGCCTGCTGCAATTCGTGCACGAAGCTCACCTCGATGCGGCGCAGGCGTGTGGTCGGCGAAGCCGCGTCGCCCAGACCGGCCTGCATCCGAAGCACGTCGTCAGCCAGCCACAGGTGCAGCGCCAGCACAGCCAGCGCCAGCCACGGCACGAACCATGGCACCCGCAGCGCGCGGCGCCGGCGTGTCACGCGCCCGGCCCTGCGCGGCGCAGGGTCGGCATCGCCGCGCCGACGATCTCGACCTTGGGGCAGCGCAAGCTCAGGCCCCGTTCGCGGGCAGCGGCAAGGCGGCGGCGTTCATCGCCAGGCATTGTCGCCGCGGCGCACGCCGGGACTGTCTAGCCTTTCTTCGCGGCCGCGACGAGCAGCTTCTCGACCATGGGCCCCGGGATCGCGCCCGCCTTGCGCGTGCCGTCTTCGAAGAAGACCGCGGGCGTGCCCTGGATGCGGTACTTCTGGCCGAAGGCGACGTTGCGCTCGAGCGCCGACGAATCGCACGGGCCCTTGGCCTTCGGCGGCAAGGTGCCGTCGATCATCCAGGTGCGCCAGACGTGGCCGTTGTCTTTGGCGCACCAGATGTCGCGCGCCTTGACGGTGGAATCGGGCCCGAGGATGGGCATGATGAAGGCATAGATGGTGACGTTCTTGAGCGCCGCGAGATCACGCTCGAAGCGTTTGCAGTAGCCGCAGTTGGGGTCGACGAACACCGCCAGCTTGCGGCTGCCGTCGCCTTGCTTGAGCTGCACCGCGTCCTTCAGCGGCAACGCGGCGAAGTTCACCGCGCTGAGCTTGTCCTGGCGCTCTTCGGTGAGGTTGGCCCCGGTCTTGGTCTCGATGATCGCGCCCTGGATCAGGAACTCGCCCTTGGCATCGGTGTACAACAGTTCGCTGCCGTCGTAGCGCACCTCGTAGAGGCCGGGAATCGGCGTCGCGCGCACCTCGTCGATCTTCTGCAACTGCGGTATGCGCTCGGCGAGCACCTTGCGGATCACGGCCTCCTGCGCCAGCGCGCCGCTGCTGACCAGCAAGGCCGCCGCGGCACAGGCCAGCAGCGTGACAAAACGAAATGGCGATGGCATGGAAATCCTTTGAGCGGTGACGTCAACCGTCCAGTGCACGGCGGGTCAGGAAGCGTTTGACGGGCGGCAGCCGATTCACCAGAGTCAGCCCGTGGTTGCGGAGTTCCCGCAGCATGGGCTGCGGGGACGCGAAGAGATGCAGCAAGGCGTCGGTGACGTGACCCATCGCACGCGTGGGCGCTTCGCGCAGGCGGGCGTAACGCCGCAGCAGCCGCTCGTCGCCGAGCGGCCGCCAGGCTTCGCGCTGTGCAAGCACGTCGGCCAGCGCGGCCACGTCGGCCAGCCCGAGGTTCAGGCCCTGGCCGGCCAGTGGATGCACGACATGCGCGGCGTCGCCCACGAGCACCCAGCCCGGGCCGCTGACGGCGCTGGCGCGTGCCAGGCCCAGCGGCCAGCAGGCGCGCTCGCCAGCCAGTTGCAGCGGGCCGGCATCGCCGCCGGTGGCGTCGGCGAGCGCGGCTTCGAACTCGGCCGCCGGCATCGCCATCAGCGCGTCGGCGCGCGCGTCGGGCAGCGACCACACCAGCGCATGGCTGTGGCCGGCGCGCGGGCGGTCGAAGGGCAGCAGCGCCAGCACGTCGGGGCAACGGAACCATTGGCGCGCGAGCCCGGCATGCGGCCAGTCGCCGACCAGCCGCGCGGCCAGCGCGCGCTGGCCGTAGCGCTGCAGCGGCATCGTCACGCCCAGGCGCTCGCGGCTGGCCGAATCACGCCCCTCGGCCAGCACCTGCAGCGCGGCATCGACCTCGGTGTGCACCGTGTGCACGTGCGGCGCGAACTGCACCGCGGCGCGCAGCGCGTGTTCGAGTGCCGACGCATCGACGATCCACGCCAGCGCTTCGGCACCCTGCGCCCAGGCCGAAAAATCCAGCGCCGCGCCCGGGGCGTCGCCTTCGACATGCATGTCGAACACCGCGCTGCGTGCGTCGTCGGGCAGCGCGTCCCAGACCTTCAGCGAACGCAGCAGCGCGACTGAGGCCATGTTCAGCGCGAACGCACGCACGTCCTGCTGCGCGGACGCGGGGCCAGATGAATGCAGATCGAGCAGCGCGACATTCAGCCCCTGGCGCGCCAACGCCAGCGCACCGGCGAGCCCGACGGCGCCGGCACCACGAACGAGCACGTCGACAGGGGCCATGCGGCATTGTAGGGAGCGCACCCGGTCACAATGAGCGCTTCCGGCCTTGGCCCTTCGATTCGAAAGAGCATGTGAGCGACATCGACTGCAGCATTGCCGCGCTTTACGTGCACCCGATCAAGTCGTGCGCCGGCATTGCGCTGCGCGACAGCCTGCTCATCGAAACCGGGCTCGAACTCGACCGCGCCTGGGCGGTGGCCGACGCCGACGGCAACGCGCTGACACAGCGTGAATTGCCGAAGATGGCGCTCATCGTGCCGACGCTCAAGGGCGACGACATGGTGCTGCGTGCCCCCGGCATGCTGGCGCTGCACGTGGCACTCGACCGGGTGGAGGCGCCGACGCGCGCCAAGGTCTGGGCCGACGAAGTCAAGGCCTTCGAGATGGGCGCGCTGGCGGCGCAGTGGTTCAGCGACTTCCTCGGCCGGCCGCTGCGCCTGCTGCGTTTCGACCCCGACCAGAAACGCCTGTCCGACCGCAAATGGACCGCCGAACACGAGGCCGAAACCGCCTTTGCCGATGCCTTTGCGCTGCTCGTCGCCAGCACCGCGTCGCTGGCCGACCTGAATGCGCGTCTGGCCGCACGCGGCGTCGCGCCGGTGGGCATGGAACGCTTCCGGCCCAACATCGTGCTCGATGGTCTGCAGGCCTTCGACGAAGACCACATCGACGAATTGCTCATCACGACGCCCGAAGGCCAGGCGCGGCTGAAGCTCGTCAAACCCTGCGTGCGCTGCACGATTCCCAGCGTCGACCCGGCCAGCGGCGAACAAGGCACCGAGCCCGGCGACACGCTGAGCGGCTTTCGCGCCGATGCGCGCATGGGCGGCGGCATCACCTTCGCGATGAACGCGATCGTGCTCGAAGGCGTCGAGCACATGCTGCGCGTGGGCCAGCCGGTGAAGGCCAGTTTCAAGTTCTGACGTGGCGCGGCGGCAGCGTCAGCGCGGGCGGTTCTCGGGCAGCGGAATGAATTCGCTCTCGCCCGGCACCGCGTCGAAACGCTGCGCCGCCCAGTCATCGGCCGCCTGCAGCAGGCGTTCCTTGCGGCTGCTGACGAAGTTCCAGTACAGATGACGGTGGCCGAGCGGTTCGCCGCCGATCAGCACCACGTGTGCGTCGGCGCTGGCCGACAGCATGGGCTCGTCGCCGGCGGCAATGACGATCATCTGGTTCGGCGCCAGCGTCGTGCCGTCGAGCTCGAAACTGCCCTGCACGCCATAAAGCGCACGCTGCGGGGCCGGCGGCAGCGGAAAGGCATCGCCGGCGCGCAGCCGGAGGTCCAGGTACAGCGTGGGCGAGCGCGTGGCCACTGGCGACGTGGCGCCGAAGGCCTCGCCGATGAGCACGCGCACCGCGGCGCCGCCGACCTCGAGCTGCGGAATCGCGGCTGCCGGCGTGTGCTGGAACGACGGCGCGCACTCTTCGTCGGCCTCGGGCAGCGCGGCCCACAACTGCAGGCCATGGCTGACGCGTCGAGTCTGCCGCAGGTCGTCGGGCGTACGTTCGGAGTGCACGATGCCGCGCCCGGCCGTCATCCAGTTGATGGCGCCGGGCTCGATGCGCTGCACCGCGCCGGTGGAGTCACGGTGCAGGATCGCGCCTTCGAACAGATAGCTCACCGTCGCCAGGCCGATGTGCGGGTGCGGCCGCACGTCGTGGTTGTCGGCCGGCGTCGCCGTGATGGGGCCGAAGTGGTCGAAGAAGACGAACGGCCCGACCGCCTGCATGGCCGCCGCGGGCAACAGCCGGCGCACGACAAAACCACCGCCGAGGTCGCGGCTGTGGGGCTGAAGAATCAAGGCTGAGGGCTGCATGCGCGCAGTGTAGGAAAATCCCGCCCTTCGCGCCCCCAGCCTGCTTCAGTTCTCCGAAAGCCCTGTCATGAGCCTCAAATGCGGCATCGTCGGCCTGCCCAACGTCGGCAAGTCGACCCTCTTCAACGCGTTGACGAAAGCCGGCATCGCGGCCGAGAACTACCCGTTCTGCACCATCGAGCCAAATGTCGGCGTCGTCGAATTGCCCGACCCGCGGCTCGGCCATCTCGCCCAGATCGTGATGCCTGAGCGCGTTGTGCCGGCGATCGTCGAGTTCGTCGACATCGCCGGTCTCGTGGCGGGCGCCAGCAAGGGCGAGGGTCTGGGCAACCAGTTCCTGAGCCACATCCGCGAAACCGATGCCATCGTCAACGTCGTGCGCTGTTTCGAGGACGAGAACGTCATCCACGTCGCCGGCAAGGTCGACCCGGTATCGGACATCGAGGTCATCCAGACTGAACTCTGCCTGGCCGACCTGAACACGGTGGAAAAGAGCCTGCACCGCTATGTGAAGGCCGCGCGTTCGGGCAACGACAAGGAAGCGGCGGCGCTGGTGAAGGTGCTCGAAAAATGCCAGGCCGCGCTCGACCAGGCGCAACCGGTGCGCGGCATCGACTTCAGCAAGGAAGAGCAGGCCATCCTGAAGCCGCTGTGCCTGATCACGGCCAAGCCGGCGATGTTCGTCGCCAACGTGGCCGAGGACGGCTTCGCCGACAACCCCTTCCTCGACCGGCTGCGCGACTATGCGGCGCGGCAGAAGGCGCCGGTGGTGGCGATCTGCGCCAAGACCGAGGCCGAACTGGCCGAGATGGCCGACGACGACAGGCTGATGTTCCTGCAGGAGATGGGGCAGGACGAACCGGGGCTGAACCGGCTCATCCGCGCGGCGTTTTCGCTGCTCGGGCTGCAGACCTACTTCACCGCCGGCGTCAAGGAAGTGCGCGCCTGGACCATCCATGTCGGCGACACCGCGCCGCAGGCCGCCGGCGTGATCCACACCGACTTCGAACGCGGCTTCATCCGCGCCCAGACCATCGCCTTCGACGACTTCGTCGCCCTCGGCGGCGAACAGGGCGCCAAGGATGCGGGTCGAATGCGCGCCGAGGGCAAGGACTACGTCGTCAGGGATGGCGACGTGATGAACTTCCTGTTCAACGTCTAGCCGCTGCCGACCCGCGGCCGCGGTGCCGGGGCGTAGAGTTCGAAGATGGTCGCCGGCGAAGACGCCACTCCGAGCGCGCCGCAGCCCGCGGCGTGGAACGTGGCCGCGGGCACGGCGCTGGTCTATGGCGTCGTCGGCTGGCTCGCGTTGCTGCTGGCGGTGCCACCCGGCTATGCGGCCCCGCTGTACCCTTCCGCCGGCATTGCGCTGGCGGCAGTACTGACCTACGGTCGCGCGGCAGTGCCCGGCGTCATGCTCGGCGGCTTCGTCGTCAACGTGGTGCTGAGTGCATCGCGCGGGCAGATCGATGCGGCGGCCCTGTGGACGCCGGCCGTCATCGGCATCGGTGCCGCGTTGCAGGCCGCCGCAGGGGCCGCGCTGATCCGGCGCCGCCTGCCACGACCGCTGGTGCTGGCCGCGCCGCGCGAGATCGCACTCGGCGCATTGCTCGGCGCCGCGCTGGCCTGCGTCATCAATGCGACGCTGGCGACATTCACGCTGCATGCCGCCGGCGCCATCGGCAGCGACGACATCGTCGCCACCTGGGGCACCTGGTGGGCGGGCGACGTGCTGGGGGTATTGATCGGCGCCCCGCTGATGCTGACCCTCATCGGCCAGCCGCGCGCCGACTGGGCGCCGCGGCGCCGCACCGTGGGCCTGCCGCTGCTGCTGGCCACACTGCTGCTGGCCACGGCGACGCTGGTTGTCAGTCGTTGGGACAACGACCGCCAGCGCGCGTCGTTTGCGCGCGACGCCGACCGGGTGGCGAACGAAGCCGAGTCACGCCTGGGCAAGCCTTTGCATGCGCTGCAGGCGCTGAACAGCGCCTACCTCGCCGCCGCCGGGCTGACGCAGGACAGCCTGGCCGCGGCGGCGCGGTGGTGGCTGGACCAGCCGTTGGAGTTGCAGGCCATGGGCTTCAGCGCCCGCGTCGCGCGCGCTGACGTGCCGGCGTTCGAGGCGCGCGTGCGCGCCCAGGGCGTGCCCGCCTACCGTGTCTTCGAACGTGATACCGCGGCCCGGGCCGACAGCGATGTGGTCGCCATCCGTTTCATCGCGCCGCTGCAAGGCAACGCCGGCGCACTGGGCGTCAACGCACTGTCGATCCCGGCCGCGCGCCAGGCGATCACGCGCACACGCGACACGGGTGAGCCGGCGGTGAGCGCGGGTTTCGGCCTCACCCAGAGCCGGGGCGACGAGACCGGCGTCGTGCTGTACCAGGCGGTCTACGAGGGCCAGCCGCGCACGCTGCAGGCGCGGCGCGAGCAGTTCCGCGGAGTCGTGTTCGTCACCGTGCGCGCCGAGCGGCTGCTGGCCGGTGTGGCCGGCAACGACAAGGCCCATCTGCAATGGTGTCTGGTCGACGTCGACCCCAGCTCGGTACGACCGCGCCTGGCGGGCCCGCCCGGCTGCGAACAACGCGCCGTGACGCGTTTTGAAAGGCGCAAGACGCTGACGTTTGCGTCCCGACCGCTGCAGATGCGCATCTTCGTGGGGCCGCATTCGCTGCCGGTCCAGCAGCAGCTCAACGCGTGGTTGTTCTCGGTGACCGGCGCGCTGGCGGCGGCCATGCTGGGCGCCCTGCTGCTCACCGTGACGGGCCGCGCGCGGCGCATCGAATTGGCGGTGGACGAGCGCACGGCCGAACTGCGCCGCGAGGTGGCCGAGCGCACGCACGCCGAGCAGGCCCTTCGCGACAGCGAAGACCGGCTGCGCAACATCCTCGACAACGTGCCCATCGGGCTGATGTTCCTGGACACCGACGGGCGCATCGTCGAGACCAACCCGCACCTGTGTGCGATGCTGGGGCGCCCGGCGGCGCTGCTGCTGCGCTCGACGCTCGACGAGATCTCGCATCCTGACGAGCAGGCCGACAACCGGCGTCTGCTGACGCAACTGCTGGCGCACGAGGTCGAGATCAGCCGCCGCCAGAGCCGGCTGCTGCGTGCGGACGGCCAGAGCCTGTGGGTGCGCATGCACGTCACGCTGCTGCGCGACGCTCAAGGCCAGCCGGCGCGGCTGGCGGGTGCCGTCGAGGACATCACCGAACACCTTCGCCTCGAAGCCTCGGAACGTGCACTCGACATGGCCGAGGCACAGAGCCGCGCGAAAAGCGAGTTCGTCTCGCGCATGAGCCACGAACTGCGCACACCGTTGAACGCGATGATCGGCTTCGGCCAGTTGCTCGGGCTGGACCGCAATCCGCCGCTGGCGCCGCACCAGCATGAATGGACGGGCCAGATCCAGCGCGCCGGCTGGCACCTGCTGGAGATGATCAACGACACGCTGGACCTCGCGCGCATCGAGTCCGGCGCCGTGCAGTTGGCGCTCAAGCCGCTGCAGCTCGATGCGATGGTGGCCGCCAGTCTGGCGCTGGTCAGCAACGCGGCGCGGCAACGCTCCGTCACGCTGCGCGACGAACTCGCGCCTGCGGCGCGCGCCGTGCTGGCCGACGAGACGCGGCTCAAGCAGGTGTTGACCAACCTGCTCTCGAACGCCGTCAAGTACAACCGCGAAGGCGGCCTCGTGCTGCTGATGACGGCGCTCGATGCCGAAGGCCGGGTCGAGATCACGGTGCGCGACAACGGCCTGGGCATGACGCCGGAGCAGATGGCCGCATTGTTTCAGCCCTACAACCGGCTTGGGCGCGAGCACAGCGGCGTCGAAGGCACGGGCATCGGCCTCGTCATCAGCCGCCGCCTGGCCGAACTGATGGGCGGTTCGCTGGAAGCGGCGAGCGTTGCCGGCGAAGGCTCGGTGTTCACGCTCAGGCTACCCGCCAGCGACCTGGCGGCGGTGCCGGCCGCCGCGTTCCAACCCAGCGGGCCGGGTCGCTACCAGCAGCGGCTGGTGCACTACGTCGAAGACAACGAAACCAACATCGAGGTGATGCGCGGCGTGCTCTCGCAGCGGCCGCAGATCGTGCTCGAGGTATCGATGATCGGTCTGGATGGCCTGTCGGCCATACGCCATCGGCGCCCCGACCTCATTCTGCTGGACATGCAATTGCCCGACATCAGCGGCCTTGAGTTGCTGCGTCACCTGAAGCAGGATGACGATGTGGCCAACATACCGGTGATCGTGGTCTCGGCCGACGCCACCACGGCCCGCATGCAGGAGGCCTTGACGCTGGGCGCGGCGCACTATGTCACCAAACCGGTCGAGATCGCGCGCTTCCTGAGCATCGTCGACGAAACGCTAAGCAGCGTGGATACCCGCTGGGGTGTTTGAGAAAATTCAACCACTTCAACGATAGCAAGCACTGACACGCATGGTACCTCGAAGGCGCTTTGGCACTCAATCGTGGTGAGTGCTAATATGCGGGAACTCCCGCGCCTCTCAAGGAATCCCATACTGCATGAACGCCAACGCCACCGCCCTGTCTCTGCGTGATCCATGGTCGCTGGTGCCCTCGATGGGCAATCTCGACGCCTACATCACGGCTGTCAACCGCATGCCGATGCTGACGGCGGCCGAAGAGGTTTCGTTGGCCGAACGCCTGCAGGCGCATGGTGATGTCGAGGCCGCGGGCCGGCTGGTGTTGTCGCATCTGCGCCTGGTGGTGTCGATCTCGCGCCAGTATCTGGGCTATGGATTGCCGCAGGGCGATCTCATCCAGGAAGGCAACGTCGGGCTGATGAAGGCCGTCAAACGTTTCGATCCCACGCTGGGCGTGCGGCTGGTGAGCTACGCGATGCACTGGATCAAGGCCGAGATCCACGAATACGTGCTGAAGAACTGGCGCATGGTGAAGGTGGCGACCACCAAGTCGCAGCGCAAGCTGTTTTTCAATCTGCGCTCGATGAAGCAGGGGCTGAAAAGCGACGCGCTCGACGCCGACACCCATCGCAATACGCTGACGCCCGACGAAGTGGCGACGCTGGCCGGTGCGCTGAATGTCAAGGCCGAAGACGTGATCGAGATGGAAACGCGACTCTCCGGCGGCGACGTGGCGCTGGAGCCGCAAAGCGAAGACGGCGAAGAGAGCTACGCGCCGATCACGTATCTGGCCGATGATTCGAACGAGCCGACGCGGCGCATCGAGGCTCAGTACCGCGACTGGCTGGCGAGCGACGGCATCACGCACGCATTGACCGCATTGGATGATCGCAGCCGACGCATCGTCGAAGAGCGCTGGCTCAAGGTCAACGACGACGCTTCCGGCGGCATGACGCTGCACGAGCTGGCGGCCGAATACGGCGTGAGCGCCGAGCGCATCCGGCAGATCGAGGTGGCGGCGATGAAGAAGATGCGCAAGGCGCTGCAGCCCGCCTGAGACAGCACGCGGCGGCCCCGACGGGCGCCGCACCGGTCAGGATTTTTCCGCCAGTAGCTGCCTCAGGTCGCTGGTCAGCGCGTCGGCGCCGCTGCCATAGTGCGTGAACAACCTGACCCGCCCCTGGGTGTCGAAGACATACGAACCGGCCGTGTGGTCCATCGTGTAACTGCCCGCCGTCTGCCCCGGCACCTTAGCGTAGAAGACCTTGAAATTCTTCGCCGCCGCCTTGGTCTGCTCGGGGGAACCGCGCAAGGCGATGAAGCTGGGGTCGAAGTTGCCGACGTAGGCCTTCAACAACTGCGGCGTGTCGCGCTCGGGGTCGATCGTGACGAAGATGCCCTGCACCCGATCGCCGTCGGTGCCGAGCGCCTTTTTCACCTGCGCCAGTTCGAGCATCGTCGTCGGGCAGACATCGGGGCATTGGGTGTAGCCGAAGAAGACGACCGCGATCTTGCCCTTGAAGTCAGCGAGGTGGCGCTCCTTGCCGTCGGCGTCGGGCAGGTTCAGCTCGGTGGCGTAGTCTGCGCCGGTGATGTCGATCGCGTGGAACGAGGGTTTGGCCTCGCGGCCACAGGCACCCAGAAGTGCCGATGCGGCGAGCAGGACCAGCGTCAGCCGGCGAGAGAGTTGAGCCATGGGTCGAGGTAGTGATCCAGCAGCAGCGCCGCGAACAGCAGCGACAGGTGCCAGATGGAGAATCGAAAGGTGTGGCGGGCCAGCGCATCGCTGTAGCTGCGCCACAGGCGCCACGCCAGGACGATGAACCACCCGCCCAGCACCAGTGCAGCGGCCAGATAGATCCAGCCGCTCATGCCGTAGGTGAAAGGCAGCAGCGTGGCGGCGAACAGCACGATCGTGTACAGCAGCACCTGCAGCCGCGTGAACTCGGGGCCGTGCGTGATCGGCAGCATCGGCAGGCCGGCACGCCGGTAGTCCTCGGCGCGGTACAGCGCCAGGGCCCAGAAGTGCGGCGGCGTCCAGAGAAAGATGATCAGGCACAGCATCAGCGCCTCGGGACCGACACCGCCGGTCATCGCGGCCCAGCCCAGCACCGGCGGCATCGCGCCCGAAGCACCGCCGATGACGATGTTCTGCGGCGTCAGCGGTTTCAGGATCACCGTGTAGATGACCGCATAGCCGACGAACGTGGCGAGGGTCAGCCACAGCGTGAGTGCATTGACCCACACATACAGCACGACGCCGCCGGCCGCGCACAGCACGGCCGAGAACGCCAGCGCCTGCATCGTGCTGAGCTCGCCCTTGGCCGTGGGACGCCACGCGGTGCGTGCCATGCGACGGTCGATCTGCTGCTCGACGAGGCAGTTGAAGGCCGCTGCGGCGGCGGCAACGAGCCAGATGCCCACGGTGGCGGCGCCGGCCAACGCCAGGTTCGGCATGCCGGGACTGGCCAGCAGCATGCCGATGAGCGCGCAGAAGACGATGAGCTGAACGACGCGAGGTTTCGTCAGCGCGTAGAACTGCGACCACTTCGACGTGGTGTGCGGGGTGGCGGCCAGGGTCTGGGACATGGAGATCACAACGATTCTAGGCAGCTGCCAGCCGAACATCGGCCACGCCGGCGCTTTGCGCGCGTGCGCCGCGCGCCAGCAGCAGCGTGAGCAACAGCACCAGAGCATCGGCCCCGGCCGCATGCGACAGCGCGGCGAACAAGGGCCAGCCCAGTACCACGTTGGACAGCCCGCTGGCCAGCTGCGCCAGCAGCAGTGCCGCCAGACCTGCGCCGAAGGCCTTCAGCGCCGGCGCGCGCCACAGCCGCCACGCCAGACTGGCGAGCAGCAGCGTGGCGATGACGGCGAACAGCCGGTGCGCCATGTGGATGGCCACCAGCGCGTCGAAGTTCAAGAAGCTGCCTTCGCCGGAGCGACCGAGCTCGCGCAGCAGCGTGAAGCCCTGGCCGAAATCCATTGCCGGCCAGGCCACACCGTTGCAGAGCGGGAAGCCGCTGCATGCGAGCACCGCGTAGTTGGTGCTGACCCAGCCGCCAAGCATGATCTGCAGCAGCAATGCGGCGCCGGCGACAAAAGCCAGCCGGCGCAGCCCCGGCGCCATCGGCAGTGGCCGCTGGCGAAAGGCCTCGTGCTGGATGGCCAGCAGCGCCAGCAGCGTCAAGCCGCCCAGCAGGTGCAACGTGACGATTGCCGGATACAGCTTCAGCGTCACGGTGTATTTGCCGAACATCCCCTGCACGACGACCCACAACAGCGTGAAGGTCGGCCACCATGCCGAGTGCGGCAGACGGCGCCGATCGAGCCAGCTCGCCACGACCATGACGACGATGAGCACGCCGACGCTCATGGCCAGATAGCGGTGCACCATCTCGATCCAGGCCTTGGACCACGTCACGGGGCCGTTGGGCAGCGCGCTCTGCGCAGCCTGGATGGCCTCACTCGCGCCGAGCGGGCTGGCGTGGGCGTAGCAGCCCGGCCAGTCGGGGCAGCCGAGGCCCGAATCCGACAACCGCGTGAAGGCGCCGAAGACCAGCAGGTCGAAGGTCAGGAACAGGGCCAGTGCCGTCAGCGCCGCCAGCCGCGCGCGCCGGTCGGCGCCGCGCTGGCGCAGCCACAGCCAGCTCAGCGGCACCGACGCGATCACCAGCGCCAGCAGCGCCATGCGAAGAAGGGCCAGCGTGTGCATCGTCAACGGCCCGCCCGGTCCCAGTTCGCGGAGGCGCGCATCAGGCGATCGAGATCCTTCTTGACGAGAGCAGGGTCGGCAGGGGCCGGCATGCGCATCATCCATTCGCCCATCGGATCGACGACGTACAAGTGGTCCTCGAGCGCGTGGCCGGGCGCCGGCGCCAGCCAGGCGGCAATGGCGGCACTGTCGGCCCGCAGCACGTGCATCGCCGGCTCGGCGGCAACGGCCGCGCGCAGTGCTGGCGTCGGCTGCCCGCCGTCCAGCACGAACCAGACCTTGTCGATGCGGTCGCGCTCGCGTCCCAGCATTTCGCGCAGTTGGCGCTGCATGAACAAATGGTCTTCGCAGGCCTTGTCGCAGCTCGCAGGGCCGACAACGACGAGCAGCCACTGGCCTTTCAACGACGCCGCCGACACGGCGCCGCCGTCCAGCGTCTTCAAGGCAAGGTCGGGCAGCGACCGGGTGGGCTCGATCAAGGTGCCATAGTTGGTGCGCCCGCTGGGCCGGACCACGAAGTAGGTGAAGTACGACGCGACGACCGGTGCGGCGCAGATCAGCAGCACCAGCAGCATCTTCAGGCGGCCGCTTTTCGTGCGCCGCGCGTTCAGATCGGGAGCCGGCAGGTTGTGCACCGTCAGACCCAGCGCTTCAGTGCGACCGTCTTGGGCGGATGATTTGGAACCAGACATACAGACCGATGATGAGCGTGGCCATCGCGAACCACTGGAAGGCATAGCCGTAGTTTCTCTGCACGTCGGCCGCCGGATGGGGCCACTGACGCTGCAGCCCGTCTGCGGGGGTGGAGGGGCCGTCTTCCTGGACGATGGACAGCGGGCGCAGCCGATGGTGAATTTCGGCCGCGAACGCAGCGAGGTCGATATTTTGCCGGATCACGCCAGCCGTCGTTCCGCCGAAATCGAACAGCCGGGCCGGAGGCGGGGCAATGTGGCCGACCACGTGCACCACGGCGTTCGACGGCCCGGCCTCGCGCGGTGGTGTGACGCGGCTGCGCTCGACGAAGTCGCGCGGCTCCCAGCCGCGCTGCACGACAACCACGCTGCCATCGGCCAGCAGCAGCGGCGTGACGACGTAGAAGCCCTGGCGGCCGTTCATCTGCCGGTTGTCCAGATACACGGTGTGCGCGTCGAGCCAGCGCCCGTCCAGTGCAACCGGCCTGTAGTGCTGCGCTGCGGCGGCCTCGGCGCTGGTGGCCAGTTGCGGCAGCACCAGCGGCGGCAGCAGCCGCCGGCTGTCGAGCGCCGCCTGCAATGCGTTCTTCTGCGCCGCACGGTCGAGCTGCCAGAAGCCCGCCCGCAAGGTGATGCCGGCGCCCAGCACAGCGGCCACCAGCACAAGGACGCGGCGTCGTCCGGGGGTCATGCGCGGGGCCGAGTGGAATAATCGCCGGCCATGAAACTCGTGATGATGCTGATGTTCGTCGCCGTGCTGGGCGCCCTGGCCAGCGCCGGCGTCTTCATGCTGCGCAAGGGCCCGCCCAGCGACGCGCGTCGACACGACATGGCGCGTGCGCTGGCACTGCGCGTGGCGCTGTCGGTGGCGCTGTTCCTGCTCATTCTGCTGAGCTGGCACATGGGCTGGATCCACCCCAACGGCGTTGCTCTCGGCAGTTGATCGGCAGCTGATACGTGCCAGCGACGAGGGCGCCCGCAGGCGCCCTCGTGCGGCTGGCGTGGGGTGTCAGAGCCAATAGACCAGGATGTACAGGCCGAGCCAGACCACGTCCACGAAGTGCCAGTACCAGGCCGCGCCTTCGAAGCCGAAGTGGCGCTCGGGCGTGAAGTGGCCGCGCATCAGGCGGATGGTGATGAAGGTCAGCATCAGCATGCCGACAAAGACATGGAAACCGTGGAAGCCGGTCAGCATGAAGAAGGTCGAGCCGAAGATGCCCGAGCTGAGCTTCAGGTTCAGTTCGGTGTAGGCATGGTGGTATTCATACGCCTGCACGCAGACGAAGCTGGCGCCCAGCAGCACCGTGAGCCACATCCAGGCGATCGTCTTCGCGCGCTTGCCGGCGAGCAGCGCATGGTGGGCGATCGTCAACGTCACGCCCGAACTCAGCAGCAGCGCCGTGTTCAGCGTCGGCAGCGGCCACGGCCCCACGGGCGTGAACGGCTCGATCGTGTTCGCCGGCGAGGCCGTCAGACCGGGGCCCGTGCTCGGCCACAAGGCCTTGAAGTCGGGCCACAGCACCTGGTTGTCGAGATCGCCCAGGTTCGGCACCGCGTGCACACGCGCCCAGTACAGGGCGCCGAAGAAGGCGCCGAAGAACATCACCTCCGAGAAAATGAACCAGCTCATGCTCCAGCGGTAGGAGACATCGACACGCTGCGAATACAGCCCGCCTTCGCTTTCGCTGATGGCCTGGCGGAACCACATGTACAGCACCGACAGCCAGATGACGACGCCGACCAGCAGCAGGTAGGAGCCCCAGTGCACGCCATTGATCCAGGTTGCCGCACCCGAGACGATGAACAGGAAACCGAACGCCACCTGCACCGGAAAGCGCGATGGCGAGGGAACGAAGTAGTACGGGGCGGAACCCGCGGGCGTCATGGCCGACATGTGGAAATCACTCCTCGAACTGAAATCTGCAAAACTGCTAGGCAGCGACACCGCTGCCGATGACCCAATGAACCAGCAGCACGAGCGCGCCGATGAACAGCAGCGCACCGATGACGCCGGTGATCACCACGTGCAGCGGATTGAGCTTTTGCACGTCGTGCGCGTGATCGGCCGAGCGGCGCACGCCGAAGAACGACCACGCCACCGCGCCCATCGTCTGCAGCACCGAGCCCTTGCGCTTGATCGGCGATTCATCCATGGCCGCTCAACCCTTGGGCGCCGCCGGCACCGTGCCGCCGACCTCGAAGAAGGTGTATGACAGCGTGATCGTCGTCACGTCCTTGGGCAGCTTGGAATCGACGTAAAAGACCACCGGCCAGCGCTTGCTTTCGCCGGCCTTCAGCGTCCACTGGCTGAAGCAGAAGCACTCGACCTTGGTGAAATGCGCCGCCGCCTGCATCGGCGCGTAGCTCGGGATCGCCTGCGCCGTCATCGTGCGCTTCTCGGCGTTGGTGAACTCGTACTCGACGGTGTTCATCTGGCCCGGATGGATCTGCAGCGAACTCACTGCCGGCTTGAAGTGCCAGGGTCCGCGCGCATTGGCGTCGAACTCGACCGTGATCGTCCGGCTGAGGTCGACCTGCGTGTTCTTCGCCGCACTGCCGTTGACCCAGCCCGCGCTGTTGTCGGTGCTGCGCGTGAGCACGTTGACGCCCAGCGCCTCGCAGATGCGCTTGTACATCGGCACCAGCGCGTAGCCGAAAGCGAACATCAGCGCCGTCACCACCACCAGCTTGAGCAGCATGTCGCGGTTGTGGAGGCCGACGCGGCGCGGCTGCGTCATCGCCCCAGCCACCAGATCTTGACAACGAAGCCGAGCGCGAACACCAGCGCCAACGAGGCCAGGATCAGGCCCAGCCTGAGGTTGGCCTTGCGCTGGCGTTCGCTGAGCATCGTCTGCCCCACGTTCAGCCGATCACGCGCGTGGCGCTGGCGTCCAGCTTGGGCGGCGATTCGAAGGTGTGCCAGGGCGCCGGCGACGGCACTTCCCATTCCAGGCCCTCGGCACCTTCCCACGGCCGTTGCGGCGCCGTCTCACCCTTGCCGCGCATCATCGGCACGACGATGAAGAAGAAGAAGTACATCTGCATCAGGCCGAACCAGAACGCACCGATGCTGACCACCATGTTGAAGTCGGCAAACTGCATCGGATAGTCGGCATAACGTCGCGGCATGCCCGCCAGGCCAAGAAAGTGCATCGGGAAGAAGGCGAGGTTGAACGAGATCAACGAGCCCCAGAAATGGATCTTGCCGCGCGTTTCGTTGTACATCACGCCCGTCCACTTCGGACCCCAGTAGTAGACGCCGGCAAACAGCGCATACAGCGAGCCGGCCACCAGCACATAGTGGAAGTGGGCCACGACGTAGTAGGTGTCCTGCAACTGGATGTCCACCGGTGCCATGGCCAGGATGAGGCCGGTGAAGCCGCCCATCGTGAACACGAACAGGAAGCCGACGGCGAACAGCATCGGCGTCTCGAAGGTCATCGAGCCGCGCCACATGGTGGCGATCCAGTTGAAGATCTTCACACCCGTGGGCACCGCGATCAGCATCGTGGCGTACATGAAGAACAGTTGCCCGGTGACCGGCATGCCGGTCGTGAACATGTGGTGCGCCCAGACGATGAACGAGAGGATGGCGATCGACGCCGTCGCATACACCATCGACGTGTAGCCGAACAGGCGCTTGCGCGCGAAGGCCGGGATGATGGCGCTGACGATGCCGAACGCCGGCAGGATCATGATGTAGACCTCGGGGTGGCCGAAGAACCAGAAGATGTGCTGGAACATCACCGGGTCACCGCCGCCGGCGGGGTTGAAGAAGCTGGTGCCGAAATGGCGGTCGGTCAGCGTCATCGTGATGGCGCCCGCGAAGACCGGCATCACCGCGATCAGCAGGTAGGCCGTGATGAGCCAGGTCCAGCAGAACAGCGGCATCTTCATCAGTGTCATGCCGGGCGCGCGCATGTTGAGGATGGTGACGATGATGTTGATCGAACCCATGATCGAACTCGCGCCCATGATGTGCAGCGCGAAGATCGCGAAGTCCAGGCTCGGGCCCATCTGCAGCGACAGCGGTGCATACAGCGTCCAGCCGGCGGCGGGCGCGCCACCAGGCAGCAGGAACGAACCGGCAAGCATCAGCGCGGCGGGAATCAGCAGCCAGAAGCTCAGGTTGTTCATGCGCGCGAACGCCATGTCGGCGGCGCCGATCTGCAGCGGCACCATCCAGTTCGCGAAGCCCACGAAGGCCGGCATGATGGCGCCGAACACCATGATCAGGCCGTGCATGGTGGTGAACTGATTGAACAGCTCGGGGTTGAAGAACTGTAGGCCGGGCTCGAACAGTTCGGCCCGGATGCACATCGCCAGGATGCCGCCGATGGTCAGCATCGTGAAGCTGAACAGCAGGTACATCGTGCCGATGTCTTTGTGGTTGGTGGCGAACAGCCAGCGCCGCCAGCCATGCGGGTGCCCGTGATCGTGCTCGTGGGCATGACCGTCGTCATGCGCGTGGCCGTGGGGGTCGAGAACTGCACTCATCGAAAGACTCCTGGGCGCGAGGCCTGATTACTTGCGGGCTGCAAGAACTTCGGCGGGCTGCACGAGCTGGCCGGTCTTGTTGCTCCAGTGGTTCTTGGTGTACGTGATCACGGCGGCAATTTCGGTGTCCGACAGCGTGTTCTTCCACGCCGGCATCGCTCCGTTGAGGCGGCCATTGAGCACGGTGTTGATCTGCGCCAGGTGGTCGGTATCGAGCACGACGGGCGAACCGTCGAGCGGCTTGATCGGGCCGCCACCCTTGCCGTCGGGCCGGTGGCAGGCCGCGCAGTTGGCGGCGTAGACCTTTTCGCCGCGCGCGCTCAGGTCGGGCAGCGTCCAGACCTTGCTCGGGTCGTCGGCGGCGGCCGCCATTTCCTTCTGCTTACCGTCGACCCACTTCGTGTAGTCGGCAGCACTCACCACCTTGACGTGGATGGGCATGTAGGCGTGTTCCTTGCCGCACAGCTCGGCGCACTGACCGTAGAAGTCGCCCACCTGCTCGGCACGGAACCAGGTGTCGCGCACGAAGCCGGGAACCGCGTCCTGCTTGACGCCCAGGCGCGGCACCGACCACGCGTGGATCACGTCCTCGGCGGTGGTGATGATGCGCACCTTCTTGTTGACCGGCACCACGAGGTCGTTGTCGACCTTGAGCAGGTAGTCGTCGCCGCTGGGGTGGCCGGCGTTCGACATCTCGCGCTGTGCGACGTCCAGCGTCGACAGGAAATGGATGCCTTCGCCTTCGCCTTTCAGGTAGTCGTAGCCCCACTTCCACTGGTAGCCGGTGGCCTTGATGGTGAGGTCGGCGTTCGTGGTGTCCTTCATCGCCACCACGGTGCGCGTGGCGATCGCGCCCATGAAGATGACGATGATGAACGGCACCACGGTCCACGCGATCTCGACCGCCACGCTCTCGTGGAAGTTGGCGGCCTTGTGGCCGACCGACTTCCGGTGCTTGAGGATCGAATAAAACATGACGCCGAACACGCCGACGAAGATGACGACGCAGATCCACATCACGACGTTGTGCAGCGACTGCACCTCGCGTGCGATGTGCGTGGCCGCAGGCTGCAGATCGAGTTGCAGCACGGCCGGACCACCGGGCAGGTCGTTCACCGCCAGGGCGGCGCCGCTGGCCAGTGCCGCCGCCACGGCCAGGCTGCCCTGCGACAGCCGCTTCCAGAGAGAATTCTTGGTCTTCATCATCGTCACTTCAGTTCGTATCCTGTGGCGTGTTCTTGGAGGCGTGCGCAACGCAAGGCGCGGCGAAGTTCCTGGGCAAAACCGGCTCGTTGCTCGGCACGCAGGAAGCGTCCGACGCGCACGGTACGGCCGTGGCATGAAAGCTGGACCAGCGAGCCCTGACCGGCCGCCGGCTCGACGGTCAGGTGTTCGGCGTCGAACCCCTCGCGCGCGATGCGGCCGGCGCAGGTCTGCTCGACCACCAGCGCGCGCCCGGCCAGCGTCAACACTTCGCGGTCGGCGGCGTGGCGCGCATAGACCAGCAGCACGACGCCGACGAACAGCAGCTCGGTGCCGGCGAACGCCGATACGAGACGCGCGCCCTGCCACCAGAAAGCGACCGAGACGCCGATCGCCAGCAGACACAACGAGAGGTAGACGTTGGCAAGCTGGCGCGGCGTGATGGAACAGTTGCGCCGCAGCACCCATTGCAGCACCTTGTGCTGCGCACCCGCGCCGGGTGCGATCTCACGGCCAAACTGCCAGGCCGGCAGCGGCATGGCAACGGGCGTCGTGGACCAGTGGTGGGGAACAAAAGTGGCGCTCATCAGGGGCGGATGCGTCGGGCTGGGCTTGGTCGGGCAGCCTTTGAAGGTCGCCGAAGCAGCGCCGTGACGCATTCCTTGGGGCGGGCTCGATCAACGCGAATTCTAGCGCAGGGAATACGGCCGCCAGACTGTCGCGTCACGGTGCGCCGCGACGCGCACGCACCATCGCCCGCATGTCCTGCAGCGGCACGGTGGTCTCGGCGCTCAGGCGCGGCCGCGGCGCGGCCTTGAACGCATGGCCGAAGACGAGCTCGAACTGCAGCAGCGGCCGGCCGTCGGCGCCCGCCGTTGCAGCCAGCGCGGCCAGCAGTTCGTCGCGCCAGCGCGGCGTGCGCAGGCCGGCGTGACGCTGCAGCGCGACGTTGCCGCCCAGCGTGCGCAGCTCGGCCAGCAGGCCGGGCGCATCGGCCCAGGTCAACGTCAGCAGATGCTGATCCATCACCGGGTCGGCGAAGCCGGCGTGAGCCAGCATGTCGCCCAGGTCGTGCATGTCGACGAAAGGCGCGAAGGCCTCGCCCCAGTGGTGCTCGCGGTACAGCGTGCGCAGCCGCTCCAACGTGCCGGGGCCAAGCGTCGAGAACATCAGGAAGCCGTCGACGGCCAGCGCGCGCTGCCAGCGCGCCATCATCGCCTGTGGGTCGGCCACCGCGTGCAGCCCCATGTTCGCCCACACGAGTTGCGCGCTGCCGGGTGTCACTGCGTGCTCGGCCACGACCTCATCGCGCGCAGCCCATCGGCGCGGCGACCACCAGCGTGGCGCGGGCTGCGACGGTGGCGCCGATTCAACGGCGATCATCCGCGCATGCGGATACGCGTCGCGCAGCAGGTCGGAGCCACCGCCGCGATGCGCCCACCAGTCGAGTACGACCTCGGGGCTTTGTCTGATCACCGGCAGCCGCTCGGCCATGCGACGCGCCACCTCGCCGTGCAGCCAGGGCGGCGTCGGCGCCTGCTGCAGGCGCTGCAGCACATGGGCCAGCGCGCGCTCATCGAGCGGCCTGCGCGTGCTGCGTTCACTAGCGCGTTCACTGACGGGCTCGACCATGGGCGGGCAGTATATTGAGCCGATGTTCCGGCCCCACGCGATGGACGCCCTGCCCGGCCTGTGCGAGGTGTGCCGGCGCTGGAGCGCGTGCGCGCTGTGCGCCGAATGCGTGGCTCGTTTTGCCGTCGTGGTGCCGCGCTGCACACGCTGCGCGCTGCGCCTGGGCGCACGCAGCGGCACCTGCGGCAACTGCCTGCATGAAGCGCCGCCGTTCGAGCACACGGCCTGCGTCGCTGATTACTCGTTCCCCTGGGACCGCCTGATCGCCGAGTTCAAGTTCCACGGCCGCGCCGAGCTTGCCGTCGTGCTGGCGCCGCTGCTGGCCGGCGCCGCCGCGACCCTGCCGTCACCCGACCTCGTGTTGCCGGTGCCGCTGGCCGCGCGCCGTCTCGCCGAGCGTGGCTTCAACCAGGCCTGGGAACTGGCGCGCCGGGTGGCGCGTCAGCGAAGATTGCCGGCGCGCGCCGACGTGCTGAGCCGGCCTGTGGAAGGCGCGCATCAGGCCGAACTCTCGCGCGCCCAGCGACAGGCCAACCTGCGCGCCGCCTTCGTCGTCCGCGCGCCTGCGCGCGGCGCAATCGCGGGGCGCCGCGTGGCTCTCGTCGACGACGTGCTGACCACCGGCGCCACCGCGCGCGAAGCGGCCGCGGCGCTGCTGCGCGCCGGCGCGGCCGCCGTCGATGTCTGGGTGCTGGCACGTACACCCTGAGGCCCGCGTGTTCAACATCGTTCTTGTCAACCCGGAGATCCCGCCCAACACCGGCAACGTGATCCGCCTGGCCGCCAACACCGGCTGCGCGCTGCATCTGGTGGAACCGCTGGGCTTTTCGATGGACGACCGGCTGCTGCGGCGCGCCGGGCTGGACTATCACGAATACACCGCCGTGCATCGCCACGCTTCGTGGGCCGCGTTGCAGAGCGCCGAATCGCCGCCGCCCGAGCGCTGCTTCGCGTTCACGACACGCGGCGCGCGGCCATTTGCCGATGTGGCCTGGCAGCCCGGCGACTGGCTGGTGTTCGGCCGCGAAACCGCGGGGCTGGATCCGGCGCTGCGCGATTCCTTCGCCGGCACGCAGCGCGTGCGACTGCCGATGCGCGCCGGCCAGCGCAGCCTGAATCTCAGCAACGCGGTGGCGGTGGCCGTGTTCGAGGCCTGGCGCCAGAACGCCTACGCCGGCGGCGACGCCTGAATCTCGGGTTTGGCTTCGCGCGCCATCAGCAGTGCCATCGCCTGCGCGGGCGCCACGCGCCCATCGAGAACGGCCACCACGCTGTCGCAGATCGGCATCTCGACACCCGCCGCCTGCGCGCGCCGCAGCACCGTGGTGGCGCTGTACACACCTTCGGCGACATGGCCGAGTTCGGCGAGGATTCGCGCCAGCGGCGTGCCGGCCGCCAGGCCGAGGCCGACGCGCCGGTTGCGCGACAGCTCGCCGGTGGCCGTCAACACCAGGTCGCCCAGACCCGACAGGCCCATGAAGGTATCGGCCTGGGCGCCGAGCGCCAGCCCCAGCCGCGTCATCTCGGCCAGGCCGCGCGTGATGAGCGCCGCGCGCGCGTTCAGGCCGGTGGCGGCGAGCCCGTCGACGATGCCGGTGGCGATGGCAAGCACGTTCTTCACCGCGCCACCCACCTCGACACCGACCATATCGCCCGAGGTGTAGACGCGCAGCGCCTCGCTGTGAAATGCCTCGACCGCCTGCGCACACAACGACGCCGACGCGCTGGCGGCGACCAGCGCCGTCGGCTGGCCGCGAGCGACCTCGATCGCGAAGCTGGGCCCCGAGAGCACGCCACAAGGCGCCTCAGGCCGCACCGCACGCGCCACCTCGTGGCCCAGCGCGCCGCTGTCGGCCTCGAATCCCTTGCACAGCCACAGCACCGGCCGGCCCCGGGGAACGGCCTGCAGCGTCGGGCGCAGCGCCGCCGTCGGCGTGGCGACGACAAGCAGGCCGGCGCGCGCATGCGCCAACGCCGCGTCGTGGTCGGCGCTGACGCGCAAGGCACGCGGCAGTTCGACATCACCCAGATAACGTGCGTTGCGCCGCGAGAGCTCGATGGCGCGCGCCTGCGTCGCATCGCGCGCCCACAGCAGCACGTCGTGCCGCGCCGCGGCCGCCGCGGCCAGCGCCGTGCCCCAGGCACCGGCGCCGAGCACGGCGATCTTCATCGCCGGCCGCTCAGCTCGTGATGATGCGCGAGCCGTTGCTCTGCGCCGCGGCCTGCGCCTGCTGGGCCTCGAACATGGCCTGGAAGTTAACTTCGGTAAGCAGGATGGGCGGGAAGCCGGCACGCGTGCAGACGTCGGAGACGATGGCGCGCAGATAGGGGTAGATCATCTGCGGGCAGACGATGCTGACGATGCCCTGCATCTGCTCTTCGGGCACGTTGCGGATTTCGAAGATGCCGGCCTGTTTGGCTTCCACCAGGAACAGCACCTTGTCCTTGACCTTGGTGGTCACGGTGGCGGTGACGCTGACCTCGAAGATGCCGTCGGCGACGTTCTCGGCACCCATCGCGAGATTGATGTCGACCTGCGGCTGCTGCTGCTCGAGCAGGATCGCGGGAGAGTTCGGCTGCTCCAGCGACAAGTCCTTCAGGTACATGCGCTGGATCTGGAATACGGGGGTGCTGGTAGCGTCGTCGGCCATGGGAAGTTCCGGTAGAGCGGGAGCATCGCCGGGCGGCGGTGCGGGCGGCGATTATCACCGAGTGCCCATGGCGGGCTGCGCGGCGCCGGCCGTTTCAGGCCGCCGCGCCGAGCAGGGGCATGAGGCCGCCACGCTGGTCGAGCGCGATCAGGTCGTCGCAACCGCCGACGTGGGTGTCGCCGATGAAGATCTGCGGCACCGTGCGGCGCCCGGTGCTGTGCATCATCCGCTCACGCTGCGCCGGGTCGAGATCGATGCGGATCTCCTCGATCTGCTGCACGCCGCGCTGCTTGAGCAGGCTCTTGGCCCGGATGCAAAACGGGCAGACCTGGGTCGTGTACATGCGGACGGGATTCATGCGATCGGTTTTCTCGGCGCTGCGGAAGACGCATTGTCCTGCGGCCGTCAAATCCGCACCGGTTCAGGCGCCTTTTTCCAACGGCAGATTGGCCTCGCGCCACGCCGCGGTGCCGCCATTGAGCGCCACGGCCTTGTCGTAGCCGGCCTTGCGCAGCAGCGCCACCGCCTTGCCCGCGCGGCTGCCGGTGGGGCACACCACCACCAGCGGCAGCGCCTTGTTGGTGGGCAGGCCCTTGGCGCCGCCATCGCCGATGGACGTGAGCGGCACGTTGCGTGCGCCGCCGGCGTGGCCGGCCGCGTATTCGGCCGGCTCGCCGACATCCACCAGCACGCCCTTCTCGCGGTTGATCAGGCGCACCGCCTCGCCGGCGTTGACGCCGCCGCTGCGTCGGCTTTGGAGCATGGGCCAGAACAGCAGACTGCCGGAGGCGGCAGCCAACAAGACAAGCATCCAGTTGTCGATGATGAACTTCAAAGGGCAGGCGCAAAAGCGTGGGGCAAAGGAGCGCGATTATAGAATTTGCGCATGCACAAACTCGTCCTGATCCGTCACGGGGAATCGACCTGGAACCTCGAGAACCGCTTCACTGGGTGGACCGACGTGGCCCTCACCGATACCGGCGTTGCCCAGGCACGCGCCGCCGGCCGGCTGCTGAAGGAGGGTGGCTTCGAGTTCGATGTCGCCTACACCTCGGTGCTGCAGCGTGCCATCTGGACGCTCTGGCACTGTCTGGACGAGATGGAGCGCACCTGGACGCCGGTGCAAAACGACTGGCGCCTGAACGAGCGCCATTACGGCGCGCTGCAAGGCCTGAACAAGGCCGACGTGGCACGCCAGTACGGTGACGCGCAGGTGCTGGTCTGGCGCCGCAGCTACGACACGCCGCCGCCGCTGCTGGATGCCGCCGACCCGCGCGGCCAGCGCGGCGACATCCGCTATGCGAAGCTGGCGCCGGCGCAGATTCCGCTCACCGAATCGCTGAAGAACACCGTCGCGCGTGTGCTGCCCTGCTGGGACGAACGCCTCGCGCCGGCGCTGCGCGCGGGGCAGCGTGTCGTGATCGCCGCCCACGGCAACAGCATCCGCGCGCTCGTGAAGATGCTCGACGGCATCGGCGACGCCGAGATCGTCGGCGTCAACATTCCCAACGGCATTCCGCTCGTCTACGAGCTCGACGCCGGACTGAAGCCGATACGCAGCTACTACCTGGGTGACGCCGAAGCAGCAGCAACGGCCGCGGCGGCGGTGGCCGGCCAGGGCAAGGGCTGACGCTCACTGCGCGCTCAAGGCTCAGGCAGCCCGTAGACCTGCTCGGGCAGCACGCGTGGCAGGCCACCGCGCTCGGCCAGCGCGCCCGTGATCGCATAGTCGGGCAGCGCCGTGTCGCGCCGCGGCGCCTGCGGCTGCGCACGGCCCTTGGCGTCCAGCAGCACCATCACCTGTACCGCCTGATCGGCCCGCGCCCGGCAGGCCACGATGGCCGCTTCGCCGTTGCGCAGGCGCACGAAGTCACCCGGCGGGTAGATGCCAACGGCCTTGATGAGCGCGCCGGCGGTCGGCCCGCCGCCGTCTTCCTGGAACAACTGGCGCGCGGCGATCTGCGGCGCCAGCGGCGCGCGCAGTGCCCGCGGGCTGATCTTGGCGCTGAAGACATCGGCCGCGCGCAGCAGCCGCGCCTCGTCGCCCACTTCGGGCAACGCACGCGGATAACCGCCGCCGCCGGCTCGTTCGTGGTGCTCGTGCACCAACGCCAACCAGTCGGCATCGGCGACGCCGCTGGCGCGCAACAGCTCGGCCGCGCGCGCGGGGTGGGCCTGGATCTGCTCGATCTGCTTCCTGCTCGGCGGGTCGGACTGCTCGGCCATGCGCGCTTGCAATTCGACGATGGCGCAGTTCATCGTCAACGCCGCGCGCACCATGCGGCGTGAACGGTCGGTGCTCCACGCCAGCCCGCGCGCGGCCAGCAGCACGATGGTGGCGACATGCATCGCGTGCCTGACGCCGTAGAGCGCGAAGCGGCGGTCGTCCTGGCGAATGCAGTGAAACAGCGCGAGATCGGTGTCGCGCTCGACGAGTTCGACGTAGCCGTCGGCAAAGGCTTCGATGTCGGCGGCCTGGCGCGCATCACGGCCGAGCGTGCGCAGCAACCTGTCGAGGCTGCCGATCTGCTCGTCCCAGCGGTCGTGCAGATTGCGCTTGCGCGTGGCCGCGGCCGGCGCAGACGCGGCCTGCGCCGCCGCACGTGCACTGCGCACGGCGACGACATCCGGGTATTCGACGCAGGCGCCACGCTCCAGCAAGGCCTGCAGCTGCGCGCTGCCGGCGATCACCTGGCCTGCGTTGAGCAGCAGACGCCCCGCGGCATCGAGCACCTTGAATGGCAGCGGCTCGCCGGGCGCGATGAGGTCGCTGACCTCGGGCAGCGGCACCCGCAGCGGGCCGTCGCTCATGGCGCTGCTCCTGACGCGGCGTGCGCCACCGACTGCGCCGCCGCAGCGGCATGCACCATGGACGGCGCCGCCACGGCGGCTGGGCCCATGGACGGCGCCGCCACGGCGGCGCGGTGCCCTGCCAGGCCGGCATCGTCATCGCACGCGAACAGCAAGCCCACGGCAGACCTTTCGGCAGTCACCGAGCAGCGTGTGCGAGGCGCGCGGCGCGCGCGGTCTCAGGTCAGCGCCTGCTCGATGCGTTGGCGCAAGTGTGTGGCCAGTGCGCGCCTTTCGACATGGCGACTACCCTGAGGCGGCAGCACACGAAGCTGCACCACCAGCCGCTCGGCGCGCGCCAGCTTCCACAGGCTGCCCGCGAGCGTGGTGTCGCCCAGCCACTGCGCAGCCGGGCTGACGCTGTGCCGCGCGTCGGCATAACGCAGCGCCAGCGGCTGCACCGGGACACCGCTGCTGATCGCCGCCTGCAGCACGTTGGCGTGGAAGGGCAGCAGCGCCAGGCCATCGCCGGTCGTGCCCTCGGGGAACGCGGCCACCGTGTCGCCGGCCGCGAGCGCGGCCGCCATCTGGTGCACGACGCGCAACGCATCGCGCCGCCGATCGCGCTCGATGTACAAAGTGTCGGCCGCCGCCACCAGGCGTCCCACCAGCGGCCAGCGCTGCACATCGGCCTTGGCAACGAAGCGCGCCTGCGGGCACACCGCGTGCACGGCCAGGATGTCCAGCCACGAGACATGGTTGGCGACGATGAGCTTGGCGCCGGGTGCGAATTCACCGTGCACACGCAGTTCCAGCCCCAGCACGTGCAGCATCTTCACCGACCACCAGCGCACGCGGGCGCGGCGCGCCTCGATGCTGAGCGACGGAAACAGCAGCAATACCACGGCCAGCCCGTGCAAGCCGTGGCCGACGCTGCGCAGGAGCCGCCAGACGGCGCGGGCGAGATTCAAGCCAGCTCGTAAGCGATGGTGCCGGCCACCAGCGTGGCGTGCACGCGGCCGGGCAGCATCATGCCGGTGGAGCTGAAGGTGAACGGCGTGTGCCGGCCCTGGCTGACGAGTTGTTCGGGGGTGAGCGCCCATTCGGCCCGGGGGTCGAAGACGCAGACATCGGCGACACCACCTTCGACCAGGCGCCCGGCGCTGGAGGCGAGCGAGCCGATGGCGTCGCCCAGCACGCGCACCGGGTCGCGCGTCACGCGTGCCAGCGCCGTGCCGAGCGGCAGCCCGGCATCGGCGCCCCAGCGCAGCGCCAGGCTCAGCAGCAGTTCGAGCCCGGTGGCGCCGGGCTCGGCCTCGCCGAACGGCAGGTTCTTCATGTCCTCGTCGACCGGGTTGTGGTCGGACACCAGCGCGTCGATCGTGCCGTCGGCGAGTGCGGCGCGCAGCGCGTCCCGATCGGCGGCCTGGCGCAGCGGCGGCGTCAGCCGCATGTCGGCGTTGAAGTAACCGATGTCGATGTCGGTGAGGTGCAGCGAGTTGATGCTGACATCGGCCGTCACCGGCAGGCCCTCGGCCTTCGCCGCGCGCAGCAGCGCAACGCCGGCGGCGCTGGACAGGCGGCAGATGTGCACACGCGCCTTTGTTGCGCGCACGAGCTCGAAGATCGTCTGCAGCGCGATCGTCTCCGCCGCCACCGGCACGCCCGCCAGGCCGAGCCGCGTCGCCAGCGCGCCCTGCGCCGCGACACCGGTGCCCAGCCAGGCGTCCTGCGGGCGCAGCCAGACGGCATGGCCGAAGGTCGACGCGTACTGCAGCGCGCGCAGCAGCACCTGGGTATCGGTGAGCGCGACGTCGACCTGCGAAAAGCCGACGCAGCCGGCCTCGGTGAGTTCGGCCATCTCGGTCAGCGACCGGCCTTCGAGCTTGCGGGTCAGCGCACCGAGCGGAAAGAGCCGGCAGCGGCTGAGCTTGCGGGCGCGAAACTTGAGCATCTCCACCAGCCCGGGTTCGTCGAGCACGGGGTCGGTGTCGGGCAGGCACACGAGGCTGGTGACCCCGCCGGCGGCAGCCGCCGCGAGCTCGCTTTCCAGCATGCCCGAATGTTCCTGGCCCGGCTCACGCAGCCGTGCGGCGAGGTCGACGAGGCCGGGTGCGACGACGAGGCCGCTGGCATCGATGACACGCTCGGCGTTGAAGTCGCCGCCACCGCCGATGCCGACGATGCGGCCCGAGGCGATCATCACATCGGCCGTTTCGTCGCGGCCGGACGCGGGGTCGACGACGCGGCCGTTGCTGATGAGGATCTTCATGCCTGGTTCCCCGCGATCGTGCTCATCACCGCCATGCGCACCGCGATGCCGAAGGTCACCTGCGGCAGGATCACGCTGTGGCTGCCGTCGGCCACCGCGGACGCGATCTCGACGCCGCGGTTGATCGGCCCCGGGTGCATCACGATGGCGTCGGCCTTGGCCAGCGCCAGCTTGCCCGGCGTCAGGCCGTAGCTCTTGTAGAACTCGCCGGCGCTGGGCAGCATGGCGCCGCTCATGCGTTCGTTCTGCAACCGCAGCATGATGACGACATCGGCGCCGCGTATGCCTTCGGCCATGTCGTGGCACACCCGCACGCCCATGCCGGCCAGGTCGCCGGGCACCAGCGTCTTCGGGCCGACGGCGCGAATCTCGGGCACGCCCAGCGTCGTCAGCGCATGGATGTCGGAGCGCGCGACGCGCGAATGCACGATGTCGCCGACCACGGCCACCGTGAGCTGGCTGAAGTCTTTCTTGAAATGGCGGATCGTGTACATGTCCAGCAGCCCCTGCGTCGGGTGCTGGTGGCGTCCATCGCCGGCGTTGACGACGTGCACGTGCGGCGCGCAGTGCTCGGCGATCAGGTAGGGCGCGCCGCTTTCGCTGTGGCGCACGACAAACATGTCGGCGTGCATCGCGCTCAGGTTGGCGATGGTGTCGAGCAGGCTTTCGCCCTTCGTCGTGCTGCTCTTGTTGATGTCCAGATTCAACACGTCGGCAGACAGCCGCTTGGCGGCGATCTCGAAGGTCGTGCGCGTGCGCGTGCTGTTCTCGAAAAACAGGTTGAACACGCTCTTGCCGCGCAGCAGCGGCACCTTTTTCACGTCGCGGTCGTTGACGCTGAGAAAGGTGCCGGCGGTGTCCAGAATCTGCGTCAGCACCGCGCGCGGCAGGCCTTCGATGGACAGAAGATGGATCAGCTCGCCGTGGACATTGAGCTGCGGGTTGCGGCGCGACAGCATCACAGCTCCTTCACGGCGAAGCTGAAGCGGCCGTCATCGGCGCGCGCCAGCCTGAGTTTCTGTGCCGCCGGCAGGCTGATGCGGGCCGCCGCATAGGCCGCGGCGATCGGAAGCTGGCGGCCGCCGCGGTCCACCAGCACCGCCAGCGTCACGCTCGCCGGGCGGCCGAAGTCGTAGAGCTCGTTGACCACCGCGCGCACGGTGCGGCCGGTGTAGAGCACGTCGTCGAGCAGCACGATGTGGCGGTCGTCGATGGCGAACGGCAACTCGGTGGCGTCGCTGCCGGCGAGGCCGCGCGAGCCGAAGTCGTCGCGGTGCAGCGTGCTCGAAATGACACCCGGCGCACCGGCCAGGCCCAGGTCGCGCTGCAGCCGTTCGGCCAGCCAGGCGCCGCCCGACCAGATGCCCACGAGCGCCGCATCGGGCGGAAGAAGAGCGCGCACGCCTTCGCGGAGTTCGGCGTACAGCGCTTCGGCATCAAGCTGCAGCATGGTCGTCGGGCAGGTTTCGCAGGAATTGGTCGAGGATGATGGCCGCCGCGCTGGCGTCGGCGTCAGCGGCGCCTTCGGCCCGGGCTTCGGTGGTGGTGTAGCGTTCGTCCACCTCGTGCACTGGCAGCTTGAAGCGGCCCTGCAACTGGCGGGCAAAACGCTGCGCGCGGCGTGTATTGTCGTGCGCCGCGCCGTCGGGGTGGAAGGGCACACCGACCACCAGTGCGTCGGGCCGCCATTCGGTGATCAAGGCGGCGATGGCGGCAAAGCGGGCATCACCGTCGACGGCCAGCGTCTTCAGCGGCGCGCCGCGGCCGAGCAGCGTATTGCCGCTGGCCACGCCGGTGCGGCGGGTGCCGAAATCAAATGCCAGGAACGACAGCGCGCGGGCCGTGCCGGCGCCTGCGTTCATGCCTGCAGCACGCGCGCCGCCAGACGCGGCGCCCATTCGCAGGGGTTCGCCCGTGCATGGGCACGGTCGCGGGCACGGTGGCGGGTGGAACTCATGCGTGCCCTGCCTCTTGCGACAGCATGCGCGGGTCGAAGCCCAGCAGGCCCAGCGCACGTTCGTAGCGCTGCTCGATCGGGGTGTCGAAGATCACCGCCGGGTCGGCGTCCACCGTCAACCAGCCGTTGCGGCCGAGCTCGTCTTCGAGCTGACCGGCCTGCCAGCCGCTGTAGCCCAGCGTCACCAGCACGCGCTTCGGGCCTGCGCCGTTGGACAGCGCTTCCAGCACGTCCTTGCTGGTGGTCATGTCCAGGCCGCCGGGCACCGACATCGTCGAGTTGTAGGTGCCGCTGTCCTGCGTCTGCTTCTCGTGCAGCACGAAGCCGCGTTCGGTCTGCACCGGGCCGCCGAAGTAGACCGGCAAGTCGGCCAGTTCCACCCGGTCGAGCGAGAGCTCGACCTTCTCGAACAGGTTCTTCAGCGTGATGTCGATCGGCTTGTTGATCACCAGCCCGAGCGCGCCACGCTCGTTGTGCTCGCACAGGTAGACCACGCTGCCGGCGAAGGCGTCATCGCCCATGCCCGGCATCGCGATCAGGAACTGGTTCGTCAGATCGATGCGGCTGACCATGGCGCCATTTTATTCGCGCCACCTCCGCTGTGTGGAGAAATCCCTCGATCGGGCGCTGGTCTGGTTGCCGCGCTGCGCGCACGCGTCAGAAGAGTTCCATGTCGCCCGAGCGCGCGCTGTCGTCCACCAGATGGCCGCTGCTGACGAGCGTTGCATGGCCGATGACCTGGTTGCGCCCGTGTTGCTTGGCGTAGTAAACGGACTTGTCGGCGCGCTCGAACGCCGACGAGGGCGTGTCGCCGACGCGCAGTTCGGTATAGCCGATGCTGACCGTGATGTGGCCGACGCGCGGGAAGACATAACGCTCGATGTTGCGGCGCAGACGTTCCATCGCATGGGCGGCGTCGGCATCGTTCGCACAGCGCATCAGGACCACGAACTCCTCGCCGCCGAAGCGATATAGCTGATCGCCGAAGCGGAAGCTGCTGCGCATCAGCCGCGCCAGCAGCAGCAGGACTTCGTCGCCGATCAGATGGCCGTGGCTGTCGTTGACGAGCTTGAAATGATCGATGTCGATCAGCGCCAGCCAGACGCTGCGATCGCCGCCCGTGCGGCGCAGCCCGGACGGTGCCGGGATCTCGCTCGCCGCCGGCGCCGAGGCGCTGCGCATGAACGCTTCGTCGAAGGTCTTGCGGTTCAGCAGCCCGGTCAGCGTGTCGCGTTCGCTGTAGTCCAGCAACCCCTGGAAGTTGCGATAGATGCGCAGGATGCTGCACACCAGCCGCATCTGCTCGGCCTGCAGCGGCTGCGCCGACGTGATCTCGAGCACGCCGACCACTTCACGGTCGGTGGACAGCGGAAACAGGCTCAGCGCCGGCGCATCGGCCACCGCATCCATCGCCATCGGCTGCTGGCACAGCAGGCAGGCGTGGCGCGCCGGGTTCGCGTCCAGCCGCGGCAGCGTTTCGAGCTCGGCCCACAGCGGGTCGGCGGTGGCGGTCTGGTCACCGCGGTCTAGCCGTGCGCGCGTGAGCCAGCGCCGTTCGTCGCCTTCGCCGACGCAGCGGTAGATGGCCACGCCGTCGGGGCGCAGCAAATCCTTCAGCGCGCCGACCAGCGTCACGTCGAGCACGTCGCGGTCGCGAAAGCCCGTCAGCTCGGCCAGGTATTCGACAACCTCGGACATGGGCTCAGGTGGGGATGTCGGCGCCGACATAACGACCCACGATGGACAGCAGTTCCTCTTCGGAGTACGGCTTGCCCAGATAGTGATCGACGCCCAGAGAGGCCGCATAGTCGCGATGCTTCTGGGCGATGCGCGAGGTGATCATCACCACCGGCAGCTCGGCGAGCTTCGGATCGGCACGCACATTGCGCACGAGGTCGAAGCCGTCCATGCGCGGCATCTCGATGTCCGACAGCAGCACCGTCGGGCGTTCTTCGGCCAGCCGCTCCAGCGCGTCCAGCCCGTCCTTCGCGGTCGTCACGCGGTAGCCCTCGCGCACCAGCAGGCGCTGCGTCACGCGGCGCACGGTGAGCGAATCGTCGACCACCAGCACCAGCGGCGCCTGCGAGCTCGGCGCCAGCGCCGCCACCGGCTCCGGCAGCGCCAGCGGCGTCTGCTGCATCAGCGCATGCGCCGCCGTGCCGTACAGCGTCGCCAGGGCCACCGGGTTGTAGATGAGCGCCACCTGGCCCGACGGCAGCAGCGTCACACCGGCCAGGCCCGGCAGCCGCGCGAGCTGCGGGCCGACGTTCTTGACCACCACTTCCTGGTTGCCCACCACTTCGTCGACATGCAGGGCCACCCGCTGCGCGGCGCTGCGGATCACCACCAGCGGCTGCGTACGGCCGGCGGTGGGGCCGCGCGCACCGGCCTGCAGCAGTGCGGCGAGCCAGAAGAAGGGCATCACCTCGCCGCCGAAGCTGTAGCTGCCGCTGGTGTATGCGGCTTCGATGTCGGCCGCCGGCGCGCGACGCACGATCTCGATCAGCGTCGACGGCACGGCAATGTGCAGTTCACCGCAGCGCAGCATCACCACCTGCGTCACCGCGGTGGTCAGCGGCAGCAGCAACCGGAACGCCGTGCCCTGCCCCGCCACGCTGGAGGTCTGTACCCGGCCGCCCATCGACGAGACCTCGGCGCGCACGACGTCCATGCCGACGCCGCGCCCCGCCAGTTCGGTGACGTTCTGCACGGTGCTGAAGCCGGGCGCGAAGATGAGCTGCGCGAGCTCGTCGTCGGTGGCACTGGCATCCGCAGCCAGCAGGCCGCGCTCGACGCCGCGTTCGCGGATGCGCGCCAGGTCGAGCCCGGCGCCGTCGTCACGCACCTCGACCCCGACTTCGTTGCCTTCCTGCGTGATCGTGATGGTGATGGTGCCGCCACCGTCCTTGCCGGCGGCGGCGCGCTGCTGCGGCGACTCGATGCCATGCGCGACGCTGTTGCGCAGCAGGTGCTCGAAAGGCCCGGCCATGCGTTCGAGCACGCCACGGTCGATCTCGATCGCGCCGCCGACGATGTCCAGCCGCACCTGCTTGCCGGTTTCCTTCGCCGCCTGGCGCACCGTGCGGTACAGGCGGTCGGCCATGCTCTCGAATTCGACCATGCGCGTGCGCAGCAGGTCGTCCTGCAGTTCACGCGTGAGCCGCGCCTGCGCCGCCAGTTCGTCCTCGGTGGACTGCAGCGTGCGCTGCAGGCTGCGCTGCAGCGTGGCGACGTCGTTCACCGACTCGGCCATGAAACGCGTCAGCTCCTGGAAGCGCGTGAAGCGATCCATCTCGAGCGGGTCGAACGCCGCCGACGACGCCTTCGCCGCCTCCAGGCGCGAACTCATCTGGGTCTCGGCCTGCAGCTCGATGTCGCGCAACTGGCGGCGCATGCGGTCCAGGCTGTCGGTCAGCTCGTTCAGCGAGCCCTGGAGCTGGCGCACGTCGGCGTCGATGCGCGCGCGCGTGATGCTCACCTCGCCGGCCTGGTTGACCAGGCGGTCGAGCAGGCCGCCACGCACGCGCACGACCGCGGGGCCCGCCGGCGCCGGGCGCTCGGCCGGCGCCACCGGCTCCGCCGTGCCGGCGTGGAAGCGGTTCCAGTCGATGGCGACAACGGCCTGAGCGGGCTCCGCTGCGCCATCCGGCGCCGTTTCGGCCGTTTCGGCCGTTTCGGCCGCGGGTTCGGCCGGGGTGTCGAGCGGCGCCTCGAACGCAGCCTCGTTCGGCGCCATGCCCGGGATGTCGCTCAGCGTCGTGGGCGCGCGCGGCGCCGGCGGCGCCAAAACCGGTGGCGCCGCCGGCTTGCCGCGCAACGCTTCGTAGGCCGCGCTCATCGCATCCGCGCGGCCGAGCAGCGGTTCAATGTCGGCCGCGTGCACCTCGCTTGCGGCCGTCAGGTGTTCGATCGCCGTTTCCAGGCGATGAGCCATCTCGCCCAGCCGCATCGCGCCGGCCAGGCGCGCGCCACCCTTGAACGTGTGCAGCGTGCGCATGCAGGCCGATGCGGCGCCCGGCTGCACCGGGTTGTCGACCCATTCGCGCAGGCGCGCCTGCAACTGCGGCAGCAGTTCGTCGGCCTCGTCCTCGAAGATCGGGAACAGTTCGCCGTCGATCGCGTCCTCGGCATCGAGGTCGTCGTCTTCGACCGGCTCGGCCGCGGCCTCGGCCGGCCAGCGCTCGTGGTCGGCCAGACGCTCCATCAGCCCAGCGTCGACCGGGCGCAGGAAGCCGGCGGCAAACTGATGCAGCAGGCGGCGGATCTCTTCGCCGGCCTCACTGAACAATTCGGGCTCGCCGGTGCGGCCGCGACCGACCGCACGCGAGCGCATCAGTGCATGTTCGAGCGCACGCGCCAGCGCTGACAGATCGGTGTAGCCCACGGTGGCGGAATTGCCGGCCAGCGAATGCGCCAGCGCCACCGCCGTGTCGCTGACCGCATGGCGCTCGTGTTCCAGGCCCCACTCTGCGAGATCGGTGTTCAGCCGGCGCGACTGTTCGTCGGCTTCGTTGAGATAGATGTTGAACAGCGGAATGCTGATGCGCAGGTCGCCGATGAGCTTGATCTGCTCGTCGTCGCTGTCGATGCGCTCGGCCTCGGCTGCGTGCACGGCGTCGGCCGCGGCTGTGACATCCGCCGCGTCAGTGATGTGCACCGCCTCGGTCACGTCCGACACGTCGGCGGCAGCGGGCACTTCGGGCACTTCGGCCGCCTCGACCACTTCGGCCACCTCGGGGCCTTGGGCTTCGGCGGGCGCGGCGGCTTCCGTCGCGTCGGCCAGCGGCTCGGCCACGGGTTCGGCAGCGCCGGCTTCCAGACCCGTGAAGTCGAATTCGGCGAGATCGACGTCAGACGCCTCGGTCGTCGATGGCACCGGCAGCGGTTCATCGTCGAACGCGAAATCGGGCAGCGGCGGCAGCGCCGCGGTGGCGGGTTCGGATGCTTCGATGGCGGGCGTGTCGCCGTCGATGGCACCGAGATCGAGATCAAAGCTCACTTCGTCAGCGGCATCCACCGGCACGCCGACAGCGGGCTGCGGGGGTGGCGGCGACGCCAGGTCGAGGTCGGCCTCGCTGGGCAGGTCGGGCACCCGCGCGACCAGGGTCTCCGGCCCCGGCTCGAAGTGGAGCGACAGCGCCTCGATGGCATCGACCGGCGCCGGCTCGGTCGGCTGCGCCGGCACGTGCTCCAGCGGCCGCGTCTGCATCACCGCCTTGTCGGCGGCTTCGTTCATCGGTTCGGCGGCCGGCTGCGGTGGCTCGAGCGCAATGCGCCGGCCTTCCAGACGCAAGGCATCGGCCGCACGCACGACGGCCGGCGATGCATGGTCGTGCTCGCGGCCGTGGGCGATGGCCTCGGTCCAGGCGCCGAGATAGTTCAGCGCTTCGCCGGTGAACGCGCGCAACGGATGATCCATGCGCGACGATTGCGCCAGGCGGGCGTTGAAAAGCTGTTCACAGGCCCACGCGGCTTCGCCGAAGTCTTTCAGGCCAACCATGCGGCCGCTGCCCTTGAGCGTATGGAAGGCGCGCCGCACCGCCGTCATCTCACCCAGGTCGTCGGGCTGGTCGACCAGCCTGTCGAGCGACGCGCGCGCATCGGTGATCACCTCGCGCGCCTCCTCGATGAAGACCTCGCGCATCTCGGTGTCGTCTTCGAGGCCGCTGGGGACGGGGGCCGGCGGCGGCATCGGCGCCGCCGGCGGCGCGAGGTCGATGTGCGCCAGTGCCTCCGGCTCGGCGGCGGCGCTGGCCGCGGCGGCCAGTGCCTCCGGCTCGGCGGCGGCGCTGGCCGCGGCGGGGATTGGCGCCGGCGCCGGCGCTTCGTCGAAGGCGGCGAAGGCCGAGACGCGTTCGCTCTGGCCCATCACCGCGCTCAGGCTGCCGCTTTCGGCGTCGAAGCGGAACAGCGACTTGGCCAGCGTCGGCTGCACGCTAAGCATGTCGATCAGGAAGCTCAATGCACCCAGGTTGTCGGCCAGACGATCGAAGGTGCCCGCCTGCACCGCGCGCTGCGGGTCGACCTCGGTCTGCGCCAGCGCGTCGACATCGTCGCGCATGCGCAGCACGGCCTGCGAGGCCTGGTCCATGCCGAGCACGGACAGCACGCCGCGCATCGACGAGAGCTGGTTCGGCACCGGAATCAGCACCTGGCGCTGCGCCGGGTCGCGGAAGTACTGGTCGATCTGCTTTTCAACCTCGGACAGCGAAGCGCGCAGTTCCTGCACCACGCTGCCCATGGTCTGGCGGTCGCTGACACGACGGTACAGCTCCTCCATCCAGGCTTCCAGCGGCTGCGCTTCGGTGCCGATGCGCACGTCGTCGATGCGGCGTGCCAGACGCTGCACGCGGCCGGCGAGTTCGGCGTCGTCGAGTTCACCGTCTTCGAGCGAGGCGTCGAGGTAGAGGATCGAGGTGGCCACCTCCATCGCAAGCTGCGGCGGCGGCGCGGTCGCGGCCGATACCGTCTGCGCCACGGCGGCCTGCAGCGCGCCGGCCAGCACGTCGCCGGACGGGAACAGGCGCTGCAGCGAATCGCCGACGAGCGCGAACTGTTCGGCCAGCCCGTTGAGGCGATGCAGTTCAGCGCCGGCAACCGCAGACCAGGCGTCCTTCGCCCCCGCCACCCGTTTGCGCGCCTGCGCGATCCAGGCCGGATCGAAGCGGCCCAGGCGCGGCGTTTCGTAGTCGGCAGCGGCGTTGTTGATGCCACCGGCGCCGCCCTCACCGGCGTCGATCTGCCAGGCGCGGCGCACAGCCGTCAGGCGTGGCGCAGCGTCGCTGGCGCCCGGCGCCGCGGCGTGAGCGCAGAAGAAGAGCAGATCCTGCGCCAGGCGGTCGGACAGCTCGGCCTCGCCCTTCACGGTGGCACGCAACTGCGCCAGCAGGCGCGATGCCACACGTTTGCTGTAGACATCGCTGGCCAGCAGGCCCTTGGCCTGGGCTTCGAAAAATCCGGCCGCCAACTGCCACAGCGTGGCCAGCCGGCCCCGACTGCCGGCACCGAGCTCGGCGCAGAGCTCGCTCATCTGCGCCGACGCCGATGCCGCGGCCGGAGCCGATGCGGAAACATTCGGCTGCCGCATCAGCGCCAGCACCAGCGACTCCATCGCCTCGCGCGCCGCGTCGTCGGCGGCGCGTGGCAGTGCGATGGCATCGGGCGCCATTTCGTGCCAGACCCAGTCCTGCACCCAGAGGTCGGCCGGATGCACACGCTCGGCGCCGGCCAGCGCCTGCACCGCGCGGTACTGCGGGAACAGCGCCACCGGCGACACCGGCTTGCCGGCGAGCGTGCGGCCCAGGAAGTCCAGCAGCGCGAACGACGCGTGTTCTATCGCGTCGACGGCCGCCGCATTGAGGCCCGCCGGCCGGCTCGCCAGACGCTGGACCGCGGCCTCGCTGCCGCGCAGCACCTGCGCCGGCGCCGGCAGGCCGACGAGTTCGAGCGCGCCCACGCCCTGGTGGATCTGCACGCGCGCGGCCCGCAGCACCGCGGGGTCGACGGCGTCGACGTCGGAGCCGCCCAGCGCCTCGGCATCCTTCAGGTAGCGCCGCAACGCCTTGTGCGCGGCCTCGAGCGAACGGCGCAGTTCGCCGTACACCCACGCCAGCGCACTGAGGTCGTCGCCGCGCGAAGCGCCGGGCTGCTCGTCGTCCATCGAGGCGTCCATCGTCGTGGGGTGTCAGGCGACCTTGAAGCGTGCCACCGACGCCTTCAGTTCCTCGGCCGTGCGCGACAGTTCGCGCACCATCTGCGCCGTCGACCGCGTGCCTTCGCCGGTCTGCTCGGTGACGGCGAAGATGTGCTGGATGTTGGCGGCCACGACGTTGGCCGAATCGGCTTCGCGCAAGGCCTGCGACGAGATCTGCGCGATCAGATCGGAGAGCTGGCGCGTCACGCGGTCGATGTCGCCGAGCGCGGTGCCGGCGGCGTCGGACAGCCGGGCGCCTTCGACCACGCCCTGCGTCGAGCGCTCCATCGCACCGACGGCGTCCTGGGTGTCGGTCTGAATCGTGCGCACGATGGCGGCGATCTGCCGTGTGGCATCGCCCGACCGTTCGGCCAGCCGCTGCACTTCCTCGGCCACCACCGAAAAGCCGCGCCCCGCTTCACCGGCCGATGCGGCCTGGATGGCGGCGTTCAGCGCCAGCACGTTGGTCTGCTCGGTGATGTCGGAGATCAGCTCGGTGATCTCGCCGATCTCCTGCGACGACTCGCCCAGGCGCTTGATGCGCTTGGAGGTTTCCTGGATCTGGTCGCGGATGGAATTCATGCCGCCGATCGTGTTCTGCACCGCCTGCAGGCCCGTCTCGGCGGCTTGCAGCGACTGCCGCGCCACCTGCGCCGTGTGCTGCGATTGCGCCGCCACGTCGTTGATGCGGCCGGCCATCTGCAGCACCGATTCGCCGGTCTCACGGATCTCGCGCAACTGCTCGGTCGATGCCGCCAGCAGCTCGGTCGAGGTCTGTTCGACCTGCTGCGTGGTGTCGGTCACGCGCGCCACCGTGTTCTGCACCGCCGACACCAGCGTGCGCAGTTCCTCCACCGTGTAGTTCACCGAGTCGGCAATGGCGCCGGTGATGTCCTCGGTCACGGTGGCCTGCTGCGTGAGGTCGCCCTCGGCCACCGTCTGCAGCTCGTTCATCAAGCGCAGAATCGCGGCCTGGTTGGCGTCGTTGACACGCTTGGCTTCCTGCTCCTGGCGCTCGGCCTCCAGGCGCTGCACGTCGGACTGGCGCGCGCGCGTCGTCTGGCCGATCACGAACAGGCGCAGCAGGCCGGCGCCGCCGGTGATCGCCAGCAACAGGCCCAGCAGCCCGGGCAGCAGAACACCGGCGCCGAGGCCGCTGCTGCTGGACAGTGAGCGCTGCAGCTCGTCCAGCCCGTGGCGCAGCGGCTCGCTGTCGTTGACGATCACGGTCTGCGCTTCGCGCGCAGCCACCAGTCCCTGCAGGTTGCCGAGAATCGCGCTCGCCTGCGTGCGCGTGGCGTCGTACTGCTTCAGCAACTGCTGCAGGCGGTCGCGGATCTGCGGATCCTTCGTGCCCGGCAGCCGCAGTTCGGGGTTGCCGTTGATCAGCCCTTCGGTGATCTCACGGAACGAGTTCAGATCCTTGCCGAGCAGGAACACCGCCTCGGCGCTGACGCCTTCCATGGTCTGGAATTCGTTCGCGCTCTTGCCGATGCGCTGCGTCAGCATCACGAGCTGGCCGACAGCCGACAACTCGGCCGCCGAGGCACCGGCCTGCAGCTTCAGCGACGACACGGTCTCGGCGGTCTCCAGCAGGTCGGCCGATTGGCGGTTGATGGTGTGCAGCGCCTGGCTCACCTGCGTCAGCGTCTTCTGCTGGCCGAGCACGACGGCGGCGCTCTTCTCGGCGCGCGCCACCAGCGGCAGCAGCTTGTCGACGCTGGCCTGCAGGCGCGACGACACGGCGGGCACGTCGGCATCACCGTTTTTCAGCCCACGCACATTGCGCGCCAGCGCATCGACGCTGTCCTTCACTTCGGGGAATGCCGCCTGGCTGCCGATGAGCGCCTGCGACACTGACTTCGCCAGCCGCTGCGACTGCGTCTGCCCCTGGCCCGCCGCGCCCACCTGGGCCGCGCTGCGCTTGCTGCTGAGCACCGAGCTGAAGGCGACGATGACGAGCACTGCGAAGCCGAGGACAAACAGCGCCAGCAACAGCCGCTGCTGTTGCTGCGCCGGCCAGTGGCCGATCACGGGCAGGCCGGTGCTTTCGTCGTCGCCGGCGTCGCCACGATCGGCGGCATTGCGCGTCTCGCCGTATTCGGCCGCCAGTTCGGACGGCGCGGCCTCGGAGATGATCGACGAATCGGCACCCCCACGCGTGGCCGAGCCTTCGGGCGCCAGGGTTCCCGGGCCGAGCCGGATCGTGGCCTCCATCGGGTTCAGCGCCGCCGCCAGTTCGTCGTCGGAGACGATGCCCGCGTCGTCCGCATGGCGGGTCCGGCCCGTGCCCTTCATCCTGTCCAGCAAGCTCATGTCGTTCTCGTCCTCGGATTCAAGCGGCCATCACGATGCGATTGCCAGGAACTGCTCATGCTGCGCCAGCGCCGGCAGGTCGATTTCCTGCCACACGCGGCCGTCGGTGTCGCGCCAGCGTTGGCCCGCAAACGCCGGCCTCGGCCCGCCCTCGGCGGGTTCGGCCGTGAGCTGCTCGGCGCTGCGCAGCCCGGCGAGTTTTTCGATCAGCAGCGCGCAATGGCTGCCCAGGCTGGCGTTGAGCGCCAGCAGCCGCGACTGTTCGCGCACCGCGTCGCTGGCCGCCATCGTCGGCCGCAGGCCCAGGAAGGCGGCCGTGTCGACCACGCCGTGCAGCCCGCCACGCAGGTTCGCGACGCCGATGAACCAGGGTTCGGTGTGCGGCACCGGCAGCACGCCGCCGAAGGGGAAGATCTCGCCCGCCGTGGGCAAGGCCACCAGCAGCCCGAGGCCCGCACATTCGATGGCCAGCCATGACACCGTGCGCGCCTCGGTGCGCGCGGCTTGCAGGCGCTGCGCCAGCCGGGCTTGAAGTTCGCGCAGGGCTTCGCGGTTGGCCATGGGCGCTTCAGTCGAAGGCCTTGATCTTGGCCACCAGTTCGTCGGTGCTGACCGGCTTCACGACATAGTCGCGCGCGCCCTGGCGCATGCCCCACACCTTGTCGGTTTCCTGGTTCTTGCTGGTGCACATGATCACGGGCACGTCGGCAAAACGCGGATCGCGCGTGATGCTGCGCGTGAGCTGGAAGCCGTTCTGACCCGGCATCACCACGTCCATCAGGATGAGGTCGGGCTTGTCTTCGGCCAGGCGCCGCATCGCCTCGTCGCCGTTCTCGGCCGTGCGCACGGCGTAGCCGCGCTTGCTCAGCACGTCCGACAGGTGGTGCAGTTCGGTCTTCGAGTCGTCGACAACCAGGATCTTCTGAATGGCCATCGCAAGGGGTCCTAGATGAGCAATAGCGCGCCGGAGGCGCGTCAGCCGGCAACGCGGCGGAAGGTCTCCACCGCGCGCAGCAGTTGTTCTTTCGTGAAGGGCTTGGTCAGGTATTCCTCCGAGCCCACCATGCGCCCGCGCGCCTTGTCGAACAGGCCGTCCTTGGACGACAGCATGATCACCGGCACATGGGAAAAACGCGGGTTGCGCTTGATGATCGCGCAGGTCTGGTAGCCGTCAAGACGCGGCATCAGGATGTCGCAGAAAATCAACTCCGGGTCGTGGTCGTTGACCTTGGCCAGGGCGTCGAAGCCGTCTTCGGCCAGCAGCACCTCGTGGCCGCCCTGGCGCAGGAAGATCTCGGCGCTGCGGCGGATGGTGTTGCTGTCATCGATGACCAGCACCTTGGCGCCGGGCGGCGCGGCACCGGAAACGTCACTGTCCACCTTGGCTTCTCCTCAACGACGACACAGGCGCGGCGACCGGATTCAGAGCTCGACCATCTCGAAGTCTTCCTTGCGGGCGCCGCACTCGGGGCAGGTCCAGTTCATCGAGACATCGGCCCAGGCCGTACCCGGTGCGATGCCGTGTTCCGGGTCGCCCACAGCCTCGTCATAAATCCAGCCACAGATCAGGCACATCCAGGTTCGGGCTTGGCTCACGTTCACACGGTCCATCACTACAATGGTCGGCGATTGTATCCACGCACTTCCGCGAAAACTCAAGGATTTGTGAGGACATACGCATCATTCCTCAGATTCCGCTAGAGGTTCGTTGCCAAGGCAACGGGCGCGACAGCTTGAAGGCCCGCCATGACCCCCGAACCCATTGCCGCCGCCGAGCCGCAGGACCCCGCGCTCGAAGCGCCGGCGCCGGCCTGCGTGATGAGCTTCAACGCCACCGACCCCAGCGGCGCCGGCGGTCTGGCCGGCGACATCGCAACGATATCGGCGATGGGCGCGCATGCGCTGCCGGTGGTCACCGCGATCGTGATGCGCGACACGGCCGAGGTCTTCGACCAGCACCCGCTGGACGACGACACCGTGGTCGAGCAGGCGCGCACCATCCTCGAGGACATCACCATCGCCGGCTGGAAGGTCGGCTTCCTCGGCAGCGCCGAGACCGTGGGCGCCGTGGCCGAGGTGCTGTCCGACTACGCCGACATTCCGCTCGTGGCCTACATGCCGGCGCTGAGCTGGCTCGAGGAAGACCAGCTCCAGCCCTACCTCGACGCCTACCGCGAGCTCATCCTGCCGGCCACCGAAGTGCTGGTGGGCAGCCACAAGACGCTGCAGGACTTCCTGCTGCCCGAGTGGGACAGCGAACGGCCGCCGTCGGCGCGCGAACTCGCCGTGGCAGCCGGCGAACACGGCACGCGCTATGTGCTGGTGACGGGCGTGATGCTCGCCAGCAAGGGCAGCGAGCAGTTCATCGACAACGTGCTGGCGTCGCCCCAGGGGGCGCTGACGGGCGAGAAGTTCGAGCGCTTCGACACCGCCTTTGTCGGCGCCGGCGATACGCTGTCGGCGGCATTGGCGTCGCTGCTGGCCGCCGGCAGCGAACTGCAGGCCGCCGTCGGCGAGGCGCTGTCGTTCCTCGACCAGAGCCTGGATGCGGGCTTTCGCCCCGGCATGGGCAACATCGTGCCCGACCGCTTCTTCTGGGCTTTGCCGCCGGCCGAGGACGGTGATGTCGAAGGCGGCGCCGACGAGCCCGAAAGCGGCATCGACGATGCCAAGAACAAGGGAGTCTCGCGCCGTGTCCACTAACGACGCGCTGTTCGCGCGCGCCCAGGCGGTGATCCCGGGTGGCGTGAATTCGCCGGTGCGCGCGTTTCGCGCGGTGGGCGGCACGCCGCGCTTCATGCGGCGCGCCGAAGGCGCCTACCTCTGGGACGCCGAAGACCACAGGTACATCGACTACATCGGCTCGTGGGGTCCGATGATCCTCGGCCACGGCCACCCGGCGGTGCTCGAGGCGGTGCAGAAAGCCGCTGTCGACGGCTTCAGCTTCGGCGCCCCGACCGAACGCGAGATCGAACTCGCCGAGGCCATCATCGCGCTCGTGCCCAGCGTCGAGCAGGTGCGGCTGGTCAGCAGCGGCACCGAGGCCGGCATGAGCGCGATCCGCCTGGCGCGCGGCGCCACCGGGCGCAGCCGCATCGTCAAGTTCGAAGGCTGCTACCACGGCCACGCCGATGCGCTGCTGGTGAAGGCCGGCTCGGGCCTGGCGACCTTCGGCCACCCCACCAGCGCCGGCGTGCCGGCCGAGGTGGTGCAGCACACGACGGTGCTCGAGTACAACAACACGGCCCAGCTCGAAGAAGCCTTTGCGCTGCAGGGCCGCGAGATCGCCTGCGTGATCATCGAGCCCATCGCCGGCAACATGAACTTCGTGCGCGCATCGCGGCCTTTCATGAAGAGGCTGCGCGAGCTGTGCAGCGCGCACGGCGCGTTGTTGATCTTCGACGAGGTGATGACGGGTTTTCGCGTCGCGCTCGGTGGGGCGCAGAGCCTGTACGCGAAAGCGATCCCCGGTTTCGCGCCCGACATGAGCGTGTTCGGCAAGGTCATCGGCGGCGGCATGCCGCTGGCGGCCTTCGGCGCACGCAAGGAGGTGATGCAACTGCTGGCGCCACTGGGGCCGGTGTACCAGGCGGGCACGCTCAGCGGCAACCCGGTGGCCACGGCCTGCGGGCTGGCCACGATGCGCGAGATCTGCAAGCCCGGCTTCTACGATGCGCTGGGCGCGAAGACGCAGTCGCTCGTGAAGGGCCTGGAGGCGGCTGCACGCGAGGCCGGCGTGCCGTTCGTCGGTGACAGCGAAGGCGGCATGTTCGGCTTCTTCTTCGCCGACGCGCTGCCGCAGAACTACAGCGGCGTGATGGCCACCGACCAGGCGCGCTTCAACCGTTTCTTCCACGCCATGCTCGAACGCGGCGTCTATCTGGCGCCGGCGCTGTACGAGGCCGGTTTCGTGAGCGCAGCGCACAGCGCCGAGGACATCGCCGCCACGGTGGTGGCGGCGTCCGCGTCACTGCGTGCCTGACTGACATGCACCTGCATATCCTCGGCATCTGCGGCACCTTCATGGGCGGCCTGGCGGCGCTGGCGCGCGAAGCCGGCCACCGCGTCACCGGCTGCGACGCCAACGTCTACCCGCCGATGAGCGAGCAGTTGCAGGCGCTGGGCATCGAGCTGGTGCAGGGCTTCGGTGCCGAACAGATGACGCTCGAGCCCGACGTCTTCGTCGTCGGCAACGTCGTGACGCGCGGCAACGCACTGATGGAGGCCATTCTCGACGCCGGCGCCGCTTACACCAGCGGCCCGCAGTGGCTGGCCGAGCACGTGCTGTTCGGCCGCCACGTGCTGGCGGTGGCCGGCACACACGGCAAGACGTCGACGACATCGATGCTGGCGTGGATCCTCGACCAGGCTGGCCTGGCGCCGGGTTTCCTGGTCGGCGGCGTGCCGCAGAACTTCGGTGTCTCGGCGCGCCTGGGCAGCGGTGTGCACTTCGTGATCGAAGCCGACGAATACGACACCGCGCTGTTCGACAAGCGGAGCAAGTTCGTGCACTACCGGCCGCGCACCGCCATCCTGAACAACCTCGAACACGACCACGCCGACATCTTCCCCGATCTCGCCGCCATCGAGACGCAGTTCCATCATCTCGTGCGCACCGTGCCGTCGCACGGCCGCCTGCTCGTGAACGCGCGCGACGAGGCCTTGCACCGTGTGCTGCAGCGCGGCTGCTGGAGCGAGGTGCAGCGCTTCGGCACCAGACGCGAAGAGCCCGGCGGCCTGTGCGCACGCGGCGAGCCGCATGCGTTCGACGTGCTGCGCGGCAGCCTGAAGATCGGCCGCGTGGAATGGTCGCTGATCGGCGAGCACAACCAGATGAACGCACTCGCCGCGATCGGCGCCGCCGAGCATGTGGGCGTGGCGCCCGACGCCGCGGCGGCCGTGCTGAGCAGCTTCGAGAACGTGCGCCGGCGCATGGAACTGCGCGGCGACGTTGCCGGCGTGAAGGTCTACGACGATTTTGCGCACCACCCGACGGCGATGCACACCACGCTTGCCGGGCTGCGCCGCAAGGTCGGTATCGAGCGCATCCTTGCCGTGTTCGAACCACGCTCGAACACGATGAAACTGGGCACCATGAAGGCGCAGCTTCCGTGGGCGCTGGAGGAAGCCGACCTCAGCTTCAGCCTGCAAGGCGACTACGGCTGGAGCGTCGCCGAAGCACTGGCGCCGCTGGGCGAAACGGCGCAGGTGGCCGACTCGGTGCCGGTGCTGGTGACGGCCATCGTGAAGGCGGCAAGGCCGGGCGACCATGTGCTGTGCATGAGCAACGGCGGCTTCGGCGGCATCCACGAACAACTGCTGGCCGCGCTGCGCGCGAAGTCCGCTTGACACCCACGCACCTGCTGTATCTGCACGGCTTTCGTTCGTCGCCGAAGTCGTTCAAGGCGCAGCGTGTGGCGGCCTGGCTCGCCGTACACCGGCCAGACATCCTGTGGTGGTGCCCGCAACTGCCGCCGTCGCCGCGCGATGCGATGGCGCTCGTCACGCAGGGCACGCACGACTGGCCCGCGACGGCCGCGGTGCTGGGCAGTTCGCTCGGCGGCTTCTATGCCACCGCGGTGGCCGAACAACGCGGCTGGCCGGCGGTGCTGCTGAACCCGGCCGTCGACCCGGCGCGCGACCTCGTCGCCTACATCGGCGAACAAAGCGCCTTCCACACGCCCGACGAGCACTTCTTTTTCCACCCCCGCTACGTGGACGAACTGCGCGCGCTGGCGGCGCCGGCCCTCACGCGGCCCGAGCGTTATTTCGCCGTCATCGCCAAGGGCGACGAGGTGCTGGACTGGCGCGAGATGAGCGCCCGCTACACCGGCGCGACGCTGCGGCTGCTCGAAGGCGGTGACCACGGGCTGTCCGACTTCGATGACCATTGGCCGCACATCGTGCGCTTCCTCGGGCTCTGAACGCCGCGCTGCAACGGCGACAATCGGCGCATGTATGTTCTGTTCGATGACGCCGGGAAATTCCACGCCGGCCGTTTGATGTCCGAGGCCGGCACCTCGTTGCAGGTGGAGCTGGACTCGGGCAAGCGCGTGAAGGTCAAGGCCGCCAACGTGATGCTGCGCTTCGAGCAACCGGCGCCGGCCGAGCTTGTCGCCCAGGCGTTGGCGCTGGCGCCCGAGATCGATCTCGATCTGGCCTGGGAGTTCGCGCCCGACGCCGAGTTCGGCTTCGCCGATCTGGCACGCGAGTATTTCGACGCCGCCGCCGGCCCCGACAAGCAGGCCGCGGCGCTGTTCCGGCTGTTCGAGGCGCCGCACTACTTTCGTCGGCTCGGCAAAGGGCAGTTCAGGAAGGCGCCCGAAGAAACCGTGAAAGCGGCGCTGCTGGGCATCGAGCGCAAGAAGCAGGTGGCAGCGCAGATTGCAGCCTGGGCCCAGGAGCTGGCCGGCGGCCACTGCCCGCCGCCGGTGCGCGAGCAGCTCTATCGCATTCTCTTCAAGCCCGACAAGAACGCGCCCGAATACAAGGCCGTCGTCGAAGCGGCCCGACAGTCGCGGCGCGCGCCGCTGGAACTGCTGAAGGATGCCGGCGCCATCGACAGTCCGTACCAGTTCCACTGGCGCCGCTTCCTCTTCGAGACCTTCCCGCAGGGCACGAACTTCCCGCCGCTGACGGTGCCCGAGATCAAGGACAAACTGCCGCTGGCCGAGGTGCAGGCGTTTTCGATCGACGATTCCGCCACCACCGAAATCGACGACGCGCTGTCGGTCCGGGGCCTGGGCAGCGGCAGCGTGGTCTTCGGCATCCACATCGCCGCGCCCGGCCTGGCCTTCGGGCCCGATTCGGCCATCGACAGACTGGCGCGCGAGCGCCTGTCCACGGTCTACATGCCGGGCTGGAAATTGACGATGCTGCCCGATGAGGTGGTGCAGGCCTATACGCTGGTCGAAGGCCGCGCGTGTCCTGCCGTCAGCCTGTATGTGACGCTGGACGAGGCGACGCTGGAAGTGAAGTCCAGCGAAACACGGCTCGAGTGCGTGCCCATTGCCGCCAACCTGCGCCACGACCGGCTCGACGGCGTGATCAGCGAAGCCACGCTCGACGGCAGCAGCGCAGCCGACTATGCCTTTGCGCCCGAACTTGCGTTTGCATTCCGTCTGGCGAAGGCGCTGAAGGCGCGGCGCGAAGTGGTACGCGGCAAGCCCGAGACCTTCAACCGGCCCGACTACAACTTCCGCCTCGACAACGCCGCTGGCGAGCCCACGGGCAACGAGAGCGTCGTGATCAGCACGCGCCAGCGCGGCTCGCCGCTGGACCTGATCGTCGCCGAGGCGATGATCCTGGCCAACAGCACCTGGGGCGGCTGGATCGCCGACAACGGCGTGCCCGGCATCTACCGCAGCCAGAGCAGCCTGATGCCCGGCGTGAAGGTGCGCATGGGCACCAAGCCGGCGCCGCACGCCGGCATGGGCGTGGCCCAGTACACCTGGGCGACGTCGCCACTTCGGCGTTATGTCGATCTTGTCAACCAGTGGCAGATCATCGCCTGCGCGCGCCATGGGCGCACGGCGGCGCTCGCCGCGCCGTTCAAACCGAAGGACGCGGCGCTGTTCTCGGTGATCTCGGCGTTCGACGCCGCCTACGCGGCCTACAACGACTTCCAGCACGGCATCGAACGGTTCTGGACGCTGCGCTGGCTGCAGCAGAACGCGGTCGGCGAGGTCGAGGCATCGGTGATGAAGGACGGCCTCGTGCGCGCCGACAGCTTGCCGCTGGTGTTCCGCCTGCCCGGCACCGAGGCGCTGCCGCGCGGCGCGCGGGTGCGTGCACGCGTGAGCGGCGTCGACCTGCTGACGCTGGACCTGCACGCGGTGCTGGGCGGCCGCATCGAGGTCGAGGCACCGACGGCCGACGAAGAGGCCGACGAGGACCTCGACGCCTCCGGGCCGCTCACGCTGGCCATCGATGTCGGCGACGCGACGCCGCCGCAGGACGATGCGGCTGCCTGAACTTTCGGCGCTGCAGTGGGCGCTGGCGGTCTCGTTCGGCGTGCACGCCGCGCTGCTGGCGGTGCGCTTCGTCGATCCCGAATCGTTCAACCGCGTCTTCCGCGACACGCCGCTGGAGGTGGTGCTCGTCAACGCACGCTCGAACCAGGCGCCGGCGAAGGCGCAGGCCATCGCGCAGGCCAACCTGGCCGGCGGCGGCGAAGCCGCACAGGGCCGCGCCACGTCGCCGCTGCCACCGGCGCCGACCGTGCAGCTCGGCGACGCGGCCAACGACGAGAAGAAGCGCATCGACGAGCTTCAGGACCAGCAGCAGCAACTGCTGGCGCAGATCCGGCGCGAGATCGCGACGCTGCCGCCGCCCGACCCGCGACGCAGCGGCGGCACACCGCAGGAGCGCGATCAGGAAGAACACCGGCGCCAGTTGCTGCGCCTGCTGGCGGAGATCGAAAAGCGCATCAACGAAGAGAACGCGCGCCCGAAGAAGCGCTACATCAGTCCCGCCACGCGCGAGGAGGTCTATGCGCTGTACTACGACGCGCTGCGCCGGCGCATCGAGGAACGCGGCACGCGCAACTTTCCCGAATACCAGGGCCGCAAGCTCTATGGCGAACTGACGATGAACGTCACGGTGGACGCACGCGGCCACGTCGTCGACGCCGAGATCGTGCGCCCGAGCGCGTCACGCGTGCTTGACCAGCGTGCCGTCGCGATCGTGCGTGCGGCGTCGCCCTTCGGCCCCTTCAGCGCCGCGATGCGGCGCGAGGCTGACCAGATCGTCGTCACGTCGCGCTTTCGCTTCACGCGCGATGAAGGTCTGGAGACGACATTGAGCACGGGCCGATGACGATGCACGACCGTTATGCGGTGATCGGCAACCCGGTGGCGCACAGCCAGTCGCCATTCATCCACAGCGAATTCGCGCGCCAGACCGGTCAGGCGCTCGACTACGGGCGCGTGCTGTGTGCGCCCGACGGCTTCGAAGACTGCGTGCATGCGTTTGTCGATGCCGGCGGCCGTGGCTGCAACGTCACTGTGCCCTTCAAGTTCGACGCGCCGAGGCTGGCCACCCGTAGCAGCGCGCGCGCGCGCCTGGCGCAGGCCGCCAACGTGTTGCGCTTCGACACGCAGGGCGCGTGGGCCGACAACACCGACGGCGTCGGACTCGTGCGCGCGCTGCAGTACGAGCAGCCGCTGGCCGGCCTGCGCGTGCTGCTGATCGGCGCCGGCGGCGCCGCAGCGGGCGCGCTCGGGCCCTTGCTGGAAGCACGCCCGCGTGCCGTGGTGGTGGTCAACCGCACCTCGGCGCGCGCGCATTTGCTCGTCGAACGCCACCTGCCGTTGGCGGCCGACAACGGCGTGCGCCTGCAGACCGGCGCGTTGCAGGCGCCGGGAGCGGACTTCGATGTCGTGCTCAACGCCAGCGCCAGCAGCCTGCACGGCGCGCCGGTGCCGGTGCCCGCGGACGTGCTGGCCCGCGGCGCACTGGCGATGGACCTGATGTATGGCGCGCCGGCGCAGGCGTTTCTCGATTGGGCACGCCAGGCCGGCGCGCGTTCGCACGACGGACTGGCGATGCTGGTGGAACAGGCGGCCGAAGCATTCCACTTCTGGCGCGGCGTGCGGCCGCAGACCGCAGCCGTGCTGCAGTTGCTGCGCGAGAGGTTGGCCGGCCCATGAAGCGACATCTGCTGCGCCTGGCTGGCCTGGTTGCCCTGTGTTTCGTCGCCTTGCAGATCTTCTTCGCGCTGCGTGTGGCCACGATGGCGGTGCTGAACCCGCAGTCCAGCACCTTCCAGCGCAGCGAAGCCTGGCGGCTTCTGCGCGACAAGCATCACCTGGCCTGGAGCCAGCAATGGGTGGACTATGCGCATCTGGGCCGCGCGCTGCCGCGTGCCGTGATCGCCAGCGAGGACGCCACTTTCGTCGAGCACGATGGTGTCGACTGGGACGCCATCGAGAGCGCGTGGGCTCGCAACCAGCGCGCGCAGGCGCGGCTGACGAGCCGTGCGGCAAAGGCCGGCAAGGCGGCGAAGGTCATCGGCGGCTCGACCATCAGCCAGCAACTGGCGAAAAACCTGCTGCTGTCCGGCGAACGCACGGTGTTGCGCAAGGGTCAGGAACTGGTGATCACGCTGATGCTCGAAACCATGTTGTCCAAGCAGCGCATCCTGGAGATCTATCTGAACAACGTCGAATGGGGCGAAGGTGTTTTCGGCGCGCAGGCGGCGGCGCGCCACTACGACCACATCGACGCCCAACGCCTGTCGGCCGAGCAGGCGGCGCGCCTGGCGGTGATGCTGCCGGCGCCCAAGCGCTTCGAGGCGCGCCCGCTGTCGCCCTACATCGTCGGCCGGTCAGCCACCATCGTCGCGCGCATGGCTGCCGTGGAACTGCCGAAGTGAGCGGCGGCCACGGCACTGGCAGCGCCGAAGTCGCCGCCGCGGCGGCGCGGCTGGTCGTCGAGCACGGCATGGAATACGGCGCCGCCAAGCGCAAGGCCGCGCGCGACCTCGGCCGGCGTGGCGGGCGTGCCGGCGCGCTGCCCGGCAACGAGGAGGTCGAGGACGAAGTCCGCGCCTACATAGCGCTGTTCGAAGCGCACACGCAGCCCGCCGAGTTGCGCGCCCTGCGCGAAGTGGCGCTGCTGTGGATGCAGCGCCTGTCGGCCTTTCGGCCGCATCTGGGTGGTGCCGTCTGGCGCGGCACGGCGACGCGGCGCTCCATCGTGCATCTGGACCTGTATTGCGACGACCCGAAGAGCGCGGAAATCACGATCATCAACGCCGGTGTCGACTACGACAGCGGTTCGATCGAACGCCCGGGCGCGGAGCCCGTCAACGTGCTGGTGGTGTCGTCGTTCAGTCAGACGCTGCACGAAGCGGTGACGGTTCAATTGGCGCTGTACGATCTGGACGAGCAGCGCGGCGCGCTCAAACCCGATGCGCGCGGACAGAGCTGGCGCGGCGACCTCGCGGCTGTCCAGCGGCTGCTGGCGGAGACAACATGAACAGGCGCCGTGTTTTGTATCTTGGCGCTGCCGGCGTGGTGGCGGCGTCTGCCGGTGTTGCCTGGCAGATGCGGCGCAGCGCGGCGGGCGACGACGGCGGCATCTGGGACCTGCGCTTTCCGCAGCCCGATGGCAGTGAACTGGTGATGGCGGCGCATCGCGGCAGGCCGCTGCTGCTGAATTTCTGGGCCACGTGGTGCGTCCCTTGTGTGAAGGAAATGCCGGCGCTGGATCGTTTCCAGCAGCGGTTTTCGGCCCAGGGCTGGCAGGTCATCGGCATCGCCATCGACCGCCCGGCGCCGGTGCTCGTATTCCTGCAGCAGGTCAAGGTGGGTTTTCCGATCGGCGTCGCAGGCTTTGAAGGTGCCGAAGTGGCACGGCGCCTGGGCAACGCCCAAGGTGCGCTGCCGTTTTCGGTCGTATTCGATGCCAGCGGGCGCCCGGTGCACCGCAAGCTCGGCGAAACCAACGACGCAGAACTGGCAAGCTGGGCACGCATGCTGTGATCGGCGAAAATGGGGTTTCGCTGGTCAACGTCTGAGTCATCGCACCGTACGTCTCCGCAAAGCGCTTAAAGTCGCGCTCCTGCCGCACGCCGTTCGGTCCTGGTGAAGAGGCCGCATCGGCAAAGGCATCGCGGCAATTTCGCGGAGGATCGGCATTGATCGGCCAACGTACACATCAATACTTGCAGCGGCGGGGTTGACCCAGCTTTCGCCCAACAAAAGGACAGCCATGGATCTTCGCAAGCTCAAGACGCTGATCGACCTCGTCTCGGAATCCAACATCTCGGAGCTCGAGATCACCGAGGCCGAAGGCAAGGTGCGCATCGTCAAGGCGATTGCGGCCGCGCCGATGGCGGCAAGCCCGGCACCGCAGGTCGCGGGCGCGGCTGCGCTCGACACTGCCCCGCCCGTGGCCGCGCAGGCCGCCGCTCCCGTGGAACCTGCCGGCAAGATCATCAAGTCGCCGATGGTCGGTACCTTCTACCGCTCGGCGAGCCCCGGCGCCAAGCCGTTCGTCGAGGCCGATGATGCGATCAAGGAAGGTGAGCCGGTCTGCATCATCGAGGCGATGAAAATCATGAACGAGATCGAGGCCGACTGCAGCGGCAGGATCACCCGCATCCTCTGCGAGAACGGGCAGGCGGTCGAGTTCGGCCAGCCCTTGTTCATCGTCGAATAGGCGCGGCGGCCGTGTTCAAGAAGATTCTGATAGCCAACAGAGGCGAGATCGCCTTGCGCATCCAGCGCGCCTGTCGCGAGATGGGCATCAAGTCGGTCATCGTCTATTCGGAGGCCGACCGCGAGGCCAAATACGTCAAGCTGGCCGACGAGGCGGTCTGCATCGGCCCCGCGGCCTCGGCTCAGAGCTACCTCAACATGCCGGCGATCATCTCGACGGCCGAGGTCACCGACGCCGAGGCCATTCACCCTGGCTACGGTTTCCTGAGCGAAAATGCGGACTTCGCCGAGCGGGTCGAGAAGAGCGGCTTTGTCTTCATCGGCCCGACGCCGGAGACCATTCGCCTGATGGGCGACAAGGTGTCGGCCAAGCAGGCGATGCTGAAGTCGGGCGTGCCGTGCGTGCCCGGCTCCGAGGGTGCGCTGCCCGACGATCCGAAGGAGATCATCCGCATCGCACGCGCGGTGGGCTACCCCGTGATCATCAAGGCCGCGGGCGGCGGCGGCGGGCGCGGCATGCGTGTGGTGCACACCGAAGCCGCGCTCATCCACGCTGTGCAGACGACACGCGCCGAGGCCGGCGCCGCTTTCGGCAATTCGGCGGTCTACATGGAGAAGTTCCTGGAGCACCCGCGGCACGTGGAAATCCAGGTGCTCGCCGACAGCTTCAAGAACGCCGTCTGGCTGGGCGAGCGCGACTGTTCGATGCAGCGCCGCCATCAGAAGATCATCGAGGAAGCGCCGGCGCCGGGCATTGCGCGACGCATCATCGAGCGTGTCGGTGAACGTTGCGCAGCGGCGTGCAAGAAGATCGGCTATCGCGGCGCCGGCACCTTCGAGTTCCTCTACGAAGATGGCGAGTTCTTCTTCATCGAGATGAATACGCGCGTGCAGGTGGAGCATCCGGTGACGGAAATGGTGACCGGCATCGACATCGTGCAGATGCAGATTCGCGTGGCCGCCGGCGAGAAGCTACCGCTGGCGCAGCGCAACGTGCAGATACGCGGCCATGCGATCGAGTGCCGCATCAATGCCGAGGATCCGTACCGCTTCACGCCGTCACCGGGCCGCCTGACCACGTGGCATCCACCCGGCGGGCCCGGCGTGCGTGTCGATTCGCATGTCTACACCAACTATTTCGTGCCACCCAACTACGATTCGATGATCGGCAAGATCATCGTGCACGGCGACACGCGCGAGCAGGCGCTTGCGCGCATGCGCACCGCGCTGTCGGAAACGGTGATCGAAGGCATACACACCAACATCCCGTTGCACCGGGAGCTGATGGTCGACGCCAAGTTCATCGAAGGCGGCACCAGCATCCACTACCTGGAAGGCTGGCTGGGCCAGCACAAGCGCTAGGGCACGGCGGTGTTCGAACTGGTGTTGCGGGCAGGCCAGACGCTGGTGGAACCCGTCTGCGACGCGCTGATGGACGAGCTGGGCGCGCTCTCGGTCTCGGTCGAGGATGCCGATGCGGGCACCGACGTCGAGCAGGCGCTGTTCGGCGAGCCCGACATGCCGCCGCCGCAGCCGGGCTGGGAGCGCTCGACCCTGCGTGCCTTGTTCGCGGATGCAGGCGCCGCCGAGCGCGCGGCCACGCTGCTGCTCGCGCAGGTGTGGGCGCCGGACCTGCATCTGCAGTCACTCGATGCCGTTGCCGAGCAGGACTGGGTGCGCCTGACACAGGCGCAGTTCGCGCCGGTGTCGATCACGCCGAGCTTCTGGATCGTGCCGAGCTGGCACCAGCCGCCGGCCGACGCGCGGCAGGTGATCCGGCTCGACCCCGGGCTGGCCTTCGGCACCGGAACCCATGCCACGACGCGCATGTGCCTGCGCTGGATCGCCGAGCATGCAGCACCTTGGCCTCGGGTGCTGGACTATGGCTGCGGGTCCGGCATCCTCGCCATCGCCGCGGCGCTGCACGGCGCGCAGGCGATCGATGCGGTGGACCTCGACCCGGCCGCGATTCAGTCGTGTCGGGCGAATGCCAGTCACAACGGTGTCGCACTGAACTGCGGCCTGCCTGAAACGGCGCGCGGCGTCTACCCGTTGGTGCTGGCGAACATCCTGGCGACGCCGCTGAAGCTCCTGGCGCCGCTGCTGTGCGCATTCGTCGAGCCCGGCGGCGCACTGGTGCTGGCCGGCATTCTGGAGCGCCAGGCCGACGAGATGATAGTGGCCTACGCGCCCTGGCTGACGCTTCAAGTGAGCGCCACCGACGAGGGCTGGGCGCTCATGACGGCTCATCGGGCGGCGGGCTAACGCAGGCGCTGACGATGAGCCTCGCCGCCCGCTGCCCCGCCTGCGGCACCGTGTTCCGCGTCGTGCAGGATCAGTTGCGCGTGTCCGAAGGCTGGGTGCGATGCGGTCGCTGCACCGAAGTGTTTAACGCGATCGAGAACCTGGTCGACCTGGAAGCCGACGTGAGCGCGCCAACAAGCCCGCGGAGCCCGGGTGGCGATCGTGTGATGGAGAACCTGGCCCGTGTCTCCGGCTTCCATGAAGACGAGCCGCCGCCAGACGAGGGCGCGGAAAACCCGGGCGCGGCATTCGATGAACGAGCGCCGCATGAAGCCGCGCACGCCGTGCACACCGCGCCGCAGGCTGATGAGCCGGCGCCTGCGGCGGTACCCGCGGCGCAGGCGGCACGCACCACGACGACAGAAGACACCGGCATGGCGGCCGATCCGCAACCGCACATCGGCTACGCGCCGAACTTCGTCAGGCGCGCCGAGCGCGCGGCACGCTGGCGTCAACCGGGCGTGCGGCTGGCTCTGGCGTTGGTGCTTGTGCTCGGAACGGCCGGGCTCGCGTCACAGGCTGTCTTCGTCTATCGCGACCAGTTGGCGGCGCGCTGGCCCGATACGCGTCCGTGGTTGACCTGGACCTGCGCTGCGCTCGGCTGTCGCATCGAGCCCGCGCGGGCGATAGACGCGCTGGCCGTCGAAAGCAGCGGCCTGGTGCGGATCCAGGGCACTTCGATGTACCGGCTCTCGGTGGTGCTGCACAACCGCGCCGCCTGGTCGCTGGCGCTGCCTGCCATCGATCTGACATTGACCGATGGCCAGGGCAGCACGATTGCGCGCCGCGTGATCGGCGGCGATGAGCTCGCTGTGCAGGGGCGGGTTGTGCCGCCATTGACCGACGTGCCCTTGCAGGCCACGCTGGGCGCCGGTGGCCGGGCCATCAGCGGCTATACCATCGAGATCTTCTATCCCTGATTCCGGGCCGAGTGCCCGCCCTGCCTGGAGCTTCTATGCCCGCCTTGATTTGCGGCTCACTTGCCTTCGATACCATCACCACCTTCCCCGGCAGATTCGCGCAGCAGATCCTGCCCGAACAGGTACACATCCTGAACGTGTCATTCCTGGTGCCGACACTGCGGCGCGAGTTCGGTGGCTGTGCCGGCAACATCGCGTACACGCTGCAGGCGCTGGGCGGGGCGCCGGTGATCCTGGCAGCGCTTGGCAACGACGGCGGCGATTACATGGCCCGCCTGAGCGGCTGGGGCGTCGATACCTCGCTCGTGCACGTCGAGGCGGACATGTACACGGCCCAGGCCATCATCATCACCGACACCGAAAACAACCAGATCACCGCGTTTCACCCCGGAGCGATGCAGAACGCTCATCACGCCCGCGTGCCACCACGCGATGATCTGAAGATCGGCATCGTCGCACCCGATGGCCGCGAAGCGATGTGGCAGCACGCGTCGCAGATGGCCGAGGCCGGCATTCCCTTCATCTTCGATCCGGGCCAGCAACTGCCGATGTTCGATGGTGCGGAGTTGCGTCGCCTGATCGAACTGGCGACCTGGGTGACGGTGAATGACTACGAAGGGCGCATGTTGTGCGAGCGCATGGGAACGAGCCTGGAGGCACTTTCACGCTCGCATCTCAAAGGCGTGGTCGTCACGCTCGGCGCCGAAGGTTGCGATCTCTGGGCAGACGGACGCTGCGAGCGCTTCGCGGGCACGCCGGCAACGGCAATTGTCGACCCGACCGGCTGTGGTGACGCGTTTCGTGCAGCGCTGCTGTTCGGACTCGAGCGGGGCTGGCCATTGGCACGCGGCATTCAGCTTGGCAATCGAATCGGCGCCCTGAAGATCGCCAGCCGCGGCGGGCAAAACCATGACGCGGGGGCGCTGCGCACCGCGCTTGACTGAAGGATCGTGAACGCGGGGGCGCCTGCGTCCTGTGCACGCCAACGGTGGCGACAGTGCGCGGGGATCATGCGCAGCGCGCCCGACGTGCGGATGAGTCAGCGACAGATGACTGCCGGCGCGCTGCGGAAGCAGCGCGCCCAAAGGATAAGACCCGGCGCAGCCGGGCCTTATTTCTCAGCAGGTGACCGTCACGATGCGCTCGAGACGGTCCCGCACTTCAAGGCTTGTTGCCGGTTGGAAAGGGCCAGGCAGCAGCCGGACTGAGCGCCGTTTTTGCAGCAGGCGCAGCAGGCGCCGGGGGCGCCGCCTTTTTCGCTGCTTTTTTGCTGGCGGCTTTTTTGGCAATCGGCTTTTTGACCGATGCCTTCTTCGGCGCGGTGGCCTTTTTGGCCGGCACCTTCTTCGCCGCCGCCTTCTTGGCTGGCACCTTCTTTGCCGCGGCCTTCTTGGCTGGCACCTTCTTTGCCGCGGCCTTCTTGGCCGGCACCTTCTTCGCCGCTGCCTTCTTGGCTGGCGCCTTCTTTGCCGCGGCCTTCTTGGCCGGCGCCTTTTTCGCCGCCGCCTTCTTGGCGGGGGCTTTCTTCGCCGCCGCCTTCTTGGCCGGAGCGGCCTTTTTCGCAGTTGCCATAACGATCTCCTTGATCAAGTTGCAAAGAGCACCGCGCGGCTCGATACAGCGCGGCGATTCACCACCCGGCGGTCTGCCGAAAGGATATGACCCTTCGACTGTCGCCCCGGTGCGGTGAACGGGGAAGTGGCCAGGACGGTCGCATCTGACGGCGACCATTCCAGGACCACGGATCTTGATTGGAGGAGTGCACGAGGCGGACTACCGTGATGCACGCGGCGCCGCATGATCACGCGGCACGCCCCATCTTGCCACCCTCCTGTGCGGGAGTTCGTGGCCCCAAGCACGCGACATGCTGTCTCAGTCCCATGTCAGCGCACCGCCTGTTTGATAGTCGATCACACGCGTTTCGAAGAAGTTGCGCTCCTTCTTCAGATCGATCATCTCGCTCATCCACGGAAACGGATTTTCTTCATTGGGGAACAACGCCTCCAGCCCGATCTGCGTCGCGCGACGATTGGCGATGTAGCGAAGATAACCCTTGAACATCGATGCATTCATGCCCAGCACACCGCGCGGCATCGTGTCCTCTGCATAGCGGTATTCAAGTTCGACCGCGCGTTCGAACAACGCCCGGATCTCGGCACGCAACTGCGGCGTCCACAGGTGCGGATTCTCGAGCTTGATCTGATTGATGAGATCGATGCCGAAATTGCAGTGCATCGATTCATCGCGCAGGATGTACTGATACTGCTCCGCGGCGCCGGTCATCTTGTTCTGACGACCGAGCGCGAGAATCTGCGTGAAGCCGACATAGAAGAACAGGCCTTCCATCAGGCACGCGAAGACGATCAGGCTCTTGAGCAATGTCTGATCGTTTTCCGGGGTTCCGGTATGGAAGTTGGGATCCATGATCGCGTCGATGAACGGGATCAGGAATTCGTCCTTGGCACGGATCGATGCAACCTCGTGGTAGGCATTGAAGATCTCGCCTTCATCCAGCCCCAGCGATTCGACGATGTACTGGTAGGCATGGGTGTGGATGGCCTCCTCGAACGCCTGGCGCAACAGGAATTGCCGGCATTCGGGGGCAGTGACGTGGCGATAGGTGCCAAGCACGATGTTGTTCGCGGCCAGCGAATCGGCGGTGACGAAAAAACCGAGATTGCGTTTGACGATGCGGCGCTCGTCTTCGGTCAGGCCGTTCGGATCTTTCCAGGTCGCGATGTCCCTGGACATGTTGATCTCTTGCGGCATCCAGTGATTCGCGCAGGTCGCAAGATACTTTTCCCAAGCCCACTTGTACTTGAACGGCACCAGCTGATTGACATCGGTCTGGCCGTTGATGATGCGTTTGTCGGCCGCGTTGACGCGTCGCTGTGCAGCAGCCGTCGGAGACGCTGAGCCGCCTGACCGCAGTCCGCTCGACGCGAGTTGAGCGATCGGCGCAGCAGGGGCCATAGATGACGCAGCCTTGACTTCTTCTTCCCAGACCAGCATGTGAATACGTCCTGTGGTTCGTAATTATCCGAGTGTTGCGCGCGAACACCAAGCACTTGTTGACTTATCGGCGCGCTCGTTGTTGCGACATCGCATCGAACAAACGATTCGCTGCATCGACAAGTGCACTGATCACGCGATTTCGTGCGCCGCCTTCACTGACACGCTTCGCAATCGGGATCATCGATCGAACAGAACTTGATGTCGCTCGCGGGCTCGACGAAGGCCTGCTGAGCCGGCGCGTTTGCAGTCGCCGATGTCGCGCCGCCATGCATCGCCACCGCGTTGTGCGAGCCTGGCGCCACCGTCGACTTCTCGGCATAGGTGGCGCTGGTCGTGCGCAGATAGTAGGTCGTCTTCAGGCCGCGCAGCCACGCCAGCTTGTAGGTCTCGTCGAGCTTCTTGCCTGAAGCGCCAGCCATGTAGATGTTCAGAGACTGCGCCTGGTCGATCCACTTCTGGCGCCGCGCACCCGCCTCGACGAGCCACTTCGCATCGACCTCGAATGCAGTCGCGTACAGCCGCTTCAATTCCTCGGGCACGCGGTCGATCGGCCGCAACGAGCCGTCGAAGTGCTTGAGGTCCATCACCATCACTTCGTCCCACAGTCCCAGGCGCTTGAGGTCGCGCACCAGGAACTCGTTGACGACCGTGAACTCGCCCGAGAGGTTGGACTTCACTGACAGATTGCCGAAGCAGGGTTCGATCGATGCGTCAACGCCGATGATGTTGGAGATCGTCGCCGTCGGCGCGATCGCGACGCAGTTCGAGTTGCGCATGCCGTGCTCACGCACGCGCTCCCGCAACTCGCTCCAGTCCATCGCCGACGACCGATCGACATCGACGTGGCCACCGCGCTCCTGCGCCAACAGATCGAGCGAGTCCTGCGGCAGCACGCCGCGGTCCCAGAGCGAGCCGCGGTAGCTCGAATAGCGCCCGCGCTCGGCCGCCAGTTCGGTCGACGCCCAGTAGGCGTGGAAACACAAGGCCTCCATCGAACGGTCGGCAAAGGCCACGGCCTCGTCGCTGGCATAGGGCAGCCGCAGTTGATACAGGCAGTCCTGGAAACCCATCAGCCCCAGGCCCACCGGACGGTGGCGCAGATTCGAGTCACGCGCCTTTTTCACCGCGTAGTAGTTGATGTCGATGACGTTGTCGAGCATGCGCATCGCCGTCGCCACCGTCTTCTTCAACTTGATCTGGTCGACCTCGCCGTTCTGCAGATGCTGGGCCAGATTCACCGAACCCAGGTTGCAGACGGCAATCTCGCTGTCGCTGGTGTTCAGCGTGATCTCGGTGCACAGGTTCGACGAATGCACGACACCGACGTGCTGCTGCGGACTGCGCACGTTGCAGGCGTCCTTGAACGTGATCCACGGATGGCCGGTCTCGAACAGCATCGAGAGCATCTTGCGCCACAAGTCCTTGGCCGGCATGCGCTTGAAGAGCTTGATCTCGCCGCGATCGGCCTTGGCTTCGTATGCGGTGTAGGCGTGCTCGAAGGCCTTGCCGAACTTGTCGTGCAGATCCGGGCAGGTCGACGGCGAGAACAGTGTCCAGTCACCGCCTTCGACAACGCGCCGCATGAACAGGTCGGGAACCCAGTTCGCGGTGTTCATGTCATGCGTGCGCCGACGGTCGTCGCCGGTGTTCTTGCGCAGCTCGAGAAACTCTTCCAGATCGAGGTGCCAGCTCTCCAGGTAGGCGCATACCGCGCCTTTGCGCTTGCCGCCCTGGTTCACCGCCACCGCGGTGTCGTTGACGACCTTCAGAAACGGCACCACGCCCTGGCTCTTGCCGTTGGTTCCTTTGATGTACGAGCCGAGCGCGCGCACGCGCGTCCAGTCGTTGCCCAGGCCGCCGGCAAACTTGCTCAACAGCGCGTTCTCCTTCAGCGCCTCGTAAATGCCGTCGAGGTCGTCGGCCACCGTCGTCAGATAGCAGCTCGACAACTGCGAGCGCCGGGTGCCGCTGTTGAATAGCGTCGGCGTGCTCGACATGAAGTCGAAGCTCGACATCACGTCGTAGAACTCGATCGCGCGCGCTTCGCGGTCGATCTCGTTCAGCGCCAGTCCCATCGCCACACGCATGAAAAACGCCTGCGGCATCTCGATGCGCTCCTCGTCGATGTGCAGGAAATAGCGGTCGTACAGCGTCTGCAGGCCCAGGTAGTCGAACTGCAGATCACGCTCGGGCTTCAGCGCCTCGCCCAGGCGCACAAGGTCGAACTGCAGCAGCTTGTCGTCCAGCAATTCGGACCGCACACCCTTCTTGATGAACAACGGGAAGTACTCGGGATAACGCTGCGCCATCTCTTCCTGCCGCACCTCGCCGCCGATGACCTCGCGGCGAATCGTGTGCAGTAATAGGCGCGCGGTGGCGCGCGTGTAGGCCGGATCTTTTTCGATCAAGGTGCGCGCGGCCAGGATCGCGGCCTTGTAGACCTCCTCCATCGGCACGCCGTCGTACAGGTTGCGCCGCGTCTCGGCGAGGATGGGTTCGGCCTTTACGTCGGCACCCAGATCGGCGCAGGCCGATTCGATCAGTGAACGCAGCGCAGCCTGATCGAGCGCCACGCGTTGGCCGCCATCGACCACATACAACTCAGGCGCGGCGGACCGGGTCGCCGGCACCTGTCGCGCACGCTCCTGCGCACGACGCTCGCGGTACAACACATAGGCTCGCGCCACCTCATGATGGCCGCCGCGCATCAGACCAAGTTCGACGTGGTCCTGCACGTCCTCGATGTGGAAGGTGCCACCACCGGGTCGTGAGCGCAGCAGGGCCCGCACCACCGATTCGGTGAGTTGGTCGACGGTCTCACGCACACTGGCTGACGCCGCGCCCTGCGTGCCATGCACGGCCAGGAAGGCCTTCATCAGCGCCACCGCGATCTTGTTCGGCTCGAAGCCCACGACCGCCCCGTTGCGGCGAATGATCTGGTAGCCCGCGAACGCGGTGGCAGGCGCTCCTGATGCGGGCGTCGCGGCACGAAGTGGCTTGGTGCTTTCGGATGCTGTCGACGGGGTGGCTTGCATGCGGTCCTCTCTGTGGGGTGGCGTCGGCGGGGACGTGTTGTTCGGTGGTGAGGCTGACGGGCGCGGCGAAAACGGCGCAGCGGTGCTGCGGCAGATCAGGCGCCGGGAGACCTTCGGCGCCACCCGGACCGCGGGCGAGCGCCGGACTCGACGGCCCCGTTGTTCAACGGGGCGCGGACGGCTGGCAAAGCGGCTGGAGCGGCGGCCATCAGAGTCACAAGAGTATCACGAAAGGGCACTATATCTGGGGGTAGACCCCCCTGCAAGCCACTACCGGTAGCGTGCCGTCGGGATCATCCCCAATGGCCTGACGCCGCACATCGGCGATGCCGCGGCGGGCCTGAAAGACACGCCGATGCGGCGCTCAACTGCCGCTTCAGCGCCCGAAATGCCTCTGAAGACGGCGCCGAATCACGCGGCGCCGTCTTCGGCGAAGGGCAGGCGCGGCCTGCGCCGGCGCAACCGCCGCCGCAGTTCGCGCCAGTCGAAGGCCGCGCCGGGATCGCCCTTTCGTCCCGGCGCCACGTGCTCGTGGCCGACGACCTCGGTCACCGGATAGGCACCGGCCACGGCGCGCAAGAGCCCGGCCAGCCGCGCGTACTGCGCGCTCTCAAAAGGCTCGCCCTCCAGCCCTTCGAGCTCGACACCGATCGACCAGTCGTTGCAGTTCTCGCGTCCGCGCCAGGTCGATACACCGGCGTGCCAGGCGCGGTGGTCGCAGGACACGAACTGCAGAGCCCGGCCATCGCGGCGCACGACGAAGTGCGCCGACACCCGCAGTCCGCGCAGCGCTGCAAACGATGGATGGTGGTCGAAATCGAGCGTGTTCGTGAACAGGCGTTCGATCGCGTCACCCCCGTATTCGCCCGGCGGCAGGCTGATCGAATGCACGACCACCAGCGTCGCCTGCACACCTGCCGGGCGCGGGCCGAAGTTCGGCGAAGCATGAGGATGCGCGGCCGACCACCAGCCGCTGTGCCAGGTCGGCATCGTCAGTCGCCGTCGCCGCGTTCGGGGCCGCCCACGCCCAGGCGCGCCATGCGATAGCGCATCTGGCGCAGCGACAGGCCCATGCTCGCGCCGGCGGCGGTGCGGTTGTAGCGGTGACGCTGCAACGCGCGCTCGAGGATCTCGCGTTCGACCGCGTCAAGATACGCCGCCAGATCCCCCGGCAACGGCGTCGGCACCAGGTCAGCCGGCGCGGCCAGCGTCGCCGGCGCAATCGAACGCTGCGGCTCCAGAGCGCCACGAGCGCTGTCGGCGAAGGAGTCTTCGGGCAGGCCGAGGTCGGCGCGCTCGATCACCGAGCCCGCGCACAGTGCGAGGGCACGATGCAGCAGGTTTTCGAGTTCCCGCACATTGCCGGGAAATGGATAACGCAGCAAGTGCTCCAGCGCCTGTGGCGCCAGTGTCGGCGCGGGCGAGACGCCGGCATCGGCGGCAATGCGCGCGAGCACCGCGGCGCAGATGATGGGCAGGTCGCCGATGCGTTCACGCAGCGGCGGCACCAGGATCTGGATCACGTTCAGGCGGTAGAACAGATCCTGGCGAAACCGCCCGCCCTGCACTTCGGCGGTCAGGTCGCGGTGGGTGGCGCTCACGATGCGCACGTTCACCGCCTGCTCGCTCACCTCGCCGATGGGCCGCACGGCGCGCTCCTGGATCGCGCGCAGCAGCTTGCTCTGCATCGCCAGCGGCAGGTCGCCGATCTCGTCGAGAAACAGCGTGCCGCCTTGCGCGGCCTGGAAAAAGCCCTCGCGATCCTCATTGGCGCCGGTGAAGGCGCCCTTGCGATAACCGAAAAATTCGGCCTCGAGCAACGCTTCGGGGATGGCCCCGCAGTTGACGGCGACAAACGGCATGGCGCCACGCGGCGAGACCTCGTGGATGGCGCGCGCCACCAGTTCCTTGCCGGTGCCCGACTCACCATGCACCAGCACCGGCGCCATGCTGCGCGCCACCTTGCCGATGAGCGCGCGCACCTGCTGCAGCGCCGTCGAGTCGCCGGCAAGTCGGTCCAGCGCCTTGCGCGGTGCACCGGGCGCGCCAGGGCGCGTTTCCGGCGCGCGCAGGCGCGGCAGGTCGCCGGCGACGCTGCGGCCCAGCGCCGACGCCACCACGGCGCGGAACTGGCGCAGATCCACCGGCTTCGTCAGATAGTCGTAGGCGCCGGCCTTCAGCGCCTCGACGGCGTTCTCGGCCGAGCCGTAGGCCGTGATCACCATCGCCTTCTCGCCGCGCCCGGCCTCCTCCAGGCGGCGCAGCAGATCGAGTCCGCTGCCGTCGGGCAGGCGCATGTCGGTGATGACGAGATTGAAGTGGCCTGCCTGCAGCGTGGCCCAGGCCTCGGCCACGGTATCGGCACTTTCAACGTCGTAGCCTTCGCGCAGCAGGGTCAGCTCATACAGCGTGCGCAGGTCGGGCTCGTCATCGACGACCAGCAGGCGCAGCTTCGATGGCGTGGTCACGGCAGAATCAGGTGGCTAACGGCAAAGGTGTGACGGCATGAATCAGCGCAGACCGCTTCATCACCACCCGGAATTCGTTGCGCGCCGCGGCGCCGGGCGGCAACGCGCGGTACTCGATGCTGGCGTTGTAGCGTTCGCACAGTTCGCGGCAAATATACAGGCCCAGCCCGGTGCCTCGACTGCGCGTCGAGAAGAAGGGCTCGAACAGATGCGGCTCGACGTCGGGTGCGATGGGCTCGCCGTCACTGGCCACCGACAGCAGCACCGGCGAATCGTCGCGCGCCACCAGGCGCAACACGATGGCGCCCGCGCCGGCGCTCGCGTGGCGATGCGCGTTGTCCAGCAGATTGACGAGAACCCGGCGCAGATGTTCGGGGTCGAAGACCACGCCCAGCGGCTGCGCCGGCAGGTCCACGCGCAGCCGGCTGCTGTGTCCGAGCGGCAACGCCACCGCGGCAGCCCATTCGGCGGCGGCGGCCGCCACCTCGGCCGCGGCATCGATGACCCGCGGCGCGGGTGTGGCGCCGGGCGCAAGTTCCATCACGTCGTCGACGATGCGCTTGAGCCGTTCGGCGTTGTCGGCCACGATGCGCGCCAGCCGTTGCTGCGACGCCGACAGGCCCTCCTCAAGCAAGAGGGCGTTCGCCTGCGCGATCGCGGCCAGCGGGTTGCGGATCTCGTGCGCGATGCCGGCCGAGACGCGCCCCATCGCCGCCAGCCTTTCCTGCTGCAGCCGCGCCTGCAGGGTGCGCACGTCCTCCAGCAGCAGCACGCAGAACGGCTCGCCGCCGCTGTCGTCATCGGCCTGCGTCTCGCGCGTCAGCGAGCGGCCACGCATGAAGCGCACGCGCATGCGCAGCACACGCACCGGACCCTCGGCAAACGCCAGCCTGATCTCGCGCCCGCCCTCGGGCCAGTCACCCTCGCTCAGCGCAAGCGCCACGGCCTGCGCCAGTGCCGCCCATGAGGGGCGCAGTTGCAGATCGAAAGGCGCGGGCGGGCTCAGGCCGGCGTCGGCGAGCAGCGCGCGCGCCGCCGGGTTGGCCGCACGCACGCGCAGTCGGCGGTCAACCACCAGCACGCCGTCGACCATCTCCTCGATCACGAGGCGGTTCAGTTGCGCCTGCTGGCGCGCCAGTTCGAGGCTGCCGCGTGCGGTCTGTTCCTCGCTCGCCAGACGGCCGGCCAGTTCCCCCGCGAGCAGCGCGATCACGAACAGTCCCAGCCCGGCCAGGCCCGACTGCAGCATCTGCGCCGGCAGGTCGCCCGCCTGCAGTGCGTTGTGCCAGGCCGTGAACAACAGCATCAGCGCCACGCCTGCGGCGGTGCCCAACGCCAGCACCCGCTGCGTCATCACACCGGCCATCAGCACCGGCAGCACGAGCAGCGCGGCGTAGTTGAAGCTGGCGCCGCTCCACAGCAGATGCATGGCGCCGAAGGCAGCGAGGTCGACCCCTATCGTCGCCAGCCACTGGCGTCGCCGCTGGCCCGGCGCCACCCGCGGCGCCACGAGACCGCGAAAACGCGGCAACTGCCACAGCGTAATGGCCTGCAGCGCGTAGGCGATGCACACCAGCGTCAACAGCAGCGAGACACGCTGACCGAGCAGATTGCTCGCCCCCTGCGCGGCCACCAGCGCGACCCCGAATGCCGCGCGCACGGCCGCATAGAGGCGGTAGATGCGCGTCAGCGCGTCGTCGGCACCGCCGGCGCCGCGGCGCGGCCAGGACGCGCCGGAACCGCTGTCGGCGCCCTGCTGCAGCGTCGCCATCCAGGCGGGCTCGAAACTCGATTCGCTGGCGAACGCCGACGCGCCTGCGCCGTCGCTCGGTTGGCGCCGCTCGGCCTGTCGGCGGTCACCGTATCGACGGTCGTGCGTGCCGTTCATGGCTGGCGCCGGCGGCTTTAGCGCGGGCCTGCCAGCCGATGGGCGTCGCTGCAGTACAGGCGCCCCGCGCCATCGATCACGGCTTCGTCGCGCGGCAGATGCACGCGGCAATGCACGCATTCGACGATGGGCACCGCCCGCCGGCCCCGGCCCGGGCGTGCCGGTGGGCGCTCGACCGCCGAACGCTGGCGGCCGAACATCCACCACAGCACGATGCCGACGACAGCAACGACGATCAGGTACTTCATGTCGGCGCCCGGTTCAGCAGCACCTCGAAAACGAAGCGCGAACCCACATAACCCAGAAAGAGCAGAGCGGTGCCTGCGTACAGCCAGCGCGTCGCACGCCGCCCGCGCCAGCCGCGGAAGTGGCGCCCGAACAGCAGGCCGCCGAAGACGAACCACGCGAGCAGCGAAAACACGACCTTGTGCTCCCAGTGCCATTGCGTCACCGAGACGGCTCCGAGCACGAGCGTGGCGGTCAGCGCCGCGAAGCCGGCCTCGACGAAGCGAAAGGTCAGGCGTTCGAGTTGCAGCAGCGGCATGCCGACCGGTGAGGCCGGCGCGTTGCTGCGCAGGCGCAGCCGGCGTTCGGCCCCATCGAGCATCAGCGCATGCAGTACCGCGGCGCCGAACAGGCCGTAGGAGCCCACGCCCAGCGCCAGATGCAGCGGCGCCAGCGACGATGCGTACTCGTGCGGCTCGCCGGGAAAGGTGGCGGCCACCAGCACGGCCAGCGCGCCGGCCAGCGCGAGCCAGCGCCGCACCGTGGGCAGCGGCACGAGGCGGCTCTCGACGGTGTGCACCGCGACAACCAGCCACACCGTCATCGACAGCACCGGCGCAAAACCCAGTCGTGCACCGGGCAGCGGCTGGCCCCAGCCGCCGATATCGAGCACCAGCACGGCCAGATGGGCGAGCCAGCCGACGAGCAGCGCCAGCGCCGACACACGGCCGGTGGCCGCCAGCGGCAACGCGGCCACCGCATAACCGGCCACCGCGAGCATCGCGATGGCCAGGGGCCCGCCCGCGCTCAGCAGCATCGGCTCACTCGATAGAATCATCTCGACAGTGTACTTTTGCGGGCCGCCATCGGCCCGCCTCCACGCCCATGGCCTCGACCCTATCCGACCGCCTGTCCAGGCTGGTCAAGACGATGCGGGGCCAGGCCCGCATCACCGAAAGCAACGTGCAGGACATGCTGCGCGAGGTGCGCATGGCTTTGCTCGAAGCCGACGTCGCGCTGCCGGTGGTGCGCGATTTCATCGCCCGCGTGAAGGACAAGGCACTCGGCCAGGAGGTCGTGGGTTCGCTGAATCCAGGCCAGGCGCTGGTCGGCATCGTGCAGAAGGAACTCAGCCGCACGATGGGCGAAGGTGTGGCCGATATCAACCTCGCCGCGCAGCCGCCGGCGGTGGTGCTGATGGCGGGCCTGCAGGGCGCGGGCAAGACCACCACCACGGCCAAGCTCGCCAAGCATCTGATCGAAAAACGCCGCAAGAAGGTGCTCACGGTGTCGGCCGACGTCTATCGGCCCGCCGCCATCGAACAGTTGAAGACGGTCACGAAACAGGCCGGCGCCGAATGGTTCCCGTCGACGGCCGAGGACAAGCCGCGCGCCATCGCGCTCGCCGCGCTCGACCACGCCAGGCGCCACTACTTCGATGTGCTGCTGGTCGACACCGCCGGCCGGCTGGGCATCGACGAAGCGCTGATGGCCGAGATCGGTGAATTGCACAAGGCGCTGGATCCGGTGGAGACGCTGTTCGTCGTCGACGCGATGCAGGGCCAGGACGCGGTCAATACCGCCAAGGCCTTCAAGGACGTGCTACCGCTGACCGGCGTGATTCTCACCAAGCTCGACGGCGATTCGCGCGGCGGCGCCGCGATGTCGGTGCGGGCGATCACCGGCGCGCCGATCAAGTTTGCGGGCGTCTCCGAGAAGATCGACGGACTGGAGGTCTTCGACGCCGAACGCCATGCCGGCCGCGTGCTCGGCATGGGCGACATCGTGGCGCTGGTCGAGGAGGTGCACAAGGGCGTCGATCTGGCGTCGGCGCAGAAGCTGGCCGACAAGGTCAGGTCGGGCGCCGGCTTCGACCTCAACGACTTCCTGGCGCAGATCACGCAGATGAAGAACATGGGCGGCCTGTCGGGGCTCATGGACAAGCTGCCGAGCCAGTTCACCGCGAAGGCCGCGGGCGCCGACATGGGCCGCGCCGAACGCGACGTCAAACGCATGGAAGGCATCATCTGCTCGATGACGGCGCTCGAGCGCCGCAAGCCCGAACTCATCAAGGCCAGCCGCAAGCGCCGCATCGCCACCGGCGCGGGCGTGCCGGTGCAGGACGTGAACCGCCTGCTCAATCAATTCGAGCAGATGCAGGGGATGATGAAGAAGATGAAGGGCGGCGGCCTGATGAAGATGATGAAACGCATGGGTGGCCTGCCCGGCATGCCGCGCTGAGCCGGCGCGAAGGCGTGCCGGATGTCACGCCCGGCGCGCCGTTGATCGAGGGTGGAAACGACTCGTCACGCCTTTGCCCGGCGCTGCGTTGACCGTCGAGGTCGGCCTCGTCTATTTTGAAGGCTGGCTTGGTTTCTCGTTCCTCACATGAATTCTTTCGACCCTCTCGCGTCGCCTGCGCTGCTTGCTGCCGTGCTGCTGTTGCTGACGCTGCTGGGTCTGCGCATGCGCCAACAGCGCTCGGGCGCGCGCCACCGAGCGCCGCCACGCGACGACCTCGACACCGTGCAGGCCTGGCCGCCCACGCTGGCGCGCGTGCTGTCCATCCACGAGCGCCAGGCCTACGAACTGCTGCGCCGTGCCCTGCCCGGCTTCATGGTGCTGGCACAGGTGCCGTTGTCGCGTTTCCTGCGCGTGCCGACGCGCCATTCCTACGGCGACTGGATGCAGCGAGTCGGCTCGCTCGGCGCCGATCTGCTGCTCTGCGACGGCGGCTCGCGCGTGCTGGCCGTGATCGACATCCGCTCGCCGCAGGAAACCGAGCGCAGCCGGCGCCGCCACGAACGCCTTGCGCGCGTGCTGAAGGCCGCGGGTGTGCGTGTACACGTCTGGCGTGAAGGCGATCTGCCGACGCTGGCGCAGGTGCGCAATACGCTCGGCGCCGAACTGGCGGCGGAGCCGGTGGGCAGGTCCACCGCATCGCGGCCGATGCCGTTGATTCCGGTGCCTGAAATCGAAGAGGTTCTGCTGGCCGGCGACCAGGTCGCCTACGACACCGCGATGGAGCCGGTGCCGTCGGCGTTCTTCGACGAACTCGATTCCGAGCGCGGCCAGCTCGCGCGCGGCTGATCGGCTGACCGGCAGCGCCTGCTGTGCCGTCAGCTCAGCAGCGCCGTGGCGAATTCGCTGGCGCTGAAGGTCTGCAAATCTTCGACGCGTTCGCCGACACCCACGAAGTAGACCGGCAACGGCCGCTCGCGCTGCGTACCCCAGCGCGCGATGGCCGCCAGCACACCCCCCTTGGCCGTGCCGTCGAGCTTGGTGACGATGAGGCCTGTGAGGCCGAGCGCGGCGTCGAAGGCCTTCACCTGCGCGAGGGCGTTCTGCCCTGTGTTGCCATCGACGACGAGCAGCACTTCGTGCGGCGCACCGGCCTGCGCCTTTGCGATCGTGCGCTGGATCTTCTTCAGCTCTTCCATCAGATGAAGCTGCGTCGGCAGCCGGCCCGCGGTGTCGGCGATGACGACGTCGCAGCCGCGCGCGCGGCCGGCCGTCACCGCGTCGAAGGTCACCGCCGCAGGGTCACCGCCTTGCTGGCTGACGACCTCGACATGCGTGCGGTCGGCCCACACCGCCAGTTGCTCGCGCGCGGCCGCGCGGAAGGTATCGGCCGCCGCCAGCAGCACCTTCTGGTCGGCTTCAGCCAGATAACGCGTCAGCTTGCCGATCGTCGTCGTCTTGCCCGCGCCGTTGACGCCGACCACCATGATCACCATCGGACTGGCATCGCCGATCACCAGCGGCCGCTCCAGCGGCTTGAGCAAGTCGGCGATGGCGGCCGCCAGCAGCAGCTTCACCGCCGCCGGCTCGGTGGCCTTGCTGTCCTTCACGCGCCGCTTCAAGTCGTCCAGCAGATGCTGCGTCGCGGCGACGCCGGTATCGGCCAGCAGCAATGCGGCCTCCAGATCCTCGTACAGCGCGTCGTCGATGCGCGTACCCGTGAACACCTGCGCGAGGCTGCCGCCGGTTTTGCGCAGGCCGTGCTTCAGACGGTCAACCCAGCGCGCGCGGGGCTCGTCGGGAATGGCCGTTGGAACGGGATTCACCAGCTCGGTGGCGGCGCTCTGCACCACAGGCGCGGCGGTCTCAGCGCTGGCCGGCGCCTTCTTCTTGAAAAAACTGAACATCACACTCCGCGGCCATGGCCGCCATATAATCTTGGGCTCAGGCGCTTTAGCTCAGCTGGTTAGAGCGACGGAATCATAATCCGCAGGTCCGGGGTTCAAATCCCTGAAGCGCCACCAAGACAAATCCGTCCGGCCCGAGCTTACGCCTCGGGCCGATTCGTTTCACAGCCACTGGATCCACACCATGCTCCGCTGTGTCACGCTGCTTGCCGCGCTCGCGGCACTGCCAGCGGCTGCCCAGGTGCAGCGCAACTTCCCGGCCGATGCACTGCGCGGTCAATTGATCGTGACGCAGCCGCCCGAGGTGCTGCTCAACGGCGAGCCCGGCCGGCTCGCGCCCGGTGCGCGCATTCGCGATCAGCACAACATGCTCACGGTGTCGGGCGCCATGGTCGGCCAGCGCTTGATCGTCAACTACACGCGCGAACGCGGCGGGCTGGTGCTCGATGTCTGGATCCTGCGGCCCGAGGAACAGGCGAACAAACCGTGGCCCGTGAATGAGGCGCAGGCCAAGGCGTGGCGCTTCGACCCGGTCGGCCAAACCTGGAGCCGGCGATGAACAGCCCCGAACGCAGCCCCGGCAAGAAGGTCTTCATCCGCACCTTCGGCTGCCAGATGAACGAGTACGATTCCGACAAGATGGCCGACGTGCTGCGTGCGGCCGAAGGCTACGAAGCGACGGACGATGTCGAGCAGGCCGACCTCATCCTCTTCAACACCTGTTCGGTACGCGAGAAGGCGCAGGAGAAGGTCTTCAGTGATCTCGGCCGCGTCAAGCACCTGAAGAGCAAGGGCGTGCTGATCGGCGTCGGCGGCTGCGTGGCGAGCCAGGAAGGTGCGGCGATCATCGAACGTGCACCGTATGTGGATGTAGTCTTCGGCCCGCAGACGCTGCACCGCCTGCCGGCGATGATCGAAGCCCGCAGGGCGCAGCGACGGCCGCAGGTCGACATCAGTTTTCCCGAGATCGAGAAGTTCGACCACCTGCCGCCGGCCAGCGTGCAGGGCTCAAGCGCCTTCGTCTCGATCATGGAAGGCTGCTCGAAGTACTGTTCCTATTGCGTGGTGCCGTATACGCGTGGCGAGGAAGTGCACCGGCCGCTGGACGACGTGCTGGTCGAAGTGGCGGGCCTGGCCGACCAGGGCGTCAAGGAAGTGACGCTGCTGGGCCAGAACGTCAATGCCTATCGCGGGCGCATGGGCAACAGCACCGAGATCGCTGACTTCGCGCTGCTCATCGAATACGTCGCCGAGATCCCCGGCATCGAGCGCATTCGCTACACCACCAGCCATCCGAACGAGTTCACGCAGCGGCTGATCGATGTCTACGGCCGTGTGCCGCAACTCGTGAACCACCTGCACCTGCCGGTGCAGCACGGCAGCGACCGCATCCTGATGGCGATGAAGCGCGGCTACACCGCGATGGAATACAAGCACATCGTCCGCCGCCTGCGCGCCGTGCGCCCCGGGATCAGCCTGTCGACCGACTTCATCGTCGGCTTTCCGGGCGAGACCGAGGACGATTTCTCCCGGTCGATGAAACTCATCGACGACGTGGGCTTCGACAGCTCTTTCAGCTTCATCTTCAGCAAGCGGCCCGGCACGCCGGCGGCGGCGCTGCACGACGACACACCGCAGGATGTCAAGCTCAAGCGGCTGCAGCATCTGCAGGCGACGATCGAAGACAACGCGCGCCGCATCGGCGCCTCCCGTGTCGGCAGCGTGCAACGCATCCTCGTCGAAGGACCGTCGCGCAGGAATGCACAGGAACTGATGGGCCGCACCGAATGCAACCGCATCGTCAACTTCGACGGCGGGCCGCAGCAGCAGCGACTCGTCGGTCAGATGCTGGACGTGACGATCGTCGAGGCGCTGCCGCATTCGCTGCGCGGCGTGCCCGTGCTGCGCGATGACCTCAGCGCCGAACGGCCAGGAAACCACGCCACCACAGCGTGAGCGCACAGACGACCACCATCGCGCCATAGGTCGCCAGCTTGCCGTCATGCCCGAACACCACCAGCCCGGCCACCAGCACCACGGCGCACGCCAGCGACGCATCGCGCGCCAGCACGCGCCAGCGCCGGCCTGCGAGTTCGCGCCGCCACAACAGCTTGGCGCCGGCAGCCGACAGCATGCCGACGCCCAGCGCCGGCACGATCAAGTTCAACACGTGCCAGATGGCGTCGAGCGGTCCCACACAGTCTCCGGTTGCGTGGCCCGGCGTCTGACCTGGATCAAGGCCGCAGGCACACCGGACGGGCGGTCAAATCTTACAATCGGCCGGTGAGCGTCTTCGCCCTCGGGCTCAACCACCACACCGCGCCGCTGGACCTGCGCGGCAAGCTCGCGTTTGCGCCCGATCAACTCAGCCCCGCGCTGCGCGGACTGCGTGAACGGCTGCAGCATCAAACGCCCGAAGCGGCACTGGTCTCCACCTGCAACCGAACCGAACTCTATGTCGCGGCCGACCCGCGCGAGCTTCAGCAACTCGTACGCCCGGCCGTCGACTGGCTCGCCGAACAAGGCGGCGTCAGCGGCCAGGAGCTGCAGTCGTTCACCTACGTGCGCGAAGATCGCGACGCCGCGCGCCACGCATTTCGCGTCGCGTCGGGGCTGGATTCGATGGTGCTGGGCGAGCCGCAGATCCTGGGCCAGATGAAGCAGGCCGTGCGCCATGCCGGCGAAGCCGGCACGCTGGGCACCACGCTGCACCAGCTCTTCCAGCGCTCGTTTTCGGTGGCCAAGGAGGTGCGCACCGCCACCGAGATCGGCAGCCATTCGATCAGCATGGCCGCAGCGTCAGTGCGCCTGGCCTCGCAGTTGTTCGAGAAGTTGAACGACATCCAGGTGCTGTTCGTTGGCGCCGGCGAAATGATCGAACTCGTCGCCACGCATTTCGCGGCGCGCGCGCCGAAAAGCATGACGGTGGCCAACCGCACGCTCGAACGCGGCGAACGCCTGGCCGCGCGCTTCGGCGCCCAGGCCATGCGTCTGGCCGACCTGCCGTTGCGCCTGCACGAATTCGACGCCGTGATCTCCTGCACCGCGAGTTCGCTGCCCATCATCGGCCTCGGTGCAGTCGAAAGGGCGCTGAAGGCGCGCCGTCATCGGCCGATGTTCATGATCGATCTGGCGGTGCCGCGCGACATCGAACCCGAGGTCTCGGAACTGCGCGATGTGTACCTCTACACCGTCGACGATCTGTCGACGCTGGTGCAGGTGGCCGGTGAGAAGCGCCAGGCAGCGGTCGAGCAGGCCGAGGCCATCATCGACGCCGGCGTGCAGAGTTTTGCGCACTGGCTGGACCAGCGCGCCGCGGTGCCGCTGATCCAGGCATTGAACCGCCAGGTCGACGACTGGGGAGCGGCCGAGATGCAGCGCGCGCGCCGGCTGCTGCAACGCGGCGAGCCGGTCGACGCGGTGCTGGAAGCGCTGACGCGCGGCCTCACGAACAAGATGCTGCACGGCACGCTGGCTGAACTGCACGCCGCCGACGGCGACGAGCGCGCCCGGCTCGCGGCCACCGTGTCGCGCCTGTTCCTGCGCCAGAGCCCGCGCACGCCGGACGCCGAGCCCCGTTAGCTGACAGCCCTGCGGCAGCCGTTCCGGCCGTGCGCCGGGCGGCTGTCTCGACCCATGAACGAATCCCTCCGCCAACAATTCGAGCGCCTGGTCTTGCGGCTCAACGAGCTGGATGCGAACCTGGCCGATCCGCAGATCACCGGCGACATCAAGCGTTACCGCGGCCTGGCGCGCGAGCAGGCCGAGGTGGCCGAGGTCGTCACCGCCTACCGGCGCTATCTGCAGCGCGAACATGACCTCGCTGCGGCACACGACATGCTGAACGATGCCGAGATGGCCGAGATGGCGCGTGAGGAGATTGCAGCCGCGCAGGCCGACATGACACGGCTGCAGCTTGAACTTCAGACGGCGCTGATCCCGCGTGACCCCGACGACGAGCGCAACGCCTTCGTCGAGATCCGCGCCGGCACCGGCGGTGACGAATCGGCGCTGTTTGCCGGCGACCTTGCGCGCATGTATCTGCGCTTCTTCGAGCGCCAGGGCTGGCGCGTCGAGATCATGAGCCAGAGCGATGCCGAACTCGGCGGCTACAAGGAACTGGTGCTGCGCGTCGAGGGCGAGCGGGTCTTCGAACAGCTCCGCTTCGAATCCGGCGGCCATCGTGTGCAGCGTGTGCCGGTGACCGAAGCACAGGGGCGCATCCACACCAGTGCCTGCACGGTGGCGGTGATGGCCGAGCCCGACGCAGCCGAGGAGGTCCAGCTCAATCCGGCCGACCTGCGCATCGACACGTTCCGCGCCAGCGGCGCCGGTGGCCAGCACGTCAACAAGACCGACAGCGCGATCCGCATCACCCACCTGCCCACCGGCCTGGTCGCCGAATGCCAGGACGATCGCTCGCAGCATCGCAACAAGGCCAAGGCGATGGCGGTGCTGGCAGCACGACTGCGCGAAAAGGACCGCAGCGAACGTGCGGCCAGGGAGGCTGCCACGCGCAAGGGTCTGATCGGCAGCGGCGACCGCAGCGACCGCATCCGCACCTACAACTTCCCGCAGGGCCGGCTGACCGACCACCGCATCAACCTCACGCTGTACAAGCTGGCGCAGATCATGGACGGCGATCTCGCCGAGGTGGTCGCCGCGCTGCAGGCCGCACGCGCGGCTGAGCAGCTCGCGCAGTTGGAAGTCGGCGTGCGGTGATGGCCGGCATGAGCGTCGCGCAGGCCTTGGAGGCGGCACGCCGGCTCGGCGTCACCAGGCTGGATGCACAACTGCTGCTGGCCCACCATCTGCAACAGCCGCGCACCTGGCTGCTGGCGCACGACGACTTCGAGTTCGACGCCCCGGCCCTGCATGCCGACATCGCGCGCCGCGCCGCCGGCACGCCATTGGCATACCTGGTCGGCGAACGCGAATTCCACGGCCTGATGCTGCAGGTGACGCCGGCCGTGCTCGTGCCGCGGCCCGACACCGAGCTGCTGGTGGACTGGGCGCTGGAGTTGCTGGCCACGTTGCCGCAGGCGGTTGAGGTGGCCGATCTGGGCACCGGCAGCGGTGCCGTCGCACTGGCGATCAAACACGCCTGGCCACACGTGCGGCTGACGGCCACCGACCGCAGCGCCGATGCGCTGGCCGTCGCCAGCGCCAATGCCAAGCGGCTGCGCCTGGTGGTGGAGTTCGTGGCCGGTGACTGGTGGGCGCCGCTGCGCGGGCGCTGCTTCGATCTGGTCGTCAGCAACCCGCCTTACATCGCCGCCGGCGACTCCCATCTCGAGGCCCTGGTCCATGAACCGATGCAGGCGCTGACGCCGGGCGGCGATGGCCTGGCGGCGCTGCGCGATGTCGTCGAAGGGGCGCCGCTGCATCTGCGCGCGGGCGGCTGGCTGCTGCTGGAACACGGCCAGGACCAGGCCTTGGCAGTGCAATCGATGCTGGCCGACGCCGGCTTCGAGGCCGCGCGCACGCGCAGCGACCTGGCCGCGCTGCCCCGCGTGACGGGCGCCCGCTGGCCGGGCTGATGCCGCGAAGCGACAGCCGGGGTCGTAAGTCACGCCTTGGCCGACTGGGGGGATGCCATCACCCGCCAGCAGGCGCATCATGGACCTCACGCTTGAGGAGTACACCATGAGCACCCGGCCGGTCCTGACATCGATCGCACTCTTGATGTTGATCACGTCGGCGAGCGCCAACGACGGGCTCGTGGCACCCGACAGCAGCGAACTCTGGCCGCAGTGGCAAGCGCGCATCACCGTCAGCACCAGCATCCTGGCGCCGGTGGCGCTCACCGACGCGGCCGCCGCACCGCGCTTCAGGCGGCAACTCGGCGGTGTGCTCGGCGACTACTACTTCAACACCCCCGGGTTGCGCCTGCCGGCATCGACGGGCGGCCTGCGCGCCACCGGCGGCCTGCTGACCAGCACGCGCGGCTTCAATCTCGGGCCCGCGCTCGGCTGGCGCGACGCCAGCAGCGACGCGTCGGCAGCGGCCTATCTCGGCGTCGGCTACACCGGCCACGCCATCAAGGGCGGTTGGGGCATCACGGCCGATCTCGGTCTGGCAGCGGAAGGCAGCGGCGCCACCAACCGCCTGGGGCGTGCCCTGTTCGGCAACCAGGGTTTCGACAACACGTCGCGCGAGCTGCGTCTGTCGCCGGTGCTGCAATTGGGCTTGAGCTACGCGTTCTGAACGACGTAGGGGCAAAGCCAGCGCGGTCTGACCGCGAGACCACTTTGCCTTATCCTCGGCGTCGGTGATTTTCTCAAGGCAAGCAGCCCCATGAACGACGTTCAACAGCGCATCGATGCATTGGTCAAGGGCCACAAGGTGGTGCTCTTCATGAAGGGCACGGCGCAGTTTCCGATGTGCGGCTTTTCCGGCCGTGCGATCCAGGTTCTGAAGGCCGCCGGCGCGACCGATCTGACGACCTTCAACGTGCTCGAGGACGAGGACGTGCGCCAGGGGATCAAGGACTACGCGCAGTGGCCGACGATTCCGCAGCTCTACGTGAACGGCGAATTCGTCGGCGGTTCGGACATCATGATGGAGATGTACCAGTCGGGTGAGCTGCAGCAGGTTCTAGGCGCGCAAACCTGAGATGAGCCAGCGCCTGGTCGTCGGCATCACCGGCGCCACAGGCGCGATCTACGGTGTGCAGTTGTTGCGCCGCGCACGCGAGATCGGCGTGCAGACACATCTCATCGCCACTCCGGCCGGGGTGTTGAACGCCCACCACGAACTCGACCTCGACCGCAGTGCGCTCGAAGCGCTGGCCGACCACGCGTATGCGCCGGCCGACATCGGTGCCTGCCTCGCCAGCGGCAGCTTCGACACCGCCGCCATGGTGATCGCTCCGTGTTCGATGAAGACGCTGGCCGCCGTGGCGCACGGCCTGTCGGACAACCTGCTGACACGCGCCGCCGACGTGACGCTGAAGGAACGTCGCCGCCTGCTGCTGATGGTGCGCGAAACGCCGTTGAACCTGGGCCATCTGCGCAACATGACGCTGGCCACCGAGATGGGCGCGATCATCTTCCCGCCGTTGCCGGCGTTCTATCACCGCCCCGCCAGCATCGACGACCTGGTGGCCGAAGGCGTCGAGCGCGCGCTTGCGCTGCTGCAGTTGCATGGCGCCTCGCCGCGGCCGTGGACCGGCCTCTAGAACACTGCCGGGTCAGGCCACTTTCAACTGCCAGGTGCGGCGTGCACCAAACACCAGCCTGGGATATTCGGGCCGGCCGCGACTGCCGTTGTAGCGGACCAGCGCCATGAACAGGTCACCGCGCTCGACATCCAGATAGTGGCGCAGGATCACGCAGCCGAAGCGCAGATTGGTCTGCATCTGGAACAGGCGGCTTGCATCGCCGTCACCGATCTGGCGTACCCAGAACGGCATCACCTGCATGTAGCCGCGCGCCCCGGCCTTGCTGATGGCGTACTTGCGAAAGGCGCTTTCCACCTGAACCAAACCAAGCACGAGCGCGGTTTCAAGACCTGCGCGGCGGCTTTCGTACCAGGCGGTTTCCAGGAATTCGACGCGCGTGCGATGTTCCGACTTGTACTTCTTCAGCCGCTCGCTCACCGCACCCAGCCAGCGCAGGTAGGCCAGACGGTCTTCCAGCCTGGCGAAGGCGGGCCGCGGCGGCGCGTCGTCGGCCACCGCGGCAGCCATCACACCGCGCACCGCATCGGCCAGCGGTTCTTGGACCTGCGCGCCCGCCAGCGCTTGCCGCCACGGTGCCAGCAGCGGCAAGGCGAGCAGTGCCCGCCGCGCGATCATGCCGACAGACGGCCCTTCACGAAGGCCACCGCCTCGGCCAGCGCCACGGTGTGCGCACTGCTTTCGCGCCGCCCCTGAACTTCCACCGTGCCGGCCTTCAGGCCACGGTCGGAAACCACGATGCGATGCGGCACGCCGATCAATTCCCAATCGGCGAACATCGCGCCCGGACGTTCACCACGATCATCGAGCACGACATCGACACCGAGAGCGGCGAGTTGCTCGTGCAGGCTCTGCGCGGCCGCCTGCACGTCGGCGCTGCGATCGAGGCCGATCGGGCAGACGACCACTGTGAAGGGCGCGATGGCGTCCGGCCAGATCATGCCGCGCTCGTCATGGTTCTGTTCGATCGCCGCGCCCAGGATGCGCGTGACACCGATGCCATAGCAGCCCATCTCGAACGGCTGCGGTTTGCCGCTCTCGTCGAGGTAGTGCGCCTTCATCGGTTCGCTGTACTTGCGGGTGCCGAGGTAGAAGACGTGGCCGACCTCGATGCCGCGCTGGATGGCGAGCACGCCTTTGCCGTCCGGCGAAGGATCGCCGGCGACGACGTTGCGGATGTCGGCCACGACATCGGGCAGCGGCAGGTCACGCTCCCAGTTCACGCCGCTGTAATGGTGGTCGGCCTCGTTGGCGCCGCAGACGAAGTCGCTCATCGCGGCGACGGTGCGGTCGGCCACCACCTTCACGGGCCTGCGCGTGCCTATGGGCCCGAGGTAGCCCGGTTTGCAGCCGAAGTGCTGCTCGATCTCGGCCGCGGTCGCAAAACGGAAACCCTGTTTCAGACCCGCCAGCTTGCCTGCCTTCACTTCGTTCAAGCTGTGGTCGCCACGCACCAGCAGCAACCAGATCGTGGTGTCAATGATGTCGCCGGCGGCATTCTTCTCGTCGGTGGCAAGCACCAGCGACTTCACCGTGCGCGCCAGCGGCAGCTCCAGCAACGCGGCCACGTCTTCACAGGTGCTCTTGCCGGGTGTCGGCTCCTTCACCATCTGCTCGCGCGGCGCGGCACGGTGCTCTATCAGCGAAACGGCCTCGGCCAGTTCGATGTTCGCCGCGTAGTCGCTGGTCGGGCAATAGACGATGGCGTCCTCGCCCGTGTCGGCGATGACCTGGAACTCGTGCGAGGCGTCGCCGCCGATGGCGCCGGTGTCGGCGGCCACCGCGCGGTACTGCAGTCCGAAGCGGTCGAAGATGCGCTTGTAGGCGTTGAACATGAGCTCGTAGCTCTTCAGCGCCGAGGCCTTGTCGCGGTCGAAGGAGTAGGCATCCTTCATCGTGAATTCGCGCCCGCGCATGACGCCGAAACGCGGCCGGCGCTCGTCGCGGAACTTGGTCTGGATGTGATAGAAATTGCGCGGCAGTTGCTTGTAGCTGCGCAGTTCCTGGCGCGCGATGTCGGTGATGACTTCTTCGCTCGTCGGCTGGATCACGAAGTCGCGATCGTGGCGGTCTTTCACGCGCAGCAGCTCGGGGCCGTAGGCCTGGAAACGCCCCGTTTCCTGCCAGAGCTCGGCCGGTTGCACCACGGGCATCAGCAACTCCACCGCGCCGGCGCGGTTCATCTCTTCGCGGATGATGGCCTCGACCTTGCGGATGACGCGCAGCCCCAGCGGCATGTAGCTGTAGATGCCGGCGCCCAGGCGCTTGATGAAGCCGGCGCGCATCATCAACTGATGGCTGGCGATCTCGGCGTCGGCGGGTGCTTCCTTGAGCGTGGCGATGAAGGTCTGCGAGGCTTTCATGGGCGCTGGGCATCGGGCCTGGTGCAGCCCGCATGCGGGAAAGCGAGAGTTCGCGCGCCGCACCGGCCCGGTGCAATAATGAATTCAGTCACAAATTCGGGGTTTGATTATGCTCGACAGGGAAGGCTTCAGGCCCAACGTCGGCATCGTCTTGCTCAACACGCGGAATCAGGTCTTCTGGGGCAAACGCCTTCGCACGCATTCCTGGCAGTTTCCGCAAGGCGGCATCAAATACGGTGAGTCGCCCGAGCAGGCGATGTTTCGCGAGTTGCACGAAGAGGTGGGCCTGCATGCCGACCGGGTGCAGATCATCGGCCGCACGCGCGACTGGCTGCGCTACGAGGTGCCCGAGCACTTCATCCGCAAGGACGCACGCGGACACTACCGCGGCCAGAAGCAGATCTGGTTTCTGCTGCGCCTGCTGGGGCATGACAGCGACATGAACCTGCGCGCTACCGACCACCCCGAATTCGACGCCTGGCGCTGGAACGATTACTGGGTGCCATTGGATGTCGTGATCGAGTTCAAGCGCGGCGTCTACGAAATGGCGCTGACCGAACTCGCGCGTTTTCTACCGCGCGTGAACCATCACAACCGCTACCTGCGTTCGGGCATGCGTGCCCATCGTCACGACGAGGGCGAACCACCGTCGGCGGCCGCCGAGTAGCTTCTCAGATGCGGACCAAATTGGTCCGGTGGATCATCTCCGGCTCGTTGGCATAGCCCAGCAATTGAGCGATCTGCGACGAAGGTCTGCGCGCGATCAGGCGCGCCTCGCTGGCGGAATAGTTCGCCAGCCCGCGTGCGATGTCGGCGCCTTGCGCGCTGCGCACCGCAATGACGTCACCGCGCGCGAAGTCGCCGTCCACTTCGACGATGCCGATGGGCAGCAGGCTCTTGCCTTCGCCGCGCAGCTTGGCCGCCGCGCCCTCGTCGACGACCACGGCGCCACGCAACTGCAGGTGGTCGACCATCCACTGCTTGCGCGCGGCGAGTTTCGGTGTTGCCGCGCGCAGCGTGGTGCCGATGCGCTCACCGGCGGCCAGGCGCAGCAAGACATCGCTCTCGCGTCCCCACGCGATGACGGTACTCGCGCCGCTGCCGGCGGCCCTGCGCGCGGCCAGCACCTTGGTGATCATGCCGCCGCGGCCGACGCTGGAGCCCGCGCCGCCGGCCATCTGCTCGAGCTGCGGGTCGCCCGCGATCGCCTCGTCGATGAAGCGTGCCTGCGCGTCCTGGCGGGGATCGGCCGCGTACAGGCCGCGCTGGTCGGTCAGGATCACCAGCGCATCGGCTTCGATCAGATTGGCCACCAGCGCGCCCAAGGTGTCGTTGTCGCCGAACTTGATCTCGTCGTTGACGACGGTGTCGTTCTCGTTGATGACCGGCAGAACCTTCAGCGACAGCAGGGTCAGCAGGGTCGATCTCGCGTTCAGGTAACGCTCGCGGTCGGCGAGGTCGGCATGTGTCAGCAACACCTGCGCACTTTGCAGGCCGTGTGCCGACAGGCGCGTTTCGTACATCTGCGCCAGCCCCATCTGCCCGACCGCCGCGGCGGCCTGCAGCTCGGGCAGTTCTTTCGGCCGCGTCGCCCAGCCCAGGCGTTTCATGCCTTCGGCGATGGCGCCGCTGGACACCATCACAAGCTCGCGCCCCTGATGCGCCAGCACAGCCAGTTGGCGCGCCCAGTTGCCTATCGCTTCGGCATCGACGCCGCGCCCTTCATTCGTGACGAGGCTGGAGCCGACCTTGACGACGATGCGGCGGGCGCGGGCAATTTCACCGGCCACCGACCACCTCGTCGAATCGCAGATCGGCCATCGGCTCCCGGACCTGCTGTGCGGCCACGTGGTTGTGGATCTTCTCGATCAGCGGCTGCAGCCCGTCACGCGTCAACGCCGAGATGCCGAACACCGGCCCCTTCCAGCGCAGTCGGCGCACAAAATCGGCAATCTTCGCGTCGCGCTCGCCCGCGGGCACCATGTCCAGCTTGTTGAGCACCAGCCAGCGCGGTTTGGCATGCAGCCTGGGGTCGTATTTCTTCAGCTCGGCGACGATGGCACGCGCCTGCTTGACGGGGTCGACGCTGTCATCGAACGGCGCCATGTCGACGATGTGCAGCAACAGTCTCGTGCGTTGCAGATGGCGCAGAAACTGGTGTCCCAGGCCGGCGCCTTCGCTCGCGCCCTCGATCAGGCCGGGGATGTCGGCAACGACGAAACTGCGCTCGGGGCCGACACGCACGACGCCCAGATTCGGATGCAGCGTCGTGAACGGATAGTCGGCGATCTTCGGCCGCGCGTTCGAGACGGCAGCGATGAGGGTGCTCTTGCCGGCGTTCGGCATGCCGAGCAGCCCCACGTCGGCCAGCACGCGCAGTTCGAGCTTGAGCTTCTTCGCCTCGCCTGGCCAGCCGGGCGTCTTCTGGCGCGGCGAGCGGTTCGTGCTGGTCTTGAAGTGCAGGTTGCCGAAACCACCGTCGCCGCCCCTGGCAAGCAAAACCGGCACCCCGTGCTCCAGCAACTCGACCAGTTGCGCGCCCGTCTCGGCGTCGGAGACGATGGTGCCGACGGGCATGCGCAGCACGATGTCTTCGGCCGCGCCGCCGAACTGGTCCGAGCCGCGCCCCGCTTCACCGTTCTTCGCGATGTGACGGCGCGCGTAGCGGTAGTCGATCAGCGTGTTGATGTTGCGATCGGCGAGCGCGAACACGCTGCCGCCACGACCGCCGTCACCGCCGTTGGGGCCGCCGAACGGAATGAACTTCTCGCGCCGGAAGCTCACGCACCCGGCACCACCGTCGCCGGCGGCGATGTCGATGGTGGCTTCGTCGACGAATTTCATGGCCCACCTTGCAAGAAAAAAAGCCCCGGCGAACCGGGGCTTCGGGTTCGAGCCGGCGCCGGCGTCAGGCCGGCGTCACGAACACCATCTGGCGGTTCAACGCGCCCTTGATGGCAAACGAGACGCTGCCGTCGACGAGCGCGAACAGCGTGTGATCCTTGCCCATGCCGACGTTGGTACCGGCATGGAATTTCGTGCCGCGCTGGCGCACGATGATGGCGCCGGCCGACACGGCTTGGCCGCCGAACACCTTCACGCCCAACATCTTCGGCTGCGAGTCACGGCCGTTGCGAGTGGATCCGCCGCCCTTTTTCTGTGCCATTTTTCAGTGCTCCTTCAAGCGCTCAGGCCACCACCAGCGAGCCGATCTCGAGCTCGGTGTAGGTCTGGCGGTGGCCGCCGTGCTTCTGGTAATGCTTGCGGCGACGCATCTTGAAGATGCGCACCTTGTCGTGCTTGCCGTGCGCCACGACCGTGGCCTTCACGCTGGCACCCGCGACCCAGGGTGTCCCGATCTGCATGTCCGCACCCTCACCCAGGGCGAGCACCTGCTCGATCACGATTTCCTGGCCCACGTCCGCAGCTATCTGTTCTACCTTGATCTTTTCGCCGGCGGCAACCTTGTATTGTTTGCCCCCGGTTTTTATGACCGCGTACATGTGTGACCTTTCTTCATGGTTCCACGCCGGCCGCCCCACATGAAGGCGTTGCACGATGCGCAGAGCCCATGAGTATAGCATGACGACCTCGCGCCGGCTGGCGTAACGGTAGCGCCTCCCTGGCGAGCAGGGCCAAGTCAACGGGCAGTGCACATCTGCCCCCGCCGCCGCGCTTTCTATAATCTGGCTCAAACATTCACCGCGCCCGTGCCCGAATCCACCGCCCCCACCTCCGCCACGGATCCGCCGGACGCCACGCTGCAAGAGGTCGATGGCGTGATCCGCGCCCGCCTGGCGTCTGAGGTGGCGCTGATCGACCAGATCTCGCACTACATCATCGGCGCTGGCGGCAAGCGCATCCGGCCACGCCTGGTGTTGCTGTTTTCGCAGGCTCTCGGCTTCGAAGGGCCGGAGCGTTTCGAACTTGCGGCGATCGTGGAGTTCATTCACACCGCCACGCTGCTGCATGACGATGTTGTCGATGAATCGTCGTTGCGTCGCGGTCGCGCGACGGCGAATGCGCTGTTCGGCAACGCGGCCAGCGTGCTGGTCGGCGACTTTCTTTATTCGCGCGCCTTCCAGATGATGGTGTCGCTGAATCGCATGCGCGTGCTCGAGGTGCTGGCCGACGCCACCAACGTCATCGCGGAGGGCGAGGTTCTGCAACTGATGAACATGCACGATCCCGACCTCGCCGTCGAGGAATATCTGCGCGTCATCCGCTTCAAGACCGCCAAGCTGTTCGAGGCCAGCGCCCGGCTGGGCGCGGTGCTCGCCGGGGCCGACGCCGCGCTTGAGGAGTCGTGCGCCGACTATGGTCGGTCGCTGGGCACCGCTTTCCAGCTTGTCGACGATCTGCTCGACTACGAAGGCAACCGCGAAGAGCTGGGCAAGAACATCGGCGACGATCTGCGCGAAGGCAAGCCGACGCTGCCGCTGCTGATCGCAATGGAACGCTGCGCCCCCGCGGAACGCGCTCTCATCCGCAAGGCCGTCGAACTGGGTGAGTTGCAGAAACTGCCCGAGATCCTGAGCATCGTGCGCCGCACCGGCGCACTCGAGGCCACGCGGGCCGCTGCCGAACGCGAGGCCGGCAAGGCCAGCGCCGCATTGGCGGCGCTGGCCGACTCGCCGGCCCGCCAAGCTCTGCTAGAATTATGTGCTCGGTCGATCCACCGGTCTTCGTGATCTGGCCGACCGAGATGCGCTGCAGTTCTTGCGGCGCTGACCGGAAATCGGGGTGTAGCTTAGCCTGGTAGAGCGCTACGTTCGGGACGTAGAGGCCGGAGGTTCGAATCCTCTCACCCCGACCAGAATTTCAAGGCTTCGGCTATCGCCGGCCGATTCGGAAACCGACCGTAACGCTGAATCAACACGGCTCGAACCGTGCTTATCTGCCGTTTACACGTCATGAGGGATCGGCGATGATGGCCCGGATATGCATGCGCCCTTGTCCCTGACGTCATTGACGAGCGCCCATGGCCGCTGAAACCCTGGTCGATCCGCCTCAGTCCGCCCTGTCCGGGGTGGGCCGCGTGCTCGTGCATGCCGGCAAACTCAGCGCCAAGACCGCCGAGGATCTGGCCAAACAGGCGCGCGAACGCAAGATCAGCTTCATCTCGTCGGTGATGGCCGCGGGCGCGGTGAAGGCCGACGATCTGGCGCATACGCTGTCGACCGCACTGGCTTTGCCGCTGCTCGATCTGAACGCGATCGACGTGCAGAAGCTGCCACGCAATTTCGTCGACACCAAGACAGCGCTGCAGTACCAGTTGATCGTGCTCGGCAAGCGCGGCAACCGCTTGTTCATCGGCGCCGCTGATCCCACCGACCAGGAAGCGTTGGAGCGCATCAAGTTCGCGACCCAGCTAACACCGGAATGGGTGATCGTCGAATACGACAAGCTGATGCACCAGCTCGAAGGCCAGAGCGCGAGCGCCAACGAGCAACTGGAATCGCTGGCCGGCGGCGACTTCGATTTCGACGTCACCGATGACGAATCGCCGGCAGCCGACACCAACGAGGTGGCGGCCGAGGTCGAGGACGCGCCGGTGGTGCGCTTTCTGCAGAAGATGCTGATCGACGCCATCAACGCACGCGCGTCCGACCTCCATTTCGAGCCCTACGAATACCACTATCGGGTGCGTTTTCGCGTCGACGGTGAACTGCGCGAGATCACGCAACCGCCCATCGCCATCAAGGACAAGCTGGCATCGCGCATCAAGGTCATCAGCCGCATGGACATCGCCGAGAAGCGGGTTCCGCAGGACGGCCGCATGAAGCTGAAGTTCGGCAGCAAGGCGATCGACTTCCGCGTCAGTACGCTGCCGACCTTGTTCGGCGAGAAGGTCGTGATCCGTATCCTCGATCCCTCGAGCGCCAAGCTCGGCATCGAGGCCCTGGGCTACGAGAAGATCGAGAAGGAGCGCCTGCTGGCCGCGATCGCCCGGCCCTACGGCATGATCCTCGTCACCGGCCCCACCGGCAGCGGCAAGACGGTGTCGCTGTACACGTGCCTGAACATCCTGAACCAGCCGGGAGTGAACATCGCGACCGTTGAGGATCCGGCGGAAATCAACCTGCCAGGCATCAACCAGGTCAACGTCAACGACCGCGCCGGGCTCACGTTCGCCGCCGCTCTGAAGTCGTTCCTGCGCCAGGATCCCGACATCATCATGGTCGGTGAAATCCGCGACCTCGATACCGCGGACATTGCGATCAAGGCAGCGCAGACCGGCCACCTCGTGATGAGCACATTGCACACGAACGACGCGCCGACAACGCTGACGCGGCTGCTGAACATGGGCGTCGCGCCGTTCAACATCGCCGCCAGTGTGCTGCTGATCACGGCGCAGCGCCTGGCCCGGCGCTTGTGCGAGACCTGCAAGAAGCCGGCGGACTATCCGCGCGAAGCGCTGCTCAAGGCCGGCTTCGCCGAAAGCGACCTCGACGGCAACTGGAAGCCCTATCGCGCCGTCGGCTGTTCGGCCTGCAGCAACGGCTACAAGGGCCGCGTCGGCTTGTACCAGGTGATGCCGATCACCGATGCCATTCAGCGCATCATCCTCGCCGAAGGCACGGCGCTGGACATTGCCGTGCAGGCGCAGAAGGAAGGCGTGCGCGATCTGCGCCAGTCCGGCCTGCTCAAGGTGCGCGGCGGCATGACCACGCTCGAAGAAGTCATCACGGTGACGAACGAGTAAGTCGCGCCCGCTCTCCCCCATCACCCCTTTTTACGCAACCCCATGGCCACAGCAGTCGCGAAGAACAGCAAAGAGCAGATCTTCGAGTGGGAAGGCAAGGACAAAAACGGCAAGATCGTGCGCGGCGAGATCCGCGCCGGCGGCGAGGCCGTGGTCAGTGCCAGCCTGCGGCGCCAGGGCATCCTGGTCAACAAGGTCAAGAAGCGCCGCAGCAGTGGCGGCCGCGCCATCAAGCAGCGCGACATCGCCATCTTCACGCGCCAGCTCGCGACCATGATGAAGGCCGGTGTGCCGCTGCTGCAGGCCTTCGACATCGTGGCCCGCGGCAGCCCGAATCCGCGCCTGACCAAGCTGTTGACCGACATCCGCTCCGACGTCGAAACCGGCACCAGCCTGTCGGCCGCGTTCCGTCGCCATCCGATGCACTTCGACGCCTTGTACTGCAACCTGGTCGAGGCCGGTGAAGCCGGCGGCATCCTGGAGGCCTTGCTCGATCGCCTGGCCATCTACCAGGAAAAGACGATGGCGCTGAAGAGCAAGATCAAGTCGGCGCTGATGTATCCCGTGGCCGTGATCGTCGTCGCCTTCATCGTGCTGACGGTCATCATGATCTTCGTGATCCCCGCGTTCAAGGACGTGTTCAAGTCCTTCGGCGCCGACCTGCCGACGCCCACGCTCGTGGTCATCGCGCTGTCGGAGTTCTTCGTCAAGTGGTGGTGGTTGATCTTCGGTCTGCTGCTCGGTGGCCTGTACTTCTTCTTCGAGTCGTGGAAACGCTCCGAGAAGATGCAGATGACGATGGACCGCCTGCTGCTGAAGGTGCCGGTGTTCGGCGACCTCATCAACAAGTCGGTCATCGCGCGCTGGACGCGCACGCTATCGACGATGTTCGCCGCCGGCGTGCCGCTGGTCGAGGCGCTTGACTCGGTGGGCGGGGCCTCGGGCAACGCGGTCTACGCGAAGGCCACCGAGCAGATCCAGAAGGACGTCTCCACGGGCTCGGCGCTCACCACGTCGATGACGGCCACCGGCATCTTCCCCACCATGGTGCTGCAGATGACGGCGATCGGCGAAGAATCGGGTTCGCTCGACCACATGCTGGGCAAGGCGGCCGAGTTTTACGAGGAAGAGGTCGACGAGATGGTCAAGGGGCTGTCGAGCCTGATGGAGCCGTTCATCATCGTCATCCTCGGCGTGTTGATCGGTGGCATCGTGGTCTCGATGTACCTGCCGATCTTCAAGCTCGGCGCAGTGGTCTGACGGTGCAGGACCTGCTGGCCGGACTGCCGCTGGATCTGCTGCTCAGCCCGTGGTCGCTCGCCTTGGTGGGGTTGCTGGTCGGCAGCTTCCTGAACGTCGTCATCCATCGTCTGCCGCTGATGCTGGAGCGCCAATGGTGGGGCGACGTGGCGGCGCAGCTCGCCGACAGCGATTCATTCCGCCGCGTCTTCGACGCCGAGGCACCGGCCGGCCTGACGCAGGCCGGCACGGCGCTGGACAAGACGCTGGGCGCGCTGAAGCCACTGTCCATTGCGCGGCCGGCGTCGCGCTGCCCGGCGTGCGGGCATCGCATCCGCTGGAACGAGAACATTCCGGTGCTGAGCTGGCTGGTGCTCAAGCGGCGTTGCATGGCCTGCGGCAGCGCCATCTCGGCGCGTTATCCGCTCGTTGAACTGGGCACCGCGGGGCTGTTCGCGCTCGTCGCGTGGCGTGTCGGTGCCCAACCCGCGAGCCTGATGTGGTGCGGGTTCGTCGCCACGCTGCTGGTGCTGGCGCTCATCGACTGGGACACCACCGTGCTGCCCGACGTGCTGACGCTGCCGCTGCTGTGGGCCGGCCTGGGCTGCGCGGCGTTCGGCTGGCTGCCGGGGCTGGATGCGGCCGGCTCGCTGGCCGGCGCGGCGCTGGGCTACGGCGCACTGTGGGCCGTGTACTGGCTTTTCAAGCTGACCACCGGCAAGGAAGGCATGGGCTATGGCGACTTCAAGCTGCTGGCGGCGCTGGGTGCCTGGCTGGGCTGGAAGGCAATCCTGCCCATCGTGCTCTTTGCGTCGGTGCTCGGCGCCTGCATCGGGCTCGCGATGAAGGCCAGCGGCTCGCTGCGCGAAGGCCGCTTCGTGCCGTTTGGCCCCTTCCTCGCCGGCGGCGGCATGCTGGTGCTGTTGGTGGGACTGCCGCAGGTGCTCGATTGGATGGGCTGGGCCTGAACCCGCCGCGCGGTGTCCACCCGGTGCGTCGGGTGGGACTGACCGGCGGCATCGGCAGCGGCAAGAGCACCGTGGCCCGGTATCTCGTCGACGCAGGCGCCTTGCTCGTCGATACCGATGCCATCGCACGTGCATTGACGCTGCCCGGCGGCGCCGCGCTGCCCGCCCTCGCCACCGAATTCGGCGCCGGCATCATCGGGCCGGACGGTGCGATGGACCGCGAGCGCATGCGTGCGCTGGCGTTTTCCGAGCCCGAAGCCAAGCGCCGGCTCGAGCGCATCCTGCATCCGATGATCGGCCAGATGGCGCTGCAACAGGCCGATGCGGGCGCCGGGCAGGTGGTCGTCTTCGACGTGCCGCTGCTCGGTGAGTCCAGCCCGTGGCGGCAGCGCGTCGACCGGCTGCTCGTCGTGGACTGCAGCGATGACACGCAGGTCGCGCGTGTGATGCGGCGCTCGGGCTGGAGCGAAGACGCGGTGCGACGTGTCATCGCGCATCAGACACCACGCGCTGCGCGGCGCGCGATCGGCGATGCGGTGATCGTCAATGAGGGACTGTCGCTTGCGCAATTGGCCGCCCAGGTGCGCGCGCTGTGGGCGCTGTGGAACAATCAGCCGCACTAGGTCTGACATCGAGCGCCCCGTCTTGGTCCTGTACGAGTTCCCGTTCCACGAGAGCATCCGCACGATGCTGCGACTCGAACACCTGTTCGATCGCCTGGGCCAACTGGTCGCGCGCGACGCACCGGTGGACCACCACTTTGCACTGGCGACACTGTTCGAGATCATGGACGTGGCCTCGCGCGCCGACCTGAAGAGCGATCTGCTGAAGGAGCTGGAGCGCCACAAGTCGCAATTGCTCGTCTACCGCGGCAACCCGAACATCTCGGAACAGGCACTCGACGAGATGGTCGAGCGCATCGACGAGGGCTTCACCGGGCTCAACCAGTTGCAGGGCAAAGCGGGGCAGTCGCTGGCCAGCAACGACTGGCTGATGAGCATCCGCAGCCGCATCAACATCCCCGGCGGCACCTGCGAGTTCGATCTGCCGGCCTATTACGCATGGCAACAGCACGAACCGGCCCGCCGGCGCGCCGATCTCAACGCCTGGATCGCCACGCTGACGCCTCTGGCCAAAGCCCTGCAGGTGCTGCTGGGGCTGCTGCGCGACAGCGGCGCGGCACAACGTGTGATCGCCACCCACGGCCACTATCAACAGAGTCTGCCCGCGGGCAAGACCTATCAGTTGCTGCGCGTCCAGCTCGACGACAGCGACGGCCTGGTGCCTGAGATCACCGGCCACCGGCTGATGGTGTCGGTGCGCATGATGAAGGCCGACGCCGAGGGCAGGCTGCGCCCGACAGGCAGCGACGCGGCGCTGGAACTGACGCTTTGTGCCTGAGCCGGCAATGAGCACCACCGTCCGCCTCGTACCCTGCCCCACCTGCAAGACCCCCACCGCCTTCACCGAGGGCAACCGCTGGCGTCCGTTCTGTAGCGAACGCTGCCGCAATGCCGATCTCGGGGCCTGGGCGAGCGAGAACTACCGCATGCCGGCCGGCGACGCCGACCCAGGCGACGACAAGCCATCGCCGGTTGCGCATTGAGGCCGCGCGGGGCTTGAACTGCCGCGCGCTGACCCTATAATTCGTTTGCTAGCACTCTTGAGTCATGAGTGCTAACGGCAAAACGAATCTTTGCCACTTCATGTTTGCAAACGCCAACTTCCACGGCGATTGTTGATGTGCCAATCCCTGCTGATCCTCAAGGAGATGATATGAAGCTTCGCCCGTTGCACGATCGCGTGATCGTCAAGCGCCTCGAACAAGAGACCAAGACCGCGTCCGGCATCGTGATCCCCGACAACGCCGCCGAAAAGCCCGACCAGGGTGAAGTGCTGGCCGTCGGTCCCGGCAAGCGCAACGAAAAGGGCGACTTCGTCGCCTTGAACATCAAGGTCGCTGACCGCGTGCTGTTCGGCAAGTACAGCGGCCAGACCGTCAAGGTCGACGGCGAGGAACTGCTCGTGATGAAGGAAGAAGACCTCTTCGCCGTGGTCGAGAAATAAGCAGCCCCTCAAGAGAATTCGGAGAAACAAGACATGGCAGCAAAAGACGTTATTTTCGGCGCCGACGCACGCGCCCGCATGGTCGAGGGTGTGAACATCCTGGCCAACGCCGTCAAGGTGACCCTGGGCCCGAAAGGCCGCAACGTGGTGCTCGAACGCAGCTTCGGCGCCCCCACAGTCACCAAGGACGGTGTCTCGGTGGCCAAGGAAGTGGAGCTCAAGGACAAGCTCCAGAACATGGGCGCCCAGATGGTCAAGGAAGTCGCTTCGAAGACCAGCGACAACGCCGGTGACGGCACCACCACGGCCACCGTGCTGGCGCAGTCGATCGTGCGCGAAGGCATGAAGTTCGTCGCCGCCGGCATGAACCCGATGGACCTCAAGCGCGGCATCGACAAGGCCGTCACTGCACTGACCGCCGAGCTGAAGAAGGCCTCGAAGGCGACGACGACCAGCAAGGAAATCAGCCAGGTCGGCAGCATCTCGGCCAACAGCGACGAGTCGATCGGCGAGATCATCGCCAAGGCGATGGACAAGGTCGGCAAGGAAGGCGTCATCACCGTCGAAGACGGCAAGAGCCTGGACAACGAACTCGACATCGTCGAGGGCATGCAGTTCGACCGCGGCTACCTGTCGCCGTACTTCATCAACAACCCGGAAAAGCAGAGCGCGATCCTCGAGAACGCGTTCGTGCTGCTGTACGACAAGAAGATCAGCAACATCCGCGACCTGCTGCCCACGCTGGAGCAGGTGGCCAAGAGCGGCCGCCCGCTGCTGATCATCGCCGAGGAAGTTGAAGGCGAGGCGCTGGCCACGCTGGTGGTCAACACCATCCGCGGCATCCTGAAGGTCGTCGCCGTCAAGGCGCCGGGCTTCGGTGACCGTCGCAAGGCGATGCTCGAAGACATCGCCATCCTCACCGGCGGCAAGGTCATCGCCGAAGAAGTCGGCCTGACGCTAGAAAAAGTGACGCTGGCCGACCTGGGCCAGGCCAAGCGCGTCGAAGTGGGCAAGGAAAACACGACGCTGATCGACGGCTCGGGCACCGGCGCCGACATCGAAGCGCGCGTCAAGCAGATCCGCGTCCAGATCGAAGAAGCCACCAGCGACTACGACCGCGAGAAGCTCCAGGAGCGCGTGGCCAAGCTGGCGGGCGGCGTGGCCGTCATCAAGGTCGGTGCTGCCACCGAGGTCGAGATGAAGGAAAAGAAGGCGCGCGTCGAAGACGCCCTGCACGCCACGCGTGCGGCGGTGGAAGAAGGCATTGTCGCCGGCGGCGGCGTGGCGCTGCTGCGCGCGCGCCAGTCCGCAGGCGCCATCAAGGGCGAAAACAGCGACCAGGACGCCGGCATCAAGATCGTGCTGCGCGCCATTGAACAGCCGCTGCGCGAGATCGTGGCCAACGCCGGTGACGAGCCCAGCGTCGTCATCAACAAGGTGCTCGAGGGCAAGGGCAACTTTGGTTACAACGCGGCCAACGGCACCTATGGCGACATGATCGAAATGGGCATCCTCGACCCGACCAAGGTGACGCGCACTGCGCTGCAGAATGCGTCGTCGGTCGCCGGCCTGATGCTGACCACCGAAGCCATGATCGCCGAAGCGCCGAAGGAAGAAGCTCCCGCCGGCGGTGGCATGCCCGGCGGCATGGGCGGTATGGGTGGCATGGGCGGCATGGACATGTAAGCCCGCCGCGGCGGCCTCGGGCTGCCGCGCGCCAGAGCCAGAAGCAGGCCTGCGTTGGAAAACGCAGGCCTTTTTCGCTTTTTGGGCACCACGGGGTGCGCGGGATAATCGGTCCGCCATGGCTATCTCACAGGCTCCGGCCGCACTTCAGCGTTTTGTCGACGACGAGCTGATGCGCACGCCGCTGCTCGTCGATCAGGTCATCGAAGGCGCCGTCGACCACATCCGCAAAGGCATGGCCGGCATGCTCCCGCACGACCGCGCCATCGCCGGCGATCTCCTGCAAAGCGTGCTGGGACACCGCCAGCACGTGGTTGACTACTACCTGAAGTCGCTGCGCGAGCAGGTCACGGCCGAGCTCGGGTGCACGCCCGCGCAATCCACGGCACGACCTGCAACGCAACCCGCGGCGCCCCCCAAGGCGAGCGCGCTGTCGCTGGTGGACGAGGACGAAGTGGCGGTGGACGTCGAGATCTCGCACACCATCGAAGCGATACGCAGCGTGGCCGAATACGAACTGCGCGAGTTGCAGACCTTCGTGTCGGCGCTCGTCGGCGACATGGATGTCGCGCGCGATCACAACCCGTTTCGTGCCGAGGCCCACGCCCGCGCGCTGTGGCATTCGGCGCAGGCGCTGCCGCTGTCGCGCGGTTACCAGGTCACCTACATGCGCCACGCCAGCACGCCGCTGGCCCAGGTGCTGCGCAAGACCTACGCCGGCGCGTCGTCGCGGCTGGAGGCCACGGGACTCGAGCCGGCGTCGCACCGCACGCTGATCCTGCCCGCAGGCTCGCGCCGGCCAAGACCCGAGAACACGTTCAACCCCGATCTCTACCGCATCCGCGACAGCATGCCGGTGCACGAACACCCACCGGCGCCGCCGCTGGCACTGCAGCAGTTGCTGCAGCAGGCCGACGGCCCATGGCGCAACCTGCCACCGGACACCACCTCAGGTGAACGCGACGTGCTGCGCGACCATCAGCGCGCACAACTGCTGGGCAGCGCCAACGACAAGGCCGATCAGCAGGCGATCGAACTCGTCAGCCGGCTGTTCGACGCCCTCGTCGGCGACCGCGACCTAGCGCCCGACATCCAGCTTCTGCTGGCGCGGCTGCAGGCACCCGCATTGCGCATGGCGCTGCGCGACCCGAAGACGCTGGACAAGGACAACCACGCGCTGTGGCAGTTCATGGACAGGCTCGCGTTTCTGGGCGAGACGCTGCCGGAGCCCGGCGACACACGCCGCGCGCAGGCGCTGCGTCTGGCCCAGGGCGTAATCGAACATCTGGCGGCCGAGCCCGAGCAGACTGCGGCGTTGTACGTCTGGGCGCTGGCGCGGCTGAGCAGCCAGGAACAGCATCGTTTCGAGCAGCGCTGCAAGGCCGCGGCATCCGAAATTGGATTGCTGCAGCCGCTGGAAGACCGCCTCGCGGCGTCGCAGGCGCCGCTGTCCACACTGCACGGCGCGCTCGACCTGGCGCAACTCGACACCGTGCCGGCCGAGCTCATCGATCACGATGCAGCGCCCGGCAAATCCGCCGCGGCCGCGAAGAACTGGCTTGATGAGCGTCGCGCCGGCCATTGGGTGCGCATGTTCATGCAGGGCCGCTGGGTGCATGCACAACTGCTGTGGCCAGGCGAGCGCGGTGAACTCTGGCTGTTTGCCGATGGCGCCAGCGACACCACCTGGGCCGTGCGCCGGCGCGCGCTGCTGACGCTGCACGGCGAACGTCTGCTCGACACACTGCAGCCGCGATCACTGGTACGCGATGCCGCGAAAACCGTGATGCGCCGGCTCGCGCGCGAGCGCTGAACGGCGCGTCAGGCCAGCACAGCGCGGATTTCGTCGGCCACGAGCTGCGGCCGTTCGTGCACGATCCAGTGCGTGGCGTCGGGCACGCGCAGCAGCCGCAGCTGCGGCACCCACTGTTCCAACCCGTCCAGCAGCGCGGGCAGCAAGGCCTTGTCGCCCTCGCCCCAGAGTAGCGTCGTCGGCACGCGCACCGTCACGGCATCGTCGGGCAGCACCAGCGTGTGCAGGCTGTCTCCGGGCTTCGTCGCCGGCCTCAGCGGTGAAGAGCGGTAGTAGTTCAGCGGCCCGTCAAGACCGTGGCGCCAGGCCTGGCGATAGCGTTCGCGCATCTCGGGCGTCAACCAGGTGGCGTCGCCGAAGAAGGGCCACAGCCGTGCCCAGTCGTGCTCGGCCAGCAGCGCCTGCGCATCGGGCCGGCAGAGGAAGGTCATGTAGCGGCTGGCGGCCTGCTGCGCCGCACCGTGGCGCAATTCGCGCAGAAACGTCGCCGGGTGGGGCGAGTTGATCATCACCAGATGCTTCAGCAGCTCGGGGCGCTGCGCCGCCAGGTTCCAGGCCAGCGCGCCGCCCCAGTCGTGCGCCACCAGCACGTCCAGCGGCACTCCGCCGGCTTCGATCAGTGCGGCGACATCGCCGACGAGGTGCTTGACGCGATAAGCCTCGGGCTGCGTGGGCGCGGACGAGCCGGCATAACCTCGCAAGTTGGGCGCCACGCAGCTCACCTGCGGCGCCAGCATCTGCATCACCTCGTCCCAGACGAAGGCAGCCTCGGGAAAACCATGCAGCAGCATCACGCGTCGCGGCCCGTCGCCGGCGCCGCGGCACGCCAGCTCGATACCGCCCGGCAGGGTGACGTCGAAGCAGCGGATCATGCTGCGGCCGCTGCGCGCGTCCAGCCGTGCAGCACCTCGGCCACGTCGCCGACACCGCGCCGCGACAACGCCGAGAACAGCGTCACGCCGACATCCGCGGCCTCGCCCGCCACTTCCTGCAGCACGCCCTGCGCGGCGACCATCGCGGCGTCGGCCTCGCGCCGGTTGAGCTTGTCGGCCTTGGTCAGCAGCGCCAGCAACCGCACCTCGCCACGGATGATGCGCGGCGCCACCAGCGCCAGCAACCGGCGGTCGAGATCGGTGAAACCCAGGCGGGAATCGATCATCAGCACCACACCGTGCAGGCTGCGCCGCAGGTCCAGGTACTGCGCCATCACCTCCTGCCAGCGCAGCTTGGCCGAACGTTCGACGGCGGCATAGCCGTAGCCGGGCAGGTCGGCGAAGAGCGCGTCGGGTGCGTCCTTGGGCCCGAGCTCGAACAGGTTGATGTGTTGCGTGCGTCCCGGCGTGCGCGACGAGAACGCCAGCCGCTTGCGCTGCGCGAGCATGTTGATGGCGGTGGACTTGCCGGCATTGCTGCGGCCGACGAACGCAATCTCGGCCAGATCGGGCTCGGGCAATTGGTCCAGGCGCGCCGCGGTGGTGAGAAAACGCGCCGTGTGGGTCCAGGCCAGCGCGGCCCGGGCCGCAACATCTGGAGCGGCTTGAACGGGGGATGTCATCAGCCATTGTAAAATCTTTGGGTTTTGCATCCACGCATCTGCCAAGGCCACGCCCGCATGAAGACTGTCGCCGCTTTATTTATTGCTGCCCTCACCCTTGCGGGCGCTGGTTCCGCCCTCGCCGAGGAAGCGGCGCACGCGGCTTTCAAGCCCGATGCCGCCAAGGGCGAAAGCAAGGCCGCCACCTGCATGGCCTGCCACACGGCCGACGGATCGCGCGGTAGCCCGGCCAATCCGATCCTGCAGGGCCAGCAGCCGGAATACATCGTCAAGCAACTCACCGAGTTCAAGAACGGCAAGCGCAAGAGCGCGATCATGATGGGCATGGCCGCGACTCTCGGCGAAGAGGACATGAAGAACGTGGCCGCGTTCTACGGCAGCAAGCACGCCAAGCCGGGCTTCGCGAAGAACAAGGACACCGTCGAGCTGGGCGAGCAGATCTACCGTGGCGGCATTGCAGCCAAGCAGGTGCCTGCGTGCGCCGGCTGCCACAGCCCGAACGGCGCCGGCATCCCGGCCCAGTACCCGCGCGTCGGCGGCCAGCACGCCGACTACCTCGAGGCGCAGCTCACCGCCTTCCGCGCCGGCACGCGCACGAACAGCGAGCCGATGATGGGTGTCGCCGCCAGGCTGAGCGACCGCGAGATCAAGGCCGTGGCCGACTACATGCAGGGTCTGCGCTGAACGCGTAGCGCGTCCCATCCCGGCACCGCAACGGGCCTGTCGACGACAGGCCCGTTGTGCTTTCGCAGCCGCAACTTTGCACGCCGGCCCGGCTCGAAAGCTGTAAGGATGTTCGCCGGGAGGCGACGCACAGACAATGGGCCAGACCAGCCACCGGGAGTCGAGTCGATGTTTTTCCTGAAAGACCGAGGTTTCATGCATGCGCTGGGTTCGGAGATCACGCCGCGGCGCGTCTACGACAGGCGGTCCGTGCTGCAGGGCGCGCTGGCCGCGGGAGCGGCGCTGAGCGGCCTGCCGGCGGCGGCGCAGAGCGCCCGCCCGGGCAAGCTGGCGCCGCTGGCCGGCGCCAAAAGTGCGGTGGCCGGCGCGCTGACGATGGAGAAGCCCACCGCCTACAACGACATCACGCACTACAACAACTTCTACGAGTTCGGTACCGACAAGGGCGACCCGGCGCAATACGCGGGCAGACTGAAGACGCGCCCGTGGACGGTTGCCGTCGACGGCGAGGTCAGCAAACCCGGCAGCTTCGACATCGACACGCTGATGAAGCTGGCGCCGATGGAAGACCGCGTCTACCGGATGCGCTGCGTCGAAGGCTGGTCGATGGTGATTCCGTGGGTCGGGTTTTCGTTGTCGGAACTCATCAAGCGCGTCGAGCCCACCGGCAACGCGAAGTACCTGCAGTTCATCACGCTGGCCGACAAGGCGCAGATGCCGGGTGTGCGGTCCAGTGTGCTCGACTGGCCTTACAGCGAAGGGCTGCGCATGGACGAGGCGATGCACCCGCTGGCGCTGCTGACCTTCGGTCTGTATGGCGAAGTGCTGCCGAACCAGAACGGCGCACCGGTGCGCATGGTGCTGCCGTGGAAATACGGCTTCAAGTCGGCGAAGTCCATCGTCAAGATCCGCTTCGTCGCCAAGCAGCCGCTGACGAGCTGGGAAGAAGCGGCGTCCAGCGAATACGGCTTCTACTCGAACGTCAACCCGAAGGTGGACCACCCGCGCTGGAGCCAGGCCACGGAACGCCGCATCGGCGAAGACGGGCTGTTCGCGAAGAAGCGGGCGACGCTGATGTTCAACGGCTACGAAGCCCAGGTCGGCAGCCTGTATGCGGGCATGGACCTGAAGAAGTACTTCTGAAGCGCGCCGCCGAATGAACAAGCTGCTGCTCAAGCCGGCGGCCAAGCCGCTGCTGTTCCTGCTTGCGCTGGGCCCGCTGGGCTGGCTGGTGTACGGTGCCTTCAGCAACCAGCTCGGGCCGAACCCGGCGGAAGCCTTGATCCGCGCCAGCGGCGACTGGACGCTGCGCTTCCTGTGCCTGACCCTGGCCGTGACGCCGCTGCGCCAGATCACCGGCTGGCACGCGCTGGCGCGGCTGCGCCGCATGCTCGGCCTCTATACCTTCTTCTACGGCACCTGCCACTTCCTGAGCTACGCCTGGCTGGACCAGGGGTTCGACGTCGCCGTCATCCTGCACGACATCGCCAAGCGGCCGTTCATCCTTGTCGGCAGCGCCGCGCTGCTGACGATGCTGCCGCTGGCCGCGACCTCGTTCAACCGCGCCATCAAGGCGCTGGGTGCGCGCCGCTGGCAGGCTTTGCACCGCGCCGTCTACGCCATCGCGATGCTGGCGATCCTGCACTTCTTCTGGATCCGTGCCGGCAAGCACAACTTCGCCGAAGTGGCGCTGTATGCCGCCATCCTGGGCAGCCTCCTGGGCTGGCGCGCATGGCGGCGCTGGAGCCAGCGCCGCAGCGCTGTCGCGGCCGCGGCGTGTGCGCCATCGGCTACCTCATGAACGACGGCAGCCACAGCGCCAGCGTCGGGAACATCAGCACCGCCACCAAGCCCACCACCAGCGGCAGGCAGAACAGCGCCGAGCCGCGGAAGATCTGTGACAGTGGCACGTGCTTGAGCAGCGCGTTCATCACGAACATGTTCATGCCCACCGGCGGCGAGATCAGCCCGACCTGGATCACCAGCACGATCAGCACGCCAAACCACACCGGGTCGAAACCGAGTTGCGTGATGACGGGGAAGAACACCGGCAGCGTCAGCAACACCATCGTCAGCTCTTCCATGATGGTTCCCAGCAGCACATAGATGCCCAGCATCGCCGCCACCACCGCCAGTGGCGGCAGTCCCATCTGCGTGATGCCGTCCTTCAGGTCGCCCGGCATGCTGGTGAAGTTGACGAAGGCCGAGAAGATCGACGCTGCAATAAGAATGGTGAACAACATCGCCGTCGTGCGCGCGCTTTCCACCAGCACCTCGTAGAGCGTGCGCCAGGTGAGCGAGCGCCGCGCGAGCGCGAACAGGAAGGCGCCCGACGCGCCGATGCCCGCGCCTTCGGTGGCCGTGAACACGCCGCCGTAGATGCCGCCCAGCACCAGCGTCACCAGCACCAGCACGCCCCACACCGAGCGCAGCGCAGCCCACCGCTCGGGCCAGCTGCAGCGTTCACCGCCCGGGCCGGCGGCCGGATCGCGGCGGATGATCCACAGCACACCCGCCATCAGCAGCAGCGCGCACAGGATGCCGGGCAGCACGCCGGCGGCGAACAGCTTGCCGATGTTGGTTTCGGTGACGATGCCGTAGATCACCATGATGGTCGACGGCGGAATCATGATGCCCAGCGTGCCGCCGGCACAGATCACGCCGGTGGACAGGTAATCGGCATAACCGAGCGACTTCATCGGCGGATAGGCCACGCGCGCCATCGTCGCCGCGGTGGCGATCGACGAACCGCAAATGGCACCGAAACCGGCGCAGGCGATGATGGTGGCGTGGGCCAGCCCGCCGCGACGGTGGCCGACGAAGGTGTAGGCGGCGCCGAAGAGTTCGTCCGCGAGCCCGGCGCGGGCGACGAAGTTGCCCATCAGCACGAACAGCGGCACCACGCTCAGCGTGTAGGCGAAGCCGGTGTCGTAGACCACCTGTGCCGCGTTGGCCATCGTCGGCTCCCAGCCGCGCAGCAGGCCGAGGCCGACGAAGCCCACCGCGCCCATCGCGAAGGCCAGTGGTATGCGCAGCAGCGCGAGGATGAAGACGCCGGCAAAGCCGATCAGCGCGGCCGTCACAGGCCAGCCCCGGGGGTTTCGGGCGTCTCGGGTGTCTCCTGCACACGCTCGGGCCACAGCGCATGCAGCACGTGCACCAGCGCCGCGACAGCGCACAGCACGGCCATCAGCCGCACGAAGGGCGCCAGCGGCAGCTTGAGCTGCGACGTGATGTCACCGTAGTCGGCCATGTGGCCGCCCTTGAGCCACATCAGCCACGCGATGCCGCCGAGGCCGAAGGCGCACAGGCCGTCGATGATGAACTGCTGCACCCGCCGCAGCCACGCGGGCGTCCAGCGGTCCAGCGAATCGAAGACCACATGTTCACCACGCAGCGACACCAGCGGCAGCGCGGCGAAGATCACCACCACCAGCAGCAGTTCGGTGAGTTCGAGCGAGCCCGGCAGCGAGGTGCTGATGAACTTGCGGCCGCTCACGTCAAGCAGCGTCAGCACCATGATGGCGAACAGCGCCAGCGCGGCGAGCATGCCGCACAGGCCGGAGAGCAGCTTCTTCAAGCGACAGTGGCGCCGGCCACTACTGCGTCTTCTTGATGTCGGCGCGGAAGTCGGCGAGTGCCTTCTTCGCGCCCTTCATGCCCTTGGCCTCGGCCGCCCGCGCCCAGGCATCTTCCAGCGGCGCAGTCTTCTCGGCCACCGCCTTCACGAACGCCGGGTCGGCCTTCGTGAACTGCACGCCCGAAGCCTGCATGAAAGCCATGCCGCGCCGGTCCACCTTGTCCCAGCCGCGGCCGAACATGCGCGCGGCGAATTCACCCGAGAGGCCGTCGACGACCTTTTTCACATCGGCCGGCAGCGAGTCGTACTTGGCCTGGTTCATCAGGAACACGAAGCTCGTGTTGTACAAGCCGCCCGGGAACGAGGTGGCGTACTTGATGACCTTGTCGATCTTGAACGACTCCACCGACTCGGCCGGGAACAGCGTGCCGTCCATGACGCCGGTGGACAGCAGCTCGTAGCTCTCGGGCGCCGGCTTCAGCGTCACGTTCATGCCCAGCGCCTTGCTGATCTCGTTGACCATGCCGCCGCCGACGCGCCACTTCAGCCCCGCCAGGTCGTCGATCTTCGTGATCGGCCGCTTGGTGTTGAAGATCATGCCGGGGCCGTGGGTGAACATCGTGATGACCTTGACGCCCTTGTGTTCGGCCTGCATCGCAGGCGACTTCTGGAACACATGATCGAAGGCCACCGAGTTGGCCTCGGACGAATCACCCAGGAACGGGAATTCGGCGATCTGCGTCGTCACGAAGCGCCCCGGCGTGTAGCCGTGCACCGTGTACGACAGATCGGCCAGGCCGTTGCGCACGGCGTCGAAGGTGCCCGGCGGGCTGGCCACCGCGCGCGGCAGGATGTTGCACTTGGCCTTGCCGACGCTGCGCTGTTCGAGCAGCGTGCACCATTCCTTCTGCGTTTCAGACAAGGTGTGCGACGGCGGCAGCCATGACGACGCGGTGATCACGATCTGGGCCGAGGCCGAGCCGCTGGCCGACGCCAGCACGGCCATGACGACCAGTGCAGGCAGCGTTCGCAAGGGGTTCAGATTCATCGCAGGGCTCCGTTCGCGGTGGTTCGAGGCATTCTGCCGTATCACCCGGCGCACCGGCATTGCAGAAAACTCCTAGGCGCGCGGCGCCCCGGCGGCCTCCCCGCGCCTCAGCGCGCGAGCACCGGCCCGAGCGCGCGCCCGGTGTGCGAACCCTGCGCCACCACGCTTTCCGGCGTGCCGCGCACCACCACGTGGCCGCCTTCGCCGCCGCCTTCGGGCCCGAGGTCGATCACCCAGTCGGCCTCGGCGATGACGTCCAGATCGTGTTCGATCACGAGCACGCTGTGGCCGCCGCCGACCAGCCGGTGCAGCACGCGGATCAGGCGCTCGACATCGGCCATGTGCAGGCCAACCGTGGGTTCGTCCAGCACGTACAGCGTGTGCGGCGCCTTGTTGCCGCGGCGTGTGATGTCGTCGCGCACCTTGCTGAGTTCGGTGACGAGCTTGATGCGCTGCGCCTCGCCGCCGCTGAGCGTGGGGCTGGGCTGGCCCAGCGTCAGGTAACCCAGCCCCACGTCCTTCAGCAACTGCAACGGATGGCTGATGACGGGCATGCTGGCGAAGAAGTCCACCGCTTCGTCGACCTCCATCTGCAGCACGTCGCCGATGCTCTTGCCGCGCCAGCTCACCGCCAGCGTCTCGGGATTGAAACGCGCACCGTGGCAGCGGTCGCACGGCACCTTCACGTCGGGCAGGAAGCTCATCGCGATGGTGCGCATGCCCTGGCCTTCGCAGGCCGGACAACGGCCGTCGCCGGTGTTGAACGAAAAGCGCGCCGCCGCGTAGCCGCGTGCCTTGGCTTCCAGCGTCTCGGTGAAGAGCTTGCGGATCGCGTCCCAGAAGCCGATGTAGGTGGCCGGGCACGAACGTGGTGTCTTGCCGATCGGTGTCTGGTCGACCTCGAGCACGCGGTCGATGGTCTCGAAGCCTTCGAGCCCGCGGCAGCCCACCGGTGGCGGCAGGTCGCCGGCGGCGAGGCGGTCGCGGCCGGCCTTCGTCGCCTTCAGCGCCACCACGTCCTGCACCGTCGCCAGCAGCACATCGCGCGCGAGCGTGCTCTTGCCCGAACCGCTGACGCCGGTGACCGCCACCAGCCGTTGCAGCGGCACGTCCACGTCCACCTGATGCAGGTTGTGCAGATGGGCGCCGCGCAGGCGCAGTGCCGGCGCGTCGGCCGCCACCGCGCGGCGCGGCTGCAGCGGGTGCAGCAGCGGCTGCGCCAGGAAGCGGCCGGTGAGTGAGGCGGGCTGCGCCGCCAGCTCGGCCGCCGAGCCCTGCGCCACCAGCGTGCCACCGCGCTTGCCGGCGCCAGGGCCGATGTCGATGATGTGGTCGGCGCGCCGGATCGTGTCCTCGTCGTGTTCGACGACGACCAGGGTATTGCCCTTGTCGCCCAGCTTGGCCAGCGCACCGAGCAGGATGCCGTTGTCGCGCGGGTGCAGGCCGATGGTCGGCTCGTCGAGCACGTAACACACGCCCTGCAGATTGCTGCCGAGCTGCGCCGCGAGGCGGATGCGCTGCGCCTCGCCGCCGCTGAGCGTGGGCGCGGCGCGGTCCAGCGTCAGATAGCCCAGGCCCACTTCCTCGAGAAATTCGAGCCGGCTTCTGATCTCGACGACCACGTCGCGCGCGATGTCGGCATCACGGCCCGCGAGCTCCAGGCCCTGGATCCAGCGGTGCGTGTCGCGCACCGAGAGCGCGGCGATGTCGCTGATGGCGTGGGCGTCGAAGGTGACGCCGCGCGACGCCGGGTTCAGCCGCGCGCCGTGGCAGTCGGGACAGACCACGTTCTCGACGCCTTCGACCTCGGCCTCCTCGGACGGAAAGCTCTGCTCGCGCCCTTTGTTGTCATCGTCGCGCACCGAGTCGTCGTAAGCCTTGCGCTGCTCGCGCGTCAGCGCCAGTCCGGTGCCGACGCAGCCGCTGCACCAGCCGTGTTTGCTGTTGTAGCTGAACATGCGCGGGTCGAGTTCCGGATAGCTGGTGCCGCAGACCGGGCACGCGCGTTTGGTCGAGAAGACCTTGAGCTCGCCGATGCCCAGACCGGTGCCGAACAGGTTCAGCGATTCGGCCAGCCCGTCCAGCGGATGCAGCAGATGCAGCACGCCCTTGCCGAGTTCGAGCGCCTTGCTCAGCAGCGTGCGCAGCTCGCCTTCATTGGCGGCCGAGACCACGACATCGCCGACCGGCAGCTCCAGCGTGTGTTCCTTGAAGCGATCCAGCCGCGCAAACGGATTCAGCGGCACGAACTCGCCGTCCACGCGCAGGTGCGTGTGGCCACGCGCCCTGGCCCATTTCGCGAGGTCGGTGTAGACGCCCTTGCGGTTGACGACCAGCGGCGCCAGCAGCCCCACGTGCTGGCCCGCGTGGTCGCGCAGCAGTTGTGCGGCAATGCTCTCGGCGCTTTGTGCGCGCACCGGCGCGCCGTCCTTCACGCAGTGCTGCAGGCCCAGCTTCACCCACAGCAGGCGCAGGAAGTGCCAGACCTCGGTGGTCGTCGCCACCGTGCTCTTGCGGCCGCCGCGGCTCAGCCGCTGTTCGATCGCCACCGTCGGCGGAATGCCGTAGACCGCATCCACTTCCGGCCGGCCCGCCGGCTGCACGATGCTGCGCGCGTAGGCGTTGAGCGATTCCAGATAACGTCGCTGGCCTTCGTTGAACAGGATGTCGAAGGCGAGCGTGCTCTTGCCCGAGCCGCTGACGCCGGTGACGACGTTGAACCTGCCGCGCGGAATGTCCACGCTCAGACTCTTCAGGTTGTGCTCTTTGGCATTGACGATGCGGATCGCGTCGTCCAGCACCCGGCGCGCCTGGCGCTGCGCGCGCACCGCCGCCTGCAGCGAACGGCTTTCTTCGGCCTGCGGCACGGCCATGCCGAGCGCGGCCTCGTAGTCGCGCAGCGCCTTGCCGGTGTGCGAGCTGGCGTGTGCCTTGACGTCGTCGGGCGTGCCGACGCACACCACGTGGCCACCGGCTTCGCCGCCTTCGGGGCCGAGGTCGACGATCCAGTCGGCGGCGCGGATCACGTCCAGGTTGTGTTCGATCACGAGCAGCGAATGCCCGGCGTCCATCAGCTTGCGCAGCGCGCGCATCAGCTTGGCGATGTCGTCGAAATGCAAGCCGGTGGTCGGCTCGTCGAACAGGAACAGCGTGCCCCGCCTGGCGGCCGGCTGGCGCGGCCCGGCCGCGGCCTCGGCCAGGAAACCGGCCAGCTTCAGGCGCTGCGCCTCGCCGCCGCTGAGCGTGGGCACCGGCTGGCCCAGGCGCACGTAGTCCAGCCCGACATCGATGATGGGCTGCAGCCGTGCGACCACCTCGCGGTCGTTCTGGAACCAGTGCGCTGCTTCGGCCACCGTGAGGTCCAGCGTGTCGGCGATGCTGAGCTGCATCGGCCCGCGCACGACCTTCACGTCGAGGATCTCGGCGCGGTAGCGGCGGCCGTCGCAGTCGGGGCAGCGCAGGTAGACGTCGCTCAGGAACTGCATCTCCACGTGCTCGAAGCCCGAGCCGCCGCAGGTCGGGCAGCGGCCGTCGCCGGCGTTGAAGCTGAAGGTGCCCGCGCTGTAGCTGCGCTCGCGCGCCAGCGGTGCGTCGGCGAAGATCTTGCGCAGTTCGTCGAACGCGCCGACGTAGCTTGCCGGGTTGCTGCGCGCGGTCTTGCCGATCGGGCTCTGGTCGACGAAGACCGCGTCGCTGAGCCAGTCGGCGCCGAGCAGGCGGTCGTGGGCGCCCGGCGTTTCGGTGGCCTTGCCGAAGTGGCGCGCCAGCGCCGGGTACAGCACGTCCTGGATCAACGTGCTCTTGCCCGAGCCGCTGACGCCGGTGACGACCACCAGCCGCTGCAGCGGCAGTTCGACGCTGACGTTCTGCAGGTTGTGGTCGCGCGCGCCTTCGAGCACGAGCTTGGGCGTGGCGCCGTCGACGAGGCGCGGGAATCCGCTGCTCACCTGCTTGCGGCCGCCGAGATAGGCGCCGGTCAGCGTATCGGCACGGCGCGCTTCGTCGGGGCTGCCGTCGAAGACGATGCGGCCGCCACGCTCACCCGGGCCGGGTCCCATGTCGATCAGGCGGTCGGCGGCGAGCATCACCGCGGGGTCGTGTTCGACGACGACGAGTGTGTTGCCAGCGTCGCGCAACCGGTGCATCGCCTCGACGATGCGGTTCATGTCGCGCGGGTGCAGGCCGATGCTGGGCTCGTCGAGCACGAACATCGTATTCACGAGCGAGGTGCCGAGTGCGGTGGTGAGGTTGATGCGCTGCACCTCGCCGCCGCTGAGCGTGCGGCTCTGGCGGTCCAGCGTCAGGTAGTGCAGGCCCACATCGCACAGGTACTTCAGCCGCGTGCGCACTTCGTCCTGCAGCAGCTTCAGCGCGTCGTCGAGCAGCGTGCTGGGCAGGCTCAAACCGTCGAAGAAACGGCGCACGCGTTCGATGCTGAGCTGCATCAGGTCGTGCAGATGCAGCCCCGGCAGCGCCTCGAGCCGTTCACGCGACCACGGCACGCCCACCGGCATGAAACGCCTGGCGGGCGGCAGCACCGCGTCGGCATCGGCCTTCGAACCCAGCCGCCACAGCAGCGACTCCAGCTTCAGCCGCGCACCGCCGCAGGTGCCGCAGGGCGTGTAGCTGCGGTACTTCGACAAGAGCACGCGGATGTGCATCTTGTAGGCCTTGCTCTCCAGGTAGCCGAAGAAGCGGCGCACGCCGTACCACTGCTTGTTCCAGTTGCCGCTCCAGTTCGGCGAGCCTTCGATGACCCAGTCGCGCTGGCCCTGCGTGAGCTGGTTCCATGCGGTGTCGCGCGGGATGCCGGCTTCGCCGGCGTACTTGATGAGGTCGCTCTGGCAGTCTTTCCACGCCGGCGTCTGCAGCGGCTTGATGGCGCCGTTGCGCAGCGTCTTGCGTTCGTCGGGGATCACGAGGCCGAAGTCGACGCCGATCACGCGCCCGAAGCCACGGCAGGTGTCGCAGGCGCCGTAGGCGCTGTTGAAGCTGAACATCGCCGGCTGCGGTTCGGCATAACGCAGCTCGCTTTCCGGGCAGTGCAGCCCGGTGCTGTAGCGCCAGAGCGTGGCGCCTTCGTCACCCGCGAACACGTTGAGGCGGCCGCTGCCGCGCTTGAGCGCGAGTTCGATCGCCTCCATCACGCGCACCTTCTCGGCACCGCCAAAACGCAGGCGGTCGGCGACGACGTCGAGGACTTTGCGCGTGCCGTCGACGCGCTCGGCCTGCACGCGCGTGAAGCCGCTGGCCGACAACCACTGCGCCTGCTGCTCGGCGCTGGTGTCGGCCGGAAGTTCGACCGGGAAGGTGAACACCAGCCGCGGATCACCGGCGATGCCGGCGCGCGCTTGCAGGTCGGCGTAGATGGTCTCGGGCGTGTCGTGGCGCACCGGCAGTGCGGTATGGCGGTCGAAGAGCTGCGCCGCGCGCGCAAACAACAGCTTCAGGTGGTCGTTCAGCTCGGTCATCGTGCCGACCGTCGAACGCGAGGTGCGCACCGGGTTGGTCTGATCGATGGCGATCGCCGGCGGCACGCCGTCGACGCGGTCGACCGCGGGGCGATCCATGCGGTCGAGGAACTGGCGCGCATAGGCGCTGAAGGTCTCGACGTAGCGCCGCTGGCCTTCGGCGTACAAGGTGTCGAAGACGAGGCTGGATTTGCCGGAACCGCTGGGCCCGGTGACCACCTTGAGCTCGCCGGTGTGGATGTCCAGGTCGAGGTTCTTCAGGTTGTGCTGGCGGGCACCACGGATGCGGATGAGGCCGGACGACATGCGTAGGGAAGGGGTGGCGCAGGAGCAGAACCGGCCATTCTATGGACCGAAAGAAACCCTGCGCGGCGCCCCGCCGCGCGGTGCCGCACGCGTCAGATCAGGTCTTCGATCACCAGTCGGTGGTACTTCTCTGCGAGCAGTGCGCCGTGGCCGCGCACGACCTCGCTGACGCGCGTGGTGTGCATGGCGTCGGGCGCGAAGACGATGAGCCAGCTCGCGCCATTGCGGGCCAGTTGCTGGTAGCGGCGCATCAGCCCCACCTCATAGCCGAAGCCGGCGAAGTCGCTCGTGTACTGCAGCATGCGGTCCATCTCGTCGTCTTCTTCGGCGGCGGTGTATTCGAGGATGTCCTCGTCGTCGAAGCCGGCTTCGTGCAGCGCGCGCACGGCGGCGGCCGCGCGTTCGTCGTCGGGCATCGCCACCACCACGTGGCCCACCGGCTTGAAGGCGCCGAACGAACGTGGATGTTCGGCCTTGGTCAGACGCTTCATCGGCATGATCGGGTCCTTTCGCAAAAGGGGGCAACGAGCATAGGCCTGTGCGGTGTCGCACTCAAGACCCTGCATGCAGCACCGGAGTGCGCACAACACAACGACAACGGCCGGCCGTGATGCGCCGCGGGCCGCCGGTCCGCCCTATGCTCGGCGGTTTTGAACCCCGACGGGAACCCCATGTCCGACCTTCGGCGACGCCATGTCCTGCTGCTCGGCCTCACGCCGTGGGCAGCCCCGCTGCGCGCGCAGCCGGGCCGCTGGCTGATCGGCCAGACCTCGGGCGTCACCGGTCCGGTGGCGTCGGGCGTGCACGAGAACATCGTCGGCGCCACGCTGTACTTCGACAGCGTGAACGCCGAAGGCGGGGTCAGCGGCCGCAAGGTCGAATTGCTGACGCTGGACGACCACTTCGAGCCCAAGCTCGCGGCCGAGAATGCACGCAAGCTGATCACGGAACACGACGCGATCTCGCTGTTCATGAGCCGCGGCACGCCGCACACCGAAGCCATCCGGCCGCTGCTGCACCAGTTCGAGATTCCGATGGTGGCGCCATCCACTGGCGCGATGGTGCTGCACCAGCCCGTGGACCCGTGGATCTTCAACGTGCGCGCGACTTACCAGCGCGAAGCCGAGAAGGCCGTGGCGCACCTGACGACGGTGGGCATGACACGCATCGGCATCGCGCGTGTCGACGATTCGTTCGGCGCCGACGGCAGCGAGGGCGCGCTGCGCGGATTCGCCAAGGCGCAGCGCAAACCGGTGTTCGAGGTGCGCTTCGCGCGCACCCAGCCCGACCTGCAGGAACTGGTGCAGCAGGCGCTGGCGCACGATGCGCAGGCCGTCATCGTCATCGCGTCGGCCACTGTGGTCAGCAAGGGCACGCAGGCGCTGCGCGAGGCCGGTTCGCTGGCGCAGATCGTGACGCTGTCGAACAACGCTTCGGGGGGCTTCGTCAAGCAGATGGGCAAGTACGCCAGCGGCACCATCGTGACGCAGGTGTTCCCTTACGAACGTTCGATGACCACAGCCTTCGTGCGCCAGGCGCACGAGCTCGCGCAGGCCGCCAAGGTGGCCGAGCTGACGCCGCAGATGCTGGAAGGCTTCGCCGGCGCGAAGGTGATGGTCGAAGGTCTGAAACGCGCCGGCGCCAACGCCACGCGCACCAGCCTGCAGGCGGCGCTGAATTCGCTGCGCCGTTTCGACATCGGCGGTCTGGAAGTGAACTACAGCCCCACCGACCACAGCGGCCTGGACTTCGCCGACCTGTCCATCATCGGCGAAGAAGGCCACTTCCGGCGTTGAGCCGCCGGTCCCCGGCCGCTCATTGGCCGGCGAAGAAGCGCTCCACCAGCGCGTACTGCTCGGGGGTGTTCAGTGCCGGTGCGTGACCGCAGCCGGGAATCGTCACCACCACCGCGCGCGGCCCGCGCTGGCGCATCGCGTCGGCGGTTTCGGGCAGCAGCAGGTCGGACTGCGCGCCGCGCAGGCACAGCACCGGCAGCGCCAGCGAGTCCCAGGCCGCCCACTGCTGGTAGTCGTCGGGGTGATGGATGAACTGCTGCACCATCGCCGGGTCGTAGTGCGGTGTCACGCGGCCATCGGCCAGCCGGCGCATCGAGGTCTCGGTGAGCTGGCGCCACTGGCTGTCGGGCAGCCAGCCGTAGGGCGCATAGACGCCGCGGAAGTAGTGCTCGAGTTCGAGCATCGTCGCAAACGCAGGCGGGCTGCCGGCATAACTGCGAATGCGTGCCACAGCGGGCGCGGCGATTTCGGGGCCGATGTCGTTCAGCACCAGGCGCCGCATGCGCCCGCGCAGCGGCCCGGCCGCCGCGTGCAGGCCGATGGCGCCGCCCATCGAGGTGCCCAGCCAGTGGCAGGCGCCGACGCCCATCTGCTCCAGCAGCGACAGCGCGACGCGCTCGTAGAAGTCAAGACAGTATTCGCGCGCCGGCTCCGGGCTCCACTGGCTCAGGCCGCGGCCCGGCGTGTCGGGGCAGATCACGCGGTAGCGGCCGGCCAGGTGGGCGGCGATGGGGTCCATGTCGCGCCCGGTGCGCGCCAGGCCGTGCCACGCGATCACCACCTCGTCGTTGTCGGCGCCCCACTCGGTGACGTGGACCTCGCGCCCTTCGCAGCGCCAGTAGCTCGAACGGCTGTTCATCGCCGCGACCCTGCCCAGGCACGCAGGCGGCCGACGACACCGCTCGGGAAATGGTAGACCGACAGCACGAACAGCAGCCCCAGCCAGAGCAGCCAGCGGTCGGGTGTGAACACCGCGCTCAGCGCCGGCACGTCGCTCAGCGCGGCGGAGGCAAGGCGCAGCCCGTCCTGCAGATAGTTCTGCGCGAAGACGAAGAGCACGGCGCCGATCACGGCGCCGTACATCGTGCCCATGCCGCCGATGACGACGATGAGCAGGATGTCCAGCATGACCTCGAAACCGAGCGTCGTGTCGGGCCCCGTGTAGCGCAGCCACAGCGCCAGCAGCGCACCGGCCACGCTGGCAAAACCGGCGGACAGCACGTTGGACAGCGTGCGGTAGACGACGGTGCGAAAGCCGATCGCCTCGGCGCGGAAGTCGTTCTCGCGGATGGCCTGCAGCACGCGCCCGAACGGCGAGTTCACGATGCGCAGCAGCGCCAGGAACAGCACCACGACCACCACGAACAGCAGGTAATAGGTCAGCAGCCGGCCGTTGTCGTTGGCACTCGACAGCAGCGCCGGGTTGCGAAAGCTCAGCCCGTCTTCGCCGCCGGTGAAGTCCGACAACTGCGACGCCAGGGTCTGGAACGCCGCCGCCACCGCGAGCGTGATCATCGCGAAGAAGATCGCCTTCACGCGCAGGCTGAACAGGCCGATCACGAGCGCCAGCGCCAGCGAGGTCACGAGCGCGAGCAGCAGCCCCACGGCCACCGCCGCCCAGCCGGCGCCCATCTGCGTGCTGGCGATCGCCACCCCGTAGGCGCCGATGCCGAAGAACATCGTGTGCGCGAAACTGACGATGCCGGTGTAGCCCAGCAGCAGGTCGTAGCTGGCGACGAGCAGGATGAAGACGAGCATCTTCGCCGCCACCCCGAGCGCCTTGCTGCCCGGGAACACGAACGGCGCCAGCGCCAGGCCGGCGACGATCAGCAGCAGCAGCGCCGCCAGCCAGCGGCTGCGCGGCAGGTCGTGCGAAAGCAGCCGCGCGATCATCGCCCGGCCTCGCGCTGCGCCGGCACCATGCAGGCCGCGGGCGCTGCGATCGCAGCGATCGCAGCGAGCGAATGCGGACGGCGCCTCGTCATGACTTCACCGGATACAGCCCCTGCGGCCGCCACAGCAGGATGGCGACCATCAGGCCGATGTTCGAGAACAGCGCCACCTTGGGTGCCAGAAAACCGGTGTAGTTGGCCATCAGCCCGACGAGCAGCGCGCCGACGAAGCAGCCCAGCGTGCTGCCCAGGCCGCCGATGATGATGACGATGAAGATCAGCACGTTGACCTGGCTGCCGATCTGCGGCGTCACGCTCTGCTGGTACAGCGCCCACAGCACGCCGCCCAGGCCGGCCAGCGCCGAGCCGGCAACGAAGACGCCGACGAACAGGCGCCGGATGCGATAGCCCAGCGACTCGACCATCTCGCGGTCCTGCACGCCGGCGCGGATGAGCAGGCCGACCTTGGTGCGGTTCAGCGTCCACACCAGCAGCACGAAGACCAGCAGCCCGACGAGCATCGCGAGCACGCGGTATTTTTCGATCACCGCGTCGCCGAACACGAACGAGCCGTGCAGCGCCTGCGGCAGCGGCAGCGGAATCTGCGCCGGCCCCCAGATCACCTTGATGATCTCTTCGCCGACGATCATGCCGCCCATCGTGATGAGGATCTGCTTCAGGTGCTGGCCGTAGACCGGGCGCACGATCACACGCTCGAACGCCAGGCCGACGGCGCCGGCCACCGCCATCGCGGCGAGCATCGCGAGGAAGATCGCTCCCAGGTTCAGCGCCAGCGACGGCGCACCGCTCCACGCCGCCATGCCGCCCATCACGCTGGTGGCGACGAAGGCGCCGATGGCGATGAACACGCCGTGGCCGAAGTTCAGCACGTCCATCAGCCCGAACACCAGCGTCAGCCCCGACGAGACGACGAAGATGATCAAGCCCATCGCGAGGCCGGCGACGGTGAGCGTGAACCACGTCGACGCGCTGCCCACCAGCGGCAGCGCCAGCAGCGCCAGCGCGGCCAGCAGCAACAGCGGGCGCCAGTCGAGCTTCATGCGTGCGCCGCCAGCGACAGGCCGAGCAGGCGCTGCTGCAGCGCCTCGTCATCGACCAGCGCGGCCATGCGGCCGCTGTGCACGACGCGGCCGTTGTCCATCACCGCCACGCTGTCGCCGAGGGCGCGCGCCAGCGCGAAGTTCTGCTCGACGAGCAGGATCGTCGTGCGCTGCGCCTTCAGCTCGCGCAGGCAGTTGATGAGGTTGTTGACGATGGCCGGCGCCAGGCCCTTGCTCGGCTCGTCGATGAGGATCAGCGCGCGCGGCTCGATGAGCGCACGCGCCACCGCGAGCATCTGCTTCTGGCCGCCGCTGAGCTTGCCCGCCGGGTGCGACCAGAAGGTCTTCAGGGCCGGGAAGAAGCCGAAGATCCAGTCCAGCCGCGCGCCGTCGATCTCGCCCGCGTGGCGTGCCGAACGCGCCGCGAGCACGATGTTCTCGCGCACCGTCAGGTCGCCGAAGATGCCCATGTTCTCGGGCACGTAGGCGATGCCGGCCTGCGCGATCTCGGGCGTCGGGCGGCCATGGATCGCCTGGCCCCTGAAGGTGATGCGGCCGGCCGATGCGGCCCACAGGCCCATCACCGTGCGCAGCGTCGTCGTCTTGCCGGCGCCGTTGCGGCCGAGCAGCATCGTCACCTCGCCTTCGGGCACCGCCAGGTCCACGCCGTGGAGGATGTGATACGCCGCGATGTGCGTCTGCACCGCCTGCAGTTCGAGCACGTTCATGCGGGCCCCGCCGCCAGGCCCAGATAGGCCTGCTGCACCACCGGCATTGCGATCACCGCGTCGGGTTCGCCATCGGCGACCAGCGCGCCGTTGTGCAGCACGACGATGCGGTCGGCCAGTTCGCGTACCACGTCCATCTTGTGTTCGACAAGCAGGATCGTGCGGTCGCGCCGCGCCTTCAGCGCGCGGATCAGCTCCAGCACCACCGGCACGTCGTCGACGCTCATGCCGGCGGTGGGTTCGTCGAACATGTAGACCTTCGGATCCAGCGCCATCAGCAGCGCGACTTCGAGCTTGCGCTGGTCGCCGTGCGGCAGGCTGGCGGCCGTGGCGTCGTGCCTGTCGCCCAGGCGCACGGTGTCGAGCAGCGCGGCCGCTTCGTCGATCCAGCTACGCCGGTCCAGCCAGACGCGCAGCAGGTCCAGGCCGACGCTGCCCCGGCCCTGTTCGCGCGCCTGCACCGCCAGGCGCACGTTCTCCATCACCGACAGATGGGGAAAGAGCTGCGTGAGCTGGAACGCGCGGCCCAGGCCACGCCGTGTGCGCAGCGGCGCCGAAAGTGGCGTGATGTCCTCGCCGCCCAGCCACACCGTGCCTTCGCTCGCCGCAACCTGGCCGGAGACGAGATTGAAGAAGGTCGTCTTGCCGGCGCCGTTGGGGCCAACGATGGCCGTCAGCGTGCCGGCGTCGAAGCGGCACGAGACATGGTCCACCGCCACGTGGCCGCCGAAGCGAACCGTGAGGCCCCGGGTCTCCAGCACGGCGCGGTGCTCGTCGGCGGCCGTTTCAGCGCTTGTTGCGGATGGGGATGTCCATCTCTTCGGGCTTGATCTCGTGCACCAGCTCGGGCACGCCCCAGGCGAAGGCCGGGTCGTCCTTGATCTTGAAGTGGTACATCGACTGCATCGCCTGATGGTCCTGCTTGCGGAAGGTCATCTTGCCCTTGGGCGTCTCGAAGCTCATGCCTTCCATGGTCGAGATCAGCTTGTCGGTATGGGTGTCGCCATGCGTCTTCTTCAGCGCTTCGACGACGGCGATCGCCGCGCTCATGCCGCCGGCGGTGAAGAAGTCGGGCGGGCTCTTGTAGCGGCTGTAGTGGTTGGCCACCAGCCATTCGTTGACCGGATTCTTCGGGATGCCGAAGTAGTAGTAGGTGGCGCCTTCCATGCCCGGGAACTGCTTGTAGGCTGCCATCGCCGGCAGGATGTTGCCGCCGGTGGCGATCTCGATGCCGTAGCGCTTCAAGCCCAGGTCGGCAATCTTGAACGGATTGCCGGCGCCGGCCCAGATGATGAAGATCACCTTGCGGCCGGGCTTGTCCTTGAGCGAATCGATCAGGCGCTGCGCACCGGCGGTGAAGTCGGTGGTGTTGGTCGGCAGGTATTCCTCGTGCACGATCTTCGCGTGCTTCAACGCCTCTTTGAAGGCCTTGACGCCGTCGCGCCCGAACGCGTAGTCCTGCGCCAGCGTGGCGATGCTGACGCCGGCCTTGTCCAGCGCCACCGCGTTGCTGATGGCGTCCTGGCTCGAGTTGCGGCCGGTGCGGAAGATGTACTTGTTCCACTTGTCGCCGGTGATCGAATCGGCCACCGCCGGCTCGACGAGCAGGATCTTCTTGTATTCCTCGGCCACCGGCAGCATCGCCAGCGCGACGCCCGAGCTCGTGGTGCCGACCGCGAGGTCGACGTTGTCGTCGCCATAGGCGGCAGCGAGCAGGCTCTTGCCGAGGTCGGGCTTGCCGTGGTCGTCCTTCTCGATCACGACCAGCTTCTTGCCGGCCACCATCATCGTGCCCTGCGTCGCGTAGTCCAGGCCCATCATGAACCCGGTCTCGGTCTGCTTGGCATACGCCTCCAGCGGGCCGGTCTTGCCGGTCAGCAGGGCGATCTTGATCTCCTTGGCCGACTGCGCAAACGCGGCCGGGGCCGCGGTGACGGCCAGCGCGGCCAAACTCAGAACAACAGGGAACAGTCGACGGCGCATGGCTAAGGTCTCCTTGAAGTGCCGGGCAGCTTCGCAAGGCTTGTGCCCGCGGTTTCGAGTCAGTTCAAACCCTGAGTTCCGGTGGATTTCGGCCCGCAATGTCAGAAAGTCAGGCAGCGTCGCTGTCTTGATTGCCTGACAATCAGGCGCTCGCCAGAAACTAAGTGCCTGTCAATCAGACAGTCAGCGCCCCGCGAAACGCAACGCGAGCTGCATTTCGATCAACGGCACCGGATGGGCGATGCGGCAGCGCCAGCCGCGAAACGCCGCCGCGTCGGCACCGGCGCGCGCCAGCACCTGCGCCAGCGCCTGGCCTTGATCAGCCGCCTCTTCCAGTTCAAAGCCTGCGGCTCCCGGCGGCAGTTGTTCGATGCGCGCCGTCAGGTTGACGCGCCTCAGATGCGGCTCGCCGGGCTCGATCAGCACCGGCGGCGTGCCGCTGGGCCCGGGGAGGTAGAAGCCGACGCGGGGCGACGCGTCGGGCCACAGGCCGTCGGCGATGAAGACATCGCGCACGAGGCTCTGGCAGGGTGTGTGCAGCATGTAGGTGCGCAGCACGATGTGGCGCGCCGGCTGCGGCACGCGGTAGGCACGCTGCACCCGCAACGCGGTGGTCACCCGGGCCGGCATCGGCACCCCGGCGCCGGGCTTCAGAACGAAGGTGGTGCCGGCGCCCTCGCGCACCACCTGCAGCTCGGGCAGCGGCTGGCTGCACGCTTCGCTGATCAGGAAGTCCGCCGCGTCGTGGGCGCGCGTATTGCCGCTGAGGTCGGCCATGCGCGGCCCGTGCCGGGCAGCGTCGGTGTGCACGCTCAGCAGAGGCAGCGGCAGGCTGGACACCAGCCGCTGCAGGCCGATGCGGCGATGCACTTCGATGACGTCCACATGCCCGCGCTGATGCGACGGCAGCACGAACAAGGCCGTGGTCAGCGCCTGGCAGTAGTGCCCGAACAGGAACGACTGCGCCTTGAATGAAGCCTGGCGGGCCGTCTGCTCGCGGCGCTCGCGGATGCCGCCCGCGCGCTCGCCGAGTTGCGCATCCAGCGCCTGGCGCCCGCCTGGCAGGCTGTCCAGCAAGACCTCGAAGCGCTGCACCGCCGCCGCCGCGTCGCGCAGCAGGCGCGGTGCGGCGTGGCCTTGCGCCTTGTCCAGCAGGATGCGCAGCCCGGTAGGCGACGGCACCTTGTGCAGGAACTCGAGGTCGGACTCGGCGCGCGTGGCCTGCACCAGGCGGCTGGCCAGGCTCTTGTCCACGCCCACCCCTCGTGTCAGCCGCACCGGGCGTGGCGGCTCGCCGGCCAGCGCCCGCAGCAGCGGCGCCAGCCGCGCGCGCAGCTCGCGCGCCACCGCGGCGCCGGGCGGCGCCGGGGCTTCAAGCTCGGGATCGGTGGGAACGGTCTGCATCGTGGGTGCGCGCGGCGCGCGCACTGTAGCGCCGAACGCGCGCGCCTCAGGGACTGGGGCGGCGGTGGATCAACATGCTGCGGGTGCCGAAAGGCGCCACCGCCGCCTGGGTTACCGCGGCGATCGTGCGACCGTCGGGTGTGATGGCCGCGAAGTCGATGATCGGCACGAGCTTGTTGCTCGGGCCGCCATTGGCCGCGACGTAGTTGTTGGCGTCGACGAGGCCGGTGGCCGCCGTCCAGATGAAGCCTGCCGACTTCGGCTTGCTTGCATTCGGGCGGCTCGAGCCGACGACGATGCTGCCGTCGTCGCTCAGACCCTCGGCGTAGGCGATGTCCACGGAATGCGCGCCGTTGAGCGAGCCCAGCACGCTGACGACCCACTGCGCACCGTCCCACTTCCACATCACCGCGGCTTCCTGGAAAGCATTTGCCGGGTCGGCGGCCTGGCCGACGATGATGGTGCCGTCGGCGTTCGTCGCCGAGGCTTCGCTGGGCCAGTCGCTGGAGTCCAGGACGGTGCGCACACCGTTGACCCAGACCGCGGCGCGACGTGTGCCGTACTGCGGGTGTTCGTCCCAGCCGACGAGCACACTGCCGTCGCGGTTGGCGCCGTCGATGCGGCTCGAATTCCCGCTGCTGCCCATGTCCACCATCGCGGTCGGCGCGGACCAGGCAAAACCGTGCGCGTAGCCGCCGCTGGCACCGGGCCGCCAGAACAACCCCGTGACGACGGCGCCGTCGCCCGACATGCCAAAGACGCTGGCGTCCTCGCCGTCGGACATGCCGCCGCCGACCGGCAGCGGCTGGTCGAGCATCTGCCAGCCACCGGCCCGCGTCCAGCGCCCGGCGGTGGAATAGGTGCCGTCGTCGGAGAGGATGGTCGCCGCCACCACGCTGCCATCGGCCGAAAGCGCCGGCACGCCCGACGCATGGCCCAATGGCCCCCAGGTGTCGCGGCCGAGCCGCACCAGGCCTTCGCGCGCGGTCCAGCGGAACGGCTCGTAGTTGTCGGTGGTGACAACGGCCGCGACGCGGCCGTTGTCGGACAGGCCGCTCACCGCGCCGAGGCCGACGGGCTGCAGCACCAGCGTATCGGCTGCGGCAGCCGACATGAGCGAGAGGGTGGAAACGACACAAAGACCGGCCATCAGACGGGCGCGGCGAAGCATGAGCGAAGGCATGGGCAACTCCTGAACGAAGACGCAGGGGGCAGGATGAGGTGGACTCGAGAAGACCTTTGTAAGTTCTCTGGGAGAAATTTTGCCGATTCGCGACCGGCGCGGCATTGGGGCCTTCCCGCAGGCTGGCGTCAGCCTGGCGTCAGGCTGTCAGCGGCCGAGGTCGACGAGTTCGGGATAGCGCAACAGCTTGTCGTAGAACGCGGCGCGCGAGATCTTCAGCAGCCGCGCGGCGGCCATGCGGTTGCCCGCGGTGACGCGCAGCGCATCGGCCATCGCCGCGCGCTCGAGCTCAGCCACCTGCTCCGGCAGCGGCCGCGGCCCCGCCGGCGCGGCGCCGCGCGGCGCGGATGCGCCTGTGGTCGCGGGTGCCGTCGGCTGTCCTGTCGGCTGTCCCGCCGACTTCGCTGCCGGCGGCCCTGGCGCCGGCTGCTCTGCCCTCTGCCCGGCCGTCTGCCCGCCGATCGGCGCGACAGCGGCCAGCTGCAACGCGGCGGCGAAATGCGCCGGGATCAGCAGCAGGTCGTCGGTCATCAGCGAGGCCTGCTCCAGCACGTTGCGCAGCTCGCGGATGTTGCCGGGCCACGGCTGCTGCGCCAGCAGATCCAGCGCCTCGCTGGACAGGCTCTTGTGCGGCAGTGCGCTGCGGCGCGCGATGTCCTCGGCCAGCGCTTCGACCAGCGCCTCCAGGTCGGGCAGCCGCTCGCGCAGCGCGGGCACGCGGATCGGCAGCACGTTCAGGCGGTAGTAGAGGTCGGCGCGGAAGCTGCCTTCAGCCACCATCGCCGCCAGATCGCGGCTGGTGGCGGCGATGATGCGCACATCGACGCGTTCGACGCGGTTGCTGCCCAGCGGCTCGATCTCCTGCTCCTGCAGCGCGCGCAGCAGCTTGCTCTGCAGCGCCAGCGGCATGTCGCCGATCTCGTCGAGGAACAGCGTGCCGCGGTCGGCGAGCTTGAACTTGCCGTCGCGCCCCTTGCGCTCGGCGCCGGTGTAGGCGCCCGGCGCGACGCCGAAGAACTCGGCTTCGAGCAAGGTGTCGGGCACGGCGGCGATGTTGACGCCGACGAAGGCGCGCGCGGCGCGGCCGCTGGCGGCGTGGATCGCATGCGCGAGCAGTTCCTTGCCGGTGCCCGTTTCGCCGAGCAGCAGCACGCTGGAGTCGGTCATCGCGACGCGCCGCGCCTGGCGCTTGACCTCCAGCGCCGCCGCGCTGGTGCCGATGAAGCTGCCGATCGTGTACTTCGGCCGCCGCTGCTGGCTGCGCTCGGCGGCGAGCTGCCGGCGCGCATCGTCGAGCTCGCGCTGCAGGTGGCTGAACTTGGCGATCAGCGGCTGCATCGTCGTTTCCGGGTGGTCCAGCAGCACCATGCCGAAAGCGCCGATCACCGCGCCGGCTTCGTCGCGCAGTGGCAGCCGGCTGACGAGAAAGGTGCCGGCGTGGTTGCTCAGCAGGTCCACCAGGATGGGCTGGCCGGTGTCGATGACGTGCGCCATCAGGGTGTTCGGCACCACCTCCTCGACGCGGCGGCCGACGAAGTCGTGCTCGGCGTGGCCGAGCGCAGGCAGGAAACGTTTGTAGCCTTCGCTGATCCAGACGATGCGATGCTCGCGGTCCACTACCATCGTGCCCATCGCCGTGTTGGCGAACGTGTCGAACATGCTCTGCGCGGCAAGCTTCAACACCTGCTCGGTGTTCAGGGGCAAGGGTGACGGGGCCGGCATGGCGGTCACTGTACTGCGCGCCGGCAGTGTCGCTGCGACGCGCGCGCTGCCCTCCCCCCATCCCATCGCGACGAAGGTCTGTCCATGCTCGACGAATTGCGCGAAGCCGCCGCCCGACAGCGCCGCCAGCGCGCGCTGAAGTCCCTGGTGCTGGGCTGCAAGCGGCTGCTGTCGGGGCGCGGCCAGATGAACGGCACGCCGGTGGCACGCGACCTCATCGAACGCCTGGACATCCTGCCCGACGATCAGCTGGACGGCTTTTTCGACTACCTCGCCAACGACCTCAGCCCCGACCCGCAGACCGTACTGCGGCGCGCGCGCGCCTATGCAGAAAATCCCGGCGCGGCCGAACTCATCGCGCTGACGCGCGCCGCCGAACCGGCGCGCCAGGAACTGCTGCGGCGGCTGAACCGCACGCCCGGCGGCACCGCCACCGTGCTGCGGCTGCGCCGCGTGCTGCTCAAGCGGCTGCCCAGGCGCCCCGAACTGGCGGCGCTGGAGGCCGACCTGCTGCACCTGCTGTCGTCGTGGTTCAACCCCGGCTTCCTGCAGATGAAGCGCGTGGACTGGAATTCGCCGGCGCAGCTTCTGGAGAAGATCATCCTGCACGAGGCGGTGCACGAGGTCGACGGCTGGGACGACCTGCGCCGCCGCATGCAGCCCGACCGCCGCTGCTTCGCGTTTTTCCATCCGCAGCTTCCTGACGAACCGCTGATCTTCGTCGAGGTGGCGCTGCTGCCCGAGATGCCGGACGCGATTGCGCCGCTGATCGACAAGAACGCGACGCCGCTGACCGCCGAGGACTTCCGCGTCGCGGCCTTCTACGGCATCAGCAACTGCGAGCCCGGCCTGCGCAGCGTCTCGCTCGGCAACTTCCTCATCAAGCAGGTGGCCGAACACCTGCACCATGAACTGCCGCGCGTGCGCACCTACTGCACGCTGTCGCCGATACCGGGGTTTTCGGCCTGGCTGCGCGCGGCACCCGACCTGGCGGCGCTGCCCGGCGTGGGCAAGGCCGCGCTGGCGAAGCTGACGGCGGCGCGCGCGACGCTCGAGCAGGCCAGCGGCGGCGACCTCGGCGCGCTGCAGAGCCCGACGCTTCTCGAAGCCCTGGACGCCGCCGCCCAGGACGCACTGCTGGCGCTGGCCGCGGCCTATCTGGGCCATGCATCGCCCACGCCGGCGGGCGACCCGGTGGCGCGTTTTCACCTCGACAACGGCGCGCGCCTGGAACGCCTGAATCCGCGTGGCAACATGTCGCCCGCCGGGCTGCGCCAATCGTTCGGCCTGATGGTCAACTACCTCTACGACCTGGACCGCATCGAGAGCAGCCACGCCAAGTTCCGCAACGGCGCGGTGGCGCGTTCGCGCGCGGTGTCGGGCCTGATCTGAAAACAGCACACGATGATCAACAAGAACCTCTACGCCGCGCTGCGCGCCGGCTTCCCCGCCGACCTGGACCAGGTGGCCGTCGAAACCGTCGACACCGCAACGCCGCTGCTCTACACCTGGCGCGACCTCGAGCGCGGCTCGGCGATGATCGCCAACCTGCTCGATTCGCTCGATCTGCCGCCGGCCTCGCGCGTGGCGGTGCAGACCGACAAGAGCGTCGAAGCGCTGATGCTGTACCTGGCCGTGCTGCGCAGCGGCCATATCTACCTGCCGCTGAACACGGCCTACCAGGCGGGCGAGATCGCCTACTTCGTCGGCAACGCCGAACCGGCGGTGGTGGTGTGTTCGAGCCGCAACTTCGGCTGGGTCAGCAAGATCGCGTTCCAGGCCGGCACCGCGCGTGTGTACACGCTCGACGACGACCGCAGCGGCAGCCTGCTCGCGCGCGCGTCGTTCCACCGCGACGAACACAAGGTGGCCCTGGCGCGGCCCGACGACCTTGCGGCCATCGTCTACACCAGCGGCACCACCGGGCGCAGCAAGGGGGCGATGCTGAGCCACGGCAACCTGCTGTCGAACGCGCGCGTGCTGAAGGACTACTGGGGCTGGACGAAGGGCGATGTGCTGATCCACACGCTGCCGATCTTCCACGTGCACGGCCTGTTCGTGGCGTCGCACGGCGCGCTGCTCAACGGCAGCCGCATGCTGTGGCTGTCGAAGTTCGACGCCCGCACCGTGATCGCGCGCCTGCCCGAGGCCACCGTCTTCATGGGCGTGCCCACGCTGTACGTGCGCATGCTGGCCGAGCCGGCGCTGGACAAGGCCGCGTGCCGCCGCATGCGGCTGTTCATCAGCGGCTCGGCGCCGCTGCTGATCGAGACCTTCGGCGAATGGCAGCGGCGCAGCGGCCACACCATCCTCGAACGCTACGGCATGAGCGAGACCGTCATGCTGACGTCCAACCCCTATCGCCCCGAAAGCGCGCGCCGCGGCGGCACCGTGGGCTTCGCGCTGCCCGGCGTCGGCGTGCGCGTGCACGACGACAAGGGCCGACCGCTGTCGGCGGGCGAGATCGGCGGCATCGAGGTCAAGGGCCCCAACGTCTTCAAGGGCTACTGGCGCATGCCCGAGAAGACGGCCGACGAATTCACCACCGACCTCTGGTTCAAGACCGGCGACGTCGGCCAGATCGACGCCGACGGCTACGTGAGCATCGTCGGCCGCAGCAAGGACCTCATCATCAGCGGCGGCTACAACGTCTATCCGGCCGAGATCGAAAGCCACATCAACGAGATGATCGGCGTTGCCGAGTCGGCGGTGATCGGCGTGCCGCATCCCGACTTCGGCGAGGCGGTGGTGGCGGTGGTCGTCGGCCGCGCCGGCGCGACGCTCGACGGCGGCGCGATCACGGCCGAACTGAAGGCCAAGATCGCGCACTTCAAGGTGCCCAAACGCGTGTTCATCGCCAACGAGCTGCCGCGCAACGTGATGGGCAAGGTGCAGAAGAACGTGCTGCGCGAACGGCACGGCACCCTCTTCACGGCCTGAGTTCGGCGCCCGGCGCCACGCTACGTCTGGCGCCCGCCCCTGATTCCATCGCACGGCGTCGGATGCTAGGGATGTGACACGCTGCGGCGTGCGCCCAGCATGCGGCCCTTGCGGTGCCGTGTCCGGCGCCGCGCAACGGAGAACACGCCATGAAGCCATCGCACGCACTCGCCGCCGCCTTGCTGAGCGCCGCCGCAGCGGCCCAGGCCCACACCGAAATCTTCACCGCCGCGCTGGCGGGCGCGAACGAAAGCCCGCCGCAAAGCTCGCAGGGTTCGGGCACGGCCACCGTCACGCTCGACCTCGATCTGGCAACGATGCGGGTGCAGCTCAGCTTCGCCGACCTCTCCGGCCTGACCACGGCGTCGCACATCCACTGCTGCACCGCAGTGGCCGGCGCCGGCACCGCCGGCGTGGCGACGCCGACGCCTTCGTTCCCCGGCTTCCCGCTCGGCGTCACCTCGGGCAGCTACGACCAGCTCTTCGATCTCACCTCGGCGGCCAGCTACAACCCGGCTTTCGTCACCGCGCAGGGCTCGCTGGGCAATGCGATGAACGCGCTCATCCTGGGCCTGGAAAGCGGCCAGGCCTACCTGAACATCCACACCGACTTCGCCCCCAGCGGCGAGATCCGCGGCTTCCTCGCGCTGGCGCCGGTGCCTGAACCGGCCACCGGCGTGTTGATGGCGCTGGGCCTGGCCGGCATCGCCGCCGTCGCACGCCGGCACGCTTGAACCCCGCATGCGCCCGGCCGGCGCTACAGTGCGCCGGACCATGACACTCAGACTGCTCGTGCTCGGCGGCACCCGCTTCCTGGGCCGCCACTTCGTCGAACAGGCGCTTGCAGCCGGCCATCGCGTGACCCTGCTGCATCGCGGGCGCAGCGCAGCCGGGCTGTTCCCCGACGCCGAACACCGCACCGCCGACCGCAACGGCGACCTCGCCGCACTGCGCGCCGGCGAATGGGACGCCGTGCTCGACACCAGCGCCTACGTGCCGCGCCACGTGCGCAGCGCCGCGGCAGCGCTGGCGGGTCGCATCGGCCGCTACCTGCTGGTCTCCAGCATCAGCGTCTACGCCGACTTCGCACGTCCCGGTGCCGACGAAGACGCATCGCTGCAGAGCCTGGCCGACCCCACGACCGAGGTCGTCAGCGGCGAAACCTACGGTGGCCTGAAGGTGCTGTGCGAACAGGCGCTTGCCCAGGCGCTGCCGCAGGCCTGCCTGATCGCCCGCCCGGGGCTGCTGGTGGGGCCGCATGACCCGACCGGCCGCTTCACGTGGTGGCTGCAGCGTCTGCGCGCAGGCGGCGACGTGCTGGCGCCCGGCGAGGCGGGCGCGCGTGTGCAATTCATCGACGCGCGCGATGCCGCGGCGTGGTTGCTGACGCAGGCGCAGACCGGCAACGTCGGCACCTACAACCTCACCGGCCCGGCAAGCCCGCTGACGATGGGCGAGTTGCTCGACACCACGCGCCGCGTGCTGCGGCCCGACGCCCGGCTGCACTGGGTCGACGAAGACTTTCTGCGGCGTGAAGGCGTCACCCCGTGGAGCGAGCTGCCGCTGTGGGTGGCGCGCGCCGAAGCCGGCCTGCACGAGATAGACATCATGCGTGCGCTGCGCAGCGGGCTCGTCTGCCGACCGCTGGCCGAGACCGTGGCCGACACCGCCGCCTGGGCGCAAGCGCACGACGGGCCGCACGCCGATGTCGGCCTCAGCCCCGAGCGTGAGGCCGCGCTGCTGGCGGCCTGGGCCGCGGCATCATGACGCGGCCAGCGTCGCCCACTGCCAGAGCGCAAACGCCGCCAGCACGAGTGCCGAGCCGCGATTGACAAGACGCTGCACACGGGCGTCGAAACGCGAACGCAGGCGGCCGACGAGGCCGCTCAACAGCAGCCACCACAGCGCCGAGCCGACGAGCACGCCGGCGATCATCGGCCACGGCGACGACGGCGCACCCCGGCCGGCCAGCGCACCGAAGAGGGCGATGAACGAAACGATCGTCGCCGGGTTCGACAGCGTCAGCAAGAAGGTGCCCGCGAACGACGCCCACAGGCGCTGGCCACCGCCGGCGTGCGCCGCCTGCAAGGGCGGCCCGCTGCGCCAGGTGCGCCAGGCCAGCCACAACAGGAAGGCGCCGCCGAACAAGGCCAGCGGCACCCGCGCCGCGGACAGCGCGTGGATCAGCGACGTGACGCCGAACGCACCGAGCGCGCCGTAGCTGGCGTCGGCCGCTGCCGCGCCCAGCCCCGTCACCAGACCCACCAGCGTGCCGCGCTGCAGGCTGCGCTGAATCACCAGCAGGCCGATGGGCCCCACCGGCGCGGCGATCGACAGGCCGATCAGCAGCGATTGCGCGAAGAGGTGGCCGGCGTCGGTCATGGGCGGCGAGCATAACGGTGCAGGCGAGGCGACGGGGCCGGGGAGCGGGAGTGAGGCGTTGGGCGCACCTGCCCGCCGTGGCGCGAGGTCTGCGGTAATGCGAGCTCAGCCCTTGCGCGTGAAATCGCGCAAGGGCCTTCGGCAGGCACAAGGTTCCTTCCGGAACCCTGCGCCCGGCGTCAGTCCGCGGCGTAGATGTCGCGGTCTTTGGTCTCGCGCACGAAGATCATGCCGATCACGAAGCAGGCTGCGGCGATCACCACCGGGTACCACAGGCCGTAGTAGATGTTGCCGTTCTGCGCCACCATCGCGAACGTGATCGATGGCAGCAGGCCGCCGAACCAGCCGTTGCCGATGTGGTACGGCAGGCTCATCGACGTGTAGCGGATGCGGGTCGGGAACAGTTCGACCAGCATCGCCGCGATCGGCCCGTAAACCATCGTCACGTAGAGCACCAGGATCCAGAGGATGCCGACGATGCTCCACCACTCGTCGCTCATGAAATAGATCGGCGCCGCCTTCGGCGGGTAGCCGGCGGCCCGCATGGTTTCGGCCACCTCGGTCTTGAAGGCGGCGATGGCCTTGCCGCTGTCTTCGTCGAAGCGGTGGCCGCCGGCGGCGATCCTGCCGGCGGGCGGCGCGATTTCCTTGTTGCCGATCTTGACGATCGTCGGGCTGCCCGGCGCCGCCGCTTCGTTGGCATAACTGGCCGAGTTGGCGGCGAGTGCACGCTTGGCGATGTCGCAGGGCGTGGTGAAGTCGGCCTCGCGCGCGATCGGGCTGCCCTGGAACGAGCAGGTCGCCGCGTCGGCGCGCACCGAGATCGGCACGCTGGCCTGCGCCTGTGCCAGCGCCGGGTTCGCCGCTTCGGTGAGTGCCTTGAAGAGCGGGAAGTAGGTCAGCACCGCCAGCAACAGGCCCGCCATGATGATGGGCTTGCGGCCGATGCGGTCCGACAGCACGCCGAAGACGATGAAAAACGGCGTGCCCAGCAGCAGCGACGCGGCCACCATGTACTGCGCCGTCGTCGCATCGACCTTGAGCACGCTGGTCAGGAAGAACAGCGCATAGAACTGGCCCGAATACCAGACCACGCCCTGGCCGGCGACGAGGCCGAACAGCGCGATCAGCACGATCTTCAGGTTGCGCCAGCGGCCGAACGACTCCAGCAGCGGCGCCTTCGAGATCTTGCCCTCGTCCTTCATGCGCTTGAAGGCCGGCGATTCATTCATCGACAGCCGGATCCACACCGACACGACGAGCAGCAGGATCGACAGCAGGAACGGCACGCGCCAGCCCCACTCGTTGAACGCGGCCTCGTCGAGCATGCCGCGCACGCCGATCAGCACCAGCAGCGACAGGAACAGTCCCAGCGTGGCGGTGGTCTGGATCCACGACGTCCAGGCGCCGCGCTCGTGCTGCGGTGCGTGTTCGGCCACGTAGGTGGCGGCGCCGCCGTACTCGCCGCCGAGCGCCAGCCCTTGCAGCAGCCGCAGGCCGACGAGGATCACCGGCGCGGCGATGCCGATGGACGCGTAGCTGGGCAGCAGGCCGACGACGAAGGTCGACAAGCCCATGATCAGGATCGTCACCAGGAAGGTGTACTTGCGGCCGACCATGTCGCCCAGACGGCCGAAGACGAGCGCACCGAACGGGCGCACGAAAAATCCGGCGGCGAAAGCCAGCAGCGACGCAATGAACGCGGCCGTCGGGTCCAGCCCGGCGAAGAACTTTTTGCCGATCACCGCCGCCAGCGAACCGTAGAGGTAGAAGTCGTACCACTCGAACACCGTGCCCAGCGACGATGCGAAGACGACCTTGCGCTCTGCCTTCGTCATCGGCGCGTTCCTGCGCGCCACCTTGGTCGCCATGAAGTCTGCCCCTTGTCGATGAAACCTTGCCGCTGACGGCAGCGCCGCCGTGGCGGCGCCGTGCGGGCCCGGATGCCCGCCCTATCCATCTCGACCCGATACGGGGCGACTTGAGCCCGGGAAAAGCCGAAACCGCGCCGAGCGTGACTCAGTCGCCGCGGCGCAGGGCTTCGGCCACCATCGGCAGGGCGTCCAGTCCCCAATAGTTCACACCGTCCAGCACCAGCGTGGGCACGCCGAACACACCGGCCGCCAGCGCCTCCTGCGTCGCCTGGCGCAGCGCCAGCTTGACGTCTTCGCCCTGCGGGTCGTGCGCGGGCGCCAGTTGTTGTGCCAACAACGCCAGGCGTGCCGGGTCGGCCGCATCGGCGCCGCCCAGCCAGACGTGGCGGAACACCGCTTCGACGACGCGCCGGTTCGGCCCCGCGGCGATGGCCAGGCGCAGCAGGCCCAGCGGGTTGAAGGGGTGGGCGGCCGGCATCTCGAAGGCAATGCCGTGCTGCTGCGCCAGCCAGCGCACATGGCGGAAGGTCCACTCGCGCTTGGGCTCGATCTCGGCCGGCCCCTTGTGGCCCCAGTGCTTCAAGAGCCCCGCGAACAGCAGCGGCCGGTACACCACCTCGTAGCTGCAGCCTTGCAACGCGTCAGGCAGGCGCTCGAACGCCAGATAGGCGAACGGCGAGATGGGGTCGAACCAGAAGCTCAGGCGTTTCATGGCTCGGCTGGCCGCGGGCCGTGCTGGGTGCGCCAGATGGCGCGACGGTGACCGATTTCAACCCACACCGCGCGCTTGGCGGCGTCGTCCAGCGTCGACCAGAGCGCGATCTCGTCGAGCGTGCGCAGGCAGCCCTCGCACCAGCCGCTGGCCTCGTGCATGCGGCAGACGTTGATGCAGGGGCTGGGCACCGGTGCGCTCATCGGGCGTGCTGCGTCGCAGAACTCATGGCTGCAACACCACATCGGCCACCGGTGCGCCGGTCAGACGTTCGAGTTCAGCCGGCGAGAGCCTGAAAACGCCGTTCGGATGGCCGGCGGCGGCCCAGATCTCGCTGAAGCGGAAGAGCTCGCGGTCGATCAGCGTCAGCACCGGCGTGCTGTGCGCCAGCGGCGCCACACCGCCGATCGAAAAGCCGGTGCGCGCCTTCACGAAGTCGGCATCGGCGCGGCCCAGCGGCCCGGTCGCCGCGGCGACACGCTTTTCATCGACGCGCCGGTCACCCGACGTGACGACCAGCACCGCACCGTCGTCGGCCTGGCGGCGGAAGATCACGCTCTTGGCGATCTGCCCCACCGCCACGCCCAGCGCATCGGCCGCTTCCTGCGAGGTGCGTGCGGCGACCTCCAGCCACAGCGGCGCATGCGGGTGACCGCGCTCGGCCAGCGCCCGGCTGACGCGCTGGAAACCTTCGGGGCGCTCCATCAGGCGTCGAGCGCGACGCCGCGCTTGGCGAGCAGCGCCTTGCCGGCGCGCGACACCGGCGGCCGGCCGAGCACCTGCGAAATGAAGGCGCCGGCGTCGACCAGCTGGTCGAGGTCGATGCCGGTATCGATGCCCAGGCCGCGCAGCATGAACAACACGTCTTCGCTGGCGACGTTGCCGGTGGCGCCCTTTGCATAAGGGCAGCCACCGAGACCGGCGATGCTGGCGTCGAAGACATGGATACCCAGCTCCAGGCAGGCATAGATGTTGGCCAGAGCCTGCCCGTAGGTGTCGTGGAAGTGCCCGCTGACTTCGGCGAGCGGATAGTGTTTCAGCGCGCGCTCCATCACCGCCTGCACACGCATCGGCGTGCCGACGCCGATGGTGTCGGCGACGCCGCAATGGTCGACGCCGATGCCCTTCATCAGCAGCACCACACGCTCGACCTCGTCGGCGCTGACCTCGCCCTGGTACGGGCAACCCAGCGCGCACGAGATCGCGCCGCGCACCTTCACACCGGCGTCGTGCGCGGCCGCCACGACGGGGCGGAAACGCTCGATGCTTTCTTCGATCGAGCAGTTGATGTTGCGCTGGCTGAAGGCCTCGGTGGCGGCGGCGAAGACGACGATCTCGTCGGGGCGACTGGGCAGCGCTGCCTGCAACCCCTTCAGGTTCGGCGTCAGCACCGAATAGCGCACGCCGGCGCGGCGCTCGATGCCGGCCATCACCTGGGCGTTGTCGGCCATCTGCGGCACCCACTTCGGGCTGACAAAGCTGGTGACCTCGATCTCGCGGCAGCCCGCGTGCTGCAGCCGCTGCACGAGTTCGATTTTGTGCGCCGCGCTGACCGGCTGCGCCTCGTTCTGCAGCCCGTCGCGCGGGCCGACTTCCACCAGGGTGACATGCTGTGGCTTCATCGCTTGCTGACTATATCGGTGGCTATCAACCGTTTTGGGGATGGTGACATCAGCGGCCCGCACGCACACTGCGCGCCACCATGAACACCGACCGCCTGCTGCGCATCGCCAACCGCATCAACCTGCTGTTGCTGCGCGAGCTGGCGCAAGGCGTGGACGTGAGGCGCGTCATCGCCGAGCCGCGGTACGCGCGCGACGTGTTGCTGGTGTGCGACGCGCTGCCGGGCTCCGACCTGGCGTCGCTGGCGCAGCACTTCCGCAGCGCGCTCGCCGAGCCGGCCGACAGGCCGGCCGGCGCATCGCGCTTCGGCGCCGATTCCACCGCCTTCGGCATCACGCGCGGTGGTGCAGATTCCGAACTCGGCGCGCTGCTGAAAACGCACCCCGTGCCGGCGCGCTGGTTCTCGCCCGGCCGCTGGCTGGCGCGGTAGTTCCTGCGCCGTCACTCGGCCAGCTTCAGCAGTTCACCGCCTTCGGCGACCTGGTCGCCCACGGCGTAGAGCAATTCGGCCACCACACCGTCACGCGGTGCGTTGATGGTGTGCTCCATCTTCATCGCCTCCATCACCGCCAGCGCCTGGCCGCGCTTGACGCTGTCGCCCTGGCGCGCGAGGAAGGCCACCACCTTGCCGGGCATGGGCGCCGTCAGCCGCCCGCCTTCGGCCGCCTGGTCGCCGGCGTGCGCGATGGGGTCGAACTCGGTCACGAGCGCACTGCCGTCGGTGGCGAACACCGCGCAGCGCTCGCCCTGCTGGTAGACCGACAGCGTGTGGCGCTGGCCGCCCAGCATCACCTCGTGGCGTCCGGCGCCCAGGCCGCGCGCGCTGAAAGGCCAGCGCTGCTCAGCGAGCTGCAGTTGCAGGGCGCCATCGTGCAGGCGCTGCACGTGCACCACCTGTCGCTGACCCTGCAGTTCGATGTCGAAACGCCGCTGCGCGCCGCCGTGCAGGCGCCAGCCGTCGCGCGTCGACCAGGGATCGCCGTCGGCCAGCAAGGCTTCCTGGGCCAACGCGTGGGCGACGACGCCGGCAGCCGCCACGGCAGCGGCCAGCGGTGGGGCGTCGAACAGCGCCGGCCGCTCACGCTCGATGAGCGCGGTGTCGAGGTCGGCGCTGGCAAACGCATGGCTGTTGACGACGCGGCGCAGGAAGGCGACGTTGGTATTGAGGCCCATCAGGTGGGTGTCGCGCAGTGCCGCATCCAGCCGCGCCAGCGCCTGCGCGCGGTTGTCGCCCCAGACGATGAGCTTGGCGATCATCGAGTCGTAGTACGGCGTGATCGCATCGCCTTCGACGAAGCCGCTGTCCACGCGCGCCAGTGTCTGGCTGCGCTCGAACGCCACATGCGCGGGCCAGCGCGCCACCTGCAGCGTGCCGGTGGCGGGCAGGAAGTTGGCATCGGGGTTCTCGGCGCAGATGCGCGCTTCGATGGCATGGCCGTGTATCGCCAGTTCGTGCTGCGCCTTCGGCAACGCCTCGCCGCGGGCCACGCGCAACTGCCATTCGACAAGGTCGAGCCCGGTGATCGCCTCCGTCACCGGGTGCTCCACCTGCAGCCGCGTATTCATCTCCATGAAATAAAAACGCAGGTCGCCGTCGTCGGTGGGCTCGGCGATGAACTCCACCGTGCCGGCGCCCACGTAGCGGACGGCGCGCGCCGCCGCCACCGCCGCGGCGCCCATCTCGGCGCGGCGCGCGTCGCTGATGCCCGGCGCCGGCGCTTCTTCCAGCACCTTCTGGTGACGGCGCTGCACCGAGCAGTCACGCTCGAACAGATGGATGCACTGGCCGTGGCTGTCGCCGAAGACCTGGATCTCGATGTGGCGCGGCCGCGTGACGTAGCGCTCCACCAGCACGTGGTCGTCGCCGAAGCTGGCCTTCGCCTCTCGCTGGCACGACGCCAACGCGGCGGCGAAATCCTCGGCGCGCTCGACACGCCGCATGCCTTTGCCGCCGCCGCCGGCGCTGGCCTTGATGAGCACCGGGTAGCCGATCTTCGCCGCCTCGGCGGCCAGCAGTTCGGGGCTGTTGTCGCGCCCGTGATAACCCGGCACCAGCGGCACGCCGGCCTCGGCCATCAGCGTCTTTGCGGCCGACTTGCTGCCCATCTGGCGAATCGCCGATGCCGGCGGGCCGATGAAGATCAGCCCGGCGTCGGCGCAGGCGCGCGCGAAGTCTTCGTTCTCGCTCAGGAAGCCGTAGCCGGGATGCACGGCCTGGGCGCCGGTTGTCCTGGCGGCGTCGATGATGCGCTGCCACTGCAGATAACTCTCACGTGGTGGCGCGGCGCCGATGTGCACCGCCTCGTCGCAGAGCTGCACGTGGCGCGCGCGTGCATCGGCATCGGAATAGACGGCCACCGTATGCACCCCCAGGCGGCGCGCGGTGGTGGCGACGCGGCAGGCGATCTCGCCGCGGTTGGCGATGAGGATCTTCTTGAACATCGTTTTCCTTTGCTCCAGGCCGGGCCGCTAGCGCCAGCCGGGCTCACGTTTGCCCAGGAAGGACGCCACGCCTTCGCGTCCTTCGGCGCTGACACGGATGTCGGCGATGCGGTGCGCAGTGTCGGCGCGCAGCGCGGCATCGATGGGCCGGCCGGCCACGTCGTGCACGAGTCGCTTGCAGGCCTTCACCGCCGCCGGCCCGTTGGCCGCCAGCAGCGCGACGATCTCGGCGACGCGGGCGTCCAGCGCGTCGGCCGCAACCAGTTCATGCACGAAGCCGAGCGCCTTGGCCTGGGCGGCCGAAAAACGTTCGGCGCTGATGAAGTAGCGGCGCGACGCCTGCTCGCCGAGCGCCTTCACGACATACGGCGCGATCGTCGCCGGCAAGAGGCCGAGCCGCGCCTCACTGAGACAGAACTGCACGCCGTCGGCGGCCACCAGCACATCGCACACGGCGGCCAGGCCGACGCCGCCGGCATAACAGTCGCCGTGCACGCGGCCCACCACCGGCAGCGGGCAGTCGTAGATCGTCCACAGCATCTCGGCCAGGCGCGCGGCGTCGGCCTGGTTCTCTTGCCAGCCGTAGCCGGCCATCGCCCGCATCCAGTTCAGGTCGGCACCGGCACAGAAGGCCTTGCCGCGACCGCCGAGCACGATGACGCGCAGCGTGCCATCGGCGCCGAGCGTGCGAAACGCCTGGGTCAGCTCGGCGATGACGCCGTCGTTGAAGGCGTTGCGAACGTCGGGGCGATCGAGCCAGACCTCGGCCACATGGGGCGACGGGCGGCGGATGTCGAGCGTGGTGTCGTTCATGGTGATGAATAGCGTTTGGCGGCTTCGTCGAGCATCACTTCGGTGGCGCCGCCGCCGATGGCCAGCACACGTGCGTCGCGCCACAGGCGCTCAACCGGCGTGCCGTGCATGAAACCCATGCCGCCGTGAAGTTGCTGGCAGCCCTGCGTGACCTCGTTGACGAGTTCACCCGTCAACGCCTTCAGCAGCGACACGTCCTGCACCACGTCGTGGCCCTGCGTGACGCGCCACGCGCAGTGGTACAGGTAGGCACGCGCGGCACGTGTCTTCGCATCCAGCATCGCCAGCTTCTGGCGCACCGCCTGCTTGTCCCACAGCGTGGCGCCGAAGGCCGTGCGCGTGCGCACATGCTCCAGCGCCAGCTTCAGCGCCTGCGTGCAATGGCCCACCGCCATCGCGGCGAGCGCGATGCGTTCGGTCTGGAAGTTCTTCATCACGGCGTAGAAGCCCTTGCCTTCGTCGCCCAGCAGATGCGACGCCGGCACGCGGCAGTTCTCGAACAACAGCTCGGCGGTGTCGGAACAGCGCCAGCCCGTCTTGTCCAGCGAACGGCTGACGGTGAAGCCCGGCGTGCCCTTCTCAAGCGCGAAGATCGAGATCGCGTGGCGTGCGCTGCCGGTGCGCGCGGCGATGAAGTACAGATCGGCGAACACGCCGTTGGTGATGAAGAGCTTGCTGCCGTTGAGCACCCAGGCGTCGCCGTCGCGCACCGCGCGGGTCTGGATGCCGGCCACGTCGGAGCCGGCGCCGGCCTCGGTGATGCCGACCGCGGTGATAATTTCGCCGCGCGTGATGCCCGGCATCCAGCGCGCCTTCTGCGCCGCTGTGCCGGCGTGGTGCAGGTGCGGGCTGGCCATGTCGGTGTGCACGAGCACGGTGATGATGAAGCCGCCGAACGTGCTCTGGCTCAGGGCGTCGGCAAACGCCAGGTTCGTCAGTGCGTCGGCGCCGGCGCCACCGTATTCGCTGTCGTAGACCAGCCCCAGCAGGCCGGCCGCGCCGAGCTTGCGCAGCACCTCGCGCGGCACCTTGCCATCGGCCTCCCAGGCGCTGGCGAAGGGCTCGACCTCGCGCGCGATGAAGCGCGCGACCTGCGTCTGCAGCAGTTCGTGCTCGGGTGTCAGGTGGACGTTGTCCATCACATGCGGAAGACGCCGAAGCGCGGCGTCTCGGGAATCGGCGCGTTGAGGCTGGCGCTCAGGCCCAGCGCCAGCACGCGGCGTGTGTCGGCGGGATCGATGACGCCGTCGTCCCACAACCGCGCGCTGCTGAAGTAGGGCCGCGCCTGGTGCTCGAACTGGTCGAGGATGGGCTGCTTGAACGCCGCTTCGTCGCTGGCGCTCCACGCGCCGCCGCGGCCTTCGATGCCGTCGCGCTTCACGGTGGCCAGCACCGCGGCGGCCTGTTCGCCGCCCATCACGCTGATGCGCGCGTTCGGCCACATCCACAGGAAGCGCGGGCTGTAGGCGCGGCCGCACATGCCGTAGTTGCCGGCGCCGAAGCTGCCGCCGATGATGACGGTGAACTTCGGCACCGTGGCGGTGGCCACCGCGGTGACCATCTTCGCGCCGTGTTTGGCGATGCCTTCGGCCTCGTATTTGCGGCCCACCATGAAGCCGGTGATGTTCTGCAGGAAGACGAGCGCAATGCGGCGCTGGCAGCACAGCTCGATGAAGTGCGCGGCCTTCATCGCGCTTTCGGAAAACAGCACGCCATTGTTGGCGATGATGCCCACCGGCATGCCTTCGATGTGCGCAAAACCCGTGACCAGCGTGGCGCCGTAGCGTGCCTTGAATTCATCGAACTCCGAGCCGTCGACGATGCGCGCGATGATCTCGCGCACGTCGAAGGGCTTGCGCGCGTCGGTGGGGATGATGCCGTGCAACTCGGCGCCGTCGAACAGCGGCGGCCGCGGCGGCAGCGTTTTCACCTGCTCGGGCTTGCGCCAGTTCAGGTTCGCGACACTGGCGCGCGCGATGGCCAGTGCATGCATGTCGTTTTCGGCCAGATGGTCGGCCACGCCCGACAGCCGCGTGTGCACGTCGCCGCCGCCCAGGTCTTCGGCGCTGACGATCTCGCCGATGGCCGCCTTCACCAGCGGCGGGCCACCGAGGAAGATCGTGCCCTGCTTCTTCACGATGATGGTCTCGTCGCTCATCGCCGGCACGTAGGCGCCGCCCGCCGTGCACGAGCCCATCACGACGGCGATCTGCGGCACGCCCTGGGCGCTGAGGTTGGCCTGGTTGTAGAAGATGCGGCCGAAGTGTTCGCGGTCGGGGAACACCTCGTCCTGGTTCGGCAGGTTGGCGCCGCCGCTGTCGACGAGGTAGATGCACGGCAGCCGGTTCTGCTGCGCGATCTCCTGCGCGCGCAGGTGCTTCTTCACCGTCATCGGGTAGTAGGTGCCGCCCTTGACGGTGGCGTCGTTGCAGACGATCAGGCATTCGACGCCGCTGACGCGGCCGATGCCGGCAATCATGCCGGCGCCCGGTGCGGCGTTGTCGTACATGTCGAGCGCGGCGATGGCACCGATCTCGAGGAACGGCGTGTCGGGGTCGAGCAGCATCTCGACGCGCTCGCGCGGCAGCAGCTTGCCACGCGCAACGTGCTTCGCGCGCGCCGCCGCACCGCCGCCTTCGGCGATCGTGGCCAGTCTGGCGTTGAGGTCGTCGACGAGCTGGCGCATCAGCGCAGCGCTGGCCTTGAACTCTTCAGACCGTGGGTTCAGCTTGGACGTGAGAACGGGCATCTTGTCTCCTGCGCCGGCGATCACAACGCGTCGCTCGCGGCGGGCCTGATTGACGTTTACGTTAACGTCAATTCTAGAGGCGGGCAAGACGGCTTTCCCGCCGCCGCTGCCGCCTTCACGCGGCCACGGGCCAGCGTCCGGGATACAGGGTTTCCAGAGCCAGGCGGCCGGCCTGGCGCAGGCGCGGCGCCAGCGCCGCGGCCAGCATCTCGGCCTCGCCGCCGTTGTCGAACTTCGTGCTGCGGCCGCGCCACAGCGATGCCAAGGCCTCGTGCTGGGGCGCCAGCGCGGCCTGCACCACGCCGCGCCAGTGCGCCGGTGCTTCACCCTGTGCCCAGTCGCCGCGCCCGCGCCCGAAATGCGCCACCGCCAGGTAACGCAGCAGCGCGGCCTGCACCAGCGGCGCCATCGCGTCAGCGTTCCAGCTTGCGAAACTCTGGCCGGTGCCGCGCACGACGTTCAGGCCACGCGCCAGCCCGGCGCCGCCCAGTGCGCCGAGCAGGCCGCCGGCGAGCATGCCGCCGCCCAGCGTCAGGCCGCCGCTGAGGATGTCGGCCTTCAGCCCCATCGCCGCGCCGCTGAGCACACCGCCCACCAACGCCGCACGCCCTTCGCCGACGCGCTGGCGCAGTTCGTACTGCGTCGCCACGCGGTCGAGAATCTCGCCCTGCGCGCGCCCCTGCAGGCCATGCAGCGCCAGCAGGCGCTCGGTGCTGGCGCGCACCTCGGCGTCGAGCCGGTCGGCCAGCGCCTGCTGCGCTTCGTGGCCCTCGGCGCGCCGCTGCAGCCAGCCGCGTTCGTCCAGCACCGCGTGCGTGGCCGCGATGCGGCCCAGGCTCGCGGCCAGCTCCTGCATCGCGGCGTCGAAGGTGGCCAGGCGCAGCGCCGCCCAGGCCGCGTGCAGCCGCATGCCGGGGGCGGGCTGCGGCAGCACCCGCGCGATGACCTGCAGCAGCGTGCCTTCCTGCACCCAGCAGCGCGCGAAGGCGTCCAGCGCCAGCACCTCCCGCACCTGCGCCAGCGGCGCCAGATGCACGCGCCAGCGCTCGACGTCGGCCGCCTCTTCGGCGGCCGCGCGCGGCGCGCCGAGCTGGTTCAGCAGCACGATCACGGGCTTGCCGACCCAGTTCAGCAGCGCCATTTCGGGCGCCACGTAGCCGGCCGCCGCCGGCGCTTCGCTGGCGTTGACGAGGTAGAGCACGATGTCGGTGGTTTCGCGCACATGGCGCAGCACCTGCTGGCTGGACCACAGCGCGCGGTCGCGCCAGCGGTCCCACACCTGGCCGAGCAGCCAGCCCAGCAGCTGCTCGCTGCGCTGCAACTGCTGCGTCAGCTTCAGCAGCCGTGTGCCGTCGCCGAAGCCCGGCGTGTCCCAGAGCTGCAGCTCATCGCCTTCGGGGCTGCGCAGCAACGCATGCATCTCGCTGAACTCGGTGACGTGCGGTGCGTCGCGCACGTCGCCGATGTCGCGCCCGAGCAGCGTGCGCGCCAGCGTCGTCTTGCCGACGTTGGTGTGCGAGACCAGGCTCAGCGTGATGTTCGTCATCGCGCCAGCGCCTTGTGCAGCGCGGCCGCGGCGCGTGCCACATCGGGGGCGTCCAGATCGACGCACAGCAGGCCCACGCCCTGCTCATCGGCCAGTTTCTGCCAGGCCTTGCGGCGCTGCACGCGGCGCTCGGGCAGCGCGCCGAAACGGCGCTGGAAGGCTGCCTCGTCGGCGACGATCAGCCGCGCGCCCGCTGGCGATGCGCAGGCGGCGATGAAACGCCCTTGCGCCTCGGCCTCGGGGGTGGCCGCGAAGTCGAACAGCAGCACCCGCAGGCTGGCGCCGGGCTCGTCAGCGCCCAGCGGCGCATCGGCGTCGAACGGCGTCGCCTCGGCGATGCGCAGCCGCAACTCTTCGCCCAAGACGCTGGCGAGCACCGCGCGCAGGCCCAGAGCGGCCTGCGGCCCGCACGGCGCGGCATACGGCAGCACCTGCACGACGGCGCTGCCGCCCTGCTGCTGCAGGCGCAGGCGTTCGAAGTACGGCTCGTCCAGCGGCAGCGGAAAACGCCGCGCCAGGCGGCGTGCGCGCCAGGCGGCCGCGCCCGCCAGCAGCATGCGCGGCAGCACGACGAACAGCAGCAGCATCGCCGCGTAGAGATGAATCCACGGCGCCGCCGGCCCCGCTGCGGGCGAGGCCACCCCCGGCAGCACGCGCAGCGGCCCGGCGTCGGGCACGCCGATGCCGGTGAGCGCGCTCGCCGGCGCGAGCAAGGTGTGCAGCACCGCCTGCACCATCGGTGGCTCGAGAAACGTGCTCTGCCAGCCGACGCGATAGTCCAGCACCAGGCCCCGCACATACATCCCGGCGATCATGCCCAGCGCCAGCGCCGCCGCGGCCGCGTGCAGCAGCAGCGCGGCACGCGCCGTCGACAACGGCATCGCGTGGCGCGCCCAGGCGAGCGTGAAGCCGTCGCCCCCGGCAAGCCAGCGCCGCGCCAGCGCATTGCGCAGCCCCGACGCACGCGCCGGCAGCAGCAGCGCCAGGTAGACGGCGAGGTTCCAGACGATCACCAGCCACACCGGTGGCGCCAGCAGGTTGATGCGCTGCGCGCCGCCGATGTGGTCGACCAGCGCACCGAGCAAGAAGGCCAGCAGCATCGCGCCCAGCGCCCACCACGGACTCCAGACGCGGCGCGCCAGCGTGCGCCGCGCCGACGCGTCGCGCGGCAGCAGGCGCTGCAGCGCATGGCGGGCACGGGCGACGACAAAACGCTCGGCCGTCGCATCGGCACCCAGCGTCTGCTGCGTGAGTCGCGTCGCCCAGGCGCGGTCGTCGTGGGTCCACAACGGGGTTTCGGCGCCCGCCTCGGCGGCGCGCACCAACAGCACGGCACGGGCTTCGGCTTCGGTCATCCGGCGGACTGTAGCGCCGCCGTATGGCCGTTCCGCGCTTCGGCACTTCGGCGCGGCGCGCGCCGACGCGCCAGGCACGTCAGGCGAGCGCGCGGCCGATGAGGATCTTCTGCACCTCGCTCGTGCCTTCGTAGATCTGGCACACGCGCACGTCGCGGTAGATGCGCTCGACCGGGAAGTCGCTCACATAGCCGTAGCCGCCGTGCACCTGGATCGCGTCGGAGCACACACGCTCGGCCATTTCGCTGGCGAAGAGCTTGGCCATCGCGGCTTCCTTCAGGCACGGCAGATGCGCATCCTTCAGGCTCGCGGCGTGCCAGATCATCTGGCGCGCGGCCTCGATCTGCGTGGCCATGTCGGCGAGCTTGAACTGCAGCGCCTGGTGGTTGAAGATCGGCTGACCAAAGCTCGTGCGCTGCTTGCTGTAGACCAGCGCGGCGTCGAACGCGGCGCGCGCCATGCCCAGCGCCTGCGACGCGATGCCGATGCGCCCGCCTTCCAGCCCCGACAGCGCGATCTTCAGCCCCTGGCCTTCTTCGCCCAGCAGATTCGCCGCCGGCACGCGGCAGTTCTCGAAGCGGATCTGCGCCGTGTCGCTGGCATGCTGGCCCATCTTGTCTTCCAGGCGCGCCACTTCGTAGCCCGGCGTGTCGGTGGGCACGATGAAGGCGCTGATGCCCTTCTTGCCGGCGGCCTTGTCGGTGACGGCCATCACGATGGCCACGTCGCCGTTCTTGCCGCTGGTGATGAACTGCTTGACGCCGTCGAGCACGTAGTCGTCGCCGTCCTTGCGCGCGCTGGTCTTCAGGCCGCCGGCTTCGGAGCCCACGTGCGGCTCGGTGAGGCAGAACGCGCCCAGCATGTCGCCGCGCGCCAGCGGTTTCAGGAAACGCTGTTTCTGTTCGTCGTTCGCATAGGCCATCAGGATCGAACACACGGGACAGTTGTTGACACTGACCACGGTGCTGGTGGCGCCGTCGCCGGCAGCCACTTCTTCGAGGATGACGGCCAGCGCCAGATAGTCGAGCCCGGCGCCGTCCCATTCGTGCGGCACCGCGACGCCATAGCAGCCGAGTGCGGCCAGGCCGCGCAGTTCGGCCTGCGGGAAGTGGTGGCTCTTGTCCCACGCCGCGGCATTCGGCGCGATGTGGTCCTGCACATAGGCGCGCACGGCGTCCTGCACGGCACGGTGGTCTTCGCTGAGCAGCATGCTTGTTCCTGAGCTCTGGAAAAGTGGAGCGCGCTGTCAGGCCGCGGCCGGCCGCGCGCCCAGCAGGCGCAGCGCCAGCGCGACGAACAGCAGCGCCGCCGCGCTGCCCGACCAGCGCCGCAGCCGCGCCGAGCTCTGCCAGCGCCGCAAGCGCGCGGCCAGCGCCACCAGCGCGCACAGGAACAGCGTGCCCTGAATGACGAACCACGCGCCCAGCAGCAGGAACGACGCCGTCTTGTGCGGGCTGGCGGCGGGCACGAACTGCGGCAGGAAGGCGAGCATGAAGAGCGCGACCTTGGGGTTCAGCACATTGGTCAGCAGCCCGGCGCGGTATTCGGCCCACAGCGAGCCCGCGCCGTTGGCCGTCGCATGCGGCGCCGCCGCCGCTGCCGGCCGCCAGGCCTGGCGCAGCAAGCCGATGGCGATCCACAGCAGATAGGCCGCGCCCGCCCACTGGATGGCGGCGAAGGCCTGCGGGTGCACCGCCAGCACGGCGGCCAGGCCGAAGGCCGCCGCCAACGCATGCACGACGCAGCCGCTGCTGATGCCCAGCGCCGCCGCCAGCCCGGCGCGCGGGCCACGCGCCAGCGTGCGCGTGACGGCGAGCACGAAGTCGACCCCGGGCGTCGCGTTCAGCACCGCCACCGCGGCCGCGAACAGCAGCGCCTCGGCCGGCGCCGGCAACAACGCGACGAACGTGCTCAGAGCAGCTCCAGCGCCATCGCCGTGGCCTCGCCGCCGCCGATGCACAGCGCCGCGACACCGCGCGTCTTGCCGAGCTTGCGCAGCGCGCCCAGCAGCGTGACGACGATGCGCGCACCGCTGGCGCCGATCGGGTGGCCCAGAGCGCAGGCGCCGCCGTTGACGTTGACGATCTCGTGCGGCAGCTTGAATTCGGCCATCGCCGCCATCGTCACCGCAGCAAAGGCTTCGTTGACTTCCCACAGGTCGACCTCGCCGGCCTGCCAGCCCGCCTTTTTCAGCACCTTCTGAATGGCGCCGATGGGCGCGGTGGTGAACCAGTCGGGCGCCTGCGCATGCACCGCGTGGCCGACGATGCGCGCCAGCGGCTTCAGGCCCCTCTGTTTGGCGGTCGATTCCTTCATCAGCACCAGCGCGGCGGCGCCGTCGGAGATGCTCGACGAGGTGGCGGCGGTGATCGTGCCGTCTTTCTTGAACGCCGGCTTGAGGCCGGGGATCTTGTCGAGCTTGGCCTTGAACGGCTGCTCGTCGAACTTCACCACTGTGTCGCCGCCCTTGCCGGCCAGCGTGACGGGCGCGATCTCCCAGTTGAAGCTGCCGTCTTCGTTGGCCTTCTTCGCACGCTGTGTGGACGCGATGGCGAACTGGTCCTGCGCCTCGCGGCTGAAGCCGTACTTGCCGACACACTGCTCGGCGAACACGCCCATCGCCTTGCCCTTTTCGTAGGCATCTTCCAGACCGTCGACCGCCATGTGGTCCAGGAAGGGCGCGGCGCCGTACTTGATGCCTTTGCGCACCTGCACCAGGTGCGGCGCGTTGCTCATGCTTTCCATGCCGCCGGCGAGCACCACATCGGCGCTGCCCGCGGCCAGCATGTCGTGCGCGAACATCATCGCGCGCATGCCCGAGCCGCACATCTTGCTCAGCGTCACGGCGCCGGTGCTGTCGGGCAGACCGGCCTTGCGCATCGCCTGGCGCGCCGGCGCCTGGCCCTGGCCGGCCATCAGGCAGTTGCCCATCAGCACCTCGTCGATGGCGTCGCCGGCAACGCCAGCGCGCTCGACCGCGGCCTTGATGGCGGCGGCGCCCAGCTCCCACGCCGTCAACGAAGCGAAGTCCCCCAGCAAGCCGCCGATGGGCGTGCGCGCGGCGGACACGATGACGATGGAATCAGCCATGAAAAATCTCCTTCAGACCACAGGTTGAACATTGTGCCGCCGCGCCTGGAAGCGGCGCGCGGCCTCGTAAGGGAACACATCGTGTACGTGGCCGGCACGGATGCGGTCCTTGTGCGCTTGCCAGAACGCGGCGTCCAGCAGCTCGGCATGGTGCGCCATGAAGACCTCGCGCACCTGCGGGTTGCCGAGCAGAAAGGGCGCGAAGGTCTCGGGGAACACGTCTTTCGGGCCGACGCGATACCAGACCTCGGCGGCCATCTCGTCCTCTTCGTTGCGCGCCTGCGGCACGCGGCGGAACTGGCAGTCGCTGACGTACTCGATCTCGTCGTAGTCGTAGAACACCACCTTGCCGTGGCGCGTGACGCCGAAGTTCTTCCACAGCATGTCGCCCGGGAAGATGTTGGCGGCCACCAGATCCTTGATGGCGTTGCCGTATTCGACCACCGCCTGCGCCACCTGCTCGGGCGTGGCTTCCTGCAGGTAGATGTTGAGCGGGATCATGCGGCGCTCGATGTAGAGGTGGCGGATGACGAGCATGTCGCCGTCTTCTTCGAGCACGCTGGCGCAGAAGTGCTTCAGCTCGGCGACGAGTTCGTCCTCGAAGCGGTGGCGCGGGAACGCGACGTTGCTGTATTCGAGCGTATCGGCCATGCGGCCGACGCGGTCATGCTGCTTGACGAGCAGGTACTTGGCCTTGATGAGCGCACGCGTTGTGTCCTTCTGCGCCGGGTAGAAGTCCTTGATGACCTTGAAGACGTAGGGGAACGACGGCAGGTCGAACACCAGCATCACCATGCCCTTGATGCCGGGTGCGATGCGGAAACGGTCGCCGCTGTGGCGCAGGTGGGCCAGGAAGTCGCGGTAGAAGATGTTCTTGCCCTGCTTCTGCAGGCCCAGCGCGCTGTACAGCTCGGCGCGCGACTTGCGCGGCATCAGCGAGCGCAGGAACTGCACATAGGCCGACGGCACTTCCATCTCGACCATGAAGTAGGCGCGCGCGAAGCTGAACACGAGCAGCAGCTCGTCTTCGCCGAACAGCGCGGTGTCGATCACGAGGCCGCGCTCGCCGTGCAGGATGGGCAGCAGGAACGGCGTCTCGGCGAAGCCATTGATGATGCGGCCCACCACGTAGGCCGCCTTGTTGCGGAAGAACAGGCTGGCCAGCACCTGGAGCTGGAAGTTCGCGCGCACGCGGAAGTCGCCGAGCTCGGCCCGCATCGCCTGCAGCACGAGGTCGGCGTCCCGCTCGAGATCCTCGAACTCGGGCCCGAGCTGGAAGTTCGTGATGACGCGGTGCCAGGTTTCGCGCAGCGACTCGCGGGTCGGGTAGTAGGCGCGGTAGGTGGGCGTGGCGGCGGGGGCGTCGTTCTCGATGTACTCGGTGCTGACGGCGGGGCGCACGAAGATGAAGTCGTTGCGGAAATAGCGCCGCTCGAGCAGCTTGGTTGTCACCGAATTGAAGAAGGTCTCGGCGAGTTCGGGCTGGTGGTGGTTGGTGAGCAGCCCGATGTAGTGCAGCTTGGCCTGCTGCCAACTGTCCATCGACAGTTGATCGACGTGGAACTCGTCGCGCAGCCGCGCCACCGCTTCGCGCACGCGCTCGTCGTAGAACTCGATGCGCTCACGCTGCGCCCGCTGCTGGCCGTGCCAGTCGGCGCGTTCAAAGCGCTGCTTGGCGGCGGCGCTGGTGGCGCGGAACAGCCGGTAGTGGCGGTTGAAGCCTTCGAGCATGGCGCTGGCGACGCCGAACGCGCGGCTGTCGTTCAGCTCGTGCGGGAACACCGGAGTTTTCCGCTCAGCCGGCCAGCGCCGCCTGTTGCTGCCACCAGCGCCGCTTCGCGGCCACCAGGGCCTGGTCGTAGGCGGCGGCCACCTCGTCGGGGCCGGCGACGTTGAGCTTCAGGTCCTGCAGCAGGCCGTTGTGCAGCCCGTAGACCCAGCCGTGCACGATCAGCTTCTTGCCGGCCTGCCAGGCGTCGTGGGCGATCGTCGTGCGGCAGACGTTGCGTGTCTGTTCGAGCACGTTCAGTTCCACCAGCGCGTCGACCTGCAGGCTCTTGTCCAGGCTGGCGAGAAAACCGTCATGCGTGTCGCGCACGTCCTGCACGTGGCGCAGCCAGTTGTCGACGAGACCGGCGCGGCGGTCGTGCATCGCGGCGCGCACGCCGCCGCAATTGCTGTGGCCGACAACGATGATGTGGCTGACGTTCAGCACTTCCACCGCGTACTGCAGCACCGACAGCGCGTTGAGGTCGCTGTGCACGACGAGGTTGCCGACGTTGCGGTGCACGAACAGCTCGCCCGGCAGCAGGCCGACGAGGTCGTTCGCCGGCACCCGGCTGTCGGCGCAGCCGATCCACAGGTACTGCGGCGACTGCTGGTTGAGCAGCCGCGTAAAGAATCCCGGCTCGCGCGTTTCCGTGTCGGCGGCCCACTGGCGGTTTTTCCTGAAGAGGTCTTGCAGTTCGATCGTCATGGCTCAATGCTGCAGCGCAGCAAGACGCAGTGTACGCATCTCACATCGTCTCGGCAAACAGCTCGCGGCCGATCAGCATGCGGCGGATCTCGCTCGTGCCGGCGCCGATCTCGTACAGCTTGGCATCGCGCCACAGCCGGCCCAGCGGGTAGTCGTTGATGTAGCCGTTGCCGCCGAACACCTGGATGCCTTCGCCGGCCATCCAGGTGGCCTTCTCGGCGCACCAGAGGATGACGCTGGCGCAATCCTTGCGCACTTGGCGCACGTGTTCGGCGCCGAGCGCGTCGAGGTTCTTGCCGACCGTGTAGCACAGCGCGCGTGCGGCCTGCAGCACGGTGTACATGTCGGCCACCTTGCCCTGGATGAGCTGGAATTCGCCGATGCTCTGGCCGAACTGCTTGCGGTCGTGGATGTAGGGCACGACGTTGTCCAGCACCGCCTGCATGATGCCGACCGGCCCCGCGGCGAGCACCGCACGTTCATAGTCCAGCCCGCTCATCAGCACCTTCGCGCCGCTGTTCAAGCTGCCCAGCACGTTGGCCGCCGGCACCTCGACGTTGTTGAACACCATCTCGCCGGTGTGGCTGCCGCGCATGCCCAGCTTGTCGAGCTTCTGCGCGGTGGAAAAACCCTTCATGCCCTTCTCGACGATGAACGCGGTGACGCCGCGCGCGCCAAGCTCGGGCTCGGTCTTCGCGTAGACCACCATGACATCGGCGTCGGGGCCGTTGGTGATCCACATCTTCGTGCCGTTGAGCAGGTAGAAGCCGCCTTTGTCCTCTGCCTTGAGCTTCATGCTGATGACGTCGCTGCCGGCGCCGGGTTCGCTCATCGCGAGTGCACCGACGTGTTCGCCGCTGATCAGCTTGGGCAGGTACTTGCGCCGCTGCGCGTCGCTGCCGTTGCGCTTGAGCTGGTTCACACACAGGTTGCTGTGTGCGCCATAGCTCAGGCCGACCGACGCGCTGGCGCGACTGATCTCCTCCATCGCGATCATGTGCGCCAGGTAGCCCATGTTCGCGCCACCGAACTCCTCGGGCACGGTGATGCCCAGCACGCCCAGTTCGCCCAGCTTGCGCCACAGGTCCATCGGAAACTGGTCGCTGCGGTCGATCTCGGCCGCGCGCGGCGCGATCTCGGCATCGGCGAAGGCGCGCACCGCGTCGCGCAGGGCGTCGATATCTTCACCGAGCATGAAGTTCAGGCCGGGCAGGTTCATCGTGCGTCTCCTTGTTGCTTTACGTTTACGTAAACGTCAATCATACCGGCGCCTTGGCGGCGCCACGCCGGCGCGCTGGCCGCGCCGCGGCGGCCAGCAGCGAGCGGCAGCGCGCCTCGTGCTGCGCGATCTCGGCCAGCGTGATCTCGATGTCCTCGCGCTGCTGCTCGAGCAGCCGCCGGTGTTCGCTCAGCACGCCCAGGAAGGCCTGGAGCTGCTGCGTGGTGTCCGACGGCGAGTCGTACATGTCCACGAGCTGCTTGATCTCCTGCAGGCTCAGGCCCAGGCGTTTGCCGCGCAGCGTGAGCTTGAGCCGCGTGCGGTCGCGCTGCGTATAGACGCGGTTGCGGCCGGCGCGCGCCGGCGTCAGCAGGCCGACGTCTTCGTAGAAACGGATCGCGCGCGGCGTGATGTCGAATTCCTGCGCCAGCTCGGTGATCGTGAATGCAGTGGAAGCAGGCTCGGCCATGGTTAGACTGACGTTGACGTAAACGTAAATGTAGCTTTGCAGGACACCCATGGCCAACCCACAGGAAAGTGCGCTTCACTATGTCTTCGGCGACAGCTTGCCGACCCCCGGCAGCACGCTCGAAGTGGCAGCGGGCGTGCGCTGGCTGCGCATGGCGCTGCCGTTTGCGCTGGACCACATCAACCTCTGGCTGCTGCGTGACGTGCTCGACGGCCGCGACGGCTGGACCGTCGTCGACTGCGGCATCAGCGACGACGCCACGCGCGCCGCGTGGCAGCAGATCTTCGCGCACGAACTGCAGGGCCTGCCGGTGCTGCGCGTCATCGTCACCCACATGCACCCCGACCACATCGGCCTCGCCCACTGGCTGTGCGAACACTGGCGCACGCCCGCGCATGAATGCCGGCTGTGGATCAGCGCCACCGACTGGAACGCCGCGCGCCTGGCCAGCAGCGGCAGCACCACCGGCGTCGGCGGCGACACCGCGGCGCGCTTTTTCGCCCGCCACGGCCTCGTCGATGCCGACGCGCTGGCGAAGGTTCGCGGCCGCGCCAACTACTACGCCAGCATGGTGCCCGAGGTGCCGCGCAGTTTCCGCCGCCTGATGGACGGCATGACGCTGACGATCGGCGGCCGCGCGTGGCGCTGCATCGTCGGCCACGGCCACGCGCCCGAGCACATGGCCTTGTACAGCGACGAGCTGAAGCTGCTGATCTCGGGTGACATGGTGCTGCCGCGCATCTCCACCAACGTCAGCGTGATCGACATCGAGCCCGAGGCCGACCCGCTGGCGCTGTACCTGGAGTCGATCACGAAGCTGCGCGCGCTGCCTGACAGCACGCTCGTGCTGCCCAGCCACGGCAAGCCCTTCACCGGCCTGCACGAACGTATACGGCAGCTTGTGCAGCATCACGACGAGCGTTTTGCCGATGTGCTGGCGGCCTGCGCCAGCGGCCCGAAGAGCGCGGCCGATCTGCTGCCGGTGCTGTTCAAGCGCACGCTGGACCTGCATCAGACGACGTTCGCGATGGGGGAATCGGTGGCGCACCTGCACGCGCTGGCGGCGCAGGGGCGGCTGCTGCCGGTTCACCGTGACGATGGGGTTCTTCGTTACGGTCTGGCGGCAGGCGCAGCCTGACGCTGCCCTGCCGCCGCCGAAAGCCTTGATCGGCGCACCAGGCGCTACGTCAGGCTCATCTCCCTGCGCCTCATCGTGATGACAGCGTGCACGCAGTGTGCCGGCCACTGGGGGCTGCGACCATCCTCAGGCGGAAGGATGGGCGGGCTGCGAGCCGTCGTGCGTGCAGGCGCGGTGGGCTTCAGTCGAAGACCGGCAGCACTTCGTGCCTGAGCACGCCGCGCGCGGCTTCGTAGTCGGGCAGCACCGAACGCACGACGCCCCAGAACGCTGCGCTGTGGTTCATTTCGCGCAGGTGCGCGAGTTCGTGGGTGACGACGTAGTCGATCACCGGCAGCGCAAAGTGCACGAGGCGCCAGTTCAGCCGCACCGAACCATCGGCGCTGGCGCTGCCCCAGCGCGTGGCGGCCGAGCTCAGGCTCAGGCGCTTCATGCGCACGCCCAGCGCCGGAGCGAAGTGCTGGCAGCGCTCTTCGAAGATGCGCCGCGCCTGGCGCTGCAGCCAGCTCTGCACGCTGTCGCGGATCTGCGCCGCCAGCGCGCCCTGCGGCAGACCCAGGCGCAGCGCGCCCGCGTCGGCATCGAGCATCGCGCCGCGTGTGGCCGGGTCCAGGCGCACGGTGACCTGGCGGCCGAGGAAGGGAATCGTGGCGCCGTCGCGCCAGTCGACACGCGCATCGTCGAGCCGGCGCGCGCGTTCGTGCTGCTCGTGCAGCTTGCGCAGGATCCAGTCGCCCTTTTCGCGCAGCGCCGCTTCCACCTCGCCCAGGCTCACCCAGCGCGGTGCGCTGACGCTCAGTCCCTCGGGGCCGACGACGAAGCCGATGCTGCGCCGGCGCGCGCGCCGCAGTTCGTAGGCGACGACGTGTTCGCCGAAGCGCACCTCGCGCTGCGAGCGCGGGTGGCGCCAGAGGCTCGGCAGCGCGGGCGGCAAGGCCGGCGGCGCTTGCCGTGGCGAGTGCGGCGGCGATGGCGGCCGCAATGGCGGTGGCGGCGCGCCCAGCGGTGCCGGCGCCCCCTCGTCGAACAAAGACAACTGGTTCGGCGCGCTGAAGGGCATGAAGGCGAATTCTAGGGCGCGGCCCCGGCGTAGGCCTCGGGGTCCAGGCGGTGCATCTCGGCTTCGATCCAGGCCTCCACCTCGCGCATCAGCTCGTCGCTCTCGCGGCCCGCGCTCGCGATCGGCTTGCCGATGGAGACGTCCACCACGCCGGGGCGCAGCAGGAAGCTCTTGCGCGGCCAGCAGCGCGCCGAGGTGGCGGCGATGGGCACGATGGGCACGCCGGCCGAAATGGCCAGGCGCGATGCGCCGCTTTTGTAGCTGCCCTTGGCGCCACGCGCCGCGCGTGTGCCTTCGGGAAACATGATGACCCAGATGCCTTGCGCAAACAGCCGCTTGCCCTGCGCGGCGACGCGGTTCCACGCCTCGGTGCGCTTGGAGCGGTCGATGTGGATCATGTCCAGCCGCGCCATCGCCCAGCCGAAGAAGGGGATGTAGAGCAGCTCGCGCTTGAATACGTAGGCCAGCGGATGCGGCATCAGCGCCGGGAACGCGAAGGTCTCCCAGGTCGACTGGTGCTTGGGCGCCAGCAACACCGCCGAGTGCGCGTCGGCGGCGCTGGGCAGGTTGTCCATGCCCTGCACGCGCCAGCGCACGCCGCAGATCAGGCGCGCGCTCCATACCGCCAGCCGCAGCCAGCCCGCACAGGCCCAGTAGACCGGTGCGCCGCGCACGAAGATCGACAGCACCAGCACCGCCAGCGCCCACGGCATCACCGACAGCGCGAGCCAGAGCACGAACACCGCCGAACGCAGAGCCCAGAACCAGCGCATCAGACGAACCCTCCGCTGGCGGAATCGACGACGTGGTCACGCTGCAGCAGGAACTCGGCGAAGGCCGACAGGTCGTGGTGCACGCGCGTGCCGGGCACCTGGCGCAGCGTATCGGCAAGCTGCGCGTCGTCGAGCAGTGCGGCGCGCCCGGTCAGCACCAGGTGCGGCTCGCAACCCGCGGCGCGCGCAGCGGTGAGGTCGCGCAAGGTGTCGCAGACCATCGGCAACTGTTTCGCATCGGCGCCGTAGCGGCGTGCGATGTCGTGCATCAGCCCGGGCAGCGGCTTGCGGCAACTGCATTCGTCTTCGGGCGTGTGCGGGCAGAAGAACACGGCGTCGATACGGCCGCCCTGCGCCATCAGCATCTGGTTCATGTGGGCGTGCACCGCATTCACGCTGGCCATGTCGATCATGCCGCGGCCGATGCCCGACTGGTTCGTCGCCACCACCACGTGCCAGCCGGCATGGTTCAGCCGCGCCACGGCATCCAGCGCCCCCTTGACGGGCTGCCATTCCTCGGGCGACTTGACATGGTCTTCGCGGAACTCGTTGAGGATGCCGTCACGCCCGAGGATCACCAGCTTGACGGTATGCATCGCGGCCCCTCAGGCGCTCAGCCGGGACAGGTCGGCAACGCGGTTCATCGCGCGCTGCAACGCCGCCAGCAGCGCCAGGCGGTTGCGGCGCAGCGCGGCGTCGTCGGCATTCACCATCACGCTGTCGAAAAAACTGTCCACCGGCGTCTTCAGCGCCGCCAGCGCCTGCAGCGACGCCGTGTAGTCGCCGCGTGCGAAGGCCGCGTCGGCCGCCGGCGCGGCGGCGCCGAGCGCGGCGAACAGCGCGGCTTCCGCCGGCTCGCGCAGCAGCGCCGGGTCGACGTCGTCGGGCGGCGCGCCATCGCTCTTCTTCAGGATGTTGCCGACACGTTTGTTCGCCGCCGCCAGCGCCGGCGCTTCGGGCAGGGCGGCGAACGCGCGCACCGCCGCCAGCCGCGCCGGAACGTCGGCCAGGTGGTCCGGGCGCAGCGCCAGCACGGCATCGACCGCATGCGCCGCGTGGCCCTCGTCGCGCAGCGAGCCGCGCAGGCGCTCGTGGATGAAGTCGAGCAGCGGATCGACGGCGTCAGCGCCGTCGACGAACTGCGCGGCGGCCAGCGTCACCAGCGGCCGCAGCCCGAGCGCGAGGCGGCGCTCGATCAGCATGCGGATCAGCCCCAGCGCGTGGCGGCGCAGTGCAAACGGATCCTTGTCGCCGGTGGGCAACTGGCCGATGCTGAACATGCCCGCCAGCGTCTCCAGCTTGTCGGCCAGCGCCAGCACCAGCCCGGCTTCGCCGCGCGGCAGGCTGTCGCCCGCAAAGCGCGGCCGGTAGTGGTCTTCCACTGCCAGCGCCACCGCATCGTCTTCGCCGTCGTGGCGCGCGTAGTAGCCGCCCATGATGCCTTGCAGCTCGGGGAACTCGCCCACCATGTCGGTCAGCAGATCGGCCTTGGCCAGCAGCGCGGCGCGCTCGGCCAACGCCGCCAGCGCGGCGCCGCCGAGCAAGCTGCCGATCTGGCTTGCGATCGCGCGCACACGTTCGACGCGCTCGCCCTGCGTGCCCAGCCTGCCGTGGTAGACCACCTTCGCCAGCGCCGGCACACGCGACGCCAGCGTGCGTTTGCGGTCCTGGTCGAAAAAGAACTTGGCGTCAGCCAGACGCGGCCGCACGACACGCTCGTTGCCTTCGATGACACGGCTCGCATCGGCGGGCCGGATGTTGCTGACGACGAGGAACTTCTCGGTCAGACGGCCGCCGGCGTCGAGCAGCGGAAAGTACTTCTGGTTCGCCTTCATCGTCAGGATCAGGCATTCCTGCGGCACGGCCAGGAACTCGGGCTCGAAACGGCACAGCAGCACGTTCGGCCGCTCCACCAGCGCCGTCACTTCGTCGAGCAGCGCGGCGTCGTCGATCGCGCTCAGGCCCTGCGCCGCGGCGGCGCTGCGAAGCTGGTGCACGAGTTCGGCGCGGCGGGCGTCGAAGCCGGCGATCACCGCGCCCTCGTCGAGCATCTGCGCGGCGTAGCTGTCGGCGTCGTGCAGCACGACGCTGGCCTTCAGGGCCTCGAAGCGGTGGCCCTGCGTCGTGCGCCCGGCACGCAGGCCGAGCGCCGACACCGGCACCACATCGGCGCCGTGCAGCGCCACCAGCCCGTGCGCCGGGCGCACGAAGTTCACGCTCGTCCAGCCATCGGCAAGCTGGTATTGCATGAGCTTGGGAATCGGCAGCCGCGCGATGGCGTCGGCGAGCGCCTTCTGCAGGCCATCGGCCAGCGTGACGCCGGCGGCCACGGTGTCGATGAACAACACTTCGGTCTTGGCGTCTGGCCGCCGCTGCAGGCGGGCGATGGCATCGGCATCGGCATCGGTGCCGGCGCCCAGCGCGGCCAGCTTCTTCAGCAGCGCGGCCGTCGGCGCGCCGGCCTTGTCGAGCCCCACCGCCACCGGCATCAGCTTGTGCTGCAGCGCGCGGTCGGCCGCGCGTGCGCTGACGCCGGCCACATGCACGGCGAGCCGGCGCGGCGATGCAAACGCCGTCACCGCGGCATCGGCAGCGGCCAGGCCCTGCGCCTTCAGCCCGTCGGCCAGCAGCGATGCAAACGCATCGCCGAGTGCCTTCAGCGCCTTCGGCGGCAGTTCTTCGACGAAGAGTTCGACCAGCAGATTGCTCACTCGACGACCCTTCGCACTGCGCGCTTCGGGATGAGCGCTGGGGAGCGGCCCGGCGCGCTCATGCCACCTTCTTCGCAAGCCGTGCCGTCACTTCGTCGGCCCAGGCCTTCGGCGCCATCGGGAAACCCAGCCGCGCGCGGCTGTCCAGATAACTCTGCGCCACCGCGCGCGCCAGGTTGCGGATGCGCCCGATGTAGGCCGCGCGTTCGGTGACGCTGATGGCGCCGCGCGCGTCGAGCAGGTTGAAGCTGTGGCCGGCCTTCAGAAGCTGCTCGTAGGCCGGCAGCGCAAGCTGCGTCGTCATCAGGTGCTTGCTTTGTCTTTCGTGCGCCGCAAAGGCCTGCAGCAGGAAGTCGACATCGCTGTGCTCGAAGTTGTAGGTGCTCTGCTCGACCTCGTTCTGGTGGTACACGTCGCCGTACTTCAGGCCGTCGGTCCACACCAGGTCATAGACGTTGTCGACGCCCTGGAGGTACATCGCCAGCCGCTCCAGGCCATAGGTGATCTCGCCGGTGATCGGCTTGCAGTCGATGCCGCCGACCTGCTGGAAGTAGGTGAACTGCGTGACCTCCATGCCGTTGAGCCAGACCTCCCAGCCCAGGCCCCAGCAGCCCAGCGTCGGGTTCTCCCAGTCGTCTTCGACGAAGCGCACGTCGTTGGCCTTCAGGTCGAAGCCCAGCGCCTGCAGCGAGCCCAGATAAAGCTCCAGGATGCTGGCCGGCGCGGGTTTGAGCACCACCTGGTACTGGTAGTAGTGCTGCAGCCGGTTCGGGTTGTCGCCGTAGCGGCCGTCCTTCGGGCGCCGGCTCGGCTGCACATAGGCCGCTTTCCACGGCTCGGGGCCGATGGCGCGCAAAAAGGTTGCGGTGTGGCTGGTGCCGGCGCCCACCTCCATGTCGTAGGGCTGCAGCAGTGCGCAGCCTTGCGCGGCCCAGTAGGACTGCAATTTCTGGATGATCTGCTGGAAGGTCAGCATCGGGTCGAAGGCGAAGGTGGCGAGCAGGCCGCAAGTGTACGGGCCGCCCCGAGCACGGCGAGCGCCAGCACGAGCAGCGGCCACAGCGAAAAACGCGCCGCCCACCACGCGAACGGCGTGACGCCGCTGCGGCCCTGCACGCGGCCGTCGAGCACGCCGCGCGTGGCGAACGGCAGCAGCGCGGTGACGCGCGCCCGGTCGTCGATGACGGCGGTGGCGCCGGTGTTGGTGGCGCGCACCATCGGCCGCTGGAATTCCAGCGTGCGCATGCGCGAGATGTTCAGGTGCTGCGCAATCGCGTCGCCGTCGCCGAACCAGCCCATGTTGCTGACGTTGACGAACAGCGTCGGCGCGCGCGACGGATCGATGAAACGACGCGCCAGTTCTTCGCCGAACAAGTCCTCGTAGCAGATGTTGGGCGCCGCACGTTCGCCCTTGACGACAAACGACGGCGGGTTGCGCGCGCCGCGGTCGAAGTCGCCGAGCGGAATGTTCATCAGGTTGGTGAACCAGCGAAAGCCGGTGGGGATGAATTCGCCGAATGGCACGAGGTGGACCTTGTCGTAGCGGTAGTCGCTTGCGGCCGCGGACAGCCCGACCACCGAATTCGTGTAGCCGCGCTCGAAGCTGCCCAGCGGCGCACCCACCAGCGCCGCGCGCGAGCCGTCGGCGAACAGCCCGCGCAGTGCCTGCCAGTAGCCCGGCACCATCTCGTCGAGCTGTTCGGGCAGCAGCGGCACCGCGGTCTCGGGCGCCACCACGAGGTCAGCGTGTGCGTCGCGCAGCCTGGCGGCCACCCAGGCGAGTTCGGCCGGCATCTGCTCGGTGGCGAACTTGTCGTCCTGCGCCACGTTGCTCTGCAACAGGCTCACCGTCAGCGAACCCGTGGGCCGGCTGAAGGACACGGTGCCGACGAGCGCGGGCAACAGCAGCAACGCGGCCGCCGCCAGCAGCACCCACCTGCGTTGGCGCGCCGCGCCGAACGCCGGTGCGGCAAGCGCGATGAGCGCAGCAACCAGCGCCCCGACGGCGCCGATGCCGTAGACACCGATCCACGGCGCCAGCGCGGCCAGCGGGCCGTCGAGCTGCGCATAACCGCTGGCCAGCCACGGGAAACCGGTGAAGATGACACCGCGCGCCAGTTCGGCCAGCAGCCACAGCGCCGCGAACAGCAGCGCATCGACCAGCGGCCGGCCCTGGCGCCAGCGTGCGTACAGGCCGATGGCGAGCGCCAGGTACAGCGACAGCAGCGCCGCCAGCACGAACACCGCCGCCGCCGCCAGCGGCGCCGGCAAGCCGCCGTAGCGGTGCAGGCTGATGAACAGCCACCACGTGCCCGCCGTCAGCCAGCCGCTGCCGAAGGCCCAGCCGAACCCGGCCGCGCGGCGCGGCGCCACGCGCGCGGCGCTCCAGGCCAGCAGCGCAACGCACAGCAGCGGCAGCGGCCAGGCCCAGGTGTGGGTGAAGGCCAGCGTCTGCAGCGCGCCCAGCGCCGCCAGCAGCAGCGGCCAGCCGCGGCGCGCCGTCATCCGCCGGCGTCGGCGTCGTCGGCAAGCACGCGCGTGACGCGGAACCAGCGCACCGCGCCGCCGCGCGTCAGCATCACCGAGAACCTGAGCCCGCCGACATCGACCGCCTCGCCGCGCCGCGGCACGTGGCCGGCTTCATGGGCGACGAGGCCGCCGATGGTGTCGAAGTCCGCGGTCGCCAGGCTCACTGCGAACGCGTGGTTGACCGATTCGATGGCCACGTCGCCGGCCACGCGCTGGCTGCCGTCGGCCAGCGTGTAGATGCCGGTTTCGTGCACGCGCTCGGCGCGCTCGTCGAACTCGTCCTCGATCTCGCCGACGATCTCTTCGAGCACGTCCTCGATCGTGATCAGTCCCGCGGTGTTGCCGAACTCGTCGATGACGATCGCGAGGTGGTTGCGATTGCTGCGGAAGTCGCGCAGCAATTCGTTCAGGCCCTTGCTCTCGGGCACGAAGACCGCCGGCCGCAGCAGCGTGCGCAGGTTCAGTTCGGGTGCGCGCTGCAGCTTCAGCAGATCCTTGGCCATCAGGATGCCGATGATGTTGTCGCGCTGGCCGTCGAAGACCGGGAAACGCGAGTGCGCGGTGCCGATCACCGTGTGCAGCAGGTCGTCGTAGTCGGACGCGATGTCCAGCAGGTCCATGCGCGGCGCCGCCACCATGACGTCGCCGGCGCTCATGTCGGCCATGCGCAGCACGCCTTCGAGCATGAGGCGCGATTCGGGCTCGATCAGCTCACGCTGTTCGGCGTCGGCCAGGGTCTTGATCAGGCCGTCCTTGCTGTCGGGGCTGCGCGCGACGAATTCGAGCAGGCGCTCGAACAGGCTGCGTTTGTCGGCCGTCGCCGCTGCGGGCGGCGCATGCGGGCCGCGACCGGGCCGGCCGGAAGGAGGTTCTGACACGAAGTGTGTGTCGGCAGTGGGGATGCGGCGAAGAATACCCCAGTCGCTTGACAGGCCATGGGGCTTGCAACACAGTCTCCCGCCCCCATCTGCGACGCTCCCAGCGCACCCCTGCACCCACCATGACTTCAGGCCTGATCCCCGCCACCATCCTCACCGGCTTTCTCGGCAGCGGCAAGACGACGCTGCTCAAGCGTGTGCTCACCGAAGCGCACGGCCAGAAGATCGCCGTCATCGAGAACGAATTCGGCGAGGAGAACATCGACAACGACATCCTCGTCGCCGACACGCGCGAGCAGGTCATCCAGATGAACAACGGCTGCGTCTGCTGCACCATCCGCGAAGACCTGCGCTCGACGCTGTCCGATCTGGCCGAGAAGCGCCGCAAGGGCGAGCTCGACTTCGACCGCGTCGTCATCGAAACCACCGGCCTGGCCGACCCCGGCCCGGTGGCGCAGACGTTTTTCATGGACGACGAAATCGCCGAGAGCTACCTGCTCGACAGCGTGCTCACGCTGGTGGACGCCAAACACGCCGACGGCCAGCTCGACACGCGCCAGGAAGCGCGCCGCCAGGTGGGTTTCGCCGACCAGATCTTCATCAGCAAGACCGACCTCGCGGGCAAGGAGGAAGTCGACGCGCTGATGCACCGCCTGAAGCACATGAACCCGCGCGCGCCGCAGCGCGCAGTGCATTTCGGCGAGGTGCCGATCGCCAGCGTGTTCGACCTCAAGGGCTTCAACCTCAACGCCAAGCTCGACATCGACCCCGACTTCCTGAACGACGACGGCCATGAACATCACGACCACGATCATGAGCATCACGATCACGACCACGAGCACGGCGAGCACTGCGAACACCCGCACCACCACGCGCACGACGACGATGTGAAGTCGTTCGTCTTCCGCAGCAAGAAGGCATTCAGCCCGGCCAAGCTGGAAGACTTCCTGGGTGCCATCGTCCAGGTCTACGGGCCGAAGATGCTGCGCTACAAGGGCGTGCTGAACATGAAGGGCAGCGACCGCAAGGTCATCTTCCAGGGCGTACACCAGTTGATGGGCAGCGACCTCGGCCCGAAATGGGCGCCGGGTGAAGAAAAGCTCAGCAAGCTGGTGTTCATCGGCATCGAGCTGCCGAAAGACATCCTGCTGCAAGGCCTGGAGCAGTGCCTGGTGTGAGGCACCACAAGCGCCCGCCGGGCCTTCGCGCCCGCGGTGCGGTGACGTGGCTACAATCCGCGCGCTTTCAAGTACCCACCCGCCCACGGCCGCCCCGCCGCAGGCGGCTATCACCGATTGCTAAAGCGTCCTGAAAAGGCGAGGAGACCCCCGTGAGCAAGCCTCCAGCCAAGTCGTCGCCGCCCGCCAAGGCGGCGCCAGCGGCACCCGCCGTGAAGGCGGCCGCCAAGACCGTCGCCAAGACGCCGAAAGCCGGCGCCTCGGAGACCAAGGCCACGAAGGCCGCGAAAGCCGCAAAAGCCGCCGCGGCGGCCGCCGCGCCGAGCCCGATCCCGTCCCCGGCGCTGTCGTCGGGCAACCGTTTCATGGACCGTTTTGCACCGGCTCGCCCCAGCGCCAAGAGCACACCCGAACCGATGGATGTTTCCACCAAGCCGGCCGCCAAGGTCGACCCCAAGATCGCCAACGCCTGGAAGACCAAGCCCGGCCGCGCCCTGACCGAACCCGAGCTGCTGGCCATGCCCGACAGTGAATACATGGGCGACAAGCAGATCGACTTCTTTCGCGCGCTGCTGCAGGGTCAGAAGGAAGATCTTCTGTCCAACGCCGGCGAGACCACCGAGCACCTGCGCGAAGACACCTCCATCGTGCCCGACCCCGCCGACCGCGCGACGATCGAGGAAGAGCATGCACTGGAGTTGCGCACGCGTGACCGCGAACGCAAGCTGCTGAAGAAGATCGCGCAGTCGCTGGCGCGCCTGGACAGCGGCGAATACGGCTACTGCGACGAGACCGGCGAGCCCATCGGCCTGGCGCGCCTGCTGGCGCGGCCCACCGCCACCTTGTCGCTCGAAGCCCAGCAACGGCGCGAGATGAAGCAGAAGATGTTCGGTGATTGACATCGCAAGAAACACTTCGCCTGCCGAATGCCCGAGCGCGATGGCAAGCTGACACGCGCGAGGGCTGAGCCGGCAAACCACAGGCCGCAGGTCGCTGAAAACCCCGGAGTAGAGTAGCCGCATGGCGGAAGCGAAAGACGGCGAGAGCTTCTTCAAGAAGGTGGTGCGGTTCGTCGCGAACCCGGCCACCGACTGGACGGACCTGAACTCCCGTCAGGACGATTCGCGCGAGCTCGAGATCGAGAAGTCCGAGCTGAAGGCGATGATCGAGCGCAAGCGGCGCAACGACTTCGTGCGCAAGCGCGAGTTCGACATGCTGCGCAAGGTGCGCCGCGACGGCCTGTCGCCCGAGCAATTGGCCGCGCTGGGCACCTCGTCGCGGCTGGACGACTCCGAAGCCCGCGCCGGCGACAGCCGCACCGCACGCGTGGACAGCGGCGTGAAGGCCAAGATCGACGAGATCGAGCAGCAGATGGTGGGTGATGGTGGCTTCCACTCCACCGGGCGCCGCGCCAGCGGCTTCACGCATTCCGGCACCGGGCCGAGCAGCGTGCCGCCGCGCGCCGTGTCGCCCGCGGTCCCGCCCAGCAGGCACGGCCACCTGGGCGACGACTCCGAGCACCTGCCCGCATTGCCGCCGCTGCCCGACATCGACCTCGCGCCGCCGGCCGCCCCGGCACCGGTGCAGATGGCCGCGGGTCTGCCGCCGCTGGCGCCGCTGCAGACCTTGTCCGTGACGCCCACCACCGATGCCGGCGCCGATTTCGGCGACCCGTTTGCGGTGGAGGTCAGCGAGGTCGTGCACGACCCCGAACTCGACGAGGCGGTGATCGCGTTCGCGAATGCCGACTTCGGCCCCTGCGAAGACGCGCTGCAGCAGATCACCGGCCCCGGCGGCGCGCGCGCCCAGCATGCCGAGACCTGGCTCGTGCTGTTCGACCTGTACCGCGCCACCGGCCAGCACCAGCGCTTCGAAAGCCTGGCGGTGGACTATGCGCAGCAGTTCGGCTGGTCGGCGCCGCAGTGGTATTCGCTGCCCAAGCTGGTGGCCGATGCGGTGGTCGAAGAACGCCGGCCGTCGCGCGACGCCGGCGCCACATCGCGCACCGGCGGCGATGTCGGCTGGGTCTGCCCCGACGTGCTCGACATCGACGCCGTCGCGCGGCTGCGCTCGCAGACGCTGCAGATGCCGCTGCCGTGGGTCTTCGACTGGGCGGCGCTGCGCAGCGTCGACGCCGAAGCCTCGATGCAGTTGTCGATGCTGTTCCGCCTCTGGGCCGGACAGGCGCTGGAGATGCGCTGGATCGCCGGCGACCAGTTCTTCAACGTGCTCGCCGAGGCCGCACCCACCGGTGTGCGCGATGCCGATCCCGCGTTCTGGCTCACGCGGCTGGACGCGTTGCGCCTGGCCAATCGCGCCGACCAGTTCGACGAGACGGCCATCGACTACTGCGTCACCTATGAAGTCTCGCCGCCATCGTGGGAGCCTGCGCGCTGCCAGGTGCGCATCAGCGGCTCGGGGCTGTCCACGCGCACGCCGCCGCTGTCGGTGGTGAGCGAGGTGTCGACGAGTTTCCTCGAATCGGGCCACGCCGACGATTCGGTGGGCCAGGTCGAACAGGCGCATGTCGAACTGTCGGGACAGCTCGTGGGCGACATCGGGCCGACGCTGCGCCGCCTGGACGCCGACCTCGGCGACGCGCCGATCGTCAGCGTCTCCTGCGCACGCCTGATCCGCGTCGACTTCATCGCTGCCGGCGACCTGCTGAACTGGGTGCTGTCCAAACGCAGCGAAAGCCGCGCCGTGCAGTTCGTCGACGCGCACCGCCTGGTGGCGCTGTTCTTCGGCGCCATGGGCATCAACGAACACGCCAAGGTCCAGGTGCGGAAAGTGTGATGGGCCCCCACGCTCCCTGACGGTCGCTGCCCCCGAGGGGGCGTTCGGCGACGAGCCGGCGGAGCCGGACCGGTGCCTCTTCTTGAAATGCAGCGCCTCGATGGTTGAATCTCGGCCTCCGCGCCGCATCTACGGATCTCCATGGAAAATTATCACGGCACCACCATCCTCAGCGTGCGCCGCGGGCCGCTCGTCGCCATCGGCGGCGACGGCCAGGTGACGCTCGGCAACACCGTCGTCAAGGCCAGCGCGCGCAAGGTGCGCAAGCTCTACCGCGACCAGGTGCTGGCCGGCTTTGCCGGCGCCACCGCAGACGCCTTCACGCTGTTCGAGCGTTTCGAGGCGAAGCTCGAAAAACACCAGGGCCACCTGGTGCGCGCGGCCATCGAGCTCACCAAGGACTGGCGCACCGACCGCGTGCTGCGCCGGCTCGAGGCCATGCTTGCGGTGGCCGACAAGGAAGCGTCGCTCATCATCACCGGCAACGGCGACGTGCTGGAGCCCGAACACGGCATCGTCGCCATCGGCTCCGGCGGCTCGTATGCGCAGGCCGCGGCGCGCGCGCTGCTGCAGCACACCGAGATGGCGCCCGAGCAGATCGTCAAGCGCGCGCTCGAAATCGCCGGCGACATCTGCATCTACACGAACCAGAACCACACCGTCGAAACGCTGGGCTGACAACGCGATGAGCATGACACCACAGGAGATCGTCTCCGAACTCGACCGTCACATCGTGGGCCAGAACGGCGCCAAGCGCGCGGTCGCCATCGCGTTGCGCAACCGCTGGCGGCGCCAGAACGTGGACGAGAAGCTGCGCGCCGAGATCACGCCGAAGAACATCCTGATGATCGGCCCCACCGGGGTCGGCAAGACCGAGATCGCGCGCCGCCTGGCGCGCCTGGCCGACGCGCCGTTCGTGAAGGTCGAGGCGACCAAGTTCACCGAGGTGGGCTATGTCGGCAAGGACGTCGATTCGATCGTGCGCGACCTCGTCGAGGTGGCCGTGAAGCAGGAACGTGAGCGCCACCTGCGGCGCCAGCACGCGAAGGCCCAGGATGCAGCCGAGGAGCGTGTGCTCGACATCCTGGTGCCGCCGCCGCGTGACCCTGCGCGTGATCCCGCCCGCGAGCCCGCCGCAACACCCGACAACACCGCGCGCCAGGTGATGCGCAAGCGGCTGCGTGAAGGCGCGCTCAACGACAAGGACATCGAGATCGAGGTCGCCGATGCGAAGCCGGCGCTCGAAATCCTCGGCCCGCAGGGCATGGAGGAAATGGCCGAGCAGCTCAAGAGCCTGTTCTCGCAGGCCGGGCAGGGCAAACGCAAGCTGCGCAAGATGAAGATCGCCGAGGCGCTGGAAAAGCTCGTCGACGAAGAGGCCGGCAAGCTCGTCAACGAAGAAGAACTGCGTGCCGCCGCGCTGGCCAACGCCGAGGGCAACGGCATCGTCTTCATCGACGAGATCGACAAGGTGGCCTCGCGCAGCGAACACGGCAGCGCCGATGTCTCGCGCCAGGGTGTGCAGCGCGACCTGCTGCCGCTGGTGGAAGGCACCAGCGTCAACACCAAGTACGGCATCGTGAAGACCGACCACATGCTGTTCATCGCCAGCGGCGCCTTCCATCTGGCCAAGCCGAGCGACCTCATCCCCGAACTGCAGGGGCGCTTCCCGATCCGCGTCGAACTGGGCTCGCTGTCGATCGCCGACTTCGAAGCCATCCTCACCAGCACGCAGGCCAGCCTGGTGACGCAGTATCAGGCGCTTCTGGCCACCGAAGGCGTGACGCTGGACATCACGCCCGACGGCGTGCGCCGGCTCGCCACCATCGCCTTCGAGGTCAACGAACGCACCGAGAACATCGGTGCGCGCCGCCTGGCCACGGTGATGGAGCGCCTGCTCGACGAGATCAGCTTCGACGCGCCGAATCGCAGCGGCCAGACGGTGACGCTGGATGCCGCCGCCGTCGACGCGCGCCTGGGTGAACTGGCAAAGGACGAAGACCTCTCGCGCTACATCCTGTAGCCGCGGCGGCGCGAGTGCAGCGCCTACAGCGCCAGCCGGTGCGACTGCATCACCAGCAGGCCGTCGAAGATCAGCGAGTCGACGGTCTCGAAGTGCAGCCCGGTGATCGGCGCCAGCTTCACCGCCGCGCCGCCCGTCATCAGCAGCAGCGGCTGCTGGCCCGTGCGCTCGACCAGCTTGCGGTGCTGGCGTTCGATGGCGCCGGCGATGGCGTTGGCGCCGCCGCTCATCAGCGCGTCGCTGGTGTTGGTGGGGAACTCGACGATGTCGCCGGTGGGCACCTTCAGGCCCGCGGTGCCCATTTCCAGCGCGCGCAGCATGAGGCCGAAGCCGGGCAGGATGAGGCCGCCGAGGAAACGTCCTTCGGCATCGATGGCGTCCACCGTCACCGCCGTGCCCACCATCACCACCAGCGCCGGCCGCGGCGTGCCGCCGCCCTGCGCCAGCGCACGCGCACGCGCGCCGATCAGCGCCACCCAGCGGTCGGTGCCCAGGCGGCCCGGGTTGTCGTAGCCGTTGCTGACCCCGGCTGCATGCGCCGACGACACGGCCCAGTGCGGCTCCAGGTCCCACAGCTCCATCTGCTCCTCGACACGCCGCCGCACCACGTCGCCGGCGACCGCGCTGCCCAGCATGCTGTGCGGCACCGGCAGCCGCTTCCATTCGCGCTCGGCCAGGGTGTCGATGGTCTCGAGGAACACCGCGCCGTGCGCCAGCAGCGCGGCGCCGGGCCGCGGCTGCGCATACAGCGCCCATTTCAGGCGTGTATTGCCGATGTCGATGGCCAGAAAGCTCATGCGCGGCGATGGTAACCACGCTCGCCGCGAGCGGCCAGCGGTGGCATCATTCGCACTTGACGTTTACGTTAACGTCAACCGAACCGCCTCCCGCCTTCCGTCCCAACAGCGAAGACCGCCGCCATGACCGACCTCTCCGCCGAATTCAAGGCCCTTGCCCAGTACCGACCGGCGCACAAGGTGCGTTTCGTCACCGCCGCCAGCCTGTTCGACGGCCACGACGCGGCGATCAACATCATGCGGCGCATCCTGCAGGGCATGGGCACCGAGGTCATCCACCTGGGCCACAACCGCTCGGTCGACGAGGTCGTCACCGCGGCGCTGCAGGAAGACGTGCAGGGCATCGCGATCAGCAGCTACCAGGGCGGCCACGTCGAGTACTTCAAGTACATGGTCGACCTGCTGAAGACGCGCGGCGGCGAACACATCCGCGTCTTCGGCGGCGGTGGCGGCGTCATCGTGCCGGCCGAGATCCGCGAGCTGCAGGGCTACGGCGTGACACGCATCTACAGCCCCGAGGACGGCCAGCGCATGGGGCTGCAGGGCATGATCGGCGAGATGGTGATGCGCTGCGATGCCGACCTCTCGGTGCATGCGCCGAAGGACGTGGCGGCGCTGCAAGGCCACGGCGACGCCGCCTGGCGCGCGCTGGCGCAGACCATCACGCGGCTGGAAAACGGCAACGCCGATGCCGACTTCAAGGCTGCGCTGGCGGGGGCGGCAAAGCCGGTGCCGGTGCTCGGCATCACCGGCACCGGCGGCGCCGGCAAGAGCTCGCTCACCGACGAGCTCATTCGCCGGCTGCGCCTGGACCAGGGCGACGCCCTGCGCATCGCCGTCATCAGCATCGACCCGTCGCGCCGCAAGAGCGGCGGCGCATTGCTGGGCGACCGCATCCGCATGAATGCGATATCGCCCTGGAACCAGGGCGCGCGGGTCTTCATGCGCAGCCTGGCCACGCGCGACTTCGGCAGTGAGCTCAGCCAGGCCCTGCCCGACGTGCTGCTGGCCTGCAAGGCCGCCGGCTTCGACCTCATCGTCGTCGAGACCTCGGGCATCGGCCAGGGCGACGCCGCCATCGTGCCGCTGGTCGACGTGCCGATGTACGTGATGACGCCCGAATACGGCGCCGCGAGCCAGCTCGAGAAGATCGACATGCTCGACTTCGCCGAGTTCGTCGCCATCAACAAGTTCGACCGCAAAGGCGCGGCCGATGCGCTGCGCGACGTGGCCAAACAGGTGCAGCGCAACAAGGAAGCCTGGAAGACGCCGGCCGATCAGATGCCGGTCTTCGGCACCATGGCCAGCCGCTTCAACGACGACGGCGTCAGCGCGCTGTACCAGGCGCTGCTGCCGCGCCTGGCCGCGCTGGGACTGCCGGTGCGCGAAAGCCGTCTGGCGGCGGTGGGCACGCGCCACAGCACGCACCAGGTGCCCATCGTGCCGGGTGCGCGTGTACGCTACCTGGCCGACATCGCCGACACCGTGCGCGGCTACAAGGCGCGTGCACTGGCGCAGGCGCGGCTGGCGCGCGAGGTGCAGCAGCTTCGCGCCAGCGCCACGATGCTGCACACCGACAGGCCCGAGCGCCACCGCGCGGTGGAAGCGGTGAACGACCTCGCCGGCGAACGCGAGGCCCGGCTCGACGCCGGCGCGAAGAAGCTGCTCGCGATGTGGCCGCAGATGCAAAAGGCCTACGCCGGCGACGAATACGTCGTGAAGATCCGCGACAAGGAATTGCGCACCGCGCTCACGCACACCACGCTGTCGGGCAACAAGATCCGCAAGGTCGCGCTGCCGCAGTACGAGGATCACGGCGAGATCCTGAAATGGCTGCTGCTCGACAACGTGCCGGGCAGCTTCCCGTACACCGCCGGCACCTTCGCGTTCAAGCGCGAAGGCGAAGACCCGACGCGCATGTTCGCCGGCGAGGGCGACGCCTTCCGCACGAATCGCCGCTTCAAGCTGCTCAGCGAAGGCATGGCGGCGAAGCGCCTGAGCACTGCGTTCGACTCCGTCACGCTGTACGGCAACGACCCCGACTTGCGACCCGACATCTACGGCAAAGTCGGCAATTCAGGCGTCAGCATCGCGACGCTGGACGACATGAAGGTGCTCTACGGCGGCTTCGACCTGACCCACCCGTCCACGTCGGTGAGCATGACGATCAACGGCCCGGCACCGACGATCCTGGCGATGTTCATGAACACCGCCATCGACCAGAACCTGGCGAAGTTCGAGGTCGACAACGGCCGCGAACCCACCGCCGACGAAGCAGCCAAGGTGCGCGCGTGGACGCTGGCCAACGTGCGCGGCACCGTGCAGGCCGACATCCTGAAAGAAGACCAGGGCCAGAACACCTGCATCTTCAGCACCGAGTTCAGCCTGAAGGTGATGGGCGACATCGCCGAGTACTTCGTGCATCACGACGTGCGCAATTTTTATTCGGTGAGCATCAGCGGCTACCACATCGCCGAAGCGGGTGCGAACCCGATCAGCCAGCTCGCGTTCACGCTCAGCAACGGCTTCACCTTCGTCGAAGCCTACCTCGCGCGCGGCATGCACATCGACGACTTCGCGCCCAACCTGAGCTTCTTCTTCAGCAACGGCATGGACCCGGAATACACCGTGCTGGGCCGCGTGGCGCGCCGCATCTGGGCCACCGCGATGCGCGACCGCTACGGCGCCAACGAACGCAGCCAGAAGCTGAAGTACCACGTGCAGACCAGCGGCCGCAGCCTGCACGCGCAGGAGATCCAGTTCAACGACATCCGCACCACGCTGCAGGCGCTGATCGCGATCTACGACAACTGCAACAGCCTGCACACGAACGCGTTCGACGAGGCCATCACCACGCCCACCGAAGACAGCGTGCGGCGCGCGATGGCGATCCAGCTCATCATCAACCGCGAGTGGGGGCTGGCGAAGAACGAGAACCCGAACCAGGGCGCGTTCATCATCGACGAGCTGACCGAACTGGTCGAGGAACGTGTGCTGCAGGAGTTCGAGAAGATCGCCGAACGCGGCGGTGTGCTCGGTGCGATGGAAACCGGCTACCAGCGCGGCAAGATCCAGGAAGAGAGCCTGCACTACGAGATGCTCAAGCACACCGGCGAGTACCCGATCATTGGCGTCAACACCTTCCGCAACCCGCACGGCGACCCGGTGCCCGAGGCGATCGAGCTCGCACGCTCCACCGACGAGGAAAAGCAGAGCCAGCTCAAGCGCCTGCACGACTTCCACACCGCCCATGCAGCCGAAGCGCCGGCGCTGCTGCAGCGGCTGCAGCAGGCGGTGATGGCCAACGCCAACGTGTTCGAGGTGCTGATGGACGCGGTGCGCTGCTGCAGCCTGGGGCAGATCACGAACGCGCTGTTCGAAGTGGGCGGGCAGTACCGGCGCAGCATGTAGTCGCTGCAGGTAGGGCGGTAACGCAGTAGCGCAGTAGCGGGATGCTGGGATGGCGCCGGCGCACGATAATCGCGCCGATGAGCCCATCGCGCCCACCCGCTGCCGCCGCCGAAGCGCTGCGTCTGGCGCGCCGTGCGTGGCGGCTGCTGCACCTGGACTCGGCGCTTGCCATCGACCTGGCCGAACGTGCGCTGGCACTGGCCCTGGCCAGCGGCGACGCCGGCGCACAAGGCTGGTCGCACCTGCCACGGGGCTACCACCTGCTGTACTTCGCGACACCCGCCGAGGCGATGGCCGAGCTGACGCGCGCGCTGCGCTGCTTCGAAGCCACCGGCGACCGCGCGGGCCAGATCCTCACCATCGCCGGCAGTGCGCGCGCGCTGTGGCGCGAAGGCCGATTTTCCGAAGCCATCGAACGTGTGCTGCCGGTGCGCGACGAAGGCCTGCGCGTGCTCAAGCACGGACAGCGCGGCGTGCTGCTGAACACCATCGCCGGCTGCTATTCGGCGCGCGGCGAATCGGAGCAGGCCTTCGCCTACATGTACGAAGCCCTGCGCGACGCCGGGCCGTCGCGCGGCCATGGCTTCGACGCCGTGCTGTACTGCAACCTAGCGCACGAACTGCTGCAGATCGGCGATCACCACGAAGCGCTGCGCTGCATCGACCGCGGCATCGAACGCTGCGCGGGTTTGAAGAACCCGCGCCTGCTGAGCGTGCTGCTGATCAACCGCATCGTCGCGCTGGGCGAGCTCGGCCGCGCTGCGCAAGCGCTGCCCGACATCGCGCGCGTGCGTGCGCTGCCGGCCGACGCCAGCGGCCGCGGCACGGTGGCGCCCGCCTTCGAGACGCTGGCCATCGCGGCGCTGCGCGCGGGCGATGCCATGCTCGGCCGCGAACTCGTGGTCAGCGCCTGCAGCGCCCTGCGCAGCGCGCTGCCCGACGAACAGATCGAACTCGCCATCGCCACTGCCCTGTGCGCGCGCGAACGCGGCGAACTCGACGTGGCGCTGGCCGCCCTGCAGCAGGCGCTGCCGCTGGCGCACGGCGGGCGCGCGCGCAGCGGCCGCGGCGCCGAGGGCACCAGCCTGCGCGTGCGCTGCCAGTTCTATCTGACGCTGGGCGATCTGCACGAGGCGCGCGGCGACAGCGCCGCCGCGCTCGCCGCGCTGCGCGTCTGGCAGCAGTTGCAGGTGGCGCGCGCCGACCTCGCGTCGCGCGCACGCTACCAGTCGGCCTCGCTGCAGACCGAGCTGCTGCGGCTGCAGCAGCGCCTGGACGAGAAGGATGTGCAGCGGCGCGTCACCGAGCGCGCGCGTGCCGAACTCGAGGCGGCGAACAAGCAGTTGTCGCGCACCGTCGACGAGGTGCAGGCGCTGCAGGAGGCGCTGCGCCAGCAGGCCACGCGCGACGCGCTGACGGGCCTGTTCAACCGCCGCCATCTGAACGAGACGCTGCCGGCGATGTTCGCGCTGGCGCGCCGCGACCGCCAGCCGCTGGCCCTGGCGTTGATCGATCTCGACCACTTCAAGCAGATCAACGACCAGCACGGCCACGGCGTCGGCGACCGCCTGCTCGCCGCCTTCGGCGCCTTGCTCGTCGACGGCTGCCGCAAGAGCGACGTCGCCTGCCGTTACGGCGGCGAGGAGTTCTGCCTGCTGATGCCGCGCAGCGACGCTGCGGCCGCGCGGCGCAAGGTGCAGGCGCTGCTGCGGCGCTGGCGCAGCGAACGTTTTGAGCTCGACGGCTGCACGCTCGTCGGCCTGAGCTTTTCGGCCGGCGTCGCCGACAGCCTGCGTGTGCCGCAAAGCGGCGACATGCTGCTGCGCGCCGCCGACGACGAACTGCTGGCCGCCAAACGCCAGGGCCGCAACCGCGTGCGCGCCGCCGACGGGCTGGCCGCCGACTGTCTCTGACACAGGAAATCCACAATGCAACTGCGCCCGCTCGGCCGCTCCGGCCTGCAGATCGCCCCGCTCGTCTTCGGCGGCAACGTCTTCGGCTGGACCGCCGACGAAAAGACCTCGTTCTCGCTGCTCGACGCCTTCGTCGATGCCGGCTTCAACATGATCGACACCGCCGACGTCTATTCGCGCTGGGTGCCCGGCCACAGCGGCGGCGAGTCGGAAACCCTGATCGGCCGCTGGCTCAAGGCCGGCGGCAAACGCGAGCGCGTGCTCATCGCCACCAAGGTCGGCAAGGACATGGGCGATGGCAAGACCGGCCTGTCGCGGCGCTGGATCCGCCAGGCGGTGGAAGACTCGCTGCGCCGGCTGCAGACCGACCGCATCGACCTCTACCAGTCGCACGACGACGACGTGAACACACCGATGGAAGAATCGCTGGCCGCGTTCGGCGAACTGATCAGCGAAGGCAAGGTGCGCGCGATCGGTGCCTCGAACTTCACTGCCCCGCGCCTGGCCGAGGCCCTGGCAACAAGCGCACGGCTGGGGTTGCCGCGCTACGAAAGTCTGCAGCCGCTGTACAACCTGGCCGACCGCGCGCCCTACGAGGCCGAGCTCGAGCCGCTGTGCCGCGCCGAGGGCCTGGGCGTCATCAACTTCTACGGTCTGGCGCGCGGCTTTCTCACCGGCAAGTACCGCAGCGAGGCCGACCTCGGCAAGAGCCCACGCGGCGGTGGCGTCAAGGCTTATCTGAACGCACGCGGCTACCGCATCCTGGCCGCCCTGGACGAGGTGGCGGATGTGCACCGCGCCACGCCGGCGCAGGTGGCGCTGGCCTGGCAGATGGCGCGGCCCGGGCTCACGGCGCCGATCGCCAGCGCCACGTCGCTGGCGCAGTTCAGTGAACTGGCGGGCGCCGCGGCGCTGCAGTTGTCGGCCGTCGAGATGCAGCGCCTGAACGACGCCAGCGCCTGATGCGGCATCACGCCGCAGCCTGGCGCAGCAGGGCTTCGCTGGCGGCGTCGCTGGGGTAGAACAGCTCCACGCAGAGTTCGTCCAGCGTGATGTCGCGCGGCGTGCCGAAGGTCGTCAAGGTGGTGAACAGCGAGACGCGGCCGAACGGCAGCGCCATCACGCAGGGCACGAGCAGGCTGTTTTCCAGGCTCGGCGGCAGCCGGTCGCACAGCGCACGCACTTCGGCATGCTGCAGCAGTTCGTCGGCCAGCGCCTGCATCGCCGCGTCGCTGGCCGCCAGGCGTTGCAGCCTGCCGAGCAGGTAGCGGCCCCATTCGGCGAAGTTCAGCGTCAGCGCGGCCAGGCCCGCCGGGTGCAGACTGGCGCGAAAGATGTTCAGCGTCGGCGTGCGCAATGCTTCGGGCAGCAGCAGGGCCAGCGATTGCGCGGCGCCGTTGGCGAGCACCACGTTCCAGTGGCGGTCGAGCACGACACCCGGGTACGGCTGGTGCGCGTCGAGCAGGCGCTGCAGCGCGGCGAGCACCGGCGCCATGCCGGGCTCGCTCAGGCGCTGCTCGGCAAAACGCGGCGCGTAGCCGGCCGCCAGCAGAAGCTGGTTGCGCTCGCGCAGCGGCACCTCCAGGCCGTCGGCCAGCGCCATCAGCATCGCCGGACTGGGCGTCGAGCGTCCGGTCTCGATGAAGCTGAGATGGCGCGCCGAGACGCCGACTTCCAGCGCCAGGTCCATCTGACTGCGACGCCGGTGCGTGCGCCAATAGCGCAGCAGCGCGCCCGGGCCGTCGCCAGGCGTCGCGCTGCGCGCCGGCATCGATTCGCGGCTCAACATCGCCGGCCCCTTCCTTGCTCAAGCTGCGCTCAGGCGGCGATTTTCACCGGTGCGCCGAAGAAGCCGATAACACGCTGCAAGCGCCCGTCGGCGCTCAGTTCGGCGACATCGCAGCCTTCAAGCACGGCGTGGCCGGCGGCGTCGGCCAGCGCCCAGCCGTAGCGCGCGAAATCGTGGTGGCTGTCGATCTGCGTCGTGCGCCGGAAACGGTGGCCGGGAAACTGCGCCAGCAGCGCGTCGGACTGGGCGACGATGGCGGCGTGGCCGCTGGCCTGCAGCGGCGGGTCGACGAGGCGGCCGCCGTCGGCCCACAGGCGCGCCACCGCGCGTTCGCGCGTGGTGCGGTCGGGTTCGCAATACGCCGCGAGGTAGGCGTCGACGAGGGTTTCGATGGTCTGGGCATCCATGCAAAGGCTCCTTGAAAAGTGGCTGGGTAGGGCCATTGTTCGAGCGCCGATGCAGCGCGTCGATTACCTCGCGCGTCATCGCCGTGCGCTGCGGCGCCGCTGCCCGAGACCATAATTGCGGATGGAATCCAGGACCTTCATCGCGCCGGCGCGATTCGACGACCCCGCCGCCGCGCTGGCGCAGATCCGCCTCATCTACAACACCAGCATCGCGCATCTGCGCACGCAGATGCAGCGTTTCGTCGCCGGTGAGCACATCGGTCAGCATGTGCGCGGCTGCTACCCCTTCGTGCGTGTGCAGACCAGCACCGTGGCACGTGCTGATTCACGGCTGAGCTACGGCTTCGTCTCCGGCCCGGGCAGCTTCGACACCACGCTGACGCGGCCCGACCTGTTCGCCGACTACTACCTCGAACAGCTCGAACTGCTGCAGCGCAACCACGGCGTCAGCATCGAGGTCGGCACCAGCGCACAGCCGATTCCGGTGCACTTCTCGTTCGCCGAACACGACCACCTCGAAGGTCTGATGAGCCACGAGCGGCGGCTGCTGATGCGCGACCTGTTCGACCTGCCCGACCTTGCTGCGATGGACGACGGCATTGCCAACGGCACCCACGAACCGCGCCCCGGCGAAGCGCGTCCGCTGGCGCTGTTCACCGCCCCGCGCGTGGACTATTCGCTGCACCGGCTGCGCCACTACACGGGCTCGGCGCCCGAACACTTCCAGAACTTCGTGCTCTTCACGAACTACCAGTTCTACATCGACGAGTTCATCACGCTCGGGCGCGCGCTGATGGCCGATGCGAGCAGCGAGTACATCGCTTTCGTCGAGCCCGGCAACGTCGTCACGCGCCGCGTCGGGCTGGCCGCCGAAGCCGGTGACGAACTCGGCCGCGAACCGCCGCGGCTGCCGCAGATGCCGGCCTATCACCTCGTGCGCGGCGACGGCGCCGGCATCACGATGCTCAACATCGGCATCGGCCCGGCGAACGCGAAGACCATCACTGACCACATCGCGGTGCTGCGCCCGCACGCCTGGCTGATGCTCGGCCACTGCGCCGGGCTGCGCAATACGCAGCAGTTGGGCGACTATGTGCTGGCCCACGGCTACGTGCGCGAAGACCACGTGCTCGACGAAGACCTGCCGCTGTGGGTGCCGATCCCGCCGCTGGCCGAGGTGCAGCTTGCGCTGGAGCAGGCGGTCGAGGATGTCACGCAGCTCAGCGGCTACGAGCTGAAGAAGATCATGCGCACCGGCACCGTGGCCAGCACCGACAACCGCAACTGGGAACTGCTCCCGCAGCGCACGCCCGAGCGCCGCTTCAGCCAGAGCCGCGCGATCGCGCTCGACATGGAAAGCGCCACCATCGCGGCCAACGGCTTCCGCTTTCGCGTGCCCTACGGCACCTTGCTGTGTGTGAGCGACAAGCCGCTGCACGGCGAGATCAAGCTGCCCGGCATGGCCAACCAGTTCTACCGCGAACGTGTCGACCAGCACCTGCGCATCGGCATGCGTGCGGTGGAGTTGCTGCGCCAGGAACGGCCGGGGCGGCTGCACAGCCGCAAGCTGCGCAGCTTCGCCGAGGTGGCTTTCCAGTAGGGGCCTGCGGCTGCGGACGCCGCCCTTGTGCCGTGGCGTGCTATCCCTTACAACAAGGGCGTCAGGGCCTCGACGCAAGGAGACAAACCATGCCAAGCCCACTCAACGGCGCCAGTGCCGGCATCGCTTCGATCCGGACCCTGGCGCTCGTCGGCCCCGCCGCAGCCGGCAAGACCTGCCTCGCCGAGGCGCTGCTGCACAGGGCCGGCGCCCTGCTGTCGCCCGGCACGCTGGAGCGCGGCACGACGGTCAGCGACCATGACCCGCTGGAACGCCGCATGGGGCATTCGCTGAACGCCAGCGTGCTGCACCTGAACCACGCCGATGTGCGGGTGCATCTCATCGACACACCCGGCGGCGCCGACTTCCTGGGCCAGAGCCTGCCGGCGCTGGAAGCGGTGGAGACGGCGGCCATCGTCATCAACGCCGCGACGGGCATCGAGCCGATGGCGATGCGCATGATGGACTACGCCGCGGCGCGCCACATGGACCGCCTGGTCATCGTCAACAAGATCGATTCGCCGGGCGTCAACCTGCCCGCGCTGCTGGGCCAGATCCAGGCTGCGTTCGGCAAGGAATGCCTGCCGATCAACCTGCCGGACAAGGGCGCCAGCCAGGTGGTGGATTGCTTCTACAACCGCAGCGGCCAGAGCGACTTCGGCGCCGTGGATGCCGCGCACCGAGCGCTGGTGGAGCAGGTGGTCGAAGTCGACGCCGAGTTCGTCGATCGTTATCTGAACGACGGCGATGTCGATGCGGGCGAACTGCATGCGCCGCTGGAGCAGGCGCTGCGCGAAGGCCACTTGATCCCGGTGTGTTTCGTCAGCGCGCGCAGCGGTGCGGGCGTGGCCGAACTGCTGGACATCATCGTCAAGCTGCTGCCGAACCCGAGCGAGGCGAACCCGCCCGACTTCCTGAAGGGTGAAGCTGCGGCGGCCGCGCCGATGCACGCGCTGCCCGACCCCGCGCTGCATGTGCTGGCCCACGTGTTCAAGGTCACCGTCGACCCCTTCGTCGGCAAGATGGGCATCTTCCGCGTGCACCAGGGCACGGTGAATAAGGACGCCATGCTCTACGTCGGCGACGGCCGCAAACCCTTCAAGGTGGCGCGGCTGTTCATGCTGCAGGGCAAGGACCACGTCGAGGTCAATCGTGCACTGCCCGGCGACATCGTCGCAGTGGCGAAGATCGACGAACTGCACTTCGACGCCGTGCTGCACGACGCTGCCGAGGACGACCACATCCACCTCAAGCCGCTGGAGTTCCCGGTGCCGGTGCACGGGCTGGCGATCGGGCCGAAGCGCCACGGCGACGAACAACGCATGTGGGAGATCCTCGGCAAGCTGGTCGACGAAGACCCGTGCCTGAAGGTCGAGCACGTGTCCACCACCAACGAGACCATCGTCTACGGGCTGGGTGAACTGCACCTGCGCGTGCTGCTGGAACGGCTGCGCGATGTCTACAAGTTCGAGGTGAATACCTCGCCGCCGCGCATCGCCTACCGCGAGACGATCAACGGCCATGCCGAGGGCCACCATCGCCACAAGAAGCAGACTGGCGGCGCTGGCCAGTTCGGCGAGGTCTTCCTGCGCGTCGAGCCGCTGCCGCGCGGCGCCGGCTTCGAGTTCGTCGACGCGGTGAAAGGCGGCACCATTCCGGGCCAGTTCATTCCGGCGGTCGAAAAAGGCGTGCGCGAGGTGCTGGCTGGCGGCGCGATCGCCGGCTATCCGGTGGTGGACGTGAAGGTCACCGTGCACGACGGCAAGCACCACAGTGTGGACAGCAAGGAAATCGCCTTCGTCACCGCCGGCCGCAAGGCCTTCATGGCGGCGATACGCGACGCGCGGCCGAGCGTGCTGGAGCCCATCGTGCACATCGAGATCACGGCGCCCGATTCGGCGATGGGCGACATCACCGGCGACCTGTCGGCCAAGCGCGGCCTTGTCAGCGGCACGGCCAACGGCGTGGCGGGCACGATGATCGTGCGCGGCCAGGTGCCGATGTCCGAACTCAGCGGCTACCAGTCACGGCTGAACGCGATGACCAGCGGCCAGGGCCGCTACACCATCGAGCTGTCGCACTACGAAGCGGTGCCGCCGTCGGTGCAGCAGCAGCTTGTCGGCCAGCACCAGGTGAAGGACGATGACTGACTCGGTCCGGCGGCGCGCTACGGCACATCGCCCGGCGCGGCGTCGCGCTTGTGGCCGCTGAACATCGCGGCGACGAGGTTCTCGCGCTGGCGCAGGCTGGTGAAAACGATGCCCACGACGTGCAGTGTCACCAGCGCGAGCAGGCTCCAGGCCAGCGTGCGATGAACGTCTTCGACGGTCTCGTCGCCCCAGAAGCGGTCGCTCGTGTAGAGCCAGCCGCTGAACGCGAGGCCGCCGACGTTCAGCATCAACGCGACGATCATCCACGCACCGAGCGGGTTGTGGCCGACGTAGCGCGGCGCCGTGCCGCGCCCCACCTGGCGCGCGTAGGCCCAGGTGGCGCGGGGCGAACGCAGGAACTGCGTGAAGCGTGCATGACGGCCGCCGAGGCCGCTCCAGGCCAGGCGCAGCAGCATCGCGGCCAGTGCGGTATAGCCCGCCGGCTGGTGCCAGCGGCTGAACCACCACAGGCCGAGCGTCGCGGCGGCCAGTGCCAGCACCCACGTCCAGTGCAGCAGGCGCACTGGCAGATCCCACACGCGCACGCTATTTCGGCGCGGTGACGATCTCGAAGGTCTTCGGATGGAAGAAGGTTTCCATCTTGTGGTTCTTCGCGTCGCGGCCGTAGACCTCGTAGCAGCCGTTCGTGATCTTCACGCGGCTGATCTTCCAGCCTTCGTTGACGAGCTTGCGTTCGAGCTCGGCCTGCGGCTTCCATTGCTCTTTCGGAATCGGCTCGCACTTCTCTTCGTGCGCAACGGCGGTGCCGGCCATCAGCAGCGCGGCGGCCAGGATGAGGCAGGATTTCATCGTCAGGGTTCCTTGTCGAGGTTCAGGCGTCGGCCCACAGGCGCAACAGGTTGTGGTACGTGCCGGTGAGGCCGATCACCGACGGGTCGGTTTCGCCGATGCTGCTGCGCAGGCGCATCAGATGCTGGTCCATGTCGAACAGCAGCCGGCGCTGCTCGTCGCTGCGCACCATGCTTTCGACCCAGAAGAAGCTGGCCCGGCGGACGCCGCGTGTCACCGGCTCGACACGATGCACGCTGGTACCCGGGTACAGCACCATGTCACCGGCCGGCAGCTTCACCGACTTGCCGCCGAAGGTGTCTTCGACGACGAGCTCGCCGCCGTCGTATTCCGACGGCTCGGCGAAAAACAGCGTGCAACTGATGTCGGTGCGCACGCGGTCGCCCAAGGTGCCGGGCACGAAGCGCACGGCATTGTCGACATGGTTGCCGAAGTGGTTGGCGGCGCCGCCATAGCGGTTGAACAGCGGCGGATATACGCGCCGGGGCAGCGCGGCGGAGAAAAAAACCATGTGGCGGTTCAGCCCGCCCAGCACGAGCTGCTGCAAGGCCTTGCTCTCGGCGCTGTCCTGCGCGAGCTGCTCGTTGTTCTTGGCCTGCGCCGACTGCACGCCCGCCGTGGCGCGGCCGTCAACCCAGGCGGCGCGATCGAGGATCGCGCGCGCCTGGCGCAGTTCGTCGGCGTTCAGCACCTGGCGGACGTGCAGCAGCATGGTGTGCTCCCCCGGCGGCCGGCTAGAAATGCGTGCTCAAAGTCATCGTCACCGTGCGCGGCGCGCCCTGGACGTAGTGGCCCGCATACAGCGCATCGGCGTAGAACTTGTTGGTCACGTTGAGCACATTGAGCTTCACCGCCACGGCGTCGCTGAAGGTGTATTCGGCCAGCAGGTCGCCAGTGACGAAATGCGGCGCCACGATGCCGGCAGGGTTGCGGTTCGGCGTCTGCGCGCTGCGCGCGTTCAGGCCGGCGCCGAAGCGCAATTGCGGCGTGAGCTGGTAAGTGCTCCAGATCGTGCCGCTGTGGCGCGGCGTCATCGACGGCCGCTGGCCGGGCTGCTCCCGCGTCACCGGCGTGCCTTTGTCGATCTTGGCCACGGGAATCCAGGCGTAGGAAGCGTAGACCTCCCACTTCGACGTGATGCGGCCGGCGATGTCGACGTCGATGCCCGCGGCGTGGCGTTCGGCCGACAGCAGGTAGTGGTCGAGCGGCGTGCCGTCGGGCGAGTCGCGGTCGCGTTCGTTGTACTTCGTCGAATGGAAGGCCGAGGTGCGCGCACTGAGCCGGCCGTCGAACAGGTCGAGCTTGGCGCCGAGCTCGATGTTGCGGCTGGACTCCGGGGGCGTGTTCGAACCGAGCTCGTCGTACTGGTAGGCGTCACCGGAGGTGTTGAACGAGGTGCCGTACGAGAAGTGGTAGGACTGGCTCTCGCTGGGCTGGTACAGCACGCCGAAGCGCTTGCTCCACTGGCCGTCGGAGCGGCCGCGATCGGCGGTGACGGTGCCCACCGGCGGCGGGTTCGGGTTGTTGCTGTTCGGGCCTGCGGTCTGCAGGCTCTGGTAGCTGCCGCGGAAATAGTCGTAGCGCAGGCCGGCCAGCACCTTCCACGACTCGGCCACCTGCATCATGTCCTGGCCGTACACGCCGAGCGCCTTGGCGTCGAAGGCCGATTGCTGCAGCCTCATGCGCAGCGATTCATCAACCCAACCGCTGCCGTCGTTGGGTTTGCCTATGGTCGTGGGCGGCGTGTTCTCGTCAAGCGTGACGCCGGCCGGCAGCACGGTGGCGTAGCCGCTGAATTGTTCGTGCGCGAGGTCGATGCCGGTGAGCACCTCGTTCTTGCGGCCGAACCACTGGAAACTGTTGCTGTAATCGCTCTGACCATAGGTCGTGAGCATGGTCTGGACCTTGTTGTGGGAGCCGCGCGTCAGCGGCGTCGCGTCGGTCACCGGGTACGGGGCTTCGGAGCCCGGCTGGCTGGGGAAGTCCGGGCAGGCGGGGGCGGTGCAGAAGCGGATGGTGCTGGCGCGCTGGTCGCGGTCATAGCGGCCCTGGCGCAGCGCCGTCTTCAACTGACCGCCGTCTGCGAAGCGGTGCGTCCAGCCCAGCGTCGCGTAGGCGGCTCCTCCGGCGCTGTAGTCGCTGGCCGCCTGGTAGTAGACCTTGGGGTCCAGGTTCGACATCAGGCCCGCGGGGTTGCTTTCCGATGTCGGCTGCGCGCCGTCCTGACGCAGCCACGGCAGGCCGTAGTTGATGCCGTTGCGGTTGTGCAGGTAGTAGCCGGACAGGCTGATCTCGTCGTTGCTGCCTATGCCCCAGCGTGAGTTCAGCGCCAGCCCCTGCTTGTCGATGAAGTTGCCCCAGTTGTCGGCCGTGTTGCGCATCACGTTGATGCGCAGGCCCGAGCTGTCACCGGTCTTGACATTGAAGTCGCCCGTGAAACGAAAGAAGCTGGCGGAGCCGAAGGTGAAGTCGACGGCGCTCGCGTTGTCAAGAAAGGCCTGCTTGTGCACCTGGTTGACCACGCCGCCGGTGGAGCCGCGGCCGAACAGCATCGACGCAGAACCGCGCAGCAGTTCGACGCGGTCGTAGCTGAAGGTGTCACGGTCATAGAAGGCCGGATCACGCAGGCTGTCGACGTAGATGTCGCCACTGGTGGCGAGCGAAAAGCCGCGCAGCCGGATGTCCTCTTCGCCGCCTTCGGCGGCCTGGAAGGTGACGCCGGCGGTTTGATGCAGGGCCTGCTTGAGCGTGTCCACGCGCCGGTCCTCGATCAGCTTTTCGGTCACGACCGTGACCGACTGCGGGATGTCGCGCAGATCCTGCTCGCCCTTGCCGATGGAGGTGGTGGTGGCACGCAGCGAGTTCTCGTCGGTTTCGGCTTTGGCCTTGACCGAGATCGGCTTCATCGTCGTTACGGGCACGCTGGCCGGTGGCGTCGTCTGCGCGACCGCGCTCAGGCTGAAGAGTCCGAAGCCGGCCGCCAGCGCGCCCAGCGGCAGCGGGTTGCTCGGGCGGGGCGAAGAGGGAGTCAGTGATGGCTGCACGATGGCATTCCTTTGAGGCAGGCAGGCACGGGCTGGCAGCGGCTGGCTGGTGCAGGAGTTGGCGGTGAAGAGCGGTGGGCGCTCGGGCGGGTCAGGCTGGGTCAGTGCGCGGCTTCGGGTTCGCTGATGAAGCCGACCCGGGTCAAGCCGGCTTTGGACGCATCGGCCAGGGTCTGGGCGACGAAGCGATAGGCCACGTTCTGGTCGGCGCGCAGGTGAACTTCGGGCTGCGTCGGCTTGCGACCTTCCTCCTGGAAGCGGGTCTGCGCTTCGGCGCGGCTCACGCGCTCGCCGTTCCAGTACAGCAGGCCGGCGGCGTCGATCGCGAAGTCCACCTTCTCGGGCCGCAGGTCGGTCACCTGCGAATTGGCCTTCGGCAGTTCGAGCTTGACGGCCTGCGTGAGCAGCGGCGCGGTGATGATGAAGATCACCAGCAGCACGAGCATCACATCGATCAACGGCACCATGTTGATCTCGGACATCGGCGCGCTGGCGCTCTTTGAATCGAAGCTGGCGAAGGCCATCGTGCGCTCCTCAGGCCGCTGCCGGCCGCGTGCTCAAGGTGCGCACGTTCGCCTGGACATCGCCACCACCGTGGCCCAGCGCGTGACCCATCTGCACGAAGGTGTGCAATTCGTAGGCAAAGGCGTCGAGCTTGGCCACCAGCACACGGTTGGCGCGCGTGAGCCAGTTGTAGCCCACCACGGCGGGAATGGCGACGGCCAGGCCGAGCCCCGTCATGATCAGCGCTTCGCCCACCGGCCCGGCCACCTTGTCCAGCGTGCCGGCGCCGCTCATGCCGATGGCCACGAGCGCGTGATAGACGCCCCAGACGGTGCCGAACAGGCCGACGAACGGCGCTGTGGCGCCCACCGTGGCCAGCACCGCAAGCCCGTTTTCCAGCCGCGTGTTTTCTTCGTCGAGCACCTTCTTGATGGTGCGTGTGACGAAATCGCCCGCGGTGCCGGCTTCTTCGAGCTTGGCGGCACCGTATTTCGCGTGGTGGGCCTGAGCGTGCATGGCGTGCGCCGCGAGGTGCGAGAAGGGTTCGTGCGCGCCGTGCGTGCTGATCTCGCCCGCCACGGCGTCCAGCGAGGTGGCGTTCCAGAAGAAGTGCAGGAAGCGGCTGCTGCGTCCCTTGCGCGCCAGCAGCGACGCCCCTTTGAGGGCGATGATGATCCACGACGCCACCGACATCAGGATCAGTATCAGCAACAGCGTCTTGCCGACCGCGTCGCTCTGGCTGATGAAGTGGGCGAAGCCCAGGTTCGCAGTTTCCATGGTCACTTTTCCAACTCGAAATTTGCAGGAATCAAGGCCCAGCCTTCAACCGGGCGGCCGTTTTCTGTGTAGGGCTTGAAGCGCGCAGCGCGCACCGCAGCCAGCGCAGCCTCGTCCAGCCGTGCATGGCCCGACGACTTCTCGATCTGCACGCTCAGTGGCACGCCGCCAGCGGCGCCGACATACGCGCGCACGATCACGAGACCGGTTTCGCCATGGCGGCGCGACAGCCGTGGATAGCTCAACACTGGCGGTTCGACGAACTGAACGGCGGAGGCCGGAATGAGCTTCGGTGGCGGTGGCGGCGCCGGGGGCGCGGGTGGCGGCGCTGGTGACGCGATGACGATGCGCGCCACCGGGGGCGCCGGCGCCACTTCGGGTGGCGGCGCTGGGATGACAAATGCGGCAGGCGCAGGGCTCGGCGCGGCCGCAATCACACGCTCCGGCGGCGCGTGCCGGGGCACCGGTTGTGGCTTGGGTGGAGGCGGCGCCGGAGGCTTGGGCGGTGCGGGCGCGATCATGTCGATGAACATGGGCGCGGTTTCACGCACGGCCTCGCGCACTGCATCGACCTGCATCAAGCCCCAGACGCCGGTGGCGTGCAGCGCGAGGATGCCCAGGATCATCAGGCGGCGCTGGGAAGGCGCCAGTTCATCAGCCGCATCACCCGCACGCGGCAATGCCGGCAGCAAGCGCGCGCTTCGCGGCGGTGCTGGGGGAGCCATCGGGACGGGTGGTTGAGTGGCGCGAGAGGTCACGGGGTCAGCCCATCGGGCCTGTTCCAATTTGTCGGTCAAAACTCTAACACAAATGCGAGTTATTTCTATTTGATTTGGACACACCGGCTATGTCTGCGCAAGAGGCATTTATCATCGCTGCTCGATGCAAACCCCTTCCGCCGACTCCGTGCACGACCTGGCCGGCGTGCGCCTGGACAACGCGCTGGCTTTGTTCGAAGAGTTCGTCCGGGCCACGGCGCGCCATGCCGATGCGGCCACCTTGCGCGGGCTGGAGCGGCGCTTTGCCGAGCGCGTACAGATCCAACCCAGCTACTGGAGCCAGATCAAGGGGCGCTCGAGACAGATTGGCGAACGCCTCGCGCGCCAGTTCGAGCATCTGTGCCACAAGCCGCGCGGCTGGATGGATGTGGTGCACGACGGGCGGGGCGGCGTCGAACCCTCCGCCGCGGAACCGCCCGCGGCAGACGAAAACGCGCCGCGTGACGATGACGAACGATTCATCGTCGGACTGGTACTGACCTACTACCGCCGCCATCCGCAGCGGGCGCGCACTCGCCTTCTCGACCTGCTGGGCGAGGTATTGACGCCGCAGGCCTCACTGTCTCCTTCAGCTTCACCTTCACCGGCGTCAACGGCGCGCGAAGCGCGGCGGGCGCCGCCGCCGGCGAGCGACGATGCGCTGGCACTGTGGCGACGCACGCAGACCGGCGTTGCGCCGCTGAAGCGCAAGAAGTGATGCCCGGTGTGGGCGCGTCCCCACGACTTTGGGGGGCGGACTTGCGATTTGATAATGTCTTGTTTATCATTTGCGCAAGCGTGGTGTGCTGAACGAAGCCGGCCCCCATCCCCGGCACCGCACACCGCATTCCGATTCACCCACAACCGAGCGCCATGTTGCTTTCCATGTTCCTGACATTCCTGTGTTGCGACGGCGCTGCCGCCGCGGCCAGCCTGTCGGGCACTAGACGGAAGCTGCTGCGCGATGGTGCCCCGCCCGGGGCGACGGACACACCGGCCACTCATTGACACGGGTGACCGGCTTTTCTGAAGGCCCGGGTTGCGCCAGCAGCCCGGGCCTTTTTCGTTGACCCCCTGTTTCGCCTGCAAAGGAGCCGCCATGAAGCTGACCGTGAAGATCCTGAAACCCCGCAATCCGCTGGTGACCGCGAGCCGCCGGCGCCTGGCTGGCGCGCACAGAACCAGCGCCGGCGCACGCCGACAGCAGGCCGAGCGTGCGCTGCGCCAGGACATCGAACGCCTGCGCCTGAGCCCCTGAAACACCCTGGTATGCGCGCTGCCCGGGATCGGCCAGCGCCTCTGCAGAAAGACCATCATGTTGATGCACGACTTTCCCCGTATCGTGGCTTCCCCCGAGGCCCAATTGGCGCGCCAGCTCGCCGCCGGAAGCTTGCTGCGCCTTGGCCAGTGGCTGGTGCGCCTGGCGAGCCGCCTCCTGCGCATCGAGCGCCCGGCCCGAGCGGAACCGCTGCTGGAGTTCTACGCCGATGCTGGCGCCCCCGAAGGCGCGCTGTATGTCGACGGCGAGCTCGTCTGCCGACTGCGCGGCGTGACCCGCCTCTGAGGCCGTGGACAACGGCTGGCTCATGGCGCCCAGGCATCGGCCCGCGTGCCCACGCGGCGGGGGTGACAGTCAGGGCTATTCGGCAGGATCATGCCGACACCCCTTTGCTGCGGAGATTGCCCATGGTGGCTGAAGCCGGTTCCCGATTTCTCGTCATGCGCCGCGACTTGCATGACGTGCGCATCACGCCCGACAGCGACGCACCGGCAGCACGCGCGCTGGCTGAAGGCGAGGCGCGGCTGCGTGTCGACCACTTTGCGCTCACGTCGAACAACATCACCTATGCGGCATTCGGCGAGGCAATGAAGTACTGGCAGTTTTTCCCCACCGAGCAGGCGGCATGGGGTTGCATCCCTGTGTGGGGCTTCGCCAGCGTGATCGAATCGCGCGCTGAAGGCGTGGGTGTCGGGCAGCGGCTGTACGGCTTTCTGCCGATGGGCACGCATCTGGTGGTGCGCCCCCGACGCCTGGGTGCCTTCGGTTTTGTCGATGGCAGCGTACACCGGGGTGATCTTCCGGCCGTGTACAACCATCTGACGTTCTGCGCCAGCGACCCCGCCTACAACGCGCTGCAAGAGGGCCAACAGGCAGTCTTGCGACCGCTGTTCACGACCTCGTTCCTGATCGACGACTTCCTGCACGAAGCGGGCTTCTTCGGCGCCCGCCAGGTGCTGCTGTCGAGCGCCTCCAGCAAGACGGCCTACGCCACGGCGTTCTGCATTTCGCGCCGTGCCGAGCGCCCGCGCATCATGGGCCTGACTTCGCCCGAACACGCCGAATTCGCGCGCTCGCTCGGCTGCTACGACGACGTGCTGTGTTATGACGATGCGCCCAGCTTGCCGGCCGCAACGCCGACGACCTATGTCGACTTTGCCGGCCACGCCGCGCTGCGGCAGACCCTTCATCGCCACTTCGCCAACGCGTTGACCTATAGCTGCTCGGTGGGCGGCACGCACTGGAAGGAACTCGGCGGTGCCAGCGGGCTGCCCGGCCCCCGGCCCGTCTTGTTCTTTGCCCCGTCCCAGCTCAAGCGGCGCAGTGCAGCGCCGCCCGAAGGCTGGGGTGCGGCGGGCCTGCAGGAACGTCTGGGCGAGGCATGGCAGGCGCTGATGCAACGTGTCAACGACCCCGATCACCCCTGGCTGCACATCAGGTCGGCGCAGGGCGCGGCGGCGGTGGAGTCCTGCTATCGCGCGCTGCTGAGCGGACACGTCGATGCGCGCGAGGGGTTGATGCTGGCGCTGTAGCCTCAAGCCGTCGACGAGCTGCGCCGATAACCGTGCAGAGAAGCCGCTAGATGCAACCCGACTCCTTCACACCCATCACACAGCCGCCGCAGGATCTGGCCGGCTGGGCTGCGCGCTTCGACGCCGCCGCATTGCCGGTGCTCGGTGAAAGTGCAGACATGCTGGAGGCTTTGCGCGCCAACGAAGATGCGGTGGACGCGCGACTGCTGGCTGAAACCGTATCTACCGATCCCCTGTTCACGCTCAAGCTGCTGGCCCACGTGGGCCAGTTGCAGCGCCGACGCGACGCCGACCGCCGTGGCGATACCGAGACCGTGACCGCCGCGCTGGTGTTGCTCGGCATCGGCCCGTTCTTCCGCGCCTTCGGCCCGCAGACAAGCGTCGAAGACACGCTGATGAATCAGCCCGAGGCATGGGCTGGCTTCCAGGCGGTGCTGCGCCGCAGCCACCGTGCGGCCAATTTTGCAATCGGCTTTGCGGCGCATCGCATGGACCACGACGCGCCCGTGATTCACGAGGCGGCCTTGCTGCACGACTTCGGGGAACTGTTGTTGTGGCTGCGAGCGCCAACCTTGGCGCTGAACATCGCGCACGCGCAGTCACGGGATCCAATGCTGCGCTCGGCGGCCGCTCAACGCGCCGTGCTGAACATCGAGTTGCCCGACCTGGAGCACGCCTTGATGGTGGACTGGCACCTGCCGGAACTGCTGGTGCGCATCAGCGATGATCGCCACGCCGATGCACCGACGGTACGCAACGTGCTGCTGGCGATCCGTGTGGCGCGCCACAGCGCGCTCGGCTGGGACAACCAGGCGCTGCCGGACGACGTGGCGGAGGTCGCCGAGCTGCTGCAACTCGGGATCGAGCCGACCTGGCGGCTGCTGCACGAGATAGACGGCTGACGCGGCGACAACCGGGCGTCAGCGCCACCTCAGACCGGCAGCGCCGTCGTGCCCTTCAGACGCTGCATCACGAAGCTGGTCTTGCAGTCCTGCACGCTCGGGTGCTTGAGCAACGACTCCATAATGAACCGCGAGTAATGAGCCATGTCGTGCACGAGCACGCGCAGCAGATAGTCCATCTCGCCGGTCAGCGCGGCGCACTCCACCACCTCGGGCCAGGCCTGCACGGCAGCGCTGAACAGATCCATCGGGTTGCGCTTGTGGCTGTCGCTGTTCTTTTCCAGGCGCACGTTGATGTAGGCCGTCAGCGCCAGACCCACCCGCTCTGGCGCCAGCAAAGCCGCATAGCCGCTGATGACGCCGGCTTCTTCGAGGCGCTTGACGCGCCGCAGCGTCGCGCTCGACGAAAGCCCCACCTGGCCGGCGAGTTCGTCGTAGGTAATGCGACCCTGCAGTTGCAGAACCCGAAGCATGCGCCGATCCACGGCATCGAGGACGAATTCCGTCTCCATGCGCAGGATTCTCGCAGTTTCTCTGCGCCCTGGCTTCTCTGCGCGCTGACCTCTGCATGCACACTGCGCACCGGCTGGCCTACAGTGTGGGCTGGCACAGATCAGCGGAGCGGCACATGCAATTCACCCCCTGGGACAACCCGATGGGCACCGATGGTTTCGAGTTCATCGAGTACGCGGCACCTGATCCGGCCGCGATGGGTGCGCTGTTCGAGCGCATGGGATTCACCGCGATCGCCAGGCATCGGCGCAAGAACGTCATGCTCTACCGGCAAGGTGGCATCAACTTCATCGTCAACGCCGAACCAGAGTCTTTCGCGCAGCGTTTTGCGCGCCTGCATGGTCCGAGCATCTGCGCGATTGCCTTCCGGGTTCAGGACGCCAGACAGGCCTACGAGCGCGCGCAGTCGCTGGGTGCCTGGGGCTACGCCGGTAGCACCGGCCCCGGCGAGTTGAACATTCCGGCCATCAAAGGCATCGGCGATTCGTTGATCTATCTGGTCGACAAGTGGCGCGGCAAAGGTGGCGCCAAGGACGGCGACATCGGCAACATCGGCTTTTTTGACGTCGATTTCGAACCCCTGCCGGGGGCCAGCCTGAACCCGCCAGGCAACGGCCTGACCTACATCGATCACCTGACCCACAACGTGCACCGCGGCCGCATGGGCGAGTGGGCCGACTTCTACCAGCGCCTGTTCAATTTCCGCGAGATCCGCTACTTCGACATCGAAGGGCAGGTCACCGGCGTCAAGAGCAAGGCGATGACGAGCCCGTGCGGCAAGATCCGCATTCCGATCAATGAGGAAGGCAACGAGAAGGCGGGCCAGATCCAGGAATATCTGGACATGTACCACGGCGAGGGCATACAGCACATTGCACTGGGCTCGAACGAGCTCTTCGCGACAGTGGACGCGATGCGCGCTCGCGGCGTGAAGCTGCTCGACACGATCGATACCTACTACGAACTCGTCGACAAACGAATCCCGGGTCACGGCGAGAACCTGGCCGCATTGAAGGCGCGCAAGATCCTGGTCGACGGCAAGGCGGGCGAGTTGCTGCTGCAAATCTTCAGCGAAAACCAGCTCGGCCCGATCTTCTTTGAGTTCATCCAACGCAAGGGTGACCAGGGCTTCGGCGAAGGCAATTTCAAGGCGCTGTTCGAGAGCATCGAACTCGACCAGATGCGGCGCGGCGTTCTGGAGAAGAAGTGAGGGGCAAGGCGCTGAATGTCGGCGTCGCGCCGGTCACCTACGGGCAAGGCGACAGGCCGCCGCGCGGCGACTATGCGCGAGCGCGCAGCGACTACACCTGCGAGCAGAACCATGCGCAGTACCGCACCGAGGACCACGACACCTACCGGCGCCTGTACACACGCCAACTTCGGCAGTTGCCCGACTTGGCGTGTCCCGAGTTCATCGGCGCCGTAGGGCAACTGGGTGCGCCGGAGCACATTCCCCATTTCGACGACGTGTCGGAGCGCCTTCTCAAGGCCACCGGCTGGCAAATCGTCGGCGTGCCGGGACTGATTCCGGAAGAGGCCTTTTTCGCGTTGCTCGCGGATCGAAAGTTCCCGGTGACGGACTGGATTCGCCGACCGGATGAATTCGACTACGTGGTCGAGCCTGACATTTTCCACGACCTGTTCGGCCATGTGCCGCTGCTGTTCGATCCGATGTTCGCCGACTACATGCAGGCCTATGGCCGCGGCGGCTTGAAAGCGAGCCGCCTGGACGCCTGCGAGCTGCTGGCGCGCTTGTACTGGTACACGGTGGAGTTCGGTTTGATCCAGACCTCCGAAGGGCTACGCGCCTACGGCGCCGGCATCCTGAGTTCCGCCGGTGAGTTGCGTCACAGCGTGATGAGCTCGAAGCCTCGTCGAATCGCCTTCGACCTGCGGCGGCTGATGCGCAGCCGCTACAAGATCGATAGCTATCAGTCGAGCTACTTCGTCATCGATTCCTTTGCACAGTTGTTCGACGCTACCGCACCCGATTTCACGCCGATCTACTCCGAGGTGCGCGCCCTGCGGGAAGTTGAAGCCGGCGCGGTGCTTGCTGGCGAACGCGAATTCAAGGCTCACTGAGTCTTCGCAGCATTTCGGCGAACGGCTCGGCGCGCGACACCATGTGCAGATGCGCGGTGCCGGCCAGATGCCGGTTGTCTGCACCACTGAGCGTGGCGCAGCGCGGCGGAAACACGATGTTGTCGCAGTTGCCGTAGAAGCAAGTGAAACGCAGGGCTCGGTCCGCCGGTTCGCGTCGCGCCAGATCTCGAAGCCACGCCGAATCCAGACGCATCTGACGGGTATTGCGGCTCATCGCAAAGCGCGCGAGCCAGGTGCCGCTGTGCGGTGTCGCGATCGTCACCACGTGGTGGACCCGGTGATCGCCAGCGTGCTCAAGCCACCAGCGCCGGGTGACAAGACCGCCCATGCTGTGAGCGACGATCACCGGCGCAAGACCGGTGGCACGCTCGATCGCCTGCATGCCGGCCTCCAGTGAAGCCAAACAGTCGTCGATCGATCCGAACACCGGCTCGAGGTTGACAGCCACAAAGGGCACGTCTGCATCGTGCAGCCGCTGCAGCCAGTGATTCCACAGCCCGCGGTTACAGACAAAGCCGTGAACCAGCAACGCACCGCGCCGGCCGAACGCATCAGTCGGAAGATGGTCGGGCCAGAGGCGGCTTCGAAACGGTTGCCGCCAGCAAAAGGTGGCGGGCCCTGACAACACCTCGCCCCACCACGCGGCCACCAGTTGAGCCAGACTGGCTTTGCGCGTGGCGTCTCGACGGCGCACGCGGGCCAGGCAAACGAACTCGACCGCGAGCACGGCGGCGTAGGCGAGCACGATGATCACCGCACCTGCGGGCGCCCCTGCCGCGCGTCCCGTGCCGATTGCAACGAGTGCCCACAGCACAGCGACGCTCAGGAGCATGACCGTCATCCCTATTTGCAGGCGAGCGAGCATGGGGTGGGGACCGGGAGGGGAAATCTGTGCGGCGCGTCTTTGGTGTACTGCATCATGCGGTACGCTTAAGACGAATGGGATGAACCTGACGCATGGCACCGGCCGGCCGCATCATCCTTCGCTGCGATCAAGAGCTACCAGCATGCCAGGTTTGCAAGAACCTATGTCGATCTGCTCGACAGTCCTAGATTCGGTCCGGCGACGCAGTTCTTCCTCAACGACGTGTATGGCCCGCTGGACTTCAGCGAACGCGATGCCCAGTCCGCGCGCATCGTGCCTGCACTCCTTCTCGCCTCTTTCGCGACGAGATCGTCAACACGGTCGGTGCGCTGGCGGAGTTGCATGCCTTGTGGGAAGCGATCGACATACGCACGGCACATGCCCTAGTGTCTTCGGACATTGACGCCGCCAGTTATCTGGTCGCATAGAACTGATAGCGAACGGGACCGGCGGAGAGCGTCACCTCGCGCTCATGCTTCGGGTCGGACGATTGCTGGATCGATTCACACAAAACCTGACTCTTCGCCATTCGTTGCGGCTGATGCCTGCATCGACTCGCACGGCCAGTCTCGAAGCGCTGC